>Ga0268280_1000012_pt1 | contig 206449 bp, 242 predicted proteins | sample saktaG_9_FD_190139 | JGI IMG/M metagenome (GOLD analysis project Ga0268280, IMG submission 190139) | Saline water microbial communities from Sakinaw Lake, British Columbia, Canada - sak_2011_5_24_40m | ecosystem: Environmental > Aquatic > Non-marine Saline and Alkaline > Saline ...
CTACGAGAATATGCTTAAGAGTTACACTGGAAGATTGAGCGAAGTTGAAGAACAGCTTGCGTTTATTGATGCACAGGAAGCTATTAAGAAGGAAAGTAGAGTTAGAAAAGTGGTTAAGGTGAAATGACTGAAAAAGCAAAAATTCTAATCGGTCCAGCAGGAACTGGAGGTAGCAAACTTGAGATTTTTAAAAATTTAAAAGAAAAGGGGCTGAATGCAGTAGAAATAGAATTTGTCCATAGTATTTGGATGATTAAAGAAGATGCAATTAAAATAGCAGAGTTAAATAAAAAACTTGATCTTAAGCTGAGCATTCATGCGCCATATTATATAAATTTAAATTCGCAAGAAAAGGCAAAAATCGGAGCGAGCAGAAGCAGAATTCTAAAATGTCTTGAAATTGGAACTTATCTGGGGGCGAAATATGTAGTTTTTCATCCAGGTTTTTATCAAAAAATCAGTAAAGAAGATACTTATAAAAAAATTCGTGAGCAAATTGAAAAAATTATGCAAGAAGCAAAAGATAAACATTATACACCCCAACTTGCGCCTGAAACAACAGGAAAACCCAGTCAGTTCGGAGACCTTGATGAGCTAATCAAGTTAAAAAAAGAAACAGGTTGTTCAATTTGTGTAGATTTTTCACACCTTAGGGCTCGTTACAATGGAAAAATTAATTACGATGAAGTTATGGAAAAACTTTCTCATTTACACGAACACATTCACTCACATTTTTCGGGAATAGAATACACAGCAAAAGGCGAACGCCGCCATTTGATAACTCAAGAAGAGGATATAAAAGAACTTTTCAAATATCTAAATAAATATAAAATAGATTGTACAATAATAAATGAATCTCCCGATCCTTTCGGTGATGCGATTAAGATGAAAGAGCTTTTGTGATTTAAAATGCTAAACGAAGAACAAAAAAAGATATTAATGGAAAAAGCGAATTTTAAATGCCAGAAATGTGGCTATTATTCTCCCCTTGGAAATGGTTTAGAAATAAATAAAGAACATAATACTGTTTTTTGTAGTGTTTGTAATACTTTTACCCCTCAAGAAAAAGAAAATTTTGCAATTTTTCTTGCAGAAAAATTAAAATGGCAGGACCTTGAGAGTTTTAGAAAATTTGGAGCAAATAAATCGTCCCATTTACCTCAAAAACAAGGAATGATAGAAAAATCAAAGCAAGGAAAGCTTATGGCTCGTCCTGCTTTCGGATATAAAGTTATTGATGGAAATCTTATTCGTGACGATGAAAATTCTGAAAATATTCGTTTAATCTTCGAAGAATTTTCAGCTGGAAAAAGTTTGAATCAACTCAGCCAAACATATGGAATTTCGGTGAACGGAATAAAGAAAATGCTAAAGAATTTTACGTATATAGGCAAAATTAAATTTGCAGGCCAAATTGTTCAAGGCACACACACACCTTTAATTTCTTCAGAACTTTTTAATCGCGTTCAGCAAAAGTTTGAATCAAAAATTAAAAAAGAATAATATCAATTTTCATTAAGTGACTTAATATAATAACAGGTACAATTTTCACAATTAGCCGATACATGTTTTCCACCAACGCCAATTTCATTGCCTTTGCAATATGGTTTTCCACCATATCTATTCTTGAAGCATTAGATTTTATATAACAATCAAAAAGTCGACCTTCTTTCACGCCCTCAAGTCTTACTCTTTCTATTTGTTCATCTAATGCTGAAGTCATAATTGTTTGTAACTTCTTTTCCTTTTAATCTTTTATATTATTCAGAATACATCAAACCCCCTATAGAAAACTGTCATCCACAGTTATCTATATAAACTATATTTTATAGTATATATTAGAAAAAGAGGAATATGGAAGACAATTACGGATATTATTCTGAAACAGGAGAATTTATAGATGCTCCAAAAAAAGAAATTTTAAGAATTCAGATTCCGTATATTCTTAGGTTTGCAATAATTTGGACATTATTTTTTGTTATTATCGGGATGGGAATTCAGTATTATCAAGCCGATAATCCAATTATTACAGAAATATCCGCTGGTTTTTTTGCTTCAGAATACGCCAATTGGTTCAAAAGCTTTGGAACATTTACAAATGTAACATTATATTCAACACCCCTCGATTTTGTTTTATCTCTTCTTAGTCATTGGTATTATTTCTTTTACACGGGAGGATTAATTGCATTAATATGGGGATTACTAAGTTGGTTAATTAATTTTGAATTAGTATTCAAGAAAAGGCAGAAACTTATTCCGATTCAATCGCAGCCCATAATAGAAGTAAAACAAGTAATCAGACAACCAAAAGAAAAAATTTCACCAACTCAAAAAAAGATAAAAGCCCTCCTAGATATGGGGCATTTTTTTCTTGAAAAAAAAGACTTAGTTAACGCCAAAAAGATTTATCAGCAGATAAATCAAGAATATAACTTTTCAAAAGATATTTCTCTCGCGACATATAAAGAAATTCTTGATTTTTATACAGAAATTCATGAAAATAAATAAAGCTTACTTTGAAGCAATTAATAATAACAACTAAAGATGTAGGAGTTTATTTAACTGCCGAACTTTCTGTGCAAAATAAATTACTACCTCTTCTCTCTGTTGAACTTTTCTACTTGAAACATATTATCCCTTAAACAGTTAAATTACTAAACAAAATTTTTCACAGAAATTATATACTAAAATAGTGTGAAAAATTTATATTGAAATCTGAAATGCAAAATTGAAAATTACGACTCCTCACTGCAACTTTTTAAGAATAATTAAAAGACAGAAGAATTTCTAACTATCTGTAAGACTTCTGTCTCTTAGAACGAGCTTTAGAATCGCCTGGTTTGTATGGCTCTTTTCTTCGAATATCTGCAACAAGCATATTTCTATCATAATCCAAAAATGCTTTTTTTAATTCAGGAGATTTTGTAGCCAATACAAGAGCTTTTGCAACAGCAAGTCTAGCTGCGTCTATTTGTCCTTCATTTCCGCCGCCCCTCACTGTGACTGCAATATCAAATTTAAAATCACCTAAAACTGTTTTAGTAATATCTACTGGTTCTTTTATTAATAGTTTATGAAACATACTTAAATTTTCATAATTAATCTTATTGACAGTTATCTTTCCAGTTCCATCTTTTATTGCTGCTTTTGCAATTGCCTTTTTTCTTTTTCCAGAAGCAACAAGTTTTATTGGCATATCCATTTTTTTACATCTTCTCCTGAAGTTCTTTTAATGTAATTTTTTTATCTCGTGTATCCATCTTTAAATTTATCATTTTCTCTTTTTTAAATTCCTCAGGAATTCCAATATAACATCTTACTTTTCTCCATGCAATTTTTCCTCTTCCTTGTCTGAAATCTGGAAGCATACCTCTTATTGTTCTTTTCATTATTCTTTCAGGATGGCTTGAAAAGAAAGGACCCTTTGTAGGTTTTATAGTATTCAACTGTCTTCTTTCTTTGTAATCTTCAATAACATCTTCTTTTCTTCCACTTATTATTGCTTTTTCACAATTAAGTACTGCTATTTCATTTCCAAGCAAGGCTTGTTTTGCAGCATAACTTGCTAATCTTCCCATTGTTGAATTTTCTGCGTCTAAAAATAATTTCTCCATGTGAAGCTTTACCTCTTAAAGCGAACAATCAGAAATTTTTAATTTCTGAGTTTTCAAGTAGCTATGCACTTGAAATAAATTTAGTTGTATTATCATTTTATAATTTCTCCTTTTATTTTTTCATTTTTAGCAGATTTAAGAGCTTCAAGAATTGTTTTGCATTCGCAACCAGCTTTTTTTAATTTTTCCATAGCTGATTTTGAAAAACCAAGTGCATAAACTTTAAGTTTCTTATTTTTTACTTCACCCAAACTAAGAACTTTTCCAGGGATTATAACAACATCAGATTTTGCCTCATTTAATCTTTCAATATTAACTTTTGCCAAATTTCTAGCAGGAACGGCAATAATTGCTGCAATTTCAGGATTTGATTTTTTTGCTAGAAATATAGTATCAACTAAGATTGAATTTGTTTTTTGCTTTATTCTTTGATTTATTGTTGTTTTGCTTATCATTTTTATCGTTGTTTATAGGGGTTTAACTTGCGCATAAATCTTAGTTTATGCGGGAGGAAGGATTCGAACCTTCGAAGACACTAAGTCATACGGTCCTTAGCCGTATCCGTTTGACCGCTCCGGAACCCCCGCATAAATAAACCCATGCAGGTCGGTTTGAAAGTTAATTACTTTTAGAGTATTATTTTACTTGTTTTTCGAATTCCTTAATTTCTTTGTTAAGTGCTTCTATGGATTCTGTGAATATATCTTTAGCTTTTATTTGACCCCAAGATTCTATGAAAACCGTGATTTCTTTATCTTCTTTCTTCTTTGACTCTTCAAGTATTTTTTTAAAAGATTCATCACTTTCATTTTCTAAATCTTCTGAATATCGATAATAAAGTAAACCTGGAGAGAATTTTGCGTGCTCTATTCCAATTCCCATTTTAGCTATGGCAACAAATTCTAATTCTTGTTCTTTCTCAAGGATTGTTATTGGCATTTTATATACTACATTACCCTTAGGTGAAAGTTCAGTAGAGTATACAATACAAGGACCTGTTGCGCTTAATTTAAATTTCATTGAGCACTTCCCGCAACCTTCTTCTTTTCCACAGCCACAATCTTTAGGTAATTTTAAATTTTCATTTTTAAGAGGTATTAATCCACATCTATGGGCGATAATTTCATCATATAATGCAGAATCATTTTTGCTTATTTCAAGAGACTCAATTGCCATAATTGGAACATAATTCAAGCTTCTTCTTATTGCGTTTGCCATGCTAATGGGTATATCGCTCTTAAAGCTTATTTTTTCGTCTGTTTTGTCTATTATTTTTATCATGTTATGAAGCTTGTCCTCTACAAGCGAATAATTGAAAATTTGTTTTTGTTGTTTTAATTTTCATATTTTGTTGATATTATTTGTTTTTTATGGGTTTTAAACCTTTAGTTAAACTCTTCGCCCTCTCCTTCCACCGGATTTTTTTGGTCCGCCTCTGGGTGTTCTTGTTAAATCTGCTATGCTGATTATCTTAAAATCATCTCTTCCAAGAGATTTTATTATTGCATGAGAAGCGCTTCCAGGTGATTCAGAGCCTGTTTCAGCTCTTATCCTTACATATAATTCATTAATACCATGTTCTTTTGCATCTTCTGAAACCTTCTTTGCAGAGAACATAGCTACTGTTGGTGAAGATTTTAATCTGTCTTGTTTTGTTGATTGTCCGCCTGAAGATCTTGATAAAGTATTTCCAGCCATATCTGTAAGTGTAAGAATAGTATTATTTTTAGAAGTGTAGATGTTTAAAACTCCAATTCTGTCTTTTTTTGGCTTTTCTTTCTTTTCTTCAATCGCTTCTTCGACTTCTTCAAATTGTTCTTTCTCAACTTTTGTTTCTTCTACTGGTTTTTTTATTTCTTCAGCCATTATTTTTCTTCCTCGGTTTTATTTTCATGATTCATTTGTTTTAATATTTCTTTTTCTTCATCACTAATTACTTTCTCTTTTGGGATATTGAAGTTTACAGTAATATTTGCTTCTTCTTCGATTGTTGTAAGATGTGCTGGAGAATTTATTACATTCTCATTTAACAAAACGTGTCGATGAGCAATCATTTGTCTTGCTTGTCTATGTGTCTTTGCAAGTTTCTTTGCAACAATTACACTTTCAAGTCTTCGTTTAAGGTAATCTTCCTTCCCTAATGCAAGAATATCTGCAATACTCGTAACGGTAAAGCCTTTTTTTGCCTGTCTTTCTATGAATTTATTTTTTTCAGTTTCATTTGCAAGAATAAGTTCTTTAGCTAGATTTCTTATTTTTCCAATTGCATAATTTGCTTTCCAAACTTCCCTTCTGTTTTTAAGACCATATCTTTTTATCAAAGCATTTTCTTCTTTTATCAGAGCTATATCGAACATTTTTTTCGGTCTATTAAACTTTTGATGTTTTCTTTTTGGCATGTTCTATTATTTTTGTGCTCCTCCTGCAGGTGCTGTTGGTTTTACTTTAACTTTCATTCCGACTCCTTTTTTTCTATTTACTCTGAAATGACTTCTTGTTCTTTGACCTCTTGTTGGTTGACCTGTAGCATGTCTTAATCCTCTGAAGGATCTTATTTTCTTTAATCTTTTAACATCTAACTCTTTAACTAAATCAATATTTGATCCAATTATATGGCTATCAAGACCTGTTGCAAAATCCTTTCTTCTGTTAAGTAAGAATTTTGGAAACTGGTGCGATTTTAATGTTTCTTCTATTTTTGTTATTTCTTCTTTTGAAAGAGATTCTATTTTTCTTTTCTTATCAAATTTGTTCAATATGCAAATTGCATTTGATATAGCCCATGAAACTCCCTTTATTCTTGTTAATCCCGCATAAACATTTTTATTTCCAGGAATATCTGTCTGAAGAATTCTCACGATTTTTCCAAGTATAACTTCTCTTGTTGTAATTATCTTTTTCTTCTCTTCTGTCTTCTTCTGAACTTTTTGTTCTATTTTTTCTTGTTTTTTTTCTTCTGTCATTTTTGTCTTTGTTTTTTAGTGTATAAAAAGGTAATGTCTCTCCTCTCCCTTCAATTCTTCAAGTATTCTTTTGACTACGGCGGATTTTGGGTCGGGAAGATTGGATATTCTTTTCTTTAAATCTTCAAAACTCTCAAATGGCTTTTCTTGTCTTTGCAATAATATTGCTTCCATATGTTTTTTTCCAAAACCCGGAAGTAACTCGATTTGATGTAATCTTGTATTTATTGGTTGTGCATTATTGAAAAACTCAACAAATCTTTTCTCATCTGCTGCTACTTGTGTTTCTATATAGTTTTGAAGAAAATTCTTGGCTGTTTCGCTCATTTTTACGAACGTTAACTTTCCAAGGATGTAATAAACTTTGTCACGTTTTCCTTCGCCGATATATACTTCTTCGCCGACTTCAAGTTTTAATCCTCTCCTAGGTACTAATTCTAGAAGAGTAAAATTTTTTTTACCAACAGCTTGTGCTATTGGCATCATTTTCTTTTCGAGAGGGTAACCATAAGGTAGATAGTCTATTACAATCGCTTGTTCTTCTTTGTCTTGCATTTTCGTTATTTGTTATTTTTAATTGCTTCAAGTATTTTATTTGTTTCATCTGCATCTAAACTCACTTCTGTAAATAATTTGTTTAATTCAGCTGCGTTTTCCGGAACAATGTCCGTAATCTTTACTATATCACTTTGTTTTAATTTGATTATGTCTAAGTCTGTTAAGTCTTTTGCTAATTTTTTTGATTTTTCATTACTAAGTTTTGAAAACTTTTTTATAAAACCTTTTATATCTTTGGTCTTATCATTTTCTTTTACTTCATCAAGCAGTTGGTCTGCTTCATACATAGCTAATGGTTTTCTGTCTTTTATCATAGTAATTTCTTTAAATTTGCAGGCGTCATAATGTGCATTTTAACAAGCCCGCCTTCTTTTATATTTATAATATACGCTTTTCCCCTCTTTCCTGAAACAGTTCCAACAAGTCCTTGTATTCTTTTAGGAAATGCAGGATTTAATGAATGCTCCCTAAGAATAGCAACCTTGTCGCCTTTCTTAAATTCTTGAAAGTAATTGCTAAATTGAGTTTTTCCTCGTGATTTTGATTCTTTTCGGTTTAACATTTTTATTAATTTTGGGTCGGTTTTACTACTTCTTTTTTAGAACGAGTGTGTTTAAAAAGCTTACTAAAGCCGAGAAATGCGTATAAAATTACTTAAAATACCTCTTTAGCTATTATGATGGAGAATTAATCAACACTGCCTTGAAAAAGATCGCCCTTATCTCTGGATTTTTCCATACTATCTCTTATGGCCCTAAACATCTTATGCCCCCAAACTTGAACTCCACATTTTTCACAGAAATCTATAACACTATCTTGTGCAACGTCAGATTTACAATAAATGCATTTTTTTGTCATTTCTTTTTTATCTCTTTTGTTTTATTTTTATTGTTTTATTTTATAGAAAATTCTGTTCATCACATAATTTCCACTTAAGAATTTTCTATCTGGATAATTCTTAAATCTTTTTTTCAATTAAAAAGAATTATCCATATTTATAAACATTTGTATATTCAATTTGAATTTTTGATTTAGCAATTTTTTCCTTTTTAGAATCAAAATAGCCGAATATAGGAAGTTTTAAAAACCTAGTTTTTGAGATATTATTATGATAATTCCAATGCGTTGCATGTCTTGCGGTAAACCTATAGCTCATCTTTGGGCAGAGTTCAAAGAAAGAGTTGAAAAAAAAGGCGAAGACTCAAAAAAGGTTCTTGATGAATTAGGCTTAGACAGATTTTGTTGCAGGGCAATGTTTCTTGGTCAAGAAGATACTCTTGAGTTAGTAAACAAATTTAAGAAATTTTAATTTTTAAGTATATTTTAGATTATAACTTTATTTTTAAATAACTAATCTCTATATGTTTTATGTTAGAAAATGTCATAATTAAACATTTAGGAAAGAAGGAAGATTCTAGGGGCTGGCTAGCTGAAATATTCAGAATCGATGAGATATCAAAATTGATTATTCCTGAAATGGGCTATTTGTCAATAACTCTCCCCGGAATATCAAGGGGCCCCCACGAACATTTAGAACAGACAGATTATTTTTGTTTTCCAGGAATTTCAAAATTTAAGATATCTCTTTGGGATAATAATGTTAAAAGTAAAACTTATGGGCAGAATTATATTTTTGAAACTATAGAAAGAACGCCTTCAATCGTAGTCATCCCGCCCAAAGTAGTTCATGCTTACAAGAACATAGGGCCTGTTGAAGGGATCGTTATAAACCTACCAAATAAACTTTACGCAGGAAAAAATAAAAAACAACAAGTTGATGAAGTTCGTTACGAAAACTTAAATAATTCTAAGTTTAAATTAGAATAAATCCTACTAAGTTATTTTAAATATATTCTCATCACGATAAAAAAGGTAAAACAGCTTCTCGGTTTGACCTCGGTTAGGAGACTAACGCCGAGAACGTGGGCTGCTTGACTTCTGAGTTCGGAATGGGATCAGGTATTACCAGCACACTATGGCCGTTTCAAATTAATGAATTTTTATGCATTTATAAATCTTACTAAATACACAGAAAACAAAAGTTTATTATAGCCCCAATTATTAGATTTTTTATGCGGAGGTAGCGAAGCGGTCAAACGCGACAGACTCAAAATCTGTTGGCTTAGTGCCTTCATAGGTTCGAATCCTATCCTCCGCATTAGCATATCTTTAGATATGCTGGATGAGAATCCGTTAGGATTCGAATCTCTTCAATTCGTAAGAATTGAATGATACTAAAAATTTTTAATTTTTGAGGACTATCCCCCACATTTTATATATCCTTTTAAACAAAAATCTTTAAATACCATCTTGTAATATTTATATTATGAAAAAGAAGACACTTGGAAGAATTTTGCAAGCACCAATGATAATAATTTTTGCAATAGTTGTTTTTGCTGTTTTTTATATTAAAATTTTTAATCCTTCTCTTTTTCCAAAAACTCTTTCATGGGCAACACCATTAACAATTGCAATTATTTTCGTGCTTTATTTAATTGGAAGACGTCTTGAAACATTAGATTCTTCAATTTCAATTTCATCAATAGCACAGAGTTTTCCAGTTCCTCGTTTTAATCCTGCTAAATTTTAATCTTCAGAAATGCTTCTGCAAAAATCCTGCGGACTTTTTGATGTTAGATTTTTATAGTCTTTATTCTAGTTAGATTTATGCTCGGGTAGCTCAACCTGGATAGAGCGGCAGCGTCCTAAGCTGTAGGTTGCAGGTTCAACTCCTGTCCCGAGCGTATAATCTCTGTAGGAGTTGAAAGGTTCAACTTCCACAGGTTCGATAGGGAGGCCCGAGGAGAGCGTTTTTATTTTAGCAGACACAGATATGGCTTCGAACTATAAAATAGCAATCTTTAAAACCACCTAATTTTTATACTTATTAAGCGCTGGTAGTATAACGGTTAGTACTATTGGTTTCCAAACATAGATGCCAGATATATGGTTTCGATTGTGAAATTACCAATTGATCCGCGTTCGATTCGCGGCCGGCGCATAAACATAACAAAAAATGGAACTTAAAAAAATAAACGAATTTTATAATAAGAATTATAAATTAATTCTACTCTTACCTTTATTAATTATTTTAATTTCTCTTGCCTATCTGGGCTATTTTTATTCGCAGAATAATGATTTTGTTCATAGAGATATTTCACTTACAGGGGGAACAACAATCACTATACTATCCAATATATCCTCTGAAGAACTTCAAACCGCTTTAGCTGAAAAAATTCCCAATATGGACACACGTGCTCTTCTTGATAACTCTGGAAAGCAAACACAAATAATAATTATTACTTCAGAAGAGCCAGAATTAGTCACACCAATACTTGAAGATTATTTTGGATTTAAACTTGATGAAACAAATACGAGTGTTGAGTTCATTGGTTCAAGCTTGAGTGCAGATTTTTATAAACAATTAGGGATAACGGTTTTAATTGCTTTTTTCTGGATGGCTGCTGTTGTTTTCGTAATTTTTGCAAAAAAATGGAAATTAAAGTTCATCGCAATTCTTTTAAATTTACTTTTTGGAATATTTTTAGGAAAAATGTTTTTTAGCTTTCCAATTTATATTTCTCTATTCATTCTTGCTACATTTATCATAACTTTGATTTTTATATATCTTAAATATTCTATCCCTAGTTTTGCAGTAATGCTTTGCGCTTTTGCAGATATCATTATGACTCTAGCTGTTGTGGATATAATTGGTATGAAAGTTGCCGGAGCAGGAATAGTGGCATTTCTTATGCTTATAGGTTATTCTGTAGACACTGATATACTTCTTACAACAAGAGTATTAACAAGAAAAGATAGTCCTGTAAATCATGAGATATTTAGTGCATTCAAAACAGGAATTACAATGACCCTTACTGCAATTGCAGCAATAGCAGTTGCATTATTTTTTGTAAGACCTTTTGGAACAGTCTTAAATCAGATGTTTATTATTCTTTTAATTGGATTAACGCTAGATATATTTAATACTTGGATTACAAACACTTGTTTAATTAAATGGTTCGCTGAAAGAACAGCAGAGGAATCAAGATTATGAAATTAACATTCCGAATCTGGCTTTTGATAATCTTATTACTTCTTTCAATAGTTTCAATCTTTTCATTAACCCCTGCTTTTCTTGAAAAAGGAGTAGCTGTTAAATTTGTAGAGAAAAATTCAACTATTTTTGAACAAGGTCTTAGGGCTGGAATGATAATAACTCAAATAAACAATGTTCAGATAAACGATGCAAATGATTATGTAAAAGCAATGAGCATTTTTTCAGATAATCAAGATCATAAAATGGCTATAACTACAAAAACCAATCAGGTTATTGCAGTACTTCCTTCTAACACGCCTGATAAAATAATTATCGGAGCGCTTTCACTTACTAAAATAAAAACAGGTCTTGATATCCAAGGCGGTGCAAGAGCACTCATTGCTGCAAAAGACCATAAACTAACTGATTCTGAACTTAATGATCTTATTGCTATTTCACAACAAAGATTTAATCTTTTTGGACTTACGGATATGAGCATTAAAAAAGCGTCTGATATGTCTGGAAATAATTTTATGGTAATCGAAATTGCAGGTTCATCACCAAAAGATTTAGAAAATTTAATTTTACAGCAAGGAAAGTTTGAAGGAAAAATTGGAAATAAAACAGTATTCACTGGTGGTGAAGATATAACTCATGTAGAACGGTCTGGGCAACAAGCTGGACTTGAGGGCTGTTATCCAAATCAAGATGGAAGTGAATATTGTACATTTAGATTCCCAATTTCACTTACAGAAGAAGCGGCAAAAAGACAGGCAGATATAACTTCAACAATTCCAATAAGTTCTGAAAATCCAGAGTATATCGCAGAAAAACTTGATTTTTATGTAGATGATACTTTAATGGACTCTTTGTTCATTTCAAAAGATTTAAAGGGAAAAGTAACAACGCAAATATCTATTCAGGGTTCAGGTTCAGGTCCAGATAGAGCAGAAGCGATAAAATCAGCTCAAGAGAATATGAAAAATTTACAAACAATTTTAATTACTGGAAGTTTGCCTTACAAACTTGAGATTGTAAAACTAGATACTATATCTCCGGTTCTTGGAAAATCATTTACTCAAGCAATTCTTTTAGGCGGACTTTTTGCAATATTGGCCGTTTCATTAATAATCTTTGTTAGATACCGAAAAATAAAAATATCTCTGGCATTGCTTGTAACTTCTTTTTCAGAACTGATACTTATCCTTGGATTTGCAGCATTGATAAAATGGAATCTTGATCTTCCATCAATAGCAGGAATAATAGCAACAATTGGTACTGGTGTAGACTCGCAGATTGTTATTCTAGATGAATCTCGATTTAAAATAGTTTCATTAAAAGAAAGAATAAAAAAAGCTCTGTTCATTATCTTCACTTCTTTTGCAACAGCGTTTGTTTCACTTATTCCATTAACCGGCGCACTTCAGGTAATGGGTATCGGAGCAGCTGGCGCTGGTTTGTTAAAAGGATTCGCAGTAACAACCCTCATTGGAATAACTGCTGGCGTTTTCATAACGCGTCCTGCATTTGCAGACATGATCAAGCAATTTAGTGATGAATAATAATCAATAATAAATTTAAGTAAAGTAAATTTTTAAAAAAGATGTACGTAAAATATCATATTACAATAGGGCTTATTGCAACGTTAATAATTTTGCTAGCATTTCCACCAATAGGCTGGTTTTATGCTCTTATTATCTTTCTTGCTTCGTTCCTTATAGATTTTGACCACTATTTATGGTACGCTGTTAAAAAGGGAGATTGGAATCCATTTAATGCCTACAGGTGGATGATTAAGAAAACTTCTTTTTTCCGCGCCATGGACTTAAAAGAAAGAATGAAATATAAAACATTTATAATGATTTTTCATGGAATTGAATGCTGGATTCTTTTAGCCCTCTTGATTTTTGTGCACAAAATATTCCTTTTTGTTTTAATCGGAGTTTTTATTCATATGGTGCTGGATTTTATTGATTTGTATGCCTGGCAAACTCCTTTTTACACGAAAATATCTCAGGTTTATACCTACATAAAGAATAAAAAGAAGAAAAAAGTGATTAAATAAATATGGAAGTTAAAAAAGAGTCAATCACCCAACAGGTTCTAAAGAATTCAACTTGGAATTTTATGCTCTCTTTAGTAAATAAATTTGGCGGACTTATTTTTACAGCTGTACTTGCAAGGTTCCTACTCCCTGAAAGATTTGGTGCTTATTCTCTTATTCTAGCCTATTCTGTTTTATTTATGTCTCTGGGAGATCTTGGAATAAATCAGACTTTTACAACATTTTTTTCAAAAGAGCTTAATAATGAAAAAAAAGCAAGAGCTTATTTTAAATTTCTTTCAAGAATCAAAATTTTTATAACTCTTTTTCTTTCAATAGCATTCATAGTAGTATCTTACTTTTTAGTAAAAAAAACTTCAATTATTCCAGATTTATATTCCTTGATTTTAATTTTTTCGATATATGTTTGCTTTTTCAGTATAACTGGTTTTTATGTATCTTTTTTTTATATTTATCGAAAAGTTAAATTAGATCTTATCAAAGAAACTTTATTTCAGGTATTAAGGCTTATTTTTGTCCTAGGGATTTTTTTGTTATTTGATGAAAAATATTATTTAATCGGCGTTTTCAGTACGCTCTCATTCTGTGCTGTAGCCATGTTCCTATTTGTTATTAGTTTTACTAAAAAATTAGCTCCATTTTTGTATGTTTCAGGAGATTTAGCAATGATTGATAAACCAAGAATATTTAGATTCATGATATACCTCATTGTGGGGTCTATCTCTCTTGTTGTTTTTTCAGAAGTAGATATATTAATGCTTGGATTTTTGATTAAAGACTTAGCATTTGTGGGTTATTACAGGGCTTATTTCACTTTAATAATTGGAATTGCTGGCCTTGTGAGCATAACGCCCATACTTTTGCCAATATTCAGCTCTTTTAAGAAAAATAGGGTGGGCGACGCATTCAAAAAAGTTGTAAAATATAGTCTTTTATTGAATATCCCTGCTTGTTTTGGGATTATCGTTTTAGGCCGATATTTTATTCAGTTACTTTATGGTCCTGCTTATTTAGCAGGTTCTATTGTGCTTTATTTTCTTGCATTTTTAATAATTTCTGAAACATTAACTAATCTGCTAAGTATGCTTTTCTCGGCTAGAGAAAAACCAAAATATATTGCTTACTCATTGATTGTAGCTACGATAATGAATATAATCCTATGTTTTGTTCTTATAACTTATTTATCTCAATTTTCACTTGTCTGGGCAATTTGCGGAGCCGCAATAGCGACATTGATAAGCAGATTCTTCTATATGTTTGTTCTTGTATTTTATTCAAAAAAAGAATTGAACACAAGCATACCTTTAAATTTAATAATAAAACCAATTATGGCAAGCATAATAATGGCTGGAATAGTATTTTATTATCTTTCATTTATTATCGACATGAATATCTTGTCTGGATTAATAGCTGTAGCTCTTGGAGTTTTAGTCTATCTAGGAATTATGTTCTTAATTGGTGGCTTGAATAAAGAAGATATAGATACATTTTCGTATTTCTGGAAAAAAGAAAGAATAAAGACTATTTAAAAATACATTAATTTTTATTAGAACTACTTAAAATTTAAAAACCTCTAAATCTGAGCTAATCTATCTCCTATAAAATATGAAACTTGGATTTACTTTAAGAAAATTTGTTATCGATGCATTAGATATTGCCCGTAGACTTTTAGATATGGGTATTTATCTTTTATGGCTATTGGTAGATCCTAGCAAATTTAAGATAATTGATAATAAAAAAATTAAAAATATGCTGGTGGTTGATGTTGGTGCAATAGGAGATACCTATAATGTCCTAGGAATAATCAATGAACTCATTTTTAGATACCCTTATCTAAACATTAATTATTTGGGTTTAGAAAAAAACAAGAAGTTTATTAAAAATCCTAAAATAAATGTGATTAACAAACAAGAAGTAAAAAGTCTTATTGACAAAAAAAAGTTAGATGCAATTATTTTTTTAACCACAAGTCATAATCCCGAGCTATTTGATAGAGAATTATATTTTAAATCTTTAAAAGTTCCCTATAGGGTATTTTCAGATTATTCAAGAATAAGTAATTTATTAGATCAAATCCCATTCTTTATTACGAGAAGGGTATTTCCAACATATAAGACTATGCTGGGGGATTCAATTTCTGCATTTGAGACTCTTGGATTTTCTCTGAATAATAAAATACGTTTTCATTATACTGCTGAAGCAGAAAAATTTGCGGAAAAATTCATGAATAAAATTAGAGATAATAAAAAACAAAAAATAATTTTTATTCATCCAAGTAATGAAAAAGTAACTCATGCTTTAAAGGAAAATAAAGTTCCATCTTCAGACTGGGCGAATGAAAAATGGGTAAGAGTTATAGAACAATTAATGCATGATTTTGATTCAAAATTCATTTTTACCGGAAGTAAAGATGAAAGCCCAATCATAGAAGAAATTATCTCAAAAATAAAAAACAAAAAAAGAACTATAAACGCCGCAGGAAAGTTTTCATTGGAAGAGCTTGCTTCTTTACTTAAACGTGCTGATTTGTTAATAAGCGTAGATACAAGTATAGCTCATTTTGGTGCGCAGGTGGGAATTCCTCTTATTGTTTTGATGTTTTGCAAGTCAAGTTTTTGTGGTGCGCCAACTAATTTTAAGATAGATATTTTTCATGCGGAAGTTTGCAATAATTGCCAGAGATATGCTTGCGCAGAAGGAAATAACATTTGTATGAAGGCTATTACTGTTAAGGAAGTTTTAGACGCAGCCAACTCTTTTTTGAAAAAATAAAAATACATCATTCGTGATTTATATACTTAAAATAAGCAAAGCTTATAAACCTACTAGTGCCACTAGTATATATGAAAAAAATAGTGTGGGAAAACAAATCGAATAACCAATTATGCGTAACCATACCTAAGGGTTCAGGCATAAATGCAGGTGATATCGTTAGTCTTGAAAAAGAAAAGATAAATAAAATTGCCTACTCTGCAACAACAGCGGATTTATTCAATTACGGTCAACTGAGTCTTCTTGAAGCTGCGAATAAGGCAGGAGATTTTCATATCTGTGGCGTTTTGACAGATAAAGCAATAGCGTCTTATAGAAAAGGTCCTATAGCAAGTTTTGAAGAAAGAAAAGCAATTGTTTCTTCTTTGAGATGCGTTGATATGATTATGACTCAAGAAAGTTTAGATCCTACTGAAAATCTTAAAAAATTACATGAGCAGTTTCCACATGCTAAAATAGTTCTTGTTTGTGGTTCAAATTGGAAAAAAGCTCCTGGAAGCGATTATATTAAAAAGATACACGGTGAAATTATTCAACCACAATTTTATAAAAAACTATCTCCTGATCACTTTATTAAGAAAATAATTGAAACCTATGGAAAATAATACCTTTATCGCACCAAAAAAAGTTTATGTAGCTATGAATGCAGACTTAATTCATCATGGCCATTTGAATATTATCATTGAAGCAAGAAAACTCGGCGAAGTCATAATAGGAATACCTACAGATAATGCTGCAGTAAGCTATAAACGACTCCCCTATCTTCCATTTGAACAAAGAAAAATAATAGTAGAAAATATCAAGGGAGTTTCCATGGTTGTTCCTCAAGAAACACTTGATTATGTTCCAAATCTTCAAAAATATAGGCCTGATTATGTTGTTCATGGCGATGATTGGAAAGAGGGAATACAAAGAAAAACTAGACAAAGAGTTATAGATACATTAAATGAATGGGGTGGTCGGCTAGTTGAAGTTCCATATACTCCTGGGATATCATCAACAAAACTTAATGAAGCAATGAAAGAGATAGGAACTACTCCCAGTTTAAGGATGAGTCGGTTGAGGCGATTATTGCATACTCAACATCTTGTAAGACTTCTTGAGGCACATAATGGGCTTTCCGGATTCGTTGTTGAAAACTCATATATTGAAAAAAATGGGATGAAAAAAGAATTTGATGGAGTTTGGATAAGTAGTCTTACTGATTCTCTTGCAAAAGGCAAGCCCGATACAGGATTTGTTGATTTCACTTCAAGGTTAGATACGATTAATGCTATAATGGATATTACTACAAAACCCATCGTAGTCGATGGTGATAATGGGGGAAACATAGAAAATTTTCCGATGGTTGTGAAAACATTAGAAAGACTTGGAGTTTCAGCAATAATAATCGAAGATAAAATTGGTGCAAAGAAAAATTCACTTTTTGGAACAGATGTTTTTCAAGAACAAGATTCTATAGATAATTTTTCACAAAAGATAATGGCTGGAAAAAAATCACAAGTTACTGATGAGTTTATGATAATTGCCCGTATAGAAAGCCTCATATTAAAAAAAGGAATGGCTGATGCACTTCAAAGAGCAAAAGCATATATAGACTCTGGGGCAGATGCAATAATGATTCATAGTAAAGAAATAAGCCCTAATGAAGTTCTTGAATTTTGTGAGAATTTTCGAAATTTTTCAAGAAAGGTTCCGCTTATTGTTGTTCCAACAACTTACTGTTCTATTACTGAAAAAGAACTTGAAGACGCAGGAGTAGATGTTGTTATTTATGCCAATCATCTTTTAAGAAGTGCTTATTCTTCAATGAAAAAAACTGCAGAATTAATTCTTTCTTGTGAGAGAGCCAAGGAAGTTGAAGATATGTGTGTTTCAATTAAAGATGTTTTGAATCTTGTGGAGGGTGGAAATGGTAAGTCAAAATAAATACTTTAAAGTATTATTAATACATGCGAATTCTACTTTAGATACTCTAATTCCTCCAAATTTGGCCATAATGTCTGCTGTTTTAAAACAAAATGGATGTGAAACTAAATTATTTGATACAACTTTTTATAAAACTAGAGATTCTACCGGCGATGACGCAAGAGTTAAAACTCTTCAAGTAAAAGAAACAAAATTTGATGATATAGGGGTAGAATTAACTAAAACAGATATGTATGAAGATTTTCTTAAATTAGTTAAAGAATATGAGCCAGGCATAGTCGGTTTATCTGCTGTTTCTCTAACTTATCCTTTCGGAATAAAGTTTTTAAGAGATTTAAAAGAAAAATATCCCTCTATTCCAACAATTGTTGGCGGAATACATGCTACTGTATCTCCTGAAGCTGTTTTAAAAGAGTCATGTGTAGATTATGTGTGTCGTGGCGAAGGCGAATATGCTTTAGTTGAATTATGTAAGGCTTTACAAGAAAATAAAGATACAACAAAAATTAAAAATATTTGGGCTAAAAAAGGGAACGTAATTTTCAGAAACGAACCACGACCGCCAGTAAACATTAGTGAACTTCCGTTTCAGGATTGGGATATGTTCGATTTAAGAAGAATTAATAAACCTATGGGCGGAAAAATTCGAAGAGTTGGCTGCTTTGAACTCGATAGAGGTTGTCCTTATTCATGCACTTATTGCTGTAATCATTTTTGGCATAAATTTTATAATTATAAAAATTACAGAAACAAACCAGTAGAAAAATTCATAGAAGAAGTAAAATTTATGAAAAATAAATATAATCTGGAATATGTTTACCTTGCTTCTGAAACATTTCTAGCTTCTCCAAAAGAAAGATTTGATAAATTCATCGAATTATGGAAAAAAGAAATAGGAATTCCTTTTTGGGTGCAGACAAGACCTGAAACAGTAGATGAATATAGAATTAAAGCTCTGAAAGAAGTCGGTGTTCATTCTATTGGAGTCGGTGTAGAAAGTGGCTCCCCTGAAATAAGAAAAATGCTGAATAGGCTAATGACCAACGAACAGATAATAAAAGCTTTTGAAATCTTGAATAAATATGAAATGAGAACAGGAGTTAATGTAATTATAGGTTTTCCAGGAGAAACACGAGAGCAAATTTTTGAGACAATAGAACTTATCCGAAAACTAAATGCTACAAATGTAATGACTCATGTATTTAATCCTTACAAAGGAACACCGCTTTATGACTTATGTGTGGAAAAAGGATTTATTCCATCAAATGAAATTGGTGGAGATTATAGGCAAGATTATGTTTTAAGAAACCCAAATCTTACTAAGGATGAAGTTTTAGGCTTGCAAAGAACTTTTGCGTTGTATGTAAGATGGCCGAAAGAAAGATGGCCTGAAATAAAATTAGCTGAAAAATCCGACGAACAAGGCAATATTCAATTCGAAAAATTAAAACAAGAGTATACTGCTAAATTTTTAGCTTAAATAAAAATGGATGGATGTCTTTTTTGCAAATCTGAAATAATTAATCAAGGAATTCTTGACGAAACTCAGAATTTTTATCATCGGGCAAATATGGTTGGCGCAGTTGCTCCAGGTCATTCAATGATTATTCCAAAGACACACTTTGGTTGTTATGCTGAAATACCCTCTTCTTTAGATGAAGAATATTTAGATTTTAAAAACATTGTTGAGGAAAGAGTTTCCAAAGCATTTTCAAAGCCAATCATGGTAGAACAAGGAATTCATGCCCAAAGTGTATCTCATGCACATACACACTTTTTGCCTTCTATTTCAGAATGGTATAATTTTCAAAATGGAACTAGTTTTATGGATATGCTTCCTGATGGAATAAAAGTAACAAAATGTTCTAGTTTGGAAGATTTAAGAAAAATATTTAGAGAAGAAGGGCAGTATGTAAGTATAGAAGAACAAGGAGTATTATATGCTTGTCATACTAAAGAATATGCTAGCCTTTTAAGGCCTTGTAGAGAATTTCCTTGTAAATTAACAGGTTTGACTTCTTTGCTTTATTGGGAAAAAATGTCTGAAGAAGATAAAAATAAAAATAAAGATTATATCGCAGAAACTTTTAAAAAACTTAAACAAGGAGTTTAAAATGATTACCTGCCAGAAACTTTACGAAATTTTGCAAAAAAACAATCTAGACTTTTTTACAGGCGTTCCTGACTCGACGTTTAAGGATTTTATGAGTTTTCTAGAAGACGAGCACGGAAAATCTCTTACAAATATTATACATGCAAGTGAATGCGAAGCAACAGCAGCAGCAACAGGCTATCACCTAGCAACAGGAAAAGTCCCAGTTGTTTACATGCAAAATTCAGGCCTAGGAAAATGTGTTAATCCATTAACTTCTTTATGCGACAGGGAAGTTTATTCTATTCCTATGCTTTTGATGATAGGCTGGAGGGGCGAGCCTGGAAAACCTGACGAACCACAACATAAAAAAATGGGCAGAATAATGCTTCCGTTATTAGAGACTCTTGAAATTCCTTATCGCATTCTTCCCTCAGATATTGGCGGAATAGAAAAAACAATAATAGAAATGAAACAAGCAGCAGAAAGAACTAGTTCGCCTGTAGCAATTATTATTCAGTCAGATATAATTGAAAAATATGCTCAAAAAAGAATAATCTCTGACTGCTTTGAAATGTCTAGGGAAGAAGCCATAAAAATAATTGTCAATAATCTTTCAAAAGAAGACATTCTTGTTTCAACAACAGGAAAATGTTCTAGAGAGTTATATGAGCACCGTGTTTCGAAAAATGAAATACCTCATGATTTTTATACTGTTGGAAGCATGGGTTGTGCTTCTTCTATTGCTCATGCTATCGCATTAGCAAAAAAAGATAAAAAAATTATTGTTTTAGATGGAGATGGCGCAGCACTAATGCAACTTGGAGCACTTTCTACTATAGGCCACTATAAAACAGAAAATTTATATCATATTATTCTTGATAATCAAAGTTACGAGTCTACTGGCGAACAGCCAACTGTATCCAGTACAGTAGATTTCGAAAAAATTGCTCTTGCATGCGGCTATACTAATGCAAAAACAATAAAAACCAAACAAGAGCTGGAAAAAACATTAATTGAGCTTAAAACCCAAAAGGGTCCAAACATGATTGTAGTAAAAGTTAATAAGGGCTCAAGAAAAGACCTAGGACGGCCAAAATCAACGCCGATAGAGAATAAAGAGGCATTTATAAAAAAATTAAATGCTTAAATGGAACAAAAAGAATATTTCGGATTTGGAAGTATAAAGCAATTAGATGATATCTTAAAAGAAACTTTAGCAGAAAATATTTTATTAGTTACTGGAAAAGAGTCTTACAGGCGCTGTGGTGCAAAGTATCATTTAGGTAAAATTTTAGAAACGAAAAATGTAAGAACTTTTAATGATTTTTCATCAAGCCCAAAATTTGAAGAATTGGATAAAGGTTATAATCAATTAGCAGATAATGTTCCAGATTTAATCCTAGGTGTTGGTGGAGGAAGTGTTCTAGACTCTGCAAAATTCATGAAACTAAAATTTTTCGCAGATTCGGCAAGAGAGATACCTCTTGTAGCAATTCCAACAACAGCTGGCTCTGGAAGCGAGGCAACTAGCTTTATTGTTTGTTATAAAAATAAAGAAAAACAATCTTTAGGAATTCCAAATATAACTCTACCCGATTATTCTATACTCGACCCAAGTCTTACTTTAAGTATGTCCCCTAATCTTCTGGCTTCATCAGGTTTAGACGCACTTGGACAAGCAGTTGAGTCTTATTGGAGTATAAATTCTACAACGCGGTCAAAACAGTTATCTGAAGAAGCTATTGGTCTAATCTTAAAAAATTTCCACAGCTCAATGACTTATCTTGATTCATATTCTAAAGAAGCAATGTTAAAAGCTGCAAATCTGTCCGGTAAAGCAATTAATATTACTAAAACAACTTCTTGTCACGCAATATCTTATCCATTGACTTCTTATTGCAAAATATCTCATGGACATGCTGTTGCATTAACACTTGGAGAAATGATTATCTATAACTCTAGAGTTTCTTCTAAAGACTGCAATGATAATCGCGGAACCGAATATGTTCAACAAACAATGAAAGAACTATTAAATATCTTGGATGTAAAATCTCCTGAAGAAGCAAAGTATAAAATGGAAGACTTAATTACTAACTTAGGTCTAAAAAATCATCTTTCTAATTTGAATATAAAAAATAGTGATTTGCCATTTTTAATTGAAAAGTCATTTAATAAAGAAAGAATGGGAAATAATCCCCGTTTGCTTACAAAAAAAGGATTAGAAAGAATCCTTAATAATATCTTTTAATGTATCGCTAACGAACCCCATTTCTTTATCAGTTAAATTGCTTGAGCTTGGAAGATAAAATCCTCTTTCGCCTATAAAATCTGAAACAGGAAAACTTCCCGAACAATCGGGTGCGTTATCGACGGTTTTTTTGTAATAAGCTGGTTGTTTATGCATGGGTATAAAGAAACTTCTTGTTTCTATGCCTTTTTCTTTAAGTTTTTGCATTACTTCATCCTTGCTTAATTTTATATTTTTATCAAGAACAACACCATACATCCAATAAACATTCTTTGCGTATTGTTTTTCAACAGGCAGTATGAGCCCTTTTGTATCTTTTAACAGTTTATTATATCTAATTCCAACATTTCTTCTTGCATTAACAAGCATTTCAGCATTTTCTGTTTGAGCAAGTCCAATAGCCGCTTGAAGATTCGTTAGTCTATAGTTAAATCCTACTTCATTATGTATGAATCTCGGAACATCAAATGCATGATTTCTCAATTTTTTCATTTTTTCAGCAAGTTCTTTATTGTTAGTCACACACATTCCGCCTTCACCAGTTGTAAGAATCTTATTAGCATAAAAACTAAAACATCCAATGTCACTCATAGAACCGCATTTTTTGCCGTTATATTCTGCTCCGTGAGCTTCTGCAGCATCTTCGATAACATAAAGATTATGTTTTTTAGCAAGGCTAGTTATTGCGTCCATATCACAAGGATGTCCGTAGATATGCACAGGCATTATTGCTCGAGTTTTAGAAGTTATTTTATTTTTGACTTCTTCAAGGTTCATGCAATAAGTTTCTTTGTCACAGTCAACTAAAACAGGTGTAGCACCAGTAAATATTATTGCATTTACAGAAGCAGCCATAGTAAACGTTGGAACAATTACTTCATCGCCTTTTTTTAATCCAAGAGCAGCACACGCCAAATGAAGTGCAGCAAGTCCGTTAGAGCAACACACACCATAATCCGAACCACAGAATTTAGCAAATTCAATTTCAAATCTTTCAAGATATTTTCCTGAACTGCTTATCCAATTAGTATCTACAGCATCATTTACATATTCCTTTTCTTTTCCAGGCATCCAAGGTTTGCATACAGGTATCATTATATCTCAAAAAATTCAAAGTTTTTAATTTTATCTAATTGTTCCTTAAGACTTTCTTTTTTTAATCTTCGTAGCATAGGATAATATGCTTCTTTTACGGATAACTCTTTTAATTTAGATTTTTTTGCAATATCTTTTCTTACAAAAAAAGCATTACATCCAGTAGATTCACAGCCAATAAGAACATATCCTTTTGTTTTTGCAAGTTTTGCCAATGCTGTTAAAGAAACTCCAAAATACATTCCGGTTTTATCTTTATCATATCTTTGGAATTTTGGGTCATATTTGATAGTTATTGAACGCTCTGCTCCAAAAGCAGCATTATACTCTGCAATTATAACTCGAGGTTTTACGGCGTTTATTGCCTCAAGAACCCAATAATCATTTCCATCAATATCAATAGAAAGTAAATCAATTTCGCCGTTTATTCCTGCCTCTGTAAATATTTTATTAATATTATCTTTTGTAATAAAACGATTCATAATTTTAACTTGATTAGGCATAAGGGTTATTTTGTTATTGTAATATGAATTTGCTTCTTGAATACTTTTTTTATCGCCATCTATTAAAAGTCCATTCCAGCCATTATTTATGCTTAGATTTGCAGTATTGCATTCTCGTCCGTTTTCTATGCCAAATTCAATAAAAGTCTTGTTAGTAAAGTCTATTTTTGAAAAAATGTAATTTATTATTCCATCTTCGCCATTTTGAGAATATATTTTAAATTCAGAATTTTTTAGGACTTGTTTCTGAGAAAGTCCTTTTTCTTTAATCTCCCTAGATACAAGAAGAGAATTCAAGTCCATCTTAATGGATTCTAGAATTGAAGGAATCGCTTTTATTTCTTTTATTGAGAGGCTTAAAGCAGACGGAAGCAATGATTTTGCTAGATTTTTTATTTTGTTTATCATCTGAAGCTACACCTCTTGTAGCGAAGAGCCAGAAAATCTGCGTGATTTTCTGGATTTTCAAGTAGCGAAGCACTTGAAATAGGATTTTTTATTTTGTTTATCATCATTTATGCTTTATAACTTTTAATTTAACATTAACTTTTGCTATTAATCCACCGATAAATAAACTTAGCTTTTCTCTTAATTTTCTAGGAAAAAATCTTCCGATTATTGTTGGAATCAAGTTTAAAGAGCTTATTTCAAACTGTTTTTCTTTGTTTACTACATAACTTTGATTTACAAATATTTTAAATGAAGTATCATTAAAATAATGTCTTACCTGGAAGTCATTATACGCGCCTTTATTATTATAATAGGGAACATTTATTTCAATTACGGCATTTGGTTTAGAAATTCTTCTGAGTTCAAGTAAAACATTAGCAGGATTATCAAAATATTCTAAAACTTCATTCAATAAAATGTAGTTATAAGTATTGTTTTTAAGAGGGTAAGGGAACTTATTTGCATTGCAGTAAATTACATTCTTGGACTTTTGAATATCACAGTTATCCCATCCCGGTTTAATATCAGTTCCGCAACCAAAATTAAGTTTATTCATCTTATTTAAGAAAAATGCCTTTGACAACATCGTCTTCATAACCTGTTCCAGCCCTAGATTGAGAAATCATATCAAGCATTACAGAATCTTCAATAGCATTGAAGGTATGAACGATTTCAGGTTGTATTGTCATTATCTCTCCCGCATTTAATATGGTCCTCTCAATTTTTTTAATGTCTTTAGAATCTGCTACAAGAACTTCAAATTTTCCAGAAAGAATATAACTATATTGAATTGACTTCTTGTGATAATGATTTGCTCTTGTGCTTCCTTTTTTGCAGGTTATTATGCCAACATGTCCAAGATTTTCATTTAAAATATCAGTTATTATTCCCCTTTCATCTGCATGAACTGGTTCTCTTTTTTTAATAGTTACGCCAATCATATTATTGTAGGTTCGGGAATAGGTATTATAAACTTTCCCCCAGCTTGTTTAAATTTTTCATTATTTTTCATTATTTCTCCCGCAAAGTTCCATGCTAGAATTAATCCGTAATCAGGTTTGTCTTGAAGTAGTCTATCTTCACTAACTATTGGAATATGCATACCGGGAGTATATTTCCCATGTTTTATAGTTGCTTTTTCAGTTGCATGGTCTAATAAGTCTGTTCCAATCTTGCAATAATTAAGGAGTGTATTGCCTTTAGCAGGAGCGCTTATAGCCACTATTTTTTTGCCTTGTTTTTTGAGGTCTCTTAAAAGATTAATCATCTTATGACGATGTTGTTTAACTTTTTCTGAAAAATCATCAAGATTTTCTTTTTTATAAATTCCTTTTTTTTCTTCAAGATTAATTAATTCTTTTACAGATTGTTTTATTTCTTTATTTCCTTTCCTACATACAAAATATCTTGCGGAAGTTCCATGTATGTCTTGTTTTTCAACATCAAATAAATCCATGTTGTGCTTATTGAAAAATTTTACCATTGGTTTTACAGAAAGATATTCAAGATGGTCAAGATAAATGGTATCATATTCTAATTTTTCAAATAAATCAGTAAAATACGGCGCTTCAACAATAAAAATTCCGTCGCCATCAAGTAAAATATTTAATGCTTCCATTAAACCTTCTTTATCATCGATATGCGCAAAAACATTTGTTCCTGTAACGACTTTTGCTTTACCTTTTTGAGCAACTATTTTTTCAGCTACTTCTACACTCATAAAGTTTTGCCAAGTTTCTATTCCTCTTTCATTTGCAATCTTGCATATTTTTGGAGCGGGGTCTATTCCCAAAACATTCATTCCATTTATTTTAAATCCTTCAAGCAAGATTCCAACATTACTTCCAATATCGACTATAAGTGAATCTTTAGCAAGATTTAATTTCTTACAAACTTCATCAGCCATATCAAAAAAATGTTTTTTACCAGTTTCAGTTATAGAAGATTCATATAAGTATTTTTCACCATAAAGTAATTTTGGATTTACCGCGTAAGTAAGTTGAGTAAGCCCGCAATCAAGGCATTGCATTACTTTTAATGGGAACATAATCTCGTGTTTATCTAAGTCTTGTTTTTCAAGAATGCCATCAGCAGGGGGAACAAAACCCAAATCTAGGAAAGAGTATAATTTTTCACTATTGCACATTCTGCAATTCAACAGTTGCCTTCCAAATTCTTGTTCGTCCATGTTTTTATTTTCCGAGTTTTTTTAAGTAAGCTTCTTTTTCAGCGAGATTTAAGTCATATCTAACCATTAACTTTACAAGTTCATCAAAGTTTATTTTAGGATTCCAATTTAGTACGGTTTTTGCTTTTCTTGGATCTGCTTGTAATAAGTCTACTTCTGCTGGTCTGAAATAAGTTGGATTTACTTCAACAATAACATTTCCATTTTCATCTAAATATTTTTCTTCAACGCCTTTTTTACCGTTTGAGTGTATATTCATGCCTAATTCTTTTGCTGTTGCTTCAAGGAATTGTCTTACCTTATATTTTATACCTGTCCCAATCACATAATCATCTGCTTTGTCATGTTGGAGCATTAACCACATAGCTTCAACATAGTCTCTTGCGTGACCCCAGTCTCGTTCTGCATCTAAATTTCCTATTTGCAGATTTTTTTGCAACCCCATTTTAATTCTGGTTAGACATCTTGTAATTTTTCTTGTTACAAAATTTTCTCCACGTCTTTCTGATTCATGATTAAATAAAATTCCATTGCAAGCAAAGATTCCATAAGCTTCTCTAAAATTAACTGTCGTATTGAATGCAAAAACCTTTGCACATCCATATGGGCTTCTTGGGTGAAATGGTGTTTTTTCTGACTGGGGAATTTCTGCAACTTTTCCAAACATTTCAGAAGAAGAAGCTTGGTAATATTTTGCGTTTGGGCAGTGTTTTCTTATTGCTTCAAGTAATCGTAGTGCACCAAGAGCAACAACATCTACAGTATTTTCAGGTATTTCAAAGCTGATTCCAACATGGCTTTGTGCTCCAAGATTATAAACTTCATCTGGTTTTATGGTAGACATTAATTTATCTATAGAAGAAGAATCTGTTAAATCTCCATAATGCAAGATAAGATTGTTAACTTCAAACCATTTCTCAGGGTTAGTCAAATGCTCAAGTCGTTCTCTATTGAATGTGCTAGCTCTTCTAACAATTCCATGAACTTCATAGCCCTTTGATAAAAGAAGCTCTGCTAAATAGCTTCCATCTTGGCCTGTAATTCCAGTTATAAGTGCCCTTTTTACCATGTTTCTCTTACCAAAAATTGATTTAAATACTTAATGTATCTCTACTCTATATTTCCTTAGGGCGTAATATCTCCCCCAATCTTTCTTCAAACTTTTTTGGAGAAAAGAATCGAGCTCTTTTAATTGCACTACTCACCATCATGTTTTTGCTTCTTAATTTACTAAGGATTTCATTAAGTGTTTTGCTGCCTTCTTCAACATTACTGAATCCATAACCAAATTTGCCTTTTTCTAGAACTTCAAGATAAGTTCCAGCATTTTTTTGACTAAGCACGATGCATCCGGAAGCCATTGCTTCAACAGAAGTCATAGTCATACTTACATTTTTTTGTGAATCAATTATAACTTTTGATTCAGAAAGAGTTTTTTTAATCAGGTTGAATGAAGGATCTTTTATAATTTCAATTTGATTTTCAAGTTCGTTTTCTTTTATAACTTTTTTAAGTTGAGATATATAATTCTCGCTATCTGAAGTAGCGCCACCCAGAATAATAAGTTTATACTTTTGGAATTTTTTTGTTCCTTCAGCAAAAATTTTTATAGATTCTTCGATGCTTTTATTTGGCGCGATTCTGCCGAGAACAACTATTTGTTCTTTTTTCATGCTCCTTGAACTAAATTCATCAACTTTAATTTCCGGATATAGACACATTTTTTGAGGTTTTACTTTCCAAAATTTTATAAGCTCCCTTTTTGTCCATTCATCAACCGGATATATCCTCACACATTTAGGAATGTCTTTTTCCCTAAAAGAAAATTTATTAATAAACTTCTTTATAAAAAGCTTTATCAAAACCTTCAAACTTTTAATATTTTGTACTTCATAACTTTTTGGGTCTATGCAGGATATTTTCCAGATAACATAATTATTTTTATCGAAATCTGTAGGGATATAATTGTGGAATACTCCGCCATCCATATCAATTATAAAATCCATATCTTTTGTGAATTTCTTAAATTCAGGAATTAAAAGTTTTCTTCCGAACATTTCTTCTTTAGAAAGCGCAGTTTTTAACCTAGAAGGATAATAGATTTTTTTTATTTTAATTGAGCCGTAAAGTTGTGCTATTCTATCTAAATCCACATTATAAGGGGTTAATAATGAAACTTCAATGTTCATTTTATTAAGATGTGCTATTAAATCTCTTGCAACTCTTGGAAATCCCCCACCAACAGAGATTCTTTGCATTGTGATAATACCTAATTTTTTAATTTTTTTTATATTTTTCATTTTCCAATAACTTTTCCACTCATATCGTTTGGAATTTCCATACCCAGAAGATTTAGAATTGTTGGCGCAACATCTATTGCTTCTATTTCTCCGAGGTTTTTATTTTTTAAATTATCATGTTTCATGATAAATATGCCTTGTCTCGAATGGCCTGCATCATCGCTTCCTTTTGCAGTCTGAGGACTCCAAAGCGTTTCATTTCCTATTAGAGTAGAATTACAGCCGTATTGAAGATTATCAAAGTAAATTACTATGTCTGGAGCAATAGCTTCGCATTTTCCTTTAAAATAATCTTTTTTAGTAAAAAAATAACTTTCTAGTTTTTTTCCATCATCACCAGGTATTTTATTCAATTTTGTTATTAATTCTTGAACCAGCTTGTCATAATCTTTACTTTCGACGATTCCTTCAGGTTCTCTTCCTTTAAGGTTCAAGAATATTTGACCCTCATAAGCACCAATAGCAAAAGCCTGAGTTTTGCTCCAATCAACCATATCAAAATTAAAGGGTTTTTTCTCTTTTATTGGTTCTTTAAGAGCCATATACTTTTCTTTAATTAACCAGTCTGTTAAATTAACTCTGTTATGCATTCTGATTATGCCATGGTCTGATAAAACTATAATTTTTGTATCTTTATCCAGCATACTTAATAGTTTTCCGAGTCTTCTATCAACAAGCTTGTAATAATTTTTTAAAGTATCTTTAAACTGATTTGGTTCATATTTTCTATGTAATGGATCCATATATCTCCAAAAAGCATGATTCATCCTGTCACTTCCAGAAATAATACCAAAAAACAAATCCCATTCTTTATTTTTTAAAAGATATTCATTAACATCAAAATGTTTTTCTGTTAGTTTAAACATTTCTCTTTCGACTTCTTCGCGAGTTATAGTCCTGAAATTTTCTATATCTATTGGAGGAACTTCTCCAAGCGCGTTTTTCAATTCGTCTTTTAATTCTTTTGGATAAATAAATTCAACATCTTTTCCTGCCGGAGTTAAAGGGCCGGTTATTAAACATCCATCAAATGGTTTTACAGGCCAAGTTAGAAGAAGATAAGTAACTATTGATTTTCTTCCTTTATCAGAGAGCATTTGCCAGATTGTTTTTTCTTTAACATTTTTTGAAGTAACAATATGAATATCATTATAAGAATAATTTTTTCTATAAGTATACTCAAAAATTCCTGTGTCTGCAGGGCCCTTTCCAGTTGTTATAGTAACCCATGCTGGGCCTGAAAGAGGAGGTATAGTGCTGTTAAGTTTTGCGTAGACGCCCTCATTCATAAGCTTGTTTATGTTTGGAAGCTCTTTTCTCCATTCCCCGAATACATATTCAGGAAACGCTCCGTCAATTCCTAATACAAATACTTTTGTCATGTTGTTTTTGCTTGCAAAAATAACAGTCAGAAATTAATAGTTTCTGAATGTCAAAAATTTTCTATGCCAAAACCGGAACGGTTTAGTCAATTTTTGATATTTATTATTTTGCTATGCCTTTTTGTAATTATTTAGCTTTTTATAGTTTCCTTAGTAGAAATATTTATTTATTCAAACTTTTTCAGTTCTTTTTCCAAAACACTTGCACCAGAATAAATATTCTCAAGCTCGTTAGGATCTTTTTCTAAATCATATTCTTCTTTCTTTTTCCCATGCACTGCGCCACATAAATAACATTTTGTTTCGTCATGAACAATAAGTTTTCTGGTTTTTGTTCGAACCATCATGCTTTTATCACAGAATGCTTCAAATGCGAAAACTTTATCTCTTAATTTTCCACCTTTTTTGATAAGAGGGATAAGCGATTTTCCATCCATTTTTTGCTTTTTTTCACCAAGCAGTTCAAGAATAGTTGGAGCAATATCTATGTTCTGTGTAAGCTCATCAATCACTTTTGGTTTAATTTTTGGGATTCTTATCATAAGGGGAACATGAACAGATACATCATACATGCCAGTATGCTCAAAATAGATATTATGCTCTCCAAAACTATCGCCATGATCTGCTAGTATAATTAGAATCGTATTATCCAGAAGTTTTTTTTGTTTTAGGAAATCATAGAATCTTCCAATCTCTTTATCAACAGCTATGGTTGAATTCTCGCGTTTTAGTGTTATTTGTTCAAGAGAACTAGCAGAAGCATCAACAAACCTTTTTTTAATATATTCTTTTTGGGAAATTGAAGGAGTATTTTCTAAAACTTTGCTCAAAGTAGTTTCACCTTTTATTCTAGGGGTTTCTGCAGCATCATACGGGTGATGAGTGTCAGTTAAATGCATAAACATGAAAAAGGGCTGTTTTGTATACTTTATCTTTGATATTGCAGTATCAATGCTCCTCTTTGCTTGATTAAGCCGATTTTTGTAAAAACCTTTGACAAGCCATTTTCCAAATTTATAAATACAGTTAGGAAGTTTAAGAAGAATTTTTCCTATAGGTTCTAATCTTGTAAATTTCCTATAACCCTCATTCGTTCCATCGCTCTCTTGCAGATAATCAAATCCTTTTTTTAGCCATAGATAAAGTGGAATTACGGAATAAGTTGCATATCCTTTGTTTTTGAGGTATAATGGGAGCCAGAATCTATTTTTTTTAATTTTAACCATCTCATCTTCTTTTATGTACGGATATTGATGAATTTGTCCAAAATTATATGGATATTTTCCAGAGAATATTGAAGCTCTTGAAGGGTCTGAACCATCTGCAGTAGAAAAATTTCTTTTGAAGAATATACTTTCACTTGCAATTTTTTTAATATTCTTATCAAGTTCTTTTCGAGCATTATAGAGACTTAAGTCTTTAGGCCTTAAGGCATCTACAATAATCATTACAATATTTGGTTTCATTAGATATAGCCGTAATATTTCAATTTCTCTTTAAGTTCTTTTTCTTCTTTTTCTGTTAAAAGCTCTTCGCCATCTTCTATGAAGTCTTTTTCTTCTTCCTTAATCTGTTTTTCCTTTTCGCTTTTTTTTGTTGTCATTTTTATAATCTTTTATAATCTTCCTATTTATATATTTTAAGTATCTCTACTATTATTTAAAAATTAATCCAATACCGCATATACCCTGTTGTTTTGATTCTATAATTTCAGTATGTTTATATTTTTTCTTTAATTCTTCCCAAAAATCACTTACTCTGCAGGTTTTATCAAAATGTTCGACAATATCATGGAATGCTATAAGCCCACCTTTTTTTACTAATGGCGAATACATCTCGAAATCTTTTTTAATGCCCTCGTAACTATGGTCTCCATCTATAAATAAAAAGTCTACTTTTTCGTATCTAAGTATTTTTTTTATTCTGTTTAAAGTTTCTTCACTATGGGAATCCCCTAAAACTAAATTTAATTCTTGATTTTCAGAAGCAAAGGATCTATACAAAGGCGTTCTCCATTTAGCGTAACCGCCACCAAAAGAACCACCACGCATATCCAAACTTATAATCTCCGCATCTCTTGGAAGAACCTTGGTCATAAGAAATAAAGTTCCGCCTTTAGCAGTTCCAATTTCAAGAATCTTTTTTGGTTTTCTTTCAGCTAATATTTTCATTAAAGAATAAATTTCAGATTTTATCTGGGCAGGCTTTAAAATTCCAGCACGACTATTAAACGCAAAATCAATAAGCTCTTTTTCATTTACCGAACGAAATGATTTTATTTTATCAACATAATATGGGATTAACATTCTTTGAGAAACATATCCAAAAATTCCTGAGACTAATGCAAAAAAACCTTTGTTTTTTAATAGATTTACCGAACTTTTTATTTCTTGTATTGCCATTTTAATTAATCGAATTAGTTATTTTTAAACTGTGCTCTTTAGTTTAGAGTAATAATCTTGTAATTTGCCCCTTTGACCGTGATCGTTTCCTTTTCGATTAAGGAGATGATTTCGTAAGTCGTCATGCAAATATTTGATTTTTTCAGCAGTAAGTTCCTTTGTTCTAAATGTTGCTCCCCCTTCATATTGTCCTGCAATATTAAAGAATTGATCCCAATCTTTGTTAACTTCAGTCAGTCCGTATTTTTGAGGATTTTTCCAGACATCACAGCCCGGAAGAGGAACAAATTGGAATAACGTGAACTTATCAGGGTCTGCAGTATCCATAAATTTTTTAGTTTCATCTATTGTTTCTTGCGTTTCTCCTGGAAATCCAACAACAAGATAAGCTTTGGTTAATAATCCTGCTTGCTTAGCAGTAGTGACTGTTTCAATATTCTGTTGAACAGTCGTATTCTTGTTTATTTTATCGAGGATTTTTTGGCTTCCTGATTCTATTCCAAAGGCTATCTCTTGGCATCCTGCTTTTTTCAACAGGACATAATCATCATAAGTGTTTATTCCAGCATGCCCATTGCATCTAAAAGTTAAATCCATTTTTTCTAGTTCTTTACAAAGAATTGGAAGTCTTTTTCTATTTAATGTAAAAATATCATCATAAAAAATAAATGAATTAATATCATAATCTTTCCGTATTCTGCTTATTTCCTTAATAATATTCTCAGTTGAACGATATCTTACTTTTCTTCCATGAACATCCTTACAACAAAAACTGCAGCTATAAGGGCAGCCCCTAGAAGTTATAATGGATGTAGCTTTTTTGCCTTCAACTTCACGGGTATAACTTAGCATATCTGTTAAATGTCTTGCAGGTTCAGGTAGCGAATCAATATTCTCAATTGTTTTAGCAGAGATTATTTTTCTATTTTTAATGCCTTTTTCAGCATTTTTTATAAAATCTAAAAAAGCAATTTCTCCTTCTCCAGTAACAATATTGTCAAATTCTGGAAATTTTGATGTATCTTCTGAAAGAGATGTTGGATGAGGTCCGCCAGCAACTACAATAGCATTATTATTTTTTTGTTTTATAACTCTTGCAATTTCTCTAGACGTATTTAGGGACGCAGAAAAAATAGTCATACCATAAATATCAGCATCGTCTATAGCTTCAGACCATTCTTCTTTTTTTTTGCTAGCTAAATCATTTATAGAAACATCCACTCCATTTTTTTCTAATACTCCTGCTATATACATTAAACCTAAGGGGGGGTCAAGTCTATCATCAATTGAATTTAATTGTGGCGGGTTAACTAGGCAAACGCGTTTCATGTTAATTAGTTCTTATCCCCCATTAAAAAACCTTTCCAAAAGCCTGCTAAGTACATAATATGTTGTATAGGTGAGAATAAAACATAAGCTGGAAAATAATACCCATATTTTTTAAATGGAAACACAGGGAGTATAGCCAATATCCCTAAAATAGGAACAGCACGAATTATCCTTATCCAGAGTCTAGAATCATCAAATTTTAAATTTAAAAGAGTTCTACCAATTTCTTTTGCATATTTGTAATCTAATTTCAGTTTTTTCATATTTGTAAGGGGGTGTAAATGAAAAACACTTACATTTGGATGGACTATTTTACCTATGTTTTTTAAATTATTATACAAGTATTGGTCTATAGCAACCACATTTGGGTTTTCGTTAAACATCCTAGCTTTTATTAGGTCTTTTTTTCTGAATGCACAAGCTCTTGCATCCATATTTGGTCTTCTTTTTCCAATATCCTTCATAGTTGTCATTCTAGTCATAAAAGGATATTTTTTCCAGTACCATTCGGGAAGAATCAAGTCAGAAACTGCGGCAACAACATTTTTATCTTTCAATAAGGGGTAAACTAATTTTTTAAGCCAATTTCTTGTTTCGGGCACGCAATCTTGAGCCAGTGTTATTATTATATCTCCCTTAGCTTTTTTTATGCCCTTATTAAAAGAAATTGCTTGAGGAAGATTTTCATTTATTACTATTTCTGCTTTTAGAGTCTGTTTTTTTAACATTTCTCGTTGCATTTCAAAGACTTTAGAATCAGGCTGATAAACGGGAATAACAATCGAAATTTTTGTTTTTTTCATGATTTTTAATCAGTTTCTCGCCTTTTTAAATTTTCATAAGTTCTAGTATATACCCTAGATTTTTTTAACAATGAAGCTTAAAGAATAACCTTAAAAACTTAGATACTTATTCTAATTCATGGCTAAGAATAAATTAAAAATTCTCGAAATATGTCCTTATTCGGCTGGAGGTTGCGGTGTCTGGGCTAGAGCAAAACAAGAATCCCTAGAATTAGTAAAAAAAGGTTATGATGTAACTATTTTTTCAACTAATTTTGAAAAGGGTACACATAAAATAGTTTCCTCAAAAGAAAATTTAGGAAAAGTAAAAATCCAACGTTTTCCAGCAAAAAAACTTGGCGGTGAAGGTTTTCTTTATTGGAACTTTGAAAAAGAAGCTTTAGAATACTCGCCAGACATAATGATTGTCCATACCTACCGTCATAGTCATACAATTAAAGCTCTAAAAATTGCAAAAAATCTTAGAAAGCAAGGCAAAAAATGTAAGGTTTTTCTCATAACTCATGCGCCGTTTGTAGAAGGCAACATAACTAGAACAAAACTTCAGACCATTATAGTAAAACTTTATGATGCTTTTATTGGAAGAGCAACAATAAATAAATTCGATAAGATTTTAGTAATAAGCCATTGGGAAATCCCTTATTTATTAAATCTTGGAGCAAAAAAAGAAAAAATTGTTTATATGCCCAATGGAATACCTGAAGAATTTTTCAATATAAAGATTCAAGCAAAAGAAGAAAATAAACTCATATTTCTTGGTAGAATTGCTCCCAAAAAGAAAATCGAAACCATTATTAGTGCAATACCTTATTTAACTGATAAAAAGTTAAGAATAGAACTTATTGGGCCGGAAGAAAAAAAATATCTTAATTCGTTAAAGGATTTAATAAAACACTTAGGCGTTGAGAATAGAATTAAATTTTCTTCGGCAATTTATGATATCAGAAAGAAAATAGCAAAAATTGATTCGTGTAGGATTTATGTTCTTGCTTCAAGGGTTGAAGGAATGCCTCAAGGATTAATTGAAGCGATGTCTAGGGGGAAGATTGTAATTGGGAGTGATAGTATTGCAATCAGAGATATTATTAAAGATAAAAAAAATGGTTATCTCTTTGAATTTGATAATCCAAAAAGTTTGGCTGAAAAGATAAATTTGGCAATAAAAAACAAAAAAATCGGAAAAGAAGCTAAAAAAAGTGTAGAAAAATTTAATTGGAAGATTATAATCAAACAGATTGAAGAATTATTCTAATTTTTCAGCATCCAAGTTGAATATCTGCAATCAATTACAGATAATCTTATAAATACTCAAATTTAAGTAAAATACGTCAATGAAAATTTTATTTGTATATCCTAATATTGTAGAATCTCCAAAAGATATTTCTACAGGTCTTGCCATGATAGCAGCAGTATGCAAAAAGAAAGGTCACGAAGTAAGTTTAATAGACTCTTCATTTGGAATAAAAGATTCTGAAATAATAAAAAAGGCTCAAAAATTTAATCCAAATCTAATTGCAATAACTGTAGCTACTAATGATTTTGAATATGCCACTCATGTTTCCAGAATCCTTAAAAAAATTGTAAAAGTCCCAATAATAGTTGGTGGTTTTCATTCAACAACAAATCCTGAAGAAATAATAAGGAGAGAATGTTTTGATATGGTCTGTATTGGAGAAGGCGAAGGAGCAATACTAGACGTCGCGAATGCAATAGAAAAAAACAAATCTTTATATAAAATTAAAAATCTATGGTTAAAAAAAATAATTAAGGGAAAAGTAAAAATTATTAAAAATCCCGTACGTAAATTAGTAGAAAATCTGGATAGTTTACCCTTCCCCTATAGAGAACTTTTTGATTATAAGCAATATTTACAATGGAATCACGGAACAGCCACATTTATCTCTACAAGGGGCTGTCCATTTAATTGCACTTATTGTATAAATAATAAACTTATGAAACTATATGAGGGAAAGGGATGTTATGTAAGATTTAGAAGTATAGATCATCTTTTTAAAGAAATTAAAGAAGTCTTATCAAGATATAGTTCATTTATAAAAAATATTGAGTTCTATGATGACACTTTTACACTTAATTCAAAAAGAGTAGAAGAATTTTGTAGAAGATATAACTCCGAAATAGGATTGCCATTTAATCTAAACGCAAGAGTTAATGCTGTAAATCCTGAAATGTTTAAATTACTAAAAAAAGCGGGTTGTGTTAGGGTTTCAATGGCTATTGAGTGTGGCGAAGAATCTATTAGGAATAAGATTCTAAAAAGAAATATGAGTGATAAACAAATAATCTCTACATTTCAAGCGGCAAAAAAAGCCGGATTAAAAACATGTTCTTTTAATATTGTTGGTCTTCCATTTGAAACAAAAGAGAGCATTAAAAAAACAATTGAATTAAATAAAAAATGCAGACCTGATTATGTGGGTGTAACTATTTTCAATGCTTTACCTGGAGTAGAAATATATGACCTATGCAAAAAAAATAATTGGGTTAAAGAAGGATATGCAAAATCTTTTTTTAGAGAATCAAATATGAATCACCCAAATTTTACAATAAACGAACTAAGAAATATAAGAAATAGCCTAGGTTTTAAGATTTTTTTAGGCTATAATATTCCTAGAGCTTTTGTAGACTTAATAGATAGAAATCTTTCCCAAATAGATTCTTACATTTTCATAAGATCTAAGATAATTGAAAAGTTAAATTTGCTTAGAAAATAAAAAGTAAATACATTCTATCATTTTATAGCAATAATACTTTTAAAGCTTAAAAATACCCCTAATCTATGAACCCATCGAGGATATTATTAATGGAGATTGTAAAATGAAACGAATATTATTTGGGGCAAAATATTCCCCCATTGAGCCTCTGGGCTTGCTTCATCTTTCTAGTGTAGCAAAACAAGAAGGTTATGATTCTAAAATAATTATGGTTAAAGACCATAACTTTGAAGACTTTGATGGGCAAGTTTCAAACTTTAATCCTGAATTTGTAGGATTTATGGTTTACACGGGAAATCATCTACAGACTTTTAAATATCTTGATAATTTGAAAGCAAAAAAGCCAAATATAAATATAATCCTTGGTGGCCCTCACCCAACTTTTTTCCCAGTAGATTCTTCTAGACATGCTGATTACGTTGTATTGAGCGAAGGTTTTAATGGTTTAAGAAGAGTATTAAAAGGAGACGCCGAAAAAGGAATAGTCCATTTAACTACTCAAGAAAATTTTCCACCATCAGATAGGGAGCAGTTTTACCAAGATTATGAAGAGCATAAAAAAAGCCCAATAAAGAGTATAATTAGTCAAACCGGTTGCCCCTATAAATGTAATTACTGTTATAACAGCTGCACACTAGAGACCATAGCAGAATCACTTAGTCCTTTACAGAAAGAAACAATGTCTAGGGTTCTTGCACCATCAAAAACTCTTTTTCCTAATTCTAGGAGAAGCGTAGATGAAATTATTTTAGAAGTTGAAAATATAAAAAAAATATCTCCAGAAACACAAATAATTTATTTTCAAGATGATGTTTTTAGTCCAGATATAGGATGGGCAAGAGAATTTGTAAAAAAATATCCGGCTCTAGGTCTTCCATTTCACGCTCAATTACGTTTTGAATATGCAGATCCAAAAACTGCTAATGGTCGAGAGAGAATAGAACTTTTAAAAGAAGCGGGATGCACAGGTTTAACTTTTGCTATAGAATCTGCAAATTCAACAATAAGAAGGGAAGTTTTGAATCGGCACATGAAAGAAGATTTAATGTTCGAAGTAATGTCTAACTTAAAAAAGCAAGGTTATAGGGTCCGAACAGAACAAATGCTAGGATTACCATGCGGGGCTACAACAGAAGAGACTAAAATCAATATAGATGCTGATTTAGAAACTTTAGAATTAAATGTTAAATTAACTGAACAAACAGGTCTGCTAACTCTCGCTTGGGCTTCTATTTTTGCACCCTACCGTGGAACAAAAATTGCTGATTATTGCAAATCTCATGGATTTTATTCTGGTGGAAATAATGACGTTCCAGATACATTTTTCCAAAGGTCGGTGCTAAACTTTCCAAAAAAATGGACTGGCCCTAGTTTATCTAATAATAAAAAAGATTTATGGTTGCCAGAAAATGAACTCGAAGGTTATAGAAATAAAATGCAACTGCTTCGAGATCTATTTAATTATTTTTCATTAATCCCAAAAGGTCACGAGTTAGCTAAAAAATTCATTAATCAAGAGGACAATAGTTTTTTTGGGTTGAGTACTACAACAAGAAGACATTTATATGATTCTGTTCTTTACGACATTAAATAAGGTTCTATTTTTTGATGATTATTTCACCTTCATAACACTTTTAAATGCACGATATTAAGCCCTTTTATGAAAATACTCATAATTAAAACTGGAGCATTTGGGGATGTTGTAAGAACAAGCTTTATAGCACAGGCATTAAAAGATAAATACAAGTCTAAAAACCCTGAAATTTATTGGATAACTGACTTAAGGGCTATACCTCTTTTTAATAATAATCCCTATGTCGATCAAGTTATATCAGGGGAAAATAAATCAAGTCTTAAAGATGAAAAATGGGATTTAGTAATTAATCTTGAAGAAGATTTAGAAAATTGTGAATTTGCCTCTTCGTTAAAAACTAATAAGTTTATTGGTGCTTTTCTGAACAAAAATGGAATGATTGATTACACTTCAAAAAGTGCTTATTGGTTTAATACTTCGCGGATAAGCAAGCTTGGAGAAACAATAGCAGATAATTTAAAAAAAAGCAATAAAAAAACTCATAGGCAAATAATGTCCGAGATTATTGGATTAACTAATTGGAAGAAATACACTCCATTTTTAAGATTGACAAATGACCAAAGAAAATTTGCAAAAGATTTCCTTAGAAGATATAATCTTTCAAGAAAAGATCTAATTGTGGGGATAAACACGGGAGCCGCAGATACTTGGCCAAAAGCATTATCTGTAAAAAAAACAGTAGAGTTGATTGCTCAGATTTATAAAAAATATAATGCAAAGATCTTATTGTTCGGCGGTCTTAATGAACGTAAAAGAAATTTAGAAATACACAATCACTCTAAGGCCCCAATAATTGATACCGGTTGTGGTAATGATCTGGTAGAGTTTCCGGCTTTAGTAAGCGTATGCAATTTTTTTATAACTAGTGATAGTTTGGGAATGCACATTGCTTTAGCACTTAAAAAGAAATCAATTGTCCTCATTGGTCCAACGTCCTCTAATGAATTAGATACGTACGGACTTGGTGAAAAAGTGGTAGCAAAATCAAAATATGTTTGTACCTATCGACATGCTCCAAAAGATATAATGGATAAAATAGATATGTCTGAAATTTATTCAGCTATTAAAAGAATATTCCGGTTAAAGGTGACATTATTAATAACTGCTTTCAAGGAGCCGAATATTGATAAGGCAATAGAATCTGCTTTAAATCAAAAAACAAAATATCCCTATGACATTTTAGTCTCAGCACCTGATGATGACACTTTAACAATTGTTAAAAAATATAAAAATATAAAATTTTTTAAAGATTCCGGAAAAGGAAAAAGTTATGCAATTAATTCTATCTTAAAAAATTTAGACACAGACATTCTTATTTTAACTGATGGTGATGTGCATATTTCTGAAAATTCTGTAGAAAAGATAATTGGCATGTTTAATAATTCTGAAATTGGTTGTGTTACTGGGAGACCAGTACCTATTGAAAATAAAAAAACTAAGTATGGCTATTGGGCTAATTTTTTATTTGAAGCTGCGCATATGCTTAGAAAACAAGCTGCAGTCAATAATTCATTTATAGAATGTTCTGGTTATCTTTTTGCGTTTAGAAAAAAGATGATAAACAAAATTCCTCTTGATGTGGCTGAAGACTCTGTTATACCCTACTTTTTTTGGGAAAAAGGATATGATGTAGGTTATTCAGAAGATGCGAAAGTTTACATAAAGAACGTTAACAATTGGAAAGATTGGATAAAACAAAAAACTCGGACAAGTAAAGCTCATGAAACTCTTGAAAAATATGTAAATACAAAAATAACTAAAAGAGTTAAAACTTTTGCAACAGAGGCTAATGGATTAAAGTTAATATTTAGTTATCCTAAAAATTTTAAGGAGTTTATTTGGTCTCTTGAATTAGCTTGCGCCAGATTTTATATGTGGTTAAAAGTATTTTATGATATTAAATTTAAAAATAAACATTATGGCGATGCCTGGGAAAGAATAGAAAGCACGAAATAATCAATTTAAAATACGCCAAGTTCTTTTTCACTTACTTGATAACAACCAACATGACCTACAGAGATACTACCTGCTTTATTAGCTAATCTTATGGCCTCTTTTAAATCATATTTTTTATTTAAAAAATGAGCAAATGTAGCAATTACAGTATCTCCTGCACCAGTAACATCAAAAACCTCTTTAGCCTCTGCAGGAAAATCATATCTATCGCCATTTAATCCAAAATAACTGATACCTTTCTCACTTCTAGTAAGCAAAACATTTGTGTTCAATTCTTTTAGTAATTTTTCTGCGGCAAGTATTTCATCTTGAATTCCAGTCATAGCTATAGCTTCTTTTACATTTGGGGTAATCATATGAATATTTTTATAACATGCCTTATGATTTGGTTTCGGATCAACAAGGATGGGAATTTTAGTCTCTGCTAATTTTTTCATTAGTCCTGAAGTAATTAATCCCTTTTCGTAATCTGAAACTATGATCAAATCAGCATTCTTAGCGTATTCGATTATATCGCAAATATGATTTGAACCAATAGGCTCTATGATCTCTCGATCTTTTCTATTATGATATCTACCATCTTGGATAGATAATGTTCTTTCTTTTAGAATCGTTTGTCTATTTGGGTCTCTTATAAGTTTATGAGCTATTTTAAGTTCATCAAGTTTTTTAATCAAATCATCTGAAATATGATTATTGCCAATTACACTTATTAACTCCAGATTAGAGCCTAGTTTTGCAAGATTTGCCGCAACATTTCCTGCTCCTCCTGGCTTGTATTCAGTATTAATAACCGTATAACAGGGAGCGGAACTCTCTGGATTTTCACGATTTTTGCAATAGTCATACATATCAAGCATAATGTCCCCAATAACTGCTATTTTTCCAGCCATGAAAATAGCAGAAAATGGTTGTTTTAAAGGTTTTATATTCTAGAAAATAAACCTAAAAATTAATAAAAGAAAGGAATAAAAAGCCCGCTAACAAGAATAAGTTATGGAAGAAATGCATAAACGCCCCGATAGTAATGAAAAAAAAGTTGAAGAAATAAAATCAAAGGTTTTTAATTGGCTTAAAGAGCCGTATAATCTAGCCCTAGTCCTTATAATGATTTTTGCATTTGCAATAAGACTTTATTATTTTTGGATAACAAGAAATCAAGCATTATGGTGGGATGAATTAGCTTATGGTAGTTTAGCCAGAAATTTTGTAACCCACCTGTGGGATGGAACACCCGCAATTGTTGGAGAAATATATCTTAGACCTTTAATATTCTCCTACCTATGGGCATTTTTATTTTATCTGGGTTTCGGTGAAATTGTAAATAGATTTTTATTAGCTTTCATTCCCTCAGTAATATCTGTTTATCTTGTTTATCTTATAGGTGCTGAAGTTTACAATAAAAAAATTGGTTTGATTGCAGCAGCAATTTTTTCAGTAATTTGGCTAAATTTATTTTATAGTTCAAGATTTCTGGTGCATATGGTGGAAATGGTTTTTTTATTTTCAAGTATGTATTTTTTTATTAAGTCTACAAAAAATCAAATAAATCTAAAACAATTTTCAATTTCGCTTGTTCTTTTAAGTTTTGCTACACTCACCAGATACCAGGATGGATTAGCATTTATTGTTTATTTTGTAATTATTATTTTAGCTAAAAAATTATATTTGAATAAATTGAAATTTTGGTATGCGGGGATTATTGGTATGTCGCCTTTACTTTTATTCTTTTTAATGAACTTCTTAACAAAAGGGAATATTTTTCCAACTTTGCTTACCGGAACTTATATTCATGCTGCCACAAAAATACCGTTCGGTTTTCATCTTTTAAATTTTATTCCATTATTTTTAACAATTCCCATTTTTCTTTTTTTTATTCTAGGGTTAGCTTATCTTATCTTTGATATTGTTCTAGGATACAATCTTCTTTCAGAAAACCCAGTAAGGCGAAATGGTTTATTTTTAATTTTGATTATGCTTGTATTTTTTTCTTTCTTTATTTTTTATCTTAGGGCTGCAGAAGACAGATATTTCTTTGAAATACTTGCTAGTTTAACTATTATTTCAGCATTTGGAATCAATTTTTGCGCAGATTATATTAAAAAATATAATAAAACTCTTGCGATAGTATTCATAATCGGGATTCTCTTATTTGGTGCTTATCAAGAATACAAACAAGCAGACCCCCTAATAAAACAAAAAGAAGAGAGTTATGCTCAAATGAGGGCTGCTTTTTTATGGCTTAAGGAGAATACTCCAACAGACAGTGTTGTAGCTGGTAGTGGGACATCAGCCTATTCTATTTATTATTCTGAACAAGTATATAGTGATTTAGGCAATGATTATAGTCTGGAAGAAACTCTTAAAATAGACAAAAGTGACTATCTAGTGAGGCATGGGTTCACACCAGAACCCCCATACATAAACGAGTATTTTGCGAGCCATGAATCAAAATTTGAAGTAGTACATTACGAGCTTTATCAGGGCCAGCCAATAGTTATAGTTTATAAAGCTTTAAAGTAAAAATGCCAAATTATAACTCTCTATTAGATTATCGCTTAATCTTTTCAGCTAAAGAAGAATAAATTCTATCTGGAATCAACAGACTTACTCTAGATAAAAATGTTGAAAGAAAAGGAATGAATGAAATATTTTTTTTTGTTTTAATAACTTTTGCTATTTTTCTGGCAGCATTTTCCGGTTTTTCAACTAAAAAAGATTTACCGCCTTCCCACATCGAAGTTGCAACAGGCCCAAGATAAATATTTGAAAAATGAATATTTTTTTCTTTGTACTTTAAATCTAAACCTCTAAATGTAAGAGACAGGGCTGCTTTGCTCGCAGGGTATCCGACCCCTCGTTTATTTGGCCTAAATGCCGCGATAGAAGATAATGCAATAAATTGCCCGCTACCTCTGCGGATAAATCCAGGTAAAAATGTGTCTACAAAATTAAGAGCTCCAAATAAATTTACAGAGAATATTTCTCTATATCTCTTGAAATCTAGAGGGTTTATATCATCTTTTGAAATTCCTGCCGCGAGTATTATAACATCAGGGAAAAATCCAGATTTTTCCATTATAGCTTTTGTTTTTAATACTTCCGAAACCTGCCGCACATTGCATAGGTTGTATTTAAAATTTTTCTGTTTCAAACTTTTTTTAATTTCTTCTAATTTTTCTTTTTGTAAGCCTATGCCCCAAACAATATCGCCCCTATTTGCAAGATATTCAGATAATGCTTTTCCTATTCCTGAAGAAGCCCCAGTTACAAGTATTTTCATTTTAGAATGTACCTTTAAAAGCCATGAATTTTTTCCGCTTTTTTTCTATGATTATTTATTATATCTCTTATAATATATTTGGGTCTGGCTTTTACTTCTTCAAATATTTTGCCCAAATATTCGCCTATTATGCTCAATGTAAGTAACTGGACCGCTGCAAAAAATAATATTATTATTATTAATGTAGCAAAACCCTGTGGAGCCCCAATAATAAAGTACATTAAGATGTAGTATATAATTCCTAAAAATGCAATAAAAGTGGTAGCAATTGCCAGATAGGTAACCATTTCAAGCGGTTTATACGAAAACGAAAATATAGCTTTTCTTGCCCAACGAAAAGCACTTATTAACCCTTTTGTTGAAACAGAAGGTTTGCCATCGTATCTTTCTGGTCTAATATAAGGTATTCCCGTGCTTTTGAAACCAACCCAGGCTCTAAGCCCCCTTATAAGTCGGTCTCTTTCAGGTAATGCATTTACATAATCCACAACGACTCGGTCCATTAATGAAAACTCTCCCGCGTCCATAGGCATATTAATGTATGCGGTTTTATTGAATAAAACATAAAATTGGTGATAAAGCCATTCTTTAATCTTGCCCATACTAGCTTCTCTTTTTCTTCTTATTCCATAAACTACTTTAAAACCCTCAACCCATTTTTCTATAAATTTGGGTATTAGTTCTGGAGGATCTTGTAAATCCCCGTCCATCAATATTACTGCATCTCCTGCTGCTTGTACCATTCCACTTGTAAATGCCGCCTGACCACCAAAATTTCTTGAATGATTTACCAAGGTTAAATGCTTATCTTTTGAAGCCAGTCTTGTTAGAACACTTTCAGAATTATCTGGGCTACAGTCATTGACATATATAATCTCATAATCCGGAGTAGTTTTTTGCATTACATTAGTCAGTCTAGAATATAATGCCATTATATTTCCTTCATCTTTATAACACACAACTACAATTGAAATTTTTTTATTAGTTAAATATTTGTTGATCTGCCCCATAGTTTAATATCTCATTTTTAGTTATTTAAATGTTTCTTTATAAATTTTGGATTAATCTTATTTTTTTGTGATTATAACATCTATCCAATGTAAATTCAATAACAATTAATTTTATAAACCTCCTAAAACCCATCCCTATGCGAGAAGGACACTCATGATGGATTGTGATTTTTTGAAAGCTAAAAGTGAAGAGATAAGAAAAAAAGTTATCCAGTATCATTCTCAAACAAAAACAGGCCATATCGGGAGTGATTTAAGTTCAGTAGAAATTATGACTTCTCTTCACTATAATATCCTACATGAAGAAGATAGATTTATTCTAAGCAAAGGACATGCCAGCGGGATACTTTATGTTATTTTAAATGATATGGGAAAAATACCTGATGAACAATTAAACCATTTGGAAGAACATCCAACAATAAATAAAAAATATGGCATTTGCGCAACAACAGGAAGTCTAGGACAAGGGTTAAGTCTGGGGCTTGGCATGGCGCTTGCAAATCCTAAATCGAAGATTTATATTTTAATGGGTGATGGAGAATGTGATGAAGGACAAGTTTGGGAAGCAGCGAGAACAGCCTCGGATTTCAAGATAAATAATCTCATAACTATTGTAGACTGTAATGGATTTCAGGGATTTAAAGATACAAATCATTTTAATCTTGACAAACGCTTTGAATCTTTTGGTTGGGAAGTCAGAAGATGCGAGGGACATAATCTTTCCGAGCTATCAAAGACTATAACCGCTCATTCTAAATCTCCATTAGTTGTCTTAGCAAATACTATAAAAGGAAAAGGATTGCCTCATCTTGAAAATCAATTAAAAAGTCATTATGCTTATCAATAAAATGAGAAAAACCTTTGTAAAAATACTTGAAGAATTAAGAGAAAAAGATGCAAATATCACCCTAATCACTGCAGATATGGGCTTTGGTGTATTGGAATCTTTTGCTAATAGATTCCCTAATGAATATTTTAATGTAGGTATAGGTGAACAAAATGCAGTAGGAATGGCAACAGGAATGGCAATAGAAGGCAAGATACCTTTTGTTTATACTATAAATTCTTTTTTAGTTTTCAGAGCATTCGAGCAGATAAGAATGCTTGCCCACATGGGCCAAAAAGAAAAGCTTCATTGTGTTCTTGTTGGAACCGGGCTTGGAGATGAGTATACTAATCAAGGAATAAGTCATTATTCTGATGGAGATAAAAAATGTCTAGAAACTATTCCGATAAACATCCTAACTCCAAAAGATAAAACTGATTTGACAGAAAAATTAAATTATATTTATTCTAATCCTGGAGTTTATTATCTTAGATTGACGAGATTTGATAAGCTTCCAGAAAAATATCATAATGAATAAAAAGATTCTTATTTATAGAAATTGTCCGCTTTGCGATAGCAAAATTGCGCAATTAAAATACAAAAGAAATTACGATCTTAACGAGCTTAAAGGGGACGAGAATCTCTTTTCTGCTAGAAGAGAAAGGAAAAAAAAGGCCTACGAACATAATACTTTCTTGCAATGTAGTGATTGTGACATGATTTATGCAAATCCAATAATAAATCCTAGTATTGTAGAAAAATTATACAATCAAAGTAAATTTAATTACAGTGATGAACAAAAAAATATTCAGAGATCCTATGGAAGTCTTTTAAAAATAGCTGAAAAGTATATCAAAAATAAAGGCAATCTTTTAGATATTGGCGCTGGAAATGGATTTTTTATGCTGGAAGCATTAAATCAAGGATATAATCAAGTTCAAGGAATAGAACCAAGCAAGCATGCAGTGGTGCTTGCAGATTCCAGAGTAAAGAAAAATATAATTAATGATATTCTAAGGCCAAATCAGCTAAAAAAAGATTATTTTGATGCGATAAGCATATTCCAGACAATTGATCATATAGAAAACCCTAATGAAATTTTATCAATATGCAACAAGGCTTTAAAGAAAGATGGACTTATGCTTGTTATCAGCCATGATGTTGAATCTTTCTCAGCAAGATTTATGGGCGAAAAAAGTCCGATTTTTGATATAGAACATACTCAATTATTTAGCAGAAAAACCATATCTAAAATATTAGAAAAGAATGGATTTAAGGTTTTAGAAATTGTGAATATTTCTAATACTTATGCTCTTGAATACTGGATTAAACTTAGCCCTGTTCCAAAATTAATTAAAACTTTTTTAAAAAAAATCTTTGATTTTACAGGTCTGTCTTCAATGCAAATTACCATAAAACCAGGAAATTTTGGCATTATTGCTCGAAAAATCTGATTATAAAAATGTTTTTAAACTATTAGTCGGTGTGGATATTATAATCTAAACTCTTTAAAATGAACAAAAAATTAATTTATATCTTATTAATTGGATTAATTATACTAGGAGTAAGTTTTAGAATTTTATCCTTAAATAATGACTTAACAGGAGAAGAACCGGATTTTGTTAATTCTGCAATAGCTATAGCCCAAATGGGACATCCCATCTTTTATCAATCCGAACAGATTCCTATTCAGATAGCACTCTGGCATCCTCCGATGTATATCTACACTTTAGCTTTAATTGCAAAATTTTCTACAAGTGAAATTGCATTAAGAAGTCTTAATTTTATATTCTCTCTTCTTACAGCAGTAATTATTTTTTTATTTTGCCTTAGAATCGACAAAGAAAAGGGCAAACCAATCGGTTTGCTATCCTCGGCTTTATTTTTAATAAATTATTATGTTCTTTCATCTTCAATTCTAATAGATATAGATGTATTATCTATGTTTTTTACATTTTCATTCTTTTACCTTATCTTTTCTTATTATAAGACCAAAAAAATAAGTTATGCTATTTTGGCGTCTCTTGCTTTTTTATTTTCTATTTTTAATAGATATCCAATTACAATTCTAACTTTTTTATCAGTAGGTCTGTATTTTATTATTAAAAAAGAAACGAGAAAATTTATTTGGAGTTATTTTTGGATAGGCTTTATTGGGGGGTTAATATTCTTGGGGATTTGGACATTTTATAGTACTCTCATTGAACCAGGAACCTTCTTTTCATTTATAATCCATAATGCTGAACTTGGTGCAGCACAATTTTCAAGTTTTTCATTATATTTCTTTAGTTTTTGCCTAAATATAGCTCAGATTATAAGATTATTTACGTTTCCAATAATAATTTTGTTTATCGGAGCATTTTTCTATTTTATTAAAAGAAAAGAGGAGCATATTAGAATACTTTTAATTTATTGTCTTTCTATATTACTCTTCTTCATCATTATTCCAAGACCTGCTTTTGGTTACCCGCGATATTTCTTAACTATGACGCCAGCATTTTTTATTTTAATCTCTATGTTTCTTTATGAAAATCTTATTAATAAAAAAATAAAAAAACAGCACATCCTTTTTGTTTTTTTGATGTTTTTGCTTGCCCTATTTATACTTTTAATTATTGACCCCCATGCAACTATTTATCGTAATGATGGTCTGATAATGTCGACTAATCTTCCGGATTTTATATTTAATCTCTTCTGTATTTCTCCAATTTTTCTAGTATTCTTATTTAAAAGCGAGCAAAGAAAATTAATTATTATTTTAGGTCTCATAGCAGTTTTGTTGAGTTATAATATCTATTTTGATGTTAAATACGTTCTTAATGATTCGCATATAAAAGAAATTGGATCGTATCTTGGGGAAAATACCAATTCTTCAGATATTATTCTGGGCCCAAAAGCAATAGGATACTATTACGGCGGCAAATTTTATATGAATGATTATTATCGACCGCCCTTAAATAAAATATCTAAAAAATTTGTGATTCAGTATGTTGCTGAAGGCTTTAACAGTCCTAATATGAACAATGAATTTTTTTGGGGGGACAATATTTACGAAGGGATATCCTACTCAAGTGAAGTAAAACCAGATGAAAAGTTATACGGCTCAAAATATATCGTAACAAATTATCTAAGTTCAACAAGGAAACCTGAAAAGGTTATAGGAGATTATTACATCTATAATATGAAAGAATAGTTATTTAAACTAAATAAGTAAAGGATTTTCATGCACAAAAATAAAAAACAAAGCAATTTGAAGATACTGCTCGTTATTCCACGTTATAATGGGTTCGAAAGTGCTGATTATAGTTATATCTTCCCACTTGGTCTGGGTTATATTTCCTCAGTAATGAAACAAGCAGGGTATGATGTAACCATTCTGAATCTAAATCATCAAAATGGAACAATTACAGACATTCTTAATCGATGGCTGGATAAGGAAAAGTATGATATTGTAGCTACAGGTCATACTGGTATGGGTTTTTCGATAATAAAAAAAATAAAGGATGTTTCTAGAATTCATTCTAGTAAACCCAAGATTATTATTGGGGGAGCTCTTATTACCAGTGAGAAAGAATTAATGTTTAAGACTATAGAACCAGATTATGCAGTTTATGGCGAAGGAGAAGTAACAATTGTAGAACTTCTAAAATGTATAGAACACAAAGGGGATTTCGGAAAAGTAGACGGCATAATCTTTAAAGATGAAAAAGGAAAAATGGTTATTACAAATCAACGAGAACCTATTAAAGAAATCAATAAAATCCCATTTCCAGACTTTGAAGGATTAGGCTATAAAGAATTTTTAGAGCATCAATTTACAAATTCATGGTATTATTATAACTATTATGATTTCCCACGCCCACTACCCATCTTAGCTTCAAGATCCTGCCCATATCAATGCACCTTCTGTTATCATTCCATGGGCACCAAGTACAGAGAACGAACAATAGATAATGTTATGGAAGAAATAGAATTCATGATAAAAAAATATAATATAAATACTCTTATTATCTATGACGATCTTTTTTCAGCCAACAAAGAAAGAATTTTCGAATTTTGTAGAAGAATGAAAAAAATAAATGATAAAAGAAAACAAAAAATAATTTGGATGTGTCAGATTTCAGTATTAAATGTCGACGATAAGATGCTTAGAACTCTGAAGGAATCTGGATGTGAAATATTAAGTTATGGTTTTGAAAGTTTTAGTGAGGAAGTTCTAAAAAGTATGCGTAAACCTATAACTCCTAAACAAATAGATCACGCATTCAAGTCTACTATTCGTGCTAAAATTAATGTTCAAGCTAATTTTATATTTGGAGATCCTGCTGAAACGGTTGAAACCTCAAATAGAACTCTGGAATATTGGAAACGCGAATGTAAAGGCCAAGTTGCGATATTATTTATCCAGCCCTATCCAGGAAGCGCAATATTTAATGGCTGTGTAAAAAGAGGGATAATTAAAAATAAACTAGATTATATTAAAAATCATATGAATAAAAATGTGGTTTATAACATGACTAATTCGATGACTGATAAAGAAATTAACACTCTATTTAAAAAAATGCAAAAACTTGGATTAAAATATCATAAATTTGTAACGCCAACAAACATAGTTAAAAAAAATAGGAGATATGAGGTTACAGTAAAATGCCCTTTCTGTAAAGAAACTACAACTTATAAAAATTATTTTTTACAAAATCAATTTATTTACGCTACTTATGGTCTTATTTGCAGGTCTTGTAATATGCACTTTAATGTAATAAGTCCCTTGCTAAATGTATTTAAGAAGCTATCAATTACACCTATGATGGAGCGAGTATATTTTAGAATAAATAAATTTAGAATGAAATTTGTAAGATAAAAACTAGAACATGTGGAAAAAACAAAAAGTTTCAGTTGTATTCTCGACTTATAACGAGAAAAATTCAATAAGAGAATGTATAAACAAGCTCTTTAAAACTAGATATGTAGACGAAGTTATAGCCGTAGATAATAATGCTACAAAAGGAACAAAGGAAGAGATACTTAAAACTAAGGCTAAATATTTTTTAGAAACTAAACAAGGTTTTGGATGGGGCTATAGGCGGGCTTTGCACGAAGCAACAGGCCGTATAATAATCATGATAGAGCCTGATGGCACTTTTGAGCCAAATGATGTTCTTAAGCTTTTGGCATACTCTGATGACTTTGACGTTGTTTTTGGCACACGTACAACATCTATTATGATTGGCGAGGGCGCAAACATGGGCTGGTTCTTGAAATGGGGAAATTATGCTGTAGCAAAATTTATTGAAGTCTTGTTTAATACTTCACATTTGTCTGATGTTGGTTGTACCTACCGACTGATTAAAAGACCAGCTTATGAAAAAATAAAAAGAAAGTTTACAATCACAGGGATGGAATTTAATCCAGATATGATGATTCAAATAATAAGAAATAAAATTAAATACATAGAAATCCCCGTGAAGTATCTTAGAAGAATTGGTGTTTCTTCGGCTACGGGCGATTTTAAAAGAACTTTTAAAATAGGATTAAAAATGCTTTGGCTTATACTTAAACACAGGGCTGGTTTTATAAAAAAATAATTAATATATCTTATAGAGATAAACTTGAATATCAAAAAGCTCTTTTTTATCAATAGGTTCTCCATATAAACTATCTAAACTAATCTTATATTGGTTCTTCCTTTCCCAATTCCTAGATAATATTAACCAAACATAATTTTTATCTTTTAATCTTTCTTTTAAAGCAGAAGCAGAATGATTCATAGTTTTATTAATAGGCATTATAGGTATATTCCCGTCATAGTATATATTAGTTAAAAGTAGGTTTTCGCCAGATTCTAAGACTATTATACTATCCCAAATATCTTTTTCCGATTCTATAAACTCAATTGCTTCTTTCCACTGAGTTTTTGTTGTAGTGTTGTAATATATGATTAAAGAAAATGCAAATGTTAGTAAAAGTATGATTAACAATATGCGCCCCATAGTCTTGTTTAACAAAAGAATATTCCTAGATATAATAAAATAAACGGCAGGAGACAGAAATACATAATATCTCAGACCCATTTTAGATTTTATTAATAAAGGGAATAAAAGTACGAGTCCAATAATAAAAATTAAAGGTAGAATAACGGGGTATTTGTCATTAAACTTTATTATTTTATTAAATGAAAGTTTATTATTAAAATAAAAAAAGGCTAGAAAAATCAACAATAAAAATATTGGAATAAAGAATATAAATAATCCTAATTCCGCAATTAGCGGCTGGAAATTATATGCCCTGAACATCTCTTGGTGAAGAGCTTGCAGAGGAATTATTTGTTTTAATAAGGTTGGAAACCAAAACATAAATAATAAACCCGCTATTATTTGGCATAAAAGTATAGAATAAAGTTTATGGATATCATATTTTGCAAACAAAAAGTATGAAAGTTGCAATGCTATTAAAACTACTGCAAAATAATTAGTATATACGGCAAGAGTTATAAAAATAGTATAAAGATAATAGTTATACTTTTTATTTTCAGATATTGATTTTATAAAATAATATGTAGATAAAACTGCAAGAAATGTAAAAAGAGCGTAACATCTTGTTTCTTGAGAAAAGACGATTTCTGGAAGCGAAATTGCGAAAATTAATGAAGTTAGTAATGCTGTTTCTTCTTTGGATATCTTCTTTACCATAAAATAAACAAAGATGATGGACAAGACAGAAAAGATTAGTGATAAAGACCTTGTAGCTACTTCAGATAATCCGAATAGTTGAATCCAAAAATGAAGAAAAATAAAATAAAGCGGAGGTACTGGTTGATCTGTTTTTAAATTCGATAAGACTTCACTCAATGAAGTTTTGCTAGCATCAGTTATGCTATAAGATTCATCCAACCAATAACTTTGGTTTCCCAAGTCATAAATTCTTAGAAATAATCCCAAAAGAATTATTATTGTAAGTGAAAGATAGATTAGTTTTTTGTTCATTTTTCTTGAATTCATTTTTTATTTATAAACCAATCCCCAAATTTGGCTATTATCTTTAATGGTCTTAATAATGGTTCGAAAATCGAATTTATTAATCTTAGTCTTATTATAGAAAGGGCCATTCTAGGCCCAGCTTTCATAAAATTTATCTTAGAGTACTCTTTATCAGCCCAGGTAGTGGGGTGCTCTTTAATATTAAAACCTGCTTTTCTTATTAAATACAGCAATTCTACATCAAATGCCCACTGAGTCATTCCAAGTTCGTAAGTTATATTTTCAATAGTTTTTCTTTTAAACAATTTAGCCCCACATTGTGTATCTGCAAAAGGCATGAGGAATAGGCTTCTGATTAAAAAATTAAACATTCTGCTTACAAAAATCCTTGCCAAACTCTGTTTTGGATTAACTTTTGAACCTTTAATATATCTGCTTGCGATTATTCCATCAAAACCATTAATATTCTTGATTAAATCATAAAACGCATCAGGAGACGTGGCCATATCTGCATCCACAAATCCAATCAGATTGTTTTTTTTCTTGAGGGCGTCTTTAAATCCCTCAATTATTGCAAATCCCTTGCCACCTTGTTTAAAATTAATGAATTTTATATTCTTATTTATTTTTTGATGCTGTTTTACTATATTTTCAGTATTATCTTTTGTATTATTAATTACAATAAGAAGTTCATAATCTAATTTTTTATCTCTTTTTAATTTATTAAAAAAATTCCCATAAGATTTAAGAGTATTGCCAATTCTCTTTTCTTCATTATATGCTGGAATGATTATGCTTACTTTGTCCATTTTTTATTGTTTTCTTTGTCGAATAAGTAAAATGCTTCCTAAGAATGTGATTACAGTAGAAAACATAAATGCAAGTGTAAATGAGGATATGTTCTGGCTGAAAAGTATAAATGCAGTTACTTGCATAATCAAAAATATAACTAAAATTCCTGCATGTCTTATTCGGAATTCTTCAATAGAAAGTTTATACAACACCCAAGTATTAGTAAGTGATAGCATAGTAAATGCGATTCCAATATAAACCATAATCCCAGAAATTTCAAGATATTTACTTCCAAATAAGAGTCCTACTACAAATTTTGGAAAAATACCAAGAAAAGCAATTGCAATTAAGCACAATAGTGAAATTATGAAAAATGTCTTCGTTATTATCCCTTTAGTTTTTTCTTTATCTGTTTTAAGAAATCTTTCTGAGCTTATTGGAAACATTGCGTTGTTTATTGATGCAGTTCCAAAAAGAATTATCTTCCCAATCATTGATGCAACAGCATATTTTCCAGCAAGATCTGCTGAAAATAGTATTTTAGCAAAGATTATGTCTAAACTGTACATCAGGGTAATTATAAAAATAGATATCAGTGTAGATAAACTGCTTCTGGATATTATTGCTTTTCTTTCAGTTATTTCTTCAGAATTTGTTATTTCTTTTATAAATGGAAATATAAATAAAAATGAAATAAAAGTACCTAAAATAAATCCAATTACAGGTCCGTAAATTCCAAATCCAAATAAAACTAAAATAATAGCAATTATTATTTTTATTGAACTATTAAGAATAGTATTCCATCCAAGAACTGAAAATTTTTTTAAACCTTGAAGAATTCCTATCCCAATTGGTGATAAAAAAGCCACAAATAAATAAAATCCAGTTAAACAAAGTATCCAGAATGAGATTTTAAGATAACCTGCTAAAAAAATAGCACAAAAACAGAATAAAACAAATAAAATTGCGGCTAATAATATTGCTTCAAGGACCATTATTTTTAACATGCCTTTTATTTTACCATGTTCTTCTCTAACTTTGAAATTAGTAGTATATTTAGCGACTAATGTTTGTATCGATGCTGTAGGAACACTGAAGATATAAATCATGCTTGTAAGAACTGCAAGAATACCATAATCTGAAGGCCCAAGCATTCTGCCCATAACAAAATGAAAAACATAATTTAAAATATTAGCTACATTCATAAGCACTAGGAGTATAAAACTAGCCCGAAATAGTTCACTATCAAATGGTTTTTTTAAGTTCATTTTATTATTGAATAAATAAGGTACCTCTAAAAATTAATAATGCTAGAAAACAAATAATAATCTGAATAGCGAAAATCAAATAAGCTATATCAGTTTCGTAAACTCTTTTCTTGAATTTTTTAAGAATAAATATTGAAAGATGAGTAAGTCCATAAATTTTATCGTAAGGCATTTCTAGACTTCCATCTTTATTTGGAATGCCGAATGATTGTTTTTTAAGTCTCCCGCGAAGTTTTAATATTGTTTCTGCAATATAAGGGATAAAAATAAAAACTGCTATTCTTTCAAAGTTTCCTAGGATAGCCATACATCCGATTAGGGCTCCAACACTCCAAGTTAGTACATCTCCTGGAAAAACTTTCGCTGGAAATTTGTTATATAAATAAAATCCAACTAGACTAGCAACCATTATAAATCCGATAAGTGCAAGCCATGTACTCCCTGTTGCATAGGCTATAAATGACAAAAAAGAAAGGATAATAATGCCCTGACCTGCTTCTAAGCCATTAAATCCTGCTAAAAAATTATAAGTCGTAGTAGCTCCTGCAATTCCGATTGGGATAATTATAAGGGGGTAAATAAGCCCAAGATTAACACTTCCAAAAAAAGGTATATTTATAATCGATTCTCCGGAGTTTATTACTATAAGGGGTATCGAGGCTAAAAATGCGAGTAGTATTCTAAATCTCCAAGATAAGCCGCCATGCTTCCAGCCAAGCAAGTCATCTGCGAATCCGATTAGTGCTAATATCAAGATAACAGTTAAAAGCGCAAATATTTCAGTAGTTATCCCATTAGAATAATCAAGAACAAACGTTCTTATGGCAATATAGCTGAGTACTGATATAACAAAAGCCATTATTACTATTATCCCACCAGAAGCCGCACAATTCGGCTTATTGTACTTGTTCATATCTTCCCATAGTAATCCTATATTCTCACATTTTTTAATCCATTTAGGCAATGTTGCAACTGTTAAAAGAAAGCCAATTAGAATAGTTAAAAATAATAGTTGTTCCATTTGGTATATAAAAAATCCGGACTTTTAAATCTTGTCTTATGCCTTAGAAAGTCCAAGTTATTGTGCTAGGGGGCATTTTAGCGAGGTAATCTTCATTTATTTTTTCATTTCCAGTATATTCTATTTTCCAGATTTTTATTGGCCCAGTAAGTCCAACATTGTCAAAATAAACAAATTCATCCAAATCATAGCCTTGAGCAATTAAATTATTAGAAAATAAATCTCTTTCTGAATGGACTAGTTTAAAATTATTAAAATTGCCTAAAACATTATTTAAAATATAAACTTGGCCAAGATAGCCTCTAAGAACTCTAGGAGAAACGTAAATTAATGCACCCATTTGATCTATGCTTGTTGAACTGACCTTGGGTATAATACGCACTGCAGCATTTAATCCAGTTTTATAGTCTATGAATTGGTTGTTGTAATAAACATATCTAAGTGGGATAGTTACTTGTTTGCCCCCTGAATAAAATATTGCTTCAGGTTGCTTAAATAATAACTCCAAATCTTCTTGCGAATAAGTTAATAAAAAGCCCATTATTGCTGAATTTTCTTTGAAAAGAGTAGTCTTTGAATCATTTACTTCATAGGTAATATCTTCTTCAATTGAACTTAGAGCTACTTGCCCATTTCCTGAAGGGATAGTATAACTTCTAACAGTTTCATTCTTTTTTTCTTGAACTTGACGTATATCTGAGAAAAATGTTATGGGGCCTTGTGAAAGCCGATCATAGTTTTCATCACTTCCAATTTGAGAAAAGGCTGCATATTTGCCTATATCGCTTGAATCTATGAGTAAATAATTTGCATTATGTGAATATAAAAATTCTAAAGACTCTTTTTGGTTATCTCCTGTTAGAACAAGCCTACCTGTGAAATAATTCCACCATACTATGGCATTCCCCCCATCAGTTACTGTTGCTCTGTTCCCAATACTTTGAACCCAGTACCCATAATCCCACCAATGAGCAAATACGGCATTTGTAGCAGTATTATCCCTTACCCAAGACATAGCATTTTGCCACTGAATTGTATAATAATACGGAACACTACTATAAGCTCGCTCTTTTATAGATTTATAATAAGTAAATCCGGCATAAATAGTTAAAATAAGAATAAGAATTAAGATTATTAGAATAACAATTTTTGAAGTAGATTCTTTAGAATTTTTATAGTTGTAAAACGTTTTAACTATAAGATATGCTAAAAAGATAGGCGCTATAGGTGCAAGAACCATAATAAGTCTTACCCCACTTCTTGCAGTAAACAGGCAAAGAATCAATAGGGAAAATAAGAGGATATATTCAAATTGAATTAATTCAAAACTTTTATCATTTCCTTTATAATATTTTATATAATAATAAATTACCGCACCAACAAGTAATAATGCAGATCCGAAATAGAATACTAGGCTTACAAAACTCTCACCATCAAGTAAAGTAGGATGAGGCGCATATCTTGAAAACACAAGTCCAAAGAAAAAGAATACATAAAGAATTGAGAGAATTATTCTATCTTTATTCTTTATTCTTTTAAGTAGGTTGTAAAAAAGAACAATAGAACCGGCAAAAAAGAGCCAGAATAAAATTGGGAATTTTCCGATAGTTGGTCCAAAGCTTCCAGCCCATTCACTAAAATAAGGCTGTCTGTTTTCAGCAACAGTAGTGTTCCACCTACCAGTAGTTGGTTTGATAAGGGTATGATATAGTCCTTTTATCTTTTCAATTATAAGGGTGGGGTTTATGATAAGCAAAGTTATAATTCCTAAAACTAAAAAAATTAGGAAAGAAATAATAGTTTTTGGAAGTTTTATATTGTCTAATTTAAGTTTATTAGCAAATTGAGTTTTCCATAAAATAAGATGGATTATTGTTAAACCAAACATAAAACAAGCGAGACCAGTGTCAATCGATGTTACAAATGCAGTGAGGGAGTATCTATTTGTAAAAATCATAGAAATAATAAATGCAGAGATTAACCAAAGCCCATAAGAAATTGTTTCTTTTAGTTCGAATTTATTAAGGACAAATGCAATTAAACAAGAAAGTCCTATTGTCAAATAGACATAACTTACACCACCCCATGTTAAGCCCATTAATCCTGTAGAGATTCCCGCGAGTATGCCAAAAATTGAAGAATAAATAATTTTTTCAGATTTCCATGCTTTCAAAAATAAATAGAATGAAAGAAACATGAATAAAAATGCAACAGATTCTTTTTCAGGAATACCAGCCACTGTTCGCGGCAGAAATTCGGGGATTACAATCATAAAAAAAGTAGCAATAGAAGCTATTAAACTTGCTTTAATGTATCTAATTTTATTCTTGTGCTCATCGTCTTCTTTTCTTAAGAAAATTTCACGTACAAAGAAAAAGAACGCTATTATCGTAAGCGCAAATGCCCAGACTGGCAGGAATGCACCAGCATAATTAATACTATAGTTTCCAAATAAGTTTACAAGTTTATATGTTAACACAATTAAATAACTAACCATTGGAAGTTCAAGAGAATTATCAAACCCAAGTGGAACATTCCTCATGTAATCTATCACGGGCAAACTTCCATTATTAATAATCGATTTAGCACCTCTTAAAAATAAGAATGGATCCAAATCTGGGCCTAGAGTGTAATCATTTGTTGTAGCATCCCATAATCCAGGATTACCGCCGTGATCAAGCAAAGGTTGCATTCTTATATTAACGCCCATTATAACAAGAATCACAAGAACAGCAAAAAAAATCCAAAAAGGATTTTCCTTAAAAAAACTAATAACTTTCTTTTTTCTTTGTTCAATTAATTCTATATCTTCAGCTATTTTTATTTTTTCTGCTTTTTCAGCAATAATTTTCTCTTTTTGTTCAAGAAAAGTTTGTTCTTTTTTCAATTTCTTCTCTTCTTTATCTATAACTTTTTCCTCTTGCTTTAGAACTTGTTTTTCTTTTTCTCTTATAGCTTTATCTTTATTTTCTAGAATTGCCCCTTTATTTTCTAAATTTTTAATAATTTTTTCTTCCATTTTTATTAATTAAGTATATCCTCAATTTCATTAACAATTTCAGAAGCAGATTTTTCCTTTTCAACACTTTCCTTATCACAATAGGGGCATGTTTTTGGCTCCCCGCTTGACTTGAATCTGTATTTACAATTTTTGCAGATAAAATCTTCCATATTATTATTGGTATTTTTTACGTCCTTTTAATTAATAAACTAAAATAATTTTGGGGTTATAAATACTTCTATTAGGGCCGATATAACTAAGATTAATACTGCTATCATCAATAAAATAATAGAATCCAGCATCACTACCCAAAATTGTTCACCCCTTGTATCATGTCTCATTACCGCCATACTCAATAAACCTCCAGAAAGTGCTGCTACAAAATAGGCAGATATTTCCGGAAGCCCATGGATCATATATCTAGACAGTCCAAATATCAGATGAGTTATATCTGATTTTACAAATATTGCTATTGCACTAGCAATAACGCTCGCATTCCAGACAAGAATAAATATGGCTCCAGCTCCAAATGCTAAAGAGAGTATAAGCGTGAAAATCATAACATAAACGTTATTCATCAGTATGTTGAAAAAATACTCTCCAGAGGTAACAGCCCCGGTTATTACTTCTGATTTTTGTACTCCATATTGTTTAACACAATTATTAAAATTATTTGGTTGGTTTATTTGACAAAATGTTTCAATTTGTGCTTTGAAAAGATTTTCGCCATTATCAATTACCATATATCCGACTGCGAATGCTACAACAAATCCTAAGAAAAGCCATAGAAAAGTCTTAATAGCTTTTCCGTGCTCTGCTAATAAACGGCTTTCACCCATATAATTGATATCTTTTCTTTCTTCAAGTTTAAGTGTGTAATAAATAAAAGGCATTGAAAATATCACACAAAAAGTTATAACAAATATCCCTGCGTAATTAGATAGAACAGGATCGCTAAGGAACATCATCCCAATAAGCATTGATAAAGTGGCATATATAAGTCCTATGAAAAACATTTCCCAAGGTTTTTTTTCAGCTCTTCGGGGATTAATTAGTAATTCTAGCATGTTTATAGATATCTCTGCAGTTTTTAAATATTACACAAACTTTGACTTGTTCAGCTGAACATTTAAAAACATCGTAGGCTTATTATATCTATCAAAAGAGGAAACATGTTTAATCAACTTAGATTTAATATAATTGCAAGGAAGATAAAAGAAATAAAAATTCAAGGAGCTACGAATATTGCAAAAGCAGCACTCAAAGCTTATTTTCTTTTACCAACAAAGAAATCAAAACATATTCTTCTTAACTTAAGACCTACTGAACCGATGCTCTCTCATGTACTCATGTTAGCAGATAAAATGCCGGAAGTAAAAATCCTCGCACATTTTAACGAATCACAAAGTAAGATAAACAAGCTAGTTTTTAAGATTATAAAAAATAATTCTAGAGTATTTACTCATTGCCATTCAACAAATGTCATTAAAGCTTTAATTTATACAAAAAAACAAGGTAAGCATTTTGAAGTTTACAATACTGAAACTAGGCCGTTATTTCAAGGTAGGCAAACAGCAAGAGAATTAAGTTCAGCAGGAATAAAAGTTACCCAATTTGTTGATTCTGCTACAGACATAGCGTTAAAAGAAACAGATGCAATTTTTCTTGGCGCAGATGCTCTTTTAAAAAATTCAGTAATAAACAAAGTTGGAAGCGGAATGATTAGCGCACTCGCTCATGATAGAAATATTCCGATTTATATCATCGCTGATTCTTGGAAATATTCCCATAAAAATGTTAAGATTGAACAGAGGCAATTTAAGGAAGTTTGGAATCCAAAAAAGAATAGAATTCATGTAAAAAATCCTGCTTTTGAGTCAATTGATATAAAAAATATAACTGCAATAATAAGTGAATTGGGTTTTATGAGCTATAAGAAATTTTTAAGTATTGTTAGTAAAAGAAAAGATTAATTTTCTAAAACATAAATTGATTGTGTTTCTCCTTCGAGAATTCCCAATCCAATAGCCCGTGTATTACCAATCATTGTTTCAGTATAGCAATGATGGTGGCCATGAAAATAAAACCGGGGCTGAATTTTTTCAATCATTGCCCGTACTTCAGGACTTCCACAGTCTGATTCATCAAATTTATTTTTTATTCCAACTTCATTTGGGCAATCATGAGCAATTATTGCATAGATATTTGAAAATTTTTCGAGAGCTTCAACGTCTTGATGATTAAAATGTTTTCTTCTTTTTCCATGCAATTGAGAATTATTATGATTAAAATCATATCTTGTTCTTGAATAATTCCCTCCAAGTGCTCCAAACAATTTCCCGCAGATGTTATCGACAGTTCCATTTTCCATAAAATTAAGATTTTTTATTTTTCCTTTTTTAATTTCTTCTAGAACATTAAAATCATCATGATTGCCTTTGATAAAATAAACGGGAAGAGGGAATTGTTTTTTCCCAGAGTAATATTCTACAAAATTTCCGATACCATCGTGTTTTCTTGCTGCTCGGTCCATTCTTTCTTCAAAAATAAATGTTCCTAAATCTCCAACTTGCATTATCACATCAACATTAAGTTCTAGAGTTCTTTCAAGCATCAAATCAATTTTTCCGTGAACATCTCCAACAATTGCAATTCTTGACATGAATTAACAAGGTATTTGGAATTTAAAAAGAAATATGTGCTATTTTTTTCTACTATGTTTGTGTTCGCATTCACAATCATCACAAGGCTCTTCGCACTCACAGTTTTTATTTTCACATCCATGTGAATGCTCGTGCGAATGTGAGTTTTTTGCATTTTTCTGAACTTCTTCAACTAAACTTTGCATGTTTCTTTGTATTTCTTCTATTCTTTCAAGAATACTTGCCTTTCCAGTTTCAAGTTTTTTTAATTGTTCTTCAACTATTTCTAATGTTTGTTGCGGAGTTTTTTTAACAAGAACATCTTTTCCAACATTAACAAATAAATTATTACTTTTTACTTCAGCTTCGATAAATATGCCTTTTCCAAGATTTGCTAGGATTGTTTTAGCAATAGTCTGTTTTTCATTTTTTAATTCCTCAAGACTTAGTTTTACAGCATTCATTTCAGCTACTTGCTGTTCAATTAATTGTATTTGCTGATCCATAGCTTCAGCTTCTTGCTGAAGCATCTGCAATTGTACCATAAATTCTTGTTGTTCCATGTTTTTATCCCGAAATCTTGGTTTTTATATCTTCGCTTTGCAAAAAGCGAATTTGTAAGTTAAAAAAAGTTTTTAATAAATTCATTACTCTAGAGTAATTATGTACCAAAAAGTTTATAAATAGCACTTTCTGATGTACCACATAGTTAGAGGTGATACATAAAATGAAAGAAATCACCATAACTAAACAAATAGCAAAACACGGAAAACAATCTGTAATAATTATTCCATCTTTTCTTAGAGAAACTTTAAAGCCAAAGACTATTGTTCGGGCAGTAATCAGTATATTAGACAATTTATCGGAGGAAGAAAAATGAATCTAAAAAAAATTTCACTTAATGTGGCTGGAATGGCATTAGGATGTTCGCTTTCTTTTGGCGGAGTATACGGCCTTAAGCAGAATATGCCCAAAGTAATAGGGGCAAGATCTGAAATATGTTCTTATTCTAGACTATTAGAAATTAACGATGAAAAAATAAAACAGAGAGCAACAGGCGTTTTGTCTGCTGAAACAGTTATAGAATACCGTGAAAAAATAAAATCCCTTGAGAGAATACGTGACAACTACACCGATTTAGGTTTTTTTTCATGTATGAGTTTAGTGTTTGGCATTGGATTATGCGGCTTCTCTGGAATAAAAATGTATTCTAATCTAAGAAAAAATAGTTCGCCCCCTATGTCTGCTTCTATTCCTGATTATAATCTTACGCCAACAATTCCCGTAGTTATCAAACCTGGCCCTCTTGAAGCAAAAGCTGAAACATTAAATCAAGAAGCAAAAACTCAGGAACAAAAACCAATTCAAATAACAAATCCCTGGATGATAGATATTCCAGAAATAAAAAATCAAATTTATATGGGAGACAAATAAAATGAATGAGTATATAATTGATTTTCAGTCTAAGGGAACACTAGTTTTTGATAAACGAAAAAATGAAAAAACAGCCCTGATAACTAATCCAAAACTTGAACAAGAAATAAATGTGCCTATTTGTTATCCAGTTACTTCTTTAGAAGATAGACTTATTGGAGAAGTAGTTTCTTTTCTTCCAGAGAGAAATAGGGTTGAACTAAAAAATGGAACAGAAACATCCACTCTTATAATTGGCGGAAATGAAGAACTTATTCTTAGAACAAAAGATAGTAAATATGATGTAGGAACTGTAGAATTAGATGATATGAAAACAGAAGAAGCAGAGCAAATGAAAAATATAGGTTTCTCAAAAGGATACAAAATAAGAAGCTCGCAAGAAAAAGCTACTCTTAACTTTTTTGAAGGACAAGGAAAACAAAGAGCTATGCTTAGCTCAGAAACTTCAGATTTTAAAAGATTTCTTCCAATTATTTTATACTCAAGAATAAAATCAGATTTAGTAGGAAGAACATTAAAGAAAAATATCCCTGTTAGCGATTCTTTAAGAGTAGCTAAAAATCAAGATGACGGAAAGTTTGTAAAGTTTGTAAAAGAAAATTTTACTCCAAGAATGTTAGATAATGCTTTTTCATATCAAGACCAGGAAGGAGAAAAAGCCAGATTTTTTGAATACTTGGATAATGGTTTAAGACCAGTTATTCTTAATGGGCCAACAGGAAATGGAAAAAGCGTTTTAGCAAAAGATTATGCTTGTTCAAGAAGATTGCCGTTTTATTTTGATACTGGAAATTCTTCATTTAGATTATCTTCGGCTATAGGAAAATTTGTTCCGACACCAGGAAATGCAACATTCTCCCCTGGCTCTCTTACATTAGCAGCAATTTTTGGAGGAGTTTATACTATGGAAGAAATGGCTCAGATTCCTCAAGATGAATTGACAGGACTTAATATTTTTCTTGAAACAATGGAGCTTCCAATAATTACTCACTTTGGACACGAAGTTATTACTGCAAATCCAAATTTTAGATTTGCAGCAACAGGAAATTTCCATGGGAATTATACAACTAATGAGCTTAATGATGCATTTCTTCAAAGATTCGCACAGATAAAGATGGGTTATCCATCAAGAGATAACACTGTCGATATTCTTCAGGCAAGAGCCCCCGGTTTAGATTACAAAACTGCAGAAACAATTACAGATATTATGACTGAAATGAGAAGCGAAGCAGGTGCATTCTCAAAAGATCTTGGATTAAAAGGCGCTGTTGAAATCGCTCAAAGATTAAAAATGAAAACAGGAATACCCTTAAGAAATCTTTTTGAAGATAATATAATCAATCCGCTTACAACCTATGAAAAATCTGCAGATAATTCTCAAAATCCACTTTATACTAAATTAACAAGTGTTCTTGATAAATACGCTTAAGAAGAAAATATGAGTATTCAAACATCATTTATTTATCCTGAGTCTGGAAGTGGAAAAACTGAAAATTTAAGGACAATTCTAGGAAGTTTATTGGACGCAAGGAAATATTTACAAAAACATTTTTTAGAAGATTTAGACAGTTCTGGAGATGGTTATTTAGATGCTTATTTAGGCCATGAAGATGCGATGGCAATCAATAACGGCGTTATTTTTTCGAATGGCAATATTTTCTCACAAGGTTATTTTGACTGCTTTGATAGTAAAGAAAGAGATGAGTTCTTGGATAGGTTAGTTAAAGAAGATTGGAGAACAATATGTGGAAAATGGCAAAAGAATGTAATCCGAAATCATTTTCATTCTGGCCGATATCATATTGGCTTAGATGTTAGAAATATACCAAAAGTATTTTTAGATAACTTTGGTAGAGCAAGCTATAGCCCAAATCAATCACCGTGTTCTATAGAGGTTAGTTTAGAGTATATTCATGTTGATTCTTCCATAACAAAATCAATTGCAGAGAGAGTTTCAGAGCATAAAAAAAACTTAAAAGATTTAGTACGTTCAAGTTTTGCATCTACTCAATTAACAACAAACGAAACACCAGCTCAAGAAACAAAATCAGAGCAACACAAAATAACAAATCCGTGGGAAATAGATATGCCTGAAATAAAAAATGCAGTTTACGGAGAGAAATAATAACATGATAGACCCTACAACAAAAAAAGCAATAAAAGAAACTGCAAAGGGAATTGGAAAAGTTTGCAAGTATGTTACCGGAACAGTTTTATGGCCGTACATAGTTCCTAGGATAACTAGGGGGTATTCAGATGATTGGAAAGATGGTACGGGGGCTCTATTTCCATCACTTATGATTGGTAGTTTTATTTACATTATAGAAGGGGCAGTTGCAAGTCACTTGGGGATGCTTAAGGAACATCACCTACTTTATGCAATCCCTATCGGAACAAATATTGCTTCAGGAATATATGAATATTATAGATATAATAAGAATAAATATTTAGCAAAAAAAACACCCCCTAGTCCAATCGCTTCTGTTCCAGTCACAAGTCCGCTCGAAACAAAAGTAGAAACCATTATCCAAGAAGCAAAAATTCCAGAACAAAAACCAATTCAAATAACAAATCCTTGGGAAGTAGATATTCCAGAAATAAAAAATCTCGTTTATGAGGGGAAAAAATAAACATGGAAAAAAGATATCAAGTGCAATATCCAAAAAAGAACTCAGAAACTCGAGATTTTACTCAAGCATTAACATCTTTATTGAATTGCAAAAAATTTTTAGATAGTTCAGGATTTAAAGAAGGCAAGACATATCTAAATGGATGTATTAAATTATTCGAGGGATCAGAATTAAAGGAAAGAGGATATACTTGTGATATTAAAAATTCACTAATAGAGCAAATGCTATTGCAAAAAGCGAATTATTCCCAACCTTTTCAGGGTAATGGACGATGGGTAAGTAAAACAAATTTTAATTTAGGATCGGATTATAATGTTCGATTGTCTATAGACTCTTCATTAATCGATATGGGCTTTAGGGGCTTTAGTGATAAACTTTTATTTTTTAATAAATTCAGTATGAAACTACAAAAAAAAATTATAGGCGACAAAGCCATAGAAGATTTCGCCAAATATCAAAAAGGACTTGAAGAAGCAATTAAATCAACGGTTCCATTAGCTACTTCGGCTTTGCAAACAAATGTCCAGCAAATATCTGTTTTAGAAATGCCACTTCAGGAAATAGATATGCCCTCAGTTAAAATAACAAATCCTTGGCAAGCAGATATTCCCGAAATAAAAAATTCGATTTATGGACAAGGGTTCGATTAGGAGTGCATAAAAATGTCTTTTGTAAGAACAGGAAAACTTTTGTCAAAATTAGAGCAAGTTATTGATTTTACACTTGAAAGAGGAGCATCTAAAAGTTATCCAATTATCGTTGGAGAATCAACTCCAGCTACAGACGGAACACAAATATTTCTTCCTGCAAGAGAGTCTATTTTTAAATCAGAACGAGACAACGAAATATCTTTAGCAAATTCAACAGCCCATGAAGCAGACCATATAAAAGAAATTAACGAATATTTTGGAGAAGAGGCTCAAGGACTAAGGCAAGAAGAAGAAAATTTAGTAAAAGTATATCTGGATAGAAATTATTCTGAATTAAAAGAAAATCCTGCTCTCGCAGGATTTATTGATAATATTGTAAAAGACAGAAGAATAGATGATATCAGAAGAAAAACTTTCCCAAGAATAGAAAAACATTATTCTGAAGCAATTATTCCGGGAGCGCAATATTTTAGGCCAAGCACGCTTATAATGTCCGAATTAGATGCATTTAATGAGCTTTATCTTCAAAGAGCTCTTCTAGGAAAAACTTTTGAATCTGTTCCTGAAAAAAGAAAAGTAATCTTGGATGAAATAGTTTCAATAACTTATTCTGCAAATTCTATTCAAACAGATAAAGAAGCAGTAACTAGAATTTATGATATCTATAAGGCAAATTTTGATATAAATCAACCAATTTCAAAACTTCCACCAATTCTTGGAAGTAATAGACATTCTTCCAGTTCTAAAGAAGATTCAAAAGGAAAAGTTAAAGACGGAAGCGGAAATAGAAGTGAAGAAAAAGACGGAAAAGATGGAAAAAGCAGAGACGATAAAGAAAACAAAGACCCAACCAAAAAAGAATCAGGAAACTACAGCCGAGAAATAAAACCTCGTGAAGATCGAGACGCAAACGATAAAAAACCAGAAAAATTAAATGATGATTCTGAAAAGAATAATTATCAAAATCCTAACAAAAATCAAGACAAGAATTCAGGTCCTCAAAAAGATAATAAAACACAAAATCTTCCGCCTCAAGCAAATAGATATTCTTCAAAATCCAACAATAAAATAGATAAAGATTTTTATGATAATCAAAGTCGGGAAAACTCTATAGATATCCTTAACCTTTGTGACCCCTCAAATGAAGAAAATGAAGACAGAGCAGATTCATTATTCAGGGGATATGCTGGAGAAATAGAAAGCATGAAAAGAATATTCAGGCAATTGAAATTAAGGAATTATGGAGAAAAACGATATTTTGAAGGGCAAGAGCTAGATTTTGAAGAACATTTACAAGCTGATCTTGAATCAAGAGCAACAGGAATAAGAGTCAATAGAAAATCATTTATAGAAAAAGCTCGAAATAAACTAAAACCTATTTTTGCAATACATGCTGATAAAAGCGGTTCTACTCAGGGAAAAATTATCGAAGCAATAAGAGATGCATTTTATATAATGGGAAATGCACTTTCAGCCTCAGAGTATAATTACGGAATGTATGTTTCAAATGATGCCTTAGAAGTTATAAAATCGCCTAGGGAAAAATGGTCTGAAAAAGTAAATAATAGAATTTCGGGAATTAATTCTGATGGAAATGGTATATTTTTAGAATCAACTAGCCGGGTCATAGCTAACGATTTAAAAAGAATAAATGGAAATCCAAAATGTTTATTTGTTATTTCTGATTTTGAAATTTGCGGTGAACCTGAAAAAGAAAAAGCTATAATAAAAGAGCTTTATAATTCAAGAGTATATCCAATATTAATTGCAATCGGAAGCGAGCATGAGCAAAATGCTAAATATCTTACAGGAGATATTGGTCATGAATATTATTCAGTTATTCCTATTGATAAATTAAACACACTTCCTCAAGAAGTTTTTAGATTATTTAAAACCTATGGAATCGCACGATAAAATGACTGAATATATTATCAGAACAAACAACAAGCAAGCTAAAACTTATATAGTTAAGACTGTTAAAAATGATAAACCAGTATTATTGGGGCTAATTTACACAGATTTTTTAGTAACTCCTCAATCAAGAGACATATTCTCTGAGGAGATTATAAATCCGGCTAATCAAAAAGTCATAGGCCGAGTAAAATTATACAAAGACGAAAAAATAATCTCAGTTAATTCTAAGGGAGTATTTGGTTCAGAACTTTCTTCACTATCTCAAGATGAAGTCTATAACGAATTCGGAAAACCTATTTCTACAAATAAGATTTCTAGCCAAATTATCTTGGCAAAACCCGAATTCAAACATTTAAGTGATGCGCAACTAACTCATGTTTATGAATTTGACAAGAAATCAATATTAGAAAGTATTTACTGTTTTGAAAAAGGAAATGATTTATCTGCTGTAATTAATGCAAGAGATGATAATTTTGATTCAGCCCTAGTTGGTTTAACACTGGCACTTGCGCAAAGAATTGAAAATCAGGATTATTTATTTGAATTTAAAAGAAAAGATTAAAACTTTTGTTCTTTAATTTCCCTTATAAATGTTTGTTTTTGATTTAGAAAATCTATCCATCAACAGCAGAAGGTGTTTCTGTAAGATTCTTAGCTTTAATCTCTAAGGGGGATATATGCATTATTTCAAGTTTGACTCTCCGACCGTAAGTATCGACTCGGCATTCAATCTTTTTTTCAGTCGTAGGTAAATAATACGGAGATCCAGTCTGGATATCTTTATGCCCATCATATCTCCCAATGTCAAAGATAAGAATAGACTTATTGCCTGCAGAAATTATACCATTATAACGAACATAAGCCATATGACGAGGATTCTGCGAATTAGTAGAGCTTTGTTTATCTAAAGCAATTATTTCAAAATCTCCTAATTTAATTGTTAAATCCTCTGCCATTTTATTAGTCCAGCTTAAACACTTTTCTAAGAATCATACTAAATCCAATTGAAGAAAGAATATACCACCATATCCATGAAGACGCAAGAGTCGTAGTTGCAAATATTCCTCTTGCCCAATTAAAAAATATTAATAAGGGAATAAGCGTTACAACCATAACTTTCATTGACTGCTTCATTTGATGCGGAAAGTCTTCCATCATCTGCTTATTAATCTCCATCATTTTTTCAGGATTGTCCCTATGTTTTTTCATTTCTTCTTTCAAACCTTTTTGTTTCTCTTTTATCCTTCGCATTAATTCTTTGTCTGTTAAGAAATGAGTTACAATAGTTACAAACAAAGTTAGTATAAAAGAAACTACCAATACTGCTTGTTTCGGATTAGCCATGATTAATGCATTTATGTCCATTTTATGAAGCACCCATCATTTTTCTCATAGAAGGATGCATATCCATAGCATGTTGCTGTGCAATATTTTGATAGAACTGATATATAATCATTGTTCCAAGTAATAATGCTGTTCCGCCGGTTATTGTTCCCATAACATCACTAGCTGCTGCAAGAAGTCCTACAGCTATACCACCCATTACAGTCAATGGCATAATGTATCTACTTAAAATAGATTCCAAAATTCTTTCATCTTTTCTAAAACCGGGTATTTGTAATCCTGAATTAATTATCTTTCTTGCTTGGCTTTGTGCATCCATACCCGCAGTTTTTACCCAGAAGACCGAGAATAATGCGGAAAATCCAATAAAAACAATAATGTGGGTAAATGCTTGACCTAAAAATATCCATCTAAAACTACCGGTTATTGCTGCGCCTAAAATATCTGTACTTCCTAACCAGAAAGCTAATCCACTTTCAGCAACACCATTGCTAAAGTTTCCGAGCCAAGTAGCATGTCCAAGCCAGTTTTGGAACAATCCACCAACAAGCTGAAGATTAGCTATAAATGCACCAGTAAGGATTACTGGAATATTTGAAGCATAAAAAAATGCAAGAGGCCATTTTACATTAAATCCGCGCATCCTGTCATATGATAAAGGTATCTCTATCTTTAATGACTGGGCCCATACAATTATAAGAAAGATTATTGCTGTTGAAAGGATAGTTACAAGTGATTTTAATCCACCAGTCATATCTCCAACAACAAAGATATTATAAAATAATGCGGGAACAGCTCCAACAGGTTGTAAAACATTTTCAGTTCCAAGGAATCCAAATAATCCGGCAATTAATCTCCAACCAACACCGGCTGCTATAAACAAACTTACTCCGCTTCCAAATCCCCATTTTTCACAAACTTCATTCATGAACATAATTAATAGTCCACCAATCATCAGTTGAACTATAACAAAACCCTCAAGTCCAGGATTTGCTTGGATACCTTTCATAAGAACATAAACGCAAGCTTCAAAGATTATAAAAAAGAATACTAATAATTTTTGCAGTCCTTGGAAATATCTTTTTCCATCAGTAGTAGATGTATCTATATCTAATATTTTGCTTCCAACAAGTAATTGCAAGATAATAGAGGCCATAACAATCGGACCAATACCAAGAGAAATAATAGAGCCAAAATCAGTTCCAAGAAGAATAGCAAGATATTCAAATTTCTTAAGCGCGTTTGCTTCCAAGCCCATTAAAGGTATATTTGCAAGAACGAAAAAAGAAACAAGAACAATAAGTGTCCATTTAAGCTTAACATTAAATGAAAGTTTTTTTTCAACAGGAGATCTTACTTCTGGAAGATTGTGTAGTATATCTTTAAATTGCATATTTTAAGTACTCGATTTTTGATAAATATTAAAGATAAAAGCTGTTTTTAAAGGTTGTCTTGGATGTGGAACTACAGCAAATTATTGAAACTAAATTATTAAGCCGGATTTTATAAATCTGAGGGAGTATAGCGTGGTTAATGATAGAAGTTATTGTTACCGGAGAAGATTAGAAGTTTTATTCTTTCTTCTCGTCTTCAGAATTAAGAATTATCAACTTTCCGCCTGCTTTATTGATTTTTTCAATTGCAGATTTTGAAGCAGCTCTTACTTTTACAATAACTTTTTGTGTAATTTCTCCGTCGCCAAGTATCTTGTAAGTTTTAAGATTAAGAGTTCCGTCTTTTTCAGCATATTTTTTCTTAAGCATTTCAATATTTTTTGCTAAATCTCTTATATTCATAACATCTGCAGTGTTTCTTTCTGTTCCTCTGCTTGTAAATCCTTGTTTTCCAAAATAAGAAGTTCCGAAATATCTTGTAAGGAAAGTTTTCTTTTGGCCTGCCATTTTTCCTGTTCCAGCCATACCAACACCGCCCCTGTGCCCACTACCTAGATGTTTTTTTCTTGCGCCCCATCCGTGTGTTGAGCTTCCCCGATACTTTCCTACTTTCTTTCGTTTTTTGAGTTTCATTATAGCATCTTCATTATTAATTTATTTATAGCTTCCTTGTGATTTCCTAAAACTCCTCGTGGATAATGTAGTTTTGTATTAATTCCGCCTCTTGGTGGATGAAGTCCGAAAAATGGTTTTATCCCTAACTCTTCCATATTTTTACCTGCTAAAATTTCAGTAGCAATTTTTTCAGGATGTTCTACTTTTGCGCCCTTATCTCCTATTTTCTTGCCCCTCGCTTTTATCAAACTTACAAGAGTTTTTTCATCAATAGTTCCAAATGCAATGCAATCTTTTACAGTTCTTATCATTCCAAGAGTTTGTAGATTTTTTTCATCAAGGATTACACAAGTATATTTTTTTCTCATTCTAAGTCTGAATAATGTTTCTTGTATCTCGCTTTTCAGCTTAATCATTCCCGATATTCTTATTGCTGCTATCATCTGAAGCTACACCCCTTGTAGCGAAGAGCCAGAAAATTTCTATTTTCTGGATTTTCAAGTAGCGAAGCACTTGAATTATTTAATTTATTTTGGATTATCATTGTTTTTTTACTCCCTTGTTAGTTTTCTTAAGCGCATCTATGCAAGCTACAGCAAGATTCATAGTAGATTTTGTCTGCCCGAATGTTTTGCTATAAATATCTTTTATTCCTGCTAGTTTTAATATCTTCTTACATTCATCACCGATTACTAATCCTGTTCCTTGTGGAGCTGGAATCAATATAACTACAGCACTTCCGCATTTTCCTTGCACTTTGAATGGAATTGTATGCTTTTCTTCACATAAACAATCAAAACTTCCGCATCCTCTTGTTACTTTTATTAAATTAAGTTTTGAAGTTCTTATTGCTTTTTCTCTTGCAGGAAGAGTTTCTTTTGCTTTTCCAAATCCAACACCAACGTGTCCGTTCTTATCTCCAACTATTACGCCACATGAAAAGCTTGGAACATTTCCTTCCATAGTTTTTCTTTGAGTTTGTTTCCACGCTCTTCTTTTTCCGCCACCAAATTTTCCTTTTGCCTGACCAATTAAAAGAAGATCTTGATCAAGTTTCAATAATAAATCTATAATCTGTTCTTCAAGGATTTTTTGATTAGAATCAAGAATTTCGTTAATATCTTTTATTTTTCCTTCTCTGACTTTTTTCCCGAGAGCTGTTTTTGGCTTCCATGAATCAAGTTCTTCTAATTTTATTCTTTCCATAGCCTCTTGTCTTGTTTCTCTCTTAAAAGATTCTGTTATTTTTCCTTCTTCTCCCATTTTATTATGACTTAGCCCCCATTATTTTAATTTTAACTTTTTCAAAAAAATCTTTAACATTTTCATTTTGAATTCTCTTTTCTTCTGGGAAGATTTCTTTTCCATGGGGAATATCAAATCCTGCATCAACAAGACCTTTCAATGCAGCATATATTCTTGAGCCTTTTGTACTTCTTGCTAATCCCAAGTCAAACACTGCCGGTTTTAAATCTTTTATACTTTTTCCAAAAAGCAAACCAGTAAGATAAGCTGCTGGAATTGATTTAAGACTTCCGATTTTTTCTTTTGGCCAACCATATTCTAGCAACTCATTTGAACTTATAGCTTTTTTAACACTATCTTGTGCAATTTTTGATTCAACATATTGTATTATTATATACTTATTTGACTTTCTAATTATGATTCTAGGTTTTCCGCTTTCCAGCATTCTTTTTCTCTTCAAGTAATTTGTCTTGTTCTCTATTCTTCTTTTCTTAGGTAATCTTCTCATGTTATTGTATACCTTCTGAGCTTAAATGCTCTTTTAAATGTGCTTTATTTTTGAAATTTCTTGCTTTTATCTGTTTTCTTAATGCCCAGAATTTTTCTTCACTTATTTTTTTCTGTTTTCTTAATTCATTTACATGTCTTCTTAATTTTCTTACAAGGATTACGTATTGTCTTTTTCCAGGCTTGATGGTGAATTTTATTTTTCCAGGTCCTCTTCTTGTTTTTCGTTTAATAATTTTTCTTCTTCCAGGTGTTTCTTTTATAGTTATTATTCCCTCAGCATACATATCTCTTATATCTTGTTTTGTAATAGCTTCTTTTATTTCTGGCAGTTTTGAACTTTCAAATCGTATCTTGTTTTTACCAACTCCAAGAACTTTTGCTGCAAGCATTCTTCTTTTTGTTAAATTCATTTTACGAAGCTACACCTCTTGTAGCGAGTAATTGAAAATTTATTTGAATTTTCATATTTTAGCCTCCGGTTTTTTACTTTGTATAACATCAACAGTCTTCAAAAATTTCTTTACATTTAGATTTAAAACTTCAATTTTATTTTTATTAGCTTCTTTTACAATTTCAATTTTATTTTTCATTCCAACGCTCCCGATTATAGCTGCATTATTTTTTCCTAATTTATTTAAATCAGAAACATTGTAAACTACAATGGGCATTTTTCCATTAATTAGACATCTTTCATCGGTTTTATTTCTGAATCCTATTTCTACTTTAACTGGTCGACTTTTTTCTTTTTGTCTTATTTTGCTATGTCTTCCACGAGCTTTTATGTATTTCTGCATACTTTTCTGTCTTGAACCTAATTTGACATATGCTGTTCCGCCTGTTCTTGTGAATGACATGTTTATACGAAGCTCCTGCCTGGTTTTTTAGTTATAAATATCCCATCTTGGAATTTATTTCTATCTCTATTCCTTACCTTTGTGATTTTTTCAAGGTTTGCTGCTGTTTGTCCTGCGGCTTCCAAGTCATAAGATTTTATTTTAACATGCGGTGCTTTTATTTCAATTTCAACATTATTTTCTGCTTTTATGATTCTTGGAGATTTTTCACCAAGAAGATTTTTTATTATAAATTCTTTTTTAGATTTATCAAATGTTAAAGTCATTGGGAAATGAACATTGCATATCTCAAGTTCATATTCATATCCATTTGTAAGTCCTTCAATCATATTTTTAACATGACTTTTAGCAGTCCCAAATTTTCGTTTTTCAATTCTTCGAGCTTTTTTTACTGAAAGAACAATGTTATTTCCTTCTTTTGAAACTTTTATTTCTCTTTCAATAGTCTTCTTTAGTTCATTTGAATCTTTTTTCATGATAATAACATTTTCATTTACTTCTGTTTGTATTGTTTCAGGAACTTCAATTGTTTCATTAAAATCTTTTCTTATTTTTTTTGCCATAGTATTTTAGAAGAAATAAGCAATTAAGCTTCCTCCGATTTTATTTTCTTGAGCTTCTTGATGAGTCATAAGGCCCTTGCTTGTTGAGATTACTACATATCCATAATTTCTTGCTGGTAAAAATTTTCTTACATATTTATCTATATTTTTCTTTGCAGCACTATATCTAGGTTTTATAGATCTACATTCAGTTATCTCTTTTAGTATTACCCTTAATTTGCCGTCTTCTATTTTATATTCGATATAGCCGTAACTTTTCATTATTTCTAGGATATTAATAAGAAGTTTTGAGAATCTAGTTGTCTCTATGAATTCTTTATTTGCTTTTTTAGCATTCATTATTTCGTTTAATACATCTGAAATTATATCTCTTGACATTTTTATTAGCTGAATTTATTAAATCCAAGTTCCTCCGCCATTTCTCTAAAACAATGTCTGCATAAATTCAAGTTATATTGGCTTACTCTTGCGCCAAATCTTCCGCAATTTTCGCATTTAAATGCAGCTATTCCAAATTTTCTTACTTTTGGCTTGTTATGCTTGAGGAATTTTGCCATCACAGCTGGTTTTGATTTAAGTTGCTTCATTACTTTGTTCCAATCGCTTGCTGTCATGTTATTTTAATCTTCCTCCGATTTCTTAGTTGGTTCTTCAACTTCTATTCCTAATTTATTTTGAAGATAATCCACAATTTCTTCAGCAGTTACACGTTGTTTTTTTGGAAGTCTTCCTTGTTTTATTTTTTTCAATATAACTCTCTTGCCAGGTCTAATGAATACAGCAGTTACATCTAAGCCCAGTATTCCAATATCTCTTTGATATTCCATATCTGGAATTTCTAAATATTCCTTTATTCCAAATGAAAAATGATTTTCTTTTATTTTTTTCCTTTTTATTTTATTATCCACTGCTCCAAAGAGTCTTTTTAATAATGCTGTTTTTTCTTTTCCTCTGATTGTTACAGTGCAACCTATCTTTAATCCAGGTCTTACGCCAAATGAAGGGATTCTTTTGTTAGAAACTATTTCTTTAACCTTTCTTCCAGTTATTATTCCAAGTAATTTTACTGATTTTTCAAGTTTTTCAGCAGAGCCACCGCAATTTAATACTACTTTTTCAAGCTTCATATTTCTCATTACGTTTGCAGTCTTTTCCTTGCTTTTTATTGCTTCAACTTTTGTTTTCTTTATTTTTCCAGCCATTTTATTGAGTTACAAATAAATTATTTACATTAGCTTTAACTTCTTCGCCCTTAACAGATAACTTTGCTACAAAGTTTTCTCCTTCCTTAACTATTTGCTTGATTTTTCCTTTTTTACCAATATGTTTTCCCTTAACGCAAATAACTTCAATTCCTTCTGTTAAAGGTATTATTTTTATAATTTTATTTTCTTGATTGTTTACAAGAACAAAATCTCCAGCTTTTATTTTTTCATTTGATAAAATATTTCTTCCATTACTCAAATTTAATTGAACTTTCTTTCCAGGTAATATTTTCTTTCCAATAATTTTGTATACTCTAATGAGTGCTTCTTTTTCAGGTATTTCGTTTAAAACCATTCTTTTATTTGAAAGATCAGCTTTGTAATATTTTTTGACAGAGGGTATTGAGATTGAATCAAACAAACTTAGGGGGAAATTTGATTCTCTTATGATTTTTCCATTTACAAGTATTTTTTTCTCTTGAATTATCTTATTGAGTTCCTTTTTAGTTTTTATAATCTTAAGAACATCCCTCATTGCTATTACTAAGGGTATAGAACTATCTTGATTGTGGCATGGAACAGCCATGTACTTTGTTCCAGTTTTAGCAAGTGGCCAAAATTCAGGTATTGTTTTTCTTTTTATGTGCATATTATTTCTTAGCCTCCAATTTTGTTTTATTTTCTGGTTTTTTTATTGAGTCTAATCTCATTTTATCTTCAAGATTCAATTCAGTAATCTTTAGATTTGAAGGAGCAAAGAATATATTGACTTTTGTTCCATCTTTCTTAGCTATTTGTATCCCTTCTATTGCTACTCTTATCTTGGTCATGTCTACAACGCTAATCTTTCCAGTTTTTCCTTTGTTTTCTCCATTCATAATCTTAACAGTGTCTCCTTTTCTAACAGGGAATGCTCGCCTATTGTATTTTTCTCTAAGTTCTTTGGATAAGTGTGCTGAAAGCATTTTTTTTCTTATATGTTGCGGAGCATTAGCTCTGAATTTTCTTTGCTTTCTCACTTGTCTGCTTCCAATCCATGATTTTGAAAATTGTTTTTTCATGTGAAGATTTACCTCTTAAATCGAACAATCAGAAAATTTTTGATTTTCTGAGTTTTCAAGTAGCTTTGCACTTGAAATTTTTAATTTATTTGTGTTTGTCATTTTGTTTAAAGTACAAATTTAGCTATTTTTGAAATACTTGACCATCTTTCTGCAATTTCTCTTGCAACAGGACCTTTTACTTGAGTCCCTTTTGGATTCCCCTTTTCATCTTTCAATAAAACTACAGCATTGTCTATGAATGCAACATGTTCGCCTGTTGGTCTTCTATAGGGCATTCTTTGACGTACGACTACAGCATCGAATACCTTTCCCTTCATGTCCGGTAATCCTTTTCGTACTGAAACTTTTACTTGATCTGCAATTTTAGCGTATTGTTGTCTTCCTTTTCCAACTTTTCCTCTTTTAACTCCTGTTATTTTTACTATAAGTGCTCCGCTGTTATCGGCAGCTACAACATAGCTTCCGATATTTAATCCACGAGTTACTTTGGCTGTTATTGCTTTCATTGTAAAAAAGTTATTTGTTGGCTTCCTCCTTGTCCTTTAATTTTTTTGTAACCACAAATGTTATTATTTTGCTTAGGGGTCTGCATTCTTGTATTTCAATATAATCTCCAACATCAATTTGATTTGCAAGGCAATCAGGAAGATGTGCGTGAAGTTTTGTTTTAGATTTTGCGTATCTTTCATATTTTCTTATATAAATTGTTCTTTCGAATTCTATAACAACACGTTTTAGGAACTTTTTGATAACATTTCCTCTGAAGATTCTTCCCCTTACGCTAAGAGTTCCATGGAACGGACATCTTTCATCAGTACAACTAGCAAGGATTATTTTTTCTTCGTTGTGTTTCTTATTTTCTATTTTGTTTGTTTTTTCTTTTGCCATTTTATTTTTATTCCTCGATAGATTCTTCTGTGAATCCAAGTTTGATTAATGCTGGTTTAACTTTTGCTTTGTGGTCTCCTTGAAGCTCGACGATTCCATTCTTGATTGTTCCGCCACAAGCAAGTGCTTGTTTAAGTTCCTTAAGTGTTCTTTTTATATCTATGTCTCTAAATCCTGAAACTAAAGTTATTACTTTTCCATATTTTCTTTTTACAGATTCAATTCTTATTTTCTGATCACTCTTACCAATTTCTTCACAGATACATGCTTGGATAGGTAAACCGCATTTAGGACATATTTCCATGTTACTTTTTGTTCTCCTGTTGTTTTTCTTGTTTCATTTTATTTATTTTTTTAATTGTAAGTAATCTTGCTATTGTTCTTCTGATTTCTCTTGGGTTTGATTTTCCCGTTTTCTTTCCAGCAATTTTTGATTTTATAAGTTCAATTCCAAGTTCTTTTATCTTTTCATCAATCTCTTGCATTGCCATTTTTGCTGCGTCTTTTGCTTTTATTATTGCCATTTTCTTATTCTGTTTTTTCCTCCACTATTTCTTCTTTCTTGGATTTTTTAGATTTTTTTCTTATTTTTTTCCCTTCTTCTTGTTTTAGTTCAGGGATAGTATTTACAAGTCTCTTAAGTTCATCAGTTATCACAATCTTATCATGTATGAATGCATCAGGAGGAAGTATAGCAACTTTTATTCCAGATATTCCCAATTTTGTTAATGCAGTTGATTGAGCTTTGTTTACAACTTTAGCAGAATCTCCAACTTTCTTAAGATAACCTGCTGCGAATCTCCAGGATTTTGCTCTGTCGCTTGGAAGTTTTCCACCAAGTCTTATTTCAGCCCCAAGCGCACCGGATTTCATTATTCTAGTTAATTCTCTATAGGCTATTGTTTTGAATTTTAAGTTTCCAAGTTTTTCAAGGTCAAGTGCTATTCGGTCAGCAACAAGTTGTGCATCAAGATTTGCGTTTCTTATTTCATTAATTTCTATATGGGGGTTTTCAAGCTTGAACTTTTGTTTTAATACTCGCGTAAGTGTATCTATTCTTTCCCCTCTTGAACCAATTATAAGTCCTGGCTTGTCAGTGGATACAACAATTTTTTCTCCAACAGGAGTATACTCTACTTTTATTGAACTAACTTTTCCTTTTCCGAGGCTGTTCCAGATATATCTTTTCATTGCAAATTCTTTCTTTTTAAAATCTACGAACTTTTTTTCATCCATTTTATTTTTTAGCCTCCAGTTTTTTGTTTTGTTCTTTCTTTTCTTGTTTTTTATTTTCAGCTTTAAGATTTTTTTCTAATCTTAAAGTAACATGTGTTCTTTTGAAACGAGCACCACCTCGTTTGTAAGGTTTGCTTGCAACATCTGCATTTCCGGCAATAATGTATTTTTCCATTTCGAGTTCATTGTGTATTCCGTTTGCTTTTAGTTGTTTTATAAGCGTTATGAATTCTTTTGTCGCCGTTATTGGATATCTTCCAGCCATGATTCCTTTTCCGTGTTTATGTGGGACTTGTAATCCGTGCATTTTCACAACTCTTTTATACGCTACGACTTCTTCAAGCATTTTTTGAGCCGTATCAATATCTTTTCCTCGTATCATGTTACAAATATACTTGCTATACTTTGGCGATATGCTTAAATTAAATGCTTTTGCAATAGCTGAATCTTTTTTTACAACTTGTTTCTTTTCTTCTTTTTTGTGTTCAATTTTAGTTTCTTCTTGTTTTATTTCTACTGGTTTTTGAGCTTCCATTTTCTTTGTGTCTTCAATCTGATTTTTCTTTTGTTCAATTAGTTCTGCCATTGTTAGGTTTTCTTACTTGCTTTTGCAAGACTTGATTTAGTTGCTCCAATACCTGCAGCTCCGTGCTTGACTTTCTGTCGTGTAAGAGAAAATTCCCCAAATCTATGTCCAAGCATTTCAGGTATTATTGTGATTTCGAGGAATTGTTTTCCATTGTGGATATATATTTTGTGTCCAATCATTCCTGGAACAACAATTGTGTCTCTTAAATGTGTTTTAATCTGTTTATTTTTAGCAACGTATTTTTTGCATTTAGATACAAAATTTTCAATTTCAGAAGACTGCTTGAGTATAGCTCTTCTTGTTCTTGATTTTGTAAGCATTGCAAACTCTCGAGTACTCATTGCTTTTAATTCTTCTTCAGTTTTTCCGCGATATGTAAATTCTTTTACTGCCATTTTATTACTTTTTTCTCCCCGTTCTGCTAGGTCTTAAATGTCCTACTTTGGCGCCAGCTGGAGCATTTCTCTTTGCAATCTTTGATTTAATTCTTTTTCCTCTTCCACCACCAAATGGATGGTCAACAGCGTTGAATTTAACTGCAGAGGTTCTAGGCCATAATTTGTTTCTAGCTTTCATCATGTGCCATTTTTTTCCTGCTTTTACAACAGGTTTAAGCATTCTTCCTTGTCCCGCAGCAGCTCCAACAATTGCTCTGCAATTTCCGTCAAATTTTATTTCTTGTTTATTTGGAAGTAAAAGAGTTACAGTATTTCCTTCTGTTTTTAATATTGTTGAAAATGTTCCACTTGATCGTCCTATTTTTCCACCATCCCCCGGTCTTATTTCGATATTGAATACTTTTGTATTAAATGGAAGATGTTTTAATGCAATTATGTTCCCTTCTTTTATATTATTAGAACTAATTTCTATTTCTTGTCCCTCATATAATCCTTGGCAGGCAGGAACATAAAACATTTCTTTTCCGATTATAATTTTTGCAAGAGGGGCAGAATGTGCTGCAGAATTAAGAAGTTTAGCTACTCTTGCTTTTCCGATAGTGTCAAGTGAAGGGAATTTTATTTTGTAAACGTATGCACTAGGTCTTACCTGATAGGTTTTACTTCCGTGTCCTCGTGCTTGTTGTATTATTGTTTTACCCATATTATGCTGCCTCCAGAGATTTTATTAATTTAATTAATCCTGAATTTTCCAATATATTTTTTCTTTCTTTAGGAATAGATTGAATAGAAACTGAACAAAATGGACTATGAGTTATAACTCCTTTAGAAGTTTGAGTCATAAAACCCTCTTCAACAAAAAGATAATTCTCATCATTAGCAAATACATGAAAGAAAACATCTTCAGACTTAGTACCTGCAAAATGTATACCAGTTCTACCTCTTCCAAGATAATTTGCTTGAACTTTATCATTTATAGGATATAATTCTACAGTATATTCATTATTTTTCGTTAATTGTATTGTTTGTGTTTCTGCCATTTTATATCAATCCAAATTTAGTTGCAACATCAATCGCAGGATGTGATTTATTTAATTTAACGTAAGCATATTTTTTGCTTCCTTTTATCATCGTGTTTACTCTTTCAACTTTTACCTTAAGTGTATCTTCAACCATTTTCTTTATGTCTAACTTATCATCTCTTCTGTCAACCATTATAACGATTGTATTATCTGCTTCTATAAGTCTTACACTTTTTTCTGTTGTTTTAAAACGATCTATCATTTGGTTTTTTCTCCAGAAATTCTTGTTTCCATATCTTTAACTGCGTCTTCTGTGAACATTACAAGTCTTGCCCCATTATCCGCCAAATCTGTGATTTTAACTTCTTTTACTTTTTTAACTTCTATACCATTTATTTTTTTATCTTGTTTATCTCCAATAACTAGAAGCATTCCAGCGTTGAATTTGTATCTTCTACTTCTCATTTTTCCTATTCCAGCCCTTATAGATTTTTTTTGAACTGCTACAGCAAAAAGAGGTTCTCCAAGAATCTTTTTTATTGATTCTATAATCTGTCCTGTTTTTAATGAAAGAAGTTTTGATTCTACTACGAATGGGAATTTTACATTTATGTTTTGTGCTTGCGCATTTATAGTTTGATATTTCTTTTTTATTAAATCAGAAGATGCAATCATTGCTAATGCAGAAACAAATCCAAATTGTCTTTCTTTTTTATTTATCTTTAATTCTTTACTTATAACTTTTGGAGGGTGCGCTCTTCTTCCGCCTCTAACGCCGGGAATAGCTGCTGCAACCCATACAAAACGCTCGCCCTTATCACTCATTCTTTTCTTAGGGTATCTTGAAAGTCCTTTTCCTCTGTCTGTTTTCCATGTGTGTCTGTTGTGTTTTACATTTCCACTGGCTGAAGTTTGAAGTCCCGCTTTCCAGAACGGCGCATATGGCTGCCATTTCTTTTCTGTTTCAACTATTTTTTGTACAATATCGGTTCTTATCGGAGAATCAAAAGCATTGCTAGTTATTTCTTTTGCTTTATTTCCATTGACGTCAAAAACTTGTAATTTTGCCATTTTATCTTAATTCAATAAACTCGTAATTTTTTTTAACTGTTTTTTTAGTAGGTCTTAATGTATTAGTTATAAGTAATTGTCTTTTTTTTGGGCCTTGAACACTTCCAGATAAAATTAAGTAATCTGATTTTATGTTTCCGTAATTAGTAAACATTCTTTTTATGATAACATCATTTTCAACTAATTTCTTTGAAGCTACAATTGCTGAATTATAAACTATTCTTTGAAATAAACCCATTTGTCCTGGTCTTGGAACTGTATTTCTAACACCCATTGGGTGCCATGCTCCGATGCTACCTGGTCTTCTCTGACCTTTTTCAGCTTTATGGCTTCTTAATCTTATTCCAAATCTTTTAACAGGTCCTTGTAATCCTCTTCCTGTTGTTGCTCCTCGGATATCAACTGTTCCTTTTTGGAAAATGTCTGTAATAGAAAATTCTTTTACAATATTGTCTTTTATAAATTGAAGTTTATCTTTTAAATTTCCAGAAATAGCAATTTCTGAGATATCGGGTGTTTTTTTTATTTCAGCTTTTTTTGGTTGAGAATACATAACAAGTTTAACGTCGGTAAATTGATTATCTTTTTCTATTTTTTCAATCATCTCTTTTATATTTATTTTTACTTTTGGCATCTTAACAACTCTTCGAAGTTCTTTATCTAAATTTTCATTAAGAACTTCCTTCATAACTTTTCCGTTTTTATAAAATCGCACAGAAAGAATTTTTATTGGCGGGCATTCAATTAGAGTTACAGGAATAATTATTCTTTTTCCTTTAGTCATAGAATCTGCAGTATTATCTTTTAGGAATGCACTAGCCATTCCCGCTTTATATCCAATAAATCCAAGAAGATTTGGTTTTTGAGAAGAAGTTTTTGCGTCAATAGGTCGCCAGTTCACTCTAGGTAAAATATCTGTTGTTCGGCTTCTAGGCCAAAACTGCATACTTCCCTTTCTAGGTCCTTGTTTTCGTCCCATATTATTTTATTAATAATTTCTAAATATAAGGTATCTTCTGAAGAAAATCCCTTCGCAATCGTTAGATTGTGGATTTCTGAACTGCTCCATTTGGAGTGTTATCAAAAACTCTGTTGGCTGCCAAATAGCTTTATTTGTTATCTGGCTGTATTAAAATCATTGAGAAATCAGGGTTTATAAGGCTTACTAAGTGGAACATTTGGGAAGCACTAGAAATTAAAAGAATTTATTTAGCTTACTAAAAATATCTTAAGCAGCAAAATCGTGCTCTTTTTTAAGCTCTTTTTCATCTATTTTTAAAAGTCTTAATATTTTTCCTTTTCTTACTGCAAGTTCTCGTATCCTCAATGGTTCTGTTTCGCCTTTAGGAAGAGTTATATCATTAATTAAAAAAACATGTCTTATTTCAGCTTTTTTCGTGTTCGAGTCTAAAACTTCAGTATCAAAAACAAAACTTTTTAGAATCTCTTGGTTATTAGTATATAATTTGCAGAAATCTGCCTTTAGTTTTTGTTCAGCTGGAGATTTTGTAGGTGGTTTTCCTGAAATAGGCGCTTTTGGCTTTATTTTAAGCTCTGTTTCTCCAATTTTCATTGATAACGAAAAAAAAGCTGTTGGGAATTTATTAAGTAAATCTATTATTTCTTTTCCAGACATATCTCCTTCAAGAATATACTGTTTTACACCTGCAAATTGCTTCTTACCAATAAAATTGAGCTGCCCCGTTAAGTCTCTTGTTGAAACAATAACGCCCGTAATTTTTGTTTTGCCATTTCCAAGTATTTCAGCCATCATCCTAACTAGGTCATTTGCATACTCATAGGTTGTTGAAATAGAATACTTATCTTTGCCTTTTGAATAAATAATTGCTGCTTTATCTTTAAATTCTCCGCGAGAGAATTTTTGGAATTGTATGTGGACAAGATTGTCTGTTTTGTTTTCGAATATTTTTTTTATGAATGAATCCATTTTATTTTAGTTTTAGAAACTTCCTTTTATAAGAAAAGTTGTTATTTTGTATTTATAAATCTGTCGTAAAGAATAACATTTATATATACTCTAGCATATATTTCATCATGGAAGAAAAAGATTTTAAAAGATTGGTGATGCCTGCAACAATTCTTGTATTTGCATTGGTATCTTTTTTTATAATTCAGCCCATATTAATCTGGATTGCTCTAGGCCTTACTCTTGCATACATACTTAACCCAGTTTACGAACGATTAAATAAAAAATTGAATTTAAAATATCTTTCTGCTTCAATTATACTAGTAACCACCTTGCTTTTGATAATTCTTCCAGCAGTAATTTTACTCCCCATCACGGCTAGGCAAGTATTAGATGTTTATGTTTCTGTATCTCAGTTCGATGCTTATCCTTTATTCAAAACCATAACGCCTTTTCTTCTAGAAAATCCGATAGTCTCTGCAGAGATACAGGCAGCGACAAGCCACATGAAAACTACGCTATCTACTTGGCTTCTTAGTTATATTAAAGATACGCTGATGAATCTTCCGAATATTCTTTTAGGAATTTTAATTATTATGTTCACATTTTTTTTCTCAATGATTGAAGGTGGCAAGTTTAAGGAATATTTTTTTATATTGTTTCCTTTCCCGAAACATTATCAAGAAAAGTTTTATGAAAGATTTAATCAAGTTACAGATTCAGTTATCTATGGCCATATTACTGTGGGGCTAGTACAGGGTCTTATTTGTGGGCTAGGTTATTATCTTTTAGGAGTTCCACAAGCATTTTTATTAACTGTTCTTTCAGTAGTAGCTGGAGTTCTACCTGTCGTTGGACCTTGGCTTGTTTGGATACCTATGGACATTTATCTTTTTGCAACAGGGCAAAACGGCGTGGCTATGGGCCTATTAATTTTTGGATTGTTTGTAATTAATTGGATTGATACAATACTAAGACCACAAATAGTTGCAAATAAAGCTGAAATGAATTCAGCCATAGCATTAATTGGAACAATAGGCGGGTTATATGCTTTCGGAATTATTGGAATACTTATCGGTCCGTTAGTACTTGCATATTTTATACTTTTAGTGGAAATTAATAAAGACCGAAAAATGGAAGAGAGCATTGTTGTTAAAGCCGAATCTTCAGAAGGGACAAAACAATAATCTCAAGCCAGTTATAAAATTAATAAAAAAAGAGGAAATTATGCAACTTAAAATAAAAATCTTGAAGCTCTTAGCAGGAAGACCCATTGCCATACTTAATTTTGAAACCGCGAATAAAATAAATATTCATGCAAATGAGCGTATACTTATATCAAAAAATAAAAAACAAGTTATTTCTATAATCGATACTACAAAAGGCCTCGTTAGTCGTGATGAACTGGCTGTTTCAAACGAAATTGTTAGCTTACTAGATTTAAAAGAAGGCGAAACTGTTGAAGTTAGCATTGCAGAAAAGCCAGAAAGCACAGGTTTGATAAGAAAAAAAATGGATGGAAAGCCCCTTGAAAAAAATGAAATTGAATTGATAATAAAAGATATAGTAAACAATGCATTAACTGAACCTGAAATTGCTTATTTTGTTTCAGCAGTATATAAAAATGGAATGAGCGATGAAGAAACTTCAGATTTAATATCTGCAATGGTTTCAACAGGAAAAAAATTAAATTTTTCAGGAAGAGTTGTAGATAAACATAGTATTGGAGGCATAGCTGCGAATAGAACAACACCTATAGTGGTATCAATCTGCACTGCTGCGGGTTTGATAATGCCAAAAACTTCTTCGAGGGCGATAACAAGCGCGGCTGGAACAGCAGACGTAATAGAAGCTATTGCTAAAGTTGAATTTACTGTAGAGGAGATGAAAAAAATAGTAAGGAAAACAAATGGCTGTATGGTTTGGAATGGTATACTTGGACTTTCGCCAGCAGATGATAAGCTCATTCAAGTAGAAAGAATCATAAATCTAGATCCAGAGCCTCAACTTTTGGCAAGTGTATTAAGCAAAAAAATCTCAGTTGGTAGTAAATATGTTCTTATTGATATTCCTTACGGAAAATCTGCAAAGGTTGATAAAAAACAAGGACTTAATTTAAAAGAAAAATTTGAAAAATTCGGAAAAAAATTCGGGCTTAAATTAATGTGCGTTCTTACAAAAGGCGATGAGCCAATTGGTAATGGGATAGGTCCTCTTCTTGAAATAAGAGATATAATAAAAGTATTAAGACGAGAAAATTGTCCAAGAGATCTTGAAGACAAAGCGGTATTCTTGGCGGGACAAATTTTTGAATTATGTGACTCTGTAAAAAAAGGCAAGGGTGAGATTTTAGCAAGAGATATATTAGATTCAGGAAGGGCCTATGAAAAATTTAGAGAGATTATTGAAGCCCAAGGAGGTCATGTTCCACGTATAGAAGAAATAGAACCTTTGCTTGGAAAATTTAGAAAAGACATTTTAGCTACAACCGATTCAGAAATCAAGATTATAGATAACAAAAAAATTAATCTTATTGGTAGTATAGCTGGCTCGCCAATGGATAAGGGTGCTGGAATTTATCTTTACAAGCACGTTAAAGATCGAGTCGTTAAAGGAGAAAAAGTAATAACTATCTACTCTAATTCAGAATCAAGGTTAGAAAATGCAATAAGACTTTTTCACAAATCTAAGCCACTTGAGTATAAGTGATTTTTTAGTGATTTAGTACTTCTGTAAGATATATATTCTGCTTAGAAAAACTTTTTAAACTACAATAAGCTATATTTTTTATGGTAAATGAGGTAAGTCAAAATCAACAATTAGCGGATTATATAAAGAAGAATCTTGTGAAGGGGTATACTTCTGATGCTCTTAAGTTTTCTTTAATAAAACAAGGATATTCAAGAACAAGCGTTGAAAAAGCATTGGATACTGCAAACAAGCAATTAGCAGAATCAGCGCCTAAAATGAATGAAAAGCCAGTAGTAAAGTATGAAGTTATAGATGAAGAAGAAGTTAAAAGAAAACTTGCTGAGCAAGATGGAAAGAGTTTCTTCGGAAAAATAGCAAGCTGGTTTAAATAAAATTCCAGTATCTATTTTAAAGGTTATTTTCCGATATATATTTTGTAAGATATAGTTTAGGATATATAAGTTATATTTCCAAGAAGAACTGTTGGTAACTTTGATTCTTTAGCTCGTGGTTTATAATAATCTTTAGCAGATTCTTTAGCTAAATACTTTTTAGTATCCTCTCCAAATGTCCTTAAGTTCACTAAAAGTTGGTTCCAAGAAGGCTGTAAACTGGAAGAGCGACATTCTGCTCTATCTCGAGAGTATAGTACATTAACCATTCCAAGAGGAATATTTGATTTTCTTTTTGTCATGTTTTATTAAAACGCCGTCGCCCTGTCCGGTCTCCGGCGTCAGATATTTTGTTCCGATAATCTCGCTTCCGGTTCGATTATCATAAACGCCGTCGCCCGGAATCGAACCGGGAAATCCTTGCGGAAAGCAGCTCTCAAGGCTGTCGGAGTACCATTGTCCCACGACGGCATGAATATTAGAGAATTGTGTTATTTTTAAACATTAGTGTGGGGCAATGTTAAGTACCATTGACTTCAAAATATACTTGTTTTGAAGGGACAGAGAATAGAATATTCTCTGTATCCCACGACGGCATGAATATTAGAGAATTGTGTTATTTTTAAACATTAGTGTGGGGCAATGTTAAGTACCATTGACTTCAAAATATACTTGTTTTGAAGGGACAGAGAATAGAATATTCTCTGTATCCCATGACGGCGTGATTATATCTGAATTAAGATGTTTTTAAATTTAATCTATCCGGAGTATTAATATTAAGAAAAATTTTTCTTCTTTCAATTACTATCTGCTAAAGTATTTCAAATGGAAACTTGGAAATCCAGATTAATCTAAGCTGCCGAGGCTAGCTAAGATGCTCTCCAGATTATAATAGTTAAAAACTATTTATCCAAAGAGCGCACTAAGTCCTTCAGCAGCAGCTTCTGTCTTGACTTCTTCTTTCTTTTCTTCCGCAGGTGCGCTTCCAGATGAAGCGGCAGGTGCAGCAGCCATTACAGATGCATTTGCAAGTTCTTTCTCTATATCAACACCAGCAAGGCTAGCGACGAGAGTTTTTGCTTTTGCTTCATCGAATGAAGCGCCAGCAGCCTCTATAACTTTCTTCAAGTTAGCATCGTCAATAGGTTTTCCTACTTTGTGCAATAAAAGAGCAGCGTATATGTATTCCATTTGTTTCCTCCTTGGATTTTATTGAGTTTTATTATTTAATTTAGTTAAAGCATTATTGTGCGCATTTGCTTTTGCAAGCAAAAATCCTATTGTTGATTTTGAAGGATACGCAATTCCAACAGCGAAACCTACGGCTCTTGCATTTATTCCAAGAATATCTTCCAACATTTTCTTTTTATCAATCTTGATGCCCGCATAAACTTTTTTACTTGTTGAATCATAAAATGCGAGAGGGTCGATTCCAATCATAAATGGTTTTATTCCTAATTTTTGGAATATTGAAGCTGCAGGCCCAGTAACTTTTTCTCCTTTCTTGATAGCAACTTTTGTTTTTCTTATTGTAATCTTTCCTTCTTCAACCATTATTTGCAATCCCAAAGCTCCCAATTCTGAAATAACAGGTCCAGGAACTAAATCTGTAGGTCCTTCTTCAATAATTATATCATTATCTGCTATTTGTCCTTCTCTTGCAGCAATTGGATTTCTATTTTCAGTAAACCATCCAGCAAGTTCGAATGAATCATCCGCTGAAATTAAAAGTGCACAATCTTCCTGTATGCTATTTTTTATAGGTAATAAATCACTTATTTTTGTTTCATCTACAGCCCTTATCAAAATATTTTTTTTAGCAACTTCTATTCTTGCTTTTCCCCTAAGGTCTTTTTTTATTTTTTGAAGTTGATTTGCAGGAAGTCCTTTAATTGAAACAAGCATGATTGTTTTTGCGTCACTCATTTCTTTAGCTATTCTTTTAACAGCTTCTACTTTTTCCTTAGGAATCTGCGTTTTTGTTGATTTTTTTTCTGCCATGAGAATTATAAGTCGACCTTTGCAGGTTTGCTCATTGTAAATTTAATTAAAACATTCTTCAAATTTTCTTTTTGTTTTGGAAGATTCTTAAAAACTTCATTAAAAATTACAACAGCATTTTCAGCAATATCTTCGTCACTGTCATTTTGTTTTCCAATAGCGACTTTTACTGTAGGTTCTTTTGTTTTTATTCTTATAACTGACTCAATTCTTTTTTTAAGAGCTTTTATTGTAGTTTCATCTTCAGTCATTAAAACTCCAAGTTGAGGTGATGGCATTTTGCTTGCTGGACCTAAAACACGTCCGAAAGTAGTAGCAACTAATGGCATCAGCTTCGCATTTGCAATAAAAAAGTCATAGCCTTTAACAAGATTTTTTAATTTTGTCTTTTCTTTAAAACTATCAAATTCAGCTCTTGTGATTGTATCAACAAAATCAGACTTTTTTTCTAAAAATGCAGCTATCTTCTTTTCTTTTATCTTATGTGGCATATTTACAAAAAGATTTAAGGAAGTTCTTTTAATGTCAAAATCCCTAAGATTTATAATTAAATCTACTGTTTGGTTGAATTTTCTTTCGTTTCCAACTTTCTTTTCAGCTTCTCTTATTTGCTGTAATGCTTTTATGAAGTTTTCTTTTGTAGGCATGTTTATTTTGGAACAAAATGAACAGTCAGAAAATATTATTTTCTGAATGTAAAAAAGCTTGTTGCCCAAACCAGAATGGTTTAGTTGCTTTTTTACTTGTTTATTTGTTTTTGTACTCCTTGTCTCCTACCTATGCGCTTGAACTCAGAATGTGAGCTTCTGCGATGTAGTGTGACAAGTCTTACTAGAAATTAGGGTATTTAAACTTTTTTCTTTCTATAATCCTCTATCGCCTTCTTCAAGGCGCGTTCGCCTAGAACACTGCAATGCACTTTTATGCTTGGAAGTTCTCCAAGACTTTTGATTATCTGTTCTCCTGTTATTTTTCCAGCTTCTTTCAATGTTTTTCCTTTTGCGAGCATACAAAGCGCGTCTGACGTAGCGATAGCAGCAACACAACCCATTGTTTGAAATTTAATATCTTCAATCTTTTCATTTTTAGGATTAATTTTAAGAAAAACATGCATTATATCTCCGCATGTAGGATTTCCTACTTTTCCGATAGCATCGGCGTTTTTTATTTCCCCCTTATATTTTGGGTTCATAAAATGATTCATTACTTTTTTTGTGTATTGTAAACTCATTATTTTTTCCCCCTTGTTTTTTTATTGAATTTAGAATTGAGTTCCTTAACAAGTTTATCTGGATTAAGCCCATGCATCACGGCCCCTTGCTCAAGTGTTTCATAAGCAGCCATCCCGCAACCAATGCAGTGCATTCCTTTTTCTATAAGAATCATCGCAGCTTTAGGATGTTTTTGCATTATTTCTACGAAAGACATATCTTTAGTAATTAGATTTTTTTTAGAATGAGTTTTATTTTTTTTCATTTTAATCTGCTTCCTCTTCAAAATGTTCTTTTTCTGCCTTGAAAACTTCAATTCCTTCTTCTTCAAGTTCTTCCTCGAACTCTGCTTCATTCTTGAAGTCTCCTGCAAACTCTTGATAAGCATCCGGTTTCTTCTTTTCTTTTATATTTTCCATGTTATTTGAAAGGGCTTATTTCCCTAAGTTTTTTTACAACGATTTTTAATTTTTCAATAAAATAATTAATTTCTTCTTTTGTTGTGTATTTTGAAATTGTAACTCTTATAGAACTATTAATCTCTAAATCATTTAAATTTATCGCTTTTAGAACATGACTTTTCTTTAATTTATGGCTAGCGCAAGCGCTTCCTGTTGAAACAATAATTCCATAAAACTCAAGAGAGCTCAAGAGTGCTTCCCCTTCGACATTTCTAAATGAAATATTGATATTATTGCATAATCTACTCGTCCCGCTTGAGCCATTAAGTTTTGTGTTTGGTATTTCAAGAATCTTTTGGATAGCATAATCACGAAGTTTTGTCATATTTTCAACATTTTTCATCAAGGCATTTTCAACAGCTTTAGCAAATCCAACAATTCCTGTAACATTTTCTGTTCCGCTTCTCATTCCTCTTTCATGTCCACCGCCGTGGAGCATTGGGAATATCTTGACGCTTTTCCGGAGGTATAACGCGCCAACGCCCTTGGGCCCATGTATTTTATGGGCATTAAGGGTGACGAGGTCTAGATTTTGCTTTTTTACATCGATTTTAATTTTAGTATAACTTTGACATGCATCACTATGAAAATAAACTTTTTTGCTTTTGCAAATAGCGCCAATTTTTTCTAAATTTTGAATTGTCCCTATTTCATTGTTTCCATGTATAATACTCACAAGAAGAGTTTTTTCATCAAGCTCTTTTTCAAGTTGCTTGAAATCAATAAATCCTTTTTCATCAACATTTAGATAAATAATATTAGCACCCATCTTTTTAAGAAATTCTGCATTCTCAAGAATAGAATCATGTTCTATTTTTGTTGTGATTATCTTTTTCTTTTCAGGGTTTGCAAAAAATATCTCTTTCAGAACCCAATTATTGCTTTCGGTTCCGCCAGAAGTAAAATAAATTTCTTCTGAATCTGCGTTTATTGATTCAGCAATTATTTTTCTTGAGTTTTCGAGAGCTTGTTTTGCTTTTTCTCCAAAAGAATGTGAAGAAGATGCATTTCCGTAATTCTCAAGAAAGCATTCATCCATGGCTTTTACTACATTTTCATCAACTCGAGTTGTTGCAGCATTATCAAAATAAATCATTTTTGATTTCATATTGTTAATTTGTGCATTTCGTGCAGCACATGCAGTTGCCTCCGCAGTTTTCTTTAGCGTGTTGATCTATTATTTCAAGAATAGGTAAAAGAGTTTTTTTGTTTAACGAATAGATTCTTTTCTTGCCTTTTTGCTTTACTATAACTAGGTTGCATTCTTTCAAGCCAGCAAGCGCATGGCTTAATTTGCTCTGTTCAACCCATAAAGCAGAGGCTAGTTCACCTACAGAAAGCCCGTTTTCAGCCTTCTTTAAGGCTGAAATTATCCCTATTCTAAGGGGATTAGAGAGATTACTAAAGAAAAGATGATATGTTTTATTGTTCATATGATGATGTATTCATATGAGTATTTAAAGGTTACGTAGGGGAAGTATGTTAAAATAGCTTTAAATCTCTTTAGGACTAATTTTCATCCTCTTCTTGCTCTTTCCAAGCAAAACGATTCTAGAAGGAAGATGTTTATCCAGCACTTTTAATTTAGAAGCACGGCCAAGTTTTCTCGCGAAAACTTGGATTTCCTTGAAACTAGGCATCGTTTCATAAGGAAGTCTTGCTCTAGCATATCCAAGCGACATAAAACTCTTTACTTCAACAAAAAGAACACCTGATTTTTTTATTAATTCTGCAAATTCTTCAATATGTTTATCATCCATATTTTTTCCTTTAACAATAGTCATTCTAAGAACTGTCCTATGCCCTTTTTTTGTTATTTTTTTAAGAAAATCAAGTGTTTGATTAAACCTTTTCCATGCATCCTTGAACTTTGATTTATGCCATTCATTAAATTCTTTTTCATTACTAGCATTAAGAGAAACATAAAGTTGGGTTGGTAATTGTTTTTTCTTTTCTAATTTTTTAAAAACATCAAGATGAAGTCCATTACTAACAATAAAAGTAGTCATTCCTTTTTTTCTTATAGAGTCAACTAAATCACCCAGTTTAGGATAAAGCGTAGGTTCTCCAATAAGTGATATTGCAAAGTGTGTTGGAGTTTGTGCTTCAGTGTATCTTTGTTTGTTTAATCTAGGATGCCCTCCGAATCCGGTTAAAAGTTTGTTTCTGCCTTTAATGCATTCATTGATTATTGTTTCAGGTTCATCTAAATTTTTATCCATTTTATTTCCTTGGGTGGCTTCTATTGCCCTCCAACAGTGTAGACATTGATTATCACACCAAACAGCACTAGGGGACATCTCGCAGCATCTCCAGCTAGAGATTCCGTAAAACTTATGTTTGTAACATTCGCCTTCCCCAACAAGTGCATGTTTGTTCCATCTGCATATTTGCACAGCAGAATGTTTTCCAGCAACAATATAATGCTGTTTTTTGAGTAGCTCGAGGTTTTTTTTATTTATCATTTAAAAAATTATCTTATTCCAATAAACCAAAGAATCATTACTAATGCAAGAAGACCAAGCAAGAACCACGTAGCAAATTTAAAAGCTATTTCAGCAACTTTTTGTTTCTTTGTCACAGCAAGAACACTTAAGTAAAAAAATCTTCCACCATCAAATATTCCAAGTGGCATCATATTTGTTACGGCAACGCTAAAACTAATAAGAACAAGCCACAAAAACAGATTGTATATAAAAATAACAAGCTCTTCGTTAAACTTAGGTTCATAATTTAATACTGGGTCGCGGAATAAGCCAAGAGTACCAAATATCATTGTTCTTATCAAACCTGATGATTTTACAATTGTAGCAGTCCCAATAATCGGCTTTGAAGAATTAGTATAATCTTCTCCAAGAACAAGATCATAGTTAAGAATGGTCGTATTTATTCCTTCTTTAAATTTTGTTGTAATTTTTATTTTTTCTCCAGGATTAAATTTTGAGATTTCATCTGAAAAATTCTTTGAGTTGATTATTTCTTTGCCGTTTATTTCTATTATTGCGCCTTTAACAGAATTTTTTATGGCTGGCGCATCCCAATAGAATTGCAGTTCCGAGTTGTTAGCAAGAGTTTTTGTGTAATTTTTATCTAAAAACTGATCAAAAACAAAATATGTTTTATTAGCAAGAATAACGCCGGTAAGATTCACCCCATCTATTTTAATATGCTGGCCATCAAAAGTAGAATTGTTCAAATCCGAAAGACTTCCAACAGAATAAGTATAGTCATTAAATGCAATTCCTTGTGGCGAATAAGCGATATTCATAAATCCCAGCATCATAATACCAAAAATTATAGCACATAGGACATTTGCAAAAACTCCGGCCCCAAGAATTGTTAATTGCGGAAATATTTTTGCTTTCTGCATTTGTTTATCATCTTGTTCTACAAAAAACGCTAAGAAAGGTCCTAAAAATCCGAAACCTGTTGATTTTATTTTTATATTATAAAATCTTGCAAATATCCCGTGAAATCCTTCGTGTGCGATTGCAACAATTGCTAAAGCAAGAATCCAATAGGTGAAATAAAAAGGCGGAAGCCATGTTACTTGAAATAAACTAGGGAGATAAGGGATAAGTGGCATTATTGGTGGAACTTTTATTATTTTTACAAATTCAGGATTGCTAAATATCCACACTATCTGCACCATTAAATAAAGAGATAACGCCATTAACAAATAGCCAGTTACAACAATAATATAACTAAAAAATTTCATTAATTTTTTATTTCTTTTTCCGAGATATTCAATTATCTCCAAGCCTATGCGAGTCTTGTAAAGATACATTATCCCATCTTTTATGAGATTTTTTCTTTTTACATAAAGAAAAATTCCAATAGCAATGCTAAATATAACTAAGAAACTTAAGTCATAAATTAAAAAACTCATTTTTATGTTTTACCTTTTATATACTACAAAATTTCAATATTTAAATTAGGCGGTAGGAGCATAGTCTTTCCATTCACCGGGCTTAAGTCCCGAGAGTGTTAAATTTCCCATTTTAGTACGTACAAGCTTCCGAACTTTTAGATTAACTTGTTCACACATTTTTCTTATCTGCCGATTTCGTCCTTCTTTTAATGTAAATTGGAGACTAAATTCACCTGCATTTTCCTTTTTTATTAATTCAACTTTTACAGGTCTAATTTTATAATCATCAATAGTCATTGTAGACCTCAATTTTTTAAGAACATTATCGTCAACTTTTCCAGAAACAGTTACCTTATATGTTTTTTCGTGCCCATATCTTGGATGAGTTAGTTTAAGAATTAAATCACCATCGTTTGACATTAACAAAAGCCCTTCACTTTCTTTATCTAATCTTCCTACAGGGACAATTCTTTCAGAAATTTTTTTAGTTAATTCATAAACTGTCTTTCCATGTTCATCTGAAGTGCTGCAAATATATCCGCGAGGCTTATAAAGAATTATTGTTCGTCTTTTTTCAAGTTCAATAGGTAATTTTTCCCCATTTATGCAAATTATATCTTTTGTAGGATTGATGTGAAAACCAGGCTCATATATTATTTCGCCGTTTATAGTCACAAGACCTTCACCAATAAGTTGCGCAGATCTTCTTCTAGAAGCAATCCCTCTTTGAGCAAGAAATTTTTGAAGTCTAATATTGGATTCCATAAGTAATTAGGTGAGTATAAGAATTATTTCTTTCTTATAGGTCTAAGTGCATTACTATTACATTTTCTGCATCTGACTTTTCCGCTTATAACTCTTATAGGTTCTGTTCTTATTTTGCTTTTGCAAATTTTGCATACAAATATATTCTTAAAAAGTCTTGCTTGTGCTGCTGGTATTTTTGCCATATTGTTTTTGTGAAACAAAAATAATAATCAGAAATTATTAATTTCTGAGTGTAAAAAAGTTTGTTGCCCAAACCGGAACGGTTTAGTTACTTTTTTACTTATTTGTTGTTTTTGTTGTTCCCTCCCTTAAAGTTTCCTTTTAATTATCTTTAATTTCTCTTCTATTACTATGTATTCTATTTGTTCTTCAGGGTTTATTTGTCCTTTAAGTTCTTCAACCATCGGTAGGTCTAATGTTTCAAAGCTTTCAAGGTCCATAACATTTGTAATGTTTGTTTCATTGTTCACGGAAAGAACTTGCGCCTTTTTCTTTTCTATTAAAGGAACTTCAAATTTTTCAGAGCCCGGAACAGCAACTATTCTTTTTTTATCATCAATTATTCCTATGCATTCAATTCTGCATTTACTAGCCCCATGCTTTCCTGTTTTTGAAACATCATTGTTCTTAACGATGCAAGCATTTCCATCAACAAGTATTGTTGCACCAGATCTTGCTTCATGTGCTGTGATAAGTCTTAATGTCATGGTTACCCTAGAAAAAATGGATTTATAAAGCTTTTTCTATAGAAATTAACTCTTGTACTTCTGAAACAGGCCATACATTACTTTTGCTTCTGAATTAATATCATTTGATTTAACTTCTGTTAAATAGTCTTTAAGAATATCAAATCTTTCAGGACCTGTAAAAATTCTTCTTGCCAAGCCGGCAAGAGGTGGATAAATAATTGGATTAGCTTCATTCATAACAATTGGAACTCCTGCAGCATATGCCACGCCCATAAAGAATATATCTTTCTTTTCTCTTTTTCCGCGATTGAAGTTTATAACAAGAAGATCATTATTTTGATTGAATTGAGGAATATCTGCAAATTCATATTTGAATGCTATTTCTTTTCCAGTATTCCAAAATTTTGAGGGCGGTTCAAGAAAGTCTCCTAACAGTAATATTTTTTTTACATCTCTTTTAGCGCAATCTTCATAGCTAGCACGTCTGGCTTCATCTTCTTCATCTTCACGCTCTTTTTTTTCTTCATCACGGAGCGTTCTGTCGCTGTAAAGCTTTTCTTCTTCATAATAGCCAATTCGTCTTAATGTTTTTATGGCGTCATCAAAATTAGAAAATCTTCTGCAAGCAAGAGCATTTAGCAATGGCTCCTTTTCTTCATTTTCATCAACAACATATACTTTATTTCCAGAGTAGTATGCTGCTCCGGCTTCTGCATAAGTCATGGTTGGCAGGCTTTTTCCTTTTGGAAGTCCGATTAACATTTTAGAACAGCGTTCTGCTTCATTCATGTCATTGCTAACAAGATCCGCAATAGAATTTTGAGGTGAATCTCTTGGGTCTGCAACTTTTTGACTAGGCATAGCTCTTTTTACTTTATCTCTCCAATCATAAAAGCTTCCTGCGAGATATATCCTGTTTATTTTCATGTTAAAGCTTACTTTTTTTGATTTATAATGATTTATGTATTGAAATGATTAGGATAGCACCATATCTAGCAAAGTTTTAAAAATGCTCCAAATATCATATTTTTATGGCAACAACAAAGAAAAATGATTTTGTTTCAATTGATTTTATCGGAAAAAATCTTCAAAGCAATGAAATTTTTGATACAAATATTACTGAAGAAGCAAAAAAAATAAAACTTGAACTTTCTGGGAAGCCACTTATTGCTTGTATCGGTCATGGAATGGTCGTGAAGGGCTTTGATGAAGCTCTTGAAGGAAAAGAAGTTGGAAAAAAATATTTAATAAAAATAACACCTGAAAAAGCATTCGGTCCAAGACATTCAAATCTTGTAAAGCTTATTCCATTAAAAATATTTATTGAGCAAAAAGTATATCCTCAACCAGGTATGACTTTAGCACTTGATAATAATCTCGTTAAAGTTGTAAGTGTTTCTGGCGGAAGAGTAATGGTTGATTTTAATAATCCTCTTGCTGGAAAAGACATTGAATATGAATTCACAATAACAAAAATTATCGATGACAGCAAGGAAAAAGTTAATGCAATTCAAAGATTTTTCTTTGGCCAAGAGTTTGAATTTGATGTTGACGAAACAAATAAGAAAATAATATTTAAGGACATAAAATTAACTCCAGTACTTAATGCTTTCAAAGACAAATTTAATGAACTTGTTGGAATGGATGTAGAAATTCTAGCAAAAAATGAAAAGAAAGAAGAATCAAAAGAGCAACAAACAGAAAAATTAGAATCTAAATAATCTTATTTAATAGATTCCCCTCAGCAGTTTCGATGTTTAATAACTTGAATATTCCTTCTGAACCAATTTCAAATGCATGGAGGCCATAACTGTTTAAATTTCGTACTAATTTATCCGTTCCGGAGTCAAACATTCCGTTTTCATCTCTTACAAATACTCCAATAGACAGTTTGGGGATTACTTCATGTAAAATATAATTTTCATCATCGAATCTTTCTTTATCTACTTCTAAAAATTCATAACCAAATGCATTTTTTACTCTTTTATTTAATCTATCTTTTTCATGGGCTTTGTTAAAATTAGTGGGATACCAAATATGAACTCTTTTTTTATCATCTCTTTTCATTAAAAAATGCAGTTAAGACAAATTTATAAATTTATATGTAGTTTTAAGTTATGTTTAAAAAATTTAATAGAAGATTAAAACCTTATTCTCCAGTTCAATAATCCTTTTAAACTCTTCAAACCACTTTTTATCATGGCTATAAAAGCGGAGAAAGAAGGGGAAATTTTAGAACGACGAGAAAGTTTTTTAAGTTCTAATGCAGAACTCGTAGCAATAGACCGTGAATTAGAGGAACTTCTTAAAAAACAACTTGCAAAAGTAAAAGTTTTTGGAGTGGGCGGCGGAGGCGGAAATACAATTTCAAGAATGAAAGAAATTGGAATTAAGGGTTGCGAGATGATTGCAGTAAATACCGATGCACAAGATTTGCTTTATAGTGATGCCGATTATAAGATTTTAATCGGAAAAGAAATTACTCAAGGTCTGGGTGCAGGAAGCAATCCAAGAGTTGGTGAAGAAGCAGCGCACGAATCTGATTCTGAAATAAAGAAAAAACTTTCAAACACAGATATGATATTTATCACATGCGGACTTGGCGGAGGAACAGGAACAGGGGCTGCGCCAGTAATTGCGGAACTTGCAAAAAAACAAGGGGCATTAGTCGTAGGAGTCATAACTCTTCCTTTTACAATGGAAGGAAAAAAGAGAATAGAGAATTCAATATATGGTCTTGAAAGACTAGAATCAAGTGTAGACACTTTAATTGTAATTCCAAATGATAAACTGCTTGAATTAGCACCGGAATTACCTCTTCAAACAGCATTTAAAGTTGCAGACGAGATATTAACAAATGCAGTTAAAGGGATAACAGAGCTCGTTACAAAATCCGGACTTGTAAATCTTGATTTCGCAGACGTAAAAGCAGTTATGATGAATGGTGGAGTTTCTTTAATAGGTATGGGTGAAAGTGATTCACAACATCGTGCTTTAGAAGCAGTTGAAAAAGCAATAGCAAATCCATTACTTGATGTAGATATTTCTAATGCAACAGGCGCACTTATTAACATAGTAGGTGGTCCAGATTTAACTCTTGATGAGGCAAAAATAATAGTTTCAACAATAGGCGAAAAACTATCTCCTGATGCAAAAATGATATGGGGTGCTCAAATATCTGAAGATTTAGATCATTCAATAAGGGTTATGCTCATAGTTACAGGAGTAAAATCAAGTCAAATCATCGGAGTTTCTTCAGGTGTAACACCTGAAATAAAAAAGCAGACAGAAATGAAGCAAGAGCTTGGAATAGAATTTTTAGAATAAAAATTTCTTAATAAGTTGTAAAATGAAAAAACAATCAGACAAAACAGATTATATGCTTGATAGTTTGAAAACAACAGCGCTTAGATCTGGTTATAGCCTTCATGATAATGCTGCTTTGGAATTAGTTTTAGAATGCGACAGAAAAACGGGAAGACATAAGGAAACGATTTTAGTCATGAATCAGGGAAGATACATAAAAGCTGGAACAGTTACAGAACTAACTTATGCTCAAAAGTCAGGAACCAAAGAAAATTTTCCAGAATATAGAACTCTGAATTTTTCAGAATTTGCAAAAAGAGGATTTCCAATTCAATTTGAAATGTGGATTAAAGACAAAACGGTAGTAGGTCTGCCCAAAAAAAGATTAAATATAAAATAAAATGACATACAATCCTCATCTAATTCCGGGAAGGCTGGAAATTTTCTGCGGACCAATGTACTCTGGAAAGACTCAAGCTATAATTGCTAGACTTGATCCACTAAAACACATGAATGCAGAGTTTATTTTTTTTAGGCCCGAATGTGATATTCGAAAAAATAGAGATTATGGAACTAAAGCAGTATATGTAAATCAGAATCATCCTGAAAAAATTTTAGATTTTGTTGAAGAAAAACATGAACTTGTAGCCATAGATGAAGTTCAGTTTTTTAGCAAGGATATTTCAAAAATTATGGAACATCTTTTAAGAAAAGGAAAAAATGTTATAGCTGCAGGTTTGGATTTGGATTTCAAAGGAGAGCCATTCGGATGTATGCCTCATATACTCCCCATAGCTAATGAAGTAATAAAATCAAATTCTGCGATATGCAGATATCTTGAGAATGGAGGAATATGCAGACAAATGGCTACAAGAACTCAAAGACTTATCAATGGAAAGCCCGCAGATTATTATGCTCCAATCGTATCTATTGAGGGTATTAAAACAGAAGAAACTTATGAACCTCGTTGTCTTAAACATCATTTTGTTCCTGGAAAACCGAAATTATGATAATTTATAAACTTCAGAATTAAAATTCAATTATAAAAAGATGGTAAATGAAATAAAAGAAAAATACAAGGCAATTTTAATTTTTGGAGCTCCTGGTGCAGGAAAAGGAACGCAAGCAAAACTCTTATCCCAAGATAAAAAATATTTTCATTTTTCAACAGGGGAAATGTTCAGAAATCTTAAAAATGACGTGGAAATAAAAGATACAGGCTTAGCAAAAAAGATAAATGAGCTTATTTCTGGGGGAAATTTTGTTCCAGATGACTTAACAATTGAATTATTTTTTAAAACTTTAGAACAATATCAAAAACAAAATAAATATAATCCTAATGAACAAATATTAATTCTTGACGGTATTCCAAGAAATAATGCTCAAGTAGACTTAATAAAAAATAAAATTGATGTTACTAAAATAATTTATCTCTATGCTTCTAATGAGAATTCGCTTCTTGAAAGATTAATAAGAAGGGCGATAGTTGAAAAACGCGATGACGACAAGCCCGAAGTGATAACAAAACGTCTTGAAATTTATAAGAAGGATACCGAAGCAGTTATCAGTAAATATTCTCCAAAACTTATTTTGAGAATCGATGCTCTTCCTAAAATAGAAATAGTTTATCAAGAAATTTTAAAAAAGCTAGCATAACTGTATACTCGCCTCGCCTACGGGCTCGGCTCGTGATGAAAAATAAAACTTCTAATCTTACTTGAAACATATTAGCCATTAAGCAGTTTAATTATTAAACGAAATTTTTCACAGAAATATTATAATCTTAGATTGTGTGAAAAATTTATTTTGAAATCTGTACTGGAATTTAAAAAGTCTTGTTCGAGTGTTGTAAGACGCTGTTTTTATACAAATAATTAAAATCAAAAACTATTTAAACTCTGAGTACTTATTTTTAATATGCAAAACATAAGCAAAGATAATCATTGGAAGGCTGTTAGAGCTACTCCCGTGTTTAGCGGTGCTTATACTATTTGTTCTACTACTAAAAAACTCAATTAATCCCTCGCAACGAGTGGGTTATTGAATTTCTTTACACATGGCTAATAAATTCTTAACCGGCTTTGAAAGAGAAACTTTACAGATGCTTAATGAGGAATACCAATGTTCTCAGTGCAGTGAACCAATAACCAATCCAATCTGCCACGATTGTCTTGGTAAACAAATTAACAACTGGCTTGGATTTTATCCGAATATTAAAAAGAAAATGGCTCCAAAGCTCAAGGTATTCATTAATGAAGTGAATAACGAAGCAACAAGTTCGATTAATTGTGCTTCATGTAGCAAAAAGAAAGCTGCCTTGTGCCCTTACTGTTTCACAGAAGCTGTTTACAACATGTTGAAGAAAAGCAAAATAGATAGGATGGTAATCATGGATTTCCTTTCTATTTTCAATTTTGATTTGAAGCACGAGGGATACATCAATGAAGCTATAGCTGGCGGTTTGTATTAAATGAAGAAGATTTCGAGTAATGGAGGAAATATGGATAGTCAATATGACAAACAATCTTCTTTATGGAATGTTAAAAGAAGGATTTTATTTAATAAAGCCGTTACACTGCGATAAGCGAAAAGAAGGAATTGCTGGAGCCTGTAGGGCTGGATTTGCAGGAATTGGTTATCTTTATGTAGATAGAGCGATAATAGAAACTCATGACGGATTTCAAATAAAAGTTATGCCTAGTAATGATGCGCGAATTGGAGATTTAAAACCAAGTGATTTAGAATTTATTTCAAATGCAGAATCTTACATGAAAACTTATTTAGAAAGGGCAAAATTTATAGAATCTAAAATTAATTTTCTAAAACAATAGGGATAATGAATTTAGAGAAAAAGTTAATTACTTCGGATTATTTCGTCTTAAGAAACCTTGTATGAACTTTGCGCTTTGTTCATGATCTACAATTCTTTTTACTGTAAATAAATCAATTCCACCAACGACGACTTTTTCAGCTTTAACATTTGGTGTTTTTTCATGTATATCTTTGCTTAACAGAACTCCCTCATTAGCAAGTTCAGCAATTCTTTTTGTATGACTTACAGTTTTGCCCATATTTGTAAATTGTAATACTTTTCCTGCAAGTTGATTTATTATGTCTCCTGAATTGACGCCAATCCCATACATTATATTATTATTTCTGAATTTTCTGTTATGGTCTTTAAATAGTTCTTCAATGTCCATAGCAATCTTTATTGCAGCATCTTGATTTTTGAATGTTTTCGTGAGTAATGGGGAGAATATCAATAAAATTTGATTTCCAGAGTTATATGAAACTGCTTTGGCTCGGTAACCTAATTCAATTGCTCTTGTAAGTGTATCTTTTGCTATTCCTTCAAGTTCATTCTTTATTTTTATTGCGATAATACTAGCATCTTGTTTTTTTCCATGAAGTACTAAAACCTGCTCAGCTCTCCTTATATCTCCACCTTCAGTTATTTTATCCATTAATGCAATAGGGTTTACAGGCTTCACTATTTCAACCCCGCCTTTTTTTTCTGTTCTTATTATTTTTCCATTTTGTCTTTGGAATGCGACAATTCGTCCGCCTTTCTGTCTTTTCTTGTACCAGGAATATAAAAAGAAAGCTAGTACTACAAAAAAGAAAATCCAGATAATGGGGTATTGATAAAATAATCCATTAAGACTTTTATTTATTTCACTTACACTTACTACATTTCCCGTAAGTCTTACTCCAGACTGTTGAATTGTAGTGTTTCCATCGTTGATATTAACCTCATATTCTCCTTTTGGGGCTGCAAGATATAATATTTTCTTTTGATTAACTTCAAGTTCTACTTCTTTCAAAACTTTTTCATCACCTATTTGAACTTCAATTATGCCCTTATAAGGAACATTTCCAGCGTTAGTAGTTATAAGGCTATCATTTTTTATTTCAAAATTTATTTTTCTTAGTTCGAGAATATTTAATACTTTTTCAGCAGTTAAATTATTTCCTTGGATAATTATCTTGGCATAACCCGGAGTTATGTTTGTTTCGGTTTTAAATATAAAATCTTGATTTGCTTCAACATAACCCTCATACAAAACTTTTTCTTGAAAATCTTTAATTTTCATAAGCACTTGTCCCATTAATAAATCTCCAGCTTTATCATAAACAAAAGGAATCATCTTAGCATCTTCTCCAGGAATAATGGTATCTTTATCAAGTGCTATTTCAGCAATGGAAGGTATTTGTATAACATTCATTGCTAAAGTTGCTTCTCCTGAACTTAACCTAACTTCGCCATCTTTTTCATAAACAGTTATTGCTACACTATAAGCGCCAGCACGTGTTATTTCGGGAATTTTGAAATTTACAGAAAATTTTCCATTTGCAACACTTTCAGTAACGCTATTTCCATTAAAATCAATCTGAACAAATCCGCCGTACTCTTTTCCTGCAGGTTCATTATCTGCTTTATATGCTGTCCCGCTTATTATAAATGGTTCGTTAATTATATAGTCTATATTGCTTACATCAAGTGAAACGGCTATGGAGTTACTTATATCAAAATTCTGGCTAGTTGCTCCTTCAATATCATAGCTTGCAAAAAGATGGCATGTTCCATGAAGATCTGAAATATAGGTTTCTGTTAATCTTCTTTTTATAGAGATAGTCATGGAGCTTGGAACATCGTGATACAAATTCATATTTGCATTTTCTCCGGGGCAAACAAGATTTACATTAAGGTAACCTGGCCTAATTGTATCTGTTGTTACTATAAATGAAAGTTCATCGCCAAGATTATAGGATGCTTCTGGTTGTGAAATAAGCAGTTCTGCATTTATAGTTGAAATAATGGATAATATCAATACTAAAGAAAATACAAATAATGCTAATTTTTTTGACCCCATTTTGATATTCTAAACAAGAAAACCCAATATTTAAATGTTATTGGTTTTTAACGTATATAAAGAAATGTTTAAATATTCGGTAGTTTTAAGCTAAGCATGGTAAAAAAAGATGATTTCAAAGTTACTCCTTATGAAGTTGAAGGTAATGTTGATTATGACAAGTTAGTAAAAGAGTTTGGTACAACACTGATTTCTGATAAAATAAGAAAAAAAATAGAAAAATGTCATCCTTTGCTAAAAAGACAAGTTTATTTTTCCCATAGAGACTTTGATAAATGGCTCGAAGCACACGAAAAAGGAAAAAAAGTTTCTGTAATTACTGGTCGTGGTCCTAGTGAAAGAATGCATCTTGGACATCTGGTTCCATTTTTAGTTGCAAAATCTTTACAGGATAATTTTGATTGTGAAGTTTTTATTCCGATATCTGACGATGAAAAGTTTTTTGTAAAAGAAAATTTAACGTTTGAGCAAGCAATTGAATATTCAAAAGATAATATAGTTGATTTAATTGCCCTAGGATTTAAACCCGGAAAGACATTTATTTTTGAAGATTTTGTTTTTACAGATATATACAAATACGCTGCAAAAATCGCAAAAAGAATAACCTACTCTACTGCTAAATCTGCATTTGGATTGAAACCTGAGAACAATATTGGCTGGAGTTTTTATCCTGCGATGCAGGCAGCACATATTTTGTTTCCTCAGTTTGTAAGAGGGGCTCATGTTTCAGTCGTTCCGGTTGGAATAGATCAAGACCCTTTCATAAGATTAACAAGAGACGTCGCTGTGCACAAAGATTTTAATTTTATCAAGCCCGCTGCTCTCCACGCAAAATTTGTCCCAGCTTTAACAGGCGCAAGTAAAATGTCAAGTTCAGAAGGCACACAAATTTTCTTAAGCGATACGCCAGAAGAAGTTAAAAGAAAAATTAATAAATACGCTTTCAGCGGTGGACAAGCAACAATAGAAGAACATAGAAAATTGGGTGGAAATCCAGATGTTGATGTTTCATTTCAATATCTTAAAATGTTTTTTGAAAGCGACGATAAAAAGCTCGAAAAAATAGAAAAAGATTACAGGAGTGGAAAACTTCTTACAGGCGAGTTAAAAGCAATTTTAATTGAAAAGATAAATGTTTTTCTTAAAGAACATCAAAAGAAAAAAGAAGAAGCAAAAAAGCATTTAGACAAGTTTTTGTATAAGACTTAATCTTTTTCTCATTTTAATTAGCAAGGGGGGTTCTTCTGAACTTTTATTTCTTCTTGAAATTCTTAATCGTGTTCCTGGAATATAGGGGCTAGTAGATATATTTTTTCTAAAATCTTCAACTTCTTTTTCACCCAGGACAAAACCTTCATTTGTTAGTGTTCTTGCAATATCCATTATTGCAATATCTCGCGTATAAGAATATGCTGCAAGATAAGGATAACTAAAAACTTTTTCAATTACTTCATCTTGATTTAAATGCATAAGTTTTCCTATTCTTGTTTTCTGCCTTATAACCCGTTCGTGATTCAATCCTGCAAACGTGGGGTACATTAACATAATTTCTTTAACTCTTTTTTTATTTCCATAAATCTTCTTTGCTTCTCTAATAACTCTTCGATGATCTAACGCAGCAAATACTGGAAATGAAAGTATTGCATGTTTAATTTGTTCTTCATTATCTCCACCATAAACTTTTATAATATTTTTAACAGCCCGTACATGATTATATGCTGTAAACTGTGGCCAACTTAGTATGATATTTTTAATACGCTTTTCATTTTCTCTTCCGTAAACTTTTTTAGCTTGTTTAATAACTCTTTTATGATTCAATCCAGCAAATATGGGAAATTTCATTATAACTTCTCTTACTCTTTTTTTATTGCCGTAAACAGCAGTTGCTTCTCTAACAACTCTTCCATGATTTAGTCCAGCAAATGCTGGATATTTCAATAACATTTCTTTAACTTTTTCTTCATCCATATAAACGGCTGTAGCTTCTCTAACAACTCTTCGGTGGTCTAAGGCTGCAAATGCCGGCTGTTTCAGTATGAGATACTTAATTCTTTTTTCGTTTTCATTTCCATAAACTTCTTTAGCATTTCTAACAACTCTTGCATGATTTCGGCTTGCAAACTGAGGCCATTTTAATATGATGTTTTTAACTTTTTTTTCATTTTCAACGTCATAAACTTCTACCGCTCTTTCAATAACTCTTTTATGATTATAACCTACAAATCTAGGATGTTTTTTTATAACTTCTATAATCATTTTTTTATTTTCTGAGCCATAAACTTCGAGAGCCTCGGAAATAACTCTCGTATGATTAAAACCCACGAATGAGGGATATTCTAAGATAATATTTTTAATTATTTTTTCACTGCCATAAATTGCTGTGGCTTCTTTGACAACCCTTTCATGATTGTAATTTATAAAATGTGGAAATTTTTCAAGTATAGAATTGGCTTTTCTAACATTTATATCATAAACGTTGCATATTTGTTCAAGGCTCATTCAGAATTCTTAATAGATAATTATTTAACCTTTTCTATAGTAATTTGATAGATAGTGTATTTGAATCAGCTTGTATGTTTTCTAAATTTTTTTGTAAATGTAACAATGCTCTTTCTTCGCCGTCAATTCCTGCTTTAACATCTTGATAAAAATCAGTAGGCATATCTTTAAGTGATTTTTGCATTTCGTTTCTTATTCCAACATGTGTTAAATAATTATTAAATTGAGCCTTATACAATCTGTCCAGTATTTCTTTTTTTTCACAAACACTAGAACTTTGTTTTAATTTATCAACTAGTGATTGGGCTTCTTTATCTAATCTTTCAGCCTTTTCAAATGCCGCGGATAGATTATATGGATTTTCTTTTGCCATACTATTATGAACGTCCTAGGTTTATAAGTTTTTCTTTTATGTCACTTTAAAGTAATGATAAAGCTAAGTTTTATAAACCCGATTTGCTCCTGATTTTTATGAGAGAATACAATCATCAAGTAGACAACTTGCTTGCAAGAAGAGAAGCAAAACCAAAGCCAAATATACTTTCAAATGTACTTTTAGCAACAGGTTTTACAATAGCGAGTGTAGCTGGACTTATGAGTTTATTTTCCGTTGATACTGATTTTAAAAAAAATGATAAAGAAGCTAGTAGGATTAATATTGAGTACCGCCTGGGATGGAAACTTAAACAATATGAGATGGTTAATGATTCAATAAAAAATGCAAAAGAGCTTTGTTCAAGAACTTCAATTAACCCAATAGAAATGAATATATCTGAAGATAACTATAATTTCATTAAAAGAATTTCAAAAGAAAAACCGGTTAATACTCGCACAGAGACTTTTTATTAATTCTCTTTCTAAATCTTTATAAATATCGTTCTATTGCTATTTTTATGAAGATACTATCATTGCACTGCGACTACATAAAATTCAAGCCAATTAAGCCTGCATTAAAAGGCGCGATTTTGGAAAAAGAAGAAAACAAAGAGATAAATGTAAAAGAACCTCTTGTAATTCTCACAGCTATAGAAAAACAAGACGAATCAAATAAAGATATTTTAAATGAGTATGTAAAGAATGTTTTAGATTTAAGCGATAAAGTAAAAGCACAAAAAATTGTTCTTTATCCTTACGCGCATCTTTCTTCAAGTCTTTCGTCTCCTGATTTTGCGAAACAATTGTTAGTTGACGCCGAAAAAGAATTAAAAAAGAAAAAAGTAGATGTTATTCGAGCTCCTTTTGGCTACTATAAAGAATTTGAGTTAAAATGCAAAGGGCATCCTCTTGCGGAATTAAGTAGGACAATCGGTAAAGAAATAGCAGTAGTCAAAGCAGAAGTTAGTAAGGTAATGGGCTTAGTAAAAGAAGAAGTTTATGATCCAAAAAAACTTCTTCATGAAATTTCCAAAAACAAATTGAACAGAGAAAAACTTGCAGATAATGATCATAGAATTATAGGGCAAAATCTAGATTTGTTTAGTTTTTCAGAAGTTGCTCCTGGAATGGTTTTCTGGCACGATAAAGGTTTAACTATTTATAACGAACTTGTTAATTATTGGAGAGAAGAGCATAGGAAAGCAGGTTATCAAGAAATTAGGACGCCCCAAATAATGGATGCGAAATTATGGAAAGTATCTGGTCATTGGGAAAAATATAAAGATAGTAATTTTTCAACAAAATATGAAGGAAGAGATTTTCTTATTAAACCCATGAATTGTCCGGGTGGAATGTTAGTCTATAAAAATACTCCCAAGTCTTATAAAGAATTGCCATTAAGGGTCGGCGAGATGGGGATTGTGCACAGAACAGAGCTTTCAGGCGTTTTATCAGGGTTATTCAGGGTTATTCAGTTTACTCAAGATGATGCTCATATTTTCTGCGCTAATGAAAAACAGGTTGAAGAAGAAATAATTGGTATTGTTAAATTAATAAACAAGTTTTATGACACGTTTAAGCTTAAATTTGATCATGTCGAGCTTTCAACTCGTCCAGAAAAAAGAATCGGAAGCGATGAAGTCTGGGATATGGCTGAATCAATACTCGAGAAAGTATTGAAGAAATTAAAAGTTAACTATAAAATAAATAAAGGCGACGGAGCGTTCTATGGGCCTAAAATTGACTTTCATGTAAAAGACTCACTCGGAAGAACTTGGCAATGCTCTACGATACAATTAGATTTTGCTATGCCTGAAAGATTTGAATTAGAATACATTGACAGTGACGGAAAAATGAAAAGACCAATAATGCTTCATCGAGTTATATATGGTAGCTTAGAAAGATTTATTGGAGTTATGCTTGAATCTATGAACGGTAGACTTCCAACATGGCTTGCTCCGGTTCAAGTAAAAGTAATGTCTTTTACAGATAAAAACATTAAGGCAGCAGAAAAACTTTTTGCCGAACTTAGGGACGCAGGAATCAGATGTGAGATTGATATTAATTCTGCTCCAGTTCAAGGAAAGGTTCGAGATGCAGAAATGCAAAAAATTCCCTATATAATTATGATTGGCGATAAAGAAGAAGCTGCAAAAACTCTTGCTGTTCGAAGCGATGGAAAAGTTAAGTTTGGCGTTAAGAAAGATGATTTTCTAAAGCAAATTCTTGAAGAGATAAAAGAGAGGAAGTAAATTGATGAAAATTTCCCAGTTATTTTCAAAACTTGAAAAATCTAAAACTTACAAGAATTTCAAAGTAACCGAAGAAGGAAAAGACGCATTCTTCTGTGCTGGATTTTTCATATTGAATTTTAAAAATAACATTTTTGAATATTCTCTTGATTTCAGAAACGATAAAAATATTTTTACTTTCAAGATTCCTGCAAACGAAAAAAAAGACGAAGAAATAACTCTGCTGAAAGAAGATTTAATTCAAGCTTCTAGACCTTTGGAAAAAATTGAAGAAAAAGATTTTAAGTTTAAAACAGATATTGAAGATATAAAAGAAATAATTCTAAAAGAAATGCAAAAGGCAAAAATAACTAATTCATTAAATGAAATAGTTGTGGTTCTTCAAATTATTGATGCTGAACTTTTATGGAACTTAACCTGCATGTGTGAGGGCTTTACAATTTTAAGTTCGCAAATTAATCCTAAAACAGGTGAGTTAATCAAGTTTGACAAGAAAAATCTCATGGATTTCGTTAGCGTTAAGAAAAACGATAAGTCGGAGAATAAAAAATAAGGTACCTAAACCTAACCAGCCATACATGCAACATCCGAATAGAAAAATAATGCAGAAAGCCATAAGTTTTGGTTTGAATACACCCACCGTAGGAGTAATTATTACAAAAGGAGACAAGATTCTTGTTAAATCTAGAGGAACAATTTTTTCAAAAGAGCATGATGCAACAGGCCATTCTGAAATTGTTGCTATAAGAAAAGCTTGCAAAAAATTAGGAACTAATGAACTTAAAGACTGCTGGCTTTATACTACTTATGAGCCTTGTCCAATGTGTATGTCTGCAATTTGTTGGGCAAAGATGAAAGGAGTTGTTTATGCCGCAAGTCACAAAGACAGAAATAAAACTTGGGACTGGATAATTTTAATTCCTGCTAAAGATATAATTAAAAAATCAGAACATAAACCTCTTTTGATAGAAGAATTTATGCGAGAAGAAGCAAAAGAGATATTAAAAAAATGAAACAGAAAAGGATATATCTAACTATAGATGATTCGCCATCTAGTAATTTCAAAGAAAAAGTTGATTTTTTGCATGAAAGGAAAATTCAAGCAATATTTTTTTGTTTAGGTAAACTTCTTAAGGAAAATGAAGAAAACGTGATTTATGCTATTAAAAGGGGATTTATTATGGGCAATCATTCATATAATCATCCTTCCTTCTCTAAAATTTCTTTAGATGAAGCAAAAAATCAAATTAAGATGACAGATGAGATCATAAATAGTTTATATAAAAAAGCAGGAGTTAAACGAATTTTTAATGTTTTTAGGTTTCCTCACGGTGACAAGGGCGATAAAAATAAAGAGGCGATACAAAATTTTTTAAAAGAATTGAATTATAAACAACCAAACTTTAAAGGAATTAGCTACGTTTATTTTTCAGAATTTAAATTAGATAAAGATTTAGACGTTTTTTGGAACTTTGATTTTGAAGAGTATTCTAAGGGGGATTGGAAATCTATTATCAAAAAAATGAATCTTAAAAATCCAAAACTTGGTGGAAGTTTAATGAATAATAAGTCCTCTGATATTGTTCTTATCCATGATCATGGCGATACAACTGATCTCTTCTTTAGGATAATTGAAGAATTATTGAATAGGAAGATAATATTTGAAAAGTATATGAAATAACTAATATCGTCTATGTCTAGAAAATCTGCTTCTTGAATCTCTTCTCTCACTTCTATGACTAGAAAATCCACGCCTGTTACCAAAGCTTCTTGATTCTCCATCTCCATCATCACTTCTTCTAGAATCTCTATCGCCTCCGAATCTGCTTCTTCCCCCACTAAATCCACCCCTGCTTCTGCCACCTCCAAATCCTCCGCGATTACCGCCTCTACTTCCACCAAATCTTCTTTCTTCGCCTCGTGGTCTATGTCTGAAAGATATTTCAACCCATTGAATTTCAGGAAGTTCTACTTTTTCTATTTCAAAATCAACTCTTTTCTTAATGTTTGCAAAATTTTCATAATCTCTGCTTGCAAGGATATTTATTGCTTTTCCTTCTTCTCCTGCTCTTGCTGTTCTTCCAATTCTATGGATGTATTCATCGGAGGTCCTTGGAGAATCATAATTGTAAACATGTGAAACACCTTTAATGTCTAGTCCTCTTGCGGCAACATCAGTACACACAAGAACACTAACTTTTTGTGAATGAAACATACCCATTATTCTTGTTCTTTTATCCTGTGATAAACCACCATGAATTGCAACAGCATTTATTCCATTTTCCTTTAAGTTATTAGCAACAAAATCAGTATTTCTTTGAGTATTGCAGAAAACCATAATAAGTCCTGCGTGTTCTTCTTTTAATAAAGTAACAAGCAATGAGAATTTTTTTGCATCCGAAACATCGTAATACACTTGTTTAAGTTTTGATGGATCAACATAACTTTCAGCAGAGATCTCAACTGGATTATCCATATATTTGTTAGCAAGTTTTGAAATATCGTGTGATATTGTAGCTGAAAATAAAAGTGTCTGTCTGTCTTTTGGGCATTTTTGTATTATTTTTTCAACATCGTCTCTAAAACCCATATCGAGCATTCTATCTGCTTCATCTAAAACAAGAATCTTAACATCTCCAAAATCTATTGTTCCTCGACTCATATGATCAAGTATTCTCCCTGGTGTTCCAACGACGACATCAGCAGTTTCTAATTTTTCAAGTTGAGGCCCCATGGATACGCCACCAAAAATTTCTGCTATTTCAAGATGTTTATATCTTGAGAACATCTTTATACTTTTTCCAACTTGGTCTGCTAGTTCTCTTGTTGGTACAAGAACTAAAGCTTGTATAACTTTTCTATGTTGGCAATTTTGGATTATTCCTGCTCCAAACGCAAGTGTTTTTCCGCTCCCCGTTGAAGCACCAGCTATAACATCTTTTCCAGCTAAAACTAGCGGAATTGTTTTTGCCTGTATTTCCGTAGGACTTCCAAATTTGTGTTCAATTATAGACTTAAGAATTTCTTCACTAAGTCCGAGTTTTTTGAATTGTTCCATGTTTGTTTTGTATTTCTACATTAAAGTTTCTTTTAAAGAAACTTTATAATTACTTAAGAAAAAAGTCAACTTTTCTTGATATAATCTTTATAATCTTATTACAAAAAATGCCTTTATAAACCTTTATTAAACCATTTTTCTTATATTATTTAGTTAATAAAAGGGGAAAAATGGTTGAATGGCATGCTTTACATAAGGAAGAGTTATTTAGTATACTCAAGACTTCTGATAGTGGTTTGTCTGAGCAAGAAGCATCTTCAAGAATCAAACAATATGGGCACAACGAGATAAAAGAAATTTTGAAAATTAGGCCTCTTTTAATTTTTTTAGAACAATTTAAATCAGTTTTTATATTAATACTCATTCTTGCAGCTATTTTTTCATTGTTCATTAAACATTACATTGATTTTTTTGTAATAATAATCATAGTTATTCTCAATGCATCAATAGGCTTCTTTCAGCAATATAAGGCTGAAAAAACCATAATGGAACTTAAAAATATGCTTGTTCCAAAAGTTCGTGTTTTTAGGGGGAATCGTCTTGTAGAAATATCTTCAACAAACTTAGTTCCTGGAGATATACTCCAACTTTCAGAAGGGGATAAAATTATGGCTGATTGCAGAATAATATACAGCAATCAATTACAAACAAATGAAGCTCCCTTGACTGGAGAAAGTTTTTCTCAAAATAAAAGTTCTGAAATTCTTAAGGAAGACATAGACCTTGCAAATCGTGAGAATATGTTATATATGGGCACAACTATTGTTGCGGGTAACGCAAAAGCAATAGTTGTTTTAACGGGAATGAATACTGAATTTGGTAAAATTGCAGGTCTAGTTCAGAAAATTAAATCTGAAAAAACTCCTCTTGAAAAAAAATTAGATAGCTTCTCAAAAAAAGTTGCAGTTGCAGTTCTTATTTTAGCAGCATTATCAATCGCAATTGGATTACTTCATGGAGAAGAGCCATATAATATGTTTTTGACAGGAATTGCTTTAGCTATTAGTGTTATTCCAGAAGGAGTACCTGCGATAATCGCTATAACTCTTGCTATTGCAATAGGTAGAATGAAAAAATCAAATTCTTTAATAAGAAAATTACCTGCTGCAGAAACACTTGGAAGAACAACAGTTATCTGTACAGATAAAACTGGAACCCTAACCGAAGAAAAGATGGTCGTAACAACACTATATGCTGGTCGTGAATTGTATAACATACGAGATTCTTTATTTTATAATCATTCCAAAAATAAAAAAATAGACCCTCATAATAGCTCGGAACTGAAAATGCTTCTTAAAATCGGAGTATTATGCAATAACGCGCGTATAGAAAAAGATAGGAATAAAATTATGAATATTCTTGGCGACCCTACTGAAAAAGCCCTAGTAGTCTCAGCAGATAATGCTGGAATTTCAAAACAAAAAGAAACAGAAAAAGAAACAAGATTAATTGAATACTCTTTCTCATCAAAAAGAAAATTAATGTCCATAATAAGAAAAACAAAATATGGAAATTTAAGTTATGTTAAGGGTTCTCCAGAAATTATCCTTAAAGCGTGTAATCGTGAATTTATTAATGGGCGGGTTATCCCTTTAACTCAAAAAAGAAAGGAAGAACTTATTGTAGTTTATGAAAACTTTGCAGCTCAAGCATTAAGGGTCCTAGGATTTGCATATCGTGTTGTCCCAACCAGATATGATCAGAAAACCGCTGAAGAAGGATTAATTTTTTCAGGTTTTCAAGCAATGATGGACCCTCCAAGAAAAGAAGTTTATCAATCAATACAAGATTGTCTTGCGGCAGGAATTAAAATAAAAATGCTTACTGGTGATTCACTTGTTACGGCTGAAGCAGTTGGACGCATAATTGGTCTTGATGGAGAAAAATCAAGCATTGAAGAACACGAACTTCAAAAGCTTTCAGAACAAGAATTTAATGACATAGTTAAAAACAAAACAATTTTTGCAAGAATAACACCTGAGACAAAATTAAGAATAATAAGAACTTTAAAGGAACAGGGCGAGATAGTGGCAGTTACTGGTGACGGAGTAAACGATGTTCTAGCGTTAAAAGAAGCACACATAGGTGTCGCAATGGGCGTTCGTGGAAGCGATGTAGCACGGGAAGTCGCAGATATAACTCTCCTAGATGATAATTTTTCTTCAATTGTAAATGCAGTAAGAGAAGGGAGAAGAGTTTATGCTAACCTGAAGAAATCAATAACAGCCCATATAACTGCGAACGCCGGAGAATTATTTATTGTGTTGTTTGCTATTTTGTTATTTCTCCCATTGCCAATGTTGCCTCTTGCAATATTATGGATGAATCTTATTACCGACTCTCTTCCAAGCCTAGCTCTAGCATTTGAGCCTGCAGATAAAGATATAATGAAAAGAAAACCAATAAGTAGAAAAGAAAATATTCTAACTGGTCTTTGGGGTTTCTTATTAGTGTCGGGATTATTATGTTTCCTAGCAGCAATATTACTTTTTATTGCTTATTACCCTGCAGATATGGCCAAGGCAAGAACAATTGTAATAACGACTGCAATATTCTGTGAAATGTTTGTAGTCTTCTCTTGTAGGAGTGATAAAAATATATGGAAAATAGGATTTTTCACTAATCAGTTTTTAGTTTGGTCTGTAGCTATAGCTTTTGTTTTGCAAGCAATAGCGATTTATTCTCCCCTGTCACTTGTATTTGAATTTGTTCCTCTTTCATTTTTAGAAATACTCATAATTCTTGCTGCGTCATGTCCAATTTTTATAGTATCTGAAATCTGGAAGTTTTATAAATCCAAGAAAACTATCCTTTAACATGAAGAGGCTCTTTAAGTTCAAGTATCCCAAATTAGCATTACTAGCCTTAGTTATTGCAACTTCATATTTTATATTTAGTAATCCTCAAATTCAAGATTTTGTTTCACAATTAAATGGTTGGGGTTATTTTAGCACATTTATAGCTGGAATCTTCTTTACTTTTGGATTTACTTCTCCTCTTTCAGCAGGACTTTTTATAACACTTAATCCATCAAATATTTGGCTTGCAGGGATTTTAGGTGGATTTGGTGCCATGGTTGGTGATTTATTGATATTTCAACTAATAAGATTTTCGTTTATGGATGAATTTCGTAGAATAAAGCATACAGCAACAATGAAAAAATTCTCAATTTTAATGGATAATGTGCTTGGGCATAAAATAAAAGTTTATGTTATGTATGCCTTAGCCGGATTTTTTATTGCTTCTCCACTTCCAGATGAAGCAGGAATAATTATGATGGCTGGATTGACAAAAATAAAACCAGGCATATTAGCGATATGCAGTTTGTTACTTAATTCTCTTGGTATTCTTATCCTTCTTGCCATTTAGAACTTATATTTTCTAGCAGAATAATCTATTTAAAACAAATAAACAGGATTTAGTTATGGTTAAAATAGGTATTATTGGGGGAAGCGGATTGGATGACCCAAAAATTCTCCATAATTCTGAAGATAAAGATATAGACACTCCTTACGGAAAACCGTCTTCTAAAATAACATGCGGTAAAATTGAGGGCCTAGATGTTTGTATACTTTCAAGACACGGAAAAAAACATGAGATTCCTCCAACAAAAGTTAATAATCGAGCGAACATATATGCTTTAGGGAAACTCGGGTGCACACATATAATTGCTACAACTGCCGTAGGCAGTTTAAGAGGAGAAATAGAAAGGGGAGATTTTGTTATTCTGGACCAATTTATTGATTTTACAAGACATAGAGATATAACCTTTTATGATGATTTTAATAATGGTCCAAAGCATACTTCGCTTGCAAATCCTTTTTCAGAAGCCTTAAGAAAAAAAATTATTTCATCATGTAATAATCTAGGAATAAAATTTCATCCGAAAGGAACAGTTATTACAATTGAAGGACCCAGATTTTCCACAAAAGCAGAATCAAAAATATTCAGAATGTGGGGTGCGGATGTGATTAACATGTCTATTGCTCCAGAGGCAATTCTGGCAAGAGAGGCGGGATTAGAGTATGCGGCAATAGCCATGTCTACAGATTATGATTGTTGGAAAGAAGATGAAGAACCAGTAACTTGGGAAGCTATTCTTCAAATTTTTTATAGCAATTCTGAAAAAATGAAAAAACTTCTTGTACGGACAATTGAAAAATTTATAAGCGATGATGAAGAATTCATAAAAAGCAAAATAAGAACTGTTCCTGATTTTCCAAAACCAGGAATAATGTTTAGAGATATAACCACCCTCTTGAAAGACGCTGATGGATTTCAAAGAACAATTAAAATATTCGAAGAGAGATACAAAAAAATGAATATAGATGCTATTGCTGGAATTGAGAGTCGCGGTTTTGTTCTTGCTTCAGCACTTGCATCAAAGCTTAACAAAGGTATTGTTTTAATAAGAAAACCAGGTAAATTGCCCGCGGAAACTGTAAGACAAGATTATGCTTTAGAGTATGGAACCGATGCAGTAGAAATCCATAAGGATGCTATTTCAGAAGGAGATAAAATTTTGTTGATTGATGATTTGCTTGCAACAGGGGGTACTGCTTGTGCCGCAGCAAATTTAATAGAAAAATTGGGCGGTAAAATTGTTGAATGTGCTTTTGTTGTTGATCTTCCGGAATTAGGTGGTGCAAAGAAGCTGAGATGGCCTATTTTCAAGATAGTTGAGTTTGAAGGCGAGTAAAAGAATTTTAGCATACACAAATACTAACTCAAAATACTTTTACGAGCAGATTGAGTTTTAGTTTGTGCTTCGCATTTATCTTACTTGAAATATATTGATAATTCTAAAAAAATAATCTTACTTGAAAAGTATTGCAAAATGTTTAGGTTATTTCTTAAAATAAACTTCCTGCAAATCTTTAGCTGTAATTACAAATCGATTTAACTATTATTAAACTCATAAAAACGAGAAACCCGAGCTCCGAGGGTTTCGAGTTGAGTAGAATTATTTCTTAACATAAACAATAATATTTCTCTTAGAATGTTTTTCCGCGTAGCTAGAATATTTAACTACTTTAAATCCAATATTTTTTAAAAGATTTTCAAGCTCTTTCTTGTTGTAAAAATAATAATATCTTTGATAATTAATATTATCTTTTTTCCAATTTACAAAACCTTCTCTTGCGTTAAGTTTTTTAGCTAGTTCATTTTGTTCTTTATTCCAAACAGTTATCATTGCTTCTTTACCTTTTTTTAAAACACGATAAAGCTCTTTAAGCGCTTTTTTTCTTTCGTTTTCTCCCTCAATACAATGAAGAGTTGAAATAAAAATAGCACTATCAAAAAAATTATCTTTAAATGGAAGATTTTCTTTTCCAAAATCTAGTCTGAAAAAATCCGCGAGGATTTTTTCTTTTTTTGCTGTTTTTTCAGCAAACTTCAGCATTTCAGCGGAAAAATCAACGCAATAATATCTAGCACGTTTGATTTTTAAAATATTTCTTCCACTTCCACAGCCCATATCAAGAATTTTTCCTTTTTTCTTACTCAAAAATTCAACAACTTCCAATGGAGCTCGTTTTCTAAATTTTTGCCAAGGTCCTCCAATTTTGTCCCAGACTTCTTGTTGAGATAATGTTTTCATGAGAATAAATATAAGAATAAGTTTATAATGCTTTTCAGAGCATTATTTAATTCTTTTTAGAATATCTTTGTAAATAGTATCTTTATTTTCGTATCTTGAGACATCATACTCTTTTTTCCAATTTTCTACAAGCTGAACATATTCCGTAGCCGCAGAAATGTTTGGTCTACTAAGATTTCCAACTCTTCTTTCAAGACCTCTTAGAAGATTATCTTTTTCAGGCTCTAATACTTTTTTCTTACCCATAAATAAATTCTGCAACCAGCTCATAGGTTACTATGGGCTTTACATTTAAATACATTATTTTAGTATAGAATATACAATGATACACCCTAAGAAAGGCGAAATCCGCAAACCAACAAAAACACTTGCAGGCGTGACTCCAATAGCTGTAATGTGCAAGCCAAAAAAATGCGCTCACGGAACTTGCCTTTACTGTCCAAGTTTGAATGTTCCTCAAAGCTATACTCCTAAGTCTCCACCAGTTCTTCGCGCCGAGAGACTTGCTTATTCGCCAATTGAGCAAGTAAAATCACGATTAAAAGCCTTCGAAGTCATGCATCATCCTACTGATAAAATAGAATTAATTGTTATGGGCGGAAACTTTACAGAATACGCATCAGATTATAAAATTAAGTTCATAAAAGAATGTTATGACGCTTTGAATGGAAAAAAATCAAATTCTTTAGAACAAGCAAAAAAAATAAATGAAACCGCAAAACATCGTTGCATAGCATTATGCATTGAATCACGTCCAGATACAATTATCAACAATAAAAACTCAATAAACGAGCTTCTTAGTTTTGGCTGTACGCGCGTGGAACTTGGAGTTCAGTGTTTAGATGATAAAATTTATAAAAAAGTAAATCGCGGACATACTTTGAAAGAGGTTATGGGGGCAACAGAACTTCTTAGAAATTCTGGATTTAAAATAGGCTATCATATGATGCTGGCTCTTCCTGGTTCAAACAAGGCTAAAGATTTGCAGATGTTTAAGAAACTTTTTTCAGATGAACGATTTAAACCAGACCAACTTAAAATTTATCCGTGTCAAGTTATAAAGGGAGCATTACTTGAAAAGTTTTACAAAAATAAAAAATATAAGCCATATAACGAACGAGAAACAAAAGAGCTAATAATAAAAATTATGAAGATAATTCCAAACTATTGTCGTGTAATGAGAATAATGCGAGAAATTCCTCCGGAATTTCTTATAGCCGGAACAACAAGAATTGATTTAAGAAAAGATATTGAATCAGAAATAAGAAAAAATAAAATTAAGATTAACGAAATCCGTTTCAGAGAAATAGGATTTGCCTATCGGGATTTAGTTGGGAAGAAAAAAATTAATCAGGATTTAAAATTAAAAATAACTTCTTATAAGGCAGCAGGCGGAAAAGAATATTTTCTTGAGTTCGTGAATAAAGACAATATATTATTTGGATTATTGAGATTACGAGTTAAAGATAATACTGCAATTGTGCGAGAAATTCACGTTTATGGCCAAAGTATTTCAGTAGGCGAAAAAGCAAAAGGCGATGTTAGTCAGCACAAGGGTCTTGGAAAAATGCTAATGCATATGGCTGAAGATATCTCAAGAAAAGAAAAATCTAAAAAGATTTTAGTTATTTCGGGAGTCGGCGTTAGAGAATATTACAGAAAGCTAGGCTATTCATTCAAAAATGAATATATGGCTAAGCTCTTATAAATAAAAATTTAATAAAATTAACTAGCTGTTATTTCCGCTAAACTTCCGCACGAGCTTCCATCATTTAGAACAGGCATTAATTGAATTTTCTGTCCAATCATTAATTCTGCATTTACTTTTTCTGTTTGCATAACTGTTGGAATATTTGTAATTCTTGTAATCTCATTACCGTTAACCTTTACTATTATTTCTTTAATAGCTGAGTTTTTATCTTCACTTATTTTAAATGTGAAACTTCCTTCAGAAGCAACAGCCCTTAGTATGTGCATTTCTATTTGACTGCATTTGCTTTTAACAGCAGCAGCTTTAGTTTCAGGACCATAAGTATTCATTATTATTACGGCTGTTAAGATAAGAGCTACGATAACTAATAGAATAGCAAATGTTTTCATTGTGCTTTTTCCTTGCTCGCTTTTTTTTACATTCATTTTTCCTCCTTCTAATTTTTATATTATTTTTGTTGTCTCTTCGCTTATTTTTCCTATATTCTCAACAATTTGCGCGTGCATTCTTTTAATTATCTGTTCTTGAATTTCTTCCTTAAGTAACCCGTGGCATTCTTTGATATTCTCTTCTGGTTGTATAAGAACACCATATGGTGTTGAACATGTCATGCTCTTTCCTTCAAGAGTTGCTAATTCAGAAGTTCCTTGTTTAACTTGAAGAAGCAAAACGTCTATAACGCAGGCATTTCCACTTTTTCCAGTAATCCGATAGCGCATTATTGTATTTAAATCTTCTTTTATGAATGTGCTTTTCTGGCATGTTACAAGATAATTGTTAAAACATTCTTGGCCTGAACAGGTTCTTGAATAAAAATAAATAAGATAAGCTGAAATCAGCAATCCTACTGAAACTATGGCTATTGCAGCAATAAGAATCATCTTTTTCCTCTTCATATTTACGAATAGGATTTGGGATATTTAAAACTTCCTAAAATTAGGTTTTGGAAGTCCCAGAAATTTTGAAATTTCTGAGCTTTTACTTGAACAATATTTAATAATTCTAAAAACCAATCTTGCTTACTCGAGTATTGCAAAATGTTTGGGCCATTTCAAATTAAATCACGCGAGAAACGTTAATTCTTAAATAGAAACCAAATTCATATAAGTATCAGTTACAGTAAAGTTTTTTGCAACAAGGTTTTTTACACCCATTTGCTCAGCTGCTCTGATTATGTTTGGAAGAGCAATATCGTTTATTGCTAAAATGTAAATTTCTTCATCTGATTTTGAATAACCTAGTCTGCTTATTGGAATTCTTTTTATGACTTCCATTTTTTTATTAAAGAATATTGCTGCTTTTGTCCCTATAATTTCATCAAGATGTTTTTTTACAATTTCTTTTTCATCAGCAGTCATCTTTTCAACTTTTACTGATTTTGAAGGTTTTTCTGATGCTGTTTCTTCTGCAGATTCTTCTCTGGATTCAAATCTTTCTCTTCCTCTGAAATTTCTTCTTGATCTTTCTTCATTCTTAAAATATTCTGCAACAGTTTCCCTTCTTCTTAATGCTTGAAGTATTTCTTTTTGTGTTAATTCTTCAACTTCTTTTCCTTCAGGAGCAACAGCAATAAAAGCTATTCTTGCATTTTCGGTTACGTTCTTTGCTATAAGCTTTCCGCCTCTGTCTCCATCAACGAAAAGTGTTATTGTTTTTTCTTGTGAAAGTTCTTTTATTGTTTCAGGTAACTTCATGCCGTTCATACAGATAACATTTTTTACGCTTTGTCTGAGCATGTTAACTACATCTGCACGTCCTTCACAAACAATTACTTCATCACCTGAAAGGTCTCCACATGGGAGGTTTTCAACGCCGTATGTTTTTAATGCAGAAACTCTTGCGCTTTCTCCGAGTTCACGTCCGAATTCTCTCATAGACATTCCAGAACTAGAACTTTCGCCCATTTGTCCAAGCAATTGTTTTGCTCTTTCCATGATAAAGTCTCTTTTGCTCCCTCTAACGTCTTCTATTTTTTCGATTATAACTTTTGTTTCGCTTGGGCCCACTTTTTCAATTGTTTCGATTGCAGCCCCAATGAGCGAAGTTTCGTTTTTATCCATCGCAGAAGGTATTTCTATTTCTCCGATTGTTTTTCCGTTTTCAAGACTAAGATTTACATCTATTCTTCCTATTTTTCCTTGTTTCTGTAATTCACGCATTTCCATCTCTTCGCCAAGCAATCCTTCTGTTTGACCAAAGATAGCTCCGATTACGTCAGGCTTTTCTATTGCGCCTTCTGCTTCGAATTTAGCGTAAATTATGTATTTTATTGATGATGGTGCTATTTTTGCCATGTTTGTTTTGGTACAAAACAAATCAATCAGAAAACTTTGTTTTCTGAGTGTAAAAAAGCTTGTTGCCCAAACCCGAAGGGTTTAGTTGCTTTTTTACTTTTTGTTTTTCTCCGTTTGTATTTTATATATTTTAATTTATTATTTAAGCATTTTAGAAAAAGCGAGCTCCGATATTTCTTTATTTTTATCGATGCTGTTTACTGAATATAATCTATTAACCAAGATTAATCAACAAAAATTGAAGTTGATATGAATTTGATCTGTGATTTTTGATATGTGATTAGTGAACTAATCTTTTTCTATATACTTATGTTCTAGAGTATATATTTGGGTTTATAAAGGTTAGCTAGGGTAAATTTACATTCTTTCTAGAATATCAATTCTCTTATCTAAGCTCGGATGAGTGCTTGTGATCTCATTATTTCTGAAGGGATTCGAGATAAATAAAGGCGCCATTGCCTTGCTTATTGCCTTACTTTCTTGAGGCTTAATGTGCTCTTGCTTTATTTTCTTTAAAGCTCCAATTAATCCCGTAGGGGAACGTGTAAACTTAACTGCTGTTGCATCCGCCACATATTCTCGCTTCCTTGAAATCGCAAGTTGAACAAGTCGAACAAAAATAGGTGCAAGTATGGCTAAAGCAATCCCTATAAGTAAGAAAATAGCATTATTTTTGTTATTATCACTATTTCCACTTCTAAACCATAGACTTCTTAAAAATAATTCTGAAATTATTGCAATCATTCCAACAAGTACTGCTGTAAGTGTCATGAATCTTATATCATAATTTGCAATATGTGAAAGTTCGTGAGAAAGAACGCCTTCAAGTTCTTGTTTGTTAAGTGTTTGTAGTGCGCCAGTTGTGACGCATATAACTGAATTTTTTGGATCTCTTCCAGAAGCAAAAGCATTTATCTGAGAATTTTCCATAACATAAAGTTTTGGCATTGGAACACCGCTTGCAATTATTAATCCTTCAACAAGATTATAATATTCTCGATATTGTGTTCTTTCAGCAGGTTTTGCATTTACACTTAGTAAAGCCATTTTCGCAGAAGAATAAAATCCAATCCAAACATAAATAATAGCAATTATAGTTCCAATAATAAGAAACGTAAATGGGTCCCCATAAGCCATGCCGATAACATATGCAAGCGCAACGACGACTATTATTATAATCAGCATAAGAAAAAAGCTTTTTCTTTTGTTTCGTGCTATTTGGTCATAAAAAGAAATTCTTTCTTGAGGCTTCATAATGATTATAAGAATTAATCAAACTTTAATTTAGGAACAGCTCTTTCGCTTTCTTGTATCTTCAAATATTCCTTTTGTTTTTTTGAGAACATTTTCGCAAACATATTTCCTGGGAATGTTCTGAATAAATTATAGTAATCCAAAACACTATCATTGTAGTATTGTCTTGCATATGCCACTTTGTCTTCTATTGATGAAAGTTCTTGTTGAAGTTGTAAGAAGTTTTCATTTGCCTTAAGATTTGGATAATTCTCAGCAATAGCGAATAATCTTCCTAATGCTCCATCAAGTGCTTTATCTGCTTTAAGCCTGTTATTGATATCTTTTGCCCCAACTAAAGCTTTTCTTGCTTCAGTAACAGAAGCCATAACGCTCTTTTCATGCTTCATGTAGCCCTTAACACTTTCCATTAAATTAGGCACTAAATCAGCTCTTTTCTTTAGCTGAACATCAATTTGAGAATATGAATTTTCTATTCTATTCTCAAGTAAAGCAAATCTATTGAAATAAGAAATAAGTGTTAGAACTAATAATACTGCGATTATTAGAATTATCCATAACCATATTGCCATAAAATAAAAAGATAGGGATAGTTTATAAACATTTCCAGTAAAAATTTAGTTCAATTATTTTGCTAAGTGTCACAAGAGAATAAAAACACTATCTATTTTTAAGAATAAAAATGTTTAAAAACACGGCTATATAGATAATACCATAAAATGACAAGCAAAAAATTCGGTGTTTTGGTTTTAGCATTATTTTCTTTAATATTATTAGCAAGTTTTATATCTGCAGACTTAGAAATTAAGAAAACAACAGTTTCTTCAATGGCTATTCCCGAGCTTAATTTACCTGCTATCTTTACGGTTGAGCTTACAAATAGAGGAGTTGACGATACATTCTCTATCTATTCACTTGCAGGAGCAAGAATAGAACCTAATGGCACTATTCGCATTAGCGCAGGTGCTTCTCAAACAATCACACTTAAAGCCTACCCAACAATTCCATTAAAGATATCCCCTGATTACTACAGTTTTGAGTATAAAATAAAAGGCGCAAGTTCAGGATTACAATCAGACCAATTAGCAATAAGCATGGTTGAATTAAAAGATGCATTTAATTTTAATGTAGATGATATAGACCTTAATTCAAAGACTGCCGTTGTTTATTTAGAAAATAAATGTGGACATTCTTTTGAAAACTTAAAACTAGAAATATCTTCAACATTATTTACAGCAACACTAGATTTTCCTGTTGAAGCATATGAGAACAAAATAATTGAAGTACCCTTAGATACCAATAAATTAAAAGAAATTCTTGCAGGAAAATATGTTATTGATGCAAAAATAATCTCTTCTGATGTAACTTCTGCTTTCGTGTCGAGTGTAAGATATAATGAACAACCCGAAATAACAACGACAGAATCTTCAAAGGGATTTTTTATACAGCAATATAAAATTGAAAAGAAAAATGATGGAAACACAAAGACAGATGTTTCAATAGTAATCAAAAAAAATATGTTCACAGCATTATTCACAAGCTTTGATATTGTCCCTACAAAAAAACAGATAAGTGGCCTTAAAATAACCTATATTTTTGAAAAAGAGCTTTTGCCTAACGGAAGCATAAGTCTTACGTCCATAACTAATTGGTGGATCTTATTTGCGGTTATTGTTGCCGCAATACTTGCTTGGTATATCATAGAAAAATATGTTAAAGAAAAAATTGTTTTAAGAAAATACGTATCGTTCGTAAGAACAAAAGGTGGAGAATTTGCATTAAAGATAACAATAAAAGCTAGAGCAAGAGACTTTGTAGAAAAAATAAGAATCATCGATAGATTACCGCCTATGGTGAAGATATTTGAGAGGCCCGGATTAAGCGCCCCTGACAAGATTGATACACAAAATAGAAGGCTTGAATGGAACATCGCAGCACTTGGAAGAGGAGAAGAACGAGAATGGAGCTATATTGTTTATTCAAAAATTGGCATGATAGGCAAGTTCGAGCTTCCTTCAGCAGATGCCATATATGAATTCAACGGAAAAATAAAAGATGCTCAGTCAAACAGAGCTTTTTTTGTTCATGAGCCAAGAAGCGCTTAAGTTAATTCTTTAATTTTTTTATTAATCTTACTTAAAAAATTTTGCAATACTTGAAACATAAATTCCAAATCGCATTTACATTTTTTAAATAATATTTAATAGTTATAAAAACCAATCATTATTGTTTGGACACAGAAAGTCTTGCGATTAATTAAATTTCTTACAACTCTTTAGCGGTAATTCTAATTTCCAGTTGCATTATCAAATTCATTAAAGAGCAAACCGAGCAAGCGCAGGTTTGCTTCGTTGAACAATCTTGTTAATATAATTTAATATCTTGTTCCAAATATCATTTTGGAATCAGTATATGATGCTGTTGCTATTTTAACAGCGAATGTTACTCTTTTGAGAATTTCAAGTTTTGAAGGCGGACTGATGAGTGGGCATAGTTCTATTAATAATCTCTTAAATTTATTGCCATATTTTTCATTAAGATAATTTTTGTAAGCACCATCTATTGCATCAATACAAACTTCTGCGAGCCCATTATACTCCTGTAAATTATCCGGAAATGTCATTTTCTTTCGTTCTTTATATTCTTCTGAACTTGGAAGATTTTCTGAAAATTTTCCATTTTTAGCATGCCAGTTTAACATTTCCCAATCAATGCCCTGTTCAGCCAATCTTTCTTCAAGAATAAGTATTTTATAATTAGTTTCTCTTGGTTTTTCAGCAGTTTTTTCGTTGATTTTATCGTTAGACTTTTCTAATTCAGCCATTTTATATTAACTGTTTTAAAGTTTTTAAGGATTGTTGTTATACAAACTCCAAACAAATCTTTAAATACTATCAAAAGGTTTTACTTTTAACCCGGCTTAGCTCAGTGGGCTATAAATTCCAAACACTTATAAACCCTATAGAGTTAAGATAATCATGTTAGATAAATACCCCAAATTTGAACGAGGTCAAATAGACGAGTTCTATAATCGGCTTCCTAAAACCGAACAAGAAGTATTTGAAGAATACCTTACTTATAGAGTTGGCAGAAGTAAAAGGGGTCTTACTTCAAAGGACTCAATTAAAGATATAAGGAGGTATATGTTACACCTACGATTTATTCTACAAAAGAAATTTGATGAAATGGATTTAAAGAATTTAAGAAAGTTATTAGAAATTATAAACACAAGTTATTTATCCGACCATAGTAAGAATGATTTGAAAATAGATTTAAAGAGGTTTATTAAATGGCATTTTCAAGATTACAGCAAAAGGTTTGCAGAGCTTGAAGATATACGATTAACATCTAATCCACAGAACAACAGAAGAATAGAAGATAAGGATATTCTCAAAAAAGCAGATATTGAAAGAATAATGCAACACGAAACAAAAATGTTCTGGAAGGCGTTCTTCATAACTCAATATGAGGGGGGATTTAGAACAAAAGAAAATCGATTATTGAAATGGGATGATATAAAATTTAATGTTGATGGTGATATAAGCGAAATAACCATATTTGCAACAAAAACAAATAAGGAACGAACCATATATGTTAAAGAAGCAACTTTCTATTTGAAGAAATTAAAAGAAGAGCAAGAGAACCTTGAAAAAAAAGGAAAGTATGTATTTCATAGTAAAAAAGATTTTAATAAACCCATAGATAAAGGTAGTGTTTCAATATGGGCAAGAGGGCTAGCAAAGAGGTCTGGAAAATACTTTTGGAGTTATTTACTAAGGCATTCTAGAGGAACAGAACTCTATACCTTGGCAGATGAAAACAAAATAGCAGAAAATACTGCTTCTAAATTTATGGGTCATAATAAAAGTATGAAAGATGTTTATTTGCATTCAGATAAAGAGAAAGTTAAGAAGATGCTTAAAGACCAAGTCTATAAATTAGAGGAATTACCTCCAAAAGCAAAGCGAGAATTTGAAGAGAAGTTAGAAGAACTTAATAAGAAACAAGAAACTCTTCAAGCAGAACTTCAAAAAAGAAAACAGCTAGACCCCTTCCTTGATGAATTATTTTCCAGTCCTCAAATACAAAAGATGCTCAAAGAGAAAAAGAAAGTAGGGGTGTTAGGAAAATGAAATGCAGAACACACAAAATAACAATTTAGGTATTTGGGAATCAATCTTTCTGGTTGTATTCGTAGGAGTAATAACTAAGCCAGTTTATGATGCGATAAACAATTACTTTTTAGGCTTAAAGCAGAGCTTAATTGCATATTTTATCAATATAAGGCCAAGTCTTACAATCTGCTTTATTGTTTTGTCAATTTATGTAATTCTCTTTTTAGTAATGGTTATTATTTACAAAGTTTTAAAGTCCATATTTTTGCGAATAGCTCGTGCAATAAATGAAGCAATGATTATAAAAAACGAAACAACTGAAATCGAAAACCTTCTGCTTAAAGATTATGAAGTTGAAGAAAAAGAGATGACATTAGAAATCGAAAAGATAAGGACTAAAATAAATATTTGTAATGATTATAAGAAGTTGAAGCATTTTAGACCTAGACTCAAGAAGCGGTTAGAGACTTGTCTCAAGCTTCTTGCAATGTTAAAGAAAAGACATATTGCAGAATCGACAAATAAGGAAATAGAACAAAACAAAAGATATCTGGAAGATTTAGATGAAGAAATAAGAATAAAATCAACTTATGAAGAATCAAATGCAGACATGATATGTTCTCAATTAAGAATATGGGAGAATATAGTTTTTATAAAATCTAAATTGAGCAAAAATCAAATCAAAGCTTTAGAGAAAAAAGGTTATAGACAGACAAATGAATATTCTGTTAAAGAAAATAAGTTTATAAGAGTTTTAGTAAAGCCAGATTCAAATCATACTAAAACTCATGCGTTTTTAGTTTGGGATACTATTCGATTGCTTAAAACAATTGAAGGAATAAAGAATATTCAAGAGCATGAGACAGTTGATGCAGATATTACTTTTAATTTTAATAATAAAAGATATGCTTTAGAAATTGAAAGAGGAGATTTACTTAGAAAAGACAAGCAAGCACAAGAAAAAGTAGCGGAATTAACTAGAAAATATAGAAAGAGATGGATGTTTATTGTTTCAAATAAAAATAATCTATTGAGATACAATGAATTAGGTTTTTCCACCCAGAGAAAGCAGGTGTTGGAAAATCTTAAAAAGCTGCTTAAAATTTCCTAATTTGCACACCCACAAAAAGAGGGTGTAAAATGAGCTTTATCGAATATAAAACTAGCAAAAATAGCCCTTTTTGTCCGCTCTGAATATCTCTCTGTCTATTGGACAGTATTAAGCTTTGATTTTGGAGCATATTCTCTCTTTAAATATTTCTCAAAAAATTTGGGATATTGTTTTTCTACAGATTCTAATTCGGTTTTTAGTTTACTATCTCCCCAATCTGCAGCCCTTAGAAGATGTGAATATGCAAATTGTAAAATGGGCTGTGCTTCGGCTGGAAATCTTTTCATTTCGGCAAGTCGTTTAACTTCATCTTGAAAGCCAAAAACCCCTTGATAATTCATAAGTCTTTCTAAGGCTCCATCTGCTTCATGCTTCTTTGATTGGAGCTCCTGATGCCGTTCATTAAATTCTTGGCATCTTGATTTCAGGGTTTCATACTCGCTTTTCAATTTTTTAGAGGGTTCAGTATTGTCTACTGCTGGCATAAGAGAACTTACCACTAAAGAATATTGGGTAACATCTACATAGGACAGAGGATGCTCATGAGGAACATAACTCCTTTTTGCCTTCACCATAACTCCGCTTAGTGTAGGTCTGCCACCTAAATAATCTTTCATAACTCCGATAGATTTCTCTATGGCTTTTATCAGGTAGTTCTTTTCTTGTTTTTTATTAGTTGGTATATTTTATAGAATAATAAGCTGAGTTTCTATCTTTTAAGCATTATTATAATGGAGTATAATACCCCTAATTCTAGAATAGATATTTATTCTTAAAAGAGGTAAGACAGAATTATTCTTAATAACAGCTATATTTTTATAGTCTTTCAACTATTGAAAACTATGCAAAAGAGTGAATGGAAAAGGGGCAGTTTAGAAAGAAATTCTTCAAGAAAAAAAGCGGCTTTTGGAATATGGGCGGTTATAATTGTAGCATTGATTTTGTTAATAATTGTTGTTGCAGGGATTTTTATAAAAAAGACCCCGAATGTTTCTCATTATGAATCTCTCCCTCAAATAATAAATTTCACTATTGTTAATAGTTCTACTGATAGTTTTCTTAAAACTAATAATGAAAGTGAGAATAGAATTTTTGAGAAGACGGAAGTTGGAAACACTACGGCCTATTTTTATCAAAGAGTTATAGACTCAGCCATAGTTGAAAATAACAACATAATTTATCAAGTTAATAATGAAACAGGTCAGATTATCAGCAAAACTGAAGAATGGCGAACAGACTTACCAGAACATTTGCCTGTTGAATTAATTAGTAAAGAACAGGCAGAGCAGATAGCAGGTGGCGAGATTCAATTTTCTAATTTATATTATTTATCACCAGATTCGGTCGTTTTTCCAATTAATTATACAAAAAATCCTTGTTGGGTAGTTCAAAGTTTAAAGAACAACAATACCTTTGCTATAACCGTTATTGATGCTATAAATGGCTCTATAGTCGGGGAAGGAATTCCACCACCCTATACTGCATTTGCTTCTTCGGGAGCATATACAGCACAATGTGATTATCCTTGGACTAATTGGTACCAGAATGCCCAATCATGGTTTAATAATATGGGTTATTCTACGGAGACAGCAGTCTTTCCAAACAAAGATAAATTTAAAAGCCAGATTAGTTCAACAGATGTTGCAGTATTGTATGAAGTAGGGCATTCTTGGGACTATACTGGTTATTCTTTTGCATCCGGTTGTGATAGTCAACAGGGTCAGATTATTATAAATGCTAATTATGATATCTCCAATTGGATTAAAGACTATTCAAAAATGAGATTTGTCTTTCTTGCATCATGTTATTCTCTTTGTGATACTGGACCAGGTACTCTATCTTACGAATTTCGAAAAGGCTCTAATAATAATACTGCAATAGTAGGTTATTGTGGTATGGGTGACCAGAAGTGTGCAAATTGTTGGACACAAACCGTTTCTTGGCAGAATACTCTTTTTAGTTACATGTATCAAGGTTATACTGTAAGACAGGCATTTGACATGACTAATCCTCAATATCCTTCTTGCTATAATAATGGTTGCATAAGATTTGTTGGAGATGACAATTTTAAAATTTATCCGACCGTATCGAGAGATTGTTCTTGCACTTGGCAGACTAATAGTTGTGGTGGAAATGGTTGCAGAAGTTATGAGAAATCTTATTCTGCAAAATCTTGTAATTATAATGATTGTCCCACAACTAAATGTGTTAAGGATTCTTCTTGTGGAGAGGGATTTGAAATTTCTAATTGTGAGCAATTAAGTCAGATAAGAAACGACTTGCAAGCAGATTATATTTTGACAAGCGATATTGATTGTTCAAATTTTACAGGGTTCCAACCGATTGATAATTTTGAGGGAAATTTGGATGGAAAAGGTTATGCCGTAACTGGATTAAATATTGCAGGTATTGGTCTTTTTAGTTCTATTAGCAGAAAAGCATCAATAAAAAATATTGGTTTGATAAATGTGCAAATTAGCGGGCAAGATAATGTTGGAGGTTTAGTTGGTTATAATAACGGGATTATAGAAAAGTCTTATATTTCTTCAGGAAAAATATCAGGTAATAGCAATGTTGGAGGCATCATTGGACAAAATCTTGGAGTCATAAAAGATTCATATTCTAAAATAAATGTTTCTGGTTCGAGTAATATTGGCGGAATTATCGGTCTTAATAATGGAAATGTAACTAGTTGTTATTCTATGGGTGATATTGAAGGCAGCAGTTCTGTTGGAGGTTTAGCCGGATTTCAAAAGGGTCTTTGCAATGGTGAATCTTATCAAGGTTGTGCATCGGATAACTATTCTTGTTTGAATTCCTGCGGAGGTTCTGCTTGGCATCCTGCGAGGATTACTAATTCTTATGCGACAGGGAAAGTAGAAGGTTCTAGTTTTTCTGGGGGAATCGTTGGAAACAATCTTGGAACAATTTTTAATTCTTATTGGAATAATAAAAATGACGGCATTAATTCTTGTTATAGCACTGAGCAAACATTTATCGAAATTGCAGACTATGACTCCTGCAAAAGTAAGGGGCAAAGTTGTGAATTGGTTCAATATTGTACGGAAGAATATGATGGCTTTTGTTTTGGTTATTGGAATTATTGTCACTGTTCTTTTTCAGGTGATACTGGATGTACCGCAATACAGAATAACGAAAGCTATTTCTATAATCCGCAAAGCATAGTTTATAGTAGCTGGGATTTTACAAATGTCTGGGATAATGTTAATTACGGAAGAGGTTATCCACCCTTAAAATGGCAGAAGATGCTTGTTGACAGAATGCCGCCAAATATCTCTTTAATATCTCCAAATAATACACAAGCATTTGTTTCAACTCGAGATATTATTTTTAATATTTCTGCAAGCGATGATATTGGTATTCAAAATTGTACCTTATTTGTTGATGATATTTCTGGATTAGAGCATTATACTGAAACAAACATTCGCTCTGGAAGTTGTAATTCTTTACCATTCGAATATCAGATATCTAACTCTTTATGCAATTCGATACTCGGTTGTAATTATTCCGAGTCTTGGGATTATTCAGAATGTCAAGGAACTTTTTCAGATTATCCTATTACCCAATGGAAACTCTCAAATTTAAAAGACAATTCATATTCATGGAATGCAAGGTGTTGTGATAATAGCAATAATTGTGCTTTTGCAAATAAAAATTCTACATTTGACATAGAATATTGTATCTCTAATTTGATAAATTCGACATGGAGTAATTGGGCAAGTATAGGAACTTGTTCTATTAAAGATTTATTAAATGAAAGTAGAAATTTTATCCAATATGATTCTAATCATTGTAGAAATCTATCTGCTTCTTGTAATCCTTATAAACTACTCTGGCCACTTAATTGTACTCCTGGAAATGATTGCAGAATAAATAATTATCCAGATATGAACAGTGATGGAATAGCAGATTCTATTCTCGGATTTAGAAATGGAATAAGTGGTCATCAAGGAACAGATATTGATATTAGCTTTCAACAAATGGATAAAGGGGTCGATGTATTTGCGGCATTAGACGGAGAAGTATTATGGGTTTTTGATGGAAGATATGATCGATGTGAATATCCAAATACAAACAATCCTGATTGTAAGGACTCGGCTGAGTCGGACTCTCCTGGTTTAATCTCAAAAACAGGATTTAAAGAATGCACTAATTTAGGACCCTACTGTGCTAATGGTGATCCTGCGAGTGGTAATTGTTTTTTGTGCTTTAATGATGGCAATATGGTTATTATAAAACATAGTAATCCCGAAGGTATATTTATTACTGAATATGGTCATCTTAAAAATGGTTCTATAAATGTTAAGCCGGGAGATTATATAAAAAGGGGGCAAAAAATCGGAGAAGTTGGAAGTTCTGGAAGGTCTACTAATCCTCATCTTCATTTTGATATTTGGAAATCATATGGATCTTCACCTAACTTTGTTATACCTGAATTAGATCCCTGGAATCAAACAAAGTTATTATGGGAAAATACATTACCTTGGACCATTAAGTCTACTTGTAAAGATGCATATCAAGTAATAGACCAAACTTTCTTTGAGTACAGAGAAATATCCTGCAATTACTGCTCTTTCAATGTTACAAACTCATCTTGGAGTAATTGGGCATATCAAACAAACTGCCTTAGTAACGACACACAAATACAAAATAGAAGCAGGATAACTTATGATTCAAATTACGCATCTTGTTATAACCTAACCCGGCTTGATTCGGATTTATGGAATAATGGAACAAATTTATTCTTTTGGGAGTTTAATAAAACATCTTGCGATTATTGCATTCCGAACTGGACTCAAATCAATACTAGCTGTCAAATAAATGATTTGCTAACTTCTTATTATCTGGACTTAAATAATTGTTATGCACAAACAAATCTCTATTCTGATAAAAATTCTTATGAAAATAAAACCTATACTTGTAATTACTGCAGTTATAATCTGACCAATACAACTTGGACTGATTGGCAGAGTGCACCTTGCTCAATAGAAAATATATTCAGGCAAAATAGAAGTTCTGTAGAGTATGATTCTAATTATAATTCTTGCTATATTATTACCCTTCTATCTTCAGACTTATGGAATAATGGAAATAATGTCACTAATTGGCAATTTAGAAATTTAACATGCGATTATTGTACTCCAAATTTAATTAATACGACATGGAGCGAATGGAATAATCTTTCATGTTCACAAGGTAAAATGAATCAGTCAAGATTTTTGATGCAGTATGATAATAACTTTTGTGGGGAGATAGAAAATCAAACATTTTTTGAATACCAGTTAGTTAATCCAGATTATCAGAATAGTTCTTGGAGTGACTGGACAAATGTTTCTTGCTTGCTGGGCGATGTAATGAATCAATCAAGAAATCTTACACAATTTGATTCTTATAACTGTGCTTCAAGTCAAGTATCCTTTGAATATCGGGCTAACGAAACTTGCGATTATTGTACTCCGAATCTTGTGAATACTACTTGGACAGAATGGGCAAATATGACTGAATGTTTTAAAAATAATACTCTAATGCAGATAAGAAACTTAACACAATATGATAATAATTCTTGCGGAGAAGTGAATAATCAAACATTTTCAGAATCTAGAGCAGCTCCTTGTTATTATGAATGTGGAGATACAGATAAGGGGCTAAATTATTATCTGGAAGGAAGTATAAAAAATAGTTCTGATAGTTGCTTATCTCAAAACGGGCTTTATCTTGCTTTGCAAGAATTTTATTGCAATAACGAAGGAGATACCAAAAGTATTAATTATTCTTGCCCTTATGGGTGCGCAGTAGAAAATGGCATTGTTCTTGGCAAATGTGCTGGCGATGGCAGTATTTTGCAATGTGGTGATTCTGATAATGGGAAAAATTATTATGCTAAAGGAAATGTAACTGCTGGAAACTTTGTAAGACGGGATTTTTGCGAAATGCAAAGTCTAACTTCAAGTAATGCTATAACTGGTGGAGTGATTTCTATCGAGTCAGTTATTTCAAAAATAATTGGTTTTGTCATTTCAGGATATGCAGTTACAGAAATTAATTCGAATACAACTGGAAAATTATTTGAATGGTATTGCGAAAATAATACTTTTCAGGCAGAGAGTTATAATTGTCCTTTTGGCTGTCAAGATGGAAAATGCCTAGAAGGATGTAGCGATAGTGATTCTCTATTAGGATTAAACGATAGCTATTATGTCAGGGGAGTTTTAAATGGAATCGAAAGTGGAATTGAAGTTAAAAGAGAGGATTATTGTTTAACTTCAAATCAGCTTGGGGAATATATTTGTGATAATTCTCTTATGCCTAATGCTAACTATAAAATTACTAATTTTTCTTGTCCTTATGGATGCAATAATGGTGTTTGTCAAGCATGCAGTGAAAATTGGAATTGCACCGAATGGAGAGATTGTTTTGAGGAAGAGCAAGTAAGAACTTGCACAGATCTTAATGGTTGTGGAACAAATAGTGATAAACCTCGTGAAACAAAAAGTTGTGCAATAATCGTAGAATGTGCTGAAAATTGGAGCTGTACTGATTGGGATGAATGTACTAATGGCACACAAGCAAGAACCTGCACTGATGCAAACAATTGTGGAACAATTTTAAACAAGCCAAATATACTTAAGAACTGCATAGTTTGGGCAATAAATGTATCTAGTCCCCCTGCTATTGTTGAATCTAAATCGCAAACAGAAAAAATATCTGTAAGAGGCATAGATGTTACTATACAAAAATATCCCGATGTAGGAATGAATACAATAAAGAGTGAGAAAAGCACGGCTTCAACAAGATTAGAAACAACGGTAGAAAATAATAATATTTATCTAAAAACATCTAAAGGTGAATCAGAGCTTAAATTATTACCTCAAGAGGCTTTGTCTAAGATTGATAAATTGGATAAGGTTCAAACTATGAGTATAAAAGAAGAGCAAAGTAAATTAATCTATTCGGTTTCTGGAACTAAAAATACTCAATTATTTTTTATAATTCCGTTATCTGCTGATATTCGAGCAAAGATTAATGCACAAACTGGAGAAGTTATTCAATATGAAAAACCTTGGTGGAGATTTTTTGCATTAGGAATTTAAAATGGAAGAACAATTTATAGAACATAGAGAAGAGTTGCCCAAAAAAAGAAAAATATGGCCCTGGGTCTTGTTAGTAATAATATTGTTGTTATTGCTTATTTTGGCTATTTTTTAGAAGAAAGATATTTAAATGAGTTCGGCATAGGTGAAGTATGAAAAAGGGTGTGAAGTTATTAATTTTAGTTTTTGCATTATTATTTTTATTAGTGGGTTTTGTTTCTGCCGTAGACTACTCTGGCGATGGAACTTATACACTCGGTGATAATGATACTCTTACTCTTGATAATGGTTGGAAAATTCAAATATCTTCTAGTTTTATGGAACCCAATGGAGAACACCTTAATTTTTTGCTTAAAGATACAAATGAATCATTTCAGGTAATGAACTCTTTGTATAAGTATGAAGGACGTAGAAAATTTGGTACTGAAACTACCCTAAAAATAGAGCTAGAAGTTTTAGAATTATCTGGAGAAAAATCTTCTACCGGTTCACCCCTTGTTGCTAGATATCCTCAAGTAAAAATTAATGTAGTCTCTATCGATGAAAAACTTCCAGGGAAAATAACTTCTGATCAAACTTCTGAAGTAGTAGAAGAAGTGAATAAGACTCTTTCTTATCCTTATGCAAGAGAAATAACTATTAAGTTTGGAGAAAGTTATACTTTTGAAAATGGTTATAGTTTGGGCTATTATGAATTCCTTGCTCATTGGGAAACAGCATCTATTTCTTCATATGATCCAAATGGAATAGTGATCGGCGGAGCAGATGTTGCGGTAGGTGTAACTAATTTTGTTTCTCCTTATACTGTAATCGCTGAAGAAATTAACGGAACTGAAATAAAATTAAAGCTTATTGAAGGTGCAAGTCTTGTTTTTGGAACTGGTTGGAATCTTTTTTCAATACCTGTAGAAGATGGTGATGAGTATGGTACTATTTTAGAAAGCACTTGTAATAATGGCACTATTTGGTCTTGGAATGCCGAAGCAAAGAATTATGAAAAAATAGGAATATTACAAGAAGGGTTGAAGCTTCCTGCTAGAAAAGGTCTTTGGGTAAAAATACAAACAAAGTCGAAGTGGTTTTCGGATGCGGATTGCGAAATTATTGTTTCAGGAACTCAAAGAGTAACTACCATGAGTCAAAAATTAAAGGCCGGTTGGAATTTGATTGGAGCACCCGCGTCTTCTTCTATTAATCATCCAGATTTTAATAAAATTCTTGGAGATTGTAGAATAGAAAAAGGTCCTTGGCAGTTTAGCTCGGGGAAATATTCTCAATTGCTTAATAATGTTATTAATTTAAAGACAGGCTATTTTATAAAAGTAATCGATGATTGTACTCTTGCAGATATAACTAGTTCCGAAACCCCTGCACAAGAAGAAACTACTCCGAGTCTTACTGGAACTCAGAAATATACTCTTATGGAAAATATTGGGGGATATACTTATTTAGGGAGTTATAGTCAATATGCTTATTTGGGAAGAGATTATCATAAGGCAATATATGGTTTTGAAGGAGAAAATGTAAGTGTTTTTGTAAATATCTTTAATTCAACTGATGTTAAAGAAGATTATAAAAATATACTTCAGGGCAGATATACTATAGAAAATAATTTAACAGGAATAACTTTTTATCAACTGGATAACTATGTTGATCCCGATATGCAAGGTTTCTTTTGGGAATCTAATGATTCTTTAATAGAAATTGATGGATCTAGTAAATCCGATAAATCCTTATTCGAAGCATATAGGAATAAATACAATTAAAATGGAAGAAGATATAAATAATTTTCAAGAAGAACCAAAAAGAAATTGGTTAAAAATTATAGGTGTAATCGTGATAATTCTCATTCTAATAATTGCGGCAGGGTTTATTGTTAATAAAACTTTATCAAATAAATCTGGTTCTTCAAATTCCGAGCCTTCTACTAATTCTGGAATTCAAACAGAAACTAACGCTGTTCCAACTTCAACAGGTGCATCTTCTGAGGAAAAACCGCCGAGACCTCCAGAATAAATTTTAATTTATCTTTATTTTTATAGCATTATCAATCTCTTCTTGAGAAAGTGAATAACAAGAATAGCCTCTTTTAGCAGAGTCTTCTACTTCTATTAAGAGGATTTCATTGTATGGGGGACTGGTGCTAAGTTGCGGAGTGTAGGGGCTTATTCCTTCTAAAAATAGTGGCGTTCGTATATTTACCTTTATGGTTTTTTCTTGATTTATTGAAAGATCGATGGTTTTTCTTGCTTCATAATGGTTTATTCCAAAAAAAGTTTTGTCAAATTCGTAATGCCCTTTTAATCTATTATATGTTCCTTCGCTGTATAATACTTCAAGGCTAAATCTTGGATTTATCCCATTTTTATCGTTTAAACAAGCAATAAAATCTGGAAGTTCATATTTTCTTGGTATTAAAAAATTATTTGTTATGGCGATGTTATAAACCCCTATTATATTGTAAGAATTATTTAGAATTTTCCAATCAATAGACTCTATGTTGGTATTTTCTATCTCTAATCCGGCATCCATATTACTGACTATGGCTAAGATTAAGATTATTATTAGTGGGATAGTTATACCTATTAATAACTTAAATTTTAAACTAGGGATGTTTTTTTGTATAATTTTTTCTTTTGCCATTTTAAGGGGTATATTAATTTGTATAAAAATCTATCTTCTTATGAAATGCATCGATTGTCCATGCAACCTTTGGAACAATTGTAATAAGTCCATGCTAACAATCCACTTATGCTACTATTGCAATAAACTTCTTCTAAGGTATTTGCACCAAGGCATATATCAGTTATATTTTCTCCATTATTTAATGATGCTGTTCCGAAAGTATAGTAGTCTAATCCACTATCGCTATCTTCACAAGTAATTTGTGATTGTTGGCATGCTCCATTCGCACATACTCCTTGAGGACACACATAGACCTCTGTTTGAATAGAATTATCTGCACCGCAGTAATTTTCTCCTAGTTGTCCATTAAGTTCTGTTCCAGAATAGATACAATAATCAGGTAAGCCTACAATTCCAATGTTATCCTTTTGTTTTCCAGTGGTAATTCCAGAAGTGTAGTAATTTTTCCCCCCATCAGAATCAACGCAATTAAAAGAATCGGGGTTTGTAGTAGGTTCTAAAAATTCAGTTTTTGGATTTATTTTTATTTTTTGAATATGTTTTGTAGATTTCATTTCTTCTAGTGTGCAGGAAGAATATGCCTTTCCGGCCTCTACTTCATAAATTAATAATTTTGTATATTGCTCATAATATCCCAAATATGGTTGGGCTGTTAATTTTAAATCAGTAAATTTGGAACTTTTTGAAGGAATAGTTAAAATTTCTTCTCCACCAATATAAAAAGAAGACTGCATATTATTTTCCGATATTTTAATTAGATTGGGAACTATCTGGAATTGATCTTCAGCTTCATTTGTGAAACAAACAACATAGGATGGGACATTATAATTTTTTGCAAAAAAAGGATTGTTGTTTGTAATCTTTAGCGTTTTAATTATCATTTCTTCATAATTTGGTCCAAAATTATTAGAGGCATTAACTTCTGTGAGAATGCTAGTTTCTTCAACTTTTAAATTGCCACCAATAAAATTTAATCCAATAAGACTTATTAAAATAATTGCGGGGATAGTTACTCCTAGAAATATTTTCCAATTCATTTTATTCGTCTTTTGTTTCGTAAGAATTAGTGGACAAATACCAACCAATAAGAATCATTATTGCTGCAGAAATCGCTAAAATAATAAGGATTCCGTTTTTACCCATGTCAAAAACATCTACTATAAATCCAATTGTGAAAATATAGAGTGAAATCGAGACTAAATACATTATAGGGTACCATTTTTTCTTTGTAGCAAAAAGAATTATAGATGCAATTAAACCTATCCAAAAAATTCCCCAACCTAATGCTGGATACCATGCCATTTTATAAGTTTTTGTCCCTCATTACATCTCCTGCAAAAAAGAATATTATTATTAAACAGATTAAGATTATTGTTTTAACTAAATCTGAAAGATTGAATAAATATTCATAAGAAAAATAAGCCACGGTGGAGAATAAGAAGATTATTCCTAAAATAAAAAATAAACTTTGCATTTTCACCATATTTTATTTTATCCAAAAGAGTTTATATATCTTTGTTTTAATGGTATTTTCAGAATTTAACTGAGAATTCGACCCAACCAACATTTTTATCAGTATAAGCAACATCTAATCCCAAATTTTTGTATTTTACTCCGAGTCCTGCAGTGAGTGTTCCTTTTCCTTCATCTCCTGCTCCATCCCAGCCAGCTCGTAATGCAAAATTCTTATCTTCTTTTCCAATTGTTTGTTCTGCACCTATTCTTGGCTTTGCATACTTTCTTCCTATTTCTTCTTTTAATAGCTCATCAATTTCATAAAATTCAACTGAAGTTGTGAGGTTTCCTAATTTATTTGGAATTGTATATGCTACTCCTGGCCTGACCGCTAAATTCTCGTTATCTATCCCGAACTGCTCTCTTGCTAATAGTCCAAACCTTAATTTATCGCCTTGTTCAAAAGCGTTTTTTCTTTCTGCTAGAAAACTTGCTTCATATTCTAGTCCGCTTTTTTCTCTTTGATTTTCATGATCATTCTGCTCCAGCATAGTGTAGTTTATCTTTTTTTCAGTTAATGCCCCGCCTATTGCATAAGTCCACGAATCTTCTTTTCCATCTTTTAAAAGATAGCCTAATCCTAATTTAATCCAGCTTTCATCAGCAAGATATCCTTTTTCTTTTAGATTTCCTTTAGAACCATTCATCAATTGTATTCCTGCCCCGATTCTTTCATTAACAGGGTATACTATAGAGATAACATTGTCATATCTTGCTTCATCTACTTTTCCGAATTGCTTTGTATAAGAAACTTCTACTTCTTTTTCCAGTGCCATAGCAGATTGATTCCAATAAATAGAATGAGAACCATTACATGCAGCTACTCCTGCATCCCCCATCGCTACTTGTCTTGCACCAGTACATGCTTGAACTGGTTTTAATGAACTAAATGCTAGTGCTCCAGCAACAATAGGTGTTAATATCCATCGACTTAATTCTTTTAATTTCATTCTTTTATAAAAGGATTATACTATTTAAACCTTTCTATTTGTTACTACTTGTAAGATACAACAGAATAAAATATGCAATTAAAGCAAACTTTAATCAGCCCATTTCTCATTAAAGTTTTTAGCTTTTTTCTTTAATGAGAGTACTATTAACTCTTAGTTAATAACTATTAACTAGGAAGAATTTTACTAATTTGACCCTTTTTAAATCCCCCAGTGAGAAAAATGTTAACATTTTTGTTAACAAAAAACTCACTCGGATATCTATAAATCCAAATACTATATTTATTCTATTAGACTGATTATAAACCGAAACAACTAAAGAAACTTATGAAAAACTTTAGAAAAAAACCTAAGTTTTTTTTAGAAAGGCTAAATATAAACCTCGAACAATGAAAGAAAACATGGAAACAGAAAACAAACCAAAGAATAAGATGAAGATATATGAAGACCAGACACAGCTTCAGCAATTTGTAGAGCCTGAATGGATGAAAATATTGAAAACTCTAATCGAACAGAATAAGATGGAAAAATTGGAGGTAACTTAGAATTACCAATTTATGGTAATATCTTACCAATCTATGGTAAGATTTATAAATCTACGAATTAGAGCTAATATATGAAAAACGAACTTAATCCAATAGAACGAGTGTATCTTACATTTTATGAATCTAAGAAAAAAACAATGTACTTTAATGAAATACGAGAAAAGGCAAAAATGTCAATTAGCTCTTTGCAGAATGTTCTTTTAAGAATGGACAAATCTAAGGAGATAATTAAAAACAAAGAGAAGTCTAATACCTTTTACTCATTAAAAAGCAAGGAAAAGATAGCCCTGAATTTCACAAAATTCGATATTCAAAAATTGGATTCTCTTAACCTTAATATTAAAATTCCTCTAAATGACTTTTTAGGTCAGATAAACAATATTTCATTTATTACTTTATTTGGTTCAGCCTCGAGAGGCGAGGAGAAAAAAGATAGCGATATAGACTTATTAATAGTCACGAATCATTTTGAAAGTAAATCTCTAAATGAACTTTATCAAAAAGAAATAAAAGAACAAATAGAAAAAATAAAAAGAAAGGTTAATGCTAAGAGTCTGCATCCATTAAGTATTGTCTTAATTAATGAAAAAGATTATAAAGATAGAAAAGATTATCTTCTTGATGAAGCTAAAAAAACAGGATTTTGTGTTTACAACCATGAACTTTATTATAAGGAGACTTTAAACAATGAAAATTGAGGAATTAGTAGCAGATAAAAAGAAATTAGACGAAGCATATAACCTTTATATTAAAAAGAAACTTCTGAAAAAATCTGATTCAAATTTATCAAAGGCACACTTGTTCAAGTCAGACAGCAATATGGAATTTGTAGATTTCCTGTTAAAAAATGACAAATTCCCCGATTGGTGTATTGTGGGCTTATATTACTCGGTTTATCACGCCTCACTGGCGTTATTATCGCACAAAGGCTATTCTTCCAAGGACCACAACGCTACTCTTTGCTTCATAATTAAGAATTTTTCAGAGTTTTCAAAAGAAGATATGGAATTAATAGATAATCTACAAATAAAGAAGGATGAAATAGAGTTTTATTCAAGCTTAAAGGAAGAAAGAAGAAAAGCAAGTTATTCTACTAGCCTTTTATTTGATAAAACAACTATTAATGATTTTAGAAAAAGTTCAATACAGCTAATAAATAAAATAAAGGCAATAATCAGTTAGGTCTACTGAGCAATTAAAGCAAAGCTTAAAAACATTCATTTTCATTCTAAAACAGACACATAATATAAGCTACTTAAAAGTGTTTGGAAATCATTCCCCGGCTTAGCTCAGTGGTAGAGCAGTTGGCTGTAGACCAGCGTGTCCCCAGTTCGAATCTGGGAGCCGGGATCATACCCTTTTGGCATTTTCAAAAAACTTTTTTTCTATTTGAGTATTATTAGTTCAATAATCCTACTCGTAGGTCTATTGAAAAAAACGAGGGTATACAAGAAATATACAAGTTATTTAAAAACTAAAGTGTCTTTAAAAAACCATGAAAATCGATAATTTTAGGCACTTGCATTTTAACTTTAAACTTGGTTTTTCTCGAGGAGGTGTGCCTTGAATAGGGGCTATTTTGTCAGTCGAGATATAGATGCATATGGCAAAGAGATAAGGGGAAGGTTAAAGCTTCTTTATTTTCATATCTTTTTTATTTTTTCCTAGCAAAACAACATTTGAAAATTTGTGTTTATCTAATATTTTTAAACCCGTTTCTTTTGCAATGAGTTTTGCATAATCTTCTACTTCTTTCATAAGAGGCATGGTTTCGTAACCAAGTCTATTTCTTGCATAGCCTACACTCATATATCCTTTAACCTCAATAAACATAGGATTTGCTTTTTTTATTAGTTTTGCATAGTCCTTAATTTGTTCTTGATTCATGTTCAAACCCCTTACAAGAGTCATTCTTATTACGGTCCGAGTATTTTTTCTTAGAGTTTTAAATAAAGAAAGAGTTTCATTAAATTTTTCCCATGCATTTTTGCAACTACTTCTATGCCACTTCAGGTATAGTTCTTTATTTGGAGTATTCATAGATAAATAAAGCTGCGTAGGAAGTGCTTTTTCTTTTTGCATTTTCTTTAAAACTATCGGATTTAGACCGTTAGTAACAATGAATGTAGAGCATTTATTTTTCCTTAATTCTCTTACCAAATCAGAAAGATAAGGATAAAGTGTTGGCTCACCACTGAGAGAAATTGCGAATTGATTTGGATTTTGAGCTTCTTCCCATTTTTTCATATCTACTTTTTCATTGCCTTTGAAACCCATAAGGAGTTTTCTTTGAGCAGTTATGCAACCTTCTATAACTTCTTTTGGAGTATCTGAATTTTCTTTAGTTAATTCTGTACCTTCTGTATTTTCAATAGCTCTCCAGCAGTGCAGACATTTATTCTGGCAAAAAAGGATGCAAGGTGACATCTGAGAACATCTATGACTTTTTATCCCATAAAATTGTTGTTTATAACATCCACCCTCATTAAGAAGCGATTTTTTTGTCCATCTGCATATTTGAACTCCTGAATTTTTTCCAAAAGTAGAATAGTGCTGTTTTTTTAAAAGTTCTTTATTTTTTTCAAGCATAAATTACCCATGAAGGTTCTGTTTAAAAAACCCGCTATCGAAACATTTAAATAGTATTATGAATATATATTCATAACTAAACAATAGGAGAAAAACAAAAATGCCAAACAAAGACGGAACAGGACCCAGAAGCGGATCAGCAGGACCTAGAGATGGAAGAGGACAAGGTAAAGGAAAAGCTGGCGGAAAGGGAATCGGAAAAAAGAAAGGCGGAAAAAAAGGAAACTGTTAATTCAGTTCCTTTTAACTAACTAAACAACATGGAGGAAAAATAAAATGCCAGGACAAGACAAAACAGGACCATTAGGACAAGGACAATTAACCGGAAGAGGTTTAGGACTTTGCGGAAATGGATCAGGAATGCGAAGAGGCTTCGGTAGAAGCTGCGGCAGAGGATTTGGAAGAGCTAGATGCCCGCCAAAATTTGCAGTAGGCTTCTCAAAAGAAGACGAAAAGAAAACTCTAGAAGCAGAACTAAATGAAATAGAATCTGAAAAGCAAGAAATTCTTAAAAGAATTAAAGAGCTCAAATAAGGGCTCTTTTTTATCTTTTCTTGAAAAGATTTAAATAGAGATTTGAATAGGTATTCATAACATGGTAAGACCTCGATTATGCAGAAGAATCCTCGCAGAGCCTGATGTAACCTACTTCAAGCCAAGAGGTATACCTTTAAGGGAATTAGAAGAAGTTATTTTACTTGTTGATGAGTTTGAAGCTATAAGACTAAAAGACTTAGAAGGATTAGAACAGGAAGAATGTGCTAAAAAAATGAATATTTCTCAGCCAACTTTTCATAGGTTAGTTTTATCTGCTAGAAAGAAAATTGCAGATGCGATAATCCATGGAAAGGCAATCAAAATAGAAGGAGGAAATTGTAATTTTAGAAAATGAAAATTAGTTATTTAATTCCCATAGTTATAATCCTAGGATTGATTACATTATTCTTTTTCCCCGAACCCGAAACTAATTTTTTTGCATATGCTGGAACAGCATTATTCTATATAGTAATCGTTATTTTTTTACTAATTTGGCATAGGAGGAAAAAATGAAATTTCAAAAGATATTGATTGCCCTTCTTATCACATTAATGTTTTCTTTTGTATTAGTTAGTGCTCAAAACTCTACTTGCATTTACTTTTTTTATGGTGATGGTTGTGCCCATTGTGCTAGGGTTGACCCTTTAATAGATAGTTTAGCTTCAGATGCTTCTCTAAACATTCAAAAGTTTGAAATCTATAACGATCGTTCAAATATGCTCTTACTTAATCAGTATTTTGATAATTACAATATCTCCAATGAAAATCGTGGAATACCTGTAGTTTTTATTGGGAATAATTATCTTATAGGAGATAAACCCATAATTGAACGTTTAGAATTGTCAATTAAAGATAATGTTGGGGCAGACTGTCCTATCTTAAACGGAGGAAATATAACTGGAACAGTCGGATTATCTTCATCTGTTGAAAAGCTTGAAAGTTTATCTTTGCTCGCGGTTATTGGGGCTGCTTTAGTTGATTCGATTAATCCTTGCGCTATTGCAGTCTTATTAATTTTAATGGGCGCCCTATTAATATCAAATGATAAGAAAAAATCTCTAAAAGCGGGATTTGCATTTACACTTTCAATTTATATTGCTTATTTTTTATTTGGATTAGGATTATTCTCAGTTATTCAGGTCTCGGGATTATCTTATTGGTTCTATAAAACTATTGGAATTGTAGCGATTATTATTGGGTTAGCCAATTTAAAAGATTATTTTTGGTACGGAGCAGGCGGTTTTGTAATGGAAATACCAAGAAGTTGGAGACCTAAACTTAAAGAATTGCTTGGTAAGGTAACTTCTCCATTTGGAGCTTTCCTCATGGGTTTTGTAGTTTGTCTATTTGAGCTTCCTTGCACAGGCGGGCCTTATATTGTGATCTTAGGATTATTAGCAGATAAGATGACTATGTGGGCTTCTGTTCCTATTTTATTATTGTATAACTTAGTTTTTGTATTACCCCTAATTATAATTACTCTTTTGCTCTATTTTGGATTTTCTAGTGTAGAAAGCACTACAAAATGGAAAGAAACTAATTTAAGAGTTCTACATTTGATTGCCGGATTAATTATGTTAGTTTTAGGAATTCTTATTGTTTTCGGGTTTATTTAATAAGTAAGATATTAATTTTTAGAACATTCTTTGCATAAGCCAGTAACATCGATTTGAAAATGACATATCTGCCCATTAATCTTATTCTTTATAAAATCTAAAGAGTTAACTTTAATGTGTTCAATTTTTCCACATTTTTTACATATAAAATGACAATGATTGTTATCTTGAAATGAATAAATGGTTTTTCTATTGCAGATATACGAATGAAGTTTACTTTTATCTGTTAAATCACTTAGAAATCTATAAACTGTTGCAATTCCTAGATGCGAATCCTTCTTTTTTGATCTTATTAGCAGTTCTTCAGGAGTAAAAAATGAATTAAATTTTTTAATTTCTTCATTTAGTAATTCTTTTTGTTTTGTATTTCTTGATTTTCTTTCCATTCTTTCTTATTGATAATGAAAATCAACAAGCTTTATAAATAATTCCCCTGTTTTAATTACATGAACTCTGTTTGGTTATATTCATTAGTGAGCGTATTTCTAGTTAGTTTAATCTCTCTTGTAGGTGTTGCAACTCTTTCAATTAGGGCAGATAAACTAAAGAAATTTTTAATATACATGGTTAGCTTTTCTGCAGGAGCCTTATTGGGTGATGCATTTATTCATCTACTTCCCGAGTTAGCTGAAGAAGGACTAACACTAAACTATTCTTTAACCATTTTATTTGGGGTTTTATTATTCTTTTCATTAGAAAAAGTTGTTCATTGGAGACACTGCCACATGCCCATTACTAAAACTCATATTCATCCATTTGCTTATATGAATTTAATTGGAGATTCATTACACAATTTTATTGATGGGTTAATTGTAGCTGGAAGTTACTTAATCAGCATACCTGCCGGAATTGCAACAACTATCGCAGTTATATTTCATGAAATACCTCAAGAAATAGGCGACTTCGGAGTTTTAGTTCATGGGGGCTTCACAAAAGGAAGAGCAATATTCCTAAACTTTATTACTGCTTTAACTGCTGTTCTTGGGGCTGTTTTTGCCTTAGTATTAAATAATTACGTAGCTAATGTTGAAGGATATCTAATCTCTCTGGCGATTGGTGGATTTTTGTATATTGCGGGAAGCGATTTAATTCCCGAATTACATAAAGAAACAAAAATCTCTGTTTCATTAATTCAAATATTGACATTTGTTTTAGGAATTATTGTTATGATGGCTTTGTTGTTATTAGAATAATCTTATCGGTCACTATTTTGTGACATTTACTCTCGACAAAGTTTATAAACTTTAAACACCATCAATAAATCAATAAACAACCTAATAAACTAAATAAAAAAAGTTTTTAGAAACGACCAAAAAGGTAGACAGCCGGGAGCCGGGATAATACCCTTTTGGCACTTTGAAAAAACTTTTTTTCTATTCTCTAGAAGCATATCTAAACAATAACCTTAAAAACCTAAAACCTTACTTTCTATTATTGGGGTGTTCGTAAAAGAACACGGTAGTTCTGAGTAAATATTAAAATGGAACATTATTTCGATTCATTTAGAGGTGCCGAATTCACCCCAGAAGCCATAAAGGGATACCAAGAAGACTGGAAGAGATTATTCTATGAAAGGGAATTGGTTACTTTAGAAGAGGATAAAGAAAAACTTGATAAAGATCCACAGAAATATGCGAGGGATTATTTTAAAGAGGTTTTTTTAAAATTCTTTAAAGCAACTCGTGATATTGAAGATTGTAATTCGGACCATCAAAATATTGGGGAGTTGTTCCGGGACTGTTTCCCATATTGTTATACCAGACATCCAAATCTCGATTCTTTTATCGATCTTGGTTGCGGGGCAGGGTGGCCCGTTGCAATTGCTTCAATGTTAAGATATAGGGCCGTGGGTATAGAAAGAAATCTTGAAGTTTTAACATTAGGAAAAGAAATTTTTAGTGAACTTAAAATAGGCGATGAAAGATTGATGGGGGGAGATTATTTACAAGATACCTTTTGGAAAAGTAATCATTGTGGTGTGAACCCCGTTGCTCAAACACTTTTTCTATTGTATCAACCAAAAAAACAGATAGATATGGGGTTGCCATTTGTTTCTAAAAATATGCATGAAAATTCAAGGATAATTACCGGAAGTGATTTTTTCAGCTCTGATGATTCTGAAGCTATGGATCAAGAGCTTGATCAATTTAATCTTCAAATAGAGACTAATCTTTTTGGACGTTATCTTATTTTGAAGAAGAAGTAATTATTTAGGGCATTCTTCTTTTCATTAGTTTTAAAGTCAAATATTAGTGGAAATAAATAAATAAATAAATAAAAATTCTCTAAGAATTTTGCATTCTAGGCGAGGGTTGCCTCAAAAAATCTAAAACCTCTTCCAGTCACGCCCTTGTGACAATTCTCCATCGACAACCTTTAAAAACCCCTTCCATGCATGAGCATCAATAAAATACCTGATAAACTAAATAAAAAAATTGCCTAACTTTGCTATCTCTATGCCGAGAGCACAGAGTATTTATCGCAAATTTTTAATCCGGCAATTTTAGTCTTTTAAAATTGAACGCCGTGCCAAGAACACAGGGTATTAAACCCAATTTTAAAATAAAAAAAGTTTTTAGAAATAAAGAAAACCTTGTTTAACTTGCCGAAGGCACTTTTAGGTTTTCTGGATGATCCAAAATTTACAAACAAAAAAATTTATGGACATAACCAAAAAGGTAGACAGCCGGGAGCCGGGACTCGTATTTGGTTTCTGAAATCAGGGTTTGTAATTGGGATTATTTTTTAGGAATGTTTTTAAATTTGAATGGGTTCTAGTTAATATGAAAAAGTTCGAAAATAAACTTGAGGTATTTGAATACATCAAGAAAAAGTATTCTAAATCAAAAACTGTTTTAATCAGAGGGTCTACTGCTAAGGGTAGAATAAATGATTTTTCGGATATAGACATAGAATTCTATCAAAACAAACCAGCGAAACCTGAATATGAACTTATTTTGGTTAACAATAGACTTGTTTTAATGACTGCTTATCCCTACAGGGCAGGTAAGAATATAACCCAAATTCCTAAAAATGTTATAGTTTTAATTGGAAAATATTGCGAACAGATTGAAAATCAAAAGGGTTATACTAAAAAGGAAAGGTTAATTAGAGATAATCAGATGTTTATTGATTTTTTATTTAAATATTTAAGAACAAAAAATTCCAAATATTTTAAAATTATAGAAAAATATTTCTTAAGATTAGGATCGAATTAAAAAGTCCAAACCCTTACTTTGGAAACTATTCGGTTAAACCGGGAGCCGGGATTGTACCTTTTTGACGATTTCAAAAAACTTTTTTTCTAATTGAGTATTAGAAATAGTTAAAAGTATATTCTTTCGGGTGCAGACTCCGTCTTAGTGGTGGTGTGTGAAGATTTATTAATGGATATTCAGTACAATAAATATAGGGCGGAATGGTACTTAGATGGTTCAGCAACTCCTTGCGGAGTAAACGAAATAGAAATAATGAATAACACAAATTCTCAACAAATTAATCAATAAGGCTTAATTTTTCTCTAAAAACTCTTATCGCTTTAACCATCAAAAAAATCCTCATTAAAATTTATCGGATTTTTAGGATACAGAAATGCACCTGCCCCTTAAAGGGTGCAATTTTAATACAAGCATTTCTGTATAAAAAACTTTATATACCCTGATGTGATTTCAAAAATAAATAAATCTCATTAAAAAAAGATGGTTACAAACGAAGCGCTCGAAGACAATTTTGGAACAGAGGGAACTGTTATAAAAGAAGTTGAGGACGAAATAGAAGCAGACGATATCTTAGATTCAGACGAAGATTATTAGTCTAATATCTATTTTGTTTTTTTAAATTTTCATTTCAACTATATTGTTGTTCTTATCTAATTCTAATTCATTTGCAATTATTTCAAGCTTAATCACGTTTTCCCCTGCAGAAGGTAGTCTGGCTTCGTAGGAATATATGACACCTGTTCCAAATCTTAGACCTTCAATTTCTTTTGTCGAAATTTGTTCGCTATTAGAATAAACATTGAATTCAAAAATATTTGAATCTTTCAAACCCCGATTATCTATTCGTATTGTCATATCCGCATAACCCTCCTTGCGAGTTATTGTTACATTACTAAAATATAAATCAGGAAGGCTTTTTACAGAATATACTTCCTTCAATATCTGTATCATGTCTAAATCAAGCTTTTGATTACAGCTTACATAGGGGTATAATATAGTTTCAGATTTGTTTATATGATTAAATCCTAGAACATGCAATAATTCATGGAGCTCTGTAACCGGAATCGCGCAGGATGTTTCCTCATAAAGAATAACTTTTCCCTTCAATATAATTGGGTATTTTGTATAGCTAATTATGCTTGTAGGTCCGCCCTCACCAGCTACAAATTTATTTGTTTCTGTTTTATATGAATCTTTAGAACATCCTACAAGAATCTCTGCGTCTTGTTCATTAGTAACGTAAAATGATATTTTCTCAGTTCTATTTTCAATTATCTCTAATGCTTTTTCAAAATCAGAAGCTTTTTTTCCAGCGCAGTCTGAATTGATAAAATAAGAAATTCTACTTTCTGAAAATCTTAATCCTGGCATGAATTGAGTTGCATCTCCGCTGACATTTATGAGCTCTTTTGTATCCTCGCCAAATAAATTAAATAACTTCGGCTCGCCCGGATGATTGTAATTCATATTCAAATAATAACCTGCAAAAAGAATTACATTTCCAAGAAGCAGTATAAGCCCAATGTTAATAATTAGTTTAATTACATCCTCGGTTTTCATAACATCGCAAGGATTTTAGATATTATAAATCTTATTAGTCTTATTAAGGAGCATACATAAGTTTTATAAATGAAAAATAACACGAGTTCTTGTGCCTCAATAGTACAGTGGCTAGTACATTCGCCTGTCACGTGAAAGACCCGAGTTCAATTCTCGGTTGGGGCGTTCTACGGAAAAGTCGGAAAAGGTGAGATGTTCATCTGGACATACATTTGCCTTTTAAGGCAAATTGTGTTCTATAGAACATGGAACAAACAATTACCGACGCAGAAAAAGATAAACAAAGAGTTGAGAAAAGGCTTAACAAAGAACCCCTAAGATGGGCTAAGTGGAAATCTGAGTGTTATGCGAGGGGCATTCCAAAAATAAGCAAAGAAAATTCCGAGATAATTCTTCAATACGTAAAAGATATGGAGTTGGGCATAAATGTTAGCGTTAAGAATGTAAAAGGAGCTCGTTCTCCAAGAAGATTAAATGACCTCAAGGACAAGCTTATTATCTTTGCGAAAAAATTCGAGCAACTTTATGGCATTAAGGACTTATCAAAACTTGAAGAAAAACATGCCTTTGATTTATTCTATCGCATGCAACACGGAGACCTTAAAACTAAAGCAGGAGAAAACTACAAATCGATTGATACTTTTACTAAATCATTCAAGGCATTCTGGCACTGGCATCAAAAAGTAAACAGAAAGAAAGGAGTTCATATAGAAGATTTAACTCAAGACTTAGCTATTAAGGGTGAAAAGCCAGATTGGGTTTATATGACTGAAATCCAAGTAAGGCAACTGGCAGACTCTATGGGCTTCTATTATAAAGTTTTGATAATGTTTTTGTTAGATACGGGAATACGAGCTCCATCAGAGTTATCGCATTTAAAAGTTTCTAATTTGTATAATGACTGCAAGGAGTTAGACATTAGAATTTGTAAGAAAGGCTCATTTCCAAGAAAGATTAAACTAATGTTCAGCTCAGAATTACTTAAAGATTATATCCAACTTAATAAGAAAAATCCAGATGATTATTTATTTCCAACCTGCCCCGAAGTAGTTAATAGAAACTTAAAGAAATCAGCAGTTAAATTATTTGGAGATATTACAACTCTCGGAGGTCATAAATACTCTCAGATTAAGATGTATGACTTTAGGCATTGTGCTTGCTGTTACTGGTTGCCTCGTTACCCAACAGAGTCAGCACTAAAGTATAGATTTGGTTGGAAGAAAAGTGATAAGATTAATTATTATTCTGAAATGCTTGGTATGAGGGATACTATTTGCGAAGGAGATTTGCTTATAGATGTAACCAAGACCGAATTAGAGAATAGATTAAAAAAAGTTGAACAAGAAAATGGGCTGTTAAAAGATAAGGCTTTGGAGTTTGAGAAATATATGAAGATAATTGATGAGCTTTCTAAAAGGATAGAAAAGCTAGTGCCATTAAAGAAATGAAAAAATTAAATGGGCAGTATATACTGCTCATATAAACCCTTTTAAATAATAAAATCATTGTATAAACATCAAGAAAATGAAAAATCAAAAGAAGTTCATAGGAATTGCCAGAACATCACATTTTGTGGGTGAGAGAAAAGTAGGATTAGATACAAATATATTGATTAAACTCTGTGATAATCCCCTTTTCTTCAGTTATGAAGAAAGTAGGATATTCAAATATCCTAATTTAGTCTTTATTCATGTGATAAATAAATACGAGTTCATAAAATACTTAATCAACAAAGGTCTTAGTGAAGAAGAAGCAAAAACAAAAGTAAACTCATTTATTCGAGAGAGAAATATAAGCGTTATTTATCCCAGAGACGTTTTTATTCAAGAAGACGAAATTAACTCTTTTGAAATAGCTGTAAATAAGAAATTAAATGAAAGTGGAAAAGAGTATCTTGAGTGCCATAAACCGGATAGTATAATTCTTTTAGCATTTAGAAAAGTTAAGATAAACAGGGTAATTTCAACAGATGAAGCTTTTAGAGAAGGTGCTAAATTTTTAGGTCTTGATGGAGAGAATATTCCTTCATTAAATTCAAAAATTTCAAGAGAATTAAAAAGGGTTTTTGATTATAAAAGAAAACATAAAAGATTTAGATAGTATTCAAAAAGTCATTAGTTTTCTGAAAATTACCATTAAATTCACAAGATAATCCTTGCCAAGTTTCCGTTCTTAGCTTTCTTGACTTTAGAGTTAGTTCTTTCTGCTCTTTTTCAGGAGTATTAACAGAGAGTAATATCTCAAAGTCTGCAAGAGCCATTTCTCTTTGAACTATCTCTTGAGTGTTATTTTGAGCAATATTGAGTATCTGTGTTTGTCTATCTTGCCAAAATTTAAGCAATTCAGGAGATTTTATTTGTTGTATTTCCATCGTTTCATTCATTCTTTCATTAATATAGGGTAATAAAGAAAAGTAAGACCCTATAGCCTACTCTATCCTAATCTAACCTATGTCTCAGCTATTTAAAAACCTTATTGTCTATTTGGAAAAAGTGAAACAATAAATTTCCAGATGTCTTTTAATTGTCTTTTCCAAGAACTTCTTCCAGCATCCCTTATACCTGATAACCAAGCAAAAATAGCTATTACAAAAAATAGTATAAAAGATAAAATCAGGATATAAGGATAAATCTTTCCTAATTCAAAAAATAACATTATTCCAGTAATTACAAGAAAAACTTCAGAAAACATCCAAAGATTTATAGTTCTTTTAGTCATTTTTTGTGAGAAATAAAGTTGGATTATAATAGAAAGTGCTAAAGAAATTACAATTATTAGCCATTCTCTTTCATTTTTGTCATCTTTTTCTTTCTTAGCATCAGTAAACCATACCATCGCATCTCCGTTTATATGAGTCTCAAGGACCCACTTTCCGTCTACTTTGCTGACTATATCAAAATTCTTCAAACTTTCAATTACTGAATTGGTAGAAGGTAACACCAGCGTTCTTGAAAATTGCACATCAGGAAAGCTTGTATCCACCCAGGCTATATAGTAATTTCCATTAGTATCAACAAATCGATTTATATCATAATTGATTCTTATAAAGAAGTTAGTGCTTGAGGCATTCAAATTAGCTAAACTAAAGGAGATGGAGACATAAGAACCAGCACTTACATTTACAATACTTGGAATTGTAATATTACACGGAAGGTTTATACTCTGATAGTCTCCTCCCCAAGAAGATAGTTCTCCATCACATACAGATACATCAATATTAGACAATTGCGAAGATATTCTTTCAGCAGGACCCAATATAATCGAAAAATTATAGTTTCTTTCCTGTATTATACTCTTATTCGAGATATATCCTTGTAGTAACATTTCTGAGTGTAAACCATTATTAACAATAGTGGAATAGTCGTCAATTCTCCATAAGCCAGCACAGGAGTTTGGAGCAAAATAGCCCAGATAGGTAGCAGAAATATTGCTAATTACTAAAAGAGCCAGTCCAATCATAAGTATTATTTTTAAGCTAATTAGTATTTTGTTTTTCATTTTTTTTCAATTTTGGATTTATCCAAAAGAATATTCTTTTTAATGCGTATAGATATAAAAAGCCACATATTATGAAAACTAAAACTAATAATAAAGTAAGTGGAACTTTTATAGTCCAGAAATAAATATTAAATATTGATTCACCTTTCAATTCTAAGAGTATTATTGCTATAATTCCTCCAAACGTAGCGTATACTATATTCTTGAGATAGTCATAACTTTCTTCTGGGTGTTTTTTTGATAATAAAAATACGAGGATACTTAATAAAAGAATTAAAGCAAATATGCAAATACTCAAAATTGCTACAAGAGCATATATTCCTAATAAAGCATAATCAGTCATGGTTATCTAAAATGGGGATAGAATTTAAACTTTATCTTTACTTAAAATTCGGTAAATTAAAACTCTGGAAAGTCAAACAAATATTTTTGTTTTAAGATAATTATTTATTTCCCCCATAACCTGCTTGCCTATTGTAGAGATTCCACTTAAATTAAAATGCCTTCCTTCTAAATTATGTAACCAAAATCTTTGCCCTTGGCTACTTACGGGGTATCTAAGTGACTGACCGAATTGATTTATCCAATCAAAATCTTCTATGAATAGTATAGAAGTCGGGCTTAACTCAAAATCTGCATAATTTTCTTTTACTTTCTCTAAACTTGCTTTTGGACTATGTCCCACAGACCCTTGAGATAATGAATCTAAGGGGACATTTGCCTTTATCAGAAGTGCTTTAAAGACAAGTTCTAAATATTGGGAGAAATTCATCAAAATAGGCAAAATATCCTCATCATAATATACTGCATCGATACCCCGTTCTTCTTTTTGCAACAAAGTTAAAAAGGCTTTTCTATAAGACTCAGAAAAATAAAAAAATATTTCCCAATCTTCTTTTTCTTCGCCAATCTTATCCCAAACGTAATATTCTCTTTCAGGCATCTTAGAAACCGAAAATCTTTTTAATTATCTCAAAAATTGAACTTACTATCCAAGCAGGGGCATTTTCTTTTAATACTTTAATCGTAGAAGAAATTAGCCCTTTATTTGGAGTTTCCTTTTTAACTTCTTTTTCAATGATTTTGACTTGTTTAACTATCTCTTTCTTATTTTGAGGATTCGTTTTCTCAATATCATTATAAATTTTGCTAAAGTCATAGACTATAGAAGTCAAGGCAGTATTATTCTCATTAGTGATATTGGTCTCTTGATTGTTATTCTGATTAATATGAAGATGAATATTTGAAGGGTTAGATATTTGGGCATTCGGAATATTAGAAACTTTGGGCATTGCCCTTATCGTCTTTACCTCATTAAGAAATAAATCTGCAAGACGATTAACTCGGTTTGAGTCTCCAAAATCTTGTGTGTCAAAATCTATACCTGCTTCTTCCAATTCAAGGTAACATTCATTTAGTTCTTGAGTGGGCTCTAAACAGTTTATAATCATCTTAGCAGAAGCGATTATTTGACCTGCTCCATTTCCAGAAATCAAAGTTACTGGGCTATTAAATGCCTGAATATCCCTATTGAACTTTGCTATAGCTGTTGTTATATCCATATCTTCACTAAATCGTTTGACTTTAAAAGTATTTATATTTTAGTAAAAATAACGTAGAGAATACAAAGCGTCTTACTTTTACTCAATATTTATAAATAAGAACTAATAATAAACCTTATGAAAAAACTAGGTCTTAATCAATTCATAAAAGAGAACGAAGGATTACTTGTAGTTTTGGGTCTTTTTATTACAATCTTGCCTCTTTCTTTTGATACTATAAATCAACTAAACGCAGATTATGCGGGTCTAATCGCAATAGCTACTTCCATCGCGATTTTATTGATTTTAAAAATTTTTCTTTGGAACAGAAAAAAAGAACTCTCCATAGAAGCAGAAATATTCGTATGGGTATTAACAGTAATTTCTTTAGTAGTTTCATTTTTAACATATCAAATGTATACTAAACTTACTTTATCTCTTTTGGATTTAGTATTAAGTGCATTTTATTTTATAACGGGCATACTTCTTTTTGCTAAGTTCATTACTAAGATAGAAAAGATAAAGAAATTTAAATTCTTAATGAACTTAATAATATTCCTAATAGCCCTCGCTCTTATCTATTTTAAAAATGCAGATATTCTTCTTAATGATTGTTTGAGGAGATTAAACTTTGTAATCCCCCCGATATTAACATTAGAATATGAGTCTATTTTCTTTGCAGGGATATATGTTCTTACTTTAGTTTACGGTTTATTTGCATTAGGAATAGGCTATTTTTGTCAAGAACTATTATATGAAAAGTTTCTCAAGAAATATATCTTAAAAATTAAGTTATATTTTAAGAAAAAATAGAGCTGTGTGTAAATACTCTTTTTTATAGGGAACTAGCCATTAAAAAAACCATAAAAGGCAAAGAAATAGAGTATTATAGCAGTAATTATCAATGTTACAATCCAAACAATTCTTTTTTTCTTATTTCGAACTGCTTCCTCTAAACAAATAACAGCAAATATTCCAGTTAAAAAAGCAAGAATTTTAAAGAGAGTCTTTAACTGAGAAGCAGGATTCCATCCTTTCGATGGTTCATCTTGTCTGACATTAAATTCGACTGGATTTGCTATAAATGTAGAGGATTGTAACATTGAACCACAATCTGAATTTTTTAAATTAAAGTCACGATAACATTTCATGTTGGAAAATGATAATTGAAATTCATTAATTTCCCATTTACCTAACTGTTTTGTTGCTTCATTGTAATCCTTTAATGGCAAGTAAAATAAAGTTTCTATACTCTTATCTGGTTTTAAGCAAAATGAAGGAGTATCAAGAGCGTCATGGGTGGAGAGGAGGTATCTTTGAATATATCTTTCTTTATCCCCTAGATTCTCAGAAGATAGTTTGAATTGGTAACTTATTGAATCAAAACAAATAAACTTATTTTGGTCATTGATTATGCTTAATTGAAGCATAACACTCTGATTTGGTTTTAAACTAATCTGCAGACTGTTATCAAAACAGGTTTCAGAGGTGCATAATTTTAACTTTGGCACAATCTGTATTGCTGAAGCAAACGAGAGAGATAAAAGTAATAATAAGAAAAAACTAAAAATCAATACAGTCTGTGCTTTAAATTTCATATAGAACTATAGAACAAATACCTTATAAACTTATTTATTTAAATCAATCTTTTATCTCTTATGCACATTCACATTTACAAGACCTTGTGCAAGCCCATCCCTCTTTGCTTACTTCTTTATTGACATCAGTGTAAGACCAACAATCAAATTTAGAAGAACTTAACTTAAAATTTAAAGAAGCACATTTAATCGCACAGGGTTCTTGGCATAAACCTGATTTTCCATCTTCAGAGTCATAGTTACCCCAACATAACTTCGCAGTTAAATTATTATCTAAATCACTTCCACACAACTCTTTAGAAGTTAAATAAAAACTCTGTTTAGTTGTCTTTGATTGAATAACAAAAAACAAAATAACTGATAATAAAACTACAACAATGGCAATTCCAATCCAAAGATAACTATTTTTATGATTGTCTACCATTACAAATAAGTTATGCTATTAAGGTATTTAAATCTTATTCTTAACTTCCTTACCTTTTTTAGAAATCTTATAAATAATTCCTTTCACTCCATGCTCACTACTTGGATTTAGACAGATAGCATATCCTTTTTCAGCTAACCATTTTAAAGCTCTTGAAGTCTCCCTTAATGTAATGGTCTTGCCTTCTTTAGATTTTACTATTTCAATATTAACTTTTCTCATTAGTTCAGAAACCATTAAAGCTCTTTCTTCTAAAGCTAAGAAAACGAGTTTGTGTTGCCTACCTCTAAATATTTCTGCTCTCATTAAATCTACATCTTTGGGCATACACAGGAGATACGCAAAATTCCTTAAATAACAAGATACACATTTGATACACAATATTTAAAAAGAAAGAAAACGAAGATTTAGTATGCATAACGATACGATTAAGAAGTCTTGGTATAAACGATGGTGGGCAATAACCTTATTTGCTATAATTGGATTAGTTATTTTAGCCAACTTGTTTGGTGGAAATAATACTTCTAATAGTTCATCTTCAGATAATGGTGGAATAAAGGCAACACCAGAAGAAGCTAAAACTTATTCCATAGGAGACTCCATTCAAGCAGGAGATTTTACTTGGAAGATTACTAAATCTTCAACAGCAACAGAAATCGGTGAAGATTTAATGGGCACATTTTTTGGTGAGAAAGCAGATGGGATTTTTATTATTCTTGATGTTGAAGTTACAAATACTGGAAAATCAGCAATACAAACTTATAAAATTGAAGTTGATGATATGATCAGTTAACATGGTAGAAATAATTTGCACTTTTGAAGAATTCCATAAGTATATTGGACCCAGAGTTAGAAATGTAGTTCAATCTATAACTAAGAAAAGAAAGAAGGAACTTAAAAGTATTTGTCAAGAATGCAAAAAAGTCAAGGAATTAGAAGCGGCACATGTAAAAGGGAGTTCTCGAAAAGATATTATTGAAATAATTTTGAAAAAATATGTCTGTCCAAACAATCAAAAATTAATAAAAGTAGATTTAAATAAATTCGAAAAAGAGATTATCGAAAAACATAGACCTTTAGAAAAATACTTTAAGTTTTTGTGTTCAGCATGCCATACCCTTTATGATTCTAACTCTAAATCCTGTTCTATTAAAAAATATAAGGAGATAAAAATTAGTCCGACCATTACCACCTCCAGACCTCAGATTTTAGTAGATTCGGTTAATAAGAAAGCCTATAAGCAAATTCGATAATTATTAGCAGATTTTATAAATCATAACATCTTAATAGGATTATGAAGGGGGAATTGAATGTAATTGACATGTTCTGCGGCGCCGGTGGGCTGAGCTGCGGCTTTCAAAAAGCAGGATTTAAGATTTTACTAGGTATAGACCATAATGCTAGAGCAATCGATACCTTTGTTGCGAATCATAAAGGGAGTCAAGTCTTATGTGGCGATATTACTAAAATGAGTTCTGCAGAGATTGTTAATAAAATTCAGAATAATTCAGTGGATGTAATTATCGGAGGTCCACCTTGCCAAGGGTTTTCGATGGCAGGAAAACGGCAACCAAATGATCCAAGAAATTCTCTTTTTATGGAATATTTGAGGGTCGTAAGAGATCTTAAACCCAAAGTATTTGTCATGGAAAATGTTAAAGGTCTTCTTTCTATGAAAAATGAAAAGGGGATAAAGGTAATTGATATTATTCTAGATGAGTTTTATAAATTAAAAGATTATGAAGTCAATCTTTATAAGGTAAATGCGGCAGATTATGGAGTTCCTCAAAGAAGACAGAGAATATTTATTATTGGAGTTAAAAAAGGACTACCCTTTTTATTTCCCAATCCAACACACTCAAAATATGGCGATAATAGACTTAAAAAATGGATAGGGTTAAGAAAAGTAATACTTAATAAGTCAGAAGTTCCAGAGAAATACTTTTATTCCAAGAAGCTTATTAATGGCTTTAAACGGAGAGAAATAATTAATAAGAAAAGGGGGGTAGGTTTTGGGTGGCAGATAAATTCTAATCTTGATATGCCCTCATATACTCTCTCTGCAAGATATTGGAAAGATGGAGCTGAATCACTTATAAAATATAATGAAAAGGAGATAAGGATGCTTACGCCTGAAGAATGTGCGGTAATTCAATCCTTTCCAAAGAATTATTTATTTAAGGGAAATGAAAGAGAAAGATATACTCAGATAGGGAATGCCGTTCCCCCCCAATTAGCTTTAAATATTGCGGAGGCTATAAAAAAACATGTTAAATGAAGATGAAATAAAGAATCCAGAAAATCTTGGACCAAGTAGGTTCACATTTAATGGAAATATTATCTCAGAAATCGGTGAAGAGTCTATCTCTAATCCGTTTATAGCAATTGCGGAGTTGATAAAAAATTCTTATGATGCCGACTCTCACCAAATAAATCTGAATTTCTTAAATCTAGATAAACATAATCCTAAAATCGTTCTATCTGATGATGGGGTTGGAATGGATTCTTCACAAATTAAGGACCGCTGGATGGATGTAGGATCTCCTCATAAAAAAGAGATTAGTATAACTCCTGAAAACAAAAGGATTCCCGTAGGAGCTAAGGGTATTGGTCGTTTTGCTTCACATTGCTTGGGCAAATCTCTAAATGTAATTACTGCTTCTAAAAATGAACATTTTGGATACAAACTACATTTCGATTGGGAAAAGTTCTCTCCAAAGATTAAAGCCACTGATGTTGATGTAGACACTCAGAGATTCAAGAAGAAACTATCTACTCGGGGGACAACTTTGATAATTGATAATCTAAAACAGAGATGGAATGAAGATTCTACTAAAATCAAAAATCTACTTCGAGATACCTATTTATTAACTTCCCCAATTGATTCTCCAAAAAGTTTTAAGATAAAAACAAACTTATCTAAAGATTTTAGCAATCTTAAGAGATTAGATTCAGAATTTCTAAATAAATCTGCTTATCACCTCTCTGTAAGGCTTAAGGGAAAAAGAAATCTAGAATTTGATTTCCATAAGAATGGGCATACTGCCAAGATTAACCAAAAAAAGGAACTAAAAGAGGATCTTAATTGTGGAGAAGTTTCATTTGATCTTTATTTTTATTATAAAATAGCAACAAAGTGGAAAGAAAGACTCAATAAAAATTTAACTAAGAAAGAGATGGAAGAAATAAGTTCTATGCTTTCAGAATATGGGGGAATTAAGCTATATAGGGATAAATTTAGAGTAAAACCCTATGGTGATCAGGATGCAGATTGGATAGGTCTAGATAAGTGGTCTAGAGATCAAAGTATCGTTCCCGGAAATACTCAGGTGATTGGCATTGTATCTATAACAAAACAAAAAAATCCAGACATCGAGGATACAACAACTAGAGAGGGAGTTATTAATTCCTCTGCTTTTTTTGATCTTATAAAATTTGTAACTACTAGCGTAGATTTATTTGTAGATTTAAGAAGTGAAGAAGAAAGTGATCGCGTTAAAGCAAGAAAGAGTAAGAAAAAAGAAAGAAAAGCTGAAAAAATGGAAGTATCTACCCCGAAGGTAGAAGAAAGACCAGTAACGGTCCAAGAAGCTCCTTTCATTGATGTAAGAGGACCTTTTCCTAGCAGCCATTATAATCAGTGCATATATGAGGCAAATGAATGTGAGAATAGAAATTATCCTAATGCTGCCTTTTGGCTTAGCAGAAAAATTATAGAAAATTTAGTATTTCATGTTCTTCAAAAAAAATATCCTAAAAAAATAGAATTATGGTATGATTCAAAGAATAAAAGAAATCATTCATTTTCTACATTAATTGATACTCTTGGAAAACAAAAAACTGATTTTCCAATTCATTTACAAGAACTTATCAATCAATTTAAAACTGATGTTGGTACTTTTAAGAAAGATGTTGATGCTGCAGTTCATAGAAATCATGTTTATTTGACGAATAAAACTGAACTTCAAAAATATAAAATTAGTAAAATTATTCAGATACTAGTAGATATTTATAATCAAACTTAATAATCACTTTTTGAATAACTCCAAACACTCTTTTCTCATAAACCCCTTAACAAGTTTTATCTTATTTCCACTTTTCTTATCTAATTCTTTATCGTCAACATCTATTTCTTCAAAACCAGCTTTAATTGCATCTTTTTGACTTGCCCCATAAACTATTTTAGGCACATGAGTTATCCAAGCCATATAGAAGCACATTGGGCAGGGTTCACAAGTAGAGTATAAAATACAGCCCTTCAAATGCTTGCTCTTTAATTTCTTAGTTGCCTTTAGAATGGCTTGAGTCTCTGCATGATATCTAGGATCTCCAACCGGTCTTTTTCCAGCTTTAGCAATAATCTTTCCATTCCTTACAACAACTGCTCCGAAATGATGCTTATTTTTCTTAGCATCGGCAATTGCTTCTAGCATGAATATCTCTTCTTTCATAGATCCCCTAGGATTTTAAGATTTAAGAAGTTTGTTATAAGTCCTATTTAATAAACCTTAAAAACCCCAAATAACAAATGTAGCTAAGAGGTGTTAGTACCTCAGAGCTTTTTCTGAGAAATTTACAATATGGACGAAAAACAATTAATTGAAGAATTATTTGCATCAACATCGGCTGAAAAAAGATGCGAACATATTCGAAGAGACAAAACGGGACCTTATTGTGCTAGAGATCTTAAAGAAGGAGAATCTGTTATAGGTTTTGCTAGGAGAAATATATGTGACCCTGCTTCATTACAACTTTGGTGCTTAGATAAAGAGAGATGTAATAAATGTATTTGGTATAATGGTGAGCCTTTCAAGGAACAGGCATTACCAATTTATAATTAATATGGAAAGAATAGAACTACAATACTCTCCCCCGGAAAAGCTGAATCTGCTTTCTATGGCTGTGCCAGATGAGAATGGAATTGTAACCACTTTTGGCTTAAGACCAAATTATCCTGAGCTTATCTCTGCTATCGAAGATATAGATGATTCTTTTGATATATCTCATATAGATGTCTCTGATGCAGGACTCCCAATGTTAAGAAATATAATAACAAAACCTTTGGGCGAATATGATAAAAAAGTTGCTCATTCGTTAGCCCTATTAGCATTATGTTCAAAATATAAAGTGAGACCCTTCCAGCATCTTATCTTCGATGGTGAAGAGCCCAAGATTAATTATGCGGGCTATCATCTTGGAGGTCTTTCTTGGGATGCCTTCCATAATTTTACTTGTAATCCTAATTTTTTTGTTGATGATTCGATAAAATGGTATGGGATTGGTATTCGCGATGTGGGTCCAGGTAGAATAGATTCTGCTAAGGAAGCAGTAAAGAAATGGATTGATAAAGGTTATATCTGCAGAGAACTTGATATAAATTGTAACTTAAGATATCTGATGCCAAATTATGAAGGAAGTCCTGATGATAAAGTGGATATATGGGCAATGAAAGACCGCATCGTAATAAGTGGCGATTTTGAGATGTTTCGTGAAGCTTCTTTAGGTATTACAAAAGGTATTGAAAGCTTGTTAAATGGAGAGTCTAATAAATAATCATTTAAGTGCTTTTGCAAAAAAGTAACTTAACAACAATAATTCTTTTAAAGTAAAAATGAACCTTCCTATAATGGAAGAAACTATGACTCGTAAAGAACTGGAAAAGAGATTAGAGGGACTAGTAGTTTGCAATGTTCTTGATGAATTGCATAGAACCGCTCAGCACTGGAATAAGGGCGGAGCATTAATCCATAGAGTTCGCGGAATGGGTTACATGGCAGAAGCGGGTGCAAGAAATATCCGTAATGGTGAAGCAAAACCCATAAACGGTAAATCTACATTTAAGGATATGCGCGAGCTGAATAAAGAAATGTATGATGGAACAATAAATTTTCTATATCCTTTTGTAAAATCCAAAATATATGTGCCTTAATAATATAAATGCTTAAAAAGTTGGAGAAGATTTTAGGATTATGACATGGCAAACAATAGAAAGACCTGGATATTTTGGAGATAAAAGAGACGAGCTTCATAGCGAGTGGGATAAAAAATTTGGAAAAGATAATTGGAAAATTGCATGGCAATGGGGCGGACTTGTTTTGGACAGATCTGAAGCACTTCAGATGTATGAAGACGGATATTATGAATTCTTAAAATCAAATTCTGAAGTTCTGGATTGGCTTGTAACAACTGCTTCTGATATTTATGATACTGCTCCAACAAATGTTAAGGCAGGATTCAGCTATGATGTTCAAGAGACTAAGAATAATCATCTGCATGATGTAGCAATAAGACGAGCATTACTAAGAACTGGAAATTGGTTTGCAGGAAATAGTTTACTTGAAATAAGAAGCACAGATAAAGAAGGATGGAAATTATCTCCTTGCATGGTTCCATTTCACCTTCCCGAATTGATTTCAAAAGAACCTATAAAAGATTATAGGCAAAAAGGATACTTTTGGTGGGAAAGAAGAGGAGTTCCAAACAGCATTGAGGGATTTTATCAGAGAAATAAGCTTTTACAGGCGAGAGTTGAATAATGGAGAATAAATTTCAAAGGTTGTTTAGTGTGAAAAAACCCATTATTGGAATGATACATCTTGCTGGAAATTCACTTAATGAAAAAATAGGCAGAGCACTTAATGAACTTGAGATTTATCAATCTGAAGGGGTTGATGGGGCAGTCGTAGAAGATTACCATGCTGATGGAAATAGCCTTATTAGTGTCTTGAAAGAAATATCAAAAAAACAATGGAACCTTAAATTAGGAGTTAATTATCTTAGAGATCCAAATTGGGGTTTTGAATTAGCTCAAAAATATGGGGCAAGCTTTGTTCAGATAGATAGTGTTGATGAAGATCTTGATCGATATTCTTCAGAAAGAAAAACTTTTCCAAATCTAGCAGTTCTTGGGGGAGTGAGATTCAAATATCAACCTTCGACAGGAAAGAGTTTAGAAGAAGATATAGTCCAAGGAAAATCAAGATGTGACGCAATTGTCACAACGGGTGACGGAACGGGTCTAGAAACTCCGATTGAAAAATTAAAACAGTTTAAGCATATACTCCCAAATTTTCCTTTAATTGTTGGTGCAGGTGTTGATTATTCAAATGTAATCGAGCAGCTTATGATTGCAGATTCTGCGATTGTTGGAAGTTACTTTAAGCCTGAAAAAAATACATATGCTCCAGTCGGTAGGGAATTAGTAAGAGAATTTATGGATAGGGTAAAAGAAGTAAGATAATCCATAATGAGTCGTAGGTGCTTCCACAAAAAAGTAACTTCACTATATACTCGTTTACACCGACCATTCGGAGGTTCAACTCCTCGTGAGCCCGTATATTCTAAATTGTAATTAACCTTAAAAAGTACTTTAATGACTTGTTCCTATGAAACTAATGATTCTTTGTAGTAAGCATTTTTACAATCAGATTCCTAAAATCCAATCTTTTTTGGAATCTAAAGGACATAAACTAACTTTACCAAATAGTTTTGAGGAACCATTTAAAGAAGAAAGAATGAAGTCTTTAAGCCCTAAAGATCATATTAAATTTAAACAAAAAATGATGAGATTACATGAGCCAAAAATAAAAAAGAACGATGCAGTTCTTGTTTTAAATTTTATGAAAAAAGGTATTCCGAATTATCTTGGTGGGGCAACATTTATGGAAGTCGTAAAGGCTTGGGAGCTGAACAAAAAAATATTCTTCTGGAATCCTCTTCCTAACTGTTCATTTACCGATGAATTAACTGGAATAAACCCCATTATAATTCACGGAGATTTGAATAAAGTTATATAATCGAATTGGAGTGCTTTTGCAAAAAACTAACTTTCTGTATAAGACATTTACCTCCTCTCTCAAATTTATAGAGGGAATTATTTTTATAAATGCGAATCGATGAGGGGCTATTAGAAAAGTTGTTATTTACTAAAAAGTATTAAATTTTAGAAAGTTTTTGTTTGATTTCTTTTAAATTATAGGCGGATTCTACTCCAATAATATCTTCGTCTTTTTCTAAATTAGCAAAAATGCAAGGAATATTATTTTCATTACAATAATCAAAGCTATCTTTTCTATTTCCGCCAATATAAACAAAAGGTTTACCATACTTTTTAACAAATCTTTCAAAAACAATTCGTTTATCGTCTTTTTCTTCAGGGAGAGATGTTTCTGTAATATCAAACAATTTCATTAATTCTGCGGAAGACAATATTTTTTCAAGAGCCGATTGAATATTAGTTGTTATCAAAGCTAAGCGATATTTATCTTTGATAGAGTTAAAATAGGCTATTACTGATTCATTTCTTACTTTTTGGTTTTGTTTTACATATTGGCATACCGAATCAAAGTACATCTCTCTTGCTTTAACTGTTCTTTGTTTTTCACCGAGTTTGGGATAAAGTCGACTCATAATTCCATCTACACAATTAAAATAATCAGGCTTATTTGCCCAGTTCATTATTGTTGGGTCATTTAGCTTTTTTGCCGCATTTTCCAACCACAAAATATGTGCTTTATTCCAAGGCTCATGTTTTAAAAATAGCCCAGAAAGTGTTGTAGCGATTATTGGTTTTTCCATAAATAAAGAATATAAAACTAATTTATAAATCTTTGTTAAATAATTAAAATAATCCCCCACAGCATCCCCCCATATACTCTCCGAGCCGGTCTGGATGCTCTAATTTAACCGACGACCTTTGAAAGCTTTTGTTTTAGATATCTAGCATCAATGACATCTCCGAATTTCCTATATTTGCTTACACTTGCAGTATTCAAAACCACAAAAAACCAATTCTTGTAGTTCTCGTTTAATTCTCTTACTTTATTTATGATTTGTTTTTTATCTTTATCTATTTTCTTTCCACTCTCAACTTCAATCGCATAAGTCTTGCCTTTAATCTTAAAAATTAGATCTGGTTTTTTCGTTGTAAATGTTTCAACTTTAATTCCCTTGTTTTCAAGAAAAGTTTTTATCTCATGTATTACAAAAAAGTGATTAGCTCCTTCATTAAATCTGGGTCTAAGCATATATGTTTCATATTTTCTTGACATCATGCTTTTATGCTTCGAAACTATGTAACCGCAATTTGCTAGATATTTTCTTTCATCTGCATTAAGGCTCTTGTATTTGAAAATTCCTTTTGATGAATCTACTTTTATTTTTACATCTCTTCCTTTTACTTTAATCTTATTGCTTGGTTTTTCTTCTTTATTTAATTCATCAGCATTAGTAGTAATTATTTTATGCTCTTCATCAGAAGCTATAACTTTTATTTTACTGTGATCATCTTCCATAATAAGTAGACCTTCTCCAATTGAACAAGTAAGCAAATGTTGTTTCTCAGAATAGCTTAGATTAAAGGTATCACAAATGCTCTTTATTACTGCTGGCTTTTGTCTCATCAAAAGCGTATAAGCTGAGTTTGCAAGCACAGATTTACCTGCAGGCGAGTTGAATAACCCCTCAACCTCTTGATTTATCAATAATAGTCCAAGGTTAAACTTTCTGCAAGTCTTTACTATTTCAAAAATGTATCCTGCTTCTTCTGTTCTAGAAAGTAAAGACCAAGACTCGTCAATAAGGAGAATCTTCCGAGATAAATCCGACTTCATTTTCATGTAGACATAGTCTAGAACTAGAAACATTATAGCCGGTTTTACCTGCTTGGGGAGATTACCAATATCAAAACAAACAAAACGATTATTAAAATCAATATTTGTGTGAGTGTTCATAAACTTGAAAACTCCATCAACATACATCTCAAGTCTATTAATAATACTCCTTATCGTTCCTTTTTCTATTTGAATAGCCTTCTGTTCGAGATTTTGTAATGCCTTTAGAACATCTCCCAGTATGGGGGGCTTATTTGCCCATGTTGAAGGATCATCAAGTATTCCTTTCTTCTTGTAAGCTTCTGAAATAGCTTTATCGATAAATGCCTTTTGAGGATCAGATAGTTTTCCTAGCATAATTTGCATAAGATCCATTAAAGCTAATCGCTTTTCAGCATAATCATGTCCCATTAAGTCCATAGGATTAATCATAGTATCAGATTCTCTGGATAAATCAATTCTTTGCCCCCCAAAATATTTTACAAGGCTTCTATATTCACCCTGAGGATCAATAACCATTACTTTTGTCCCATTAAGCAGATAACGAGTTATCAATAATTTACAAAAATAAGATTTTCCTCCACCAGATTGTGCTAAAACTAAACCATTGGGATTTGGTAATTTGAAAATGTCTTTGATTATAGGAATCCCGTTATTATTCATTCCAAGCCAAACCCCCGTATCATCTGCTTCAAGAAACTGGCTTGTAAAAGGGAAAAATGCAGAAAGAGCTTCTGTGGTAATATTTCTATTTGCATTTAATTCATCAATTCCTAAAGGAGCAACTGCTTTGAATCCTTGAAGCATTCTCAAGCTTGCGACTTTTGGTAGAATCATTATGCTATTTAATTCTGATTCTACTTTTTTTGTAAGAGTTTCTAATTCTTTTAATGAATCTGCTTTGCAGTTTATGTAAAGACTCACATTGAATAATCGGTCTTTTCCTTTTTGCAAATCTTCTAAAGTCTGCCTAGTATCTCTATGTTGAATATCTAGGGATGGGCTGATAATTCCCTTTTTCTGCATAGAATAAATATCTGCCTGTTGTTTTTGTAGTTCTTTATTCAAGTCAATTAGCATTCGCTCTATTGGATAGGGTTTAATGTGCAAGCTTAAATTAAAATCTGCCAAGGAGCTTACAATTTTATCCAAGAAACCGGCTTCAACATTTCTAGGATAACCCGACGCGTAAATTATTCTTTGGTATTTATCGTTAATTTTAAGGTAGTTTGGCGTATTTTCGATAGACTTGGGGGATAATGCCTTAATTAGATTTTTTCCGTAGTTTGAGCCACCGAAATAGCCCAAAAGGAGCTGTTTTAAACCGATATCCTTAACTCTTTGAACCTTTAGATTTAAGGCAGAAAGCCGATCTATGCAGATTTCCGTCTGAATTTCTATATTTGTCTGTTCAGGAATAACAATGTAAAAAACCCGGTTCATAATCTTATCATTTTTTATGACGGTTCTCAAATGTTCTTCATATTTTTCGAATAATTCCTTAAATTTGCTTTTTTCTGCTCTTTCTTTAAGAGATTTTAGATAGTCATCCAAATCTATGCTCTCCGTGTTCATTAAGATCTGTGTAGGAAAATCTAATGAGTTAAGAAATTTCTGAAATGAATACATAATTGCTTCTTTTTCTATTTCGGGTTTTATACTAAAATTTATTGGTTGAACTTTTAGGATTGCAACTTTTTTCCCTTTAGAGGTAATGATGTAGTCATCTTGTATATCTTTGACTCCTATAAATCGCTCTAGTTTAGGATCTCCTAATTTCAAATTCTGAAATTTTAGAAAAACCCAATAGTTTTTTATTAATGTGCTAAAGTTGAGAAATACAAATCCTATCCCTAAAGAAGAACAGATAACTATTAATGGAACTGCAATAATTAGATTATCGATTTTTCTAAATAAAATAATAGACATAGAACTAAAGATAAAAGCATATAATAATTGCTCAAAATTCAAACCAAACATAATTATTTCTTTATATTCTAATTGTTGGGGGATTTGATAAGTCATGCGAAATATTTAGCAACAGAAACAACCGTGCCTGCTACTGATTCTCCTGTCTTAAAAGCAGACTTTAAAGCCGAAAAAAACATAAGATAAAACATCAAGAAATTAGCAATAGAAAAAACAGAAATCATTACAACTATTTTAAAATTAGCAAATATTGGAATTTCAACAAGTTTCGAGCCAGCAAGAAAAATAAGCGAATCAAAAAAAGTAACAAATACACATATACCTAAGAAATTCAAAATAAGTTTTCCATAACTCTTTAATGGGGGAATAAAATAAAAGAAAACACCTATCGGGATGAAAACCACACCAATTGCTACCAGAATATATCTTAAACATAGAAAAATAACTGAAAATATTAAAGTTAAAACATAGAATATTCCTAAAAAGAACTGCAGTCCGAGATTTATGATATTATCGGCAGTAAGCAAGAAGAATCCGTCATCAGTCATATTAATTATTCCAGAAGTCATAAGGCTGTTTAGATCAATTACAACAGAATAAATAAAATAAGACATTTGAATTAAAATCATCATTATGAATATATTTTTGAACCATTCTTTTGCCTTTTCTCTTTTAATCGCATCATATCCTGAAATCATAAAGTTAAATCCGGAGTACATCAGAAGCAGTCCGTAGAACATAGACAGGATATAAATTATTATTGCCCAAATCGAACCGAAAAGAGAAATATTTACCGGTTCAGTTAAAAGAGACTTGGTAAAGGTAAGAAGTGGCTGAATTGGAGCATTAATTATATTCAAAAAATAATCATAAAGTTTTTCAGGAATACAAGTTGCTAAATTTAATAGCCCACATTCATCGCTCATATTAAACCTCCAAGGTATTTTTTTAAAATAGCATAAAGGAGATAGTTGAGTATCCCAAAAATGGAAAAGTTCCATATTATAGCGAAACGATTTTGATCTGATACATTAATTATTCTTTGAGTTTCATAATTCTCATATTTCACAGTTATTTTATTTTGCAAAAACTCTGCTCTAAGAGAAATATTTCCTTCGATCTCTTGAGTCTTATTTGCATAAGTTAAATTAACTAAAAGATTTTGAGGATAAACGGATACATTAATAGTTTCATTTTGAAGATAGCCTAACTTATTGGTCTTTATGTAAAAACTAACATTTTTAGATTCAATAAAACAAGTTGTTTCAATAGAATTGAAAAAGTCAAATGCATTTATTGTGCAATTATTAGTATTTTTAACTAAAATGTATTTTCCGTCTTTAAGGATATTAGTTATTTTTTCTTGGTTATAATCTTCGGCTTTAAGAGTATAAACAAAATAAGGATCTTTAGAGTAATTTATTGCATAAGTGAACTGATTGAACTTAAATTGAGAGTCTTGAAAGCTTAATTCAAAAGAATTAGAGTAATTTGGTTCGAATTTAGTTGTTCCAGAGTAAGTATTTATGGTTTTGATATTTCCGATTAAAGAATTATTATAAAACCCCACATTAAGAGAATCAGTTATGGAAATAGAATCGCTTTTTACTTCATTGTAATTATATGAACAGCGATAGCTATATGAAACACATCGCCCATTCTTATATCTAGAACAATATCTCTGCCAGTAATAATGGTCTATGCTATAAGCAACATTAATGAGGTAATTTGCCTTTATCTGAGAATCCTGATTAATACTCAGATCTACAAGTTTTCCACTACCTTGATAGTTATTATTTGCATAAATTTTATTTTCTGCATCATTTCTTACTAAAGTGTAAATCCTTTTACAATCTCCCTGGCTTGTTGAAGGATAGCCTGAGCTGTAATAATTGCTTGGAGTTTGAACAGAGTAATTAAATCCAGTTAAGACTTTTGTTTTATTAGATACAAAGAGAGTATTATTGTAAAGAACAGAAGGCATCATTGTAAATATGCTCATCCAAGCATTTCTAACAAATATTCCATTATAATTCTGAATGCCAATTGGTGCAGAGTCTATCTTTAAGTTAGAATTTACATCATAAACAAATTGATGATCTGGATAAAACTTTTTTCCGTATTCTAAATTAGAAATTATAGCTTCCTTTTCAATTTGAGTTAAATTTGAGTTTAATATTTCCATGCAAGTTAGGTAATTGGCTTGAGAAATTGCATTGCAGTCTAAAGAAAAGATTAAGGGGGCTTGGACTAAGACTAATAGTACCAACGCCCCCCATAATCTAATTCTATCCATTCTAACCTACGATAAAATTTACTATCAAAGGTGCAGCCCAAATTACGACCAGACCAATTAGGACATACATTGCCATATTCTTGGCTTTCTCTCTTTTTCCGGGGTCGCTTCCAGCAGTGATGTACATTACTCCTGCAAACAAAAGCACTAAAACTGCTAGAACTGTAGCCGAATACTTAACTAAGTTGTATATCTTCATTACTGGCGAAAGCATCTGATCAAAGGTCGCTTTATCTGACGCAGATAATGTCTGGTTAAATTCTACTGCCATGACAAATTGCATGGACAGAAAAAGAGCCAGAAAGACTAAACCCAATATAGCTGTCGATTTCTTTTTCATTTTTATACCTCCTGTTGAAATTTAATTAACATGAATTTTCAATCAAAAGAGTCATCATCTTCTGAATCCGGTTCATATAAACAAATATCACAAATTCCATCTTCATTTGTAGTATAGGTACCACAAGAACATCTAAATGACTCCATTTTTTCCTCCGGAAAATTTATTTCGAGTATAGTACTTTTCATATTGCCGAAGTATTTTTCTAAAATTGTTTTTGTATTTCCATTTGAAGAAAACGATACAAGAATGACAGAACTTTTCTTCAGTGCCTTCAATTTCTTTTAAGCAGATTATGCATTTTTTCATGATATCCTGCTCTTTTGGAGTATTATATATCGCCTTTCTAAAAAAAACTTAAGTTTTTCCTGTAGTAATTTTTAGAAAGGGTCTAATTAAAAATAGAATTTATTAGTTTTTTATGAAATCAAAAGATTCAAACAAAGAATTTCAATGGAATGTAAAATCAAAAAAGAAATATAAAATAATTTATGCCGATCCACCATGGAAGTATGGGACAGATGTAAGCAAACACTATCCTACTGTTCCAATCAAGGACATTTATAATTTTCCGATAGATAAATTTGCAGATAAAGATTGTGCTCTATTTCTTTGGGTTACATTCCCAATACTGCCTGAAGCCCTAGAAACCGTGAAGAAGTGGGGCTTCAGGTATGTAACTGTTGCATTTAATTGGATTAAAACAAATAAAAATAATGGTAAACCTTTCTTTGGTCTTGGAAACTGGACAAGGGCTAATGCAGAGATTTGTGTTTTAGGATTTAGGGGTAAGCTAGAAAGAAAGTCAAATAAGATTTCTCAAATAGTTCTTTCTCCATTAAGGGAGCATTCTAGGAAACCCGATGAAATAAGGGATAAAATAGTAGAATTATTAGGGGATCTTCCAAGAGTCGAACTTTTCTCAAGGCATTCGATGAAGGGATGGGATTGTTGGGGAAATGAAACAAATAAATTTAACCTGGGCAAAAATGGAAAGTAATAATTCTATAATTTATGATAAAGTTGATGCTGAAGAGATAATTGCTCGATTAAAGCGAATTTTAGATTATTTACAAAATAAATCTAAGGAGGCTATATTGAAAGATGGTAAAGAATTCCATGATTCGAGTTCTAATCGAAACTGAAGTATTAGATAATCTAAAAAGGACAGCGAAAAATGAAAATTTATCCTTTTCAGAATTTTGCAGGAGAAGGCTTCTAGAGCCACAGTCTTTGGCTCAATTAGAACTATGTCTAAAAAAGTTTTACGAAGAACTCAAACATTCAAATAAATTAATTACAGGAGGTATAAAAAATGGTAAATGAAGAAGAAACAAACTTTGAACTTGATGAAGAAAAAGCATTAAAAGAAGCCTTTGAAAAAGCAAGAGAAAATGGCAAGTTGTTTAATGTTACATCTTGGAAATTAAAGAGAGAAAATTTAAGGTATAAAAATGGTTAAACAATTACCTAATTTCAAAGGATACACTGTTGATGAAAGACTGAGACAATTCAGAAAAGTCGATAGAAACAAGCCAAGTATAGACTTTGTTGATTTCGATTCTGAAGAAGGTCAAGAACTTTTAACTGAATACGAAAAAGCTTCTAACTAAACGACTATGGGCTTTATTATTAATTTTTTTAGATTTTTAGGTTTTGAGAAAATGAGTCTATCAAAAGAAACTGAACTAGAATCGAATTTGGAGTTTATCAAAGAAATTGAGAAAAAAATTAAGGCATTAAGTAAGATAATCTCAAAGTATGAGCGGTGTTGTAAAAAGTTGCTTAAAATAGTCGATAATCAAGATAAAACATTAACCTATATCAATTTAATGTTGCGAGATAAGTGATATATACACTCAATCTCGACAAGATTTATAAACTCTTAACAGCAACGATAAATAACAAAATAATCAACGATAAACGATTAAAAAAATACATCACTTAAAGATGCCATAGGGGTCTAGTCGCCGGTTGGGGCGTTCTTGTTATTGAACTCAATGTGAAATAACATTAACCCGATAATAGGAGAAAATCAAATAGTTTTCTTGAATCAGTTAGGGCGTCCGCAACATATTTAACCCTGAAATATCTTGTTTTATTGAAGGAGGTAATAAATTATGTTTGATTGGGTTTCAATTGGTTTGATTGTAATTGCTCTTGCATGGGTAGTTCAGTTAGTTATGTCTTGGAAAAGTAAGAAAATACAGCCAGCTTTTATTCTTCTTTATATGTTGGGAGTACTTATTTTGATGGTTTCAGGATATGTTGACAAACTGCCTGTTTCGCCTTACGAAATTTTCACATTTATAGCTGCTCTAATTGTTTTGATTAGAGTTCTTATGTTGAAGAAATAAAAGGCAATTTTATTTATTTTTATTTTTGTATTTATGTTATTTAATGTAATAATTTAAATACTCTAGAATGTTGTTATTTTTAAGATGGTGATGGAATTTTTACAATATATTTCAATTTTAATTGAATTAGCTATTGCAGTTCTTGGACTTGTTATGATCTCCAAGAAAAAAATTTATGGTTGGTTCTTCCTTATTACTTTTGGAATTTATGTTTTTTATGATTTTATTAAACTTCAAGGAATATCTGTTGGTTCAGATGTTTTATATGTCTCTTTTTTTATAGCAACATTATCTGCTTTAATATTAGCTTGGAAAGTTTATAAGAAAAAATGATATCAGTTATTGGTTTAAGCATAATAATTTTCGCTTGGATTCTTCAATTTTTTTTCATGAATAAACAGAAAAAAATTTATGCTTCTTTTATAACAATCTATGCTTTAGGTGTTGCATTTTTAGTGTATGACGGTTTTTCTTCAGGATTAACTAATCTAGCTATAGCCAATTTAGTTAGCTTAGCAGTTTCTTTAGTTGTTCTAGTAAAATTAAAGTTTTATTAAAAATAAATTTTTTATTCTTTGCAACAATCAATGGCTTTCTTCATTAAATCGCCAACTTTTGAAAAAAAGCCTTTATTATTATCTATTTTTGTATTTTCAGCACTGATTATTCCCCTATAAATTCCTTTTTCTTCTTGGCTTGTTCTTTTTATTTCTTCACTAGAAACAATACCCTTACTGCGTATTGTTTTTGAATCAACTATTTTTAAGTTCAAAGCCCAAAATAAGCTGTATAAATTGAAAGCTTTGTCAAACATCTCTTTAGCTTCTTTTTCTTCACCCTTATGAAGATGTTTTGTCCCGACTTCCATTAGCCTCATTGATGCTGAAAGAAGATGTTTTGAAATGCACCATACTTCGCCTTCAAAATCCTTAACAATTTTTTTCATAAGTCCTTTTCTCATTTCGCGAACTTCTTCAAGAATTTTAAAATACACGTCTTTGTTTGTTTTTTCAGCCGTAAAAAACAAGTGTTCTTCTATGCCAACAAGATTCATAATAGCAATACTTAAGTCTTCATCCTTCGATAAGTCTAACTTATTATCCTTAGCGGCTTGATGCACTTTTTCTACTAAACGTTTGTAATCTTCATTTGTTGTCATGTTTATTTTACCAGTTATAAATCCCTATAAGCAAATGCATTATTACACTTGCGATTATTAGATAGATTAGGGGTATAAGTATTTTTTGATAGTAAACAAGTACTTCATTATTGTTTATTTTCTTTAGATATATATTTGAGAGTATTGCTGCAATAAAAACAATTGTTCCGATTATAACTCCAAAAAGAATTTTATCCATGCCTAAGACTATATTGTCTACTCCACCCATTATGTCCCATGCATAAAGTGGCCAGATAAAAATCAAATAAAAAGAAATAATAATTAAAATCTTTCTGAATAAGAAATGAATATTCTTCCTATTCATCCAATCAATCATCCAAGCTATGCTTGATACTATTAAGGCACCAAGCCAAATTCCGATTATAATATTGTTAACGCCCCATTTTTCAAGAATACCGATACCCGCAGCAACAGCAACAGTGCATACGGGACAAACCATATTATTATTTAACTCCTGCTTGTTCCTTCAAGAAATTAATAATATCAACATCCCCTAGGTAATATTTTTGGTTTGCGTAAAGAAGTGGAACTGCGCCGATATAATCTTTTTGAAGTTTGTAGTAATTTCCTATTGCAATAAGTTCTTTAGCATTTTCTTCGTTCATAGAAACTTCTTTTTGCGTTATATTTAGCTTTGATTCTATATCCTTTTCTTTAATAAAATCTTCAACAACTTTGCAGTGGGGGCATGTAAAACTATAATACAAAATTATAGAAGAATCATCAGCAGGAAGATTTACAACATTACCAGTAATATTATTAGAAATAAGGAATAATACAGCAATCATAGCTATAGCTACAACAAAGAATCCAACTACGACCTTTTGTGCTTTATTCATGTTTTACCCTATATTTCAGCGTTTTTAAAGATTATGAAGGGCTGGGTTTTAAACAAAAATTATATTAAAAACTTTTAAAAAGCCGCAAACACACTGATACTTATGGAAATAGCACCAAAACTAAAATCTTTTTATGAACAATGCGTTCGAGTATGGCATCTTCTTAGAAAGCCAACAATGGAAGAATGGAAAACAGTATCAAAAGTTTCTGCAATCGGCCTAGGGCTTATTGGGCTATTAGGTTTTGTTATTACAATAGTAATGAGTTTTATTTATCCTAAATAGAAAACAGAAAATCAATAGAAAGGTTTATAAGCATTATTTTTATAATAAAATTATCTCTTCTCACATTACTTCAATCGGTTTGTGAGTTGCGTGACATTCAAATAAAGTTAAAAAAATAAAATTCAAAAAAATGATATTTGTTATTAAGGTTACAACAAACAAAGAAGACAGAGCATTAGAAATGATTTCTGACAAAGTTAGAAAGAAAAATCTTGAAGTTTATTCTCTAGTTCGTCCGCACGGTTTACGAGGATATATTTTCCTTGAAGCACTTGACAGAGAAACTGCAGAAGAAGCAGCATTTAATCTTCCCTATGTAAAAGGCATAATTGGAAAAACTCTCGTTTACGATGAAATAAAAAACATGTTGACTCCAAACCTTGAAGAAGTTGATATAAACAAGGGAGATATAGTTGAAATAATCGGTGAACCATTCAAAAAAGAAAAAGCAAAAGTTACACGTGTTGACAAACAAAAAGGCGAAGTAGTTGTTTCACTTCTTAACGCTGTAGTTCCAATCCCAGTTACTGTAAAGATAGATAATGTCCGAGTTATAAGAAAAGAAGAAACAGAAGAATCGCAAGGTTTATCAAGTGATAATTCTGAAGAAGAAAGTAATAATTAAAAAATAAATAAACAAAAAATAATAAAATGATAATAAAATTATTAGTCGACGGCGGAGAAATGAAACCAGGCCCAGTAGTTGGACAAAAATTAGGCCCTGTTGGAATAAACATCGGACAAGTAATTTCTGAAGTAAACAAAGCGACAGCTGAATTTAAAGGAACAAAAGTTCCAATTTCTTTAGATATTGATACTAAAACTAAAAAATTCAAGGTTGAAGTTTCTTCACCCCCAACTTCAGAATTATTGAAAAAAGAATTTGGGCTTGAAAGTGGTTCTGGAGATCATAAAAAAAATAAAATGGCAAATGCTTCTATAGAACAAATAATTAAAGTTGCAAAAGTAAAACATTCAAATATGCTTGCAAGAGAATTTAAATCTGCTGTAAAAAGCGTTGTAGGAAGTTGTGTCAGTTTAGGAATAATTGTTGAGAATAAAGGAAAGGAGATAATCCAAGATATCGACGCAGGAGTTTATGATAAAGAAATAAATGCTCAAAAAACAGACACATCTGAAGAAAAGAAATTAAAATTAAAAGAACATTTCGAAAATGTTCTAAAAGAACAAGAAGCAGTAAAGAAAGCAGAAGAAGTTGCGAAAGCTGCAGAAGAAGCAGCAAAACTCGCAGCCGCTGCAACAACACCAGCAGCCGCTGCAACAACACCTGTAGCGGGCGCAAAACCTGGGGAAGCAGCTGCAGCAGGAAAAGCAGCAGCACCAGCAGCCGCAGCAGGAAAAGCAGCAGCACCAGCAGCCGCAGCAGGAAAAGCAGCAAAAAAGAAATAATTTTGCTACTAAAAATCACAATAACGTTTATAAATCAAAAAATCCCCGAGATTAGCATGGGGATGTAGTATAGCCTGATTAGTATCCGAGCTTTGGGAGCTTGTGACCCCGGTTTAAATCCGGGCATCCCCACTTATACTAGATTAAAAATAAAATAAAAAACAAACATGGCAAGAACAAAAATTATGAAATCTGCAGGAAGATTCGGAGTTAGATATGGCCAGAGTGCAAGAAGAAGAACAGCATCTATAGAATCAAAACAAAAACAAAAACAAAAATGTCCTTTTTGTGGCGGACGAGCAAAAAGAACTTCAAAAGGAATATGGAACTGCAAAAGATGTGGAAAAAGATTTGCAGGCCATGCTTATTATCTTGAATACTCTGCTGATTCACAAGCAAAAGCCGAGGCGATACAATCAGGTCACGAGAAACCAAAAGAAAAGGTTTTAAAGAACACTAAATAATAAATAGTAAGAATAAACAAACAAAACAATGGTTACATACAAATGCTTTAATTGCGGAAAATCAATCACAGAGAAATCTGTAGAAAAAAGATTTGTTTGCCCGTTTTGCAATTCAAAAATTTTCTATAAGCCTAGAAAAGTAACAACAAAAGTAAAGGCGGTTTAAATAATATTTTTTCTTAAAAATGGATATGGATAAAGAAACCGAAAATAAAATAAAAGAACTACAAGTTCTCGAGCATAGTTTGCAATCAATTCTTATGCAGAAACAAGCTTTTCAAATGGAGCTTGGTGAGACTGAAAATGCTATGGAAGAGCTTGGAAAAACAAAAGAAGATGTTTACAAGATTGTTGGGAATATTATGATAAAAAAGTCTCACGAAGAAATTCTCAAGGATTTAAAAGATAAAAAAGATCTTATTTTATTAAGGCTTAAATCTATGGCTGGGCAAGAAAAATCACTTGCAGATGATTCTGAAAAATTAAGAAAAGAAGTTTTATCTAAGATAAAAAGCCATTAAATAGTTAAAAAGCCATTAATTACTTCTTAAAATAAATGTTTGTTGTATAATAGAAATCTTTATAAAGTAAATCCCACCAAAATAACCATGGTATTCGAAAAAATTAGGGACATGTTCAAAAAATCCGGTTCTGAATCGGATTATGTAGAAATAGATCTTGGAAAAGAAATGAAAAAAGCCAAGATTTTAATCAAACCTTTCATACTTAAAAAATTCGAAGATGTAAATGAAGTTCTAAATTACCTAAGAGAAGGATATACAATAGCAGTTATTGATATCAAGCCCCTTAAATCAAAAGACATAATAGAAGTTAAAAGAGCTATTTCAAAGCTTAAGAAAACAGCTGACGCTCTTGAGGGTTCTATTGCGGGATTCGGAGAAGGTATTGTTATAGTTACACCTTCATTCGCACAAATTGCGAAAACAACGCCAAGAATGGATGATGTTAAGATTAAAGATAACGATAATTAGTTAATTTCTTAGATATTTATTGATTTTTAGTTAACAGAGTTCTATCACAAAACCTATAAACCATCTTTTTCTCGTTTAATTATGAAAATTATATACATAGAAGCAAAAAACAAAAAGGAATCTAATGGAGAGTTTATTGATGAAAACTTCATAAAAACGCTTCCAAATGAAATCTTCCTATTATATAGTATACAATTTTACAATCAAGCACTTGCAATGAAAAAAGCACTTGAAACTAGTGGAATACGAGTTAAAGGCTTCCAACAAGTACTTGGCTGTACTAAGCTAAAAACACAATACCCTATACTATTAATAGGGCAAGGAAGATTCCATGCATTAAACCTGGCGGTTCAGAATCCCCAAAATCCCCTTATTATATATGACAATGGCAGTTCGTTCGTAATAACTAAGAAAGAAATACAAGAAATTGAGAAAAAGAGACAACTATCTCTGAATAAATTTTTGCATGCTAAGAACATCGGAATACTTGTCTCAACAAAACCTGGCCAAGAGAATCTCAAGCAAGCAGAAGAACTTCAAAATAAAATAAATAAAAAATATCCGGAAAAAAAGATTTTTATCTTCATTTCAAACATGATAAATACTAGTGAATTTGAGAATTTTGATATTGATATTTTTATTAACACTGCCTGCCCCGGACTTGCACGTGATTCATCTAAAGTAATAAACTCCGACGATATTTATCAATTTTTATGACTTTTTTTATATATTATCCAAAATAGAAAAGTTTATAAAGTGTCATAATTGTATAGTTACAACACAAAATGGAAGCAACAAAATTATTTACAGTTTTATTCGCTGCATTATTCTTAAGTTTAGCTATGGTTAGTGCTTTAACATTAACAACAGACCCTGCAACATTAACAATATCGGCTTCTGATACTTCAAAATCATTTATTGTAAACGGAGATAGTGCATTTGATATCCTTCCAATGCCTTCTATAGCTACTATAAATGGAACTACATTTGTAATAACAAACACAACAAGCATGCTTAATGTAACTTCTGCAACATTCACTGTAACACCAACATTCCCAACTACATTCACTTTTGGAAACACAGGAACAGGAACACTTACAATAAATGCAATTAATGTATCTGATAGTGTTGCAGCTTCAAAAACATCAACAGTAACAATCGAGAATAATAATCAATGCACAGGAAGTAATCCCTTAGGATTAACAGTAACTGACATTGAATTTAATGTTCTTAAAGGACTTGGCGATGATGAAGATTACTGGTATCCACTTGATGAAATAGAAGTAAGTTTCACTGTAGAAAACCCAAGCGCTTCTGATATAAAAGACATTGAAATAACAGCTTGCCTTAGAGATATGACTGCTAATAAATGTGTAATGGATGAAGATGATATGGATTTAAGCGATGATTCTTTTGATGTTGATAGCGATGATGATTATGATGTTACTCTTACATTTACCTTAGACCCTGATTTCCTTAAATCTGGGAATACAAATTACAGACTTTATGTTTCAGCAAACGGAGAAGTTGACGATTCAGATAGCGCATATGACGGAGATTCAACTTGTACAACTGATTATCAAGAAATTGAAATAAGAACAGATGAACAATTTATAGTTGTAACAAACATTGAAGTTCCAGAATCTGTTAAATATGATTCTGAATTTGATTTTAATGCTGAGGTATGGAATATTGGTGACGAATCAATTGACCAAGATGAAATCTTCGTAAGAATATTTAGTTTTGAACTTGGAATAGACCAGGTAATTACTCTTAATGATGACCTTGGCGATTTCGAAAAAGAATCAATATCTGCAATATTGAAAGTTACAAAACCAGTTGCTGATAAAACTTATCAATTAAAAGTCATAGTTTACGATGATGAAGATATGGGCGATAATGATGTTTATACAAATTCAGAAGATGATGATGCAAGTTATACTATTCTTCTTAAAGTAGCGGGAAGCGCAGACAAAGCTGCAACAATAACTGCTACATTAAGCGAATCAACACCAAAAACAGTTGCCGGAAGCCAAACAATAATTGAAACAACAATCATAAACACTGGAAAAACAGCAACAACATATACTGTTGAAGTTTCAGGAAATAGCGCATGGTCAAAAGCAACAGTTGATCCAAGTTCTTCTTTCACATTAAATGTAGGAGAATCAAAAGACGTTAAAGTATATCTTGACGTAAATGCTGATGCTACAGCAGGCGAAAAAGAATTCACAATAAAAGCAAATTACGGAACAGGCGCAGTTGAACAAAAAGTAAAATTGACTGTTGAAAAAGGATTCACAGCACAAGCTCTTGTAAATCATTTCAAGACAAATTGGTACATATACGCAATAGTACTTGTTAACTTAATACTTATAATTGCAATAGTGCTTGTTGTAAGAAGCTTAGTTAGAAAAAACTAATTATTTTTAGTTATTTTATATCTTTAATATTGCTTGGTTATTTATTCTCTGTTCTTTTCATAATACAATACCCTAGAATATAACCCACAATAGCACCGAGTATTACATCAGATGCATAATGAACATTAAGATAAACTCTTGCAATAGCGATTAAACTTGCGAGAGCAATAAACCAATATTTTGTTTTCGGAAATTCTTTACTTATTATTGGCAGTGCAGAGAACATAAACACTGCATGACTGCTTGGAAAAGAATAATCTATCAAATTAACAATAGGCAATAGCTCAATCAATCCAAGAGGTCTGGGTCGCATTACAATAAACTTTAATATAAAAGAAATTATTGCAGATGAAATTAATGTAATTACAAAAGTGACCAAGGCTTTATTTTTATGCTTTTTTATCAAGAGAAATAACACAAAAATAACTACTAAGGCAATCATTAAATAAGAACTTAATACCTCAAACAATGTAGATAAATAACTATTTTGTACAGAAGCCACATAAGAGGCTATTGAACTATCAAAAACAAGACTTAAAATTCCAAGTGCTAAAAAGACTAATAGCCAAGCAATCATCCCCTTTTTCATGAACACCTTAAAGATTAACTATTTAAATAAGTTTCTTCTTTAGAAATCAATGAAAAAAAGTCCGTTTCGCGTTCTTGCAAGATATGTATTTCTACTGTTAATATCCCTGGGTTTCTATTATTCAGCCAACATTTACAGCTTTTTTCTTAATGTTACAATCTACCCTGTAAACTTTCTGCTTAATTTGTTCTATGAGTCTTCAATTAATGGTGCGTTCATGTTAATAGGCCCAAGGATAATTGAAATAATACCTGCTTGCGTTGGAATTTCAGCTTATCTTTTACTATTAATCTTAAATCTAACTATAGAAATGAAGCCAAAAACAAGATTTTTATCAATAACTTTTTCGTTTCTTACACTTTTAGTTATAAATATTTTAAGAATATTTATTCTAACAATCCTTTTAATAAATAATAATGCCTATTTTGATGTCATTCATAAATTTTTATGGTATTTTATGAGTTTTTTAATTGTAATTGGTATTTGGTTTCTTACCGCATACATTTTTAAAATAAGGACCACTCCGATTTATGACGATATTAGGCTTATAATGAAGCCAGTAATTAAATATCACAAGAGTACAAATAAAAAATGATAGCTGAAATATTAAATGTTTTTTTACATGTAGACCAGAACTTAATGTTCTTAACTCAAAGTTATGGTGCAGTAGTTTATGGGCTACTTTTTCTTGTAATCTTTTTTGAAACTGGATTGGTTATAACTCCTTTTCTTCCCGGAGACTCTTTAATTTTTGCAGCTGGCGCGTTATCTGGCGCAGGTCTTTTGAATGTATTTTTACTTTTTGTTCTTCTTTCAATAGCAGCTATACTAGGTGATACTCTTAACTATTGGGTTGGAAATTCAGTAGGCGCAAGAGTTTTTACAGAGAAAAGTCGCTTTTTTAAAAAAGAATATCTCAATATGACTGAAAAATATTATCATGAACACGGTGGAAAGACAATAATCTTTGCAAGATATATTCCTATAATAAGGACATTTGCGCCTTTTGTAGCCGGAATAGGAAACATGAAGTATTCAAGATTCTTATGGTTCAATATTTTCGGAGGAATTACTTGGGTTGCGGTTTGGGTTTTTGGAGGTTATTTTTTTGGAAGTATTCCTTTTGTAAAGGCACATTTTTCTCTTTTTACATTATTAATCATAATTGTATCTTTACTTCCTTTTCCAATTGAAATGATAGCAAAAGAGCTTAGAAAAAGAAGAAAATCTTTAAGAAAAATAAATTATCAGCTTTAATTAAAAGTTATAGAGTGTATGCATATACTCTTCAACAAGTTCGAGTTGGAATTTTTCTGTCGCTTTTAATATTTCACAATCTTTTACTATTATTTTATAACAATTAACATTTGTTTGTTCTATCTTTGTTTCATCGCCATTTGTTATGTATATTACGCTATTGTATGGGTTTGTATTGCAGTTAGCATAAAGCAGGTTTGTATTATTTATATAATCAATATCATCTATTACACCTTTTGCATTTATACCTATTTGAAATAAGAAACCTCCAAGATTTGCAGCAGCAAGTCCATTATCCTCACATATTTTAAGACTTTTATTATAAGAAATATAAGTTAAGTTGTTTGACAATAGTTTTATCTTTTCTGAGATGAGATTGACATCTATATTCTCCAAGCTTTTAGGATTATTTCTGAAGTCAATAGTTAACAGTTCTGTAAGGGCATTATTTTTTATTATAGGTACATTTGTCCTATAGAGAATTATTTCTCCCATCCTTGTTTTTTCAAAATCAAGTCCGATATATTTAAAGTGATTAGAACTTTGTGCATAAAAAAAGGCGCAAAGTACAATAATTATTATTCCAGCAGCAATACTTGCAACAATCCAACCTTGTTTTTCAAGTTTTTTAACTTCTTTTCCTTTTTTTTGTTCAGTTGTTTCTTCAACAGCTTCTTTTTTAGGTTTTTTCATGTTTGTCTATATTAATAATTAATTTTTAGGGTTTTTAAATTCTATGGAGCTTGAGTATATCTTAATTAATACCAAATATTTTGAATAAAAAAGCATCTGCGATTAATTCTTCTTCGCCGGGAGAATATTCAAGAATAACACAATCATCATCTTCGCCTATCCTTGTAATATTTAATGCAGAGCTTTTGAATATTATAACATTATCAGAAGAGCAATTTTTTATAGGATTGTCCTCTAAACAGTTATTAGTAATACAAGAAAGCTGAGCTTTAACTATAAATTGCGCAAGATTTCTTGTTATTTCTGCATTTCCAAGACTAGAAACCTCGGAAGTAGAATCTGCCCCGAAATAAAGTGGTTGATTATAATAATCCTGCAGATTTTTTATTAAAATGTTTGAAACATCTTTAGTCTGCTCCGGATTGAACTTTGTTTCAAAATTTTTATCGTTTGCTGAAAAAGCCCAAGTTCCATATTCTGTTTGCGTGAACTTAATTCCGTTGTAAGTTATAGAAATCTCTTTTGCAGTAAATAAATCGCTTGCAAAATAACCAAGACTACTGAAAAGCATTATTGCAGCAAGTATAATGCTCATTATTCTAAGGTTTCTCTTTTTAATGCGTTCTCGTTCTTCTTCACTTATTATTTTTCTTATGTCCATAGATTTAAATTATACCCTCCTAGTGCAGATGTAGCTTAATGGTTTAAATCTTGGAGCATCCAGAAAACCAAAACAAACTATACATTTGGTGCGTGGTCCAAACCTGGTTTTCTTGACTTGCATAAATTATACAAGAAAAAAGAGGTTTTAAAGATTGCTGTAACAGCTTTATTTAAAATAAAGCTCTCGCGCGAGTGAAAAAAATAAAAGAAAAAAAAAGAAAAAATAAATTTTTTGACTAGCTTTATACAGCTAAAGGATAGACAACACTTGAATCAACTTCTGTTGATTCAGCGCCTTCTTTTACCTTAGCAATAGCAGCAGTAGTGTCAGTAGCATCGTAACCAGCAACAAGCATAGCAACCTTTTGAGTGTTGTATGTGCTTGCGTAAGTTGCAATTAAGTATTTACCAACTCCAGCGCCAGTAGCAGTTGCGAAAGCATCTCCACACATAGGTGTTGAGCTTCCAAGCAATGTAGCAGCGACAGTATTTATACATGAACCACCAACAACTATTAAGTTTTTATCCTTAACAGATGTTACTTCTGTGTCTTTTACAACAGCGATTTGAGCGCTTGATGTAGTTGTAGCAGCACTTTCTGCTAGATACACATTAGCATATGATTCTTCTCCTGCATAAATAATTTCAGCTTTTCCTAGGCCAGAACTTGGTTTATAGACTCTAACATTTGTAGCTAGATCTGATACTTTTACTCCTAATTCCCAATCTGAATCTTCTTCTTCATCATAAGATGTTATAGAAGTTGCAGATGGTTCTGTTCCATCAGTATCAATTCCGATAGTAATTGTAAATCCAGTATTACCTTTATTTACATTTCCATCTTTATCTTCTTCTGTAACGTTCATTTTCCATGAAGTATGGTTATAAGATATTAATCCGTCACCTAATACAGATGAATCAGCAGCAACTGAAGTTAAGTTAATCGGCAATCTCATAGTTAAGCCTTCTCTAGTTGTAAGTAAGTCTCCGTAAAGAGTACCACTTCCAACAGTAGCTCTGATTGTAGCCCACTTTTCAGTATCGTCTGCAGCATCAAGAGTATATGTTATTTGTCCTCTATCTGCTGTATCTCCAACTTCACTAAATTCGATATCACTTCCACCTGTAACTAAATTTTTAAGTTTAGTAGTGTTTTTTGCACTATTATCAGTTATAGAAGTGATTTCATAAACGTATGACTCTGAGTCATCTCCATTTATCCAAGTAGTAACAAAATAGTTGTTCAAACTTTCATTAACTTTATAGTAAGTTACTGTTTGTGTTTGAGCAGTTCTATTTGTTATTAGTTGATGTGTAGCTTTTTCTCCAAGGTAATCAAAATTAGTAAGATTTGTGTGTAGTATAGGTAATTTAACCTCACCATCTGTTATGGTTGTAGATATAACCATACTATCGCCACTATCACTTAATGTTGTTACTTCCTTTTTTGGAGTAACAAATTCAGTCATAGATAATTTAATTGCGTTGAACCCAGGCATAACTAAGTCTGTTCCAGGGGCAACCCAAGCATCATCATCTAATTTCCATTCTAAAATAAACTTGTCTAGTGCTGTTGAAGTATTTGTGATATAGGTAGTTATAGTTGAAGTATAGCCATGTTCATCTTCTAATGTGCTTATATCTTCATCATTAAGTTTTACTTCTTGACCATTTTCAAGAACAACTTTTCCCATTCCCAAAGTAAATTCAGCTTTTTTTGTTCCACCAGCATAGTTTTGTACAGAGATATCTTTAATTCCCACATATGTACCGTCAGCTAACTTGTAAGTTTCGCCTTTATTAAGTGTATTTGTAATTACTCCGTTAACATTTAACTTTACTTCGTTACTTGTTCCGTCATTACCAATAAAATCAATAGATACTGTGTAAGTTTTATCTCCAACAACTACAGTTTGTTCTTCTCCTTCTGCAACTACTCCGCCATTAGCAGAATCAAGCAAGCTTAACTTCATTCCATTAGCAGTTGTTTCTGCGGCTGAAATGTAGAATTCTTTACCCAACATTTTGATTTTTGTATTATCAAGTTTTGGGAAAGTAGCAGCTGTTCCACCATCTGCATTAGTAGGTGTGAAGTCCAATGTATAGTTTAATATTAGATCACCTGAGTCCATATTGAACCCAATTATAGGTTTATCATCATTAAAAGAACTATCTTGGAAAAATGTTAAAGCTTCTGCACTAAGTGCAATTTTTTGGTCGTACTTATATTCAGTATTATCATCATTTAAATAAACTCCTTTAGCAAGAACTTGTGAGAATTCTTCCTCATCGATTGTTGCATAAAAGTCATCTAATTGATTATTCATATTGAATTTGTCAGCAGCTCTTTCAAGTTTGACTGTATCTCCACCAGATATTGTAGTAGCACCTGTTGCAGTAACGCCAGCATTTAAGCTAGCTTGCAAATCTGTTGCAGCAGCCATATCGGTTGCAGCAGCAGCAGAACCTACTACGATAGCAGCATCAGCAACACCACTCGAAACGAATGGAGTTGGATAAGCAGCAGCACTGAAAGCAATTGTACTTCCAAGCATTACTGTTGTAGCCATTACTGAAGCTATCTTTTTAAAATTAAATTTCATTATTTTTTAAACCTCCTTTCAGTCAATATAAATATCATGCCTTGATAGTCTTATTCCTTTGTAGGACTTCACCATCAGACACTTCTTTCTGTTATCTCTTTTTGTAATCTGCTGTATCTAGTTGTCAATCTGACAGTTATATCTATGAATTTTGCTTTAAAAACCTTTTGTTTACTATTAAATCAAAAGGGGGGTTTTTTAATTTGATTTATAAATCTTACGGTGTTACTAAATCATAGATACATACTTTAAGCACCTTTGATTTTTTCAAGCGGGTTACTGCAATAAAAGTATAGGGGTAAAATGAGCCATATTGGGTATAATAACCAAGATATAATCAATATATATATCCTACATATCTAGAAAGATTTATATAGTATTTCCGATACTGATAATAATAAGATTTAATTTAATATGGCTCAAAAAAAGGCAAAAATAAGGACAATCACTATAAAACAAGAGCAAGGCACCTTTAGCGCCATCTTTGGAAGATTCATGGGGGATAGGGGTTCTGAAACATCCAATATTTCTATGTTAAGAAGCGTATTAAGCAATGAAAAGGCTAGGCTTCTTCATGTTCTAAAGACTAAACAACCTAATTCAATCTATGAATTAGCCAAAATTCTTGGAAGAGACTTTAAATCAGTACGCCAAGACATAAGAGTTCTAGAAAATTTTGGGCTTATAGAAATGATACCCATACATAAGGGCAATAGAGAAATGCTCAAACCATTATTAGTACTTGATGAGCTTAAAATCAACTTAGAATTATAAAACTTCAAATTACAATAAGTTTATACTGTAACACAGATTTCTAGTTCAACAGTTATATCGCCCGGAATATCGCTTCTTCCTATTCGCTTATTAGAGCACTTATTACTATCTCCAAACACTATGTCTTCTACTACTTTAGTCTTAGCGCTGTTTGTTTCATTATTGTTTGATTGGTAATAAATGCTCATTTTATAGTAATTCAACACCCCACTCGGCATGAACTTTGATAGCATTTCGCTATACGTCTTATTTACTATATCACATGTATTTCTGTTTTCAGGGCATACTATACTAGTTTGTCTAAAGCAGTCCCTTACAAGCTCGCCAAGGTTTCTATAATAGGGAACACTATCTTTATAGCACTCAGTAGTATATCCTTGGCTCGCACTTAAAAAAGTAGCTAGTTCTGCATCTTTTGTGACAACTTCTTTTTTATCCCGCAGAGATATACCTAAAAATATAACTCCTACAATAATTACTAATAAGATTATTACAATAAATCCTACTGCTTCACTTTGCGAGCGCTTATTTTTAGTTATCATGCTGTTTTTTTAGTAAATACACTTATTTTTCCTAATTCACATTTATCATAAGGGTAATTATTTTCATATTCTTTTCTACATATATTAACATAGCTTGCATCTTCAATAGTTCCTGAAGCAGGTGGCACTATAGTAAACACATTACATCTCGGATAATTAGTCAATGTGCATTCAATACTTTCATTAGTAAATGGATATGTTTTCTTGACTTGAATTCCATCAACACCCCAAAATTTAAGATAAAGTGTATGACTTTTTAATGCAAGAAGTTTATCGCCATCAACACACTTTGAATAATATTCTGGACAATTAAATTCAGGGCTATCTGCTAACATAGAAACAAGCATTATCGCAGCCTCGCGTTTGCCTTCATAAGCACTTTCTTTTAAACCACTAAGTGAAATAGAAATCCAAAAAAGAGCAATAAGGGCAAAGAAGAGTACTATTGCAATAAGCATAAAACTCATCTCCATAATCTTTATTTGCGAGCGCCTATTCTTTAGCTTTCTCATACTAAGAATCCTTGCCAATTAGAAGCGATTTAATCTTTCCTGCTTGAACATAACTCTGTTAATATCTTGAGCTGGAACTTTCCCCATTAATTTTCTCATGAAATTTTTAAATCCACCTTCTTTATAGTCTTCACCAACAAGAGCAGCAGCAAGTTTTTTGTATTCTGTTGCAGCTTCTGAATTCTTATAAGCTGTTGAAGGAATATTTTTAGCAAGAGATTCAGGAATGCCGGCATCATGTGGAAGAACAGCTAAAATGTTCACTCCTGCAGTGTCTTGTATTTCATTCAAATCAACTTCAAAGTTCTTTCCATAAACTTTATTCAAAATTATTCCTGCAATAGGAGTCTTTCTCTCTTTTGCTATTCTTATTGCACTTAATGTTGAACCCAATGTAACATAATCTGGAGTTGTAACAACAAGAAGTTCATCGCTGGCAATCATTGTAGCAAGCATTTCTTCATTCAAATTAGGCGAAGAATCAATTAAAATTAAGTCATATCTTCTTCTTATCTCTCTCATTTTATCTATAAGCTTAAATGGACTTATCTTTTCATGGATAGTTGCACCAGGCAATATATCAAAACCATATCCAGATTCATAAATCGCTTCTTTTATATTAATTTTACCGCTTAGTACATCATGCAATGTATGTTCGGGTTCATAAAATCCTATATGCATCGCCAAATGAGGGGATGAGAAATTTCCATCAATTACAAGTACTTTTTTTCCAAGCTGGGCCGCGGCTGCACCAAGTGCAACAGTTGAAGATGTTTTACCAACACCACCTTTTATCGAGATAATTCCAATGGTTTTAGCGTTCATGTCTGTCTTTTTGCCCCTTTTTATTAATATATTATGCAATTTGCCCTTTTAATACTTTTCTAAATTTGAACTAAGCTATTCTGAGCTATATATTTTGCAAATTTGATTAATTTTATTTTGATCATCCATTAATTTTGCTTGATAATCTAAATTAGCGAGGTTATTCATCGTTAAATTTGAAGAAATCTTTATAACTTCATCAATATAATTTCCAACTTGAGTATTGCAATTTTTTTGACTGATAATTTCAATTTTATCTTTATACACCTTACCAAGCTCTGCTGTTTTTTTACCAAGCCTTTCAATGTTACATGAATAGATTTCAGGAGAAGAGAATATGGCTGCATAAATTAAGTTTCCAGTATAATAAAGATTTTTTCCATTTTTTTCTACTCTTCCTGCGTCATATTGATTCTCACAATAATTATTATCACATTCGCCCGTTACAGTAATATTGCACCCCGGAATACCAAAACATACTTTAATAGAATTTTTTGGGCAAAGAACAAGCTGATTTGTTATATTTAGGTTAGCCATATTAAGTTGTTCTAATTCTTCTTGTATTCTTGATGGGGTCCCAACGAAACAATAATTATCCATATTCATTACTAGGAGGTCATCAACCCTATAACCAAAATAAATTGGCTTTGAAAAAATATAAAGGGTTTTTCCTTGTTCCATCGCATCAGAAAAAACATATTTATTGTATCTGCTTATTTCAGCACCCGGCTCGAGCCATTTTTTAATAAATCCACTTTGTTCTGAAAATGCAATTGTTTCTGCTCCGAAATATGGGCTTTTTGTCGTCGAGCTTGAACAATTTAAGTAAATTCTGGTTTCTTTTCTAAATTCAACTTTTGTCGCAAAAGCAGATGTTATTGAATTCACAACAGGATTCAAAAGATTTGAGATTGAAACAGCAGCTTCAGAATAAGTTGTTGCTTGTGATGTTGTAACGACTTGTGTTGCAGCATATATTGCAATAAAAATTATCACTGCTCCTGCAATTATTGAAAATAGCATGCTAAAAGAAAGTTCAAAAGCACCTTTTTTATTTATTTTAATCATATTCATAAATTTTCTATTTTTATTTATTCTTTTATTCAAAAACTTTTACAAGAGGATTATCGTAAGTTCTTTGGAATTTTATTCGAGCCGCGTTATTTGTTACTTTGATACATACTGGATTTTTCCAAGTTATATCCACTAATTTTATAGCAACATCTTTTAATTTTGGACATGGATTGTTATTTTTTTCAGAATAAAGATATAAATTATTGTCATAAAGAAAGGAACCTTCCTTTATTTTTTGGTATATCATCATTTCTTTAGTATTGGCTGAATTCGGATTTGCGCTTAGATTAACAAAACACACGTAGTCTATTCCAGAAGGAAGATAAAAACTTTTATTAAATTCTACACCTTGTGAATTAAAAGCTTCATTTATATCATCTTGTAAATCATCAAAAAATAATCCTGTCTGAGTACATTTTTGCCAACCAAGAAAGGCATTTATTGCAATTCCACCTGCGATAATAAAAAATACAATTAGTATTATTGAAAATATCATCGTAAAAGACATTCCGAACACTTCTTGCGAGCGCTTTGACGAGAATAATCCATATACTGACTGAGTCGGAGTGCGAGTAGCCTTTTTATTTTTTGTCATACTGATTACTCCGTAGGCATTTGATAAGGCCTTACTATGATTGAACATTCAGAAGGGTCTGGCTGGTTGTTGTATCGGTCTACGCATTTAATGAAATAATTCTGGTCTGTTTTCCATTCAGCTATATGTCCTTTTGAAGCATCGAAATCATAAGGCATGTTTATTCCCTCGCTTTTACTTATATCAAAGTTACATGAGGTGGTTGAATAAGAACACGCTGACTCTTCATCATTTATGATTACCAGTTTCCCTTCCCAGTTATAAGTTCTTACTATGCTTGGTGCAAATTTATCAACAAAGACTGTAAATTCAGTGCTATTGAAAACGCTATTTCCGCCAGCGTCTACGCATTTAAAATAATATTTGTAATTTCCATTTGTTAAATCTAAATTTTGTTTGTGGGTATTTGTACCTGTTTCTGCCATTTGAATATAGTCTTTATCAAGACTTGTTTGTGAATAATAACACGTTGACTCGCCACTTTTATATCCATTATCGGTTTGTACTTGAAGAGTTATAATCGCTGTAGATGTCCCACTTCCAATTGTTCCGTTTGGTGCAACACTTAATATCGTAAGTGGTTGTGTTCCCATCAAACTATATCTGTAACTTTCTTGCATAGTATTGCTTCTGACAGATAAGTCTTGGCATCTGAAGTAAAAGTCATTTTGTTCTTTATCTTTTATTCCAGTTAGTTGTGTAGTGCATGTGTAAAGTAATTCTGCGTTCATTTCCCAAAGATTATTTGAACATGTCATTTGATTTTCCATATTGCTATAGCTAGCGTCTTTTCTGCTCCATCTACATGCAGATGGTTCATTTGTATAAACACTCGCAGTTAAATTATCAACTTTGTATAAAACTGGGGCGCCAGTATTTGGAAGTGTTGCTTTTATTACGGGTGGAGTTACATCAGGACTTTTATCAATACAGAATCTTACTGCGAATTCATCTTCGTTGGTGTTTCCATTTCCATCCATACATCTTATATAAAGGGTATATTCTCCGTCGTTTACTACTCCTGGGAAACTAGAGTTAATTGCATCTGTTCCTGGCAAGCTGATACTTTGTGAATGATTCTCAATGTATAAATTTTGTTCACCCATAAAATAACCCATGTCTTCGAATTTAGCCGTGTGATTGTAATCTATCTTACATTGAGCAGGAGCTTCAATAGTCGTTCCATCAGAATTTTTATTTGTTGTTAATATTCCAAATGTAAATGGTGTAAATGCTCTTAAACATCCGCCTGTTTGCGCATCAACTATTTGCATATGTCCTGGAGTTTTTGCACCAGGAGGTCTTTCTTGAACATCGGTGTATTTATATCCCAATGTTAAAATTTCTTTCCAAGGTTTTATTCCAGGACTTGTTACTCTTCCTGGAGAACTATCAATACATTTTGCATTTGCAGTTCCTTCATTGATTATTTTACATGTTTGTCCAAGAGCTCTGCATCTGTATTCAGAACAAGGTCTTAATTTATCTTCATTACATTTATTACAATCACTTCCGCCTCTAGGAGCTTGCCATGCATAACATTTGAATTCAATACTCACTTCTTTTGTTTTTGTATCTTTGTAATTATTTGCAAAAATAAGATACATTGCAAGTACCCCAACACCCATTGAAAGAGCACTAGGACTTATGCTAGTGGCTTTAGTAAAAGGAACATGAACTCCATCTTTTGTCAAAGATAATCTACTTAATGCCTCATATGAAATTTTACTTATCATAATTCCTGCGCCAACTGCAAACCCAAGAGTTTGCACATTTTTGCCTTTTTCTTCACCAAGAAATGCACCAAGTGTAGATGTTAATGCTACAACTGTTCCAGCCCAACCAAGTGCTTGGAACCATCCAACATCTTTCATGAGGTTACCGCCGATTACGTTTGGTGGAGTTTTTTTACTATCATCAGTTTGGGGATCTGCATCGCTATTTAGCGATTCAGTATTTTTTTCTACATAATTTGTATTCTCAGAAGTACTAATTTTTGTATCATCAGTTGGAGTATCGGATGCGCTATTTGTTTCAGTATTTACAAAACTTCCGAGATTTCCACTTTCAGTCGGAGTTGCTGATAATGTATCTGTTGGAATAATTATATTTCCACCAGCATCAGCCTCAGCACTCACAACTCCCAAACTCATCGCAAAAATAAAACTAATTGCAAATATTTCAATTAACAAAGAAAATATTTGCGACAAAGCTATCGCTTTAATTTTTCTATTTGTTTTTTCTCTTTTGATTTTTATCATTTTATTTTAACTTATTTTATTAAATTATACTGTCGGATTAGTAAAACTTTTAGCAGCAGTACTAGCAGCACTTGCTACTTGGCTTGCTGTAGTTGCCGTCGAACTTCCTGTTGTTGTGCTTGTCGACGGTGTTGTACTTGCTGTTTTTGCTTTTTCAAGTATTTCGCTTCCACCAAGTCCAGCTATTCTTTCCCCATCTTTATATGCCGCGTAGCCGTCATCGGTTTTTTTGTTAAGCCAATTAATATAACTGCCACAATCTCCGAGTCTGTAACAAATTTCATTCATAGATTTAGCCCAAGATTTTGCAGAGCTTTCACTTATTTCTGCATTTGCTTCATCTTCATCAGATACATATTGACAATTGCCCCAATCTTGATCACATTGCCAGTCTCCGCTACTTTCCCAAAATGCTAATGGTTTTGTTTCTTTTGTGAATTTTACAGTAAGTTTTGCATTAGCTAATGCGCAATTATCTGTTGCACTTGTTCCTACACCAGTTGTGCTTACATAACCTGTTCCAAACGCAGGAGTCGTAGCTGAGAAATTTCCTGTTTTAGCTGTTGAACTTGAGCTTGTTGATGAGCCCCAGAAAGCCAAACCAGGAGGATAATTCGGAACACATAGCCCTTTTGGAGTTAATGCACCTTTACTGGTATCATTATTTGTTTTTTCAATTTGATTACTTGAAGAAGAAAAATAATAGTCTTTTACCCACATACAATCTCTTTGATCTTCGTTTTCACAATCATCTTGCTCTAATTGTGTAATACAATCTTGCCATCGATTAACACGGCATGCAGCTTCTGAAAATCCTTTAAAAGTATCTTGTATGCATATTTCATTTCTATAATCTGCACAAGGTTCAGTAATAACTTCACCATTCATGCAAATTTCTCTGTAATATCTTGAACCAACAGTATCTTTTCCGTCACCAGTAGGAGAATCAGCAACGCACCAAGATTCACCATGTTTTTTATTTTCTTTTTTACAACTCAAGTCTATGCAAATATAATTTCCGTATGTTGGACTTCCTGTTCCTATTGATGCTTGTTTTCCAATACTTCCACGGTAATAATCACAATTTCCACACGTCTTTGAATTAGCATTAGAACTTCCAGCCCCACAACTTTCAGATTTTTTAAATATCTTTTTCCAATATGCTTTATCATTATATCTGGAAGCATCGTAAATATTTGCCGGATTTCCACAGGTATCTTGATAATAAACTTCATCTTTTCCTTCAATTAATATTGTTTTTGTTGTTGGTCCGCAAATAGTTCCTAATTCTTCTGCACTACATAAATAATCTTTGTAAAATCCAGCACTAACCACATTAGCATTTAATGTACCATTTGTTGCATTTCCTGAAGGAAGGGCTGCGTTTGAATTTCCATATTTACAACTAGCTCTTGTTGTAAATTTACATTCTTTTGTTAATAATTCAGGGTTATCATAAACGCATGCACCTTTATCATTCGCTTGCGCAGCAACAACACAAGAAACTTCATTAGCAATATTTCTTCTAAAATCAGAAGTTAATCCATAAAATCCTGAAAGTTGTTTACATCTTGTTAATGTAACGAACGCTCCCTGATCTCCAAGAATACAGCATCCAAGATTACATTGCGGAACTTGACACTTCGAATCGTTCGTATAAGTTCCTCCAGAAGCAGCACATACTCTTTGTGGAGTACTTTCCATGCAGTTTCCTTCGATAGAATCAAAACAACATCCAGGCTTGCAATAACTTGTTGAATCGCAAGATGTTGGAGTTATTTTAAAATTAGGATCGCAATTCTCTTGCAAATCATTTTGACACCAAGCACCACTTAAAGTTTTTTCACAGCAAGATGTAGCAAGAATATTTGAAGGAAGCATAATAAAAATAAAGATCATAGCAACAGCTAATAACAATATTTTTTTGTATTTATTTTTTTGCATTTTTACTTTATTTTTTATTTATATTATTATGGTGTGGCATAATATCCTGGCGGCCATGCCAAGCTTCTTGTTGCGAATTGTAATTTTTCTCCACTAGTTCTGTCAGTTATTATATAAACTTTAGTTCCATCATCTTGTTTATACTTTTCCACCTTAATATTTGGGTAAAAACCCATGTAGGTATCTATAGAAGAATCGCCGTATCTTGCTTCGTAATTTTGTATGGATGAAGCAATCATAACTAGCTCATATGCATTTGAATCAAAATCAGTCGTTAATCTCGAAGAGGGTATTGTTTGTGTTTCATCGCCTTTTTGAAGAGTCATAGTTAAATCCGAAGTTATTACAATCTTTTTAGGTATAATCACAATATTTGAATCACCCGTACCTGTTGTTTTTACCGAATATCCTCTTGATTCAAGATTCTTTTTCATACCTTCAATACAGTTTCTCATTTTAGCTTTTGCATTAGCATTAACTTCATTTTCAATACTTTGTTTTAATAATGGCGTTTGCATAGTGCAGGTTTTATACCATTCAGAAGTATAGCACAAATAATTTATGGTTTCATTATTATATCTGAAATAAAGTTCTGGTTCAATTAATCCGCCCCGCATCGCTGTTTGAGTTAGAATATCTTTAACACTTTCTTGCAAGCAGTCAGCTGGAAGAAAATCATTAATTGTAGGGGCTATAAATTTTTTTATATCTTTGTAAAAAATAAGCCCAAGAATTCCTGCAACAAGGACTATGGCTATTATTACAAATATAGTAATCTGTGCACGTTTACTCCCTTTTTTGTTATTCATGCTCTCTCGTTTTTTACCTCGTTTTTCTTCTATATTTAAGGGCAAAAACCCTTTTTATATTTATTGTATTTTTATTAATATGTTCGAATTATAGTGGCGCATCCACCATTTTCATTTCCTTGATAATCTTTGCATCTTATAAAATAATTCTGCCCATTTTTCCATGTAGTTTGATGTTCATTTTCAAATCCAGACATTAAAACTGCGTTTTCAAATTCAAATCCGCAACCTAGTTTTAAATCTAAAGGAGTATAACACATGGAGTCTTCATTAGTGAATATTTTTAAGTTATTATTTTTGTTATATAATCTTACTATTATAGGTCCATCTTGGTCAATAAATAAATTAACGGTTATATTTTTATCGTCAATATTGCCTGCAGAATCAACACATTTTACTTGTACATAATTATCTCCTATAAAAGGGCTAGTTAATACTTGTCTATGTATATTTGAATTAGTTTCGATAAAATCATGCCAGCCAGCAATTATTGGTGTTGAATTAGACACTCTCCATTTACAAGCCGATACTCCGCCAGCAGAACCTCCAGTAGTTATAGCGCTAAGATCAATAGTTATATTTGCCCCACCTTTTTTTACATCTCCGGAAGGAGCTACTTCAAAAATTTCAAAAAATTCAGAAGGTCTAAGAATATATTCATAACCGGTTCTTGAATCTTGTTCGTTTCTTTTATATAAATCCGTTTCATTTCCTTCAAGCCAAGGCTGATCCTTGCATTTTATATAAAATTTAGTTTCTTCGCTTAAATCTGTAGTTATATTCCTGAGAGTTCCTGAACATTCGTATATCGCTAGGGCGTTTTGGTTAATTTCGGTTGTACAATCAAAATTATTTTCACTTTGATTAAAGTATTTATCTTCAAAACTCCAACGGCATTCAGCAGGTTCATTTAATTCAAAACTTATTTGTTTTGTTGTGGTATTATATCTTATAGAACTTCCTGAAATGGGATTGAAGGATAATATTGAAGGCGGTATTCTGTCGGGATATTGCATCACTTCAAAATTAATTGAGTATGGATTAGAAGTTTTTCCATTGCCTGCGACATCAATGCAACGTACCAGGAGCTTGTATTTTCCACCTTCATTGTCTAAAAGAGGATATTCAGAAATATCTCCACTTAATCCCGTAGTTTGTCCTGGAAGATTTAATTTTATAGTATGTTGCATCGCATAACCTTCTGTTCCGAATTCGTATTGCATGTCATCATAACTTCCACCGGCACTTTTAAAATTAAATCTGCATTCAGAAGGTTTATCTGTTGCAATTGTAAATGTAATTGGTGTCCATGGACGAACAGGCTCTTTCGGACAATCTTTGCAAGATATTGAAGGCGCAGATTTATCACTTTCTTTAACACAATAACCTTTGTCAACTCCGTCGGGCTGAGCAAACTTGCATCCGCTTCCAAGCGTCATGCATCTGTATTCTGAACATGGCAGTCCATCTTTTCCGCATTTTTCACATTCGCTGTCGCTTGTTTCTGCTTTAAACGGAACACATTTGAATTCGAAATTGCATGTTACTTTATCGTCTCCTGATTTTTTACAGTTCATATAAAATGGTCCATTTTCAGGTCCACCTGCAGAATCAATAATAAGCCCCCAAGGATTAGTAGGTCCAACATCTTTTCCAATCCAAGTCCATTGAACTGCACAATCACTTATTGCTGCACATCTCTGTTTTAATGCTTTAACTGTTTCTGTGCTAAGAATTGTCTTATCCATACGTCCTGCATAGATTGCACCCATTCTTCCCGAATATGGGTCCTCTCCTTTTTCATGACTTCCCTCACCCAAATCTAGATTTTCATTTTCGCCCCAGATTTTTGTTCCGCCAACTCCGCCCCATTGCTTGTCTGCTTCATTTAATAATCCGGCGTATCCATAATTTCCATTAGGCGTATCAAGATACCAGGTGCAATAATCTGTTGCGCCAAAAAGACTAGGTACTGTCCCCCTTATATTGCATTCTCTATGAAATGTTACTGCAGCTTTATAACTCCCTTGAGAACAAATAGATTCTTTTGATGAACTTGAACTACTTGTAGTTGCTGATTTATAAAATTGTAATCCGCCCTTCACATTAGGCACACACATTTCAAGATGCAAGTCTGCAACTGCTTTTTCATTTGAGCCTGCGTTTGCCCCAGTATTTACTGTAACTTCTCCCCCCGCAATAGTAAATGTTGATCCGGCAGTAGGTTCAACTTTTGTAGTAAAAATATTACAATATTCAGAATCACAAGCGCTTTCATCAACTTTGCTTCCAGTTGAAGCATCAGCTTCTTCTGAATTTGCTTCAGCGCAAATATTCCAATCATTCTTTTTACATTCTGCACCGATACTGTTTTCACCGGATTCGCACGTTTCACTTCTGAAATCAGCACATCCGGTTGTAATAATTACCCCATCTAAACAGGTTTGAGTAAAATATCTTGAACCAACTGGAGGTTCACTTTTTGACCAACCCCTATCAATGTCCCAACCCATTTGTTCTGGAGTTTTTACATTAACTCCGCCGTTACCAAACAAATCAACACACCAACTATCTCCATTCTTTTTTCCGCCAGCGCAATTTAAATTTCGGCAATAGGCATCCCTATAACTTTTTTCAGTGCATATTGTTCCGCCATCGTAACTGCAATCTTCTTTTTTATTTGCAATATTCCCGCATGAATCTTTGTAATAAACATCTTCCTTGTAACAAACATTGTCTGAAGTTGCTTCACATATTCCTAAATCAATACAATTAGTATTCGAGTGAAAAACACCTGCACATTCTCCAGCAGTAGTGTAAGTACAAACATCAGCATATTCTCCGATAACACATGCACCTTCTGCTTGCGTATTTGAAAGTGTATTACATTCATTTCTTCCAATTTGACTCCATGCAGTTGTAAATCCATAAGTGCTTGAATCAATTTCACATTGTCTTTGTGTTACATACTCTGTTTGTTGTCCAAGTTGACAGCATCCTAAAGTGCATTTATTTACGTTGCAAGTTTGAGAACTAAAATATTCTCCTCCAAAAGTTGAACAGCCTGAAGAATCGGCATAAAGTGTGCATAATCCATTTGAAGAATCAAAACAGCATCCAGCAGAAACAAAAGATAAAAATACAATTCCAAATAATAGTCCTATGCTTAAACTTAAAATAATTTTTTTATTTATTTTCATGATGTTATCGGCGCCCTAACGCAATTTCTTACAGCAAAATTAAACTTTTTTGCAGTACTTGTTTCTTTAATTACATAAATTTCTTCACCATCTCCGCCCATCGCATTTTTTGAAATAGAAAAGTCTTGATTTTCTTTATTTATTTGATATAAATCCGCATTGCAAGTTTTAGAACAATCGCATCCACGAACTTCTTGATTTGAAACTTCGGTTGATAATCTAACAAAATCATAAAGAACACTATTAAGTGAAGAGTCAAAATTATTAAGCGTTAAAACTCTATCTTTTATATTATAAGAAAGTTCTTTAGTTATATTAAAATAAACTTTTCTAGGGAGTATGTTTGCTTCAATAACTAATTCGTTTTCTTTATAATCATAATCATTAAGTTGACTTTTTATATCTAAAAAACATTTTTCTATCTGAGGTTTTACATAACTAATTATTTCTTTTTCTATTTCTACACGTAGCATTGGATGTTTATTTGTACAAACTTGTTCGTATTTAGAAGTATAACAAAGCCATAAAACATCCTTACCACTAAACTTTACAGAATCTGCGTTTGTTAATTCAAGAAATCCGCCATGACTAATTACTATTTTTTCAACATCTTCAAAAGAATCTTTCAAACAATCCGCAATATAAGCTCTTGTAGTATCTGGTTTTTCAGCAGAAATTTTTGCTGCAGGTGGTTGCATAAAAACAAATGCAAGTGCAATTGAAACTACAAGTATAAGTGCTATGATTACAAATATTGTTATCTGTGATTTAGCATTCATTTTACCTCTTTTTTTCATGTAGTTAGTTATCATTTTATGTTCTTAAATTTACTTAATAGGTCCTCAATCTAATTGCGCAATCCTGAATATTTTCATTGCCGAAAATATCCATGCATTTAATATAATAATCTTTATTTATTTCCCAATTTGCGCCATGAAGATTAGCAGATGTTTTTGAAGTTTCCATTTTTATTAAGTCTTTATCCTCATAACTAAACGCGCAACCAATTGAAGAATTCGTCGTATATTTGCATTCTGCAATTTCGTTTGTTATTATGTTAACTTTACGTTCAAGAACATAATTTCTGAGTACAATTGGAGCATCATTATCTAATTCAACATTTACTCTAATTGAATCACTAGCTGTATTTCCAGCATCATCTTCACATTCGATTAATAAATTATTATCTCCTGCAGGCAAGTCTGTAAATGTTTGTGAATGGGATTTTGCATCTGTGTTAAAGAATGAAATATAATTTGCATTTCCAAATCCTTTAAAATAACAAACTGCTTTTCCGCCATCAATACATCCAGAAGTTTCAACTGTAACATCAAGATTTATAGGGCTTTTGCCTAAAACAATTTTTTCTTTTGGAGAAACACTTGTTATACTTAAACCAGTTGAACAAACATTAATTGAATATTCTTTTGAATTTCGATTTATATTTCTTCTTTCAACTGAATTATTTAAAAGATTAGGCTGGTCTTGACATTGGAAGTAAAATTTATTTTCTCCGGCCGTTAAATTTTCAAGAATAGCATAGCAAGGCCAGTTTCCAAGAATTGCAGAAGTAGGATTAGTTAAGCATGTTAATTTCCCTTTCATTTCTTCATAAACATTATTAACATTTTGTGAATATCTACACTCGCTTGGTTCATTAACATAAACTAATATAGAACTTGAATTTTCTCCAACTTTCAAATAGTTTTCAGAAATTGGAACAAATGAATTTATTATTGGTGGACTATAATCTGGCCCTTCATCAACAATTATTTTTACTGCGAATTCTGCTTCATTTGATTGTCCTGCAAAATTTTGACATCTAATATAATAATTATTCTCTCCTTCAACAAGTCCAAGTGTAGATTCGCCCGAATTATTTGCACCTAAGTGTTGTGAAAGTGCAATTTTATGAAGTGTTCCTTCACTCGCAGAACATGAACCTGTTTCACATGCCAATGTATCGATTATAAAATCTGTTGACATCTCATCTATACTTTTTGTATGTTTGTTATCTATTTTGCATTGCGCAGGTTTATCTGTAATAATTCCAAATTGAAGTCCTGTCCAAGCAGCAACTTTTCCGTCGTTGCTAAGTCCTTCTATTGAAAAATGATTTGTCGTTACGTCTGCGTATTTATTTCCTTCACTTAATGCTTCTGGCCAAGGACTTATTGTTGCGCTCCAAATATCATTCATCGTTGCGCACCATCCTGGTTCGCCGTTTGAGTTATAGTATTGGCAATTTTGTCCGAGACTTTTGCATCTGTATTCTGAACACGCCCTTATGTCTTCATTGCAAGAATTACAATTTCCTTTTGCAGGAGCTTGCCAGAGTCCAGGATTATAGCTCATAATGTAATATTCATTATCTTCGCCCGTTAATGCCCATGTAAGTATTATTATTATAATTATTACTACTACACATATCCAACACCAAGAAAATTCAGCAAGACCTTCTCCCGCGGCTGCGGCACTAGCTGAACTTCCCAAAGTAGTATAGCCAAATGCGGTTGCACCAGTAGCAGCATCAACTGTCCCAGTCATTAATCCCGATACAACCGCTGCTGTTGCCAATCCAGCACCAGCCCCTAGTGCGTAAGCTAATGCTTCGGTTCTTCCAGGACTCATACCTGTTGCTTTTCCAATCGTCATTCCAATTTGATATCCAGCCATTGCTGCGCCTGCAACTTGAATTAGCGGTACTAAACCTGGAATTGTGGGCATTGAAAAACCACCAGAAGGTGTTAATGTTCCGCCTTCAAGTGCTGGAGTTGGATTGACATGAGGTGTAACAAAAATAGGATTGCTTGGATTTGCACCGCCAATAGGTATAGTACCTGTCCCAGGATCAAATGGAAGATTCTCAATTATGGCATTCCCAGTTATCAAACCTAAAAACATTGCAGAAGCAAGTTTTGTTATACTTCCCATTTTTTTAATTCCAGCAATATTTTTTAATTCCCCAAGATAATCTTCAGAAAGAACATACCCTTCTACTGAAATACCTGTGCCAGTTTCTGTTCCTCCAGTCTTATAAGTTTCTCCGTCTTTGCTTATGAATGTTCTTGAAACAGAAGAATTCGCAGAATTCTTTCCAAGTTGTCCTGCAATATTAACTTGTATTCCACAAGGTCCAAGCATTTTACTTCTTTCATTTAATCCTTGCATTAATAATTCAACTTTTTGTTTTGATTGATCATAAGCATTAAAATTACATTCAGGATTTTCTTCATCTTTCCAAGAGCCAGTATTAGCTGGCTTTTTCTGTGTATGACTTACGCATTTAAAACTTCCAAAGCTACATATTAGTGCAGTTTCAGTTAAACTTCCACCAGAACCAATTGAATTTTCACTAGTTGAAGAACTAGAACTTGTATTAGAATAACTTTTAGGAGTACTCCAAAAAACCATTCCAGGAGTATTTTTTGGAACACACCAAGGGATAATTTTGTTCATATCTTTTCCAATATCTCCCACATTTCCTTGCTCTGTATTTAATACGTCTGCTTTAAATCCAGGCAAGCCAGCGAATTTAGAATTACTTTCAATATCCATAAACATCACACAATCATCAGGATAACTTTCACATTCTGATTTTACTCCTTCATAAGTTTCTTTATCGTTTGCAGCAATGCAATTTCTCCATCCATTAACTCTGCATTTTGCTTCTGTAAAACTTGCTCCAGCATCTCCTGTTCCAGTATTTTGTATACAAACTTCTTGATTATAATCTGCGCAAGGCTCGATTGAAATCTCGCCATTTATACAAATACCTTTGAACCATCTGCTTCCCACTGGCGCGACTCCAAAAGTATCTGTATTTTCATAATCACTTATACACCAAGATTCTCCATGCTTTTTTCCATTTGCACAATTCAAATCTCTGCAAACATTATTTCCAAATGTTGGTTTTGTGTCTTTTCCAGGTCGATACTGATTACAAACACTTCCAGAAAGATAATCACAATTTCCGCAACTAGCACTTGCAGAAGAACAAGATTCAGAAGGAGAAACAATATTTGTCCAGTAATTTGCATCATTAAATTTGCTTGCATCATAAATATTCGCAATATTCCCGCAAGTATCTGTATAATAAACTTCATCTTTTCCTTCAACACAAGTTGTATTTTTAGCAGGGAAACAAGTCGTTTTGAATTCTTTTGCAGTACATAAAAATCCTTCTTTAAAATCTCCTGACTTGCAATTTGATTTTGTTGTAAACTTGCAGTCATTTTCTCCTGAAAAATCTCCAGTAGGAGTTAAACAAGCACCTTTTGCATCTAAATCTGTTTTTGAGTTGCAAGTACCATCACTATCAAGTGCTTGAAAGTTTTTTTGAAAATTAAGTTCTCTAGAAATCTTTGTGCATTCTCTTGCAGTCGTAATCGAGGATTGATCAGCAAGGATACAGCATCCAAGAGCGCATTGTTGTATGTCGCATTTTGCGTTATTACTCCAGTTTCCCCCATTAGATATGCATTTTTCTTTTGGAGCATTAAGCGAACACGTGCCTTCACTACTATCATAGCAACATCCAACTTGACATTGTTCCACAAGATTACATTCTGTTGGAACTAATCCGGATTTACAAGTGTTCTTATCAAATAAATTCATATTTTGACAGATACCTCCCTCTTTTGTTTCCATACAGCAACCAGAAGGCACAGAATTTGTTTCTGCAGCACTAACAATTGGAGAAATTCCTATAGCCATCCCGCCAATAATAAAAGCAAATGCAAATATAGAAATTAGCATTATAAAACTTTCAGCTAAACTTATTATTTTATTTTGATTCATTTTTTAAATTCCAGCAGGAAGCACGCAGGTTCTAACTGCAATATTTATTTGTTTTGAAGTATCTACATCTTTAATAGTGTATACTTTAGTTTGATCACCAGTTACAAATTTTCTTATTGAAATATCTCTGTTCATGTTCATCCAATTAATTGTGTCAAACTCGCATAATGTTGATTCATAATTTACAATTTTTTCTGAAGTATCAATAAGATTATAAAGCGGACTATTAATTTTTGCTTCAAAATTTGTAAATACTCTTGTTTCATCTCCTTTTTTGAGAACCAAGTTCCTTTTCATATTAGCAATAATAAAATATTTATTGAATTCTATTTCCAATATAGAACTATTTGCTTCTTCAATTTCATAACTTGCTTTTTTGAGAATATTAATCAAATCATTAAAGCACTTATCAACATCAGGCTTGATTATATCATAAATTTCTTTTTTGACATGACCTGCAAACATTGGCTCTTGATTGATGCATGGCTTATAGAACTCCGAAGATTGACATAAATACGGAACTTTCTCTTTCGGCTTATTTAAACTGAAAAGGATAAAATTATCGGTAACATTAACATATCCATTTCCAATAAGCATTGTTTCTTCAGCTTCTGAAAGAGAATTACTTACACATTTTGCTATGTAAACTTGGGGATCTTCCATAGCAGAAATTCCTGAAAAAGGTTTTTTTATTACAATGAAAGCAACAGCTATGCTTATGACAATTATCATTGCGATAATTACAAAGATTGTAATTTGACTTTTTTTAGATTTTTTGTTTCCCATCATTTCACCTTAACCACTTTTCTAACTCTACTTTCCTTCTTAATAGCTTCCTGTGCATCAATAAACGCAAGCTGTTCTTCAACTTCGCTCAATCTTCCAGTGTAACTCTTAAGCATATTCTCGTA
>Ga0268280_1000013_pt1 | contig 203163 bp, 158 predicted proteins | sample saktaG_9_FD_190139 | JGI IMG/M metagenome (GOLD analysis project Ga0268280, IMG submission 190139) | Saline water microbial communities from Sakinaw Lake, British Columbia, Canada - sak_2011_5_24_40m | ecosystem: Environmental > Aquatic > Non-marine Saline and Alkaline > Saline ...
AAATATAAATCAACATTATCCTATTTATCCATCTGATTTAAAATCTTTTAAACAATATTTTGTGAATAACTGTGCCTAAAAAGTGAAAAGTTACGGTTTAAAGGATTTACAGCAATACTGTTCACTCCATGAATCCTTGTATCATTATCATGAAGCGGATACCAGTTTTCTCCGCCATCAGTAGTTTTCCATAATCCGCTATGGTGGCTTCCTGCATAGATTAAGGAATGGTCGTCATCACCTACCCAGATTGAAAGCATCATTCCTTTACCAGTAGCACTTGTTGTACCTTCGCCATAAGCAGGAGGTATTCCAAATGGTCCTATAAATTGCCAATCAGATTCATCAGTGTAATTTTCAGGTTGCTGAAAATTATTATAATAGTCAGCTATTGATTCCCACATTTCGCCAAGATTACCATCTACACCGTGACGGCTGGTATAAAACCATTTCCAACGGAGATAGTCTTTAAACCCGGTTCCTCGCATGTTTTCAGCGCCTCGAAGCTGAATTAATGAATCGTAATAGTGGTCATAATAATTTGTAAGAGTGAAGAAATTAACCGTAGAATCCGTCAAGGGCTGAGACAAAGCCACAGTTGGATTTACTAACGTAAAAAGGCATTGTAATGCCAGGACAATAATTAAATTGTTTGGTTTCATAATTAATTGATTTTTCAGTGTTAATAATATGGAAGGAAGGTTGCAAGGAAGCAACCCTGGAAAAGACTTGTAATAAGGATTTAAGGATAGGGATTTGAGGCAGAGAAATTTGGAGATTAGGTTCTCTCTCTCTCTCTCTACGGAAATGCTATTTTGGTGAATCCATTCCATGCTGGAAGTATTAAAACCGGGCGATTTTTCATGAAATGGGTGATGTAAATGTACAAAATTAAAAGCTAGAAAGCAAGAGCGTTTTATAACTTTTTAGAATTTAAATAACAGTCATTCAATTACATATATGTATGTTTCCAGAATTTCCTTTTCCCTCCCCTTAATCCCCTCCCATGCCAATAATGGAAGGAAAATCATAGACCTATGCGGGAGGGGAAATTATTATTGTGATGCCCTGGTTTCTATAAATATTTAACTCCTCCGGAGTTCGTCGAAGTGCAAAGTTTTATACCATCGATGTTGTAGAGACCTTGCATGCAAGGTCTCTACAAAAAAAATCGCCACCAGCTGACTGGGAACTGCGAACTGGGAACTGCGAACTGGGAACTGCGAACTGGGAACTGCGAACTCGAAAAACTTCCCCCTTTTTATCAACACTCCTGTTTCATCCAGCCAATTTATCTATTTTTAGCCATCTAACCTTTAAAACCTAAATCCCAGCTAATCAGATGTTCCTGATTTACGATACCGAAACTACAGGCCTGCCGAGAAACTTTGAGGCGCCTGTCACCGACCTTGAAAACTGGCCGCGTGTGATCCAGCTAGCCTGGCAATTGCATGATGCCGACGGGAGCCTGATCGAAGCGAAAGAATTTATTATCCGGCCGGATAATTTTACCATTCCATACAATGCTGCTAAAATTCATGGCATTACTACTGAATTAGCATTACAGGAAGGCGAAGACCTTAGGCTGGTCCTGGAACAATTTATCAATGCCCTTAGCCGCACAAAGGTGATCGTGGGGCATAATATCGACTTCGACCTTAATATTATCGGGGCTGAATTTCTTCGTTGCGGTTTCGAAAATTATTTTGAAGGAAAAGCCCAGCTTTGCACCAAGCTTGAGTCGGTTGAATACTGCGCCCTTCCGGGTGGACGCGGAGGTGGATTCAAATGGCCCACCCTGGGAGAACTTCATCAAAAGTTGTTTCAGGAAGATTTTCCCGAGGCCCATAACGCAGCTACGGATGTGATGGCAACAGCGCGCTGTTTCCTGGAAATGATCCGCCTGGGCCTGATTACAGCAGGAAAACTTGGATTGGAACCTGAAGCTGTGAAGGATTTTATCACCAGCCACCCCAATCCGGTTCAGCCGGAGAAAATTACCGTCCGGACCTTTAAGGTGAGCCCAGAAGAGACACAACCGGAAACTATCCCGGAGCCTCAAAAAGAATCCCCTGCTGCCGATACATCAACTGTCTTTTGCCACCTGCATGTCCATTCGCAATATTCGATCCTGCAAGCTACTGCTGATGTTAAGGATATCATTGAGAAGGCTGTAAAATTTAAATTACCGGCCATCGCCCTGACCGATCATGGTAACCTCTTTGGCGCATTTGCTTTCATCAGCGAAGCCGTTAAAAACAATATCAAGCCCATTATTGGCTGTGAATTTTATGTAGCCATCGAACGGGCCAGGAAGAAATTCACCAAGGATAATCCGGATGTCAGGCATCACCAGGTATTACTTGCGAAGAACTTTACTGGTTATCAAAACCTGTCACGCTTATCTTCACTTGGATTTCTTGAAGGTTTTTATGACGGCGTTCCGCGCGTCGATAAAGCCCTCATCGAACAGTATTGTGATGGATTGATCGCCACGACAGGCGGTATGAAATCGGAAGTGCCTGAACTTATCCTGAATGTCGGCGAGACCCAGGCTGAAGAGGCTTTTCGCTACTGGCACAAGCTGTTCGGGGATGATTTTTATGTCCAGCTTAACCGCCACGGCCTGCCCGAAGAAGAACATGTGAATAAAATACTTATCCAGTTGGCCCATAAATATGGTGTTAAGGTCATTGCAGCCAATAATGCCTATTACCTGGAAAAAGAAGATGCCGAAATCCATGATATGCTGATTTGCCTGCAAACCAACGAATACCAGGCAACTCCGGTTGGACACGGCAGAGGCTTCCGGTTCGGGTTCCCGAACAATGAGTTTTACCTGAAGAGCCAGGAGGAAATGCTGGAATTGTTCCGTGATATCCCTGAAGCAATCGATAACATTGCAGAAATAATAGATAAGATCGAAGCTTTCCCCATCAAACGTGAACCACTGATGCCGGATTACACCATACCTGAAAATTTTTCCGATGCAAATGAATACCTCCGCTATGAGACTTACCTGGGCGCAGAGGAAAGATATAGTGAGGTTACCCCGGACCTGAGCGAGCGGATCGACTTTGAACTGGCCACTATCAGGAAGATGGGCTATCCTGGCTATTTTCTTATCGTTCAGGAAATCCTTCACCAGGCCCGGGAGATGGATGTTTCCGTGGGACCTGGACGCGGATCGGCCGCGGGCTCGGTGGTCGCTTTCTGCCTGAGGATTACCGATATCGATCCGATCAGGTATAATCTTCTTTTTGAACGATTCCTCAATCCCGACCGGGTTTCACTTCCTGATATCGATATTGATTTTGATGAAGATGGAAGGGAACGCGTGCTGAAGTGGGTAGTGGAAAAGTATGGCGCCGGCAGGGTGGCCCAGGTGATCACCTTTGGTAAAATGGCTCCCAAAGGCGCCATCCGCGATATCGCCCGCGTGAAACAACTACCGCTGAATGAGTCTGACCGCCTGGCCAAACTCGTATCCATGAAGCCTGGGACAACTTTCCGGACGGCCTACACCGAATCACCTGACCTGCTCAGGGAAAGGAAAGAAGGTGAAGCCCTGGTGATGGAAACACTCAAAGGCGCGGAAAGGATCGAAGGTCAGATCAGGAATACCGGAACGCATGCCTGTGGCATCATCATCGGCAAAAGCGAACTTATCGACCTGATCCCGCTTAGTATCACAAAGGAATCCGATATGCTGGCCACGCAATTTGACGGAAGCCAGATCGGAAGCGTAGGGATGCTCAAAATGGACTTCCTGGGACTGAAGACCTTGTCGATTATCAAGGATACGCTGATCAACATAAAGAAATCAAAAAAGATAGACCTCGATATCGAAACAATCACCTTCGATGATCCTGAGACATTTAAACTATACTCCCGTGGTGATACCAACGGCATCTTCCAGTTTGAATCGGAAGGGATGAAAAAACATCTCAGGGATCTGAAGCCCAACCGCTTTGAGGACCTGATCGCCATGAACGCCCTTTACCGCCCGGGGCCGATGGAATATATCCCCAACTTTATCAATCGTAAACATGGCCGGGAGAAGATCGAGTATTCCCTCCCGGAAATGGAGGAGATACTGAAAGAAACATACGGCATTACTGTTTACCAGGAGCAGGTCATGCTGCTTTCCCAGAAACTTGCGGGGTTTACGAAGGGTGAAGCAGATGAGCTAAGGAAAGGGATAGGTAAGAAGAAAAAAGAGATTATGGCCCCACTGAACGCGAAGTTCATAGCAGGTATAAAAATGAACGGCTTTGATGAAGAGCTGGCCAATAAAATCTGGACTGACTGGGAAGCCTTTGCCGGTTACGCTTTCAACAAATCACATTCAACCTGTTACGCGGTAGTTTCTTACCGGATGGCTTACCTTAAGGCCCATTACCCCGCAGAATTCATGGCTGCGGTGCTCAGCAGGCATCTCAGCGAGATCAAGAAGATCACTTTTTTCATCGATGAGTGCAAACACTTGAATATCCCTGTACTTGGCCCTGATGTCAATGAAAGCGAACTGCATTTTGTGGTGAATAAAAAAGGGGGCATCCGTTTTGGTATGGCTGCCATTAAAGGGATAGGGGAGTCCGCCGTCAATGCCATCATTGAAGAGCGGGATACAAATGGCCCATTCAGGAGTATTTTCGACTTTGCCAAACGCATCAATTTGCGCGCTGTGAATAAACGTGCGATGGAAGCCCTGGGAAAAGCAGGGGCATTCGATTGCTTCGAAGGCATCCACCGGGCGCAGTATTTCCAGCAGGAGAATTCCGAAGATACTTTTTTCCTGGAAAAGATCGTTCGCCATGCGGCTCTTTTCCAGGAAAAACAACATGCCTCCCAACATTCACTATTTGGCGATGATCTGACGGTGGACATGCAGGATCCAAAAATCCCCGATTGTCCACCATGGTCGAAACATCAGCAATTGAAGAACGAACGGGAAGTCACGGGTTTTTATATTTCAGGGCATCCGCTGGATGAGTATAAGGCCGAAATCGACGCCTTTTGCAATATAACTTTCCAGGACTTGAACAGCGGGTTAAGCCTGCATATGAATAAATCCCTTTCTTTTGCCGGCATCATCAATGCTGCAGAGATCCGCACCGCTAAGACCGGTAATCAATATGCCAATTTTGAGCTTGAAGATTTTTCAGACGCCTACCGACTTTCCCTTTTTTCTGATGATTTTATGCGCTTTAAATACCTGCTGGTGGAAGGCACTTATGTGCTGATCTTTGCCCGCATCGAAGTCAATAAGAAAAACAACCGTCCTGAAGTCCGGGTTAAAAATATGGTTCTCCTTGCAGAAGCCATGGAGAAATTTTGCAAATCTATCAGCGTGACGGTTGAACTGGATAAACTCGACAGCGAATTTATCAGGGAGCTAACTAAGATTGTTCGTTCCCATCCTGGCGAGTGTGAAATGAACCTTCGGATAAAAGATACCGGAGATGGTCTATTGCTTGGGTTACACCCCAGGAAATTCAGAATAAACCCATCTGGTTTTGTCCATGCCGTCTCGGGTTTGGAGCCGTTGGAAATCAAATTGAACGGCTTTCAGATGAATGGATGAAAATATGAACCTGAGAAGATTTCAAGGACGAATTTTTATTAATTTTGACCCCTGATAGTTAACTAAAAATAATTAGACATGGCTTTAGAAATCACTGATGCGAATTTCCAGGAAACAGTCCTGAATTCAGACAAACCGGTTATAGTTGACTTTTGGGCGGAATGGTGCGGCCCTTGCCGTATGGTCGGACCGATTGTCGAGGAAATAGGACGCGAATACAGTGGAACGGTCGTAGTTGGAAAAGTAAATGTAGATCATAACCCGGGAATTACTGCCAAATTTGGTATCCGTAATATTCCTACGCTGCTCTTCTTTAAAGGCGGACAAGTAGTTGATAAACAGGTTGGTGCTGTACCGAAGCAGATTATCGTCGGCAAACTTCAGTCACACTTATAGAATTATTTTATTGACATTTTCAATCGATCATAACCGGCTTCAACAGTTCGGTTCACTTGAATTCCTTGCCAGGCAAGTCGTAGAAGGGTTTATAGTTGGTCTGCACCAGAGCCCTTTCCACGGCTTTTCTGTTGAATTCGCCGAACACCGGCTTTACAACGCAGGAGAATCGATCAAAAACATCGATTGGAAGTTGTATGGCCGCACGGATAAACTTTTTGTCAAAAGGTTCGAAGAGGAGACCAACCTGCGGTGCCAGCTGGTGATCGATAATTCTTCATCGATGTATTACCCGGTCTGTGAAAAACCAAGCATCGACCAGCCTAACAAAATTACATTTTCAATTTATGCATCCGCTGCCCTTATGAATCTGATGCGAAGGCAGCGGGATGCCGTAGGGTTGAACATTTTTGCGGAGCAGATCGGATTTTCTTCCGTGACCAAATCAAGTTCAGTGCATTTTAAGTACCTCTATTCGGAACTTGAAAAGATGCTGGAACCCATCCCTGTTGAAATGAAGCGCAATACAGCTGCAACTGCCGCTCTTCACGAAATTGCCGATAATATCCATAAACGCTCGCTCGTTGTGATCTTTTCCGATATGTTCGAAGCGACAGGAAGTAGTTCCGGCCTTTTTTCAGCACTGCAGCACCTCCGGCATAACAAACATGAAGTTGTCCTGTTTCATGTGATTGATAAAAAGCAGGAGATTGATTTCGATTTTGATAACAGACCTTACAAGTTTATAGACTTGGAAAGTGGACGGCAGATTAAAGTCAACCCTCTTGAAGTCAAAGCCGAATATAACCGCTCTGTGCAGGCTTTTACTACCGAATTGAAAATTAAGTGCGGGCAATACCGGATAGATTTCGTGGAAGCCGATATCAATGCCGGTTTTGAACAGATACTTCTCCCATACCTGCTGAAAAGAGAGAAGCTTTATTAACCCGGCAATTTAATCCTGGCCTGGATTTCAATTTCGTTCTGGCGGTTCCTGTCAACTTCATCCCATCCCGAACCAATATGACGGTTTTTATAATAAACGGTTGATAACCTCAGCCATAAGTCCAGCCAATCTACCGGCGTCCACCTGAACATCATGATCCCCCGGATTCCTTTCCCGTAATGCATGAATGAAGTGAAATCATAAAGCACATCATTTTCATAGGCGTAAATTCTGTTATCATAATCGGGAACATCGAAAAAGCACACCCTGAGCCAGATTTTTGCATCTATCATGGAAGGGGAAAACTCAATATCCTGGAATATCAACCAGCCAGGATTGAGAGCCTGAACTTTTTTGGGTGCGAGGTCACACTCCACACGGGTTTTGAATCTAAATCCCGGCTTTGCTTCAAAACGTCCTTCCAGGCGCAGCTTATACTGAGATAAATTTAAAGGATGACTAATCCAGGCGGAACTTTCAGGATCTGTCGCAGAATTTTGAAGGTACCTGAAGGACAAAGCCATTGACCGGGCCTGTGGCCATGCTTTTTCTACTAATACCCTGACCTCTTTTCGATCTGACGGCGCGTTCAGGTCATAACTTGCCCAAACTGAACGCGAAATATCAGTCATTAATCCGACAAGCCATTTTTTCGGCAATTCAACCTTGATATCAACCTGAAGGCCGTTTTGTCCGGAATTACGGCTTGAAGAGGTGAAGCCTGATCCATACAAGTTTTGATAGTCAACAGCGAAATAGCGGTGAACAATACTAATCTGAGCTCCAGGCGCAGGCATCATTTCAATCCCGGTTACCACCGCCATGGCTTTGTTCCTACAGACGGATGTTTCGTTGAATATATGCACTTTGTGTAACCAGAAGGTTGAAGAAATTCCGGCAACAAGATTAGACCTGCCAGTAAATTCAAATTTCGCATAAGGCCGGCTGCTTTTAACTACTGATGCGTCAAATTGGTTATACATCGCTATAATCCCTGTTTTCAGCCAGTTATTGGCATAAACCAGGAAGCCGCCGATTACCTTTTCCCCGATTGTTTTCCTGTTGCTCAATTCGCTGATAGTACGGTGCATCCCTGATTTATCAATGGAGGAAAATGATACAGGATTGCCCAGGCTGTCGGTGACAATGGAGATGCCATCAATTTTTTGAAATGAAGCAAACCCTGTTAGTGAAAACCTGCCAGGTCCGGCACTAAAAGCAACTCCCCTGAAGAATCCTGTTTCGCTGACCGATGTCTGGGGCCGGATCCGATTTGCCATCCCCGCCATTCCATTACGGCCTTTAATGACCGATTGCCCTCCTGCCAGGTTTATGCCGTAACCGAAACTGACCCTGTAATTACCTAAAATCATAGACTTGACCGGCCCCAGGTTCTTTAAGTGCAGATATCCCGAAAACAGGTCAGGAGTTTTGATTTTCATTGAAATTAAAGATGAAGAAATGAGGAAAGGCTCCCCTGGATCTTTTTCCATCCTCATGCCCATAGCAAGTTTGTTCCTGTATTCAAGGTCGTAACGCATCGCTAATCTGAAATGAGATCCTGAATAGACAGGTTCTCCGGGATTTTCACTATCAGTGTTTACCTGCTCATAACCTTTGCTTTTTTCAGTGTTGAAGGCAGTTTTAAGGATCAGACTCTGACGTACAGACCGGAAGCTGAACTTCTTAAAAGTCCTTGGCTTTTTAGGGAGATCAACGGTAACTAATGGAATCACCTTTCGGACAGTCTGAAAGTCCCATCCTTCGATGAATGAGAGTTCATAGACTGAAAGAAGGTTTCCATAAATCAGCCGGTATTCTTTCAGTTTATTAAGTTGGAAAAGGCTGATGATTTTATACTCCATGAGCCAATCTGCTTCTTCCGTGTTGATGCCAAGGGGATCTTCAAGCCATTGGTCGATAATATCCTGCCATTCTTCTAAAGTTGAAAGATAGGCCTCATCCGATGCCAGAATTTCTTCGGCATAATCTTCATAGGCCGTGACCTGTCGATTGTTTTCCTGTGATTTGACGAGACATGGGAATGAAATGAGCAGAAAGGCAGTCAGCACAAATGCGGCCGGATATCTTCCATTAGTATTCATTTAATATCATATTGGAGTGATATCTGCGGGGTAAAACCTAGGTATTGGTGATAGGCAGAGGAAAATTCAAAAAGAAGCCGGTTATGGCGTAAACCTGTACCAAATGAGTAAGAAGCCGGGAAAATCCTTATACCGCCCCTGATGAAGAAAATGTCCCTGAAGATATACTCCATACCGATCTTCAGACATGGAGAGAGGTCCAGGTCCTTTTCACATTCGGCATGTATGAACAAAGCGGGTGAATACTGAAATGACATACCAAGTTTGAATATAGCAGGCAGGGTTGCATTATCTTTACTTTTATAATACAATTGAAAAGGATTGAAGGTGGCAAAAGCCAGGTTTACTTTTTTTGAAAGAACGATAATGGTGCCTAATTCATAACTGACCTGGTGAAGAGGCGGGGCTTCTCCTCCCGCTTTTTGAAAGACATAGACAAGGCTGATCCCTGTGAGGACATGTTCCCCAAATTGCCGCCCATAGCCGAGGCTGACCTTTTGATCGATAAAAGCCTGGTATCCTGAAAATATGGTGAAAATGCCCAGGCAGCCTTTACCGGCAGGAATCGATGCAGCAATGGCATAATATCCCAGCTCCTTCATAAGATATCGCTGTTCCGCGTTTGTTGCCAATGAAATATGATTATACCTGGCCAACCCGGCCGGGTTGTTAGCCACGGCCCAGGCATCTTCCAATCCTGCTGAGACCCCTGCTAATGAGGCGCTTCTTGCCCCTGCAGCGGTCGTTTGACATTTTAACTGTGACCAGGGAACCAGCACCATCACGCATACAAGTACCCTCCATATTAACCTGATGCTCATTATAATTTATTTTGAATTTGAAATCAGTGGAACAGTGGAACGGTGAAACAGTGGAACCGAAACTTAAATTTTCAATTTTCAATTTTCAATTTGATATTACTGGTTAATCCGTTTTTTCCTCATTTTATACCCGGTCAAAACGGTAAAAAAAATAATTTTGTTAAAAAAACATGGATACTATCTTATTTGAATTCCTCAGAGATCTAAAAACCAATAATAACCGTGAATGGTTTCAGGCTAACAAAGACCGTTATAACCAGGCGCGGCTGGCATTTGAATCTTTTATCAATGAATTGATCCCCCTGATCAGAACTGTTGATCCGCTGGTTGATATGATCACGGCAAAGGATTGTGTATTCAGGATTTATCGCGATGTACGCTTTTCTGTTGATAAGGCACCTTATAAGACCAATATGGGTGCCTATATTGCCAGAGGTGGGAAAAGTTCAGTCATGGCGGGTTATTATGTCCATTTCGAACCCGGGGAATCATTCCTGGCAGGTGGGCTTTATATGCCGCCTGCAGAAACACTGAAGAAAATCCGGGATGAGATTTATTACCAGGCCGAAGATTTAAAAAAAATAATCTACAGAAAGGAATTTACTGATTGTTTCGGGCAGTTGGATGATCCGGGAAAGATGAAGAATCCTCCTAAAAGGTTTTCAAAAGATTTCCCGGATATCAACCTGTTGAAATTCCGCAGTTATACTGCTATGCATCGCGTTCCTGAAGATGTTGCATTGTCAGATGACTATCTGAATTATGCATTAAATGTTTTCTGTACTTTATACCCGCTAAATGCTTACTTTAACCGGATATTTGCCTGATTCGAAAGCATTTAAAAGATATTGATTTGCATTATCTTACGAAAGGTAATTGTTAGCCATTAAAATTCTAGTTTCCGAATACTGACCCAAAGTGACCGTTAACTGATTTGTTGTTTCTCAGAAACATAATCAGACATATCTTTGTTTCGGATTAATTGGTTAATTATTTCCTACTTCAGAGGCTTTTGGAGGTTTGGTTAAATTGGTTTACTTTACTTCAAAAGTCCCATCTCACCTAAAACTAGTAAGACTTGGCAAAAGCAACCCCGGCTCCGTCGGGGTTGTTTTATTTTAGGGACTCCATCCCAAAGTATGGAATCCCTTATTTATTAAGCGTCGATGTTTGCGTATTTGGCATGGGTTTCTATGAATTCCCTTCTAGGAGGGACATCATCACCCATCAGCATGGAGAAAACGCGGTCGGCTTCAGTGCCGTTTTCAATGGTAACCTGGCGCAGGGTTCGGAATGCCGGGTTCATGGTCGTATCCCACAATTGTTCGGCATTCATTTCGCCAAGACCTTTATAACGCTGTATGTGAACGTTTTTTTCACTTCCAGTGGCAGAATATTCCCTTACGGTAGCTTCCCGCTCTTCTTCGGTCCAGCAATAACGCTCATTCTTACCGCTTTTGATCAGGTAGAGGGGAGGGGTGGCAATATAAACATAACCCTGCTCGATCAGATCATTCATATACCTGAAAAAGAAAGTGAGGATCAGGGTAGCGATATGGCTGCCATCAACGTCAGCATCAGTCATGATGATGACCTTATGATAACGAAGCTTATCCAGGTTCAGCGCTTTGGTGTCTTCTTCAGTACCGATGGAAACACCCAGGGCAGTGAAAATATTCTTGATTTCTTCATTATCGAAGATTTTATGCACCATGGCTTTCTCTACGTTGAGGATCTTGCCCCTCAGGGGAAGGATCGCCTGAAAAGCCCTGTCCCGCCCTTGTTTTGCTGTTCCACCGGCTGAATCTCCCTCGACCAGGTAAATTTCTGATTTGGCAGGGTCTCTTTCGGAGCAATCCGATAGTTTCCCCGGTAATCCTGAACCGGTGAGCACGTTTTTCCTTTGCACCAGTTCGCGGGCTTTTCGGGCGGCATGACGGGCCATGGCGGCTAAAATCACTTTATCAACGATGATTCTGGCGACTTTCGGGTGTTCTTCCAGGTAATAAGCCAGATATTCCGAAACGAGCTGGTCGACAGCCCCCATTACTTCATTATTGCCAAGTTTTGTTTTTGTCTGGCCTTCGAACTGGGGCTCCTGGACTTTAACCGATATGATGGCAGTAAGTCCTTCCCGGAAGTCATCCCCGTTAATGTCGAATTTCAATTTTGAAAGAAATCCTGCTTTATCGGCATAGGCTTTCAGAGTGCGGGTAAGCCCCCTCCTGAAACCTGCAAGGTGTGTGCCTCCTTCATGGGTATTAATGTTATTGACGTAAGCGTGAATATTCTCCGCAAAAGAAGTATTGTATTGCAGGGCAATTTCCATGGGAATATCGCTCTTTTCCCCTTCGATGGTTATGGGATCGGGCATTAGTGCTTCCCGGTTAACATCGAGGTATTTGATGAAATCCTTCAGCCCTTCTTCAGAGTAAAATTCAGTTGAGAGAAAGCTGCCATCTTCGTTTCGTTGACGTTCGTCGGTGATTGTCAGCCGGATGCCTTTGTTCAGGAAAGCCAGCTCACGCAATCGGGTTGAGATCAATTCATAATCGTATTCGGTGACAATGAAGATGCTATCGTCTGGCGTAAAAGTCACCTGGGTTCCGGTTTTATCCGTTTCCCCGATCACTTTGACACTATAGACCGGCTTTCCATAATTGTATTCCTGCTGGAAAATCTTTCCTTCCCTGTAAATAGTGGCGACAAGTTTTTTCGAAAGGGCATTGACGCAGGAGACCCCGACGCCATGCAATCCTCCCGATACTTTATAAGAACCTTTGTCAAATTTTCCACCGGCATGAAGGACAGTCATAACCACTTCCAGTGCAGACCGGTTTTCCTTTTCGTGCAGTCCCGTAGGGATGCCACGGCCATTGTCGATTACGGTGATTGAATTGCCTTCATGTATGATCAGATCGATGCGGTCACAAAATCCGCCAAGGGCTTCGTCGATGGAGTTGTCGACCACTTCATGCACCAAATGGTGCAAACCCCGCTGGCTGATGTCGCCAATGTACATCGCCGGACGCTTGCGGACGGCTTCCAAACCCTCCAGAACCTGTATATTGTCAGCTGTATATTCCTGTGCCTGTAAGTTTTTTTCTTCTGCAGTCATAATCAATTAGTTACATAAAAATAGATAAGTTAACAAATTTACGGATTTTCCCTGAATAAAATTGAGAAAACATCAGTAAAATCAAGCATTTTATTAACAAAATCGTGTTGAAAGGATTAGGGCTTATTTCAGAAGGTTAATTTGACCCCGGCCATCATCTGGATGCCCTGTACCGGATACTGATACCATCGCTGGTAATGTTGATTCAATATATTACTGGCATCTATATAAGCTGAAATCATTTTATTGACCTGGTACTCGAAACCAAGGCCCAGGTCAAATGCTCCGCTGACCTTGACAGGGACGACTTCACCTGCTTCAAATGTCCGTGCATATTTTGATCCTAATGCCAGGACTGAAGCCCTGATGGTGTATTTTTCCATTAAAGTATATCCGGCATCCAGTCCGATTTCAAAGTTTGGCATTTGCCATGCTTTCACTTCATCCTTAGGAATATAATGATAATAAGCAGCCATTAAGCGGGCCGAGAATTGGTTGACCTGCATATAACCCAGGCTGGCTTTAATTTTTAGCAGGTTGATGTCTTCATAAATGACATCGAACTTATTCTGTAAAACCAGCGATGTGTCAGTCACAAACAGTGGCATGTCATTCAGGTAAGAGTAATAGGCCTCGGCCAGAAAATTCAACCCGCCGGCATTACCTGTAATCCCGCCTCCGATCTTGATTCGCTCGTCAGTATAATAAATCAGGGGAGTGGAGGTCATAAAAGGGTTGATCCCGGCCAGGCTCCTGAAAGAATTAATTGACCTGTTCCCGGAGACCTCCGCGAAAGCTTTAAGTTTTTCATCTATGATCACAACTTCGGATTTCAATACAGGGAATGCATCCATTCCCATAGTTGTTTGATTGGCAGAGCTTCCGGATGCAATATTGATGTTCAATCCTGCTTCAAACCTGTATTGCCCGAACCCAAACCGGTAGATGGGCCTGATCAGGATAAATAAAGGGTTGGAAGATGAGATGGAGTCCTTGTAATTCAAGTAATCCAACCCCAAATCCAGGGCAAAAGAATGCTTAAAATCATTGCCAATGGTTTTAAATCCTTTATCCAGATTAGTAATAAAAGATACCTGGGATTCCCTCGTGCCATAGAAGTCGGAGAAGTAATGAAGTCCAAGCCGGAAAATGTGGTTCAGCTTATACTTTTCTTTGTAATTGCTGCTGTATTCCGCATTGCCTTGCAAATGCTGAAATCTTTGCCGGATATCATCTTTGGAATATTGTACGTCAGGAAAATTGTCGGGAACGAAGCCATAAAAATGAACTACATCACGGTTGTAACCAATATCGGCAGACAAGGTATGATTTTTCGAAAATGTCTTTCCGTAGACTGAAATGAGGTTATGACTGTAACCACTGGGGGGATACCCTTTTATTTTTCCCTGGGAAGAATGGTGCTTAAGCCTGGCCCCAAACTGGTATTTTTCCGATTGAAGAGAGCTGGCCATAAACTCCAGGTATGGCGTTGTATAATTACCGAACCCGACTTTTGCATAATTTCTGTATATCTCGTCCTGTTCCCCTTCACTGAATTTCATAGGCTCGACCGGATCAAGTTCCAGGCGGGTTTCAAGTCTTTTCGTTACATAATCATATTCGAAAGAAGGAGTGTCCTGTTCACCCGGGGTTATTTCCGGTCTGAAAGGTATTTTAGTGGCATCGCTGATGGAAGGAATGTAAGGTGCGATGATGGTCACCTCTTCATTTTGCCCCTGTCCGTATGAGAAATAACCGCTAAATACCAATATACTGATGGATATCAGATAAATTAAAAAGTTTCTCTTTAGGATCTTCGTTATCATGGTCTTCAAAATGAATTAAATCCGGAATAATAAGTTTATCAATTACTTAAAGCATCCAGCTTTTCCTTTGCAACAGCGCCCAATTCAGGGCCTTTATAATTATCAAGCACACTCTGAAGTGTTTGCCGGGCCTGAAATTCATTGCCATTCTTTAAAAAGATATCGGACAAAAGGATAAAACCTTTGGCTACCCAGTAGTCAAAAGCCGCAAAATTCTCTGCCAGCGCATATATACGTTCTTCAGCCTCAACCAGGCGCCCTGTATGGAAGGCAATCACTGCCAGCTGATAGCTGGCTTCAGCCCCGGTTTCGGTGCCGGAAAGCTTTCCGGAGATAGAAAACTCAAATTCAGCCTGTGTAAGGTCCTCCTGGGCGAGATAACTTTGGCCAAGGATAAAATGAGTTTCATTTGTAAGCTCTGCCGATGCTTTTCCGGAAGAAAGAAGTTTCTGCGCAGCCATGGCCGCTGAAGGAAAGTTTTTTAACCTGTAATGGCATCTCATCTGGCCGGTTAGCGAGGCAATTGTATTGTCAGGATCTTCAGCCACCATTTCCAGTTGCTCAAACAGTGGTAAAGCGGCTGAATAGTTGCCTTCAGAATACTCCATTGATGAAGCTGTAGCAAGAGCGGCTTCTGAGAAACGGGAACGCGGTTTTTCCGCTACCATCTTAAATCCTTCCAATGCCTGGCTTAACTGATTAGATTTTAAGTAACATTCAGACTGGTAATAATATGCGTTTGCGACAAAAGCACCTTCCGGGAAGCTATCCAGGTATTTTTTGAAGGAGTTGATGGCCTGGTCGCACTTTCCCTGCATGTAAAGGTTCTCGGCCACTTCATAGTTCAGGGAATCTTCTTCGGATGAATTAATTTCAGCAAAAGACAATCCTTTTGCATAAACGTAATACTGGTCGACCTGTCCGGTTTCAATGTAGATATTCTTCAATACGGCAAGTGCTTCCTGAGCTTCCTGGGTCCCCGGGAATTTCTCTGTCACATATTTGAAAGAGCTGATAGCCTGATTATAATCGTTCCTGTTAAAATAGATAAATCCCTTTCTTAGCGATGCCTGGATGGCTTTTCCTGTAGATGGGTAACCTTGTACAAGCTTATCAAAATAAACCAGTGCCTGGTTTTCCTGGTTGAGCAGGATATAGGATAAAGCCGTTTCGTAAAGGGCATCATCGAGATATCCGGATTTTGGATAATTATTGATCAGGACCTTCATGACATCAATCTTCCGGTTGAAATCCCCTTTAGCACCTTCAGAAAGGGCTTTATAATAAAGGGCATAATCCATTGAGGCTTCTTTTGCCAGGATTGCTTTGTCGTAATTCTTTATAGCCAGGTCATACTTTTTGGAAATGAAGCAGGCGTCGCCCAACCGGAGATATGCATCAGATATGAGCTTTTGATCGCGCGACTGGCCTGCTTCCAGGAACTTGTTGAATTGCGTGATGGCATCACCATATTCTTTCTGGTTGAAATATGCATAGCCAAGATTGTAGTATGCATTGCCATAAAACGATGATCCTTTGGCCTGTTTCGAATTCAGGAAGTCTTTGTAATATTTTATCGCAGCCGGATAATTATTCTGGCGGTAAAATATTTCTCCGACCCAATAGAGTGATTCGGCCCGTATGGATTCATCATAATTGAGTTCAGAAGCTTTTTGATACAGGTCGAGGGCTCCTTCCAGGTCTTGCATATTGAAAAGCTCAGCAGCACGGTAATAAAGGATTTTCTGGTAAGCAGCCTGCAGTTGCTCATTCTTGTTATTGATCAATTCCATGGATACCAACGCTTGCTTGTAATTTTTGGAAGAGAGGTATAATTGGGAAAGATAACCAAAGCCTTCATCTGAGCGGGGCGAATCCGGATGGTCCTTCAGATAGGATTCAAGCAGGCTGATGGATTCATTGTAAGGATTGAAGGGCGATTCCAGACAGATCTTAACATAGTCAAACAGCGCCTCTTCGGTCAGTTCTTTGTCAAATCCGTTTTTATAAGCAGATAAGAAAGCATTGCCGGCATATTTTTTCTGCCCGGTTTCATTATAACAAACACCCAGGTAATAGCTGGCGTTCTGCGACAGAGCATCATTCTGGCGGATGACTTGCTGGAAATTATTAATGGCATTTTTATATTCTCCGGCTTTGTAATTCACAAACCCAAGCAAGTAGTGGTCTTCCCGGCTGAGCGAATTCCTGTTTGACTGTTCATAAATACCAAAATAGAGAGCGGCATTTTTATAATCCTCCGCGTTGAAAAATGCGTTCCCGGTGATCCGGGCGATTTCCGCCTTATTGGTGTTATTGGACGACTCAATCATAGCAGGGCCAATGGCCATGATCTTTTCATAATCGCCCAGGTAGTGATAGATCTGGATTTTATATAGTGGGATGATCTTCTGATAATGGCGATCGCTTTCGAGTTCTTCGAATGATTTTAAAGCCTGTTTATAGTTCCCCTGAAGATAATCAATATGTGCAAGGAAATATTTAGATTGCCCGTAATAAGGCGATTTCTGGTTGCTGATACGTTGAAAATAGGCTTTTGCTGTAGCCGGGTCTTCGGATTTCAGCCGGGAATAGCCGACCATAAAATAGAGCTCTTCCCGGCTGGCTTTACCGAGGCCGGAAACATTAACACCCTGGAAAGCCTTGATAGCGTCTTTAAACTTATTATCCCTGAAATATATTTTCCCGAGGTAAAGGTTGGCTTCACCGGCCAGGGTATTCTCAGGGTAAGTTTCGATGAACCGGCTTATTTTAGCAGGGGCATCAGCATTATTCAGCTCTGCGGCACTGATTGCTTCGTGAAAGGCAGCGCTGGTTGTTATTTCGGGATCATCAATAGTCAGATTGCCGGAGATATCGTGATATACCTGGCGTGCTGAGCCGAAATTCCTTTGCCGGAACAGATCATCTGCCAGCCGGTAGTCCAGTCCGGGTTGCTGAAATGCGGCGTTTTCCTGGCCAAAGCCCGTGAACTGCAAACTGATGAACAATAAAACAGGGATGAAAATCCTTCTCGGTTTAAAACTCATGGTTTATTAGATATACAAGGGTTTCAAATGTAGAAAATCGACCGATAGGGATGCTTTAGGAGGATTTAACTTATTAACAAATGATTCTTAATTCGAACGGCAGAAGGTAATTATTATTGTTAGGATGCTAATTTGCCGACCCTTTTAAAAGTCGGCTCAGGGTCAAAATGGAAGAGGCTGCCCCATTATCCGGAGGCAGCCTCTGTTAGTTTCGGGCTGGCAGCCCTGTAAGCAGGATTCTGTATGTCCCCGCGAAAGCGGGGATCTCCACCATTTATCTTGGCCAGGCGTCACCGCCTGGCTCCAGCGGCCTACCCGTTCCGACTCCCTTTGTTTCCGCAGGATTCACGCGGGCAGCATGATGAGGGTGTATGCTTTTCAGGAAAGCGTTTACCCTGATCGGAACATATTTAGCCTTGCAACCCATAAGGTTTACCCGCCCGCCGTGTCACCATGGCGCGCCGTGGGCTCTTACCCCACATTTTCACCCTTACCCCGACTAAGTCGGGGAGGTCATTTTCTGTGGCACTTGCTGTGCAATCCCCGCGTAAGCGGGGATCTCCTTCCCGTTAGGAAGTATGGCGCCCTGTGTTGTCCCGACTTTCCTCCCCCGCCTTGCGACGGAAGCGGCAGAGCGGACTGCCAGCCGGGTGCAAAAGTACAACAAAAATGCCAAAGTAGGCCAGGCCCGCTGAGACCGTATATTAAACCTAATGACTTTTGAAAGAATTATTAATTTTACGGAGGATGAACAACCTTCCTGTTAAATCGTTTGATTTAATTAATTCATGAAGGACCTCAGCGTAGGAAAAGAAAGCAGGATAATCTTCCAGTTTGCATTGCCCATGCTATTGGGCAATGTCTTTCAGCAGTTATATACTATTATCAACAGCATCATTGTTGGCAACTTCATCGGAAAGCAAGCCCTTGCAGCCGTCGGTGCTTCATTTCCACTCCTCTTTACCTTGATTTCTTTGGTAATTGGCGTTGGTATCGGCGCTACCATCATTATTGCGCAATATTTCGGAGCTAAAGACATAAAGAATGTCATCCGGACCATAGACACACTCTTTGTATTTATGTTCTTTGCTTCAATCCTGACGACTTTAATAGGCATAATATTAAGCAAACCGATTTTTCAACTTATTCAGCTTCCGGCAGATATCCTTCCCTATGCTGTTGATTATTTCAATATTTACATGCTGGGATCAGTTTTCTTTTTCGGCTTTAACAGCATCACATCCATACTGAGGGGAATGGGTGATTCGAAAACCCCTCTCTATTTCCTTATCATCTCAACCATCCTGAATATAGCTCTGGACCTGATCTTTGTGGTGGGCTTCAAATTTGGCGTGAAAAGCGTGGCTTTGGCAACGGTCATCTCACAGGCTGTCGCCTTGATTCTTGCCATCATTTACCTGAACAGGACCCATGATTTCATAAACCTGAGCTGGCGAAGACTGGAGTTCGACAGGGAAATTTTGAATAAAAGCCTGAAAATTGGATTTCCGGTCGGATTTCAGCAAGCTTTTGTCGCATTGAGCATGCTTGCGATGTACTGGCTGGTGAACCGATTCGGTACCGATGCCACTGCTGCCTACAGCGTTGTCTTCCGGATCGATACCTTTGCCTCCATGCCGGCCATGAACTTCGCAATGGCGCTCTCTGCCTTTGTCGGACAAAACCTGGGGGCCCAAAAACCGGAACGCGTTAGACATGGTTTGTTATCCACTTTTTATATGACAACTGCCATCTCGATTGCAATTTCTTTGATCGGCATTTTCTTTGCAGAGCCCTTGATGAGATTATTTACCAAAGACCTGGAAGTAATAGCAATAGGTAAAGGCTATCTTCAGATCGTAAGCGGTTTTTACGTTGTTTTCTCCACTATGTTCATAGTAGGCGGGGTGATGCGGGGTGCAGGCGACACGTTTATCCCCATGCTGATCACCTTTTTTGCCTTGTGGGTCGTGCGCATACCTGTCGGTTATTTTCTGTCTGAAAAATGGGGCTATCACGGCATCTGGTGGGCAGTTCCGATTGCATGGGTTGTAGGGCTCGGCCTTTCATTCCTTTATTATATGACCGGCCGGTGGAAGAGAAAGGTTGTGGTGAGGCATATAAAATGAAAAATCGTCCATCGTCCATGTAAATTCGTCCATGTAAATGGTCCATCGTCCATGAAAAATCCGTCCATGATTTGATGTCCATTACCTTGCTTTTCCTTCCCAAATACACTATCTTTAACAGTTCTTTGATCCCCCGCATTATTAACCTATAAACCATTGATTATGAACACTATTGCTACACTAAGTAGGATTTTAGTCATACTTATTTTGGCTTTAAGTTGTTTCTTATCATTACCTATGAAAGCACAAACTATCCAAATTGACAGTTTATTTACATCAGATGGAGAGATTTTTCCTTTTGAAAATATAGATAAGATTTCAAGCATTTCATTGGATGGATATGTGGAATTATCAAGATACTAGTTTGGTCAGGGTTATCCTTGAGGATGAATATGGCATAAAGTATTTGATTTTCGAAGCTTATCCTCTGATCTGTGAAGACTTGGATTTTTCCTTAAAGGATTATTGTGACGAAACCTGCTTTTTGGATCAACTCCGTCCCTATTCTGTTATCATCCAGGTGATTGCTGCTGAATTGGAACTCAAATATTTTTCATATTCTACTGAGCCGAAAGAAAATCCCGTTGAGCAACGCTATGAAGCGAAGAGAGCAATGGATGCCAAGATAAAAAAAAGCTATTTTGAAAATAACAATACCGGGATATATTTGAGCGCAATGAACTATGTGTCAATTGTTCAGGATACATTTGATATTATTAGGGGCCATTTTAATAAGAAAGATACACTTTGCGGTTTGTACCTCGATTATTGTACAGGTTATCAGGTTGAAGAGAATCTTTTTCAAGGAATTATCGATGTAAATAGTCCTTTTCCAGTTTTTCCTGTAAAAAGTGTCGGATTAGTTGTGAATAATTCCGGTGAACAGAATAATGAAATTTATAACAACTCTTTTGACTCGCTTTATATTGGCGCATTGCCTATAAACAGCAACAGGAGTGAGGATGGTTATTCTGGACTTCAAATCAGGTGTAATGATTACTCTAAATGTTATTTCGATATATCAGTGACGTCTGAATATAGCAGCAGGACAATGGGAATTGCTTACAACCAGGGTTCTGGAGATGAAGCACCAACTGCGCCAGCTAATAACACATTCAGTTACACACATAAAGTTTCTGAAAGCGACTATAATAATGATTGTCAAAACATTATTTACTGGCATTTGAAAGATACCACATCGGCTAATACAAAGCCAAAATATCATTCTATACCTCAAGTAGATCCTCAATTCAATGAATTTAACAATAACAATTATGTAAAGGATACCTGTTGTCCCTCTTCATTTGGTTCCGGAGGAGGTGGATCAATTCTCTACAATAAAATATTGATGCATTATTCAGAATCAAAAGCAGATTCCATAAAATCTCTGCTTGATATTTTAGTCGATGGGGGAGACACCTATCAATTGACCAATGAAATTCAGACTAGTTCACCTGAAGATGGTTATCAATTGAGTGAGGTACTTTTATCCCATTCCCCATATCTTTCTGATTCAGTCATGATTACATCAGTCGAAAAGGAAAATGTCCTGACTCCTGACATGATAACCAGTATTTTATCTGCAAATTCACAGGCTGCTAAGTCGGACACAGTTCAGCAAGCGCTTGATAACCGTATAGAATTATTAACAGATGAACAACGAATCGACATAGATCAGGGGTGGTTCATTACAAGAGCAAAAGAAAGATTGGAGGCCAGCTATACATATTGTTCAAGGAAGAAAGATAAAGCATTTAACAACATCATCAGGATATTGAAAAACGATACCCTAGTCATTAATTTATTTGATAGTATTGTAACACTATACTTAAATGAAAATTCCCTCCATTCTGCTTATAGCCTGTCACTTGAGTATCTTAATGAAAGAGATACTTTGACTGCTAACGCTATTTTGGCTGCAATACCACAAAATTTTTATTTGTCTGATGAAGAACTTATTCAGTATCAACAGAATAACGATTTTGTAGATGTAATGATAAATTCAGGGTTTTATCAAGGCATGGCCGATATTGACTCATCTTATTTAGTAATATTAAATTCTATTGCTTCTGCTGGTATAGGTGAAATTAAAGCAATGGCTAGAAATATACTATTGATCTTAAATTCGTTAACTTATAATGAACCCTACCTTTTTCCTGAGCTAGAACTTAAATCTGACAAAATTAAAAGGATACCAATCAGAAGAGTTATTACTGAATGCTCACTCTTATTATATCCAAATCCTGCAAATGATTATGTAATAGTTGAATATTCTCTGAGAGAACCTGTTATTGACGGAACTCTGAAAGTATTTGATTTGGCCGGAAGATTATATCAGTTCATATCTATAAATAAATCAAAAGAGTATCTTATAATACCGACTCATGACTTACCAAATGGAATTTATATCTTTCAATTATTGAGTAAAAACTCACTTTTGATTTCAAAAAAATTGATAATCGCCAAATAAAGCGTTAATGAGACCTTTTTATTTATTCATATTCTTTGTCTTATTTTTAATGAATCTGAGATATTCTTTTTCCCAACAGGTTTATTTTAATAGCACATATAATCTATGTGGGACATTTAATCAAGATGCATGGAGTAGCTCGAGTGATATTCTTGAATTAAATGATGGATATATAATAGCAGGGGCAACAGTTGATACAGAGACCTTTTGGATGAGAAGAATTCCATTGATGAAAATTGATATGAATGGATATGTTATTACTAATCGAAATTACGGTAATGATACAGTGGATTTTTATAAGGGCTGGCCAGGTTCCTTTCGCAAATCAAATTATACTAATGAATACTTTATTGCAGGGTCAATAAATTATTGGCAACCTGGCAATTACGATGTAGGCCTATTGATGAAAATAGATTCTTCATTTGATATTGTGTGGGTCAAGGAATATAATTTGAATAAAGATGATAATCCCGATACTTCCATTTTGTTTAATCAAATGGACATTTGTAATAATACTGATCTCATTTTTGCGGGCAGCATGAATGGAACCCATCTGCTTCTCTTGCGGACGGATAGTTCCGGCAATACCTTATGGTATAAGACTTTTCATTATGGCACGTCTTCATTGTGCACCGGATATGCCGTTATTCAAACCTCGGATGGTGGCTTTGCATTGGGAGGATTTCAATATACAATCGGACAACCTGAGACAGGGGATCCGATAATTGTTAAAACAGATAGTCTGGGAAATCAGGAATGGGTGAAGTATTTAGGTGGATATTACATGGATAATAAAGCAATGCTCTCTTTATCCGAAGACGGTAATATTATCATAGGTACCACATATGGAGAGTATATGCTTGGAGATGATCCTGTCAGTGTTATAAATATTGTTAAATTGGACAATTCGGGCACTGTTATCTGGGATAAGAAATATGGAACCGGCATCAAGTATAATTACCTCCTTAATGTGCGTGCTTTGCCAAGCGGAGATATTCTTGCTGTTGGTAAAAGACCTGATGTTTTTCCTCATAATGCCGGATGGATTTTAAAAGTTAAAGAAAACGGCGATAGCATTTGGTATAGGGAATACAGTCATTTAATCGGTGACCAAAGTATTAATCATTTGAGCGATGTAATTCAAACTTCAGATAATGGATTTATTGCTTGTGGGTATGTAATCCCAATGGCTCCGGACACCGGCAACAGAGACGCCTGGGTCATCAAGCTTGACAGCATTGGCTGTGACTCGGCAGGGTGTGATACGACTGTTGGCGTAGAAGAAGAGCATCGAGGCATGGAGGCAAGTGGACATGGAGGATTGGAGGTGTGGCCAAATCCGGCGAGGGAGCAGATTCATGTGCGATTTTACATGGACGATGGACGATTTTACAAGGATTTGGGATTGGAGATTTATGATGTTTTTGGTCGTCAAGCCCCCACCCCGGCCCTCCCCCAACCGGGGGAGGGAGGTGGCTGGATTGTAGATGTTTCCGCCTTCCCGTCGGGAATTTATATTGCAATTTTAAAAGACAGTCACAGGAGGTTATATAGCAGGAAGTTTGTTATTTTAAGATAGGTTGGGAGCCGTCAATCCCCGAAAGTTTCGCGCATGTAAATGAGTGAATAAGCCAGAACTGTACCGCTGGACTTCATCACTGTTTCAACTGTTGCCTGTAAAAGCTCTCCTTCAGGGTTGTAGATACGGAAAATTTCGTGATTCAGGTCGCCGTTCAGATCGGTTTCTACCTGGTGGATGACGTTCCCCTGTTCATCAAAGGAGAATTCCGTGGTATTTTTCCTTTGCTTATTTTCTTCGATGATCCGTACGATCCTTCCATGCTCATCTTCTTCATAAATATTCCGCTCGATAAGCTGATCACGGCTGTTATAGCGCAGTTCCTGTTCCCTGAGTCCGGCGGTATTGAATTGATTTATCACGGTAAACGGCTCTTCTTCTTCTGATGACCATATCCTACGGGTTGAAATTAATCTGTTCACATAAGTATCCTCCTGCCTGAAAACCACTTTATCATTTTCATTATACCGTTCAATCTTAACTAACCGGTTATCTTCATAAAAATATTTTTCGGTAGACTCCACTTCATCTTCATCATCCATAACCCGCATCCCGGTGAGATTTCCCCGCTCATCACAGAAATATTCATGCGTGTCTGTTGTCCCGTCCAGGTAATGGATAAATTCCCGGGCCACGTGCCCGTCCTTATCCATCTCCGCTTCCCGCCGTTCGAGAACTTCATCATCCTCGCCGTAAATGAGCGATTCGATCAGTCTGCCGGCTTCGTCATAGCGGTATTCTATCTTATCAGCAATTTCCCCATCCCGAGTGAAAGCTAATTCAAGAATGAGATTACCCGACTCATCGAATTCCCGGTGGGATTGTTTTATGTCGAATTCCTGATCGATATTTATTTCCTCTCCGGGCAGGTGATCGAACCTGTAAATTGTTTCGCTCTTTATTTTTTTACTCATGGTGGCCTGAAAACTTCAATCTGTAAAGTGGATCCGTGATTTTGGCCAAAATTGGTTATTTTTGTCCAATTGACCAAGAAGTTTATTGTTTTTCCGTTTTACACCAATAAAATTTTTTAAACATGAACAAAATTTTGATTACAGCATTTAGCTTAACGACGATCTTTATGATTTCCTGTCAACAGCAAAAATTCACTTATCCGGTCACTACAAAGGAAGACCAGGTTGATGATTATTTCGGAACCAAAGTGGCTGATCCTTACCGCTGGTTAGAGGATGACACTACGGCTCAAACAGCAGAATGGGTGAAAGCCCAGAACATAGTTACTTTTGGTTTCCTGGAACAAATCCCTTACCGTCAGAAAATACAGGACCGGTTGACCAAAATATGGGATTATCCCAAAGTTTCCGCACCTTATAAAGAGGGTGGAAGGTATTATTATTCGAGAAATAACGGCTTGCAAAACCAATTTGTCCAGTTTTCCAAAGAAACCCTGGACGGGGAAGAGAGAATGGTATTAGATCCGAATACTTTTTCGGAAGATGGTACCGTATCGCTGACCAATTTTAATCCTTCGGAGGATGGAAAATATATTGGATATGGGGTTTCCCGCGGCGGTTCCGATTGGAATGAGTTTTTTGTGATGAATGCGGGCGATCTGCAGAAACTGGAAGACCACCTGTTGTGGATCAAGTTTTCCGGTATTTCATGGTATGGTGATGGTTTTTTTTACAGCCGCTACCCGGAGCCGGCCAAAGGCGATGAGCTGTCAGGAATGAACACGAATAACAAAGTATATTATCATAAGATAGGGGATAAGCAGGAGAACGATGCCCTGATCTATGAAGATCCGGCCAACCCGAACTGGGGCTTTTCTGCTTTTGTGACTGAAGACAAGGAGATACTGCTTTTAGCTACCAATGAGTCGACCAATGGTAATCGCCTGGCTTTTCGTAAAGCCACTGACACTGATAAGGAGTTCATTCAACTGGTGGGTAATTTTGATTACAACTTTATTCCCGTTCAGCATATCAACGGTACTTTATATGTGATGACCGATGAGGGTGCGCCTAAATACCGGCTTATTGCCATCGACCTGAAAAATCCGGCCAAAGAAAACTGGAAGGTGGTTATCCCTGAAAAAGCAGAAGTACTCACAAGCATTTCGATGGTCGGCAACAAGATCATCGCCAGCTATATGAAAGATGCTCACGATGTTATCCAGATCTATGATCTTGCAGGCAATTACCTGTACGACCTGGATATGCCAATACTTGGATCCATAGGCGGGTTTAGTGGCAAATTAGCCGACACGATCACTTTCTATACTGTCACTTCTTTTACGACTCCTGCTACGATTTATAAGTATGACATAAAAAGCAATGTTTCAGAAGAATACAACCGATCGGCCATCGATTTTGATCCGAGTCTTTATGAAGTCAAACAGGTTTTTTACGCGTCCAAAGATGGCACAAAAGTCCCGATGTTCATTGTGCACAAGAAAGGCATTAAACTGGATGGTCAGAACCCGGCTTTGCTGTATGGTTATGGCGGCTTTAATATCAGTATTACACCTACGTTCAGCATGAGCAGGCTAATTCTTCTTGAGAACGGATTCGTGGTTGCCATAGCTAACCTGAGAGGTGGCGGCGAATATGGTGAAGAATGGCACCAGGCCGGCACGAAAATGAACAAGCAGAATGTCTTCGATGATTTCATTGCTGCTGCACAGTACCTGGTCGATAATAAATACACATCACCAAAAAAGCTGGCTATCATGGGCGGCTCCAACGGCGGACTTCTTGTCGGTGCGGTGATCAACCAGCGCCCTGACCTGTTTGGCGTTGCACTGCCGGCAGTCGGCGTGATGGACATGCTCCGTTACCATAAGTTCACCATCGGCAAATATTGGGCAATCGATTACGGCACAAGCGAAGACAACAAGGAAATGTTCGATTACCTCTACAAATATTCACCATTGCATTCCATACGGAACGATGTGGAATATCCTGCAGTTCTGGTAACCACCGCCGACCATGACGACCGCGTGGTTCCCGCGCATTCTTTCAAATACATCGCCACATTGCAGGAAAATTACCACGGCAAGAACCCTGTAATGATCCGCATCGAGACCAAAGCCGGCCATGGCGGAGGAATGCCAACTTCGATGATCATCAAGGAATACACTGACCTTTGGGCGTTTACGATGAAGAATCTTGGAGTGACGCCGATTTATTGAGGCATTACTTCCGGCCCCGAAAGCGCTGGATTCGTCACAAATTCATGATCAGTAAGGGAAAGCAGAAAAGCCTTCAGATCGGCTTTTTCCGATGGGGTCAGCCGGGTGCCGCCGGAAATGATGTAGTGCATCAAGGGATCCACATAGGGTGAGTAGACCAGCCCGCCGGAATAGAAATCAATCACTTCATCGAGTGTCTTGAATCTTCCGTCGTGCATATAAGGTGCTGTCAGTTCGATGTTTCGGAGCGATGGAGCCTTATATGCCCCTTTATTCATGGGATCGCCGGTTACAGAAAACCGGTCACGCGGATCGTCGAAGACGGAATCTTTAGCGTTATTGTAAAACAGGTTTGTCGTAAACAACGGGTTACCGCCGCCGCCGTGGCAATGAAAGCAATCGGCCCCTTCTTCCGTAACAAATAATACATAGCCATTTAATTCGGAGGGTGTTAATTGCGTTTCTCCCCTTAAATACTGGTCGAACCTTGAATTTGCCGAAATAAAAGTGCGCACAAACTGGGCAATAGCTTTTCCCATCCGGTCGATCGTAACTTCACTTGTTCCAAAAGCTTTTTTAAATAATTCCGGGTACCCTTCAATATTCCGGATGGTATTGACTGTGCTGAGTGTATCACTGTTCATTTCGTGCGGCGCAATAATGGCGAGGTAAGTCATCGCCTCGATGTTTCTGCGCATAGGATCAGGATTATCTGCGCTGACTGAACCATTCCAAAGGTAACCGGAATGGTTCCAGACCTGGTTGAAGAGGGGCAGCATATAATGCGGAGTCGGGATTCCGGTCACCCCGTGAGTTTTTCCCCCTTCGAACTGAGGATTGTCAATGCCGCACTCAAAAGCGTTTTCCTGCAGGTGACACGTGGAGCAGCTCATCTGCTTTTCCGGTACAACATTTCCTGAAATCCTACCATCATAAAACAAATAACGACCCAGTTCGATGCCTTCTAAAGTCATTGGGTTGTCTTCAGGAATGTTCAGCTTAGTAGGGAACCCAAAAGGAATTTTAATTTCATATAGGGTGGTTCTTTGAACCGGGATGAGCTCGATTTCATCAATGTCATTGCATGCATTCAGCAAAATTGCTGAAATTATTACAACGAATATGAAAAGGATAGCTTTACCATTCATGGTACGGACCTATAGTGAAAACATCATATCCATTTTCGCAGGCTTTTGCAAGGGCTTCTTGGTTTTGCATCATCATTCCGCCCCAGGCATTGAAGTCCCAGGTGTTCGGGGTTTTGAACCAGCTTTCGATGTTCATCGACAGCATTAATTCGGTGGTGATACCAGGTTGGATAATAATAATGTAAGAAGAATAAACGGGCAGGCTTACTTTGACTTTAAAATAATTCTGCACGAAGCCTGTTACCTGGCCTGTCGTATCGTAAGTCTGGCCGATGCCCAGGTGAAAATTAAATGGTGCAATAATGTTTTCAGAATTCTTCCATTTTCCGTTCATCTTCATATAATGATAACCGCCACCAAGCTGTTCGGGCCAGAACATATTAGATTCAGGCGGATTGAGGAACATGTTAGACTGGTTGGTTGTATCATTAAACCCAAAGGTAAAAACGATGGAATCAACGGTTCCAATAGGTATATACTCGGTAATGAACCACTGGCTAGTTTCAGCGATATCACGGTCCCTGTAGTGAATGCCCCGGTTGTGCCTGATCATGTAAGAGCCCCCATCGTGATAAATCAATTCCACGTTCGAAATAAAATATTGCACTTCCGTAATCATGTATTGATTCCCTGCCTCGTTTACATACATGACTGTGTCAATTTCCAGGGGCAAGCCATCGACCAGTTCCTCAAAATAAAGGCTGATGTTTCCGGGTTCAGGTGGTTCTTCATTTTTACAGGAAAATAAAGACGCGAGAAAAATTAAAGTCAATAAGTAAGCAGGTATGCTCTTCATGGTCTGGAATTTTAATGATTTCTTGCCAAAAATAATGCCAGAACCATTTAAAACCGGTTTAAATTAGTTATACCCTTGGGGTCTCCAAAAATGAACACACTGAGGGTGAGTTTTACGTATCTTCGCACAAAAATCTCCCTGCGATGAAATTTAATTTAGGCGATAAAGTCAAATTCCTGAATACTAAAGGCGGAGGTATTGTCAGCAAGATTATCAGCACAACACTGGTCAATGTTATGATCGAGGATGACTTTGAAATACCAACCATGACCAGTGAACTGATAAAAGTCGATCCGAAAGGGAAAGCGGAGAGTATGTTTGATGAGGAGTTCGCAGTTCGCAGTTCGCAGCCGGCAGTTCCCAATTCAAATAATGCACAGCAGCCTGGGAACTGGGAACTGGGAACTGCGAACTCCGATGATCGCCAATCAGCGCTGGGCAATTATTCCTTCCGTGCTAAAAACACACCGGGAGTTTACCTGGCTTTTGTCCCGCATGATCAGAAGTGGATGGTCACGGGAATGGTAGAGATCTACCTGGTCAATTATACGGCCATGAATGCGTTGTATGCTTTTTTCCTGGAAGGCGAGAAACGGCTCTTCGGAAAGGATTACGATGTGCTTTTTGCCGGGAATAAAATCCTTATCGATACCATCGACCGGGATGAATTGCTGAAATGGACCAAAGGCATCGTGCAGGTGATCTTCTTCCATGAAGAACCTGAGAAGATCTTCATGCCTGTCAGTTCGGAATTCGATCTTTCCCCGCGCCGATTCAATGACGAAAATAATTATAAGGCTTCCCAGTTCATGGAAGAAAGGCTGTTGCTGGTTTCCCTGGCCCAGACGGCAGCTTTGAATACAGTCGTCAGCATGGAAGAATCAAAGATGGATGAAGAAGCTTTGATCCGGCAGAAGGCGATGGAGATCAAACCTGCCTCCCTGATCGAAAAGCATCAGACCGGCCCGCGGGAAGCGGTTGTTGATCTTCATATCGGTGAACTCATGGAAGATTTCAAAGACCTGACCCCCCATGAAATATTAAAAATCCAGATGGACTATTTCACCAAGTGCATAGACAGCGCGGCAGAGAGAAGTTTTAAGAAAGTGACTTTCATTCATGGTGTGGGTAACGGCTCTCTAAAAAGCGCCATCATGCGGAAAGTGCAGGAATACGAACATGCGGAGAGCCACCTGGCTTCTCTCGCCAAATTCGGTGTGGGTGCGATCGATGTAACGATCAAGCCGTTAAAATAAACCCATTATCTGCTTCCAGAAACTGATGGCCAGAATTGGTTTCAGTGCTATAGTGAAAGCAATACCGAAGACTGCTCCCCAAAAATGGGCATTGTGCCCGATGTTGTCGGTTGCCCGGCGTGCCATCACGGCAGAATAAACCAGGTAAATGACGCCGAAAACGACCGATGGCAGAGGGAAAGGAATGGGGAAAAGATAGACTGACCCGGTCGGATACAGCAGGATGCTGGCGAAAAGCACGGCTGACACAGCCCCTGAAGCGCCGACCGCGTTATAGTGCGGATCCTCCTTATGCTTCCCGTAGTCAAACAGCACCGAAAATCCTATCCCGCCTGCGTATAGTAACAGGTAGAAAAGGTATCCTTTGATATCGAAATAATAGTGATAGGCATCAATGACGGCTTTACCGAAAGAATAAAGGACAAACATATTGATAAACAGGTGTATCCAGTCGGCATGGATCAGCCCATAGCTGAAAAAACGCCATCCCTGTCCATGATGCCTGATTGCATAAGCATTGAACTTCAACCGGTTAAAAATCTCAGCATTGTAGAATGCATAGATTGAGATCAGTACCGTCATGATGATTACCGCGAGATTCAAAGTTCCAAGTTCAAGTCACACCGTTTCACTGTTTCACCGTTTCACTGTTTCACTTCCCGGTAACCACCGTCCCGCTGCTATAATCCAGTTGTGAGCCGAACATGCTGTGCGGGATCAGGTAGACCAACAGGAGAATTACCATGGCAACGACCGGCCAGGTGCGGTTTTCGGGTTTCCTGAACAATCGCCATACGGCAATGGCCCAGAAGATAAAAGCAATCAGGGTTTTATTGTCAGTGAGGTCGTATCCGTAAGGCACCCCGGTCCAATAATCACCGAAAGCGTATTTTTGCACGATTGGTCCCAGGATCAGCCCGCCAATAAACAAAGTCACGAGCGTAATCCAGGCATAAAGATATGAATTCTTGTCTCTTGCCAGCGCTTCCAGCCCCGTGCGGGTAGACATCATCATGGCAATGAACATGAGGATAATATGGGGAATCAGCACCCAGACCGGAATGTCACCTTTGAACCTTATTACTGTTGGTTCTTCATTCAATAGGACACTCTCACTCCCATTGGTCAGCGCCACATGATACATAAGCTTGCCTGCCGGGGGCTGATGTGGTAAATAACCAACGAGGTTATTGCCATCTCTTTGCATTGCAATCGAAACCCATTCATCCTCAGTTCCGAGCCGTTTGTATTTGATCATTCCATCAAGACTTTTATCCACGTTCCCGATGACAACCTCTGCATCATCATCCCCGCCGTGTGACCTGAGCAGTTCATATTTGACCGTCTGCCCGGCAATTTCCGTTTTACCGGTAACAGGATATGTGGGGCCTGTTTTTCTTTGATAATAAGCAATTCCGACAGTGAATATAAAGGAGAATATCCATAAAAGCATAATTTTTGACTTCATATAAGGTTGGATTTATTTATTAGTGGGCAAAAGTCGTGCTTTTTTCTATTGCATCGTAGAAGAGCTGGTGGATTTTAGGCCGGATATTCATACCCGACAGTTTATTATTGTCCGCAGCAGGGCATACCCGGTTTGAGAGGAAAACAAAGACCAGTCCGTTTTCAGGATCCACCCAAAAGTATGTCCCCGTAAAACCAGTATGTCCGAAACTGGCTGATGACGCACTTTTGCAGGCAGGTCCTTCATTTGAATATTCAGGTAAGGGTTTATCAAATCCTATTCCACGCCTGTTATCATTAAGCGGAAATTGCCTTTCGGTAAATTCCTTGATGGTTTCAGCCTGAAAGTATCTTTCACTGCCGTAGATCCCTCCCTGGAGAAGCATTTGTCCGATTATACCCAAATCATTGGCATCGGAAAATAACCCGGCATGCCCTGAGACCCCGCCCAGCATGGCTGCTCCCGGGTCGTGCACATCACCATGGATTAGCTGGCCACGGAAAATTTTATCGTTTTCGGTCGGTACAATGCGGTTAAGCGGAAACCGCTTGCGTGGCAGGAATCCCATTGTCGATAAGGCCAGCGGGCTATAAAACGTGCCGGCTACATATTCTTCGAAAGGTTCATTAACCAGGCTTTCAATAATCTTTGGAATGAAGTAAAACCCCAGGTCGCTATACTTATAAGCATTGGTTTTTAGAAGAGGGGAGGAAATGATGCTGTCGAATATGACATCACTATAATTCTTCAGGATATAAAGATTTTCGGCAACCCTGACCGGAAAACCCTCTGAGATCTCATTTCGATACAAGGCAGAGTCTAATTTGTCACCCTTTATCGTATATTTATAAAATGGGATCCAGGGTTTAAATCTGGCCTGGTGGGCCATCATAGGACGAAGAATGATACCGCCTTTGTTAGTATTCTTCAAATAAGGCAGATAATCCTGAAGTTGCCGGTCGATATCGAGCTTCTTTTCATCGGTCATCCGCATGATGGAGAGGGTTGAAGCAGCGATTTTGGTCAATGAAGCCAGATCATAAAGGTCAGAGTTATTTACCGGTATATCTTTATCATAAGTATGATAACCATAAGATTCCATATAAAATACCTTCCCGTCTTTAGCAGCCCATACCTGGCAACCCGGGAAAACTCCTTTTAATATGCTCTCCCTGATGATGGAATCGATCGGTGATAGGTATTTTCTGTCTATGCCCAGTTCTTCCGGAATTGTATATTTTAACCTTATTGCCTCAGTCTTAAAACTGGTTCCGAAAGGGAATGATGTGCCGGCAGTAACGGGCAGTTTTCCAATAGCCGGTATTCCTCCAAAAATAACCTGTGCTGAGATATCCTGCATGATTGGATGGTCCTGGTAGGAGAGGACGATAGCCTCTGCCTGAGGAAGTTTTTCGAGAAGCCGGAGGGAATAGGGCGAAGCAAATAAGTCGAGGATAACTTTTTTATTTTTACACACTTCACCGATGAACCTTAAAACCTGGCCGGAAATACCATACGGGCTTCCTCCCCAGATGCTGGTGTTTTGCACTGAAATGATAACCAGGTTGAATGGCTCTAATTCCTCCTTTAATATAGCTATAGCAGTGTCGGAAGGTTCTTTTTTAAGGGAAAAGGCACTGATCGGGGCAAAGCAGGCCAGCCGGTCCTGGAACGGGGTGGTTTTGTCATATCCTGTCGAAACCGAAGCGATTCTCAGGGTATCCAGGTAAGAGAGTGGTATGAGATCATGATTATTCCTTACAATCGTGACAGCTTCTTCGAATAATTTCCGGTTTAACAGTTCCGCCGCGGGGGTATTCAATCTGCCATATAACCCTGTGGTAGTGATAGGTTTAACTGCACTTAGTCCGGCTTTGTACTTATAGCTGAGCACGCGCCGGCAGCGCTCACGGATGAGATCTTCGGAAAGTACGCCAAGCCCGATGGCTGCCCTAATTTGCCTGACAGCTTCCTGTACATTAGCGCTAAGTAAAAGGATGTCATTTCCTGCAACTAAAGCTTTTACCGCTATTTCTCCGGGCTGGTTATTCTGTGTAACGCCCTTCATATCGAGGGCATCAGTAACGATCAAACCCTTGAAACCGAGATCATTTCTGAGTACATCAGTAACAATGGATTTTGATAAAGTAGATGGAGTATTTACTGATTTTTCAAGCGATGGAACATAAAGATGTGCGATCATGATCCCATCCAGGCCTGCCCCGATCAATTGGCGGTATGGATAAAACTCGACCGAGTCCAGTCTCTGCCTGGAGTGAGGAATGACAGGGAGGGTATAATGTGAATCTGAACCGGTATCACCATGGCCAGGGAAGTGTTTCGCAGTAACAATCAATCCTCCATCCTGCATTCCTTTACAATACATCAAACCTTTACATGCCACATCCTCCTTGTTTTCTCCGAACGAACGCATGTGAATGACCGGGTTGTCAGGGTTGGAGTTAATATCCACAACCGGGGCGAAATTTATTTGCACGCCGATTTGCTTGCATTGCCGGGCTACTTCAAGCCCCATTTGATAGATCAGGCTGTCATTACTGATGGCTCCCAGGGTCATCTGGTAAGGAAAAGCCATGATGCTGTCGAGCCTCATGGCCGGACCCCATTCCCCATCAATAGAAATAAATAACGGTGTTTTTGCGAGACTTTGCCAGTGATTGGTCCGGCGGGCCTGCAAGGCAGGATGGCCACCGAAAAAGGTTACCCCACCAATGTTGTAATTCTTAATATACTGGTCTATAATGTCAAAATAGTCCTGCCCTGGTATATTGGCCCGGACCACAAGTAACTGGCCGATCATTTCATCTATCGTCAGGGAGGTCATGACCGAGTCTACCCATCTGTCTCCCGGATTACCAGGTTGTATAGTGTTAATCTGCCCACCGGCCGGGAATTGTTGAACCAACAGGATCAACAAAAGAAAAATCCGAATAATGCCAGGTTTCTTATTCATCAAGGTTTCTATGTTCCGCAAAAGCCGGATAGTTAAAAATTCAAAATTAATAATGCAGTTTCCGTCTGTGGGGTATCTCCATTTCATTTTATGAACAATTTATTACTGATTAATTGAGTAATTATCTATTTTTGAAAAAAACTCCAATTGTGACCAGCACCATCCGGTCCTTATTTTTAGCAATCTATATCCTGATTGGCGCCTGTTCTGCAATTGCACAGGTACAGCCAAATCTGCCTGCTGTGCAGGATATTAAACCTTTAACCCGCATTCTTTTTGTATTTGATGCTTCACAAAGCATGTATGGCAGGTGGCAAAGTGATTTAAAGATCAATATCGCCAGGAATATTCTGATAAAAGTGCTCGATAGCCTGAGAACCATGCAACACCTGGAAGTGGCATTGAGAATATACGGGCATCAGTATGTCTATCCCCCTCAGGTTTGTAATGATACACGTCTGGAAGTGCCTTTCGGGAAAGATAATTATGATAAGATAAAAAACAGGTTAAGCTCGATCGTCCCCAAGGGAACTTCTCCCATTGCTTATTCCCTTGAGCAAACTGTCAATGATTTCACCCCCTGCGTGAATTGTCGTAACGTTATCGTTTTGATAACTGACGGTATCGAGGAATGCGGTGGCGATCCCTGCAAGGCTTCAGAGACCCTTCAAAAAAGCGGAATTGCACTCAAGCCATTTATTGTTGGTATCGGAACTAATTTCGAGAAGGCTTTCAATTGCGTCGGTACTTATTTTGATGCTTCCAGTGAAGATCAGTTCAGCATCGCCCTGAATGTTGTAGTTTCCAGGGCGCTTAATCCGACGACCAGCCAGGTTAACCTGTTGGATGCCAATAACCGGCCCACAGAGACCAATGTTAATATGACATTTTATGATAATTATACCGGCAAGATAAGATACAATTATATCCATACATTAAATAGCTTTGGATTGCCTGATACGCTCGACATAGACCCTTTGATCACCTATGATATTGTAGTGCATACCATTCCCCCTGTCATGGTTGACAGCATCCGGCTAAACCCGGGAACACATACGATTATCCCGGTGAATGTTCCCCAGGGATTCCTGCATTTGAAGATGAACTCCCAGAATACCACGCTGAAAGCTTTAAAGGCTATTGTTAGAAGAGAGGGGAGCATGGAAACCATTAATGTTCAGGATATCGATCAGCCTGAAAAATATATCACCGGTATTTATAACATCGAGATCCTCAGTTTACCAAGGTTTTACGTCAACGATGTGAAAATAATCCAAAGCCATACGACAACAATAGATATTCCTGTTCCCGGCATCGCTGTGATTCAGAAATCAGTCCGGGGTTTTGGCAGTCTATATTTGGAGAAAAATGGGAAACTGGAATGGGTTTATACTTTCAGGGACACGGGCCAGCCGCAGGAATCACTGGTGCTCATGCCGGGTTTGTATCGCGCGGTTTTTCGCTCGCGTTATGTCGACCGTTCCATTTTCACCATCGAAAGATCATTCGAGGTCAAATCCGGCATTACGACGAATATCAGGCTGCAGAATTAGTTTTCGCGACTTATTTTTCCAAACGATGTTAATCTTCATTATAGGTTACATGGGTGCCGGCAAGACGACGCTGGGAAAACACCTGGCGGAGCGGTTGAATTATCGTTTCTATGATATGGATGAGATGTTTGAAATTTCAACCGGTCATTCCATCGGAAGTTTTTTTGAGAAATTCGGAGAGGCTGCTTTCAGGCAAAAGGAGCGGGAAATCCTGTACAATCACCTGGATGACCGGCAAACTGTGATCGCAACGGGAGGAGGAACAGCCTGTTATGCTGATAATATGGTGCTAATGAACCAAAAAGGCATAACTGTATATGTTGATACAGGGTTTGATACGATCATGAAAAGGCTGGCAGGTAAAATACACAACCGCCCGATGCTGAAGCATATTTCACACGAACAACTGCCTTCATTCATACGGGATCATATGAACACCCGGCATGAATTTTATTCAAAAGCTGCTATAAAGGTTGATGGGGATGAAGTTAAACTGGATGAACTTCTTCGTAATTTTGTTCCCAATAAACCATCCCAACTATTATGAGCGATTTAGATGCACTGCAAAACCTTGTGCTTGCCCCTTATATATTGAAAGCTACGGCTTTGATCAGTGTCAGCAGAAAAGTGGGGGGCAACCAGTTCCGGCACAGTTTTTCCACCCTGGGCATCTTGCTGGATTATAAATATTTCAAAGACAGCATCCTTTTAAAAGCTTCCCTGCTTCATGATCTGCTCGAAGATCTTCCTGAAACCCAGGTGGATGGGATCCGGTACATCGACCATGAGGCAAACCAGGTGGTTAATCTCGTACTTGAAGTGACCAAAATAAAGGAAGAATCCAAGCCGCAATACCTGCAACGGGTACTCGAAAATGGTTCCAGGTATGCCAGGATCCTGAAGTGCGCCGACAGGATCAGCAACCTGACTGACCTGCACCGTTCCACCGTTTCACCGTTCCACTGTTTCACTGTTTCACTTCCTCTCCATCAGCATCACATTCTCTACATGCTGCGTGTGCGGGAACATGTCAGCGGGCTGAACAGCCTTGATTTCATAAAGGTCTGACATAAGCCGGATATCGCGTGCCTGTGTGGCGGGGTTGCAACTGATATAAATAACTTTTTGAGGCATTGCTGCCAGGATTTGATCTATAACCTTTCCATGCATGCCATTTCGCGGGGGATCGGTAATGATGATGTCAGGCCGGCCGTTGGCTTCAAAGAATTCCTGGTTCAGGATTTTTGCAATATCCCCGGCATGAAAAGTGACATTAGTAATGCCATTCAAAACTGCATTTTCACCTGCATCAGCTACTGCTGACGGGATGGATTCCAAACCAACGACTTTCCGCACATATTTTGACACATAACACGCGATGGCACCGGCACCGGAATATAGATCGTAAACGGTCTCATGGCCTTGGAAGCCGGCCATTTCTGCAGCGACATGGTAAAGCAGGGCAGCTTGCTTCGCGTTGGTCTGGAAAAACGATACGGGCCCGATCTTGAATTTTAATTGGGGATCATTAGCATGAAAAGCAGTCAATTCTTCCAGGATATATGGATTTCCATGGAAAAGCCTGATCTCCAGGTCGGATATGTCATCATTTTTCTTAGGATTAATGACATACATCAGGGAAGTAATGGCTGGAATCGTCTCTTTCACATGTTGTAAAAGTTCACGAATGATCTCCTCTTCATCATCCCGGAAAACGATGATCACCATTAACTGACCTGATAAAGTATTGCGGATGATCAGGTTCCTGAGCAAACCCTCCCAGGTTTTGGCATCATAAAAACTCAGCCCTTTAGATAAAGAATACTCCCTGACAGCCAGCCTTATCTCGTTAGAAGGGTCAGGTTGCAAATGGCATTTTTCGATATCGATGATCCGGTCAAACATCCCGATAAGGTGAAAACCGATCCCGTTGCAATCCACATTTTCCCCGGTTTCCGGCTTTTGACCGGTGAACCATTTCCGGCTGGAAAAGGTGTAATCCAGCTTGTTACGATAGAAAAACACATCTTCTGAAGCAAGGATCGGCCGGATTTCAGGATAATCAAATTTCCCGATCCGGTCGAAATGGTCTTTTACCTGTTTTTGTTTGAAAAACAATTGCTTATCATAGCTCATGTTCTGCCACCGGCAGCCGCCGCAAAGCCCGAAATGTTCGCAGACAGGTTCTATACGGAAAGGTGAGTATTCGTGAAAATGAACGATCCTTGCTTCAAAAAATGATTTCTTCTTCTTCGTCACCTGGACATCGACAATATCCCCGGGCACACCAAAAGGGATAAAGACTACCCGGTTATTTACCCGCGCCACCGCTTTGCCTTCTGCGCCGGCATCTATGACCTCGACCTTTTCTAAAAAGGGGAGGGGCTGCTTTCTGAAAGATCTTCTTCCCATATCAGCGCCAAAGTTAACGTAAAGATGATGTCCTGCCAAACGTGACAGTTTGAGTTTCTTTTCATCTTCTTTTGAGATCGGGCATTGAAATCGTAAATTTGTAAGCATAAAGCCCGCGCCATGAAAATCCTGACGATTGAAAAAATCCATGAAGCTGATGCCTATACTATTGCCAATGAGCCCATTGCCTCAGTTGACTTAATGGAAAGAGCAGCCACAACCTGTTACCATTGGCTAAGAAAAAGGGTGGACAGCCAGCGCCGTGTACTGGTATTTTGCGGGCTTGGAAACAATGGCGGCGATGGCCTGGTCATCGCCCGGCTGATGGCCCTGAATAATTTTAATGTCGAAATTTATATAATCAGGTATGCAGAGAAATGTTCAGATGATTTTCAGGTCAATTATGACCGTTTGAAAAATGTTGGGCATGTGATCCTTAAGGACCTGAGGGACGGCGATGTTCTGCCCCCGATTTTACCTGATGATGTAGTGATTGATGCCATTTTCGGATCAGGATTGGGCAAACCGGTCAGGGATTTCCCGGCACGTGTAATCCGTCATATTAACGAAAGCAAAGCGCTGGTCGTAGCCATTGATATCCCTTCCGGGCTATTCAGCGATGAGCACACGGATGTCAAAGCCGGTGCAGTTATACAGGCAGATTTTACCCTTTCTTTCCAGCTTCCGAAATTGGCGTTTATGTTTTCGGAAAACGACAGTTTTGTGGGGAATTGGAAATTATTTGATATCGGCCTACAGAAGGAGTTTATTGACCGGGTTGAAGCTAAGAATTTCTTATTGACCCGCAAGATGGCCGGTTCTTTGCTTAAACCACGGACAAAATTTGCCCATAAGGGGCAATTTGGCCATGCTTTGCTTATTGCAGGCAGTTATGGCAAAATGGGAGCTTCGGTACTGGCTTCAAAAGCCTGCCTGCGGTCGGGAGTTGGACTGGTGCATGCGCATACACCGGCTAAAGGTTACCAGGTAATTCAGACCTTAGTTCCCGAAGCGATGGTAACCATCGATCCGGATGAGGATTGCTTCTCCCAATTGCCTGACCTGGCACCGTTCACGGCTATCGGTATTGGCCCGGGGATCGGCTTCCATGAAAAAACCAAAAAAGCCCTGAAGCTCCTGATCCAGAATTCGGTAGTTCCTTTGTTATTTGATGCCGATGCGCTGACTATATTGGGAGAAAACAAAACCTGGATACCTTTTGTCCCGAAAAATAGTGTCTTTACCCCTCACCTTAAAGAATTTGAAAGGTTGGCAGGGAAAGCTAAAGATGACTTCCACAGGAACCAGTTGCAAAGGCAATTCTGCATTAAATATGGTGTTTATATGGTACTGAAAGGCGCGCAAACATGTATTTGTGGTCCTGATGGGATTTGCTGGTTCAATACTACAGGGAACCCGGGAATGGCCACCGGAGGAAGCGGCGATGTGCTCACAGGACTGATCCTTGGTCTTTTAGCACAAAAATATCATCCCAGGGATGCCTGCCTGATCGGAGTTTATTTACATGGACTGGCTGGCGATCTGGCAGCTAAAGAACAAGGGGTGGAGTCAATGATTGCGGGGGATATCATTAAAGAGTTGGGGAAAGCGTTCAGGAAGATTTGAAGTCAGTTGACAGTTGGCAGTTGGCAGAACTCAGAACTGTATCATATTTACTGCTTCCTCGGGCACTATATCTTCTTCCAGTCTCAGGTTGTCAATGATAAAGTTTTGCCGGTCCGGGGTGTTCTTTCCCATGTAGAATTCAAGGAGGGTTTTAATAGAGGATTCTCTTTCCATAAGGACGGGTTCAAGCCGCATATTAGTGCCGATGAAATAGCTGAATTCCCCGGGGGATATCTCCCCGAGCCCTTTGAAACGGGTGATTTCGGCATTTTGTCCCAATTTATTGAGCGCCTTTTGCTTTTCTTCCCCCGAATAACAATAGATGGTTTCTTTCTTATTCCTGACCCTGAATAGGGGCGTCGTGAGGATGTAAAGATGTCCGGCTTTAACAAGGTCGGGATAAAATTGCAGAAAGAAGGTCATCAGTAAAAGCCGGATGTGCATACCATCCACATCGGCATCTGTAGCAATTACAACCAGGTTGTAACGGAGGTTTTCAATGCTTTCATCGACATTCAGGGCCGACTGCAAAAGGTTGAACTCTTCATTCTGGTAAACGATCTTTTTCGTCAGGCCATATACATTAAGCGGTTTGCCTTTCAGGCTGAAGACGGCCTGCGTGCTGACCTGGCGCGCTTTGGTAATAGAACCGCTGGCGCTGTCGCCTTCAGTGATAAAAATGGTACTTTCCAGCCGGTCTTCATGGTTGGTGTTATAATGAACTTTGCAGTCACGAAGCTTTTTATTATGAAGGCTCGCCTTTTTTACGCTTTCTTTGGCAAGTTTCTTAATGTCAGCTAAATCTTTCCGTTCCTTTTCCGATTGAAGTATTTTAAGTTGCAGTGCTTCAGCGGTATCCGGGTTTTTATGCAGGTAATTATCGAGATTTTTCTTGATAATATCCATCATATAATTACGTATAGTCTGCCCGTTAGGTTCCATGTGCATGGAACCCAGCTTGGTCTTGGTCTGCGATTCAAAGATAGGTTCCTGCACTTTAAGGCTGATGGCAGCCATGATGGAAGCGCGGATATCGTTGGTATCGTAATCTTTATTGTAAAATTCTCTGATGGTTTTAACGATACCTTCACGGAAAGATTGGAGATGGGTACCGCCCTGGGGTGTGAACTGGCCGTTGACGAAAGAATAATATTCTTCCCCATATTGTTTCGAACTATGGGTGAAGGCGCATTCAAAGTCATCATCTTTTATATGGATGATTGGGTAATTTGCTCCGCCGTTTCCATTGAGATAAAGGTTTAGCAGATCGAGCAATCCATTCTTTGCCTGGAATCTTTCCCCGTTTAGGGTAAGTATCAATCCATTGTTAAGAAAAGCATAGTTCCAGAGCAGTTTCTCCACATACTCGGTGATATAGTAAAAATGCCCGAAAATTTTATCATCGGGGATAAAAGAGATTTCGGTGCCTTGAGGAAGGTCGCAGTCGACAATATTATGATCCTGTATGAGTTCTCCTCTATCGAATTCGACGATTTTGGTTTTCCCTTCCCTTATCGATTGGGCTTTGAAATAGGACGACAGGGCGTTGACTGCTTTTGAGCCCACGCCATTCAGTCCGACAGCTTTTTTAAAAACTTTGGAATCGTATTTTGCCCCTGTATTGATTTTGGATACACAGTCAATCACTTTACCGAGGGGCATCCCACGGCCGAAGTCCCTGATGGTAACGATTTTTTCCCTGATCGTAACATCGATCCGGGTTCCATATCCCATGACATGTTCATCGATGCAATTGTCAAGTATTTCTTTCATCAGGACGTAAATGCCATCATCCTGGGCTGCCCCGTCACCGAGCTTTCCGATATACATACCAGGCCTGAGCCGGATATGTTCCCGCCAGTCAAGCGATTTAATGCTGTCTTCAGTATATTTTTCTGCCGTTACCAAGCATAAAATTTTCGCAAAGGTAACATCAGGAATCCTTTATTTTTCGGGCAAGTCAGGAAACTTATGAATAATTTAATGTTGAAAAAGTGCATAAGAGGACTCCATTCCTTGGGATTGAGTCCATTTTATCCCTTTTTAGTACCTTTGATTTCAGTAAATCTCTGCTCATGTCCAAAATCTCAAAAGCCTTCCGAGCCCTCAGTGTCCTCATCCGGAACCCCTGGCTGCTGAATAAGGTCCTGGAAGAAGACCAGTATTGGAAAAATGAAGTCATTAAAAAATATGGATTTCAATACGGCCTACCCATCATCAGGGCCGAAGAGCTATTCGGGGATTTTTCAGAAACGATTGACCCGTTTGCTTTCCTTGATGGCGGATCCCTGCCAACCGATCTGGCATTGCTGAAAAAACTGGCTCGCAGGATCCCTCATTGCAGCTATTTCGAGATCGGTACCTGGCGAGGCGAAAGTGTAGCTAATGTTGCTTCAGTTGCCGGGATTTGCTTTACCCTGAATCTTTCTGAGGATGAAATGAAGAATAAGGGTTTAAATCAACACTATATCGATCTCCATAAATACTATTCTAAAAATATTCCTAATATCAGGCACCTGGATGGTAACACCCTATCCTTTGATTTTCAATCTTTAAACCAAAAATTTGATCTTATTTTCATCGATAGCGACCACCACTTTGAAATGGTTAAAAACGATACGCAAAAAGTTTTCAGTCATCTGGTACATGAGAATTCCGTGGTTGTCTGGCACGATTATGCCCGTAACCCTGAAACTATCCGTCATGAGGTTTTAGCCGGCATCCTGCATGGATGCCCCTTATCCTTTCACCAGCATATCTTCCACATCGCACATACCTTATGTGCTGTTTATTTACCAGGCCAAACCGGGGGAAAACCTTTGGATGCCCCTGTTGAACCCTCCGGGTCTTTTCAGGTCGATATTCGCTTTCACAAAGGAACTCCATCCCGCGGGATGAAATCCCGCTCCATATGAATGAACCGTTGCCGGCATTTGGGGTGGTATGTGAGGCCTTGGTGCCTTGCTTGTAAAAATAAATTGTCATTCGCTAAACAATTTCTTGCAACATTCACAAGTTATTGAATCAGCTATTCCGGTGAATCCAAACCCATTCCATATATATGCTGCTACACGTATATTAGTTTCTGAGGTATCAAGATTAATAAATGAATCACCTCGATGTAATGCGCATAATATTTTATTGTCATAAGGAGAAATAACAGCATCTAATAATGGCCAAGCCAATGCAGATCCACGCCACTTAGCTATAAGACCCTTATTATCTATACTATAGACATAAGGTCTTAGGCTAGTCTCTCTATCTAAACTTGAATAATGTCTTTCAAGAGTAAATAAATATTCATTTTCTCCATCAAGTTTACTTGAAGAAATAGAAACAATTGACATAGGAGGTGTACTCCATATCTTTTTCCCTTTTTGAAAAGCCTCTAAAACAGTTCTATTTTGACTATTGTCTGAAATTGATAATGGTTTGAGTGTAAAATTATCAATTTTCAAGAAATTGTTTCTTAATGGTAAAGGTTTAAACTCAAAATTCTTTGTTTCATTTATTTCAGGGTAAAAAGAGTTTGCTTTCGCGTGAGTAATTATTCCATTGCATATATATTTTCCATCGTGAATTCTAATATCAGCTATTAAACCCTCCTTTGTTCTAAGATATTTTTGGTCAAACAAATGATTTCCAAGCGAAAAAAAAACGGGTTTACCTTCAATTATTTCTGGTTGTTGGATGACATGAGGATGGCTCCCAATTATTATATCGGCGCCATTCCTTACTAACCATTTGGCAGTTTCCCTTTGCTCTCTATTTGGCCAGTCAAGGAGTTCAGAACCCCAATGGATTGACACAATTATTAAATTTGCCAAGCTGCTTGCCAGCCTCAATTTCTGTATTATCTCAATTGAAGGTATTTCATTTACAGAAGAATTCCGACCAGGAATCATATTGATAGTCAATAAAGCAATAACAACATCTTTAACAGTAAAAAACTGTGGGGAATTTTCGAAAAAAACGGGAGTAATATTACAATTCCGAAGTGCCTCGATAGTTTTTTCCTTACCACTTTTGCCCAAATCGTAACTATGATTATTTTCAAGTGTAATAATCTTAAAACCAGCTTCACAAAGCAAGGAAATATGAGTATCTTCTATATCAAAAACAGGTAGATCAGAATCAGATAGCAAATAATCATCATGTGTTCCAACAGCTCCTTCTAAATTGCCGATAACTAGGTCAGCCGATTGAAAAAGAGGCTTTAAATCAGCCCATGGAGAAGAATTTCGGTTTTGAATTTCTCCTCTTACATTACGAGAAAGCAAAATGTCGCCAACAAATAAAACACGTATTTCCAAATTATTTTTCTTACAACTTTGGGTTGAAATAAAAACAAGCAAAATTAATAACAGGTATTTGGACTGCCTGAAGCGCTTTGATATGTAATAAAGGGTTTTAACCATGGTAACATTTCTTGCTGATTTACTTTTTCCTGCCATTCATTATCATTTAATAATTGATTTGATTGAAATTCGTAATATGAGTAGATTGAGCCCTTAACAATTTGATGTCTTCCATAAAATGGCACAATATGATCCCACTCCATAGGATTTCCGACTGCTGACATTAAATATGGAGACACAATTCCATCTCCAGCAACATCGGATATTTTTGCAATGGGATCTGGATTTGAAAGAGCGTAATCTTTGTTAGACAGACTATTGAAAACTAAAAACAAATGCTCAGCGGTACCGGCTATATAAAGAATATCTGCATTTTCTAGATTAGAAAGAATCTCACCTTTTCTTTCCTTTTCAGCCATTGATTGAAATTTGCGTGCTTCTTGAGCAGCTTCTTTTAATCTTTCAATTATGCCATCATATAAAGAACGTTTTTCAGAACTATATGATTCTTGAATATCATACTTACCAGTAATACTTTTTGAGACATAATTTATTGCAATTTCAAATAAACCTGCTATCGTTGCAAATGTGTAAGGGTCAGGTTCTACATAGCCTCTTGGAGCCCTCATTAAAATTTCTTCAAAACCACCTTCGCCACATTCTGCGGCAGTTCTTTCATTTACCAGAATGGTTGCATGCCTGAGTGTTGCCCAGGTTGCCAATCCTGTTTGTAAACGCTTAGCTTGCCAAATTTCTCTATCTATAGCACTATTTGTTGAATTCACCGTATCTGCCCATTGAACTGCAATTGCGTTAATCCATTGGTTATATAAGTTATACTTTAAATCCGGTTCATAAGCATTTTCCTTAAAATTACTTTTTAGATTTTCAATAACTTTCCGTAATGGAGGATATCTTTCATAATCCGATTCCAATAAATTTTCAGCAAAACCATTGCCCAGAGCAGCCGCCAGATCTAAACCAGAAGGAAGAAGTCTGAATCCGGATGGTCCAGTTACCTGTAGTTCAGTTGGAATTTTTTCATGATATACTGTTGAATACAATACTTCATTATCAAAACCCCATGATAATGGAAAAACAGTTGGGCTTATAATAGGATATTGGCAATAATCAGGAATATCCCTTTTAAAATTTTTCCAAACCAATGGCGCCCTTGAAGGAGAAATAAACCCGGAATAACTTTCAATCCAACGTTTAGCAAAATCTGTGATTTCTTTAGGCAATAAGTTTAATTCTTTTAAAGCCTCCTGATTCGATTTGTAAATCGTAGTAAAATAGCGAAATGCTTTGAAGTATTTTTCCATTTCTGGCGTTGAAGTATAATGTCCTCTTGGTTTTAAACCAGAATACTTGTATGTTGTTTCTATTATTTCAGAATAACAGTCTTGTTCCTTTTGAATTCTTACTACTTCTGGATTTTGAGTATTTTCGGAATTTAAGTCAATAAGTACGGAGAAAACTGGTGCCCAAATTAAATTTTTGTTTGAGCTCATTATATATTCATTAGCTCGGTTAACAAAGACCCAGAAATTTGGAATAGCTTCATCTCGTTCTTTAACAATGAAAAGTCCTTGATAAGCAGCGCCAAACAACTCCCAAAAAATATCTGTTGTCACCAAATAAGGTCTCGTAGGCGAATTTCTATCATAGCTATTACAATAATAGTTTTCAGTCTCATATAATTTATAAAGTTGGTCATCTTGATTAGGTCGAAATAATCCAAAATATTTTTTAAATAGAGCGACTTCTTCATTGGTTTCTGCAAACATCCAGGCATTAACTACATCTGCTAATGGCATTTCAATTGGCAGGTAATTTAAGGTGTAGCGTCCATTTGACATTGTTAAGCCTACAACTCCTTTTCCATCTGGTACAGATGATGGTGTCGAAATAAAAAGATTTTCAGGTATTTGAATCTCTTCTTTTTTTGTAGAAAATAGATATATTCCAATTCCAGGTTTATCTTTTTGCCAATGAAGAACACCTAACCCATTTGGTGTTGGGGTGATAGTCCCCTTGTTTATTGCAATATCTATCGACTTAGAGTCACCCCAGTACCGGGAATCATATCTTGCTACGAAGAAGTTATTATTATTATCCTCCCAAATCATTTGATGTCCCGCAGGATGAAAAGCCATTGGCAAAGCCCAATCAGCTTCCATGTTACTTGGTTCTGGCACATCTTCAAATTTTGTAAATGTCTTTACAGGTCCTATAACCTGATAAAAGCGATTGCCGGTTTCTGTAATAGAAACTACCCTATATGATTTGTCACCATTGTCCATTCCAAAAAATATGCGGTAAGAATAATAATCTTTTCCGTTTTTATAATCTGAGGTAACGATAAAAGGTCGAGGGCATACAACTAATCTTCTTAATTGGTTTGAAGCAGAAAAAATATTTGTTGTATTCCAGTCTTTATTATTTTTTTCAATTCTAAAAATTTGATAATTCATATTATTTTCACCCATTACAAAAAGAACACGGGCATTAGGATGCCAGGCAATAGCTTTAGCTCTTAATCCTGCTGGTAACAGGCAACTGTCAGAAATTTCACTTTTACCGATCTGCCAAAATTTAATAAAATATTTTTCTTGTACACCTTCTACAATTGCCGCAACAACGATCCCTGCAAGTGAAACGTCATAATCAATTACTTTCTCGGAAGAGGGAAACGCAAAATATTTATTATCATTTGGAGACGGTGTAATGGTTATTTCAGGAATATCATAAACTCCTTCAATAATACCCATTGTGTCGCTGAGATAATTTTCAAAAATATTGACATTCTGCGGTTTACTGTTTGATGGATTTGAGCACGAATTGAGTAGTGCATTAATACAAATAAGCAGGATGAAAAAAACCGTAAGTCTAGTATCAATATTTTTTATTGGATTCATAATGCTTTTCTTTGAATTCTGTAATTGGGTCTCATTAAAGTCAACTTATAAAAATAAAGAAAAGCTTTCATTAATGATGTGAAGGTTAGAAAGAAATAGCAGAAAATAAAATACCATAAAAACAGTTGTTATTGTACTGTCACAAATATATGCTAAATTTGTGACAAAATCAAAAGTTGCAATGGCTGGTGCATCAAAACATAAAGCAGGGATACCAACAGATACATCAATAGTTGGTAAAATTAGAAATTATAAACGTGGAAAAATATTTTTCCCAGAAGATTTTGCAGGATATGGTACAGTAGATGCAATAAGACAGGCATTACACAGACTTGCAAAAGATGGTTTTCTGGTTCGTTTAGCACAAGGTATTTACCTTTATCCAAAACAAGATAAAGAACTAGGACTTCTGAATCCATCCATAGAAGAAATAGCAAAAGCCATAGCCAAGCGTGATAAGGCGAGGATATTGCCGACAGGTGTATATGCACTCAATAGGTTAGGATTGTCAACCCAGCTGCCATTGAAAGTGATTTACCTTACAGATGGAACGCCACGAAGTATTCAGATTGGCAAACGCAGCATTAAGTTAAAAAAAACTACTCCTAAAAACCTGATGACCAAAGGGGAAATCAGCAGTCTCGTTATTCAAGCATTACGTGAGATCGGAAAGGACAAGGTAACAGAGGTGCAATTGTTCAAAATCAAAGAATTGTTAAAAAAAGAAAAACCGGAATTATTATTACACGATGCCAGAATAGCACCCGCTTGGATTGCAAGGATTATGGTTGAAACACTTTAAGATCAAAACGGCTGATGAAAAAATTCTATGATTTGGAAATCCAAAGAAAGCAGGAAATTTTTAACCAGGCTAGTGCTCAAACAGGCTTACCTGCGGCGGCCATCGAAAAAGACTGGTGGGTCACACTGGTGTTGAAATCCATTTTTACCCTGCCATACCATCAACAAATCGTTTTTAAAGGGGGTACCTCACTAAGTAAAGGATGGAATTTGATTGAGCGCTTTTCGGAAGATATCGACCTGGCTATTGACAGAGCTTTCTTTGGTTTTGAGGGAGATCTTGGAAAAGCGCAAATAAGAAGATTACGCAGGTTATCTTGCAGATTCTTCAGCACGGAATTTCCTAAAGATATTGAAGTAAAGATCAAAGAAATGGGTATTCCTGATTTTCAAATTATTATAAGTGATTTTGATGCTGGAGATACAGATCCGATAGAAATCAAAATAGAATATCTTTCTACAACAGAAAGATCCGATTATATCAAACCCGGTGTTTTAATTGAAATAAATTCACGCTCATTAATAGAGCCGGTTGAAAACAGGTCTATTCAATCAAAATTGGGGGAGACATTTTTCAATGCATCATTTGCCGATCAGCCTGCAATACTTCCGCTTGTTTTACCCAGAAGGACTTTCCTGGAAAAGGCATTTCTTCTTCATGAAGAATTCCAGCGACCACTCGAAAAATTAAATTCGGAAAGAAAGAGCCGTCATTTGTACGATCTGGAAAAAATGATGGATACTGAGCATGGTCTGTCTGCATTGGAAGATACCATCCTATATAAAACAATTGTTGAACACAGGGAAAAATTTACACATCTTAGTAGTGTGGATTATACCACTTTAATGCCTGATAAAATAGATTTTATACCTCCGGAACCTGTTATCGCTGAGTGGGAAGCAGACTACAAGAGGATGAGAGAAAATATGATTTATGGAGTTACCTTAGATTTTGATCATTTAATTGGACGATTAATAGAATTGATGTATAGGTTTCGAGGTATAACATTAACATAGATATTTAATCCGGGTTCATATAATTTTTAAAAATTATCTACACTTTTCCTGATTAACAATTCTTTAACAAATATTTCTTAAGTTATTTTAACATTATCTCTACTTTAGTGCCAATTAGCCGATTAAATCCAATCTCATGAATACATTACCCCCTTCACCTTTAAATTAATCGTTTATGAAAAAAAGAATTGAATTTGTCCAGGAAGAGCTCAAAAAGAGAGGTCTTTACTCAGGTGAGGTCGATGGTATTGCCGGCAGCGGCACTGAATCAGCACTCAATCAATTCACCGGATTAGAAAAAAGCTGGAATATCTCCCGTAAAATTCACGGTTTTATTCAGCTTCTCTGCCAGGAAAATGGCATCAGCCCCGGAGATATTGATGGCTATTGGGGTTCACAGACTGAATATGCCCTTAACCAATACCTTTATCTAAAAGAAAACGGTCAATTGCCTGATCCCTGGCGCCCTGAGGAACACTCGCCGGTCAACCCTAACAATTGGCCTGTCCAGTACACGGCTGGTTTTGATGCTTTCTATGGCCCAAAAGGCTCGAGTCTGGTTAAACTTCAGCTTCCATACCCGCACCGACTTTCCTGGGATTTGCAAACTTCGGTCAACTCTTTCTCCTGCCACCAGAAAGTACATGATAGCATGAAAAGAGTGCTTACAAATGTCCTTAATTATTACGGACCTGATAAAATCCGTGCGCTCCGCCTTGATTCATGGGGAGGTTGTTATAATGAAAGACCGATACGCGGCGGAACAAAATGGTCGATGCATAGCTGGGGCATTGCGGTGGATTTCGATCCGGGCAGGAATAAACTTGACTGGGGACGCGATAAAGCCTCTTTCGCCCAACCTGTATATAATAAATGGTGGCAATTTTGGGAAGATGAAGGATGGGTAAGCCTTGGAAGGGAAAGGAACTTCGACTGGATGCACGTGCAGGCAGCGAAATTATGATCGCTTCTTTTTTTGCATGATATTAATAAGTTCAGATTTAATTTGGGCGACATCTCCCCGCGAAGGAATAAGATCTTTATACCAGTATTTATTTTCCCTGTTGAACAGGGTCATCAGAATAATAGTCGTTATCAGGTAAGATAATGAGGTTGCCCAACCTGCTCCGGACAGGCTGAATTTCGGGATAAGGGTGAAGTAAAGAATAACCGATGCAACAAGCCCCAGCGAAGATGCCATGGCATTGACCTGGTAGCGGCCGGTCCCGGAAAAATAATGGCCGGCCAGGATGGAAAAATTATAAACCAGCACGCCGACAGCCAAAGTCCAGATCACCATACGTGTACCCGAAAATCCTTCCCCGAAAATATATACATAGAATGAAGAAGGCAGCAACATCAGGGGGATGAGAATTATCAGGCTGGCAGCAATGCTGAATTTGATCAGCCTTACCGTGAGTCTCGCAGCCTCAACTCTGTTATCAATATTGGCAATCCTTGAATACTGGACCATCGAAATACTTTTAGCGATAAGCCAGATCGATTCAGCCAGCGAAATGCCGTTAGAGTAGACACCGACAGCCGCCTCACCATGATAATGATCCAGGACATAATAGCTCAACCTGAAACTGAGCATTTGGGTGATATGGGCAACCTGGTTCAGAATGCCATAGCGAACCATCTCGACAGCTATTTGCCGGTAATCCTTGAGCCTGTATAAACTAATCCTTCCACAATATTTTTTGTAGTATACAAAACTGACCAGCACCGAAAGGCCAAATGAAAAGTAAAGAGAATAGATGTAATCCAAGATCCCCGGCTCATCCTTGAGCGTGAAAAAGATCAGCAAGCTAAGGATGAGGATGCAAGGTTGAAATAAACTGATCAGGTTCGATGTGCCGATCTTCTCTCTTCCTATTAGGATCGATGTATGGATTGACACGAACGAATTTAAAACCGACAGGACACAGATATGCAAGATGAACGATTCGTCGACAACCGGAAAAAAGCGCAAAACGAAATAAGAAACCAAGCCGATCAGTATAGTCCATAGATAGGAGGGAAGGATCAACAAAGCAGGTGCATGCCTGGGAACGAGGTAAACCAGCGTACCTCCTCCCACCAGGTTTGCAAAGACCAGCACAAAGGTAATTGTAGTGATGATCAGGCTCTGGACTCCTTTTCCGGCCGGACCAAGGTACTGCGATAAAATGATGGCGATCAGCAGGTTGATCACCGCTGAAAGCACTCTGGCACCGAAGGTATTGAGGATCTTGCCGAACAAGACGGTTATTAGTTAGTGGTTATTTTGGAATTTGGAATTATTGAAGTGTAAACTTCAAATAGCCGGGATCCAATCACTTCCTTACTAAAATGACTCTTAGCGTATTCCCTGATCTTTATTTTATCGTATTTCTCATGATTATCGAGCATAAGACTAATCTTTTCGAGTAATTTATCTTCGTCTTCACTGAAGATAAGCAAACCCAGCTCATTATTGATGTGTTCGCTGATGCCCCCGACATCTGTCGACAATACCGGGACACCGCAGGCAAAGCTTTCAAGTATGACTACGGGTAGATTCTCAAACCGGCTGAACATAACCTGGAAATCAGCCTCTGCCATCAGTTTGGCCAATTCTTCATTTTCCTTTAACCCATGAAATATTACAAACTTGCCCTCAATACTCAACACTTTGGCAAAGTTAACAAGATCATTCAGATGAATTCCTTCCCCTACCATGTGGCAGACCCAATCTGTCCGCTGCTCTGAAAGTCGTTTTAAAACCCGGAGTATACCTGAAATATTCTTTTGCTTGTCTTCAAAGCAGGAAACATGGATGAAACTCTTTTTCGCCCTCCCGGAAATACCTTCCCTTATATCAAATATTTCCATATCAACAACGTTGGGAATGACCAGGTAATTTCTGTTTCTCAACCCATGGCTTTCCATCGCCTTCCTCAGGTTTTCCGTAACCGGCATGACGGCTGAAGCTTTTCTTACTACCAGCCTGGTTATCACTCTTCGAAATGCGCCTTTGTAATTATCCATTTGCGGGAGGTAGCGGGTCCAGTGCTCGGTGATGACATAGGGCGTTCCGCTCATCCATTTGTAAAATAAAGCCACCATTCCCAGACGGGTTAAAACATTGACATGGATGAGATCAGGCCGGCCAAACTCTTTCTTTATCATCTTTAATCCCCGGTAATGATACCTTAGATATCTGCAAAAATTTATCAATGGCTTAATAACTGGAACTGAAAACCGGTAAGGTTTATAATAGATTTTCAACTGCAACAGCTCATCATCCCGTAACCGCTCAAATTCCATTCTTTCCTTCACAAGCCTGTCATCCTGGTGAACATAAAGCACCGCAACGTCCACATGACCTGAGACAGACCTTGCATGCCTTTCAATGAACAGTCCCTGCATCGGATCATACCGGTTCGGATACCAACGCGGCAAATAGAGGACTTTCAGGTTTTGGTTTAAAGTTCCAGGTTCCAAATTTCCAATCTCAAATTTCAAAACGTCTTTTCCACTGCTAAAATTGCATTTTTTAACCTCAGTTCGCTCTTGCCTGAAATAATGGCAAAATCAACATTTAGTTGCTGCAATGCATTCAGGTACAAGCCGAATAATTCTTCCCGCTTTCCCGGATGCTCCCGTAACGGGTCTTCCACCCACGGTAAATCGATGTCGCAAAGCAAATATAAATCATAGATATGACTTTTTACCTTTTCTTCGATCCATTGATCACATTTGCCGTATTTATAGCTGCTCCAAATCTTCGTGACCAGGAAGTCAGTATCGCAAAACAAGATTTTTTCAGCTTTTTCAGCTATTGTATTTTCCAGTTCTAACTGTTCTTTTGCTATCGCTAAAATATCTTCAAACACATAAGCTCTGCCGAGATTGACAAGGTATTCCCTGGCAACTTCAGGAACCCAGAGCGTCTGATAATAACCGGCCAATTGCTTTGTCAGCTCTGATTTGCCAGTCGATTCCGGCCCGGTGATGGCGACTCTCTTTAAATTCAAAGTTCAAAGTTCAAAGTTCAAAGTTCAAAGTTAGAGTTTATAGTTATTAAGTTTATCGACCCTCACTTTGCCCTTTGCCCTTTGCCCTTTGAACTCCATTCTATGTACCCGGCAATGGCCAGAATCAGGAAGATTGTGAACTGAAGGCTGGTCAAAACCAGTCCTTTGCTGGCGAACAAAGGTATTGAGATCAGGTCACCCACGATCCATGCCAGCCAGTTTTCGATTTTTTTCAATGCCATCAGCCACATCCCAATGATAAAAATGGCCGTAGTCATGGCATCCCAGACGGGAACGTTACTATCAGTGTAATTCTTCAAAATAAAAACCAAAATGACAAAAAAGACGATAAATCCAACTACCGAAATGATCCATTCCTGCCGTGTAGCCCATGTGATAGGCCTTGCAGGCTTATCCCCGGATTTCCGGCTCCATTTTACCCATCCGTAAATGCTCATGACGAAATAGAAAGCATTGATGCTCATATCGGCATAAAGCTTTACGGAAAGACACAGGTACACGTAAATCAATACACTGATAATCCCTGTCGGATAAACAAGGATGTTTTCTTTTTTGGCAAACCAAACACTCAGCAAGCCGGTAATGACGGCTATTGCTTCGGGCCAGGTGGAAGCCAGGACATTCTCATAGAGCGTCTGGAAAATGGAAAGCAGTATCATTTTGCTTCCTTCGTGTTGAGGTCAGCATTAATGATCTTCATGACAAAAACGGAATGAGGATGGTTGAACGATTGCCGTATTTCTTTTGTCAGGGCATTCATAAGGATATCATAATCGCCGAATACTTGTGTGCTCATCCCATTTGTTCTGACCGTAAGTCCTTCATAGGTATTAATCCTGTCGATGAACTCGCGGATCGGGGGGATATACTCTTCGCTCAGCGGGTAATAACTAATCTCTGCAGATGTTTTCATAATAAAATATTATTTGATAAAATTATACCAGGGTTGAGAGTAAAAATAGCATTTTATTCCCAATATTATCAAAGGTTTTTAGGGACACAAGAATTTAGCCCGAATAATGAATATTCCTTGATATCCTGCAAAAGCATTACATTTACATCACAAAATGCGTCTGAAAGAATAGTCTTATGAATCTTAAATTAGGCATTATCGGAGCCGGTTCCTTTTCAATGTTTTCCGTTGAGGCTTTCCTGCAGAATGATCATATTTCAGTAGCCGGTGTTTTTGATGTTAATAGGGAGAGGGCTGCTGCCTTTGCCTCAAAATACGATACCAGGATTTTTAGTTCGTTGGATGAAATGTTGGGTGATGTTGATATCAATCTCATTTATATTTCGACCCCTCCCAATCTTCATTACGAACAAAGTAAATCAGCCCTTTTAGCTGGGAAGCATGTTATCTGTGAAAAACCTGCAGCCTTAGAACCTTCTCACGCAGTAGAACTATACGAAATCGCTGAAAAGAAAGGGCTGCTCTATGTGGTGAACCTGATGCAGCGATATAATCCCCTGTACCAGAAAGTTTCAAAACTGATCGAATCAAAGTTATTGGGTGAATTCCTGCATGGTTACTTTGAAAATTATGCCTCTGATGAAGCGCTGAAACCCGGCCACTGGATGTGGAACCCTGAGATCAGCGGTGGGATATTTATCGAACATGCCGTTCATTTCTTCGATATGTTTGAAGGCTGGCTTGGCAAAGGAACCATCATTTCCTCGCAGAAAGTAAAAAGACCTGGCATTGACCGGACTATTTATTCCCGGGTTCAATCGGTCGTATTGTACGCCGGAGGGCTAGTAAATTTGTACCATGGATTTGATCAGCCGAAAAGGATGGACAGGCAGGAACTGCGCTTGCTGTTTGAAAGAGGAGAAGTAACATTGTATGAATGGGTGCCTGTGCGGATGAATGTTAAAGGTTTGATAACCAATAAGGAAGAACTGAAATGGCTGGAACTGTTCCCGGGAGCCATAATCGAAGAAATTGAAAAATATGAAGGGAAAGACAGAGTTTTCCACGGGAATTTCAAGGAATATGTTGTCGATAAGATGATTCGCCTGGAATACGGGAAAGATGCCAGGAAAGAAGATATTTACAAGGTCATCCTCCAGGAAATGATGGCCGACCAGGTAAAATGGATCCACGATAGAAGTCATAAGAGGGTTATAACCGGGTTGAATGGCATTAATTCTCTGAAGATGGCCTGGGAATCAGAAAAAAAAGCTCAGGTAACCGGTTAAGAAACTCATGAAGAAACTCAATAAGGGATATCTGCCATACCTGATGGTTTCTCCATACCTGCTTCATTTGCTGCTATTTGCAGCATTTCCGGTTGTCTTCTCCATTATGCTTACTTTTTTCAACTGGAATATCATCAGTCCGATGGAATGGAACGGACTGGGCAACTGGAAGCATGTCATAAGCGACAGGTTATTCTGGAAATCCATTTTAAACACATTAAAGTTTCTTGCTGTTCACATTCCCCTCCAGATCATCATTGCGCTCGCACTTGCAGAAGTGCTGAACCAGAAGATCAGGTTCAGGGGTTTCTTCAGAGCTGCTTTTTTTATGCCGGTGGTTATTTCCGGGGTCGTGGTGACGATCATGTGGCAACAATTGCTGGGTTACGAGAATGGGATCATAAATCGCCTGTTGGTTTCTGTCGGATTAGGAAAGGTGGGCTGGCTAACCGATCCGGATGTAGCCATGATCTCCATAGCTTTGATGGCAACCTGGAAAAATGTCGGCCTTTACGTGATCCTCTTCCTTGTGGGACTCCAGACCGTACCGAAACAATATTACGAGGCGGCAGACCTTGAAGGAGCATCTCACTGGCAAAAGTTTACCAGGATCACCATTCCCATGATCAACCCTACCATTTTCATGGTGATGGTTCTATCCACCCTGGGTGGATTTTCCCTGTTTATCGAACCTTACATCATGACCGGCGGAGGCCCAATGAACTCTACCTTGTCAGCGGTCCTATATATTTACAAGGAAGCTTTTGAATATTACCATATGGGATATTCTGCGACACTCGGACTTTTCTTTGCGCTGATGATCGTGCTTGTCGTTATTATCCAGAAACGATTTATTGAAAAAGAAAGGCATGATTAAGGAATGAAAATGGTTAGGAAAATATTGTTCTACCTGGTGTTGACTACGGCTGCTCTCAGTTTCGTCTATCCTTTCTACTGGATGCTCATGGCCTCTTTCACTCCTGAGAAATATATCGGCAGTTTCATCCTTTTTCCTCATGAACTGACTTTTGAGAATTTCAGGTCGATGTTTTCGAAAATCCCGATTGAAAGGGCTTTACTGAACAGTATCATCGTTTCTGCCATCAATACCGGGATGGCCCTGGTCTTTTCATCGATGGCCGGATATGCTTTATCGCGCATGCGTTTCCGTGGCCGTAGCCTGATCTTTATCATCCTCATCTTTACCATGTCGTTGCCATTCCTGATCACGCTGATCCCCAATTATATACTGATGGTGAAATTCGGATGGATCGACACATACCTGAGCCTGACCATTCCTTTCCTGGTCAATGCACTGGCCATCATCATGTTCCGGCAGGCTTTCCAAAGCATTCCACAGGCACTAATTGATGCCGCCCGTATCGATGGTTGCGGTGAGATGAGAATAGTATTTACCATTCTCTGGCCGAACATCAAACCTACGATCATAACGGTAGCCATTCTTGTTTTTATGTCATCCTGGAACGAAGTCCTGTGGCCATTGATCGTTATAAGAGAAGAAAACCTGATGACACTGCCGCAGATGGTGACCCTTTTTGCTGTGGGCGGAAGAGCAGAGGCACAACTCGGTGTCAAACTGGCTTCAGCTGTATTTCTGGCAGCCCCGATCATCATTGCTTATGCTTTCTTCCAGAAATATTTCATCCAGAGTATGGCTTCCAGCGGACTTAAAGATTAAAAAAAATTCAATGATAAATAAAAGCCAAATCATATTAAAAGCAGACCAAAGCCGGGTGATCCTTCTACCACTTGTCCTGCCCGGTTTCAATAGGGTTGAGAGGATTTTCAAAAGGATAGAAGGCCTTACAGATACTGAAGTAAAGGAAATGCTCTCATCGGTCAATAAAAAATTCAGGCACCGGCATAAAAATTTCGATTCATCACTGAAACGACACTTTAATATTTTCGCCGTACAGGTAACTCTTGGCGATCGGTTTGATGAATCCAGGCAACTCCTGGCAGGTGCACTGTTCAGTAAGGAATACTCGATTCAGTCGGCTGCCTTGTTCAATCCTTCCATAGTTTCTCATCCCGACCAGTCCGGCCTCGAAAAAGGAGAGACCAGGTTTGTGATGAGCCTCAGGGCCACAGGCGAAGGACATGTTTCCAGCATTGTATTCAGGACCGGAATTCTTTCCCCTGATGGTTCGATAAATCTTTCTCCGTTAACTCCTTATAATGTGCTTGGTAAATTTATACCGGTCGGAAATAACGGTACGGATTATGACCTCGTGTTCGATCAGGATTCCCTTATCGAAGAACGGGTCATCTTTCCCGGTACCATTATAGAGAGTATGGGAATGGAAGATGTCCGGCTTGTAAAGTTCAACGATGAGAAAGGGACAAGATTCTATGGAACTTATACTGCTTATGACGGAAGAAATATTCAGTCCAGGCTGTTGGAGACTGAAGACTTCTGCTCGTTCAGGATCCGTTCTCTCACTGGTGTCTCTGCGAGTGATAAGGGCATGGGCCTTTTCCCGGAAAAGATCAATGGTAAATATGCGATCATTTCCAGGCAGGGTGGTGATAGTATTTCCATCATGTTCTCTGATGATCTTTACAGATGGGACAACCATGAACTGTTGATGGAACCGAAGTATCCTTTTGAGTTAGTGCAGATTGGAAACTGTGGTTCACCTATTAAGACGGAAAAGGGATGGCTTTTGCTTACCCATGGCGTGGGCCCCGTTCGCGAATATTTTATCAGTGCAGTTTTGCTTGACCTGGAAGATCCTACCCGGATCATTTCAAGGCTGAATCGCCCCATCATTGCTGCTACAAGGCATGAGCGTGAAGGGTATGTTCCCAACGTAGTCTATTCAAGCGGAGGGATGATCAGTGCTGATAAGCTTTTCATACCTTATGCTATGTCCGATTCTCGCTACAGATTTGCCTGGATTGAAACGGATCTTTTATTGGATGAACTTTTAAAATGATGTCAAGGCATTTAAAAATATTCATTGCCTTAATGTTTTTCCTTGCGGGATGCATCGAAAATGCCGCGGGACCTGGTATCGTTTGCGGAAAACTGAATATGGATCATCTTGATCATCTGTTTTCTGAAGTAAATCTGGAAAACGGCACCAGGGCTGGAATTCTCCACATCTACAGCGAATATCCTGATTACAGATATAATATCGAACCAAAAGAAGGTTTTGCCTGTGTGGACGACGTAGCGCGCGCAGCAGTGCTTCTCGCCAATTGCCCGGATGATAGCTGTAGCAAATCCCGCAGGGTTATTCTGGATAAGATGATGGATTTCCTTCTTTATATGCAATCGGATAACGGATACTTCTATAATTTCATATGGGACGATGGGAGTATTAATAAAACTTACATGACTTCCCTTGCACAGCCCGACTGGTGGTCCTGGAGAAGTTTCTGGGCCATGGAAGAATTCGCCGGCAAAAGTGCAAGAAATGCCGAAAAGATAAAAGAAGCGAGTAATCTACTTGCAGAGAGAATATTTAAAGACCTTGCAACAGCCGACAGATCGATCAGCGAAGTAGAAGGTGTCCGCATGCCGTCATGGCTTCCAGGTAAGACGGCTTCTGACCAGGCGGGAGTCCTGATCCTTGCTCTTGAAAAATACTACCGAAGGACTAATGATAGCCGTGTGTCCGGATTGATAGCACAACTGGCTGAAGGGATCCTTGTCATGCAGGCAGGCGACAGCCTGAGTTTTCCTTACGGGGCATTTCTTAGCTGGAATAATACCTGGCATGCATACGGCAACATACAGTCTTATGCCCTGCTTCGGGCAGGGATTTTGTTAAACGATACTACTATCATTGATAAGGCATTGATCGAAGTGGACTATTTTTATCCCTGGCTCATAAAAAACGGGTTTCTGAATTATTTCACTATTAAGGGAATGGATGGGAAGTATGAGATCACGGAACGGGAAAAATTTCCTCAGATAGCTTATGGTATCCGTCCAATGGTTTATGCCTGTGTAGAAGCATACCGGATTACCGGAAAAGTAAAGTACCTTGGCATAGCTAAGGAAGCAGCAGCGTGGTTTGCGGGGAAAAACCCTGCCGGCAAGGTGATGTGGGATCCTGCAACCGGAAGGGGTTTCGATGGGATCACCAGTAATGAGGAGATAAATATGAATTCAGGAGCCGAGTCAACCATTGAGGCATTATTATCATTGCAGGCCCTTGAAAAGATGGGAATTGATATTGAAGAGTTATATGGCAACTGAGGAAATGGAACATATAGACGACTGGATCATATTTTCACCCGACGATGTCGACCTGGACAAATCTCCATTACGGATCAGCCTGGGCAAAGAAACCTATGTCCTGGGTGCTTTTAATCCGGGCATGGCCAGGTTACCAAACGGCAACCTCCTCCTCATGGTTCGTGTTTCCGAAGCATTGTCTGAACCCATAAAGGATGGACATATCCAAACTATTCGGTGGGAGGACGATAGGTATGTCATAGATCGTTATGCACTTGATGAAGTTGAGACCGATGATCCCAGGAAGTTCATGCTGAAGCGGTTCAAGCCAAATATTGTATATGCCCTGACTTCATTGTCGTGGCTGCTTCCGGTTGAGCTTTCGCCAGATGGAAGAAGCATCTTGGAAATACATTATGACAAAGCAGTTGCTCCTGATTGTTCCAGCCAGGAATATGGGATAGAGGACGCACGGATCTCGCAGATAGGCGATAAATATTACATGACAACATGTACCGTAAGTTCTGAGCGCCATGCAACCACTTTATTTGAGAGTAATGATGGCCTCAACTACCGGTTCAGGGGGATCATCCTTGATCACCAGAATAAGGATATGCTCATTTTCAATGAAAAAGTGGGAAATGAGTACTATGCATTGACACGTCCGCTGGGCTCTTTATATTTTGTCACCGGCAAATCTTCCGAATGGATACCAGGGCCCTCGATTAACCTGGCTACTTCACCTGATCTGATGCATTGGAAACCTTTTGACAAATCATTTATTCGTCCGCGAACAGGATCCGGTTTCGGTAACCGTATCGGTGGAGGCACGCCCCCGATTCTTACTGAAAAGGGATGGCTCATGCTTTACCACGGGGTGGAAAACAAGGGCAAAGTTGGTATATATCGCACATATTGGGCAATGCTTGATAAGTCTGAACCATGGCGAATCCTTGAGTATGATGACACCATGCCCGTTCTTGAAGCAATGGATAGCCTGACGGAAAGTATGAAGGATAAGATCTACCTGAAAGATGTAGTGTTCACCACGGGTATAACAGATCTTAATGACCACTTTATCGTCGCATCCGGGGAGCTTGACCTGGCTTGCAGGATCTCCCGGATTCCAAAAAAGATATTTGGCTTATAAAAGAAATTTCTATGGCAGGAGTTAATATTCAGAATGTTAGTAAAAGTTACGACGGCAAAACAAAAGTCGTCAAAGATGTGAGTTTTGCAGTTTATGATAAAGAATTCGTTGTGCTTGTCGGGCCATCCGGATGCGGCAAATCAACCGTCCTAAGGATGATTGCAGGGCTGGAAAGCATTACAGGCGGCGATATCCTTATCGACGACCTGCGTGTTAATGACCTCTTACCCAAGGACAGGGACATTGCCATGGTTTTCCAGAATTATGCACTTTATCCTCATATGACTGTTTACCAGAATATGGCCTTTGGTTTGAAGATCAAGAAAATGAACAAAAAGGAGATCGATAAGAGGGTTCATGAGGCTGCATCGATTTTAGAAATAACTCATCTGCTTGAACGCAAGCCCGGTGAAATGTCGGGCGGGCAGCGCCAGAGAGTAGCCATTGGAAGAGCAATTGTCAGGAAACCGAAGGTCTTCCTTTTTGATGAGCCACTCAGCAATCTTGACGCAAAACTTCGTGTCCAGATGCGTATTGAACTGCAAAACCTTCACCGGAGGCTTAACTCCACCATGATATATGTGACCCATGATCAAACGGAAGCCATGACACTGGGTGAAAGGATCATCGTTCTAAAAGATGGAATTATCATGCAGATTGGCACTCCCATGGAACTTTATGACCTTCCTCAGAATCTTTTCGTGGCAGGGTTTATCGGTTCACCTCCAATGAACCTCATTTACGGCAGGATTGAAAGCGGGAACATGTTTGTCGGTAAGAACAGGAAAGTATTGATGCAATTACCTGAAAGTGTGGTGTCGAGGTTAAAAGGATGTAAAGACCGAAATTTTTATATGGGAATTCGTCCGGAAAACATAACTGAGATCGATCCTGAGGATATAGCGAATTGCTGTGCAGTGCATGTTTCAGTCGTAGGTGTTGAACACCTGGGAAGTGAAATACTTCTATACGCCAATACAGAAGATACCCCGCTGATTGCACGTATTTCTCCTTCCAGCCGGCTGAATCCGGGGAGTTACGCAACTCTCCATTTCAATCTGCGAAATGCGGTGTTTTTTGATGCTGAAACGGAGGAAGTTATTAAGTGATCTTACTTTATTCCATCTAGCAGGACATTGACAGCGCCGGCAGCATCTTTCACGGCTTCTTCAGGTTTTTTTCTTCCATAGATCACACAAGCTTCATATTCCTGTGAGATGATGTCAAAAACCTCCACTATCTGAGGATGGTTATCAACACCCTTTATGTAGTCAGCCTGCATAGCAAATGGCTTTAGCCCGGGATTTTCATTGAAGTAAGATTCAAAAACAGGGTTTGTTGAAATGTTCCTCCTTCTCGGGAATTGACCGGTGATACGCAACAGGTCGAAATCACCGTCTTCGCTGATGAGCGTCTTTAAAAACTCCCACGCGGTGAGGGGATCGGGGCATGTGTTAAAGATCACAATATTTTTTGGATCGCCGTACGAATAAACCGGCCTGTCGGTATCCTCAGGTACCATCATAGGCATGAATCCATATTCCATCTCCGGCGGTTTGAACTTTTCCAGATAAGGCACTTGCCATGGGCCTGTTATAAGTGTAGCAACACTTTCCATGATAAAAGGATCCTGACTGGCCGTCATCTGTTGTTTTGAAAAATAGTTTTTAGTGTATAAATCCTGCAGAAAGGCAAATACCTGAATAGCGTAATGATTGTTAAAAACAGCCCGGTTATTCTCGATGAGCGATGCTCCGTTACTTGCTGCCAGATAGAGAGGATAAAAATTAAAAAGTCTTTGATACCAGATTGGCTGGACAGAGCTGTAGCCTATCCAACGGTCGTAATATCCATCATTGTTTTTATTTGCAATGAGTCTGCCAGCTTCCATGTACTCAGAATATGTCCGGGGAAATTTTTCCAGGCCCACTTCCTGAAAAATTTTCACATTATAGAGCATCATGATCGGGTTCACTTTCCATGGAACCTGGTAGATATGCCCATCGGCAGATGTGATCTCCTTAATCGCTTCAGGAGAGCATCTTTCAGTGATTGTTTCGATGAATCCGGGCATGGTGTCCAGCCTGATAAGCACTCCCGCCTGTGCATACATTTCGACATTTCCCTGCCACATATTAGCATAGATTCCAGGGGTGGTTCCTCCGACTACCGACGCCAATATGATCTCTTCGCTGGATTGCCCTTCGGGGATCGGTTGGGACCTGATTATCCTGTCAGGATTTGCTGAATTCCATTGTTCAATTTTTTCGGACAGATAGGATATTTCCTGGGAATTATTTGACGACCATATCAGCAATTCTCCTTTATGTGTCCCAGGCCTGCAGGATATTATCAAGATTGCCTGAAATGTGATGAGAAGTATTGATAATATCTTTTTCATTCCTTTTAGGAAGTTTTAAGAATTCACTAAGATAGTACTAATCTGACAAAATTAAAAATATTGAAAGTACTTTCAATTACAAAGTATATCGCTAAATTTGTCTTAATTATTGATATGATCATTAATATAAAACACATGAAAAAGTATTATTTAGGTTGGATAGGGGTTGTCATAACCTTATTATTTTTGAGTGGCTGCCTGACCTGTGAAAAGAAAGAATACACTTTTGAATTCACCGGAAAAGATTCAAGCCGGCTGACTATCAAGTACATCAACCTGATGTCGACGATGGATGATACGGTGGATATTTCGGAAGAAGATTTCACGAGCCTGATCACAGATTATTATGAAGGGACGGAACTTGAAAATGATTTTCCGGAAGCTACAGTGGTTGGCAAAAGATTATTTGAGGAAAATGGAGTTCTTTGCGGCGAGATCGTTCTGGAGTTCACCGGCCTGGCAGCAGGGCATTTATACCAGTATAAAGATAAAGGTCCGATCATGTATTGCCTGAGTTGTTATTCCATCGATTCGGAATATTTTAACGAGTCTAACGGGGAATATGGCGGAGATGTGATGCCGGTGGTTTTTTGGGACCAGGGATTAAAAACCCTCACTCTTTCTACCGATGTTACTTTCCCTGATGAAACGACTATCAGCCTTCTGGATAAATATCAGGAATGGAATGCCGGGAAATGATCAGCCCCCATGCTCTTTTAAACCTGGAATTTTGTATTATCTCATGTCAATTACCTCAACACCCGGGTAATCATTTTGGTTGAAGATGAAATCATTGTCTTTAACAGTAACATTAGGCTCGAACTTGTTCACCAGGTAGCTGAAAGTATTGCCGCTCTTATCCTGGATAGCAATACGTGTAATCCTGAATAGCTCTTTGTCGATATTCAGTTCAACCCTCGTAAATGATTTATCAGCATTAGGTTTAAGTTCAATAACGTATTGACCGCGCCCGTCTTTCGTATTTTCTCCCGCCAATTTTGATTTATAATCTTCGCTGTATGAAGTCAATAAACGTGTAGGTGTAAGAACGTTTTCATCTTCTTCAACTGCATTGATTTGAACCTCGTTGGCTTCTGCGATATAGGTCCAGACAGTTTTATTATCAGAAATGACCTTCTGTCCCGCAATATCCAGGCGATACTGATCGCCATTTACAAGAAGGGTCCCGGTTTCCGACTCATGAACTTTGGCTGAAGGATTGTCCATATTATAAGTAAAGCTGATCAGGATGGAGGAAAATGATTTTGTTTTTTCGGAGACCTGCTTTAAAATTTCTTCTGAACTTTTTTTCGATTGGGCAAAAGTTGATTGCCCCGTAAGGATAAGGAAAACGATGAGGATGTTAGTGATAATTCGCATTTTATTATGTTTAAGTTTGATTATTTGCTATAAAGATCTCTCAAAAACTGTTCCAAAGCCATTTCATTAGCTACGAGCACTTCCCTGGCCTTGCTGCCTTCAAATGGCCCGACAATACGTGCTGCCTCGAGTTGGTCAATGATCCGGCCTGCCCGGTTATATCCAAGCTTAAGTTTACGTTGTAAAAGGGAGGTCGAGCCCTGTTGGTGCTGCACGATGATCCTTGCCGCATCCTCGAAGAGTTCGTCGCGGTCATTCGGGTCGAAGTCGCCTTTTTCAATCTCGTCCACATCATCGTAATATTCAGGCAGGTAAAATGCATCCGGGTAACCGCGCTGTGAACCGATAAATTCGGTAACCCTGTCGACTTCCGGGGTATCAACAAAAGCGCATTGCAGCCTGATTATGTCATTTCCGGTGGAAAGCAGCATATCGCCTTTGCCAACCAGTTGGTCGGCGCCTGAAGTGTCGAGAATCGTCCTGGAATCAACTTTGGAGATGACCCTGTAAGCAAAACGTGCAGGGAAGTTTGCCTTGATAGTGCCGGTGATAATGTTCACTGATGGCCGTTGTGTGGCAATGACCAGGTGGATGCCGGTGGCACGGGCAAGTTGCGCCAGGCGGGTCAGCGGGTTCTCGATTTCCCGGCCGGCCGTCATGATAAGGTCGGCAAATTCATCAACCACAACAACAATATAAGGCAGGAAATTATGCCCTTCATTCGGGTTCAGTTTCCGGGCTATGAATTTTGTGTTATACTCTTTAATATTCCTGACCTGCGCGTCTTTAAACAGTTCGTAGCGGTGATCCATTAATATCCCTAAGGAATTAAGCGTGCGGACCACTTTCCGGGTATCTGTTACAATGGCTTCTTCGGAGTCAGGCAGGCGGGCCAGGAAATGCCTTTCGATCTTGGAAAATAATGTCAGTTCTACTTTCTTGGGATCGATCAAAACAAACTTGATCTGAGAAGGGTGTTTTTTATAAAGAAGGGAAAGGAGGATGGCATTTAACCCGACAGATTTCCCCTGGCCGGTTGCCCCGGCCATCAGGATATGCGGCATTTTCGTAAGGTCGGCTATATAACTCTCGTTCGAAATAGTCTTCCCAAGGGCAAATGGCAGTTCGAAGGTCGAATTCCTGAATTTTTCCGAGGAAAGCAGTGATTTTATGGAAACGATCTCCGGTTTCATGTTCGGAACTTCAATCCCAATGGTTCCCTTCCCGGGGATGGGGGCAATGATACGGATGCCCATTGCCGAAAGGGACAGGGCAATATCGTCTTCCAGGTTTTTAATTCTCGATATCCTGACACCTGGTGCAGGGATGATCTCATACAAGGTAACGGCAGGGCCAATGGTTGCCTTGATCTTATCAATCCTGATGGCGTAGTTATTGAGGGTTTCAACGATCCGGTCCTTATTCTGCTCCAGTTCTTCCTTCGCCACCGGTATCGTATCGGAGGGGTAATCGGCCAGCAGATCAAGTGTCGGATAACGGTAATGGGGCAGATCAAGGGTCGGATCATACGGTGTGTCAAGGCTCCCCGTTACTGTCCCTTTCTGATTGCCGGCTTCTTCCTGTGGTGTATCTTCTATAGTCAGTTCAACACCTTTGTCAGGGGTTCCTTTAAGAGTGGAAACCGGAAAATCTTCCATTTCATCTTCCGCATCAGGTTTCCGGGTTTCAGGTTGTGGGTTAAGGGCAAACTCCCGCGTATTGTATAAATCTTCTTTAGGTACGTTCCCTGTCATAGCAAACGCCTCTTCCGATAATACTTGCTTTTCTTTCTTTTTAGTTAAAAATGGAATAAGGTTAATGATGATCAGGAAGCTGACGAGAATAAAAACCAGCAGGAGAACAGTCCCCGGTCTGCCAACCAGCCCAATCAGCCAATTGGATGCCTCGTACCCGAATACTCCTCCAAGCACGGATAATTCAGGATCATCCATTAATGAAAAACCAAGCGTCACCGATATCCAGAGCATAGCTAAAATGGAATAACGGAGCGTTTTAGAGAAAGGAAGCAGCCTAACGCCGGTCATCAGCCTGAAACCAGCCAGGAATAACAGAAGTAAAATAAAGTAAGCCGAAATGCCGATGCCTCTTTTAATAAAAAGATGGGCCATCCAGGCCCCTAATTTGCCGGTCCAGTTATGAACATTAACAGAACTGTCGATGATAAAACTGGCATCGTTGTTATCCAGGATGTTACTATCAAGCTGCCAGGTGAGGAGAAAGGAGGTAAATGCCAACAATAGAAATGCCGCGAGAAGCAGAATAAAAAATCCCGTAACCCGGGCGAAACGGCCATCAGTCAATTTGGCCGGTATCCGCTTCTTTCTTTCCGGATCTAGGGATTTTTCTTTTTTGGGTTTATTCTCCTGTCCGGATTTAAACTGGTTGGTATTCTTGACCATATTTATCAGCCCCCGTCGAACATCCCCTGCATTTCTTCCTTGGTTTTGATCTGGTAGCCTTCAGGAATAGTAAACTCACTGTCCTCAACATTCTTCTTTTCAACGGAGACAGCCGTAAAATGCATGGTGAACATCTCACTTGGGATTTCGAATTCGAGCATCACCCCGTTGATGTCTTTAAACTGGGGATTATCGAAATTTAATTCTTTTGTTCCAAGCTCTTCAGTAAAATAAACGTAGATTTCGATATCATCTTCCGGTTTTGTAATTATGGCTTTTTTGCATAAATAGCCCAGAATATCTTTGGTCTCACTGGTAACTTCCACCTTGATATCAGGTGATTTTGCCAGTTCGGCCATAATCTCTTCATTGGTGGATTTGATGGCAATTTTCTGTCCCATCATATCCATAAGCGTAATGGTTGTTTTGGAATCGCCATCGGAAATGGAAATAGTCTTGCCCATGCTCATGATCATTTCAGACCTGGCTTTATTACCCTTGATCGTCATAGTCATTGTTTTTGGCATCATGTTTTTCATTTCATCGGTAACACCAGAGCCTTCAATAGTGATCTTGTAGGTGATAACGCCTTTAAATTCCTTTGCAAAGGTCTGAAAGGAAAATAAAGCGAAGATGGTCAACAGTAACCAGTTAAGAGTCAGATTTTTTTTCATGGATTTGATTTATTAGGTGAAACAATATTAGTTAACGAACCGGAATAGTTTATTCCAGCGGATTTTACCATCCAGGAGTGATTTGTTCTTATCCAGTGAGAACCAGACAAAAACGGCTTTACCGACAATATGATCTTCGGGGACATAACCCCAGTACCTTGAATCAGCCGAGTTGTGGCGGTTATCGCCCATCATCCAGTAATAATTCAGCTTAAATGTATACTGGGTGGTTTCTTTTCCATTGACGAAAATCTTTCCATTATCTGTTTTCAGATCGTTCTGCTCATAATTCCTTATAACCCGCTCAAACAAGGGAAGATTTTGCATGTTGAGATCAATAGTACTCCCTGCTTTGGGAATGACCAGTGGCCCGTAATTATCCCTATTCCAGGGATATTGCGGTGCATAAGGGAAAGTCTCCTTGTCCCATTTTCCGGGTTGTTCTGACAGGATGTCAACTGCCCCGATCCCTTTTACTCTCGCCAATTGCCCGGCTGCCTTATCGGTCAGGGTGGCAACAAACTCTCCCTGTCCAACCGGCCAAACTTTGTCAGTTATATCAAGCTCGTCCAACATCCTGGGATTAAGCTGGTTACCAGAAGCCCTGACCAGATATTGATATTCCATAATCCCGGGGTTATTGGCTTTCTCTCCATTAATGTAAACCTGATGGTTAATGATCTGTAACGTATCACCGGCAACAGCGATGCATCTTTTAATGTAGTTCTCACGTTTATCGACCGGCCGGGAAATAATCCTGCCGAACTCCCTTGGATTCCCGTTCACTTTGCTCCAGCCGTATTCCCTGACCATGGAATAATAGCTTCTGTTACTTTGGAACTTTACTGATAAGGTATCCCCGTCAGGATAATTAAAGACGACGGCATCATTACGGTTAATCATTCCTAATCCGGGGAATCTGTAATAAGGCAATTTTATCCATTCCAGGTATGACTTGGTCTCGGTAGTCATGGGCAGGGTATGGTGCACAAATGGAAAAGAAATCGGGGTCATGGGTATCCTTGGGCCGTAACTCACCTTGCTGACAAACAGGAAGTCACCGACTAATAAGGTTTTCTCCATAGAGGGAGTAGGTATTGTATAGGCTTCAATAAGAAAAGTGCGGATGATAGTCGCGGCTATGACAGCAAAAATGATGGCATCCACCCATTCCCTGACCCAGGTTTTCTTGACTTCATGCCTTTTATCGGGGTCAATATACTTTTCTTTATCGGAAAAACCCAGGTATGGAAGATAAACAAACGGGAACAATACCCCCAGCGCCTGATCGCCCAAACCAAATTTTTTGAAACATTTAAGTAGTTCAACAATCATAAGGAGGATCGTAAAAACATTGATAAATGGGATCAGTAGAAAAATATACCACCATAATGGTTTTTTGATGATCTTCAGCCAGATATAAAAATTGTAGAAAGGAACAAGAATATACCATCCAGGATACCCAGCCTTGATAAAAATTCTATAGAGACCAATAATAGAACCGAAAAGAATAATAAAGGATAAAACCAGGAAAAAACTCATAGGAATGTTATTTGGCTGCGAATGTAACGAATTTAAAGAATATGGCAATCAATCGATTGTGTTAATTTTTGTTAACCCTGCCAGATTATACAGTAAGATGCAGCAAATCTTTCATTTCGAAAAATCCCTTTTTGCCGGTCAGCCATTCTGCTGCAAGTATGGCGCCGACAGCAAATCCTTCCCTGCCTTTGGCTTCATGCCTTAAGATCAGCCTGTCGGATCCGGATTCACAGATGATCGTATGTATTCCTGGTATTTCATCTTCCCTGCCTGAAATGATCTCCAGCTCTTCCGGACCAGATTGCCGGCGATTCACCCAGTTTTTTTTTCTTCTGACCCCTCCCAGGATGATTTCCGCAAGCCTGATAGCGGTTCCGCTGGGTGCATCCAGCTTATGGATATGGTGAATTTCTTCCAGTGAGATTTCGTAATCTTCAAACTGGTCCGCCATTTTGGAAAGCTTTTCCGTCAGGCTGTAAAGAATATTCACGCCAATACTGAAATTGGAAGCAACAAAAATAGACTGGTGCTCATCTAAACACCATTTTCTGACAAGGTCCGCATTTTCATGCCATCCGGTAGTTCCGACTACAACAGGCATATTAAGATCAAAACAACGCCTGATATTATTTAGTGCTGAATCCGGCGTACTGAAATCTATGGCCATGTCTGCCCGGCTGATCAGGCTTTTTTGCACCGACCAATCATCAGGGGTGTCCAATTTAACCAGGACCTGATGTCCCCGGGCAAGGGCGGCTTTTTCAATTTCCCTTCCCATCTTTCCATATCCTGAAATGATAATCTTCACCTTTTAAAATTTAAATGAAACTTTAATGCCAGGCGCAGGCTGGACCGGGATTGTAGGAATGCTAACGGCAGCAGGGCCTACGTGCATAGAGATGTCCTCGCTGATATCGTAACTAAAAAAGTGCGCATCAACATAGGCTTCGAGTATATTAAGTGTATACCATAATGCTCCGATGATGATCGAAAGGTCCCTGTTGCGGCGGTAGTAATCCATTGCCTCCAGCAGCTGTGGGGATTTATATTTGGTTACATATGGATTTCCGGTCGGATAGGTTTCACCATTTGCGACATAAATATATGCTTCTTTGAAAAGCAGAAATTCATTATTGTTAGTAATGATAAAATAACCTATAGCGCCAAACCCAACATAAATAACAGGGATTTTCCAGTATTTTTTATTATAGGCCTGGCCAAGTCCGGGTAAAACTGCAGAGAAAATAGCTGCGCGGGAAATGGAATGCTTTGCAGGCTCTTTCGCAACTTTCAGGGGCATCTCCTGTGTAAAAGTCCTGACAGGGATCATGGTGATGAAACAAAGGATCATGCAGGTTACCAATCTCGCTGAAAGCGGCATTCTTTTTATATTATTTAAGGGCCAGTATGAAATTACTTAAAAACCGGAGCTGAATTTTCAGCTATGCTGGTTAAGTATTCCCAAAATTCGTTCCAAATCCTTATCGGAACCGAATTTAATAACGAGGGAACCCTGCCCTTTATTATTGCGCTTGATGGTGATGGAAGCCCCGATCTTTTCATGAAGGCGGACGCCGGCATTTTGAAGGTTTTCCGGAATTCCGGCCTCTTTTTCTTCTGTCTTATGCAAAGGCGGAGCTTGAATGTCCCTGGCCAGTTTTTCTGTTTCCCTCACAGAGAGCCCTTTCTCAACGATCCGTAAAAGAGCTTTAAGCTGGAGTTCTGATTCCGGGATGCTGATCAGAGACCTTGCATGTCCCATGGATATCTGGTCATGCCTGAGCGCGTATTGAACTTCGGGTGGTAATTTCAAAAGCCTGATATAATTGGAAACAGTAGCCCGATCTTTCCCGACTTTTTGACTGACATCTTCCTGGGTCAGATTGAGCTCATCGATGAGCCGTTGGTAACTAATCGCAATTTCTATGGCATTGAGATCCTTGCGGTGGATATTCTCGATCAGAGCCAGTTCAAGCATCTGCTCGTCATTCGCAACCCTGATGTAACAGGGAACCGCTTTCAGACCTGTTATTTCAGCTGCTTTAAGCCTGCGTTCCCCTGCTATGAGCTGGTAACGGTCGTAGCCGATTTTCCTGACCGTTATAGGCTGGATTATACCCTGCATTTTGATCGATTGGGCAAGTTCTTCAAGGCTGTCAGCTTCAAAACTTGTACGTGGCTGGAACGGATTTGCACCGATTTTGGAAATGGCAATGTCTGCAATGGCTCCTGCGACATAATCCCCGGAAATATCGCGGGAAGTGATATCAGTTTCCGGGCTTTGCAGAATGGCATCCAATCCCCGGCCAAGCGCTTTTTTCTTAGATGTCATTTATTATATCGATTGTTTTATCAGCTTCGCTCAGGTTTGTCATCCCGTTTTTCTGAAGGATTTCCCTGGCGAGGTTCAGATAATTGATAGCGCCAACGCTGGTGGCGTCATGCATGATCACTGTTTCACCGAAGCTGGGCGCTTCGCTCAGCCTGGTATTCCGGTGGATGATCGTATCAAAAACTATTTGCTGAAAATGAGTCTTAACTTCTTCGACAACCTGCTTCGAAAGGCGAAGACGGATATCGAACATGGTCAGCAGGATACCTTCAATGTCGAGAGAAGGATTTAACCTTGTCTGAACGATTTTGATTGTGTTCAGGAGTTTGCCAAGCCCTTCCAGCGCAAAATATTCACATTGTACGGGAATTATGACCGAATCCGCTGCTGTCAGGGCGTTGATAGTCACCAAACCTAATGATGGCGAGCAATCGATCAGAATAAAGTCGTACTTGTCCCTGACCTTCTGAATAACACGGCGCATCATCTTTTCCCGGCTTGGCAAATTGATCATTTCAATTTCGGCCCCAACCAGGTCGATGTGGGCTGGCAGCAAATCCAGGTAAGGTGTCTGGGTATTAAGAATAATATTGTTTGGATCCAGGTCGTCAATAATACATTCATAAACGCTGGTCTTGATGTTTTTGGGATCAAACCCGACACCCGAGGTCAAATTAGCCTGCGGATCTGCATCTATCAGCAAAGTTTTATATTCAAGGATGGCAAGACTAGCCCCCAGGTTTATTGCGGTAGTTGTTTTTCCGACTCCTCCTTTTTGATTGGCTAATGCGATGACCTTGCCCATTCTTTTTATTTTTTCTTCAGGTGTGCCAAAAATACTATTTAAATCAGCTAAGGTCCGCGGGGAATTATTATAATTTATCAACTAACAGAATATTGATCAAACGCAGGGAAAGCGGGAAATAAAGGGTGTGAAAACTTAAATTTGAATATTTCTGCAGATATTCGCAGAGCATCCGGCGATTCCGCAGATGATAAAAACAGAGATTACCTTGACCGCATTAAATCAATGCAGAATATCGCGCTGATCTGCTGGAAAAAAAGAAATCTCTTATTGATCCTTGCCCTCTTCTCCTGAGGTTCCAAGATCGTCAAAATCCAGGTCAGTGTGGTGTTCATCACCAGAAACCGGCTCATCCTCAATACCTTCAGGCTTTTCACCCGTTTCAACGAAATGCATCACTTCATTCAGGCCGGCCATAAATTTTTCAAAATCTTCCCTGTAAAGAAAGATTTTGTGTTTTTCATAAAAAAACTTGCCTTGTTCGTTGTCAAACCGCCTTTTGCTTTCAGTGATCGTCAGGTAGTTTTCTCCGGACCGGGTGGCTTTGACATCAAAAAAATATGTCCTTTTACCTGCCCGGATAACCCTTGAAAACACTTCCTCTTTCCTTATCTCTTTATTTCCAAACTCTTCCATCATTCGTTCCAATTTTTATTCCATCAACTTCATCACAAAAATAGAAATATTTATTTACACAGCATTTTCATCCGACTTTATGAAATTATAGACAATAAAAATGATCTAAAGGTTGCATGAGCTTTCCGGACGCGGGATAAATAAAAAAAATTCTTTGATGGACAAGGAATATTTATACCTTTGCCCATGTAGGTAATACTAAGTTCATTTCGCATCATGCTGAGCAGAAGGCATCTCAGGGTCAAAGTCTTACAAGCTTTGTACGCGTTTTTTCAATCAGATGGCGATGACCTCGCTGCTGGTGAAAAGCAATTAATTAAAAGCACTGATAAACTTTATGAATTGTATATCTGCCAGCTTTCCTTCCTCCTTAAATTAGTTGATTATACGCGAAACAGGATGGAAGAAGCAAAAAAGAAGTTTTACCCTACCGAAGAAGACTTAAATCCCAACACCCGGTTAATCGAAAACCGGTTTATCCGGCAGGTCGAAGAGAATAAAGATTTCCTGTGCTGGCGCAATAAATTGAAAATTAATTGGGTCCATGAAGAGCATCTTTTCCAGAAACTTCTCCATGAGTTGAAAAATGGACAGGATTTTATTGAATTTACAAATAAGGAGCAATCAGGTTATAACGATGACAAAGAACTAATTGCCCTGATTGTGATGAATTATTTACCTGAATATGAACTTCTCAGGAATTATTATGAAGATCAAAGCATCTTCTGGTCAGATGAGGATTACGACATTTCTTTGATCATGCTGATTAAAACAATTAAGTCATTTAAAGAACCCTGGGGACCTGAGCATAACCTTCCGCCGCTTTTTAAAGATGGTGATGAGGGGGAAGATCTTGATGTAGACCGGCAATATATGATTAAATTATTCAGATATAGTATTTTACGAAGCCTGGAAAATGAGAAATTGATTGAAGAACAGGCTGAGAACTGGGATTTGGAACGCATCGCTATTATGGATATCATTATCATGAAAATGGCATTGACCGAATTAATGATTTTCCCTTCAATTCCGATAAAAGTTACGATCAATGAATATATAGAGATTTCAAAATCATACAGTTCGGTAAAAAGCAAGCTTTTTATCAACGGTATCCTGGATAAACTGGTCGTTAAGTTGAAAATGGAAGGAAAGATAAGGAAAACGGGGAGAGGACTGATGGAGTAGGCAGTTGACAGTTAGCAGCATGAAATTTGAAACTAGAAACTAGAACTTATAACTTTGCACTTTGAACTTTGAACTGATGAAAAATACTGTGTTTTATGATTTGCATGTTGCAAACGGGGGAAAGATGGTTTCGTTTGCGGGCTTTAACATGCCGGTACAATTTGAAGGGATCAACGCTGAGCATGAAACGGTGAGAACCGGTGTAGGCGTTTTTGATGTATCGCACATGGGAGAATTCTGGATCAAAGGGCCGAAGGCATTTGAACTGGTCCAGCGTCTTACTTCCAATGACGTAGCCAAGCTGGATGACGGGAAAATCCAATATACCTGCTTTCCTAATGACAAGGGAGGTATAGTCGATGACCTGCTGACTTACCGGGTGGATACGGATACTTACCTGCTCGTGGTCAATGCGGCAAACATTGACAAGGACTGGGCATGGGTCGAAAAGAACAATATTCACGGAGCTGAAATTTACAACGCTTCGGATGAAACCTCCCAACTTGCCGTCCAGGGGCCGAAAGCACTGGCTGCTTTGCAAAAATTGACCAAGACCGATCTTAACGATATTCCTTACTATACTTTTAAGAAAGTTGACATGGCCGGGGTCAAACAGATTATTCTATCCAATACCGGTTATACCGGTGCCGGCGGATTTGAGATTTATATGGAAAATGCCGATGGACCGGCTATATGGCATGCCGTCATGAAAGCCGGGGCCGAATTTGGCATCAAACCTATCGGCCTTGCTGCCCGCGATACACTCAGGCTGGAAATGGGCTTCTGCCTTTACGGAAATGATATCAATGACACAACTTCCCCGATAGAAGCCGGCCTGGGCTGGATCACCAAATTCAGTGAAGGCAATAACTTCATTAACCGCCCCGCCCTTGAAAAACAAAAGGTGGAAGGGGTGAAGAAAATGCTCAGGGGATTTGAGATGATCGACAAGGGAATTCCCCGCCAGCATTATGAAATCTGCGATGAAAACGGGAAAATTATCGGGGAAGTCACTTCCGGGACCATGGCACCATCTTTGAAAATCCCAATTGGAATGGGATATGTCGAAACCGCCCATGCTGCTATTGGTAGCCACATATATATCAAAATACGCGATAAGCTTTTAAAGGCTGTTATTGTCAAAATTCCTTTTTATAAACCTTCTAACTGATCCCGTTTTATACCAGGCCCTGTTATTGAGGTTTGCTTTTCACCGTGAGGAAGGAATAACTGATATTGCCCTTTAAAATTTAAAGAATAAAAACCAGGATAGCGATAAGGACAGCAGCTCCTGCTGCGACCAGCACCCCGCCGGCAGCGGCATCTTTAGCCCAGCGGATCTTTTCGTTATAATCAGGGCTGATCAGGTCACCGAGCCACTCTATGGCGGTATTGAAAATCTCGGCGATCAGCACCAGCCCGATTGCCAGGACCAGCAGCCCCCATTCCACCAGGCTTATTTTCATAAAGTATCCTACAACAAAAACGACACCGATAGCAAAAATATGGATAATGAAGTTGGGTTGGGTTATCACAACACCTGAAAAACCCCGCAGGGCGTACTTAAAGCTTTTTAAACGCCTGTATAAAAATGATTTGTTGGGATCCGGATCCATCGCTGTAAATATTTCTATAAAAATACAAAAAATGTCCGGCCGGGATGAAAAATCTTGCCGGTAAGGTGAAATTAAATTAATTTTACGCGGGAATATAAGCGGTAGTAGCTCAGTTGGTAGAGCATCAGCTTCCCAAGCTGAGGGTCGTGGGTTCGAATCCCATTTACCGCTCTGGTTGAAAATAAGCAAGTTAGATAAAATTTGCTGGTTTCTTTTTTGGCTCTGGTGTCACATTTAGTGTCACATGCTCCCGAGGCTTTGTTTGGATTTGTTAATAACTCCCTTCATTCCGACCGGGTATATTTTGAATTATTCTAACCGGGATTCTGAGCGGGAATTAAAGGATTAGATAACTATAAAATTCAAAATCCTTTGATGTAATATCAATAAACTTAAATTCACCAACTATTTTTTGTTTTAGTTGCTCTAATGTTAACGCTTCATTTACATATAAGCATCTAACCCCAAATAATTCAATTAAGGTAGAGGGATTAGCATTATGACAAAGCAATTCCATTTCGAAAGTTCCCGGTTCACCTAAACTGCCCTCTATTATCTGGTAACCATCATATATATCCTTTTTTTTCGAGTTCGCTATTTATTGCTTCTGATACAGACAAATTTACAATAGTTGAAAGTGATTCAAATTCTGGTCAGGTAATGTTTTCAGGAGCCTTAGATACAGCAATTATCAAAGAGGAGGTAATAAGATACCTTGAAGGCGGTAAGCAAACGTACCAGAAAAAAGCAAATAAATATGATATTAATTGAAGGCCTAGCTGATGGACTCTTAAAGATTTCAAATTAATAAATCCCCCAGGTCCGCGCCCTGAATTTTGCAATTTTCGGGATATAAACGAGTGATATCAGGTATTTTTATTTTGGCACGGTGTGAGCTATTGAAACTATCAATTTTAGTCCTCCACAGGTCCGCACAACCTTGATCCGGAATCAGGATTATTTCCCTTTCGATGATGGGTTGAAGTTTTTCATAAGATAAATTCTGAATCCCTCCCGTAGCCATCCATGACAATTCAGGGAAATAAGCCGATGCCATGACCGCAGTCTTTTCAGACTCCACGATGGCAAATAGGTATCTGGTTGGCCTGTTATTTCAGGTTTATGAGGGTTTTAGCAATTTCATCACGAAGCCCGGGTGATACTTTTACCTCATCGGCAAATTTCTTCCAGTGATTTACGGTATTGTTAATTTCCTCCACCTGATCTTCGGCCTTTTTATTCTTTATCGACCGGCCAAGGGTCAGGAGGTCTTCCCTGGTTATATCACTCCTTTTGTCATTGATGCTAAGCGCGTGCCGGCTCACCCATTGGTGCCCGGGTTGATAGGCATGGCAGATATCATAAGCCGGAGCCAGTTCCCAAAGGCCATCTTTCCTGAGCCTGAAAGAAAAGTTCTTGGTATGGTCATCGCAATTTCGCGCCAGCACATTGAATACCATTCTCCTGAACATTTGCTCTGCGGTTGGATAAGGCAGTTTTAACTCGCGCATGGTTTGGAAGAGTTGCTCGTAACTGAAACTGGTTACCGCATTGTAGTCGAAGTGTTTAAGGGCACAAAATGTTTGTATATGATGCTTTATGTCGCCGCCCTCACGGTCGAAACGCCTGGTCATAAAATGCGCCCTGCCGTTTTCTTCCAGTAAGCGGGATGGCATCATTTCAATGCCGCAGGCTGTTGCCATGTTATAGTAGGCCATTTCCACCCTTCCGTAGCCATGAGTCGTTCCCAATTGCACATCGCTGACGCCATCCAGCTTTATCAGCATATGTTCAAATCCCTTTGGTGCATTGGTCTGCCCGGATCTGACCTCTCCGGTTTTTTCGTTGTAGGCAATTACAGCTTTTGGCCTTGCCCCACCGGCCGAGGTACCTATCCGCAGGATTTCCATCATGGCCTTTTCTTCGTCCTTCTGCAGGTTGGTGGTGAAAGCCTCTTTTTTGTAAAGCATCTTTTGAGCAATTTCCACCAGGTTTTCCATTTCGATGGAAAATGTCCTTTTCTGCTCTTTTAAAGTGGCCGGTTCAAATTCCAGCGCTCCCATTCCCCGGGTGCCGGTAAAACAAAGCAGTTCAACCGGGTTCAGGCTGTCCGGCGCACGTCCCTGCTGTGCCAGCCACATATTGATAAGCTCATTACCATACTTATCCGGCAGCACATCTGCTAATAAGCCCGGCAGCCCTTTAAAAGTGTCCCATGACGGATCAGGTTTTTTACGTAAGGCAGGGAATTCAAATTTCGTTTTTTCTGATCTTACCGGCATCTGCAAGGGAGCCAGATCCCAGCCAAGGCTTTTAAATGCCGGATCGTATTCAAAGACAGCCAGGCCTGTAGCTTCATTCCAGGCAACGGCACCGACTAAATTGCCCCATATTTTAACTTCCGCTACGTCCATAGTTACCAATCACTTTGCTGCTTCTTGTCTGATTGTTTCCCCCTGGCTCTTTGCCTTTTTTCTTTTTGCAGTTTCGCCAGCGCCAGAGGACTAATGGTATTTTCAACGGCAAAGGCTTCCATCACGTGCAATTGGTCCAATACCCGCAGGACCTGTATCAGCGTGGCCAGTGTTACGGTTTCACCTCTTTCGAGCAGGCTCAGGGTAGAACGACTGATGCCGGCGGCATTTGCCAGCGTATCCTGGGTTTTGTTTTGCTCCAGCCGATGATGCTTCACAAACGCCCCGATGTGTTCCGCCAATGCTTTATCGCTCATCGCAATCCAATTCTTGTATGATAATTCAGTCATAAAGTGGTTTATTGGATGTTAATGCATGATTTACCATGCAAATATAGGCTAATTATTCTGATAAGTCAATTTTTTATATGAATTATCTTGAAAAAAATGATTCCGGCAGAATTTATGAAAGAGGGAAAAATCTACCTGAAATTTTTGTGGAAAGAAGAGGATACTTGTAGATTCCGCACCTCATAATGCTGGGACCGTTGATCAAATCTTGACAGGACCTTCTGAGCTTTTTCCGGAACCACAGCTTTTTCATAATCAGTGCCTGCAAATTCTATGACTGACGAAATGGAATCGAACCACATGATGGTTATGAATTCCACCTCATTTGCAAGGTTACGTCTAAGGAGCTGGATTCCCTTGTAGCCATTTATTGCCCGATTCTGAATGCCGATAAAGATCTCTTCTTTTAACAGGGTTTCATAAACATCTGCATTCTCGAATGTTGTATAACCGTGCCAGATTCTGCTAATCATTTTACATTATTTTATTTACCATTTATTAAGATACTTTTGCTTACAAGAGTGAGGAAAAAGCTATTTTACACTTTTGCCTACCAATATAGGATTTTATCTGTAAGATAAAAAAATAAACATTGAATTTTCATTAGGTAGATAAGATATTGCTCCCTAAAATTGAACACTCCAAAAAGAAATTATTTACTTTAAATGCCTACTTTGTCATCCGGGTTTGATCACATTGCTACTCAATCGTCAGTCGTTTGTCGTTAGTTCCTAAATAAAAATCGAACAAGGGGGACAACCGAAAAAGCTGAGGGTCGTGGGTTCGAATCCCATTTACCGCTCGGAAGGCCGGAGGAATCCAGCCTTTTTTTATTTACCGCTGAGGCGTTGAGCAGCAGAGTTCCACGCCCCCTTGCCTCCCCGCTAATCCGAAAATAAACTATTTTTGATGAAGATTAAATCATTCCCCATGCCCACCATCTTCACCCTCGGCGAAACGATATATGACATCATCTTTGAGCAGGGCCAGCCTAAAGCGGCAAGGCCGGGCGGTTCAATGCTGAATACAGCCGTGTCCCTCGGCAGGTGCGGTATGAAGGTGGAGATGATCACAGAACTGGGCCGTGACCAACTGGGACAAATGGTCCTGGATTTCCTGGCTGAAAATGGGGTCTTCACTTCGTTCACCCGGCCGGTTGAGGGTTTTAAAACGCCGGTGTCACTGGCTTTCCTCGATGAACAAGGGAATGCACAGTATTCGTTCTACCAACACTACCCGGAGAACCGGCTTAATATGGCATGGCCGGAAGCGGGCAGGGGAGACGTGGTACTCTTCGGTTCGTTTTACTCCCTGGATCAGGCAATCCGGTCAAAAATCGTTTCATTCGTTAAACAAGCCAGGCAGAACGGGGCAATCATCATTTATGATCCTAATATCCGGAAAAACCACCTGGGGGAGATCAGGAAACTGATGCATCTTGTTGAGGAAAATATCGCCCTGGCGGATATTGTCCGCGGGTCGGATGAGGATTTTGAAAATCTCTTCGGGACAAATAACAACGATGATGTTTTTGCCCGTATCCGGGAAGCAGGATTCAAAGCGGTTATCATTACCCGGAATAAAAAAGGGGTTGATCTTATGACATCTTCCATTAAATTACATGCAGATGTACCGGCAATCCGGCCAAAAAGCACCATCGGTGCAGGGGATGCATTTAATGCAGGGATTATCGTTGGGTTGGTTGGTAGAGGACTGACAAATTCCGACCCGGCTCTTATCAGCCTGGATACTTGGAATGAAGTAATTAATTCCGGGATAATTTTTGCATCAGATGTTTGTCAGACCTATGACAATTACATCTCAAATGAAAGAGGAAGAATGGCACACGGATGACACGGATGCGACGGATTTACACGGATTAGATCATCAGTTTTTTTTAAGTAATGAAATGCAATGGGAAAACTTAAGCAAACTAAATTACAAATTTACCTGTCAGGTTTTTTTAACCCCATCCTGATAGTATTCAAATCAATTTCACGAAAACATTTTAGCGTACTTATTTTTTTAATTATACCAATTATCTTTCTTTTAAATGCTTCGGTATTTCATTATTACCTGGGCACATTCTTCCTTAGTAGCGTCGACCCGGAGTATTTTTACTTATACAACGGTATACTAATAGGCGGGGGCAACTTAAGTGTCCAGTTCATTGCAACCCCCGGAATACCCCTGGAATTTTTAATAGCCATTTCTTCCAGGGTTATCAATTTGTTCCAGCCCGGAGATTATGCAAAGGACTTCATTGACGACCCTGAAAAATATATTCATGCAGCAAACCTCTTCATGAATGTTCTGATCGCAATCGTCCTGGTCATTTGCGGCATTTATACAAAGAAGTATTCCGGTTCTCATTTTGCAGGGCTATTATTGCAGTTAAGCCCATTTGGCAACGCATCATTGCTTGGCGTGTCCGGACGCCTGATGCCGGAGGCAATCATGATGATTCCCCTGCTTCTGACCGGTTTAATGATAATAAAAACGATTTATCATGAAGATCGAACTGCTGGCCATTTTACTGATATTGTTCTTTATGGTCTCATAATCGGGTTCGGGATCGCCTGTAAACTTACCTTTATTCCGGTCATATTAATACCCCTGGTTTTATTGCATACATCACTGAGGCAAAAGATTGAGCTGATTTTATACACCATCCTGTTTTTTGCCATTTTTGCATATCCTGTGGTTTTTAATTTTCACAAATTCTGGCAATGGGTATCCGGCCTGTTAATTCATAGCGGGAAGTATGGCGCCGGGGCAAAAGACTTTATAAATCTTTCGACCATACCCGGAAATTTTAAATACTTGTTCAATTATGATAAAATGTTTTTCTTTATTGCGATTTTCTCCTTGTTGCTAAGTGTTGTCTTTTCTTCCAAAGTATTTAAAAATGAAGGATTTACGAATTCAAAGATTATTCGTGCAATATTTGCCGTAAATCTTTCAATCCTTATCAGCATTGCCTTTACGTTAAAGCATTTTGAGCATTATTATTTTATGCCTTTCTATCTATTCAAATATTTAATTGTTTTGTTAAGCATCTTATTGATCATCCAATATCAAAAGATTTCAGGATCAAAAAGATATAAAATCATCACTTTGATTTCCTTCTCAATTTTCATACTTTATGTGACTTATGGACAGGTACTTCAGGTCAGATCTTCAATTACAAGTTACAGCCAGAGGAATGAAATCCTTCAGGAGGAATATAAGAAAATAGTTTCGTTGGTTGAAACGGACAAACCAGTAATCATGACATGTCCGTATTATGGCGCACCTTTTATCGAATTTGCCCACTTTAACGGTTTTATCATGACATACCACCTTAAATTCGGTTTTCAATCATATCTGAAGGAAAAATTTCCTGAAAGCTATCAGTATGTGACATGGTCCGATAAGTTCTATTTCTGGGATGATTTTGTTGATTTTAAAGATATTCTTGATAAAACCAAATCTTCATTCTACATATACATCGGTAAAGATAAAGGGAAGGATCTGGCAGTCATTGAAAACAGAATCTGGCAGGTTTTGGATAGAGATTCTGTCACAAGAAAGGTGCTTTATCATAATACCAAAACAGAAGAACAACTTATTGAAATCATTCTCAACCCGGAAACCTTTGAGTAACTTTGTGGGGAAGAACTAATTTTTTTTTTGAAGTTGTCACGCAAAGTTGCGCAAAGGAGGCGCAAAGTATCGCAAAGAATAATTATTAAAAAATTCCCAAACTTAAAACTTAAACCTCAACAATCACTTTATACCATGCTTTTCAGATCATTTCCGAAACTTATTATCATTATATTTCTCATCACTGTTACTCAAGTTACTTTCTCTCAGAAATCCTATCCCACTGGCTACTTCCAGCCGCCGGTCGATTTCCGTATACTGTTATCCGGAACTTTTGGCGAGGTTCGGGCAAACCATTTTCATTCAGGGATTGATATTAAAACCGGGGGAGTGGAAGGCTCGTCGGTCTATGCCATAGCTGACGGGTATGTTTCAAGGATCAAGGTTTCGGCTCTTGGATTCGGGAGAGCGTTATATGTCACCCATTCCAATGGCTATGTTTCGGTATATGCCCACCTGAACCGGTATAACAAGGTTATTGAAGATTATGTAAGAAAAGAGCAATATAGTGAGGAGAGTTTTGAAATTGAACTGTTCCCGTCTTTAGGGGAAATTTTAGTCAAAAAGGGTGAAATCATTGCATATTCCGGTAATTCCGGCTCTTCCGGGGGGCCACACCTGCATTTCGAAATCCGCGATGGCGCCTCACAAAAAATAATTAACCCGCTTCTGTTCGGTTATGTTGTGAAAGATATCTTCCGGCCACGCATCTCGCTCTTAAAAATTTATCCTGAGGATGAAAATGCCCGGGTTAATGGAAATAACCGGAGTTATAGTTATCCTGTGGAAGGGTGGGGAGAAGAGCACCGGTTGAATGTATCCCAGCCCATACATCTTAGCGGGAAAGTCTCTTTTGCCATTCAGGTGAGCGACCGGCAAAATGATACGGATAACAAAAACGGCCCTTATTCGATAGCCCTTTATATCGATAAAGAATTGGCTTATCAATTCAGGATGGAAACCTTTTCATTCGATGAAACCCGTTATGTCAACAGCCTCCTGGATTATGCCGAGTATATGAAAAGTGGTGTGCGCCTGCAGCGGACCAGGATCGATCCGGGGAACAAACTCAGAATTTATGACAAAACCGGGAACCATGGAACTTTCTCCTTCAATGATACACTTCAGCACGTCATTACTTATGAAGTTAAGGATGTCATGGGAAATACGGCGTTACTGACTTTTAAAGTAAAATCAGAGAAACCAGAAATATTAGTTTCAAAGCAATCTTCAACTTCCAATTTTCCAATTTCAAATTTCAATTACAATACATCTAATCATTTTGAAAACACTTCAGTAATATTGGATGCTCCAGCAGGGGTCTTTTATGATTCCTTCCGTTTCAAATATGATTCAACCCGCCGGGTTACGGGTACTTTTTCTGCCGTCCACAGGGTACATGAGGAATTCACGCCGGTCCATGATTATATCACTTTGTCAATCAAGCCCCGTGACCTTCCGGAAAGATTGAGAGATAAAGCTTTGATAGTCAAAATAAATGATGATGGAAAAGGTTTTACATCTGCCGGTGGAAAATGGGAAAGCAACGGTTATGTCAGGGTTAAAATCCGGGAATTTGGCAATTACAGCGTTTCTGTGGATACAATGCCACCTAAGATCAACCCTGTGCAAGCGGAAACATTTAAAAATCTGACCGGGCAAAAAAAAATTAAGTTTATTATCAGTGATGAAATGTCCGGCATATCCACTTACCGTGGTACATTGAACGGAAAATGGGTACTCATGGAGTATGATGCGAAGAATGACCTGTTATTTTACACCATTGACGAGCAATTATTAAAAGGGGAAAATAATATGAAACTCGAGGTCGTTGATATGAAAAACAACCATAAGATATACCAGGCAATCCTGGTGAGATAAAAATCTATATAATAATAAAATGGATAACCAGTTAAGAGACATACACCTTGAGAAACTGACGGAAAGGGCCAAGGAGCTGAAATGCATGTACAACGTCATTGAAGCTTTGAAGGATGAATCCGCTGAACTGACAACTGTTTTTAAGTCTATCCAGGAAGCTATTCCTCCCGGATACCAGAACCCAATGGCGACAGTTCATTGTTAAATTATGAATCTGACGAACATTGGAAATGGCGCTACCATGTGTGACAAGCTATGCGGCAATGATTGGCTCTACGGATAATTCAGCCACACTTTTACGATCAAGGAAACAATAAAATGACCAGGAGTTTCTTCATCTCAGATTTACACGGACATGTTGATCGTTATGAAAAACTGATACGGGAAATCCGCAAACATCAGCCCCAACTGGTATTTTTTGGTGGCGACCTGCTTCCTCATGGAATGCACCGTCATATTGTAGAGGATTTTACTGAGGATTTTCTTTTTCTTCAATTCAGCTCGCTGATGCAGGAAATGGGGGAGGACTATCCCCGCGTTTACCTGATTCTTGGGAATGACGACCCACGGGCAGAGGAAAAAATATTCGTTGAACTTGGGGAAACAGGCGTCTGGCATTATCTTCATGACCGGAAAGATAAATTTGCCGGCTTCAACTTTTACGGTTATGCAAATGTGCCTCCCACTCCTTTCCGTCTCAAAGACTGGGAGCGGTATGACGTTTCAAGGTATGTCGACCCGGGATGTATTCCCCCGGAGGAAGGCTTCCTGACCATAGAGCCAACGGCAGATCTTGCCTATGCCACAATCCTGGATGAATTAAAGCAATTGACCGGTGACGAACATATGGGAAAATCCGTTTTCCTGTTTCATTCGCCTCCTTACAAGACCTTTCTTGACAGGGCAGCTTTGGATGGTCTGATAGTCGACCATGTCCCCATGGATGTCCATGTTGGAAGCATTGCTATCATGCGTTTTATTGAAGAAAGGCAGCCCTGGCTCACGATGCACGGGCATATCCATGAATCTTCACGGATTACCGGGCATTGGCGACAGCTTTTCGGGCAAACCCATTCATTTTCCGCAGCCTGGGATGGCCCGGAGCTGGCCCTGGTGGATTTCGACCTTGAAGATCCTTCAAATGCCCAACGACGGATAATCTGACAGACCTTTTTTCTATCTTTGCCAAATGGAAGAAACTATCCTGATCCTTGATTTCGGTTCTCAATATACCCAGCTGATTGCCCGCAGGGTGCGTGAGCTTAATGTTTACTGTGAAATTCATCCGTATAATAAAATCAACACGATCGGGGAATCGGTCAAAGGGGTTATTCTGTCCGGAAGCCCGGCATCGGTGCGTGATCCTGAAGCGCCTGTTCCAAACCTGGAAAAAATCCGGGGCAGGGTACCGGTACTGGGCGTCTGCTATGGTGCCCAGTTCATGGCCCATTCCGATGGCGGCGAAGTCGCCGCTTCACAAAACAGGGAATATGGCCGCGCAAACCTTTCTTTTATCAATACAAGGAACGAATTGATGAAAGGAATGAGCAGCGGCTGCCAGGTTTGGATGTCGCACGGCGACACCATCCTGCGCCTTCCGCCAAATTTTAAGATTATCTCGAGTACGCAGGATGTTCCCGCAGCCGGTTTCCAGGTTGAAGGGGAAGCAACTTATGGCATTCAGTTTCATCCTGAAGTATATCATTCGACCGAAGGGATGATTTTACTGAAGAATTTCGTCGTCGACATTTGCGGTTGCTCACAGGCATGGACCCCTTCTTTATTTATTGAATCTACGGTCCATGAGTTAAAGGAGAAGTTGGGAAATGATAAGGTTGTGCTGGGATTATCAGGAGGTGTCGATTCATCGGTTGCAGCCGTCCTGCTGGATAAAGCAATCGGGACAAACCTGCACTGTATCTTTGTGGATAATGGTTTGTTGCGGAAAAATGAATTTGAGTCGGTCCTGCATTCCTACAAAGATATGGGATTGAATGTCAGGGGAGTGGATGCGAAAAAGCGTTTTTATTCTGCTTTGAAAGGCATTTCTGACCCTGAACTGAAACGAAAAGCCATAGGCCGCAACTTTATTGAAGTTTTCGATGAAGAAGCCCATCGCATCCAGGATGTGAAGTGGCTGGCCCAGGGAACGATTTACCCTGACCGGATCGAGTCGGCATCGGTAAAAGGACCTTCAGCTACGATCAAATCTCACCATAACGTTGGCGGATTGCCCGATTTCATGAAGTTGAAAGTGGTTGAGCCGTTGCATTCCCTTTTTAAAGATGAAGTTAGGAAGATAGGTGCAGCACTTGGAATGAAAAAAGATTTGCTGAACCGCCACCCGTTTCCTGGTCCCGGCCTTGGTGTCCGCATCCTGGGCGAGGTAACCGAAGAGAGGGTCAGAATACTGCAGGATGTGGATGATATCTTTATCCAGGGATTGAAAAAGAATGATTTGTATAATCAGGTATGGCAGGCGCTGGCAGTTTTGCTTCCGGTAAATTCTGTCGGCGTGATGGGTGATGAGAGGACGTATGAAAATGCTGTTGTCTTGAGGGCAGTGGGTTCTACTGATGGTATGACGGCCGACTGGTCGCAGTTGCCTTATGAATTCCTGGCAAAAATATCCAATGAGATCATCAATAAAGTCAAGGGGGTGAACAGGGTTGTATATGACATCAGTTCGAAACCCCCGGCAACCATAGAATGGGAGTGAAGCCAGTCAATACTTAATCATAACCAGCCAAATGCAAAGGAGACCCTTCATAATCAGTTTATTAATCCAAAGCTTTCTGCTTTGTATAATTATGACAACAAATACACTTTGTGCGCAGGAAGAAACCAGGAAACATGTTGTTCAGGCGCTCGATAATTATTATAGTTTGTCGTTGAAATACGACATTAGCATCAGTGACCTGAAAAATGCGAACCCGAACATTACCAGCCCAAAACCGGGCGATATATTGATCATTCCGGTGCAAGGCTCAGTGAAGGAAGAAATTGTTGAATACGATTGTGCAAGGTTAAAGAAAAACAGGCATGAAACCTACCGGATAGCCCTTATGATCCCGCTTTCCCTTGAGCAGGTTGCAGATACAGCGTGGAGAGAAAGCCTTGAACCATCTAAAATCAACGAAATAAGCTCCTTCCGTTTCATCCAGTTTTATCACGGCTTTATGATGGCGGCGGATTCTCTCAGGCAAGAAGGGCTGGACGTTGAAATCAATGTATATGACGCAGATCAGCAGACTTCCAAGGTATTAAAAGCGATTCAGGACCCGGATTTAAAAAAAATGGACCTGATTTTCGGGCCTTTCTTTAAAAGCACTTTTTCTCATGTGGCTGAATTTGCCCTTGAAAACAAGATACATCTGATTAATCCTTTGTCACCGCGTCCAGATATCCTGCAAGGCAATCCGTATGTTTTTAAGTTGCTGCCTTCGGTTGAATCGCAGCCTGCTTTGCTGGCTGAATTGGTCAGGCGGGATTTTCCGGATCACCGGATCATTTTTTATATAGCCAATAAATTTCAGAATAATGAATTGATAGAACAATTCAGGCAGGCATTAGAAGGGGACAATAAGGCCGGGAAGGAAAAAGTCAGGTTCGTGGATTATGCTACCGACAGCACCCATGGATTCATAGATCATGCTTCGATGGTCAAGCCCAACCTGGTCATCATTTATGCTGAAAATGAAGCTTTGCCTGCAGCCTTGCTCAGTAAGCTCAGCGCGTTCAAAAATGATTATGCCATTACAGTAATCGGACTACCAGAGTGGGAAAAATTCAGCAATATTGAATCAAATTACCTTATAGCACTAAATGCCCATATCTTTATGTCTTCCTATATCGATTATCAGTCTGATAAGGTTAAAGCCTTTATTCTGGCTTACCGGGCAAGGTATATTGATGAGCCTTTGAATTATGCATTTTCAGGGTTCGATGCCGGTTATTTTTTCCTGGGTGCATTATTATATTATGGCAATGATTTTGAAAGATGCCTGAATGAAACCGGGATACCTTTAATTCAAAACCAGTTCCATTTTAAACGCAGGGAAAACGGCGGCTATGACAACATTAACTGGAATATATTACAATACTATGAATATTCCTTGCTTCGAAAATAAGCTATTACCGGCTAAACGATTCTTTGAAAATGGAATGCGGTTAATCCCTGTTTTTCTTTTACCATTAATCCTTTTTGTATCATGTCAGGAGGCAGATAAATCTTATTACCGGGATGGCCAGCCTAAATTTATTATCCCTAAAGACAGTCGGGGCAAGATGGATGGGGAAGCGAAGTGGTGGTACGAAAACGGGTCACCGATGCTAACCGCAGAATATAAAAATGGCGAACTAAACGGAAAACTTGCCAGGTTTTATGAAAATGGGAATAAACAGACTGAAGACAGCTACCTGCAAGGCAGATTGAATGGTCTTTCACTGGAAATGGACTTAAATGGAAATGTCTTTTCTGAAAAGACTTATGTGAATGACACGCTGAACGGAATCAGCCGCCAGTTTAACGGAATCGGGCAGGTTACTGAGGAAGGAAATTACAAAAATGGCTATTTTGAGGGAGAATGGAATTACTATGACCGCTTTGGCAATCTGATCGGGAAAGCGGATTTTAATCGGGGAAGCGGGATCAGGAAATCCTGGAATGCAAATGGTAAGATAACTATGACAACGGAATACCATGATAACTTAATTCATGGCAGCGAGACCTGGTATGATGAATTTGGTCAAAAGATCAGGGTCCGCACTTATATTTCCGGTGAAATAGTTTCGGAAAGAATAATATCCCCCGGTCAGCAGTGAAATTCTGAAATCAAATAAAAATCTTTTTAAAACTTCCTGATTTTTCTTTTTTGTTTAAGAATAAGCACTAGATTTGCACTGTTAATCTTTTAACAATGTTAAATTTTAACAGTAATAATAAATAAATTAATTTATGATGAATTTAGAGAAGATAATGAGTGACCTCGAAAAGAAGCATCCCGGTGAGGCCGAATATTTGCAGGCAGTGCGCGAGGTATTGGAGTCAATCGAAGAGGCTGTCAATGAAAACCCGCAATTTGAAGCTGCCGGGATCATCGACCGGATTGTGGAACCCGACCGTATACTGACTTTCAAGGTGCCTTGGGTTGACGACCAGGGTAAAGTGCATGTTAACCTGGGCTACCGTATTCAGTTCAATAACGCCATTGGCCCTTTTAAAGGTGGATTACGATTCCACCCGAGTGTTAACCTGAGCATTCTGAAGTTCCTCGGATTTGAGCAGATCTTCAAGAATGCCCTGACCACTTTACCGATGGGTGGTGGCAAAGGTGGTTCCGATTTCGACCCCAAAGGCAAGTCCGATGCTGAGATCATGCGTTTCTGCCAGGCGTTTATGCTGGAGCTGTGGAAACTTATCGGCCCTGAAACCGATGTGCCGGCCGGCGATATTGGTGTAGGAGCCAAGGAGATCGGATTTCTTTACGGTATGTATAAAAAACTTACCCATGAGCATACCGGTGTTTTGACCGGCAAAGGTTTGAACTGGGGCGGCAGCCTGGTCCGTCCGGAAGCTACCGGTTTCGGTGCAGTGTATTTTGCCCAGGAAATGCTTGCTACCCGTGGCATGTCTTTCGAAGGGAAGACAGTTTGTATTTCCGGTTTCGGGAACGTGGCCTGGGGCGCTGTCAGCAAGGTTAACCAACTCGGCGGCAAGGTTGTCACTATCTCCGGTCCTGATGGTTATATTTATGACCCGGACGGTATCTCAGGTAAAAAGATCGATTACCTGCTCGAGCTTCGCGCTTCAAACCAGGATATTGTGAAACCCTTCTCTTATGAATTCCCCAGCGCTCAGTTCCACCAGGGCAAGCATCCGTGGGAAGTCAAATGCGATGTTGCCCTACCATGCGCTACCCAGAATGAAGTAAATGCAGAAGATGCCCGCAACCTCGCGAAGAATGGATGTGTCTGTGTTGCTGAAGGCGCCAATATGCCTTCCACACCGGAAGCAGTCGAAATATTTCAGGAAAATAAACTTCTTTTCGGACCCGGGAAGGCTGTCAATGCCGGCGGTGTTGCTACTTCCGGCCTCGAAATGTCGCAGAACTCTATGAAACTTGGCTGGCCTAAAAATGAAGTAGATGCCAGGCTGCAACAGATCATGCGTGATATCCATGCTTCCTGCGTAAAATACGGTACAGAGCCGGACGGCTATATCAACTATGTGAAAGGCGCTAATGTGGCCGGCTTCCTTAAAGTTGCCAACGCCATGATCGACCAGGGTATTTTGTAATGCTTTAAAACCGGTATGATTTGATCATATCAAGGCTTGAAAACAGACGAAACCCTAAAGGCTACCAGAAACGGTGGCCTTTTTTTGATTTAACGCTTTAGCGACGTAGCGATTTAAAAAATTCATAAAGATTTAAATTCATCAAGAGCAAATTCACCAGGTAAGCGAAGTCCTCCACGGGTATGGTGTAAAGCCTGATCGCCAGGTTTTCTTCATTGTTATACCCTACAACTGGATAGCTTGTCAGAACGCCGTTCACCAGCAGGAAAGGGATGATGCTTAACGCGTATGCGATATAAAAATGAAAAAGATATGTTTTATGGGTTTTTAATAAGAACTGAAGCCCGATCAGCAGGGTTGCGATGCCGAAGTTCACTGCAGTGTAAGTCCGGCTGAAATTAAGGACCGTCACTGCAAGGAAAAATATGAACAGGATGATATTCAGCGGTATGATAAATCGTTTCCATTCTCTTTTGATATAAGCTCTCGAAACTTCATAAATAAAAATACAGCAATACGGGATAACGATAAAGAATAACCATTCTTCAACGGGCAGGCCGGCAATAAAGAATCCGGTAACATAGTCTTCGTTAAACCACCAGACATTGTGACGGGTGAAATAAATATCCCAGATGATGAATATGATCGCAGTGATGAAAGTAGCCGGAAACAGAACTTTCCAGTTGCGGTAAAAGGCAACCTTCCGGTCGAAACTCAGGGCAATAGGAATTGCAACGGAGCCGGCAAGGAGAAGGGCATAGGTAAACTTCTGCACTTCCATTTGCTTCAGATTTTGCCCAGTTTCACCCTCAAATAACTCTCTGCCAGGAGCACCATCTTCCGGGAATCAGAAATCCGGTATCTCTTTTTTAAGATCTGCGAGGCGTCAGTCCGTTTGATTTTGTCGAACAACTTCTGATAATAAATATATGCCAGGTATACCCCAAGCTTAGCATCTTTATTGAGTTTTCTTATCCCGGTAAGTGCCTGGTCGAAATCAGCCTGGATCTCTTTTTCGATAAGCTTTTTGGATGCATTATCAAATTGGTCGAAATTAACACCGGGAAAATAAAACCGGTCACGCTCTTCGAGATCGGATTTGATATCCCTCAGGAAATTTACTTTTTGAAAAGCTTCTCCCAGCTTCCGGGCAGGATGCACCAGTTCATCATAGTTTTTTTCCTGATGAGTAAAAACCTTCAGGCACATCAATCCTACCACTTCAGCTGATCCGTAAATGTAATTATGGTATTTGTTCTGGCTGAAATTTTTACTGTTCGGGCAAAGATCCATCCTCATGCTCCGGAGAAATGCCTTGATCATGTCATCTTCAATGGAATACATTTTCACTGCCCATTGAAAACTATGCAGAATGGGATTGCTGCTGAAACCTTTATTAATGGCTTCGAATGTTTCTGCCTCGAATTTGGAGATCAGCTCTTTTCTATTCTGATTATGAAAGGTATCGACGATCTCATCGGCGAACCTGACAAATCCATATACGGCATAAATAGGCCTGCGTAATGGCTTGCCAAGAAGACGAACCCCTAGTGAAAAAGAGGTGCTGTAATTCTTAGTTGTCTTCTCGCTGCAATCCAGCGCATTATCCAAGTACAAGTCCATATTTCTTCTGAATTCTTTCTGTCACCAGCCTGGAACTAATGACGGTCATCGGTAAGCCTGTTCCCGGTGTAGTGGATGCTCCGACATAAAAAACATTTCCAAAAACTTCATCGTAGTTTTTCGGCCTGAAACCGCCGATCTGGTTGAGGTCATGAGCCAGCCCAAGTCCGCTGCCCTTGTAAAGGTTGAAGGTCTTTTCCCATTCTATCGGGTCCATGACGGTCAGCGACATCAGGTTGCCTTTCACATCATAGCCAATGCGGTTCGAAAGATCGGTGAGGATGTTGTTGGCCAGCTCGTCACGGTCCGACCAATCGGGTTTGTAGCGCAGATCGGGAACCGGGCAGAGAATGAAGATGCTTTCACAGCCTTCAGGCGCAGAGGAGGTATTGTACCTTGAATTAAGGTTTACATAATAATAAGGCTTTGAAAGGCTTATAGAGTTTTTAAATATTTTACCAGCATACTCTTTGAAATTGCTTCCAAGGAAATAATTGTGATGGTGAAGGGAATTGATTTTTCCTTGAACCCCCACATACATGGTGAAAGGGGCCAGGGTCCACTTCATCCGGTCAAGCTTTTCTTCGGTAAATTTGGATCTTTTGAAGATCTGCGACCGGAAACCTGCCGCATCTGCGTTGATCACAAAGATATCAGCGTCCCATCTTTTCCCTTCTTTATCGACCAGGTGATCAAGTTTCCCTTCTTTCTCAACATAATCAATAATTTCGGTGTTGTAGGTGATCTTAATATTATTTTTTTTAAATTCTTCCAGAAGACCTTCAACGATTTTATACATACCTCCTTTGACATTGAAGTAGCCGTCGTGAACCATTTCAGTGTAAGAGAGAAGGCTGTAAACCGCCGGCGTGTCGAATGGCGTTGCTCCCAGGAAAAATGCCACGAGTGAAAATATCACTTTAACCTCATAGGATTCAAAATGGCGGTCCATTTCTTTCCACATTGACCGGATCATTTTTGGTGCATGGCCCCAGGGTACTTTTGCCATCTGCATCAGGAAATGGGCCATGCTGTTGAAGTTCTGCTTGATGATGATGTTTTCGGTATCGTGAAAAAGCTTTCCGGCACCTGCAAGATAACGTGTCATTTTAGCTTCAAAATCAGGTTCCAGCGCTTCAAATTCTTTAGCCAGCTTTTTCAGGTTTTTATGGATCAGGTAAAATTTGTCACTGTTTTCAAAATTGACAGCATACAGCGGGTCGAGCTCCACAAATTCGAAAGGCATTTTGATACCGGTTGATTTGACGAATTCCTTGAATTCATAACTCATGCTGAAGAAGGTGGGCGCCATGTCCCAGGTGAATCCATCTTTTTTAAGCTGGTTTAGCCGGCCTCCCGGCTGGTGGTATTTCTCGACCATTTCGACCTGGTAACCGAGTTTGGCAAGGCGCAGCGCGGTAGTCAACCCGCCAAGACCAGTCCCAACGATAAGTACTTTTTTCATTATCAGGTTTGGTTTACGAAATTACAATAATCATCAGCCTTTATAACATATCTTTGTTTAAAATGTTTCCGGATGCCAAAAAAAGTTGCAGTAATAGGAGCCGGTATAGGTGGCATTGCAGTATCTGCACGATTGGCAGCAAAAGGCTACGAGATTGATGTTTTTGAGAAAAATGACCGTCCGGGTGGAAAAATGTCGGAAATCAGGCATGAAGGATTTCGTTTTGATACGGGTCCTTCGCTGTTCACTTTGCCCAATTTGATTGGGGAATTGTTTGAACTCGTGGATGATGATTTCGCAAGTCATTTCAAATATTCAAAGCAGCCTGTAGTTTGCCGTTATTTTTATGAGGACGGCATGATCATAAATGCTTATGGCGAGACGGAAGAGTTTGCAGAAGAGTTGCACCGCAAGGCCGGTGAGGACAGCAAAAATGTGATCCGATACCTCGGGGAGAGCAGCCGGATCTATGATTTCACATACCCGGTATTCATCAACAACTCCCTTCATCGTTTCAGGAACTATTATTCTAAAGATTTTATCAGGGCTTTGTTCCTTCTTCCAAAATTAAAGCCGTTTAAAACCCTTCACGAGATCAATCAGCGAAGTTTCACTCATCCGAATACCGTCCAATTGTTCGATCGCTTTGCCACCTATAACGGATCGGATCCCTTCAAGACTCCTGCTACCATGATAGTGATCCCGCATTTGGAGCATAACCTGGGTGCATATTTCCCGGTAAAAGGAATGTACGAAATAGCCCAATCGCTTAAATCTTTGTGTGAAAGGATGGGCGTCAGATTTTATTTTAACTGTGAAGTACAGGAAATCCTGCTTTCAGGGAATAAGGTGGCAGGGTTACGTGTCAACGGTGAAGATTTTTTGGATTATAAGATAATTGTCAGTGACCTGGATATTTATTTTCTTTATAAAAAGCTGTTAAAGAAATTGCCTTTCCCTGAGAAATGGTTCCGGCATGAACGGTCGACTTCTGCCTTGATATTTTACTGGGGCATGGAAACGGAATCACCCGGATTAGACCTGCATAATATCCTTTTTTCAGCTGATTATCAGCAGGAATTCAATTGTCTTTTCAACCTGAGAACCCTTCATTCTGACCCGACCGTTTATATTTTCATCAGCAGCAAGGTAGTGGCTGAAGATGCGCCCGCGGGCTGCGAAAATTGGTTCGTTATGATCAATACACCGGAAAATGTCGGCCAGGATTGGGATCTTATGATTAACGATGTAAGAGGCCAGATTGAAAAGAAGATAAAAAGGATAACAGGAATTGACATAAGTCAACACCGGAAATTTGAATTTATTCTGGATCCTCGTGGAATCGAAGAGAAAACGGCTTCCTACCGGGGTTCGCTTTATGGGAACAGCTCCAATACGATTTGGGCAGCTTTCCAGCGTCATCCTAACTTTTCGAAAATCAGGGGATTGTATTATACAGGCGGGAGCGTTCATCCTGGCGGCGGTATCCCGCTGTGCCTTTCTTCCGCAAAAATCGTGGCCGATATGATTCCTTCAATAAAAAAATAAACTGATGATAGAAAATGTAAGAAAGTACCCGGTAGCAACTATTTTAATTCTTTGCGTCTACTACCTGGTCGGTCTTATGGGCTTATCTATCAACAAGACACAACCCTTATTCCAGGCACTGGTGCCATTCACCCTGCTGTTCAGCCTTTACTTTCTGTGGCTTTTTCATGAAAAAGCAGATTTGAGGATTTACCTGACAGGATTGGTGATCTATTTAATAGGTTACACGATAGAATCGATCGGCGTGAACTCAGGTGCCATTTTTGGTGATTATGTTTATGGGAAGACCCTCGGGATCAAGCTCTGGAATACACCGCTGATGATCGGGATTAACTGGTTATTACTGATTTACTCCTGCTGGGCATTGACCGGTATTTTCACAGGTAATCGCTTGCTGAGATACCTGTTTGGCTCGGCTTTGATGGTCCTTTACGACATAGCCCTCGAACCGGTTGCCATCAGGCTGGATATGTGGAACTGGTATGGTGAAGCGGTCCCCATGCAGAATTATACCGGATGGTTCCTCACTGCCATGATCCTGCTTATAATCCTTGACAGAAGTGTGGGAAATATTAAGAACAAAATTGCTCCGGCGCTGTTTATCATTCAATTCATGTTTTTCATCATTTTAAATATTATTTTTCATTTTTCCTGAATGGGTATTCTGATTGCCATAAGCATTATTCTGATTTGGGCCGCGCATCTCTTATATTCGCTTGCACTGGTAGAAATAAATTATCTCTCACCTTTTTTCTACCTTCATATTTTACTGCAGACTTACTTTTTTACCGGACTTTTCATAACCGGACATGATGCCATGCATGGAACTGTTTCACGAAACAGGTTGGTTAACCAGGCCATCGGGTATACTTCTGTTTTTTTATATGCAGGGATGTGGTACAGGACACTGATACGCTACCATGGGTTGCATCACATGTATCCGGGTACTGAAAAGGACCCCGACTATTCATTCAAATCGCAGAACTTTTTTGTCTGGTGGTTCCGTTTTATGGTTCACTATCTTACCTGGATACAACTGGTGATCATGGCGGCCCTGTATAATATTTTGAAGATATGGTTCACAGATTGGTCCATTATTTTTTTCTGGGTGATACCAGCAGTTCTCAGCACCTTTCAACTATTCTATTTTGGAACTTTTGTGCCGCACCGGATGCCCCATACTGCTAAGATGGGCCCTCACAGGGCCCGAACCCTCAGGAAGGTTCACTTGCTTGCCATGTTGTCCTGCTATTTCTTCGGATACCACCGTGAGCACCATGAATCCCCAAGAACACCATGGTGGAAACTTTATCAGCTCAAGTCCTGATTTTGATCTGGTCCTTCAGGTCAAATCGCGTGACGATTTCCCGGAGCTGTTTCATAGGGATGGTTTCCCTCACGAAATAACCATGGGTCACCTTTCCGTTTTTCAGGATTTGCAGGTCGCGGGTAAGTATGATCCGCTGTTCTGATACAGAAAGGTTTATTATTTCAGCATCTTCAAAGTTATTCCTGTAAAGGGTATCGAACCCGAGTAACCTGAGATATTTGGCCAGAGTACCAAGGTGCACATCAAGAATGAATTTTGGTTCACGGAGCGGCCTTGGCCGCAGCAAGTTGATGCTTGTGATGTCGATTGCTTCAAAGACCGGGTAGACAGAAATATAGTCATCGTTATTTAGATGGTAATCGAATTGAACAGGCTTTTGGTTGACAAGAATCAGATCGACTTCCGTATGCGGAACACCTAGTGCTTCGATGATATCTTTGATAGTCCTTTTTCCCGTTAATGTGAAATTAAAAGCTTTCTTCCTTCTGGAATAATGAAGGAAGTCATTCAATTCCTCATAAAACCTTATCGTGATTGAATCAGGCACTGGGTCGGAATTAATGGTGTTCACTGTTCACTGTTTTTAGATACTTTTGATGAAAAACCTGAAAACCAGCCAATGTAGATGAACCAATTTGTAAAAATAACACTAAATTCCGGTCGAGAAGGGTCTCTTCTTCGCCACCATCCCTGGATTTTTTCCGGAGCAATAAAAAGTGTGGAAGGCAATCCTGTTGATGGGCAGACAGTTGAGATTTTTACAATCGACCGACAATGGATGGCCAGGGGCAGTTATTCTTCAAAATCTCAGATAAGGGTCCGGATCCTGAGTTTTAACCTGGATGAGCATGTCGATCAGGACCTTATTAAAAATCGAATTGCAGGTGCCATTGCATTAAGGAAGGATATCGCTGACCTTGCCGGAACCAATGCATACAGGTTGATTTTTGCCGAATCTGACGGCCTTCCCGGGGTAATTGTGGACCGTTATGATGATTTCCTGGTCTGCCAGTTTCTGTCGGCGGGGGCCGAGTATTGGAAGGATGAAATAGTTAGCCAGTTAAAAGCGCAATGGCCATGCAGCGGGATTTTTGAGCGGTCGGATTCGGATAGCCGGCTGAAAGAAGGATATCAGGACAGTGTCATGACATTGACAGGCGATGCGCCTCCGCCCCTTATCCCGATTAAAGAAGGCCCACTCCATTTCCTGGTTGACGTTTATAATGGCCATAAAACGGGTTTCTACCTTGACCAGAGGCAAAACAGGGCCCTGCTGATGAAATATGCGGAAAATAAAGAAGTCCTTAACGCATTTTCCTATACAGGCGGATTTGGTATAGCAGCCAGCGTAGGCAAATCATTCCACGTGACTAATGTTGATACTTCTCAGGAAACCCTTGATCTTGCCAGGCAGAATTTCCAATTGAATGAGGCCGATATGGATAACATCGAATTTATCCAGGAAGATGTATTCAACCTTTTACGGACATTTCGCGATAGCAGGCGTCAGTTTGACCTTATCGTCCTTGACCCGCCTAAGTTTGTGGCTTCAGCAAGCCAGTTAAGCGGCGGTACAAGAGGCTATAAAGATATCAACCTGCTTGCTTTCAAACTATTACGTCCCGGTGGCATCCTGATCACCTTTTCCTGCTCCGGTTATGTTAAACCCGATCTTTTCCAGAAAATTGTCGCCGATGCTGCCATTGATGCCGGCCGGGAAGCTTATGTGCTGGAATACCTTTCGCAAGGGCCCGACCACCCGGTCGCGCTTAATTTCCCGGAAGGACTATACCTCAAGGGAATGGTTTGCAGGGTGAATTAGATTTTAAAGTTCTGATTGAATTTTCATTTTTTCAATAAGTCCCTGATCTCCGTCAACAGTTTTTCCTCATTGGTCGGTTCAGGCGGCGGCGGTTGTGGTGCTGGTTCCTGAGCTTTCATCCGCTGGATTTTCGCAATTGCTCTGACCATTATGAAAATCGCAAATGCAATGATCAGGAAATCGATAATATTCTGGATGAACATACCGTAATTCCATGTAACAGCAGGAATGGCGTCCGTACCTTCTTTTAAGGTGGTTTTAAGGTCTTTAAAATCAACACCACCCATTAAAAGTCCAAGAGGTGGCATCAGGATATCGTTGACAAAAGATGCTACGATCTGCCCAAATGCACCGCCAATTACCACCGCCACAGCCAGGTCAATGACATTGCCCCTCATGGCAAATGCTTTAAAATCCTTTATGATGCCCATAGTTTTTGGTTTTAGTGAAACAATGGCCGAAGATGGAAAATCTCAAACCACTTGTCAACAAATAAAAAAAATTTAAGCTTTGGTTTAAATCCACTTCTTTCGACTGAAATAAATGACCATTCCTGCCATGATGGTAAACATGACAGCCAAAACACAGAAATACCCGTATTTCCAGTAAAGTTCGGGCATATTTTCAAAATTCATACCATAAATCCCTGCAATAAATGTCAGGGGGATAAAAATGGTTGTAATGATCGTCAATAATTTCATGATCTTGTTCATCCTCAGGGTGATATTTGACAGGTAACTTTCTTTGAGTTCTGCACTTAATTCGCGGTAAGTGTCGATGTAATCGATGATTTGAACGATGTGATCATGAACGTCATCATAATACCGCATGACCTCCTCTTCTATCAGTTCAGGTTCATCCCTGTTCAGCTTACTGATCGCTTCGAGCAAAGGAGTGAGAGCTTTACGGATGGTAATAATTTCTTTTTTGATTAACCGGTTCTTTTCTATCAGCTGCTGGCTGGGATTTTCAAAAATCATCTCCTCAAGTTCTTCAAGCTTGTCGCCGATTTCTTCAGCGACAGCATAATACTGGTCGACGATGACATCAATAAGGGAGTAAAGGATAAAATCCAATCCCCGGTGCCTGATTTTACCCACAGAATTATTTAACCTGAACTTGACCGGGTCAAACCATGAATGGTTACTTTCCTGGAAAGATACAAGAAATCCTTTACCAAGGACAAAGCTTGCCTGTTCGATTTGTATTTCCCTGCTCTCTGATAATGAAAAAGCTTTCAAAGTCAGGAATAAAAGCCCGTCCTGAATATCGAATTTAGGCCGGTGCTCGGTATTGAGAATATCTTCAAGTATCAGGGGGTTAATGCCAAGTGTTTGCCCGACAGATTCAATGATTTTAGTGTCGTGCAACCCGCTGATTTCAATCCAGCTGTTAAAGAATTCATTTTTAACATCCAACCCATCCAGGTTGTTTATTTTTTTCTGATAGATCTCGGCAGAATTGAACTCCGTTAAATTGATCTTTACGCTGTCAGTAAGGACTTTTCCAATATGGATAAGCGATCCTGGAGGCAGGCCGGTTTTTCCGGAAACTCGTTTTCCTCTTAATGCCGGATCCCGCCTGTTGGGACGATTATTTTTTTTTCGGGATTTCATGATCCCGAAATTACAACATTTTTAAAGGACCGGCCAATATCAATAATAATCATCATCTTTATCTTCATAGAAAGGCAGGTCATCGAACCGATCTTCAGTAAGATCTTCAGAAAAATCATCGGTAAAATCCTCGAAATTTTCCTCGAGGTTTTCAGGCAACAAATCATGCTTTTCGCTGAATTCATCCAGGTCCACCTTATCAAAGTCATCCACAAATTCGGAATCATTGACGTCGAAGATGATTTCTTCTGTCAGGAAGAGTGTCTGGTCATAATTTTTATTCTTAAATTCTTCGAAAATTTCCAGAAAATCTTCATCATCTTTAACAATGGGCTTGATCCTTTCGATGTACTTATTCAGGCCGCCAATGTCATCATTTTCAAGATAATTCTTGATGTTCTCCAGTTTTTCGAGCTTCTTCTGGTCCATTTTATAATATTATTGGTTTAAAAAGCGGATGCAAATATATTTGTCCTTTATTTACCTGCAACACTTTAAAACAAAATTTTATTTTTCATGTTAAAATATCCGGGCATGAAAGTCATTTGTTGACCATGAACCTGTTTCTTGGTGTATAATGCTTATTTTTGCGCTTTCCTTAAATACCATGAGTTTTCTTTACCCAAATATGCTCTGGGGATTATTAGCGGTTGCCATCCCTGTAATCATCCACCTTTTCAATTTCCGGAAGTTCAGGAAGGTATATTTTACCAATGTCCGCTTCCTGGAAGAGTTGAAGCAGCAAACCCGGAAACAATCAAAACTAAGACACCTGCTGGTCATGATCGCCAGGATGCTGGCCATTACCGCCCTGATTATGGCTTTTGCCCAGCCTTACATCCCTCATGTCAGGAATGCAACCAGGCCGGATGCCATTAGCCAGGTTAATGTATATATTGACAATTCCTTTAGTATGGAGGCCCTGACAACTACCGGACCGCTGCTTGAAGCAGCCAGGACCAAGGCAAAGGAAATCGCTTCAGCCTACAGGTCTTCCGACCTCTTTATGCTTACGACCAATGAATTTGAAGGCCGGCACCAGCGTTGGGTGAGCAAGGAGGAATTTTTGCAGCTGATTGATGAGATCGAGGTTACACCTGCCGTAAGGATGATATCTGAAGTGACAGGCAGGCAGAAAGAAAGCTACATTGACGCGCCTGGCCTGGCTAAAATAAGCTATCTTATATCTGATTTCCAATTATCTATGGCTGATTTTGAGCATATTAAACCCGACAGCATGGTAACTGTCTGGCTTATTCCATTGAAGGCAGTCAGGACTGAAAACCTTTATATCGACAGCTGCTGGTTCGTCTCTCCTGTTCACCAGTTGAACCAGGGCGTGAAACTAATTGCCAGGATTGTAAATGATTCTGAAACAAATTATGAAAAAGTCCCGCTGAAGCTATCGGTTAACGGGAAACAAAAAGCCCTGGCCAGTTTTCATATACAGCCTGGTACTTTTTATGATGTGGAACTGCCGTTTACAAATTATGAAGAAGGGATCCAGTCAGGAACGCTGGAAATTTCAGATTACCCTGTTATTTTTGATGATCAGATGTTCCTGACTTATAATGTGGCAGGTTCCATTCCGATACTTTCCATTAACGGCCAGGAAGAGAGCCCTTATCTTAATTCTTTGTTTGGCAAGGATTCTGCCTTTCTTTTTGTGAACAATTCCTTGAAAAACATTGATTATAACCGGCTCCGGGATTATGAACTTGTCATCCTCAATGAATTAAATGAACTTTCTTCAGGACTTGCACAGGAACTGTCGGTCTATCTTGAAAATGGCGGAACACTTTTAATTATACCATCCGCTAAAGCGGATATGGCAAGTTACCGGGATTTTTTATTTTCAGTGGGCTCAAATTATTATACCGGTTTATTGACTGAAGAAACCCGTGTTACTGCACTTGATCTTAATAACCCTGTCTTTGCCGATGTTTTCGAGAAAACCGGAGCGGGTGACCGTAACCTGGATAACACGGACCTGCCGGCGGTGAAAGCTTTCTATGATATCTCCCGGCAAATGCAATCATCACAGATGATGGTCATGTCCATGCTGAATGGAAAAGCTTTTCTGACCTGTGAATCAGCGGGAAAAGGGCAGGTTTTTCTGCTCGCTGTCCCACTAGAGGAGCCATTTGGTAACTTTGCCAGGCATGCTGTCTTTGTACCCACCTTATACCGTATTGCGCTGCTGAGTGCTGCTACCGATCCGCTTTATTACATTATCAGTCGTGATAATAAGATTGAATTGAGCAATACCTATATCAACGGGGATAATACTTTAAGGATTGCTTCTGTTTCCGGTGATTTCGAATTTATTCCGGGCCAGCAAAATCTGAATAAAAAACTAAACCTCCGGATTTATAACCAGATCCAAAAAGCGGGCCATTATAAACTGCTTAAGAGTAATGAAACACTGAAAGGATTAAGTTTTAACTATAACCGGAAGGAATCGGCAATGAAATTTGCTGGCCAGTCAGAATTGGAAGAACTTGTCCTGCGCTATTCCGTCGATAATTTCAGGATACTGGCAGATAGGGGAAAACCCTTATCAGATACCATTAAAGATATAAACCAGGGTACCAGACTTTGGAAGTTATTTATTATTTTAGCCCTGGTTTTTTTAGCGATTGAAATTTTTCTTCTAAGAGTCTGGAATGAAACGAGATGAAGGTGGATATCCTATTTTTTTATGATTGCCCTTTACCACTTAATATACAGGAAATGTAATTAATTTTAACTTGTCACATGAGAATATTACGAGACCAGGCTGCCGGATTGGTGATCGATATGCAGGAAAAGCTTTTTCCATTCATTTCCGGTCATGAAAATCTTGCCCTGAATTCAGGCATACTGATCAAGGGTTTACAGGCCCTTCGAATTCCGATTCTTGTTACCGAGCAGTATACAAAAGGCTTAGGCCCAACGATTCAGCAGATTCAGGAATTGTTCGATACCGGACATCCATTAGAGAAGTTTGCTTTCAGTTGTTGTGACGACCCCTCAGTTATGGATCATTTGGATTCCTTAAATAAAAAATTTATCATCATTACAGGAATAGAAGCGCATGTTTGCGTTTTACAGACTGCCATCGACCTTTTAGCACATGATTTTATTCCCGTTATAGTGGAAGATTGCGTTTCATCGAGACGGCTGAATGATAAGCACATGGCGATAAACCGGATGCGGAGGATGGGTACTGTCATCACAACTTATGAATCTGTTTTGTTTGAATTGCTCAGGTATTCCGGAACGGAAGAGTTCAAGGCCATTTCAAAGCTGGTTAAATAATAAGCAGGATAAGATCTGATGGAAGATAACTGGGATGAAATCAGGGATGAATCAGAGGAAATCCATCCTCAATCGGGGGATTCCGGCGAGGATATGACTGTGTCACCTGATACGCACCGTATTATCAAAGTTTCCGGTTTATATGAGAACTGGTTCCTTGATTATGCGTCCTATGTTATCCTTGAACGTGCCGTCCCTGAAGTAATTGATGGCCTAAAGCCTGTTCAGCGCAGGATTCTTCACTCCATGAAACAGCTGGATGATGGGCGTTTCAATAAAGTCGCCAACATCATAGGGCATACGATGCAGTACCACCCTCATGGTGATGCTTCGATCGGGGATGCTTTGGTGCAGCTCGGACAAAAAGATCTTCTTATCGAAACGCAGGGAAACTGGGGTAATATCCTTACCGGTGACAGTTCTGCAGCGCCCCGCTACATCGAGGCGCGGTTGTCGAAATTCGCCCTTGAGGTTGTCTTTAACCCAAAAACCACACCCTGGAAATTATCTTACGACGGCCGAAACAAGGAGCCTGTCACGCTTCCGGTAAAATTCCCGCTTTTACTTGCCCAGGGAGTGGAAGGGATCGCCGTCGGCCTTGCTTCCAAGATACTTCCTCACAATTTTCTCGAACTGATCGATGCTTGCGTAGACATTCTATGCGGAAATGACTTTGAGATCTATCCTGATTTTCAAACCGGCGGGCTAATTGATGTTTCTAAATATAATGATGGAGTCAGGGGAGGAAAGGTCAGGATCAGGGCAAGGATCAGGAAACTGGATAACAAAACCTTGGTCATCCATGAGATCCCGTTCGGGGTTACGACTTCTAACCTCATCGATTCAATCGTCCTGGCTAACGATAAGAAAAAGATCAAGATCAGGAAGATCGATGATAACACGGCCGCTGAAGCGGAAATCATGGTTCACCTGGTGCCGGGCACCTCGCCCGACCAGACCCTCGATGCTCTTTATGCTTTCACCCAATGTGAAGTGCCAGTTTCACCAAATGCCTGTGTGATCAAAGATGGCAAACCGCAATTTCTCGATGTGAAAGAGATCCTGCGCATCTCAACGCAGCATGCGCTCGACCTGATCCGCCGGGAACTTGAAATCAGGATGACCGAATCAAAGGACCAATGGCACTATTCAAACCTCGAAAAGATATTCATCGAATTTAAGATCTACCGTAAAATAGAGACCAGTGAGACCTGGGAAGAGGTGATTGATGCTATTGAGAAAGGATTAGCGCCACACAGGAAGAAGCTTCTCCGGGACATCACCCTTGATGATATCATCCGGCTGACCGAAATAAAAATTAAAAGGATTTCCAGGTTTGACTCGCAAAAAGCTGATGAGCAGATCCTTGCTATTGAGAACGAGATCGCAGAAGTTCAGAACCACCTGGAACACCTGGTCGATTATGCCATTCTTTATTTCGAGCAGATCAAAAAGAAGTACGGAAAAGGCAAAGAGAGAAAAACAGAGATCAGGAGCTTCGATACGATCGAAGCCGCTTCGGTGGCCGCCGCCAGCCAACGTTTCTATATCAACCGGGAGGAAGGATTTGCCGGGACTTCACTAAAAAAAGATGAATATATCTGCGATTGTTCCGATATCGATGATATCATCCTGTTCAGGGAAGATGGCTCTTTCCTGGTCAGAAAGGTGGAAAGCAAATTTTTTGCCGGTAAAGATATCGTCTACATCAATGTTTATAAAAAGAATGATGAGCGGACGATATACAATATGATTTACCGCGATGGGAAAAAGGGTGCCTGCTATGTGAAAAGATTTGCTGTAGTTGGCGTTACGCGGGATAAGGAATACGATCTTACCAAGGGGTCCCCGGGATCGAAGGTGATCTATTTTTCTGCTAATCCAAACGGGGAAGCTGAGATGCTCAAGGTTTTCCTGCGTCCAAAACCCAGGATGAAAAAGACCACTTTCGAGTTCGACTTCAGCCGGATTACCATTAAAGGGAGGAGTTCGCTGGGTAACATCCTGACCAAAAACCCGGTCCGCCAGATTGTTAAGAAAGAGCATGGTGTATCAACCCTTGGCGCCCGTGGCATCTGGTTTGATGAATCCGTCAAGCGTCTCAGCGCTGATGAAAGAGGATCTTATCTCGGCGCATTTGAAGGCGATGATAAAATAATGACCATTCATAAGTCGGGTGTCTATAAGCTTTACAACTACGATCTTTCCACCCATTTTGATGAAGATATGTTTTTCATCCTGAAATATGATCCGAAAATTGTCGTTTCCGTAGTCTATTTTGATGGTAATACGAGTAACTATTATCTGAAAAGATTCAATATCGATTTATCCGATAAAGCAGTCAATTTTCTTAATGATCATAAGGATTCCCGGCTTGTGGAGGTTAGTCTCGACTGGCTGCCTCAGCTTGGACTTTCATTCGAGGAGAAAAATGGTAAAAAGCGGGATGACGAAAAGGTGAACGTGGCGGAATTTATCGGTGTGAAGAGTTACCGTGCAAAAGGCAGAAGGCTTTCCGCTCATGCCATTGATAGGATCAAATGGCTGGAACCTTTGCCCTATGAGCAGGAAGAAGAAGTACCGGTTGCTGAAGAACTTCTTGATGAAATGGAATTGCCTGCCGGGGAAGTGGATGAGGATATCCCGGAAACTGATATTTTATCAGAAGAAATCACATCCGAAGAAATTCCATCTTTAGAAATCCCAGGTGATGAAATTCCAAGAGATGAACAACCTGAGCCCGAGGAACCGGACGAACCAGGTAAACAGATCAGGCTGGAATTTGATTAATTAAAAATTAAAAATTATCCACTAACCATTAACCAATAACCAATAATTATTTACCAGTGAAAGACAATAAAATATTGACCGTCAGTCCTTCAGTTCAATGGATCGGTGTCCTGGACCACGACCTCGTAACCTTCGATGTGGTGATGGAAACCAGGCATGGGACTACATATAATTCCTATTTCATCAATGCACAGAAAAAAACTGTCATTGAAACCGTTAAGGAAGGTTTTTGGGATGTTTACCTTGAAAAGTTGAAAAAGGTCACAGACCCATCCGAAATCGAGTACATCATTTTGAACCATACTGAACCTGACCATTCCGGGTGCCTGGTTCATCTGCTTAATGCCGCGCCTAATGCAAAAGTGGTTGGGACAAACAATGCGATCAGGTATTTGAAGGATATGATTTATACTGACTTTCCGTATATCATTGTGAAAGACGGATATATGCTCGACCTGGGTGACAAGATCCTGCAGTTTATCAGCGCCCCGAACCTCCATTGGCCCGATACCATGTACACGTACCTGCCGGAGGAGAAAGTTCTCTTTACCTGCGATTCTTTCGGGGCACATTATTGCCATGAAGCCATATTCGATGACCTGGTCGGGGATTTTGACGAAGATTTTAAATACTATTTTAATGTCATATTAAAGCCATTCAGTAAATTCATGCTAAAAGCTATTGATAGAATTAAAACGTTGGATATTAAGACTATAGCAACCGGCCATGGTCCTGTCTTACGGACTGATTGGTTTAAATATGTCACTTTATCGGAAAAATATGCCAATGAACATTTAGAACTGCCAATCAGGCACAAAGTATTTATTCCCTTTGTTTCGGCTTATCATAAGACAGGCCTGCTTGCAGAGAAAATAGCAGAGGGGATCAGGATGGCAGGTGATATCGAGGCTGAAGTCTTTGATATGGAGAAATCAACGATTGGCGAACTGGATCAAAAGGTTGCCGAAAGCGCCGCCCTTATTGTGGGCAGCACAACCATAAACCAGAATATCCTTTTACCTGTTTACAAGCTTTTTTCAGTAATCAATCCGTTAAGGGATAAAGGCAAATTAACCGGTGGTTTTGGGTCGTACGGATGGTCCGGTGAGAGCAGGAATCTAATCAAATCAAACCTGGATAATCTTAAGCTTAAGTATTTTGGGGAAGGCGTTTTTGTGAAATTTACCCCGGACATCGAAGAGCAGCAGCAAGCCGTCGCTTACGGGAAAGCTTTTGGTGAAGCGCTCCTGGCTGAACCATTTGAAAAATAAATATGCGATTACTAATATTGATGCGGTCTTTATACCGGTTTGCGCTGATCCTTTTCCTGTTTACTGGTTGTAGCCTGGAGCAAAAACTTGCAAGGTCTTTTGTTGAAGCTGACAAACCTCGTGAATTTCTCCTTCTCCGTCCATCCATCATCTATAAATACAATCTTAAAGAATTTGAGATACCCGGGCTCGACACCATGGAAGGGTTCCGGAAAGAAAGTATGCTTTTAGAAAACAGCCTTTTTTTGAGAGCTGTAACAGATTCACTTTTAATTGAGCAATTCACCGCCGGTTTTGGAAAAACGCTGGAAAGTTACAACAGCAGGGTTATACCTGAAAATTCCATCGATACCCTGATGGAAAACGGGGGAGCCCCCTATATCATTAATATTGCTCAGTTTTCCCTTGAAGAATATATTCATCCATTCAGCAGCGAAGAAGAAGTCTATGATGAGATCATCGTGATCGACGGGATCGACCTGAATGCGATCAACTATAATGTGTGGTTAGAATTGGGCCGGATGAATACCGAAAAAAAGAACAAAGTATTGTTTGTGTCAGATTACCTGCTTGATGCAATGGGCGGGACATTAAAGCAAAGTCTATTATCCGGTAAGATGAGCTTTGATTATACGATCGATACGATTACTATGCCGCAGGTATATGAATTTGCCCGTCAGTTCGGAAAAAAATCTGCTGAGTATTTGTTTGATTACCTGATGAATGACTATATCTGGGAAAACATTCCTGAAGATTATCCTTATGATAGATATTATTATCACTATGATCCCCTGCGAAATATAATTTATCCGGTCGGGGATGAAGAAAGGATCATTGAACTGGAAGGGTATTGATCTTTTCAGGGCTGGAAGAGGATCTTTCCTGACGACATATTGCGAATATATTGTTCCATGGCCTGTTGGACTTCTTCCAGTGAAAACACCCCCTGGATGCGGGTAGCCAGTATCCCCCAGATCATCAGATCCTGCAATTCTTCCGATACTTTCTGGAAATGATCTTCTCCAACCTCAGTTTTCCAGTCACCCAGGTTAAAACCACTGATGGTCTTCCCTTTAAAGATGATGTCGAGCGGATTGATCATGCCCACAGGTTTTCCTGACAGCCCGCCGTAAACGATAAGTTCCGATCCCGGGGGCATGGCACCGAGGATCATTCCGGAAGTATCACCAGCTACTGCATCAAAGGCAATAGTCGCGTGATTTTTAAGTGCAAGCTTTTGCAAGCTGGCCTCGCATTGCGGATCGCTCAGGTTAAGCACATACTTTTCCCCGGCTTTGCTGAGTTCTTTTATATGTTCTTCTTTTCTGACCAGGTTAATAACGGGTATTTGTCTCTTTTTAGCAAGGGTTCTTATAAAAATGCCGACCTGGCCGGAAGCGCCGTTCTGGATGATTGCCCCGGCCTTTTTTTCAATGGCCATGTTGAATAAGGCAAAGGCTGTAAAAGGGTTGATGCAAAACGCTGCCGCCTGCTCATCATCGAGTTCATCTCTGACAGGCAGGCAGTTTTTATAATCAGTCAGAAAATATTCTGCCCATGTGCCGTTTTCTGTGCCCTGGGAAAAGCAACTGACCCTTTTACTTTTCATTTGACGGGCAAATGGATCCTCCCCGGTTTCCACAATGGTTCCGGTACATTCAAACCCCATTACTGCCGGAACGGGTTTTTGGATATTGTATCCCCCTCTCATGAAGGCAATATCGGACGGATTGCAGGGAGCAGCCGCTACTTTTATCAATACCTGGCTCCCTTTCGGCTTTGGAATGTCCAAATCGCTAACCTGCAGGCTTTTCATCGCCCGGATGACGTTGGCATTGTATTCGGGTAGAATGATAGCTTTCATTAGTAATTCCAAATTTCAAATTTCAAATTTCAAAGTTCCCCGCTTCCCCGCTTCCCTGCCTCCATGTTTTAAACTCTTCGCTCTCCGCCCCGTGCATACGCCGACAATCTCTGGCTCGCAAATTCTTGTCTAAGGTACTTGAAATATCCTGTCATCGCAACCATGGCGGCATTATCTGTGCAAAATTCAAATTTGGGAATAAAAACGCGCCAGCCCAGTTCCAGTGCTTTTTGCTGTAAAGTTCGGCGAAGCATTGAGTTGGCCGAGACTCCACCTGCTATGGCAATATCATTGACCTGATATTCAATGGATGATTTGACCAGCTTTTTCATCAGGATATCAACGATCACTTTCTGAATCGATGCGGCCAGATCTGTCTTGTTCTTTTCAATGAATTGAGGGTCCTCCCTCAGCCGGTCCCTGATAAAATACAGAAATGAGGTCTTTAAACCGCTGAAGCTGTAATCCAATCCAGGTATTACCGGTTCGGGGAAAGGAAATGCATTTTCATTGCCTTCCAGGGCCAGTTTATCTATCAATGGCCCGCCGGGGTATGGAAGCCCAAGGATCTTGGCCGCTTTATCGAATGCTTCTCCGGCTGCATCATCGATCGTTTTTCCAACAATGGTGAAGTCAAAATAATCCCTGACCAGCACGATCTGGGAATGGCCTCCCGAAACAGTCAGGCAAAGGAAAGGAAATCCGGGGGCTTCACGGGGGTTTCCCGGCTCTTCTATAAAATGGGCCAGGATGTGCGCTTCCATGTGGTCGACCTCGATAACCGGTATCCCCAGCGATAGGGCGAAGGATTTGGCAAATGAGGTTCCCACAAGCAATGAGCCGAGTAATCCCGGGCCACGGGTGAATGCAATGGCGTGCAATTGATTTTTGTTTACTTTTGCTATATTCAAGGCTTGTTCAACCACCGGGATGATGTTCTGCTGGTGGGCCCTCGATGCTAATTCAGGGACCACGCCGCCAAAAGCCCGGTGAACATCCTGGTTCGCGATCAGGTTGGAAAGTATCTCCCTGTCGCGGATGACAGCGGCTGATGTATCATCACAGGAGGATTCAATGCCAAGGATATAAATGCTCATTAAATATTGTTCTTACGGGCAAAATTATCAAAAAAATACTGAGATCCACAGTTTTAGTCATCGTGATCCTTCTCACGGGAATTCTAACACTGGTTTCCATCCTGCGGACACCTTCGTTTCAGGAACTGGCCGGCCGGCTTGCAGCCAGTTTTTTATCAAAGCAATTCCATACTGAGTTTTACCTTGAAAAACTAAGAATATCCGATTTCTTATTTATAGAAATACATGGACTGCAGGTAAATGATCATCGTCGCCAGGAAATGATCAGGGTTAATGATTTAAGAGTGAAAATTAACCGGTTATCCTTAAAGCAACATGTTATTAAATTCGAACGGGTGAGTCTTGACAGCGCAGGTTTATTCCTCGAAAAATATCCGGGTGACAGCGTGGTTAACTTTGCTTACTTCCTTCGGGGTTTTCAGTCTGATACTTTAGTTACTTCCGACACAGTGGTAACCTGGAGTTTTTTTTGCAATGAGCTTGCTGTCGATGATCTTTCATTCGGATATCGCAGCAATCAACCGGAATCTTTAACCAAAGGGATAGAATATAACAACCTTTTATTTTCCGAAATATTTTTAAACCTTAAAGATATTGCAATAATCGGGGATTCTGTTGCCGCTTCTGTTGACCACATTTCCTGCAAGGAACAATCGGGCATTGAACTTCTTGATCTTTCCGGTGATGCTCGCGTAAGTTCGTCCGGAATAAGGGTTAAAAATGCACTGATAACTATGGGTAAATCCAATCTTGACCTTGACCTGGAATTCTTATACGGAAGCTATAACGGCTTATCCGAATTTCTTGATAGTGTGTACATTAATTCTGTAATCAGAAGCTCAATGGTCACTTTAAGCGATATTGGCTTTTTTGCCCCGGAATTATTTAAAATGGATGATCCCGTTATGATCGCCGGCCTGGTCGAAGGACCGATCAGCGATTTTGCAGCGCGGGATTTAATCATCAGCCATGGTGATTTTACGGAATTCAACGGTGATGTCAGCATGAGAGGATTGCCCGATATCACTTCCACATACATAAAGCTTGATATTAAAAAACTAATAACAACACCTGAAGATATTACCGGATTCAGTCTTCCGCTTGAAAACCCCAATATTGTGCTGCCTCCTCCTGTCAATCAATTGGGCTTAACAACCATTAGCGGCAAATATGAAGGGTATTTTAATGATTTTAAAGCAGATCTGGCAGTGAATTCTGAGGCCGGAAGTTTAAAGATAAATGGCAGTTTATCTACAAAAGATCCAGGTGGGGAAATGATTCTTGATGGTTATATCCAGGGGACAGATATAGAACTGGGTAAACTCTCAGGCAGTGATGACCTGGGCACGGTTAGCCTGGAACTGGAGATTAGCGGAAATGGTTCGACGTTCGATAATCTCAAAATGACTGTCAATGGCTGGATACAAGATCTGGAATTCAGAAATTACAAGTACGCAAAAATAATCATCGGTGGCGAGATCCTTGCACTTTCCTTCAATGGGCGGCTGATGATCAACGATTCTTCACTTAATCTGGGTTTCAACGGGTTGGTTGATTTCAACGGAGATGTTCCTGAATTCGATTTTAAACTTGATGTTGAAAAAGCCCGGTTTTATCAGCTCAATCTGTCGGACAGGAGCGAAGATATGGACCTGAAAGGACATGTCAGCGGTGACTTTAAAGGAATTGACCCGGAATCATTCTATGGGAAAATTTCAATAGATAACCTTCAGTATATTGAAAATGATGCGAATTACTGGCTTCATCACCTTGACCTTACCAGGACAAGTTATCCCGGCCAGCCTGATAGCATCAGGCTTAGGTCTGATTATATCGATGGGGATGTCGAAGGAGAATTCATTTTGAATGATTTGATCTCCCAGGTAACCAGCCTTGTCCTCGGTACAAAAGATGATCTTGCAAATAAAGAAATTCATGTGGAGAGTCCCCAGCATGTGACCTTTGATTTCAGTTTGAAAGATATCAGCCCGATTACAGGGCTATTCCTGCCTTTTCTTGAAATTTCACCCGGCACAGTCATAACAGGCCAATTTGATTCAGGTAAAAAATCGCTGGAAGTCGACGGTTCAACTAATGAAATCTCGGTCAGCGGTATCAAGTTTAAAGGAGTGAGTTTTACGGGCCGAACCAAGGCTGATGAATTTGACTTTAATATTGTAATAAGCCGGATTATTCTTCAGGAAAATGAAGATGGGACCGGTCTTGACCTGGATAATTTCACCGCCCTGCTCGCCTCAAGAAATGATAGCATTAATTATACAATTAAATGGGACAATAAATTACCCGAGTCTCCTATTAAAGGCGCGGTGGACGGATTTGTCAGGTTTGCTTCAATGAAGAGCCTGGAAGCAGGCATTTTCAATGGTGAAGCTAATTTTAACGGTAATCTTTGGCAGGTGAAAGAAGAAAACTTATTCACCCTTGACTCATCCAGTATCGGTATACGAAATCTTAATATTATCAAAGGCGATGAGAATTTCGTCATCGATGGAAAGCTGACTGACCATGCTGCGGATACTTTAAGTCTTTATTTTAAAAATTGGTCCCTGGCAAACTTTAATCCATTTCTTGAAAGCATCTCGCTAGAATTGTCCGGGATAATCAATGGCAGATTCGGTATTTTCAGAAATGAAAGCATTACCAACATTTTTGCAGGAATAAAAATTTCTGATTTCAGTTTTAATGAAGTTTTCTTTGGAGATGCCGAATTCAGGACTCGCTGGCTCGAATCTGACCAGGCATTAACCATGGATCTGAATATATTTTCCAAAGGCTCAACGGAAAATCCATACAAGATCCTGGGTGTGAATGGTTTTTACTATCCATTTGATAAAGAACGGAATTTTGACTTTGATATCGTATCTCAAAACCTCGATATTTCAGTTCTTGAGCCGCTTTTGAGAAGTTTCAGCTCTCACTTGGCAGGTTTTGCGACCGGGAAGATGACTCTTCATGGTTCAAATGCTAAACCATTGCTGTTGGGCAGGCTGAAGCTCCAACGTGCTGAAATGCAAGTGGACTATCTGAATGTGGTTTACTCCTTCTCAAATGAAGTGGTTTTTGATGAGAACCAAATCAAGTTCAACGAGTTGACAGTATATGATCCCAATTCCAATACCGCTGTGTTGACCGGCGGAATCAAGCACAATTATTTCCGGGACATGAGCCTTGATCTGACCATCAAACCGGACCACTTCATGGCCATGGATCTTAACCGTTACCAGAACGAGGTGTTTTACGGGAGGGCATTTGCTACCGGCACTGTCAGACTTTCCGGACCATTCACTGACCTCTCCATTGTTGTCGATGTTAAGACGGATAAAGGTTCAAAAGTGTCCATCCCGATTAATTATTCCGTGGATGTTTCACAAAACGATTTTATTGTCTTTACCAGCGAGAATGATACCAGTAAGGTCAGGAATGATCAGAATGTGCAGATTGTCGGAGTTAGCCTTGATATCACAATGGACGTTACACGTGATGCAGATATAGAGATATTCCTGCCCGGAAATATCGGGAATATCCGTGCAAATGGCGCTGGTAAACTGAGGTTGGGGGTTAATCGAAATGGTTACCTTACCCTGAATGGTTCTTATATTATCCAATCAGGGTTATTTGTCTTTTCTTTGGAACAATTGGTGAGCCGGCGTTTTGAAATCCTTGAGGGGAGCAAGATCAGCTGGACCGGTGATATCTATAACGCTGAAGTCAGCATTATTGCCCGTTACAGGCTGAGGACCGCACTCAGCGGCCTTAGCATTGCCATGCTCGACCCGGATGCAGCAAGCCAAAAAGTAATCGTGAACACTGATATCCGGATGACGGGAAATTTGTTTAATCCCGACCTGAGTTTTGGCATCTCATTTCCGAATATGCAGGAGCAAACGAGGCAGGCTGTTTATTCTGTGCTCGATACAAATGATAAAGGATTGATGAACCAGCAAGCTATTTCATTATTGGTTTTAGGGAGTTTCAGCAGTACGGGCTCGGGAGGTTCAAACCCGGTCAACCCCGCAGCTATCGTCTCCAATACGCTCAGCAATATGCTGTCACAGATCAGCAAGGATTTTAATATCGGGATAAATTATATGCCAGGGGACCGGGTGACAAACGAACAGCTTGAAGTGGCCTTGTCAACACAACTTTTAGATGACCGTCTCATTATCGATGGAAATATTGATGTGTCCGGGAGCAATGCCAGTTCTCAGAAAACCAGTTCCATCGTAGGTGATATAAATGTCGAATACAAGCTGACGCAAGACGGAAGGTTTCGTGTCAAAGCCTTCAACCGTTCGAACGATCTTTCGCTTTTTAATGACTATTCTCCTTATACCCAGGGAGTCGGAGTTTTCTACCGTAAGGAATTTAACAATATGGAGGAATTATTTAAACGATCCGGTTCAGCTAAACAGAAAAAAGCCAAAAATTAATTTAATTCATCCTATCTTTGTAAAAAAATTATTGAATGATACGGGCTATTACTTTATTCACCATAATATTTCTATTTGGTTTTCAAATAAATGCCCAGATTATTATTACCAGCGATGATATGCCTGTCCCTGGTGATACAGTCAGGAAAAGTAATACTGCTATCCTTGACAGTATCAACTACCAGCAAGGGGGACCTGACCAAACGTGGCTGTTCGATGAATTAACAGTCGTGTCGCAACAGGTCGATACTTTTGTCAATGTCAGTGAAACCCCCGCTATTTACCAGATTTTTTTCAATAACCAGTTCATATATCCGGATTACAAATCGACCGTAGCCTTAAAAATGGCTCAGTTTACAGCTATCCCGACAGTGGAGTTAACTGATTCATACCTGTTCATAAAGGTTACGGATGAAGATATGCGTGAAGTTGGTTATGGTGTAACATTAGAAGGGGTTCCGTTACCGATACAGTTTCAGCAAATCGATACGATTTACCGCTTTCCGCTTGAATATGGCGATGTGGATTCAGCACATTCCCTGCTCTCAATTGATGTTCCAGACCTGGGTTATTTGATGATTTCAAAATTCAGGAAGAATACTGTGGATGGATGGGGCACGCTCACTACGCCTTATGGCGAATTTCAGACTCTGAGGGTGAAAACGGAAATTGTAGAATACGACAGCCTTTACAGTGACTCACTGGGAATGGGAATGCCCCTGACCCGGAATATCATCGAATACAAATGGCTGGCAAATGGCTTCCCGGAGCCTGTCCTGCAAGTAACCGAAGAAGGGTTTATTATCACCGCTTCTTATATTGATTCTATAAGGTCCAGTTTCCTGAATGTCCCGGAAGTGAAAAACCGCATGTATGATTTCTCTGTTTACCCGAACCCAAGCAAAGATTACCTGTCAGTCAGCTATGAGCTTTTTGAAGATGCTGATGTAAAACTATCGGTCTATTCCATATATGGAACTGAAATGAAACGTTTTGCCCAAACCCGCCAGGAACGGGGTTTATATAACCGGGTTCTATACCTGAAAGAAAATGGTTTCAGGCCCGGGGTTTACCTGATCCGTCTTACCATCGACAATGTTCCTTACGTCAAAAGAATCTTGCTGAATTAAATCTTTCCCTGTATTTTTATGCCTGATATGGCCGAGCAAAATGGAAAGTTCGTCGTTTATAAATCTTCTGCCGGTTCGGGAAAGACTTTCACCCTCGTCAGGGAATACCTGAAAATTGTCCTGCAAAACCCTGACCAGTTCCGGCAGGTTCTTGCCATCACCTTTACAAACAAGGCTGCCAATGAAATGAAGGAACGGGTGGTCCGCAACCTTATCTTCCTGACTGACCCGGAGAATAACCGGCATGAAGATGCCATAAAGCATCTCTTGCCGCAGCTGGCGAAACAGCTCAACCTCACTGAACCGCAGATCAGCTTGAGGGCTTCCATTGTTTTACACCTCATCATGCATCATTATGCCGAATTCGCGATCAGTACCATTGATAGCTTTACCCACAGAGTTATCCGGACCTTTGCACACGACCTGAAAATCCCCATGAACTTCGAAGTCGAGCTGGACGCGGAAACAATGCTCTCACAATCTGTTGACCTGCTGATCAGCCAGGTCGGCAGCGACGAGCAGCTTACCCGCGTGATGATTGACTTTGTGGAGAAAAAAGCCGGTGATGAGCTGAGCTGGCAGATCGAAAAGGATCTGAACGAGTTTGGCAGCACACTGCTTTCCGAATCCAGTATTTCCGCTCTCGGGGAGATCAGGGGCTATGACCTCGAAACTTTCATGAAAGTCCGAAACAACCTGATGCAGTGGAAATCGACCTGGGAAAATATTATAAAAAAACTTGCCGTGGAGGCAGTTGCCTTGATTAACCGGGAGCAAATCGGTGCGGATTCATTTACAGGCAAAAGCAAGAGCCTCCTGGCTTACCTGCAAAACCTGGCTCAAGGAAAATTCGACAAAATTAAACCGACCGGCTATGCCCTTAAGTCACTGGAATCCGGTGAATGGGTCAGTTTAAAAGCACCAGCCCGGGATAGAATGGCTTTTAATGGGATTGCAACCGAATTGCTGAAACTTGGAAAGAGTTTGCTCGAAATGACTGAAAATGAATTGCCGCGCTATTCTCTTTGCAGGCTGTTGCTGAACCAATTGTTTTCCACAGCCCTGCTCAGTGAGATCGAGAAAACGCTGAATGCCCTCTGCCAGGAGAATAATAAGCTGCTGATCAGTGAGTTCAACCGGCGAATTGCAGAAGTTGTAAAAGAGCAGCCAGCCCCGTTTATCTATGAAAGGCTTGGTGAAAAATACCATCATTACCTGATCGATGAATTCCAGGACACTTCCATCCTGCAATGGCATAATTTGCTGCCGTTGATTGAAAACTCATTGGCTTCCTCACGGATAAACCTGGTGGTAGGCGATGCCAAGCAGGCTATTTACCGCTGGCGTTCAGGCGATGCTGAGCAGTTCGGGCTTCTGCCCCGGTTGTTAAAAAATAAGCCTGACCCGTTGCTCGATAACAGGGAGCGAGCCCTGATCAATCATTATAAAGAAGAAAACCTCGGCAGGAACCACCGATCCAGCCCGGTTATCGTTGATTTTAATAACCGCCTGTTCGCCTGCATAGCCCCGTTCCTTCCGGAACGGTACGGTGAAGTTTTTAAACACGCCACACAGGAGGCAGCAAAAAAAGATAAACCAGGGATGGTCAGGGTTGAAAGGATCGTTAAAGGTGAAGATGATGAAAGGAATTATGAAGATATCGTCCATGATAAAATACTTACCATAATCCATGAACTGGAAGCCGATAACTTCCTGTTGAAGGATATGGCTATCTTATGCCGCGAAAACAAAAAAGCTGCTAAAATCGCCTCTTTCCTTATCCGCAACGGGATTCCCGTTATATCATCCGAATCACTGTTGCTTACCCAATCGGAACAGGTTAATTTCCTGGTCGCATGGATGAAACATCTGGTCGACCGGACAGATGGGATTCAAATGGCCCACATCCTTCGATATATTATCGATAAAGGATTGATGACCGGGGTCCGGTTGGAAGATTTTTTCAGTAAAGATGACCAACATCTGAGTGAAGAATTCTCTGAAATCATTACCGGGCATTTTCCTTTTATCGATATTAACCGTCTGAAAAGCCTGGAAATATTTGGCCTGACCCAGTATCTTATCCTGCATTTTAAATTGAATAGACTGAATGACAGTTATATGCGATTTTTTCAGGATATTGTACTGGAGTTTGTCAAAGATCACAGAGGTGGTTTGCCTGAATTCCTGGAATGGTGGGAAGAAAAAAGCCTCAAAGCCTCCGTGGTCATCCCCGAAGGTATCAATGCGGTGAGGATCATGACCATCCATAAAGCCAAGGGTTTACAGTTTCCTGCAGTCATTTTTCCCCATGCCTATGAACAAGTCCGGGCAACCCGAAAGAATCTTTGGGTTCCTCTGGATGAAGACTTCGCCAGGCCTTTGAAAACGGCATACCTCCTGACGCAGAAATCCATGAAAGAAACTATTTATGAAGCATTGTACGATGATGAGATCGACCGTTCGATTGTCGATATGGTTAATGTCCTGTATGTCGCCCTCACGCGGCCTGAAGAGCGGTTGTATGTCCTCACAAAAGATTTTCCGGAGAAGTCGGACGGGGCCATTTCAGTTCCTAAGTTGCTCAGCCAATTTTTCCAATCAGAAGGCACTTGGTCGCCAGGCCGTGATCTTTATCAATATGGCGAGAGGTGGCAGCGGGCTAAACCTGGTGAAAAAGAAACAAGAGAAGATGTTTCTGCTGAAGAGCCCTCTGTCTGTAGTGCCTCTTTAAAGATGCTGCTGCGCCGTCATGCACCCATGGCCTGGGATATGGATGAACCCGGGAAAAACCGTGAATGGGGCAACCTGGTCCACCTGGCCATGTCAATGACCAGCCGTGCAGACCAGGTTGGGATAGTTCTGCAGGAACTGCTGATCAGCGGTTTAATTACTTCTGAACAACAGAATGAGTTATCTGTTTTGATGGCCGGGATCCTAAGAAATCCTGAAATCTCGTGCTTTTTCGACCCTGCTTTTGAAGTCAGGAACGAGCCGGAAATTCTGACGCTTGATGGCCGTTTATATCGGCCTGACCGTATTCTGATGCAACGGGAACGTGTTACCATCATTGATTATAAAACAGGAAAGCACCGGGCTGAGTACCTCGATCAGGTATTAATGTATGCCGGGCTGCTTAATGAAATGAATTATAAGGTTGATGGCGCTTATTTGCTTTACCTCAACCGTCAGCCTGAAGTGGTGATAGTGATTTAGCGTAAAAATATTTTTAAATATCTGATACATGAAAAAGATCAAATTATTTTTATTATCACTCATTTTTTTACCATTTTTGATTCAGGCGCAGGAAGAAGCACGACTGTTAAGATTCCCGGCTGTTCACGGTAACCAGGTTGTTTTTACCTATGCGGGCGACCTGTATACCGTAGCAAGAGCCGGCGGGATGGCTAGAAAACTGACCAACCATGAAGGTTTTGAAATGTTTGCCAGGTTTTCTCCTGATGGTAAGCAAATTGCATTCACTGCCCAGTATGATGGCAATACGGAGGTTTATGTGATGCCTTCGGAAGGCGGCGTGCCGGTGAGGCTTACCTATACCGCCACGTTGGGACGAGATGACATCTCTGACAGGATGGGCCCCAATAATATCGTCATGACCTGGACCCCTGACGGGAAAAGCATTATTTACCGGTCAAGGAAACAGACGTTTAATGATTTTGTAGGGCAATTATATAAGGTTTCCGTGGATGGCGGCTTATCCGCCGAACTGCCGCTTTCTACCGGTGGTTTTTGCTCCTGGTCTCCCGATGGCTCAAAACTGGCATTCAACAGGGTTTGCAGGGAATTCCGTACCTGGAAATATTACAGGGGTGGCATGGCCGATGATATCCGGATCTATGATTTCACTACCGGAGAGGTTGAGAATATTACCGAAAATGATGTGCAGGATATCTTCCCGATGTGGCATGGGGATAATATTTATTTCCTGTCGGATCGCGACCGCACCATGAACCTTTTCGTTTACAATACCGGAACACGTCAGATCCGTAAACTCACCAACTATACCGATTATGATATCAAATTCCCATCCCTGGGGAATAATGCGATCATATACGAAAACGGCGGCTTTCTGAATGTTTTCGACCTACAGACGGAAAAGACTTCAAAAATGAATATCACCATTGCAGAGGATTTCTATGGCGGCAGGAATGAACTAAAAGACGCTTCGAAATCAATCAGCAATGCTGATCTTTCACCCGACGGGAAAAGGGTGGTGTTTTCTGCAAGAGGGGAGGTCTTTTCGGTTCCCGCTGAAGAGGGGATTACGAGAAATCTTACAGAAAGCTCCGGAGCTCATGATAGGGAAGCCGCCTGGTCGTTCGATGGAAAATATATTGCTTATTTATCAGACAAAAACGGGGAATATGAGATCTATATGCAGGCGCAGGATGGCAGTGCGGAAGCGGTGCAGCTTACCAGCAATGCTGATACTTACAAATTCACCATCCGCTGGTCGCCGGATAATAAAAAAATCCTCTGGAGCGATAAAAAGCTCAGGCTTCTGTATGTTAATATAGAAACCAGAGAGGTTAAACAGGTTGACCAGTCGAAGATCTGGGAATTTAACGATTTTAGCTGGTCGCCCGACAGCCGTTGGATTGCCTATGTCACCCAGTTGCCAAGTAATTTCAGCAAGATTTTGCTTTTTGATACTGAAACAGGGAAGAAATATGGTGTTACAGACGACTGGTATTCTTCAAACAGCCCGGTTTTCAGCATGGATGGGAAATACCTGTTCTTTACTTCCGGCAGGGATTTTAACCCGATTTACAGTGAGACCGAATGGAACCATGCTTATCAGAACATGGACAGGATCTATGTAGCCATTCTTGCTGCTGATACCCCGAATCCATTTTCTCCGAAAAATGATGAGGTTGAAATTAAAAAGGATGAGCCGGCGAAACCTGATGAAAAGAAAAAAGACGGATCAGAAGATAAAGATAAACCGGTAGAAAGTAAAATAACCAAAATAGATACGCTTGGCATTGGCGATCGTATCCTGGGCCTGCCGCTGAGACCGTCCAATTACTTTAATCTCACGGCACTGGACGACAAGGTTTATTATAATGAAATGCTTTCAGGCGGAGATGGCATTACGTTGAAGTTTTTCGACCTGAAAAAGAAAGAGGAAACAGAGCTGGGAATAGGCATGATGTACGCCATTTCTGCAGATGGTAAAAAGATGTTGGTGGTCCAGGGCGATAAATATGCCGTCATCGATTTGCCTTCCGGAAAGATCAACCTTACGAAGTATGTCGATCTCTCCAACATGAAAGCTTATGTTGATAAAGATATGGAATGGAAGCAAATATTTAATGAGGCATGGCGCCAGATGAGGGACTTCTTTTATGTCGAAAATATGCACGGTTTGGATTGGCCCGCGATGAAAGTGAAATACGGGCAGATGCTGCCTTACGTCAATAACCGCAATGACCTGAATTACCTGATAGGGGAGATGATCGCCGAGCTGAATATCGGCCACGCTTATGTGTCTGGTGGCGATAAACCTGCACCGGAAAGGATTAAAACGGGATTATTAGGGGCTAAAATCAGCAAGGATGTGTCTGGTTATTTTAAGATCGATAAGATCCTGAAAGGCCAGAACTGGAGCAAATCGTTGCGTTCCCCGCTTACAGAGGTGGGCGTTAACATGAAGGAAGGCGATTTCATCCTGGCAGTCGATGGAAAGCCGGCCGATAAAATGCCGGACCTTTATGCCGCCCTCCTGGGAAAGGCTGACAAACCGGTTGAACTGACTGTCAATGGGACAGCTTCGACAGTCGGGAGCCGAAAAGTCATTGTACTGCCAATCGAAGATGAATCTGATCTTTATTATTACAATTGGGTCCAGCACAATATTGAATATGTCAACAGCAAAACCAATGGCGAAGTCGGCTATATCCACGTTCCCGACATGGGGACCGGTGGCTTAAATGAATTCGTAAAGTACTTCTATCCCCAGTTGTCTAAAAAAGCTCTTATCATCGATGACCGCGGCAATGGCGGCGGAAATGTCTCCCCGATGATCATCGAAAGGTTGCGCAGGGAGATCACCCGGTCGAACATGGCCAGGAATGTCGAAATCCCCGGCTATACGCCCCGCCAGATGATGCTGGGCCCGATGGTGATGCTGATCAACCAGTATTCTGCCTCTGATGGCGACTTGTTCCCTTACGCTTTTAAGAAGCATGAATTGGGCACAGTGATCGGTATGAGGACCTGGGGTGGCGTCGTAGGCATCCGCGGATCATTGCCGTTCATCGATGGCATGGACCTGCGCAAGCCCGAATTTGCTTCCTATTCTTCCGAAACCAGCGACTGGATCATCGAAGGCATCGGGGTAGAACCCGATATCATGATCGACAACGATCCCGCCCAGGAATACAAAGGTGTAGATACCCAGCTTGATAAAGCCATTGAGGTTATCCTGGAGCAATTAAAGGATTATAAAGGTGTTCCGCCGATTCCTGTTCCGCCGGATAAGAGTAAGTAGGCAGTTGACAGTTGACAGTTGACAGCAGTAATTATTACTGCCTACTGCCTACTGTCAACTGCCAACTTTTTTCCCGATCTTTGCTCCATGCAAAAGAACGACCTCTCTGAAATCAGGAATGAGTACCTTCGGGGTGAACTGGATATTTCCCATGTCCATCCCGATCCGGTTCAACAATTCGGCATATGGATGGAACAGGCGCTTTCAGCAGAAATTGATGAACCTACGGCCATGACGCTGGCCACTGTTTCCCCTGAAGGAAAACCATCAGCCCGCATGGTGCTGTTGAAAGGCTTTGACTCAAACAGCTTTGTTTTTTTTACGAACTACGAAGGCAGGAAAGGACGAGAGATAGCTAAAAACCACCGGGTCGCCCTGGTATTTTACTGGAAGGAACTCGAACGCCAGGTGCGGATTGAAGGTTTCGTCATTAAAACCTCCGGGAAAGAATCAGATGACTATTTTCATTCACGTCCCGCCGAAAGCCAGGTAAGCGCTATTATCTCGCCCCAGAGCACATCAATTCCCGATCGCCGGCATCTCGAAAACCTCAGGAAAGAATACCTTAAAGATCATACCGGTGAGCACAAAAGGCCTGTTCATTGGGGCGGTTACCAAGTTGTTCCGGAAATGATTGAATTTTGGCAGGGCCGTCCGAACCGGCTCCACGACAGAATACGATACATACGAAAAGGAGCGGAATGGACTATTGAACGGTTAGCACCTTAGACAGTTCAAAGGGTAAAGTTCAAAGTGGAAGTTAAAAAAAAACAGAAGTCCATTAAGGTTCAGGCGTGGGAAGAGTATTTCAATTCCATTATGGTTCGATTAAAAGGGTTGGAGCAGGTCAAACTTGATGAATCACAGGTTATGTTTCAATTCCATTATGGTTCGATTAAAAGACGGGCTTATGGTGGCATAAATAGCAGGTACGCCTGTTTCAATTCCATTATGGTTCGATTAAAAGACGGGCTTATGGTGGCATAAATAGCAGGTACGCCTGTTTCAATTCCATTATGGTTCGATTAAAAGTGTATAATTTTGTATGTTTCCGGTTTAGCATATGAGTTTCAATTCCATTATGGTTCGATTAAAAGCCAATTCGGGCAGCGGGGGCAAAGGGTGAAAAAAAGTTTCAATTCCATTATGGTTCGATTAAAAGCATTAATGACCGGAATGGACTGACAGGCCGGCGGAGTTTCAATTCCATTATGGTTCGATTAAAAGATCCTTTCTCAATGTCTAAAGAGATTGGGAGCTTTGTTTCAATTCCATTATGGTTCGATTAAAAGCGAATACGCACGTCCCAAAATGTCAGGGTAATTAGTTTCAATTCCATTATGGTTCGATTAAAAGTTGACATTCAGGCCTCTTGCTCTGATACCGCTATTGCGTTTCAATTCCATTATGGTTCGATTAAAAGATTTGATTATGACCCCTTCAATGTGGATTCAACTTAGTTTCAATTCCATTATGGTTCGATTAAAAGTGCACCGTCCCCGGTGAATGACGCTGTGAAAGTTATGTTTCAATTCCATTATGGTTCGATTAAAAGAACCTCCGGCTGGAACAGTCCACGGATGGAAAGAGTTTCAATTCCATTATGGTTCGATTAAAAGATGCCGCTAAAAAATTACCTTCAATATCTTCTAACGTTTCAATTCCATTATGGTTCGATTAAAAGTTTGCCAACCTCAAAGATTGTCCCGTTCCAATTAAGTTTCAATTCCATTATGGTTCGATTAAAAGATCAATGAGATTCACGATATTAGCCGAACTATTATGTTTCAATTCCATTATGGTTCGATTAAAAGTCTACACAAACAGGGTTTGCTTTTTGACCTTTACGCCGTTTCAATTCCATTATGGTTCGATTAAAAGTTTTGATTGAGAAAGATAAAAACACATTCTCTGAATGTTTCAATTCCATTATGGTTCGATTAAAAGCATGACCGGTGCTATATTACAAAGTAATAATATTGATGTTTCAATTCCATTATGGTTCGATTAAAAGTTGGATGGTGATGTACAGGCTTCAGCGATTGCTGTGTTTCAATTCCATTATGGTTCGATTAAAAGCTTGGATGATCGTGCACCTCCCCTGTGGACATAGGTTTCAATTCCATTATGGTTCGATTAAAAGGTGCCAGCAAGTCCCACAAACTACAAAGGAACTGGTTTCAATTCCATTATGGTTCGATTAAAAGGCAGTGGTTGATCAAAGCCCACTTTTCTCCACAAAGTTTCAATTCCATTATGGTTCGATTAAAAGGCTGTCCTTCATTGGTGTCAGGGGCTGGCTGTTCAGTGTTTCAATTCCATTATGGTTCGATTAAAAGTAGGTTTCGGATATAGTTCCGTATCCGTATTTCAGGTTTCAATTCCATTATGGTTCGATTAAAAGTGTCTAAATGGCACAGCAGATTGTATAATATACTAGTTTCAATTCCATTATGGTTCGATTAAAAGTATCCCCCACTGCCAACACAAGATACCAATAACGAGTTTCAATTCCATTATGGTTCGATTAAAAGGAAGTAACCGTGGCAGACGAATTCATATATTTTTCGTTTCAATTCCATTATGGTTCGATTAAAAGAGATAGGCGGATGGCTATTGAAACGTAAAGAATTAAGTTTCAATTCCATTATGGTTCGATTAAAAGCGAATAGGTCGGCCTGTGTTAAGTAAACATCATCGGTGTTTCAATTCCATTATGGTTCGATTAAAAGCAATTAGTCTTAACCCAAGTGCAAATAGTTTGATAGTTTCAATTCCATTATGGTTCGATTAAAAGATTCCGAGTTTTATCAGCCTCTTTTTGATAAGGTCGTTTCAATTCCATTATGGTTCGATTAAAAGGAACTTTTCAGAGGCCATCGGCAAACTTTTAGGCTAGTTTCAATTCCATTATGGTTCGATTAAAAGATTGTTATTCCAATGGAGGGCGGTCAGCCTAAAATGAGTTTCAATTCCATTATGGTTCGATTAAAAGTATTGAGCAAATCGAGCAATTGAAAAAGGATAAGGTTTCAATTCCATTATGGTTCGATTAAAAGACATTTGGAAACACAAATGTTTTACGATTACTCAAGTTTCAATTCCATTATGGTTCGATTAAAAGCTCAAACTTATGATTTATCCAAATTACCTGATTATGTTTCAATTCCATTATGGTTCGATTAAAAGGGTGACGAGCAGCAACGGGAACAATATCAGAATCAAGTTTCAATTCCATTATGGTTCGATTAAAAGCACAAACCCCATTTATGCCAATGACCTATTCGATTAGTTTCAATTCCATTATGGTTCGATTAAAAGACCCGAACATTACGGGGTTAATGAATCCGGAATTGGTTTCAATTCCATTATGGTTCGATTAAAAGTTTAAGAATGTTTCGTAAGTGTTTTGCTTTCCGTTTGGTTTCAATTCCATTATGGTTCGATTAAAAGGCACCGTCCCCGGTGAATGACGCTGTAAAAGTTATGTTTCAATTCCATTATGGTTCGATTAAAAGCCTAAAGTCAGGGCAACAGAATCATCAAAGATTGGTTTCAATTCCATTATGGTTCGATTAAAAGCCGTTTGTAAAAATAATTAAAAATCCTGAAAAACAGGCTTTATGATCTTCATGATGCCTGTTTTTCAGGTGAAAATTTTTGTCGACCACCGTTAAGGTATTTTTGCCGGGGTTTCGACAACCTGTTGAATCCGTTTAAAATCAGTATGTCAAAGAACCTGTTGATGTTTTTCCTTACTATTTTGGGATGAGAAACGTACTACCGACAACTAAATAATTTGCTCCAAACCCGATCTTTCAATGCCAATGATCTCCTTATCAAGCCATTCCTGTTGGCGGGATTTGAAAATGATCAGGCTGTCGATCTCTAGTTTCATAATTCGTTTTGCCTTGCCAATTAATTCTTTCAACTTTGCCGGTGTGATCTCACCTTCAAAGACTGAATTCTGTATCCAGTGAAGATATTGCCGGCAGAGTTTCAGCATCTTACCTACCCGTTTTTCACCAATGTCGTAAACCAGGATTATATACATTACCAGTAGCTTTTAAAGGGTTTGTATTCTTCGATGCCCATCAGGTGCTTGACAAGTTTGTAACATTCCAGCTTTATGATATGCTGATAGCTCACTTTCCGCTTTAATAAACGGTGCTCAATGGTCTCATTCATCCGCTCCTCAAAAGCCTGGACGAATTTCTTCCTTCCTTTATCCTTCAGTATAATCCTGTTCAATGATGATTCGAAATCTTCCTGTTTAAGTTCTTTCCTGTTAAGCATCCTGAAAATCAACCTGTCAACTAAAACAGGTTTGAATATCTCAGCCAGGTCGAGCGCCAGTGAATACCTTCTTTCGCCAGGCTCATGCAGAAAACTGATGGTCGGGTTCAGCTGGGTCTGATGAATGGCCCTGAGACATTGTGAATAGCACATCATATTGCCGAACGATATCAGGGCGTTGACTTCATTTTCAGGAGGGCGCTTGCTTCTTTTGCCCATCTCGAAACCATCGATGATGGTATCGAAGGCCTCGTAATATTTCATGCGGATGTTCCCTTCAAGTCCCATTAATTCATCGATTCTGGCAATTTCCGGCACTTTTTCCGAAAGAAGCTCAATCTCCCTGATGATAAATGCCGTGTCCTTTCCTCGATTATCGTAATACCGGAGTGTTTTTACCATATTGAAAGCAGCGCCTTCCACGAATTTCAAAGCCAATGCTGTTCTTTTCTTCCGGCTGTGATAATGAAGCACCTGGTTTACCAGCAATTTACCTGAAAGTAACTGGTCCTTGGGCATGAAAGAACCGGAATAGTTCTCGTAATAATCAAAAAAATGAACAGGAATCCCGTTCTTGCCCAGAAAATTATACAGCGCGCTGTTTGCAGTCAGTTCGCCGAAAACATACATGTCTGACACCCCTTCAACGGGCAGGTAACGTGGTTCCTGCTCAGCCCCCTCCTCATTCACCGGGGTGAATTTCAGGGTATTGTCTTTCCGGCTCAAACGACCCGGATTGAAAAGGTAATAAGTCTTTTTCATCAGATTTTCCTTATGGATTCATCACTCTCACCGCTCCAGCAAAAATCGAAATAGCTGCAATTTTTGCATGCTGTGATCTTTTTCCGGTCCGGGCACTTTTCATCATCTACTATTTTTCGGATTTCCGCCAGCTTTTCATTTATCACTGTCCTGTCATCTTCGGTCAGGATTACCTGTTGAGTTTTTCGCAACCGTGGATATTCGAGCAGCCCGGTAACATTATTTAGTCCGTGATTCTTTAAAATACTGATGTAATACTTTAATTGCCAGACATGTGCATCCTCAAAACGGTTTGATTTCTTGATCTCATGAATGACATTGCTTTTCGGATCGAAAAAGTCGATTTTTATCCCGTCAATTTCAATTTCCTCAAAGCTTTCATTGCGGCGGGGATATGATTCTTCATGGATCAGCTTTCCTTCCAACACAAGATCGGATTGGTGCTCCATGGTGATACCGCGTGAAAAGAGCCATAGCTTGCGGTGGCATACGAGGAAGTAATTAAATTGTGTGCCGGTAACGTTCTTGTCATTCATCATATGGGAAATGTTTGTTCAGTACTTCCATCATGGCGCGCCGGTTCTTATATTGGTGCCTGAAATTCTGCACCAGCTTTTTAACTGTTGTTTCGCCATCTTTAATTTTCCGGACTTTGATCAGGTATCTTGCCACATTTTCATATACCGAACGCCCTGTCTGATCAGCCAGGTCTGTTATGTTTTTCTCATAAATAGCGATCATTTCAGATGGATAAATGTTTTCAAGATGTTTGGAATACCTGTCGATGAAAGAAAGATGCGTGGCGTTTATCTTCATCAGGGTTAGCAGCCTTTCCGGGTAATCTTCTTCAACAAAGATATCTGCCAATGCCTGGGCATGATAATGATCTCCGGTGGCTTCTGGTTTCTTTATTTTGTTAATGATTTCTTCGGTTTTTTCCGGCCATTCGGCAGGTGTAAATGTTTTTTTAAAATTCCTGAAATAATCCATATTGAATGATTCTTCAAAAAAGAGCGTTTCTGCCCATTTTCTGATTTCAGCAGTATTATTTTCCTTTTTAGAAATATCAAGCATGATTTCTTTAAATCTCACTCCGGAGTTTTGATATTTCCGGTGAGTTTCCGATTGCCAGATTCCGTTTTCGCAAAGCTGCCGGGCCTGAATGAGGTCGATTTCCATCATGGCTTTATCAATCAGTTTAATTCTGAATTCAGGTATGTCGATATTCTCTGACATTATATCAGCAGCCTGTTCCGCATGGCCGCTGTTTTCCAGATAATGGATCTTCGCTTCCAGAAGCCTGATGATCCCGTATTGACCATATTCATTGTTTTTTGCTAATTCAATATTCCGGTCAATCAGGTTAAAAAAAAGTTTTTCCTGTTCTATAGTGCTGATGGTTTGCGGGATTAAATCAAGGAAATGATTGTCCCACGCGAATTCCCGGTATTTTTCCTTTGACATTTCTTCTATGAAATACCTGAACAAGTCATCTTTCAGTAGCGGTGGCGCTTCAGTAGAAATCTGATACATGATATCGAATGTATCCTCGATGAATTGGTATCCATAACCATCAGAATCATCTATCATTTGAAGGATTCCCGGCAATTCTTCAATGATAACCTTTGTGATGGCCAGGCTATCATACAGGTTATTTGTTGCAAGAAATTGCTTTGATTTTGCAATAAGATCAATTATGGGATTGACAACCCTGTAAGTGTTTTTATACTCGATGAAGCCATGTCGATCCGAAGCATTAGTGGCAATAGATTTCAGTATATTCCGGTATTTTTCAGCAGGATCACCTTCTAAATAGTGAGAAAAGGCAATAGTGAAAGCGGTGCTGAAATCTTCATTTTCAGCCATTTGAATTTTAACAAAGTTTTTAATCTCTAATCCAGAAAGGCGGTCAATGATGCTGTCCGGGCTTATTTTTATTTTTTTCAAGGAAGTACTTTCAGGCTTCTGATTAACTTTTTTGTCTTTATCGTTTGTCACACTTCCTTTCATTTCATCTCGGATGGCAAAGAGGGTAGCGGCGACATGCTTGCACATCAAACCATATTCATAAGGGCAGTCGCAGTCCCACGAAACGATGTGCTCATTTTCAAATTCGACCGATACCGCATATTCTTCAGATCCGATGACCACGGCGCTCCAGGATCCAGGCATGTCTTCGGCGAGGTCTTCGACTGCGCCGGACAAGAAGTAATTCTGTCCTCTTTCAACGATGACGGGTTCCACATCAGATTCAAAATTCTTTAGCCTCATTGGTTTTCCATGTTCATGTATAAAATTTGTTTTTATATCGTCCCTGACGGGACTTTTAATTCATTAATATTTCGTTTTCTACCGATATTGTGTCCCTGACGGGACAATCCAAAGGTATGCCAAATGGCGTGTAATGATGGTTATCAAACCGGAATTATGTGCATATTTTCCGGGCTTAATAGCTGAAAACAATATACGGGGCTTGCTATACTGTTCAAATCGTTGATTTTGCTTTTACCTTCCTGTCCCGTCAGGGACATAATATTGGTAGATATTCATTTGTCAATTGGTTTCAAGGTTCAAGCCCCGTCAGGGGCTTTATATCGGTAGAAATTCATCATTCACGTAATCATTAAGTGCCGTCAGGCACGGTATAATCAATATCAACCGGTTTAAAAACAAAACGTTCATCATAATCCAACTCAAATTTTTTCAGCATTTCAAGATATTCCTCCTTAAAGGTTTTTGTTATGTGGTGAACAGATTGATTATTAATGTATTTAATCACGCCAGGTATTTGAGATTTGCTGTAGGAAAATGCACCATAGCCCTCCTGCCAGGAAAATTTACCTTTCACAAACTTTCTTTCATTAATCCATTTTGAGGAGCTTCCTTTTATATCCTGCATCAAATCCGAAAGTGACTGAGATGGTCTCAGTCCGAACAGGATGTGGATATGGTCAGGCATTCCGTTAATTGCCAACAGTTTGTGATCATTGTTATGGATAATTCCTGTGATATACTTATACAGTTCATCTTTCCAGGAATTCCGGATGATGCATTCCCGGTTTTGAACGGAAAAAACCGCGTGAATATGAATTTGTGTGTATGTATTTGCCATGGTTTTTTTATGCCGTCCCTGACGGGACTTTTAATTCATTGATATTTCGTTTTCTACCGATATTATGTCCCTTACGGGACAATCCAAAGGTATGCCAAATGGCGTGTAATAATGTTTATCAAACCGGAATTATGTGCATATTTTCCGGGCTTAATAGCTGAAAACAATATCCGGGGCTTGCTATGCTGTTCAAATCGTTGATTTTGCTTTTACCTTTACCTTCCAGTGCCGTCAGGGACAAAATATCGGTAGAGAATCATTTTTCAATTTGTTTCAAGGTTCAAGCCCCGTCAGGGGCTTTATATCGGTAGAAATTCATCATTCACGTAATCATTAAGTGCCGTCAGGCACGGTATATTTAATTTCAATTTATATCGAATGTATCATATTGCAAACCGGACGGAATCCATCCTGGTTCCAGCGTGTGAGGATTGACAATGCAGACATTGTCGCAACCGATCATTTCGGCGATGCGGGTGATGTGGGGGGAGGGGAGGGAATTTTTCATTTAGAAATATTATTAAAGAAAACAATTATCACCGGTAAGGATCAAACCACTTTCAAAGGTATAAGACTCAGGTGCAATCTTATAAATACCATTAAAATGCCTTGCATTAGCTAACTTTGGTTTTACATGTTTGCTATTGATGCGCACCGAAATAATCTGATCTGTCATTGATTTTAAATGGTTCTTAAGGATGTTTTTCTTAGCAATAAAGACGTTTCTATTAAAGTTATCCTTTTCAAACAAATTTTTAATTTCATCCTGAATAGTTAAAAGGGATTCAAATTTTTTATCGTTGTTGTCCTTAGGAACATAATACTGAAATTCTTCCCCAAAAAGCTGTTTGTCAATTAATTGAAACTTCCCGATTTTATCAAACTGACATTCTTGAATATCTTTCAAAAAATCAAATTCAATTCTTGGGCTATTTTGAGAATGCATTGCAAAGTTTAGTTCAGACTGAATTCGATGGAAAAATTCCCGTTGAACATTGAGTAATTCTTTCTCCTGATACTGGTTTTCAGAGAATGACTCTTTTGTGAATCGCAATATTTCTTTGTCTTTACCTTGATAGATAATATCAGACCGGATTTTACCTTTATTCCGTAATTTAAAAAGTTTCACTCTTCCCAATGAATCAAGCTTACCATTACGGTTACAACGACCAGCTGATTGAACAATGCTGGCAACAGTGGCAAAATCCCTATACAATGCCGGGAAATCAATGTCAACGCCAGCTTCAATTAGTTGGGTTGAAACAACGATGATTCTTCGTTTTTGATTTAATCTTTCTTTGGCTAAAGCGATTTTTTGCTTCCGATGTTCTGGGGTGAAATGCGTATTCAGTAATAATATTTCATCTTTATCCAATTCGTCCTGTAGTAATTTGAATAATTCTTTGGTGTCATCAATTGTATTAAGGATGATCAATATCGATTGGTTTTCGGAAAGTATTTGTTCTTTCAGAATTTCAAGTTCTATAGGTTCCTTGTCAAATTCTATTTGATAGCGGTTGAACAAATCATTCTCAAAATAGGTCAAAGGCAATAATGGCATTGGATTTTTGTAGTCATAGAAGAAGTTTCTCGCCTTTGTATTATTTTCCGGTAAACTAAATTTGGGTTGAGTTGCTGTTGAAATGATCGCATAGCTGTCAAACTTTTCGCAGAATCTACTCAGATAAGCTACAAAGAAACCATACAAACGTGGAGGCAATGCCTGAATCTCGTCCAAAAGGAAAATACATTTGGAAAAGTTTGGCAATTTCAATAATTCAGCATTTCGGTTGCTTAAAAGCGTTTCGAAAAAGCGAACGAAGGTGGTAATGACAAAAGGATAAGCAAAAGTGTTTTCCTGGAACTCCAGCAAATTTGCTTCGAGTATCTTTTCTTCAATTGGGTTGTTCTCCAATTCTTTTTGAATGTCTTCGAATCGGTTGTTTTCTGATTTGGAATCAATCCGCTGAATGAAATCTATCGTTTCAGGAAATATTTTCAATACTTCCGCTTCAACCTGCTCCGTAATGGACAAAAACGGTAATCCATAGATGATTCTTTTTGCGCCTTTTGCGATGATAATTTCTGAAGCTAAAGAAAGCATCATTAATGTTTTACCCGAACCTGTTGGAGCAGTGAGTTCATAAACTCTTTCGTTTTCATTTAAACCAGCCCTAATATTCTGAATAGCATGTTTTCGTATTGTTGTCCGCAATCGGTTCAAGGCTGAATCTTGATTCAACTTTTTCAAAAAAGAGTCAAGTGGCGTTCTGAAGCCTTGTGAAAATGTTTCAACTTCTTTCAATTGTTGGTCAATGAAATTGTCGAATTTTGCTGCATCGGCTTTATCTGCCTGTATAACACTGGCGAAGGCAAACTGAGAATTGAGGAAAAAATCTAACGCATCTTTATTATTCTCGCTTCTGAAAGTAAATCTTTCTGAATAACCTTGTTGTACCTTTGGCATCGGAAGAAATTTCCGAAAATCATCTGTTTGTATAAAGTGATTTACAAATTCATAAATCGGAAGATTTCCTTCCGTATAAAGAAACTTGTACAACTCCGCATTCTCATCCTTTGATAGAATACTAGCCCCTGTTCCGGTATAATCTATGGGCGAAAAATCAGGAAGATTGCCATGATGTTTGGCGATCAAAACAGATAATGCAATAATATCATTCTCCGAAAGTGAATCTAATCTTAAGAATTGCCTCAGTTTTTCTCTATTTGCTGGAACTCCTGCAAAAGCACAGAAGAAAGCATAAGCCGATAGGTAGGAATGATTAGAATATCCATTTGCTGTTTTGTTTGGATCAAGTTTATTCTGAAAATTTGGATTGATTTTCCCCAAATCATGAAAAATAGCTATCAATTCCGCAAATCGGGAGTTGGTAAGCTTTTTCGTATTTTCGATAACACCTTGAATATGATCCAAAAGGAATTTATCAGGATGCGACCGAAGTGTGGTTAGATCAGGCACCATTTTTCTATCCTGTTTGATGATTGATACTCATAATATTCACCTTCAACGGTAATTGAATGAGGATGGTCTGGATAAATGACATTCTTGTATTTATCCGGTAAATTCCAAAAATCGTCAGTCTGAAAAGTGGGCATTTTATCAAAACCGATACGGAAACTACCCGAAATATCTTTCGGTTTGTGTTCACCGGCAAGTACAAATCCTTTGGTTTCGAATTCACCTTTTTTGATTTCCGAAAATTCACCTTCTGATTCCAATTTTAAATCAGCCGGGCAATTGTGCCAGCCCAGAACGGGTGGGTAAATGGCTTCTCCCTGTTTTATTGCTTTTTTGAAATCCTCAAAATAAGAGTTTGAACGCTCGTTTTTCAAAGCGATTGTAACCAAAAAACTGGGGTCTTTCAAAAACTCAAAATATTTTGGAGTTCCGGCCGCAGTTGGGCTAATGGCCGTGCGGCTGGTAAACCCCCATGAGATTTTTTTGACCGGGCATAATAGTTGAACCCCATAAAGCAAATCTTCTGATAGTTGTGGAAACAAGCTTTTCATGTTTTCTCGCTCAATTCCCAATACCGCACCAATTAGACCAATCAATGCAGTTTTGGTAATTAAATCATGAGTCAGAGGGTTGTTATTCGTTTCTGGTTTCTTGAAATGCCCCCAATTACTTTTTATGATAATCTGGAATCCTTTCATAGTTTAATTTCAATAAATTTTGATTTTCCGTTCAGTGTTGTTTTGATTGCTTCAATTTCGGTATAGAATTTAATTTCTTGCACTTTTTTAGATGCAGCAGCCTCAATAAGTTTTGAAAAATCTATGATGTAATCATCCATACTGCGCAGTTGTTCCCCCTTCTTCCCATCGTGCTCAAGTTTAATTAAGCGGTCAACTCCGTAAATCTTCTGATTGCTTTTTGCATACACAATTTCAAGTAAAAGCACCGAATTTTGACCAACCTTACTACGTGAGTGTGAACTCCCATCACCGCTTGTGCCATACCAAAGTCCTTCGAACATGAGTTTTAAATCTTCAGGAGTCATTCCGGTTTTCTCAGCAATTTTAGGATTTATCCATCCGTGGATTTGTATTAAGGAATAAGGAACAAGTGATGTTGTTGCAATCGCTCCCTGTTCTTTTCCTTGTTTTGATTCGAGAACAGAGGTATTTTGGTGCATACGAAGGTTTACCTGATTACATGACGGATTGAGAAGCGAAAACTGGACAGGCCCAGTAAGATTAACTGCATCCTGTATTTTTGTAGAAATTCCACCAAACAGCCTTACATCAAGACATTTTTTCATTACGAATAGTGCTTCGCTGAATTTCTCCCCTTTCTTCAGCTTCGATTTTTCCTCCGCAATTTCTTTTTTAATAGTTGGCAGAGATAGTAATTCATCAATACGTCTTGCAGAACCGGAACCTTCTTTTTTAGAAGTTGTTTCGCCTTCTTCTTTCTCCTCTTCTTGGATTGCGCTCTCCTTACCTTTAATATAAATGTTAACGTCCTTCTTGTCAGCAAGAAAATCTCTGATGTAACGTTTGATGCGCACATCACTTACTAAAATCTTTTTGGTTTCTTCATCGTAGCGTTGCTCTCCGGTGAAAGGGTCTCCGTTCGGGATGTTATAAGAGGTTTCGTATAAAAACAGGATTTCTGACTTGTTTAATTGATCTTGATTTTCCATTTTACTTCGGTTTTAGTTATTTATTAATTTCATTTAAAACATCATTCAATCGTTCAGTCTCTTCTTGTAATTCTGGATTGCCTTCAAAATCGGCAAGTAATTTTTCCAGACGGATAAAAAAGTCCTTTCTTTTATCAGTTACTTCATATTTGAAATAACCTTCAAAAAATCCAAAAGCTAAATTTTCTTTATCATAGTCCGGCAATGGTAAGTTTGCAATTTGCCCACATACTTCAGCAGACATATTTGCCCAAGTTTTCCCATGTCTTGTAAGCATCTCATGAATATCGTTTGCAAACTTAACACAGTCCTCTTTTGTGCTCACATGCCTTGTAAGGAGTCCAACATAACGCTTTTCAAAAGAATTAATTTTCTTTTTTAAGGGCTTTGCTAATTTCCCTAGCTTAAGCCCAATTTGATAACTGGCTGATTCAATCATAATATTAAATTTATCGGTTTGTGATTTCTGAATTTTTAAAAGAAAACAGTAATTGAGTTTGAATAACTCATATTTTTTGCTGATTTGGGTAAACTCAAATTTCCCTCCTCCAACAAATACAGTTTGTTCTTTTCTGGTGCTTTTGTCAATACGAATTACAATCTTGATTGGTGATTCAGCTTTTCTTCTTACTAAGTCTTCAACGGATTTTATTAATGAAGTTAGCAATGAATCATCAGAGTAATAATTGTTGAGATAAATTTTAGGCAGAATTTTTAACAAATGAGATTTGTAGTTTGCATTAGGCTTTATTTCAATAAACTCCAGTTTACCACTTTTGGCATCTTGTATACTACCTAAAAGTAATGCTAATGCTCTTTCAATAGTGGGATTTGGAAGTTTGTCGTGAACTTTACTACGAATCAGATTACCTGCTTCAATTTCAATAGATTCTATCTCTTTTCTTAGAATAAAGTAGAAACTTTTATCCAGACCAGAAATCTCGATTAAATCTTTTGTCGTATTGCCACTACTATCTGCGAATACTAAATCAAATCGTTTCAGTTTTTTTGAGTCTTCATTTTCGAAACTAGGACATAGCGGTTCGGGTGCGAGCTTTGTTTCATCCTTAAGTGAAAAGAAAAAATCAATGTAGTCTTTTGAAGTAATTATTTCTTCTTCTTTGTCTGATTCAATTATAGGAAAGATATAAAAATCAATATCAGTTCCATATAATTGTCTAATGGGATTTTTCACAAAGGAATCTGTATAAAGAAAATTCTCAAATTCTTGAGGATTCTTAAAGTAAAACGATTTGAAGCGTCTTTCTAAATCAAAATTTGGAAATTGAATATCGTTTTTCGCATCCCCAGAACAGAGTGTTCTATAAATACTTTTGCTGGGAACTAAGTACTTATTGGTCTGTGTCCCTTGATTCTTTAATTGAAGTTGTGATATTTCTTGCTCCTCTAACAAAGTCTCAGTAATCTCAAAGTTCAGTTTCTCTTTTATAAGTTTAAAAGATTCATCGAATTGCTGCCAACTAAGTATCTTATCATCCCTGTGAAATTCAAAATGAATAAATGCACTAAAATCTGCGAATTGAAGAATTTTATTTCTTGTTTCAGAAGAGAATGATTCAGCAGTTTCATCTTTTGTGAAAAAACGTTTTATAACAGTTGTATTCTTATCAAGAACTACATTTATATATTTCTCTTTAATTGCATTTTCGCCAGTTAAGTAGGTATCCAATTTCTCTTTTTCATTCAATAAGATGAATTCAATGGCAGGGGCAAAAAGCAATACAAGATTGAATTTGTCGAGATCTTTTTCAAAAGCTGTGTGGAACTGGAATAATTCATTTTTTTCTTCACATTCTTTCAGAATTTTGAGTGCCAAAACAATTTTGTGTAACAATGCCTCCCGTTTATTGGGGACTTCAACTGGCTTATCGTTATTATACCCATTTAATACGGATTTAATAAAATTTATTCTGTCTTTTTCCTCCTTAATTTCCTCTGCCAAAGAAGAAATCGCATTTATGAAATAGTCATCTTTTATTTCTTTAAATGCTTTTAACCCGTTTAAAAAAGCATTTCCTTGGCCTTTTTCAAAGGTGAAATTCCCGAAATCTTTGACTCCTTTAATTTTCCCAGTTTTGTCAACTTCACTTTTTCGTGTGTAGCATATATCTCCGAAAAGATATTTTTTGGGACTTGAGTCATTATCTGAAGTTGTATATTTTAAATAGTATAATTTGTTACGTTCATTCTCAGGAGTAATTTTCACTCTTTCCCAATTAAAAGTAAAATCAGGGTTTACCGGAATCGTAATGCAAAGCGGCCAATTTCCATCCCTATCCTTCGGACAAGATGCCACATATTTGAAATATTTCAAGTTATCCTCCGAATTACTACGGAGAACTTTACCAATTTGAAGTACTGTGTCTAAACTCATACAATATAAATTAAGATATATTATTTTTCACCCTCACGCACCCAAACCCCATGCTGTTCTTTTCGCCGAATCCGGCAAAATAACCGGTACGGTGAAGAGAAACAGGCGCTGTCAGGGAGAAATCAAACATAAATCCACGAATCTTCGATTCTTTTGCCTGCCCGGCCTTAATGGTGATCAGCCTGGAATGGGGTTCCGATAATAACCGGAAGTTACCCATTTGGGGCATTAAATTATCGTCAATAGTGTTTTGGGCACCCTTGGCAACCGAGAACTTATGGATAAGATTATTAAAAAACAACTCTCCATAACCAGGCTGATCTGGTGATAGATAAGCCGGTTGTCCCCTGGTCTCATCAAACCGGCTTACCACGATCGGGGATAGCGTCGTGTAATGCATCGTCTCTAAGAAATCAGGGTTTTTGAGACATTCCACTGATCGTACCACAAAGCCCGCACTGCTCTTGGCGTCTCCGATCCTGAAAGCGGCATCATTGAATAGCCCGCTGATAAAAATACCCATCGCTTCTTCAACCAGGAAACTGATCTCCAGGAAACCATTCTTTTCTGCTAATATTAACCTGTCATCATCAAATAATTTCCCCTGGATCTGGATATTCGAAAAAGTAAACAGCTTAAAACTCCTGAACCCATCCCTGTATCCCTGCTCATGCAGCCATGACGAAAATTCAGGATCAGCAACCGCCAACCTTGAATAAATCCACGACGAAACCGCATACTGGTAATTCACCGGGATGATTCCGCGGTCGTTGTGTTCAAGCTCAATATGTAATCTAAGCCGCATCGGATGTAAGTGAAGGTAATCTTAATACAACCAGCAGACTGGCAAATATGATTTTCTAAAATTAATGGAAAATTTTCGGAAAAAATGGCGCTGATTCGAATTAGTTTTCCACTGTTCAAGAAAAACCAAACCTGATGGCGTCGCCAGACCCGTCAGGTTAAATTGTATCAACAAAGACAACTTTGAACTTTGAACTTTGAACTTTGCCCTAATTCTGGTGTTGCTCCCTCAAAAGGTCGTTAACTGTTTTAACAGGATTAAACGTGATGATAGGCACTTCGACAAATACGGTGATCCAGTCGGCCATGGCACCGTTCCAGAGCCCGGGCAATTCAAGGGCCTTTAATTGCTTTCCATCTTTCGATTTAATGGAGATAAAACCCGTGTTGTGATCGATAAACTGGTGAAGATCAAACTTTTCGCCTTTGTAATTTTTAAGGCTACAGACCAGGTCTACCGGGTTAAAATGGGTAGATGACCCGAAAATCTTTTTTTGCTCTGCATTTTTCAGATCGATCTGCGAAGATTCTACAATCTGTAAAGATATTTCTCCCTGTTTGTTTTTCACCCAGAACGGACCCCCGCCGGGTTCACCTTCATTTTTAACCATTCCGCATATCCTGATCGGCTGGTTGAGGATATTATGCAGGAATTTCACTTTCCTGCTCTCTTCCCAACGATTGAAATCGGAAGGAAATGAGATGTTTATCTGTTGTTCGCAGAATTGGGTGGCTTCTTTTATGTTCTCTTCCGATGGAGGTTTTTTATCGAGGGCCCGGAGTAAATTAAAGGATTTGCCCTGCAACTGGATGAGCAGGCCGCCAAGCAGTTTCTTATAACGGTGAGTCTCTGCTTTCAAACGGTCAGGTACCACGTTATCTATATTCTTTATGAAGACGATATCAAAATCCAGGTCATTCAGGTTTTCGATGAGGGCGCCATGACCACCCGGACGAAATACCAGCGATCCGTCCTTCTCGCGGAATGGCTCATTGTTCAAATCAACCGCCAGGTTATCTGTGGAAGGTTTTTGTACTGAAAAACTGATTTCGTATAAAACGCCGAACATGCTTTCATAATAAGGCTGCACGTAAGCAATCATGTCCCTGAAATTAGAAAGGTGTTCCGGCGATACCGTAAAGTGGACCGTGATATGCTTGGACCGGTTGGCACAGTAATGCGCCCCTTCAACCAGGTGTTCTCCCGTTGCCGTGCGCGAAAATGTCCCGTAATGATGAAATTTAATGAGGCCTTTCGGCAGGTTGCCGTAATTGAGCCCTTTTTCGGTCATGACAAAATCAAGGAGGGTATTAAAATCTTTCTTCTTAAAACAATCGTCAATGCTGACACCAGCCCGCGACATGATCCTTTTCAGGTCATCATAAAAAGCGAATTTATTCAGATTCCTGAAGAAATATCCGGCGCTGTTGAAATCCGTATCTGCCAACAGGCTGTCATTAGCTTTATGCTTATCAACCTGCTCCTGGAACTCAAAAAGATGTTTAAACATCCTGGTTGCCGCACCGGAAGCAGGAACGAACTTGACCAGTTTCATATCTTTTGCGGTACGATCGAAATTAGTGATGAGTTCATGAATTTCCTTTTCATTAAAGGTACGGATGCCATTTTCTTTTGTTGCCGGAGCCTGGAGCCTGATAAAAGGAAAGCCATGTTTAAAATCATTGACCTGCTGTTCAATGGTTTTCATGGAAATACCCCGTGCTGCGATCTGCTTCAAATCTTTATTGCTAAACATAGTAATTTGGTTTGATCATAATGAGTTTTCAGGTTGAAAACACCTATTAAGACTGTAAAATTAATGATCCTTAGAGAACTGTCAAAGAAAAATGTATTTTGTTTATTATAAATAATTTAAAATTATTCTTACTTTTGCCCCCGCTAAAAAGCCCAGATGGCGGAATTGGTAGACGCGCATGGTTGAGGGCCATGTAACCGCTCGGTTGTGCAAGTTCGAGTCTTGTTCTGGGCACAATGTAAATTAAAAATTAAAAATTAATAATATTTCCAAAAGGCCCAAGTGGCGGAACTGGTAGACGCGCTACATTCAGGGTGTAGTGAGCGCACGCTCGTGCAAGTTCGAGTCTTGTCTTGGGCACTCGGGAAAGATGCCGGTTGAAAAGCCGGCATCTTAATTTAATACCAAAAACATTGGCACCTAAGGTTAAAAGAGGAATAAGAAGAATAATGGCTGTGGTCATTATTCTTTTTTTTATATTCCCTAAGGCTATCCTTCCTCAATGCAAGGAACACTTCATCCTGAACCAGTCTGTTACCCTTGAAGGTATTACCAATAGCAATGACAATTATTACCAGAATCTTATTATTCAGGATATTGCGCTAGCCGGGCAGCAATCTTTCCGTGAAATATCCCTGCGGTTTGATTATAAGATCCATTATGTGACTGATCAGTGCAGGCCGGAACAACTTGAAATCAGGGTACTGCCGCTTAGTGTGATATATTTTCCCCTTATATACCGTGGCTATAATGTATCTGCTTCCGTTAAGCCTGAAAAAGCAGACCTGATTTTTCAGATTGTCAATTTTGATGGGTTTGTTTCAGACAGCCTGATCTTTATTGATATTCCCCTTGAAAGTGACTCCAGTCTGTATACTTCCCTGACATTTGCCAGGAACACTTCCGATAGCAACCTTTCTGTTGTTTTTTCCAGGGCTGTCTTTCATTACACTAAATCTTCCTATGAAGAATTCCGCGACCGTATCCTGCAAATTGACCAGTTTTATGCTGCTTCGCTCATAGCTGACAGTGCCAGAGCCTGGGCGGCCAATGGGTTTCTTTCCGAATCCGGCATAAAGGCTGAAATGATACTCAGACAGGTTGAACTGGAAAGGATTATTGAGTATATCCGGCCTGATATATTTAATTCGGTGCTGATACCAGGTCAACCTGATCTTGCCGGTCTTGATGCTAAATTTCAGGAACTGGTAAGGCTTAATAACAGGTTTAAAGCAATTATTCATTACAACTATTTTGAACCCGCTTCATCAGGATTGATTACTCTTAAGAAAGATCTGCTGATAAAATATATGGACAGGCTCGACTATTATCATGAGTTGGCTTATAAAACTGATTTCCGCTATGTCAATTTCATTGAAGGTTTAGCCAGGCCTGATTTCAACAATGCCGGTTTGCAGGTTCTTCACAAGAGGCTGAACCGGCAGCCGGGGATAGATACCAACGGATTACGTTTGTGGTGCCAGGTTTTTGTGCAGTGCCTTATTGAGCGTGGCAACAGTTACAGATCATCCGGCAACCAAATCAGGGCTCTGACCTATTACCAATCGGCCCATGATCTTTCTCAGCTTATGAATCTGCATGAATATCAGGCAGCTGCGTACCAGCTGGTTGGACTGATGAAGAATAGTATCGCGACTTCTTACCTTGAGATATCAGGGAAATCTGCCTTGAAAGAAAACCCCGTGATGGCTGCCCAATATTTAATAAATGCCCGGGATTTGTTTTCCGATAAAGATTTTATTTGTTTTGAACCTGATACACTTCAGGAGTTTGAAAAATGGCTTTTCCTTAATTTTGAAAGCCAGGTTATTAAACTAATCGACCTGAAAGAAAGTAATAAAGCCCTGGTTTACCTGAATGAGATACAAAAACATTGCCTGGTTGATCCTTCTTACCCATGTCCCGGACAGTTTCATGAGTGGATGAGAATTGCCAGGAATGGCATTTATTATGATCTTCTGAATAAAGCCCGGACATTAATTGCAAAAGACGAATTGCCGGAAGCGGAGCAGGTTTACAGGCAGGCAGCAGAAACAAGGATGAGGGCAGGGTACCGGATCGGGAAAGATGTGATAGAAGAGGAACTTGAAAGCAGTTTCCGGCAATATCATTATGATGAATTTATGGAAGAGGCGCTCGGGGATTTTGATAAGGAAGAATTCAGCAATGCGCTCTATTATTTCAATAAAGCTTATTTCCAGGAGAGAGGTCATGTTTTCCGTCCTCATCCTGAGCTTTTCAGATATCGCCAGGCAGCTGCAAGGCGGGTTATGGAGGAAATTTTATCGGATGGACGGGTAAAGGCGTGGGCTTATGATTTTGTAGGAGCAGGATTTGCGCTAAATCAGGTTAAATTGATGTTGTCGGAATACGAGTTTGCGGAGAATGATACCCTTTCGGACCAGTATTTTGCCTTAGGGGAATCTATACATCAAAATGAATGTGAAATGGTATTCAGGGAATATAATGAGCTGATGGTCCAGGCAAAGGAGGCCAGGAATAAGAGCGAATTCATCCTTGCCCTGAAAATAACCGAAGATGCTGTGAACCTTTCTATGGATCATCTCAGTTGCAGGGTCCGGGATGATGAGGCGTGGTATCAGAAAGTGCTCCTGGAAGCACCGGCAAATTTTCAACAAAAAGAAAAAGAACTTGAAGACCTTATGGATGGATCCTTTTCAGATTACCTCAAAGCTTTTCAGACCCTGAAAAATTATTATTACCGCAACAAATTGCTTGAGCAGGGTGTCGTGTTCATTCCACTTTTTGACCGCGTGATCCGGGCGAAGGATCCGTTTTTCCTTACAGGAATGCTTGATCATTTTATAACATTGAAAGATTTTGAAATTGCTTTGCGGATTCTTGAACGTTTACGTGAAATTGGATATTCCGCAAGTCTGCTGGCCGATCAGCAGAGATCGGTAGCTGAATCACTTGCCAGGCGTGATGCGATGAATTCCGGTATCGTTGAACCCTGGAAAAAGCTTGACTCTTATACAGGCCAGCAAAAATGGTACCGGGCATTCAGGTGGAGTTATAAACTTACCTGGCTTGAGGCGACAAATTGGAAATTGAACTATTGGCCTTTCATTTGGGAGAAATAATTCTTTACTTTGTATAAAACAGTTATAATACCGAAATTATGAAACGACTCCTGCTGATCAGCAATTCCACCAACGCAGGCGAACCCTATTTAGGGTGGCCAAGGCCATATATCAGCGCATTCCTTGATGGTACAGGTGTGAGCGATATTTTATTCATTCCATATGCCGGGGTAAACCTGGCTTCTGAAAGTGTAGAGCGGTCATATGATCTTTATGAGCAACGGGTACAGGCCGTTTTTAAAGAACTTGGTTATGAAATTTATTCCATCCACCGGGAAAAAGACCCCGTTGAAGCGGTCAGGAAGGCCCGGGTTATTGCTGTAGGTGGTGGAAATACCTTTCACCTGGTCTATATGTTGCACCTGCTCAATCTTGTTAAAGTCATAAGGGAACGTGTGCTGGAAGGGATGCATTTTATGGGCTGGAGTGCGGGTGCTAACGTCGCATGCCCCACTTTATGCACTACCAATGATATGCCAATTATCCAGCCTGCAAGTTTTGATACTTTCAACCTGGTACCTTTTCAGATCAACCCGCATTACCTGGATGCCAATCCCGAGGGCCATGGCGGAGAAACCCGGCAGCAGCGGATCGAAGAGTTCCTGGCAGTGAATAGAAGCGTTACCGTAGTTGGGTTGAGGGAAGCTACCCTTTTACAGGTCGAAAGAGAGCGGATCGAGTTGAAAGGTTCCCGCCCGATGCGGATATTCCGGTATGGACAAGAACCTATCGAAAGTTTTAAGTTTTGAGTTTTGAGTTTTGAGTTGGGGAATTTGTAAATAAAGCGATATAGCGAATTTTTAATAAACATCAAATCGTAATATCGCTATATCGCTACATCGTTAAATTTTTATAAAGATTCCCAATAAAACATTCACAAACGCCACCACCTTTTTATCTGTCCGGACGCTGCCATCTGAAAGTTCGAAATCAAAATTCATTTCATTATAGGTGAATTCTGTATTTAGCGAGAACCCGATGCAGTTTTTCAATTCGTATTTAAGGCCTGCTCCGGCCAGGAAACTCCCTTCAAAATCACCCGCAGAAGTTATCTCAAACCACTTTTCGCCAATCATTTCATAATCTGCTTTATACAACTGGTATGGCGATTGGGTAAACATAATGCCCCTTAATGCTTTGGCAGTCAGAGAAAGTCTTTGTACAAGTGGAAACTGGAAAAATAGACCGGCATAGACGGTGTATGAGCGGTAAGGATCAGACCTGATATAAACATCGTTCATGAAAGGATCAGCGACAACCTTTTCATAGCCGAGGGTTCTGACGTCGACCGGGTGGAAGTGCATGCCGGCCGATCCGCCAACCCCCATCCAGGACGTGAAGAACCAGGCGCCTTCCAGCGATGTGCTGAAGCCAATCAGGGTGAAACTGCCATCCGGGAGCTTTTTCTCCTGGAATTTCCCCACAGGGAATGAAGGCCCTGCCTGTAAACCGATAAAAGATGGCTTTTGCTGGGCCGAAAGGGCAAGGGTTATCGAGATTAAGCATGCTGTAATAAAGGATCTTTTCATGTTCAAAAGGGCCAGATGTTAGGATAAATTGCTATTGCTACTATTCCAACGATGATTAACATAATTGCAAGCAGGATAAACATGCCACCGAGGATTTTTTTCTTTTTCAAGATAAAAAACAATCCTAGGGCGATAAAAATCAGGCTGTATATAAAAAGGATGATGATCATTCGTGATTATTGTAAAGTTAGAATTATCACGACGAAAATAATTATATTTGAACGATTGACAATATAAGTTATGAATAGAAGGAAACTTGCCCTGGTTACAGGTGCCACTGGTGCCATCGGAAAGGCCATTGCCCGCCAGCTTGTTGCAACGGGAGATTTCAGGGTTATCATGGTCGTGAAAGATGAAGAAAAAGCATTGAAGGTGATGGAAGAAATCCGTCGGCAAACCGGTTCGGATGATATCCGGTATGTCATTACCGATTTATCACGTAAGGTGGAAATCTTAGAACTGGCTTCAAGGATTCAGGAGCCGGTCCATGTCCTGGTCAACAACGCTGCTGCTACTCCCCGGAAACGGACGGAAACCCCTGAAGGCATTGAGGTACAGTTTGCGACTAATGTGCTGGGCTATTATTGGATGATTGAAGCTTTCACGCCTCAGTTAAAATCCGGCGCCCCGTCGAGGGTGGTGAATGTGGCCAGCTATTGGGCAGGCGGGTTGGATATGACTGACCTTGAATTCAAACGCAGGCAATATGACAATGATGAAGCCTATCGCCAGTCGAAGCAGGCAAACCGGATGTTGACCGTAGCTTTTGCAGGCAGGCTTAACTCCTTTAATATATCTGTTAATGTATGCCATCCCGGAGATGTGAACTCAGCCCTGAGCAATTCGATGGGCTTTGGCGGCCATGAGACACCCGATCAGGGAGCAGATACCCCCGTCTGGCTTGCCACGAGCCCGGATATTGAACGGGTCAGCGGTCAGTATTTCGAACGTCACCGGCCGCAAAGCTGCAGCTTTAGCAGAAACCTGCGAGATGTGGAGCGATTGTTTGAGATTTGCCGGGCATACTAAAGTATTGATTGACTAAAGAAAGATTTCCCCCTTCAGAAACGTCACCGCATTCCCGCCTATATCCACCCGGTCGCCACGAAGGCGGCAAAACAGGCTTCCGCCGCGGTGTGAAAGTTGTAAAGCTTTCATCTCGGTTTTTCCAAGTTTCTCGGCCCAGAATGGGATCAAAACGGTATGGGCCGAGCCAGTCACAGGATCTTCATCTACCCCGACCCGCGGGGCAAAAAAGCGGGAAACGAAATCTACTTTGTCACCAGGTGCAGTGACAATCACAGCCCGCACATCAATCTTTTCCAGCCGTCGGAAATCAGGTACCAGAGCTTCGATTTCCTGTTGTGATTTATAGAGAAGAAGATAGTCTTCCTTTCCCCGGTAGCACTGAATGGGCGTAATATTAAGCGATTGCACGAAATCATTTGGCAGGGCCGTGCGTTGGGGTTTGTTGGCAGGGAAATCCAGGATGAGCAGGTCACCTTTTTTGGTTACATTGAGTATCCCGCTCCTCGACTGAAAAGAAATCATCTCTCCATTGTATCCAAGATGATGGAAAATCACATGTGCCGATGCCAGTGTAGCATGCCCGCACAGGTTCACTTCAACTTTCGGGGTGAACCACCGGATATGGAAACCATCGTCTTTTTTGATGAAAAAGGCGGTTTCCGAGAGATTGTTCTCCATGGCTATTTTCTGCATTACCTCATCCGCAAGCCATCGGTCCAACGGACAAACCCCGGCCGGATTGCCACCAAAAAGCCGGTCGGTAAAGGCATCAACCTGGTAGAAAGGAAGGAACATGATAATTAAAAATTAAAAACTCAGAACTCAGAACTCAGAACTCAGAACTCAGAACTTTTGATGGCAATTTACGAAATAATCGGAAATCAAATGACTATTAAAGAAGGAAAGATTATAAATGGTGGGATTTAATTTCATTATCAACAATATACATGTCGATTTTCCTTTACAGATCTTCATTTTCTTGAATGCAAGGCTGCTTCGTAAAAACGGATGGCTCTTTTCATATTTTCAACCGGTACTTCAAACCAGTCGACGACGTTGTGCTTTGGTTCCATAAATTTTTATTTGTGATTAAACATTTAAGAAGGGGGAATGTTTAAATTGAGAAGACAGAAGTTAGTAGACAGAAGTCAGAATGAATTAACCATTTTGTGTTTTATCCAATTTGACTATATTTCTTTCCGTTACATTTTTCGCACAGAAGCTGAATATTCCTATATGTGTTAGAACCACCTTTTGAAAAAGGGATAATATGATCAAATTCCAATTTTTCATTGGATTCACATATTCTGCATCTCCCCCCGTCTCTATTCCAAACTAAATCCCTCACTTGCTGTGAAATACCCCTATCAGAAACTTCTTTACTTACTTTTGTTCTACTGGGAAATTTCGCAGTGTCAAGGTCAGTAATATCTGCACCAGATTCTGTAGTGTCTTAACCCCCTAAATAACTGGACAAATTTTGTTAAATCAAATTTGGACATTAATTTTAGGGTCTTATGAGTAGAAACAAGAGAAAATTTAATCAGGAAGAACGGCTGCAGATTCTCCGGGAAGCTGAGCAACAAGGGATCGAGGAAACGCTACGAAAGCATAACCTGTCGCGAAGCCTTTATTATCGTTGGAAAAGTAAGTTTGATCATTCAGGGGTTGATGGTTTGAGGGATCAATACTACCGGGTAGATCCGGCCATTAAACTGCTTGAAAAGGAGAATGAACGGTTACGCAAGATCATCGCCAAACAAGCATTGGAGTTAGAAGTCAAGGAAGAGCTTTTAAAAAAAACGAAACTCCTTTGGTCTTGAAACGAACTATGGTTGAGCAATTTAAACATCGAGCGAGTCACGTTGAGTTGTGCCAGTGGCTAACGGTTCCCAGGAGTAGCCATTATTACCGGCCGTCAAACCAGAAACGGGGACATAAACCCAGTGAGTGCACTCAGAGAATGGACGGGACCAGGGTGGCCAATCAAGTGGTGGTCAGCACCCTGATTGAGCAAGTGTACAGCCAGGAGTTCGTCCGCTATGGATACCAGCTCAGCACAGAAGAGCTACGGGAGTTGGGCTTTGTGATCAATGAAAAGAAAGTCTACCGGTTGATGAAAGAGAATGGATTATTGCTTGAAAAGATCACCTCCGGGCGATTTAAGCGCAACTGGGTAAAATGGCGAAAGATAGAAAACGCCCAACCGCTGGATCACCTCTGCATGGATATCAAGTATGTTTATGTGCATGGCTCCCGCAGAAACGCCTACCTGCTTGCAATCATGGATGTTGCCACAAGGTACGTTCTGGGATGGTCCCTGCGATGGTCCATGAAACATACCGATGTCATACTCAGCTTACACGGTGCATTGCATGGGTATACAACCGAAAGTATTACACTACGCACCGACAACGGAAGTCGGTTTATCGCGCACGGCTTGCAGAAATACCTGACCAACCAACAGATTACGCATGAATTTACACACGTGGCTACACCGGAAGAAAACTCCTACGTCGAGAGTCTGTTCTCCTGTGTTGACCGGGATGTGATCCAGTCTTACGAGTTCGAGAACCTCTATCACGCAAAAGATGTATTTGAAAGATACTTTAACCACCATAACGTGAAACGCCGTAGGCACGCACTGGGCCGGAAAAGCCCGCTGCAATATTGGAATAGTCATTTTCATTGTTATCCTGTCAGGCCACCAATACAGAAATATGGAGATTTTGTCAAGGGCGATGATACCATTAAAAATCAAACAAGATTATCATCGCTCGTATTACCCTTGACAAAATCAGAATATGAGGTAAATTTGCCTGACCAGGATGACAATAAAAGAGAAATAGTTCTAAACGTTTTTGAAAAAAGTGTCCAAGTTATAGGGGATTAAGACAGCAACCAGTCATTGTCCTAACGTTTTTAATTAAGTAGAAAAGAAACCATGCGTATATTAAAGAGTATAATGATTTTTTATAAAAAATTGATTTTTCCAACATTGATAGTATCAATTCTAATTGGGTTAATTGGAGTGTCCATGTCAGACTCTTTTTCTCTTAAAGGTGTTGGATTAGCATATATCCTCATGTCTCTTTTTTTTCACTACTTTATATATGAGATCCGAAATCCTAATGAGTACTATTTCTATTATAACTTTGGATTGAGTAAGATTTATCTTTGGGCATGTACTTTGATAATCAGTTTGTTTGTCGGTTTAATAATGATTGTTTTATGAATGGATTGCACGTAGATAGTGTTATAAAAACCTTTGGAACAAAACTGATTCTGAACGATGTTTTTATGTCATGTAAAAAAGGAGAAATTATTGGGCTTTTGGGGAGAAATGGTTCTGGTAAATCTACTTTATTGAAAATCATATTTGGTTCACTTACAGCCGACAAAAAATTTGTTAAAGTTGATGGAAAATTTGTAAATAGTTTGTTTGATAGTCGAAATTTAATAAACTATTTACCCCAGGATAACTTCTTACCTAATCATGTTAAGATTAATGATATTATTTCTTTATTCTGCGATAAAAATAACGCGGAATTAGTAAGGGCCAATGAGTTTATTAAACCGTTGCTTGATAAGAAAAGCAAACAATTATCCCGTGGAGAAAGGAGAATTGCAGAGATTTATTTGATTGTTTATTCAGATGCAAAGTATGTGTTAATTGATGAACCTTTTAATGGTGTTGCGCCTGTATTTAGGGAAAATATAAAAAATCTGATAAAGGAGCAATCAAAAAATAAGGGATTTATATTAACTGATCATGATTACAGAAATATTTTAGATATCGCAACACGATTAATAATACTTTATGATGGAAGCACCAAAGAAATTAAAAATAAAGACGAGCTTATCTATTGGGGATATATTCCTGAAACAGCTTAAAAACTGGCCGCATACAATAAGTAAGGTTCCGTGTGGCACCAGTTTTACAAGAAGCCCCATTGCCCGAAATCTCATCTTTACACCTGTCCGGTTTTTTGGGAGGAGGTCACTATCGCTGAATTATCGTAATTAGAATTTAATTTTTTCATTTTCTTGTGCTTCAAGTAACTTTTTAGCCACATCTCGTGCAATTTCCAATGTTTCTCCCGAGTTTGACACTTCATTTTTGTAATTAGTTTATATACAGCACAGTAGTGGCTTGCATAGAGGTTTGTGCCACTACATTTTGTTCTTTTTTATAAGATTTTAGATGGTATTCTCATGTTCATAGCTTTCAATAAATTTTGAGCATTTTCCGGGATGTCTGTTCTCACCCAGATGGTTTGCGATTTTATCTTTACCGGTATTGCTAAAACCGAGTTTAACTCTTCCATAGCCATGATTGCAGTTAAAGGTCTTGCTTTGATTATTTTCCCTTTGATGGCCTTTGATTGCAGGTTGTCATTTTGTTCCCTGAGCACTTTTGTCATATGGGCTTCACACAGGTAAGCTAAGAAGCATACGACCAGGTGTCCGATGATGCGATCATCTGTCCAATGAAAAACGGGTCTCGATCTGAGACTGCCTTTTAATTCACCGAATGAGTCTTCGATTTTCCAGAGTTGCTTGTAGTTAAAAACAATCTCTTTAGCAGACATACTTTTCACATTGGTGATTATCCCGAAAAAGCCGTCTTTATGCGATTGTTCATCGATTACCTGTTGGTTCAGGATCGGCTTTGCGTCATCTTGCAAGATGAGATACTTTTTGTAATTTCGATTGGTCACAAAGCTTTTTGTCCGGGAGGTTTTCTTGCTTAATTTCTCCCGGATTTTAGCCAAAATATCATCTCTGGTTTTACAGTCTCTTTCCGCTCTGGATTTTGACCAGGTAACAATGCAACGGTCTTCACCGTATTGTGTTTCCCAGATAGCCAGTTCATCGCTTATAAATTCAAACCGGCTGATGTCATAAAATGCTTGTTGTAATTCTTTTTGCAGCACACCTATTTTTAAGCCCACGATAAATTCACCCTTATTACTGCGAATGTGATCAAGGTTTTTAGCAGAAAACAATCCCCGGTCAGCAATAAAAATGAACCGTCTGACCGAAAACTTTTTTCTCATGTTATCGACAATATCTTTGAGCGTATTCCCCTCGAAAGTATTGCCCGGATGAACCTCAAAACTCAATGGAATGCCATCAGTATCAGTTAATAACCCAAAGACTACCTGTGTACAATCCGTTCTCATTTCCTTGCTGTATCCAAACTTGCGCAACTCGCCCAAATCCTCACGCGTGCTCTCAAAACGCAGGGTCGTTAAATCATATAACACAATGTCAACATTGATGCTGAATAAGTCTTTCTTGTACTCATAGAGCGATTGTTCAATTTGTTCTTTGTGCCCGGCCAGAATATCCAGACTGCGATACATATGATGAAGCGAAAGATTGTGATCAACCATGACCGGGTAGAACTTTTCTATCCATCGATCATACAGTGCAAGTTTGGAAACCGGTTTTACAAAACGGGATGTGATCAATGTAAACAGTACCTTTTTCAAGTCGTATGACAGCTTTTTATGTATTGCGGCAATCTCCGAAATCACTGCATTGATCCCCAGCGATTCCATCAAACGGTCCAGAACCATCAAGGAGCCATAAATGTAGGCATTGTTGATATCTACATGCTTTGCCAGGTCTAATACATGGATGGTGTCCAAATGTTTACTGATAGCCTTGGAAAGTTGTTCCAGCTTGTTGTCTTCCACACGGCCTAAAGAAAGTAAAGTACGCTGTTTAACCTTGCCATCCTGCCGGAATGATTCTACCAAATGGTAATAAGCGTCGCCTCTTTTATTTTTGGTTATCCGTATATACATGGTTGATGTGTTTTACGACGCTAAAATACATCAACAAACAGCTAAAATAACTATTAACAATCATTTTGTTAATAAAGTGTCCACTACATTTTTAAAAAATTAAATAATTTCATTTTTGTAGACACTGAATATCAATAGGTTAGAAAATTCAACCAACTAAAAAAGACAAACAAGTGTCAAAGTCGGGAATTATCGTAATTAGAATTTAATTTTTTCATTTTCTTGTGCTTCAAGTAACTTTTTAGCCACATCTCGTGCAATTTCCAATGTTTCTGTAATTGTTCTTCCTTGAGCAACAAGCCCCTGAATTTTTTCGGAAGTAGTCAGAGATAAAAGGTATTATTTGTTAAACTCATGATGATTTTTCAGCATTTTCATGATATCCTCCAGGAAATCGGCCTGTATCTCCTGGATCTCAAGCATTTTCTGGTTCTGGTGGGCTACCAGGTGATCAAGTTTTTCGTGGATCACACGGATTTCAAGCTCAGCTTTCAGGTTGATCTTATAATCATTTTCGCTTCTGAGCCTGTCACGGGCTTCTTTCCGGTTCTGGCTCATCATGATAATCGGAGCCTGGATTGCAGCCAGGCAGGAGAGTATCAAATTAAGGAGGATAAATGGATATGGATCAAACGGCTTACTAACGAGAAGGAAAATATTGATCGCTATCCAGATGAAAAGTATGATGAAGAAGATGATGATAAATGTCCAGCTTCCTCCGAAGTTAGCTATCCGGTCGGATAACCTTTCACCAAAAGTGAGCTTTCTATCAAGTTCAACTTCAATATTATCCGAAATCAGCTTATTCCTGGAAATGGAATTGACCACCTCGTTCTCGAGATTCGATAATTCGCCAACCTCTTCTTCAATCAATAGTTCCAGGTATTTCTTGCGGAATTTATTGAGTTCTTCAAAAGAAATATATGAATCGGAATTAAAGTTCGGATAATCTTTCCTGATCAATTCCAGCAATGATTTCCTGAGAGCTGAGCCCCGGTAAAGCTCATCCGGGGGATATTCTATGCCGCTGATCGCACACTGACGTGTTTTTGTCATAAAATTTGAAATTTTATAAGGCAGGCTTGAAATTCAAAACTTTGAATTTTGAGCCCTCTCTAAAAAGGGACATTAATATAAATTGAAAAAATAATAATTATCGGTAAAAGTATGACTTTGGAAAACTGCCTGTCTGGATTTCGATGAAAATTTAGCTTCAGAGAAAAATATTCACAAATAGCGACCACTTTAGCAGGCATTTCCATTGTTTTAATCGTTCTTTGACATGTTTGTTTCATAAAGTTCATAATTCTGACAAAGTTTACCCATAAGCACCTGCAAACTGCCCATGCTTTTTGTTTGAACTTTCCCCGGTATTTTGTTTTGTTATTTCGTAACGGAAAACTCAGTTGAAAAATAGTGGCTTCCACATTGTTTCGCTTTCGGGTTTCTTCTGTTGGTCGATTTGTCATCGTCCTGCGCAGATGAGAAGTTCTGATTGCCTGTTGGTTAAAATAGCGAGACCCTTTGGTGGTTTTTATATACCACCGGTCTTCTTTACTGTTTTTAAGCTTTTTAGCCAAAGTAGCCTGAACACGTTCGCCCGTTTGGGTGTCAGTCACCATGAGTCCTTCAGGGGTCAACTCCAGGTCATACCTGGATTGCTCACCTTGAATGCCGGTGAAGACCATGTCGATGTCTTTGCAAAATTCATCATTGTCAGGACTCTGGTAAGCACCGTCAGTGTGAGCCGTTTCAACCTTCTGGCCGGTCACTTCAGCGGTTGCCTTGATCGCTTGCTGAACAAATTCTGTGTCGGGTAAATTAGCTTTTTCAACAATAACATTTGTTATCAGGTTAAGGCCCTCATCCGAAATGGTTTCGGTAATGTTCACACTGTAACCCTTTACTTTTTGATCGCCTTTATGACGAAAAGCACTATCGGGATCGTGCGGAGACTGAACGCTACCGGAAGAGATTTCTTCTTTTGGCCGCAATTGAATTTGTTGATCTTCGACTATCTTGTATTGTTCATCAAAAACACGCTGAAGTAGTTGATATGGTTCAGTTGTAATATCAGCAAAGGTGTTCAGTATCTTGTAGATCAAAACACCAAGAGAATGTGAGCGTGATTTAATATCTTCCCGGGTGCTTCGGTATACGGTTTTAGCAGCTTCTTCTTCTGAAATGTCTTTAAGTTGATTCCTGTCTGAATCAGAAAGCCTGAGTTTTGTTTGCTCATCCAGTGTTTTATAGAACTTGCAAAGTGTTTGATGGATAATTTCGTAACGGGAGAAAAAAGCAATGTTGCTACCGATCAGTTTGCTGTCCATGCGAATGTTGCAGCCGTTCACATTAAAATCCTTTATCTGCCCATGAGTTATCTGCTCAAAAGTTTTTCCCAGCAGGTCTTCCCCGTTTTGCTTTTGATGTTCATAAATCCGTTGGCGCAATAAGTAATAGGTGGATTCTGCAGGCAGTGAATCGTTCAAGTTTATCAGCCCAAGAGCACTTCGGGTCAATAGATTAAATTGACATTGCTCAAATAATTGTGAATCGCTCCAACCAAAGGCCTCTTTCAAAATCATCATGCCGGCAAGTAAGCGTATCGATGCATTCGGAGCACCCATGGTATCATTAAACAGTACCTTATAATGAGTCTCATCAATACGATTGACAACCTCTTGCCGAAACTGATTGTGCCAATGTTTTTTATCGTTATATTTGAGGACAGCTCCTTCCGTTAACAAAGATGGTACGCTACCGAAAATATCAAACTGTGGTTCTTTGGATGATTTTCTAAACATCTCGATAATTGTTTTATGATATAAAGATAAGAAAAAAAATCATACAAACTAAATTAAGTTATTGACATTCAATTGTTTATAACTATAAAAAACAAACATGTTTTAAAATATTGTAAATTCGTCTCCCCGACTTTTCGGAGGGGACTCAATTTTGAATTTTGAATTATAGTGTGATCTCGGCGCGATTCGAACGCGCGACCCACAGCTTAGAAGGCTGTTGCTCTATCCGCTGAGCTACGAGACCGTGGCTGGCGGCAAAGATAGGAATATTTTTTATCGAGTCGGCAGTTGACAGGAGTATCTGCGTTACGCCTTTTTACCACATTAGACACATAGGACACATTAGAAAAACACATAGGTCTATTGTGGCTTTCTATGTGTTCTAATGTGCCTACTGTGGTTAATTGATGACTAAGAATCAAAATTTTCAACAAAATCTTCTGCATTCTGTCTTCTGACTTCTGTTTTCTTCTTTCAAATACTTTCGCGAACTTTGCATGAACCTATAAATAACCGATGCAAAAATTTTCATCATCCGTAGAATCATCCTTCTACGAAAAAGCCGGCCGCTACGACATCACTACCTTTCTTCCATATATTCTGGTCGATAATTTTCCCAGGCTTGGAATGCTGACTTCCCTTCGATTCCTGGAATGGGTTTCTCAAAATCCTGAAGGCGTGATCAGTCTTCCTACCGGTAAGACCCCGGAGTATTTTATCAAATGGACCATGCATTTCCTTCGGCATTGGAATGATCCTTCTGAAAGAAAACTCCGTGAAGAACATGGGCTTTTCCTGGCCAAAAAACCTGACCTGAAAGGCCTGCAGTTTGTCCAGATCGATGAATTCTACCCGATCTCGCCTGAACAACACAATAGTTTTTACTATTATATCCAAAACTTTTATATAGACGGATGTGGTCTGGATCCAAAAAGGGCATTGCTGGTAAATTGTGATGAGATCCGTCTGGCAGGTGGGAAAAGTTACCGGGAAGTGTTTCCGGTCAATAAAGTTGACCTCTCTTTGCGTTACCGGGAATGTAAAAATGAACTCGACCGTCTGCAACAGGATTCTATTTTCCTGATTGATGAGTGGTGCACAGGCTACGAGAAAAAAATACAGGATAAAGGTGGTATTGGATTTTTTCTAGGAGGAATCGGTCCTGACGGGCATATTGCGTTCAATATCAAGGGTTCCGATCATTACAGCACAACAAGGCTCACTTCCACAAATTTTGAGACCCAGGCCGTAGCAGCGACAGACCTGGGAGGGATCGAAATCTCCAGGAACAGGATGGTGATCACAATCGGCCTGGATACCATAACCCATAATCTTGATGCTGTTACTATTATCATTGCTGCAGGCGAAGCAAAGGCGGAAGTTGTCAGGCAGGCCCTGGAAAACCCTCCCGGAAATACTTATCCGGCCACAGCCTTTCAAAAGCTTCCCAACAGCCGCTTTTTCCTGACCATTGGCGCTGCTTCCAGGCTGAAAGACAGCCAGCTGAGATATTATAATAAAGGAGCGTGGACGGATGAGAAAACTGAACGTTCCATCATTGACCTGACTAAAAAACTTGATAAATACGGTCATCACCTGACAACTGATGATATCGGATCGGATATTTTTGCATCTATGATCCCCGGCGCTCCGGAAAGCATTGTGCCAATGGTTGAAGATGCCATAAAACACAAATTACAAAAAGGGCTCGAACCCGAGCTCAACCAGGTGTTTCTCCACACCGGGCCGCATCATGACGATATCATGCTGGGCATCCTTCCTCATATAGCCCACCAGGTCAGGTCACATACCAACAAACTCCATTTTGCCATAATGACTTCAGGTTTTACGGCGGTCACCAATAAATTTGTCAGATCGTCCCTTGATCATACCCGTCAGTTGATTAATGACGACCTTATCCGGATGATTCAATATCCTGACTTTTTTGAAAAAGGATATAGGTTCAAATGGGATAAAGATGTGTATCATTACCTTGACAATGTTGCGTCCGGTAATGCTTTTGAAAAACAACGAGGGCTCAGTCATCGTATCGTCAGAGCCTTTGTGGAGATTTACGGGGTTAAAGATATTCAGGACCTGCTGGTCAGGCTTGATTCGATGATCCATTATATTGATCATAGTTACGATGGGGAGAAAAATCCCCCGGACATTCAAAAGCTCAAAGGGATGATCCGCGAATTTGAGGAGGAACTGGTTTGGGCTCATTATGGGGTCCAGGTAAAAAATATCCATCATTTACGACTGGGCTTTTATACCGGTGATATCTTCACCCAGGCACCGGAAAAAGCGCGCGATGTGGAACCGGTATTGAAAATGATGCGTGATATCAAACCGACTGTCATCAGCCTCGCGCTGGACCCGGAAGGCAGTGGCCCTGACACTCATTACAAAGTGCTTCAGACCATTGCCGAAGCAATCAGGAAGTGGTCTTCAGAAACTGATCTTGAAAAACTCAGAATATGGGGCTACCGTAATGTATGGTATCGCTTTCACCCGGCTGAAGCAGATGTTTTTGTACCTTGCTCGCTTAATTCACTTTCCATGCTGGAGGGTTCATTCCATAACTGCTACCTCAGCCAGGTCGATGCTTCCTTTCCAAGCTATGAAATGGATGGGCCGTTCAGCAAGCTGTCCAGAAAGATATGGGTCGAACAGCTAAAATCTATACAGTTACTTTTAGGAAAGGATTATTTCTATGAAAACCCTCATCCCAGGATCCGGGCCGCCCATGGACTTGTTTTCTTCCGTGAAATGGATGTTGAGGAATTCCTGGGCGAGGCCAGGGAACTGGAGAAGTCAATGGAAGGGGAGGATCAGTAGGCTTGAATCCTGAACCGCCAATTCAATTAGTCACCATCTTAGCTACAACCTGCTGGTATTCAGGAATCATGATAAGATTAACAAGGATGCTGTCATTTTCAATGAGGTTGATATCGGAAAGCCCTCTGTCGATGGCAGCCTCCAATGATTTCAGGGCTTTGTCATACCTGCCTTGCTTGGTATAAAATTTAGCAAGAAAATAGTATGGGCTTATTGCATCAGGCTGAGCCATAGCCCAGATCTCCAGGAAATATCTTGAAGTAGGTTGATATTCTGTACCCTGGACGCTTTCATATTGCATATGGGCTGTCCTCCAGATAAAATCAATCATCCTGCGTCCAAGTAAAGTATCTGTGGGGTTATCACCTTTTGTAATCTTGCTATTGGCAATCTTAAGCTGTTCCTTCCACCATGAATTTGGCTTAACAGGTGTCATACTATCTTCATAATTTATACGATAGCAAACAAAAGCATCTGAATATTGCAGGTAATAATCCCGTTCTTCTTCCAAAATCTTAGCCAGGTTTTTCTTTTCTTTTAGAATGGCATCGGTTTTATTCAAATTTTCGAATATTTTTTCTATTTCACTGATATTCCTGACCCCATGAAGGTAAGAGATAAGTTTTTCACACTGCTTGGAAGCATCATATTCTCTTCCTTCCCCGATAAAATCCAGGATCAATTGATGGTTTGCTTCATAAAAATCTTCTCTCATACCATAATCAGTCCATTTCAATTCATTCTCCATAGCCCTGAATTCCAACCAGGTAACGGCATCAGTAATGACCTGGGCGGATGGCCAGTCATGCTCTCCCGGAAATTCATAGATATAATGGCTAATATTATATTTATTAAGCCGGTTATCAAGGTTTTGCATCTCCCGGTAATTGAAGTCCCGGTTCCCGATAAGGCCGATATAGCTGAAATCCAGGTCAAAATGAGGTGGATAATTGTTTGAGAAACCTGCCCCACAGCCGATGACACCCTCAAATGTGCCATATAGCACCGCGAGTGAAGTTGCTACACGGGCACCACCTGAAAACCCGGTCGTATACCTGCGTTTAGGGTCGATTTTGAAACGTGCTTCCGTATCCTTGAACATGGTCTCGGCAGCCTTCAGGATTGGTTCCCAGGGGCCGTTTTCGGATACATTGCTTCCGGCAATGATATATCCGTATTTTTCAGCTGCCTCACGGAACAGTTCCACTGGAAGCGACCCACGGGCAGCTGCATCAAAAGCATAGATCACAGGCCATTCTTCCACATCGGATTCATAAAAGTAGCTGGGGAGGTACAGGGCATAATGATGATTGCTGTCATTCATGCAATGAACCTCCGGTATAAGTTTTCCAGCCTCCAGGACCTGAGCCCGGGATCCTAAAGTGGAAAACAATATCAGAAAGAGGTATGGAATTGTTCTTTTAGCTGTGCCAGTAAGCATAGATTATTATTAGCCCGGTTCCTTCGTTAGAACTTTACGCGTTTCAAAAATAACAAACAAAATGACAGCAACCAAGGAATAAAATGAAATGGCAATTATTAAGATCTTCCCTGTGCCAGGCGAACGCAGGTTTCAACTAATTTTCTGAGAACAGGGGGTACCCCCGGGGAATCTGGCTGTGCCATGGCTTCTACGATGGCAATCGCCATGAAAGGTTTTGAATTACGGTGGATGGCGCGCCCGATAATTCGGCGCGGCTGCATATTTTGCCCATAATTAATGGGAATACCGGAGTATTCCTGGTAAACGGCAGCGTAACCGTTAAAAAACAAATGATGCTCGATATCCTTTTCCCTGAGCCCGGTAAAGCAGTTAGCATAATCCTCATTCGACTGGTTTGCAAAGTGTTTTGCCGTTTCGATATATGCTTTGCCTGCCGCGTCGCCATCTGCCAGGAGGTGCCATTCTATCCCGAGTTGCCTGGCCGCTTTAATAAGCGGTGAGATACCACACTGGGCAAATTCAATGCAGACCACGCCTTCCATCGCCAGTTCGAAGCCGCACAAGCGTGCTACATGGGGGAGGAGCCACACTTCCGATTCGCCTTCTACCAGGAGCCAGCAACGGGCGAAAGTAGCCGTACCCCGCCGCATCCGGATGTGATAGCTCAGCCGGCGCAAGTCTTCGTTACCCAGGCTGCCGGGCGAAATCTTCCATTGCCTTACATGACCGGCCTGCCTCGTAATGCGCCTGATATCCTGCAGGGAGTAGCCTGAAAGGAAATCTCCTGATTGCGTGGTGATGATCTTTTGCCATTTGAGGCGTTCGATCATCAACCTGACTGATTCAAGGGTCATGGGATGGAGATTGGCTTCCGGATCTTCAAAGATGAAAATAGGTTCTGAGGCAGGATCAGCAAGCAAAGTGCCTGATTGCAGCATGGCATTTGTGAACAGTAGCAATCCGATCATTTCAGCTGCTGACCCGTGGTGATATTGAATACCCCTTCCGATTAATCCCTCTGAAGAGCTACGCTTTCCAAGAATATCGCCGATGATACTTTGTGCGTAATAACCTTCCGGCAGGAAAAGGCTGGAGGCTTCTTCGAGGTAATTCATTGCAGTGCGATAACCGGCCCGAAGTTCAGCATGGACATCCGGGGCAGTACCTTGTAAAAGGTTTTCAAAGTGCTTGCTGATCCGGTTGATAAACACCTCTTTTTTTTCAGGTTCGCTACCTGTCGTTGATGTATCATGCGCTCTTTGTTCAGGGATACTTGTCAGGATTCCGCTCCTGATGCGAAATACCGGGTTCATCCTCCGGATCCAGTCGAGAATAGTCTGATCATTCTTCATTCCTGAAGTGTCCGTGCCCGGAATACGGATACCCCATTCCGGCAAAGAAGCTTTTTCACCGGGCTGGGCTGTGACTTCAACAGTCAGCTCCTGGATGACGTTTTTGTCATCCCGGATAAAAACGCCCATTTCATTGCCCTGGAGAAGAGACCACTCATCCGGCCGGCGTTCCCTGAAAGTGAGGGCAATGCGCAGGGTGCCCGTAGGAGCATACGTGCCGCCTCTCATTTCCACATGAAACTCATGTGGATAAAACCGAAGTTTGCCTCCTTCCTTATTGACAGCCAGCACCTTATCAATGGCTTCAAGGAGAGCGGATTTTCCTGAATCATTCTCCCCGATCAATACGGTGGTTTCATTGAAATCGATCCGGGCCGACCTGATTCCAAGAAAATTATCTATTTCCAGTTGACTGAGATACATACTTCAAAATTAAAATTATTCGGGATAAACCTCCAATAATAAATATTGCTTAAAGCCAATATCTATAATTGGTTTACTCCCTTTAACCATGCCAAGGTCGATAGAATTGACGTAGTCAATCACCCTGTACTGCCCGCCCGCATCCAGTCCCCTCAGTTCAATGCTCCCATTCCAATCCGGACTATAGAAAGCATAGAAAATCGTATCGCCTTTTTGGATCACGTGACCTTCCGGCTTATCATATCCAATATCATAAAGCCCGCCAAGATAATTTCCCGTCGGTAGCATTTTCTGATTATACAAGCCAAACCATTTCTTCCATATCTCTTCTTTTTCTGCTGTAAGCAGATAGCTGGCGCTCGCTTTCGGATTATCCTCAGGCCAGGTAAATTTTGTGCCCATCACGGCCCCAATCCCCATCTGCGTTGCAAAATCATTCGCGTTATCCATCAATTCGACGTGGTCACCGTAATAAGCGGTCTGGCCGATTATCGCCTTGTAAGTCTTGCCTTTTAGCCTGACCTGCCAGCTGCTTTTCGGATCGGAAGAAACTGCCTGGTTCAGGTATGGCATCAGGTGGAACGACATGCAACATCCGCATGGACAAATCTCAATGACAGCATTTGGCTTAATTTCCCGGGCATGATGAAGTACCATGCTGAAGAATTCCGGAAGTTTTTCAATACACTGCTCCGGGTTTTCCAGTCCATGATCCGGGTGATAGTCGGCAGGGACGGCATTGACATGCTGCCCATCGATCTTGATGCCATCGAAATCCCAGGTTTTCAGGAACATGTCTAATACCTCACGGGTATGTTTCCTGGTCCCTTCATACGCCGGTGACATCAGCCAGGCATCCCACCAGGTAATGTAACGCGGTGACCAGTCTTCATTATAAAGCAATACATCAGGATCTTCCCGGAGGATGCGGCTTCCCGGATCGGCAGCAAGCGGCGACCACCAGATCATGGCTTTCAGGCCCTGGGCATGGATCTGATCCACCAGTCGCCTCATGTCAATGTCTCCATTCGGAAACTTTTTTGGGTCAAGGTTCCAGTCCCCTTCTGCAATCTGAAAACCATCATCAATACCTACCCATCTGATCCCCAATTCTTTAACTTTCGACAAAGTACCGATTATCTCATCAAGGGTAAAATTTCTTTCATACCCCCAGGCACACCACATCGACCCGTATGCGTCTTCTTCAGTTTCTGCAAACCGGATTCCTTTTGCCTTCATGAACCTGGTGAAAAGCTGGAGGGATGAAAAATAGTCTTTCTGATGAACCATGACGAAGGTCTCATCTGTTGTCAGAATATCATTTTCTGCCAGGGTTAATCCACCAGGATATTCATATTCCACGCCGATCTCAATGGATTCCGAGTATTTATCCATATTTGCGGGTAAGGAGAGTTCCCTGGGAACTAATTCAGTATGGCCAATTGCGATACCGGCGTCTTTTCGCCAGATATCCGTTACAGGTATGCCACCGCCATAATCCGAACTGGTCATGCTGAGGTAATTCCGCTGGTAAAAACCTTTATCAATGGGTAAGACCCAGTCTTTTCTCTCATTAGTGGTCCCTCCCTGGAATGACCAGAAACGCGGCTGGTCGTTGGGTGATAATATCTCATAATGGTTATTAATCCATTGCCTTACCTGTATTTCCCTGTTTCCGGTATTCCGGTACCGGACGTTATAAACAGCCATACCTGGAAATCCATTATAAATCCTTATAATAACCTGTTTTTCCAGTGAATAGTCATCTTTTTCAAACGTTCCGGTTACAATGAACTTTTTCCCCTTTCCGATACTGTCTGAATTTTCCTCTTCTTTAAAGGAGGTCAATGCAAAATCTAACATCGTTAAATGCTTTGTCACAAGATATTCCGAAGGCTGAGGCTGATCCATGAAAGGTTCGGCTCCGGGAAAGGTGCTGTTGACAGCGCTTTTCATCTTATTGTCGATGGTTATTTCAAGATTCCCGGAAACAATCTTTATTTCTTTCGGTTTGCAACCCGGGAATAAAAGCGCGATTGCCGAAATGATAGTAAAAAATAAAATAGCCGTCTTTTTCATCTTTTCATTTTTCCTTTAATTATTTCTTAGCCGCTTGTTTCATGACTATCACGGCATTAGTTTTATATAATTTCTGCAGGATTTCGTCATCCAGGTCAAACCCGTTAAGGGCCCAATGATAGTTGAATTGCTCCGTCCTGTAAAAATGTTCATCCGGGGTTTGCAGGACCCTGAAGGTAGTTTCATACATCGCATCTTCAAAACCCATATCGGTTCCATAAAGCAGGCGATCCTGGTATTTGTCATAAAAAGCAGCCATATATCGGGGGATGGTCGCAGTTTCAGCATAACGGGCAGAGATATCTGCAAAAAGATTTGGGTATTGATCAAGCAATTTCCCAAGGATTTCAAGGTTATAGCAGCAGTTGGCAAAATGACATGCGATGAATGTCGTTTTGGGATTATCCCTGACAGCATTCTCCAGTGTCGTGATCATTTCACCATGATCGAGGATACCCTCTTTGGTAAGGTCTATTTTCCAGGTCCAGGCGTTCATTAATCCATCATTGGTTGAATCAGCCGGGAGGTACATCCAGTAAGGTTCGGCAATATGAATATTGATGGGTATTCCCAATTCACCGCATCTTTGCAGGAGGGGTTTCATCCTTGGATCGTCGATATGCATGCCATAAGCCGGGGTAGGCTTGGAATATACGAGTCCCAATCCCTTGTCACCCAATTCACCGATGCCTTTCGCCCCTAGTTTATGACACCGCTCCAGTTCTTTCAATGCATTGACCGGCCAGTCGGAGCTGTTATAACCGGTATAATCAAACCCGCACCATACTTCAAACCTGTCGCCATAAGCCGCATATTTGGCTAAAACTGAATCGAAAGCCGGGCCGGTTTGACAGGAAAGGATGATGGTCTTTTCAATACCGAATTTATCCATGTTATTGATCCAGGTCTGAATGTCCTGGTCGGTCTTTGCATAATCGTGGGAGTGCATATCGATAACCGGGAAGCGGGCCTGGTCAACTTTGGTAATGGGAATATTATAGATCGAAACAGGCCGGAAGTTCTTCAGGCGCAATGTGTCTGGGTTCTGGGCCGATCCTGCCAGGGTAATGAAGCATACAAGGAGAGTGGGAAAATATGTAAATTTCATAATTTCAAACATTGATTAATAAACAACTTTAATTTTTTGACCGATAAGGTTTGTCACCGCCTCGATGGCCACGGGGAATACTTTACGGAGGTCTATCTCATCAGTTTGCCTGAGTTCATTTTTTAAAGTTTTCATGAAGATATTTTTTGATTCCGTAGCAAGGTTCACTTTGGAGATGCCGGCATGGATGGCCTCCCGGAGCATTTCGTCCGGTATCCCGGAGCTGCCATGCAGAACCAGGGCAGCAGGTGTTGCCTGCCGGATCTGTTTGAGTAGTGCGATCTGAAGCTCAGGCGCTGATTTGTAGAAACCGTGAGCCGTGCCAATAGCCACCGCCAGTGCGTTTACGCCGGTCAGCTCAACGAATCGGCTGGCTTCCGAGGGTTGCGTATATTTGCTATCTCCCTGCGACTGGCCAAGCTTGGCAACATAGCCTAATTCTGCTTCTACGCTGGCATCAAATTGAGATGACATCTCAACGACCTGCCGGGTGATCCTGACATTTTCATTAAATGAATTTTCACTGGCATCGATCATTACCGAATCAAAGCCCGCTTCAAGACATTTGCGTGCGATTTCCGGCGAACTGCCATGGTCAAGGTGCAACCAGCCGGTTACCCCGTAATCGGCCAGGGCTGTGCGTGCCAGCGAATTTGCTATTTTTAAACCCAGGTAAAGGATGGTGCTCTCTGATACCTGCAGGATAATGGGTTGATTGACTTTTGCAGCTGCCCGCAAAATGCCGCTGAGGGTCTCAAAATTATAAAAGTTTACGGCCAGGATGGCTTTCCTTTCCTGGCTCAAAGATTGCAGTTTGTCCTGTAATTTCATCAGTCTATATCTCCATATTAAAGCGATCACGGGCAATCTTCCGGATAGCCTGCTTATCTGTAAAAGCAGTTGTCCCGCCCGGTTTTGTTGTGTTAATAGCCCCCATAAGCGTAGCATACCGGAGACAATCTTCCAAAGGGTCCCCATGGATAAAACAGTGAATGAAACCGGCATCGAAGCTATCCCCTGCACCGATGCAATCTGCCACATCCGGGTTCAGGAAAGCGGGCCGGTTCACCAAATGGCCTTTATGCCAAAGATAGGCACTGTTACTGCCATCTTTCACCACTAAGATATTTAAACGGGAAGCCATTTTTTCAATACCTTTTGTCAGGGCGGCCGAACGGCTCAGATTCAGGAATTCCTGCATATTGGGCAGGAATACGTCAACCAGTGGCAGCAGCTCTTCCAATGGTAGCCCCCATTTTTCCTCCGGGTCCCATTGGGTGTCGAGGGAAGTTGTGAGGCCTGATTTTTTTGCTCTTTGCATCAGCCCAATTATTCCTTTTCGTAAACCTGGCTGGAGAAATATCGAGCTGACATGCAAATGGCCTGTGGAAGCGAGCATTTCATCAGAAATATCATCTGCCGACAAATCAATCATCGCACCGGGATAAGTGAGCATGGCCCGGTCTTCCTTCTGGTTTATCACCACCGTAGCTCCTGTGTTCAATTCAGAACACTTCAGCAGGAAACGCGTATTTACTCTTTTTTCTTCCAATGACTTCAAGACAAGTTCACCGAAAATATCCCGTCCGATCATACCTGCAAAAGCGACCTTTGAACCCATCGAACTCAGGTTGCTGGCGAAAATAGCTGAGCTGCTGCCGAGGGTCAATACCATCTGGCCGGCAAGGACTTCTTTGCCTGTTTCAGGGAACATTTCGATATTATTGAAAATCAGGTCGATGTTTAGCTCTCCTGCGACAAGGACGTTAAATTCGCGTGCTGATTCTTGTAGAAGGTTCATGTTTTTTGGGATTAAGCACCTTAAAGGTACTTATTCAGGTCGAAAAGGTTAAACTTAAAGAAATACTTTTCCATCGCATGTTCGATATGGGAAAGGACAATTTCTTCACCGTCAATGCCGGATTTTTTCAGGTTCAGATATAATTTTTCCTTGGCAGATACTACTTCCGGGTTTTCCCAGATATACCGGCAACCCGTCTTGATAAGCCATTCCTGCCTTCCGGGATCAAGCGAGCTGAAATCTTCCTGGTTTTCACCTGCCTGGAGCCATTTTTTCCATCTCCCGGATGCGATAACTGCTTTCCGCAAAGTTTTTTTTATTTGTCCTGCATCTTTTATTTTATCCTGCCTGATCAGATTTTCTTCTAAAGCTTCCAGCTCCATCAGCCCGTCATATTCCCGTTCGGTAAATTCAGGACCTACGTTTGCCGCGCCCATTCCCGATTCCGGATAATCTTCCGGGTTTTCGACATTGTCTGTATAATGCCCTTTTATGTAACTGTTATAATCGGCAGCGATCTTAGCCAGGGTCCATGCCACCTCATGATCGAATAAGGTAGTATGAAGGTCTGTCCCGACTTTTCCGACGATAAAGCAGGGCCAGGTATCGTTAAACGCTTTCTCATATAAACCTTCTTTCAAGAGCCGGAGGAAACGTGTAAAAGTTTTCAGGTTAGCCAGGCCGCCATGGACTTCCTCTGTTCCTACTTCATAGGAGATACGGGGCAAATGTCTCCTGCGGCGATAATTCTCTGCATGGGCGATCAGCTCGACAGTTCTTTGGGCGACCACCTCAATGCTGATTATTTCATTATCATGCAGGTTAATATCAATCGTCGGATCGACATGTATAAGATGGTAACCCGCATCGATTGCGGCTTCGAAAGATTCTTTAATGGCTGCCATTGCTGCATCGTACGGCCATCTTCCCTGACGCTGGCTATCTTTCAGCCAGGGCCCGCCGTGATCGATGGCTATGATCACCGGACCTGTGAAGTTGATGACCAGGGCTTCCTGCCGGATGAAGTTGACAAATTCCTGTTGTGTGAACCCGGTATATCCGCCATCCAGATCGACCTGGTTGAGGGTTGCGGAAAATTTGACGGGAGCGTTGCACCGCTTGGCTGAACGTAGTGCAGCTTTGATCACAGCGCGGGAATTCGGACAAGCAGCTAAAATCGTTCTTTTAATACCCGTTTCTTTTTCCAGGTCTTTTATCCTAAGCAGAATCTGCTCCATTAGCGGCACTTCACCATGTATTTCGCCAGCACTCATGTATTCAATCTTTGGAGTTCTGAGTTTTCAATTTTCAATTTTCAATTCTATATGTCATAGATCTTCACTCCTTCAACAACCCGTGAAATAGCGCCGCTTGTTGATGGGGCATCAGGGCTCAGACCGAGGTCCCAGGATTTAAAAAAACCAATTAGCTGCGCCGGTAATATACTTGCCATGCAGAAATACTCATCAGTAAGTTTAACTTCATCTTCGGAAAAATATAAGAAATGATCCAAAGGAAGCTCATTAAAACGTGTTTCACTGACCCCGGCTTCCATAAGGGCCTGCTGCCCTTTGGCCATGGACTGTATCAGGTCGATTTCATATTTTCTGACGTAACTATTGTTTGAAAGCAGGTAAATGATAAGTGCTTTATTGTTAGTGACGGCTTTTGGTCCGTGCCGGAAGCCAAGGAAGGATTCGTGTTTGCAAATGACTTTTCCATCAGTAAGTTCCTGAAGTTTGAGATGTGACTCTGTTGCCACACCATATAAAGGCCCGGAGCCAAGGAAAACGGCCCGGTCGAAATCGGCTTCAGCTATTTTACGAATTATTTCCAGTTTTGAAGTAATAAAACGCCGGCTGATTTCTGATAAGGTATTGACAATTTGTTCGTTCTCCCGGATTAAATCAATTTCAGCTATTAATATGCCCGTCAGGAGCATTGATGAATAGCTTCCTGTCATGGCTAAACTTTTATCATTAGCCTCTCCGGGCATAAGGATGAGGTGATTTTTCAGCCGGGTTGCATGACGGGCAAGTTTCCCGCTGGGATCGCAGGTGATGAAAAGATGATGGCATTTACTGACATGCTGATCAGCGAGCATGACGGCAGCCACGCTTTCCGGACTGTTACCCGAACGCGCAAAGGAAACCATGAGGGTTGGCACGTCCCTGATCAGGAAATCTTCGGGGTTGGATACCAGGTCAGTGGTGGGAATTACTTCGGTAATCTTTCCAAATGCTTTCTGAAATTTACCTTTGAGGCTCAACCCGATAAATGCACTGGTACCTGCCCCGGTAAGAATAATACGCTGCACCTGAGGCAGTGTTTCTCCGAGAAATGAACTGATGTCCCCTGATTCATTGGCTATCTTCTGCCAGGTCTTTTTCCATAATACCGGTTGTCCCTCGATCTCCCTGGCGGTATTGATTGCCCCTCTTCCGATCAATACGCTTTCATCTATTCCAAGATGTTCCATTGAATTTCAGATCAATTTAATAAAACAAATATAATGAAAATAAAAGAAAATAAAATTAAAAAAAAACGAAAAAGAAAGAAATAATCTTATAAATAGTTGCGAAAAGATATTTTTATAAAAAATAATACGTTTTGTAACATAATATTTTTTAATTTAACAGTGGATTAACTTAAAATACTCTTACATGTCCAAGGACGATAATAACAATACGATCAAGCGCCGGAAGCGGATACTGGAAATGCTTTCGGAGAAAGGCGAGATTTATATCCCGGAACTAAGCAAATTATTTGATGTAAGCGAGGTTACGGTCAGGAATGACCTAAAATCATTAGAAGAGAAAAATCTTCTTTTACGTGCACGAGGCGGGGCGATCAGGTTCGAACATTTTGTGGGCATGGACCCGGGGCTTTCCGAAAAAACCAAGCTTCATTTTCTTGAAAAAGTCCGGATCGGTAAAAAAGCAGCTTCACTTATCCACGAATCGGATACTATTATTGTGGATTCCGGCACTACCACAGCTGAAGTTGTTAAAAACCTTCCCCCTCTGAAAGAGATCACCGTGATCACCAATGCATTGAATATCGCCAATAACCTGATCGGCAAACCGAATGTCAAACTTATCATCCCGGGCGGATACCTTCGTCAGAATTCACATTCTCTCATTGGGCCCCTTGCCGAAAAAAACCTCAAAAATTTTTATGTCGATAAGGTTTTTATAGGGGTCGACGGTTTTGACGTACGCCTGGGCATCTACACACCGAATGTGGAAGAGGCCTACCTTAACCAAATCATGATCGAAATCTCGCGGGAAGTGATCCTGGTTGCCGATTCATCCAAGTTCCTGCGGAAAAGCCTTGCCCTGATCTGTCCTGTCAGCCGGATCGATGTGGTAGTGACTGATGAAGGTATTTCAGCACAAGATAAAAGTATATTGGAGGATTCAGGGGTTAAAGTGCTTATCGCCTGACGGAGAAAAAGCTAATATGCAATGATCTTTTCGCTGATGTTGAGATTTTCACCAGTTATACGTATGAAATAAATCCCCGGCTTTAATAACCCATCCCTGATGTCGAAGTAATTATATCTTTCAGTTTTACCGCTATATAGATCAAGGATTTTTTCCCCCGTAATGCTCAATACCTCTGCATTTATCGGCGCAGGATAGCGCATCCAGACTTCAACTTTTGCTGAACCCCTGAAAGGATTAGGATAGACTTTTACCTGTGCGGCATTGAAAGATGATTCGCTGATTCCATAGATCTGTCCGGGATAACCGCCATAAATAACCGTGTACGCCGACCGGTTCAGTGAGGAGTAGGAATACATCCTGTATAAATATATTGTGTCCGGGTGAACGGTATTATCGTGATAGTAAGTTTCGCTGTATGGCAGATCAACCAGTGTTTTGAAATGCACGCTGTCGCCAACCGATCTTTCAATGATAAAACCCTGGCAGTTACCCGGCCTGCTCCATTCGATAACAATACGCGTATCGGGATTAGATTGGGAATTCTTCACATTAAAGTACAGCGGGACGCCAGGCTGGGGTAATTTGATAAACTCTGCCTGGGGCTCAGTCTGTGGCAGGTCAGAATCGTTAACATGCGCAGAAACATAGGCGCTTCCTGCATTGACCATTGCGACTTCTGCCATCCTCAGGCCACCTTCAAGAAAATTTCCTGAAGTAATCGATGATATCTTTTTCAAGAAATTCCATGTATCAGCCACTGCACTAAAAAGAGAATCATTAATGATCTTATAATCAAAACCTTCAGCATTGCCCAGGTAATTTGGCAAGCCCGTTTCAACGCTGCGGTCAGTATTCAGGTATAATTTATAATTGCCGATGAGTTCCGGGCCTTCCAAACTGAAAAATAAGCTGTCCCCATAATTGACCATACGAAGGGCATTAAGTTGCTGATCATAACCGGTGGCAACCGGAGGGATGATATTCCAGTCACTGGCATCGCCATCGGTAACGATGTCAATGAAATATGGCGTAGCTTCAGAAGTGGTGATGGAAAAAGGCTGTGTGGCGGGGGAGACCGAAATTCCATTAGTACGGTAAACACGATATTGATACGGTGTGTTTTCGGCAAGGTTGGCATCAGTAAAGGTGATGCCATTATTTTTAAGAATCGCCACTTGCTCATAGTCGGCATTATTCGCGCTTCTTTCAAGAACATGATAGACATTTTCATCAAAAGATCCCGGCCAGTAGGCAATAACCTTGTCGCCATAACCCGTGCATCTGATACCCTGAGCGGGGGGCAACAACCGGTTGAGCTGAATGAAGTAGGAATTTTCTGCCGGAAGATAGCTGGCGAACACCGTATTTTGGGGATCGTTTACAAAAGCAGCGCTGTATTGATACCCCAGGGCAATGCCGGTAAGATCGGCTATGGCCAGCCCGGTTTCAATGGCTGACGCATTTTGCGCTGATGCAATATCTGTGATTAGCTCCCAGCTCCATTCGCCTGAACTGCCGGTATGTTTGTAAAGCAGCCCGTTTTCAACCAGGTAGTCGGCGCCGTTTGGTTTCCATTGCCAGGCAAAATAACCGGTACTTTCAAGATTATCGGCATCGATGAAAAACTGGTAGTCCTGTTGAAGGTCACTTCCCTGGATCAGGAAGTAAAGTGAATCGCCGGAGTTATAAACTTTGAAGATCCCTGCAGGCTGATCTGGAATTTCGCAGGCAATTCCAATTTTTTCCCAGTCATTTGCCAGGCCGTCGACCTTGATATATGCGGCTTCAATGATTACGGCTTTCCTTGGGTAAAAAAAACCCGAACCGTTATAACCGGGCAGAGCCGCGTTATCTGCCACTGTGAACTCCGAAAGAAGAGAATTCAGTCCCGTTGCATCTTCCCACGTGCCGATATTAGCTGTCCGTATAGAATATTTTGGTTGAAAACGTATGGATATTTCAGGATCAGGCATGTTGAGAAAGACCTGGTAATCGCCCTGCTCCAATCCCTGTGGAATGCCGGCCTTAATGCTTAGTGTTACCTCTTCAACCAGGGGCCAAAAGCGAATATCTTCATTGATATCATATACATATTCCTTGCCGTTTGCCTGGTTCCTGATCACCAGCTCAATCTTCCTGGGATTGACAGGATTTGACCATCCTTCGTTGATAAGTTTCAGGTTAACCTGGAATTCACCCCCCACTCGGGCGCTATCCTGGATATCAGCTTCAACCAGGCGATAGCGATAGCCAAGTTTGTTTTCAACCTCCGGGAAACAACCCTGAGTCCTCCATCCATTCAGCAGTTGAACATTGTAATCCATATTGAGGTAAGTCCAATGGAACCGTCGCATTTCATGCAACGAATTGGGGCAATCAGAATAAGGCGGGTAAGGATTGCAGGTTTCTCCGCCGATCATGGTATATCGTGTATCTGCTTCCAGGTAAGGCTTTTCGACGAGGGTATCATCATAAGTGCCGTAGTCATCCGGGCTGGATACGAAACAATCGTTATGGTGGGCGATGCGTGCAATGGGGAGGTCGGAGTATGCTTGCTGTTCGCTAACCGGTTGGTCATTCTCAAGCAGCTTCTGCTTGTAACCCGGGGTCCTGACTTCAATCATCCGGTATGCAGGAACTGCATCCAGCAGGGCATTGACGATCTGTCTCCGGAGTGCCCAGTGTTCAGGGAAAATAACTCCCGGGGAAAAAGCATAATGGTCGGTGTAGTACCATTCTCCCCATGCCCCTATAAATCCGGCCTGGACAACGAGGATCACATCGCTGTTCTCCTGCAAAATGGGTTTGACCTGCTCAATGTGACGAAGCACAATGTCAATGGGGGCATCACCGTAAGGTTTAGTCATGCTTTCGCAATAGGAAAAACGCATGACCAACTTCATTCCGGCCTGCCGCAAGATTTCAAAATCTTTTTTCATCCCGATCAGGTAATCGCCTGATATATCGGAAGCAGTGAAATTTTCCAGATCAAAATATCGGAACATCAATGTGATGCCTTCTTCCCTGTAACTAAAAAGATCAGCCAGATCAAGATTGTTGTATGATCCGATAGAGTATGCTTTTGAAAAATGCATAAACCCCCTTTCAGGATTACAAATGAGGGAATCATGACCCTGGTAATCCACATGGTTAAAAGCCTGGCTATAGCTCATCTGAACAAGGATTAAAGCCAGGAATAGTGTCAAGGATTTTTTTAAGTTCATCATTTTTCAGCAGTGTCTTGAATAATTAAAGAAAACCTGATAAAGAGGCAAAGGCTGCCGCGAGGGACAGCCTTTACACTCTTACAAAAATTACTCTATTATCAGAAAATTTACAGCATTTCCAGCACAAAAGCATTTTCACCATTACCGGGGAAGAAACCGGCTGGTTCCCATTCATAGTAATGATTGATGATTATCGTAACCTTGTTGCCCATCACCACATTACCATTAGTGGTCACAGCATCCAGCTTGTTTTTCCTGACTGCCCATTCAACCTGTACTTTATCTCCTACCTGCACATGATATCCAAAGAGGATATAATCAGTCACTGATTTTTCGATCCAGGACCAGTCATTCTGAGATGCAGCATCCTTATCGAACATAAAGGGCGTAGACCATGAGGTGCTGGTGATGCCTGCTTCAATATAGAACTCGGTTCCAATCCCGGGGTTGGTCCATGGGAGGAAACCTGTCAGGGTATCGTTATCCAGGTCGAAATGGATTCCGGTAGGCAGAGAATCAGTAATATTATCTTTCACTTCCATCCAGAAGAAGATAAATTCACCATCATAATCCACTTTAACTTTTTCAATCAAACCGCCACTGTTATCCACTGACTGGAAAGCATAATCAATATCATTCCAGTCATCAAAACTGTTGTCATCCAGTTTAACAGGGCTGGCTTTTGTAACAGTAAGGGTATAGCTGAATTCATCCGTTCCGCCGTCACCGGTTGCTGTCAGGGTTACGGTAAAAGGGCCATAATCAGGATAGGTGTGGGAAGGACTTTCTTCTGTTGAAGTCTGGCCGTCACCGAAAGCCCATTCATAGGTGGCAGCATCGGTAGATTCGTTAGTAAACTGGATGGTTCTTCCGTCACCGGATGCCACGAAGGAAAAACTTGCATCGGGCAAAGGCTTCTTTTCCTCCTTTTTACAGGCAGTGAAGATAACGGCTGTGAGAGCCAACACAGTAAAAATTCCAGCAATCAATCGCATTTTTTTCATAGTTTTAATGTTAAAGATTAATATAAATTTTAAGGATTCTGCGTGCAGAGTGTATTTATTCTGATCTCATTTTCAGGGATATAGTAAATTATTCTTGGGTTGTTCCATGAAATGATATTCACTGGTGCAGGCTGATCATAGTTCACATCGCTTTCTTTCAGCCCGGTAAGATGGTAACCCCAATATGTCCGGTTCAAATCCATTTTATTGCGGTAAACATCGAAAGTCCGGTGCCCTTCGAAGGCCAGTTCAAGCCTTCTTTCGTCAAGGACGGTTTGCAAAGCTGTTTTCCCGGCTGGCACCGTGCCGTTAAAAAGATTATTTGCCATGTTGCGGTTCTGCCGGATGGCATCCAGGTCATTCAAGGCGCCGGCATCGTCTCCTTTCCTGGCGTATGCTTCGGCCCGGTTCAGGTACATTTCGGATATGCGGAACATGACAGGGGAGCTGAGTGTCGGCGAGCCATCCTGGAAAGAAAATTTGGTTATATAATACATCCGTATGCCGGTACCTGTCTTGGTCATGATGTTACCCTGGTCATCGAGTAAAGGTACTACATATTGACTTCTGTTATCTCCGGGGTTTTCAGCTAAAAGATCACGATAGAGATCAGAAGCATATTCTTCTCCCCATCCTGAATTGCCATCGGAATAATACATGGAACCGATAGAGCCAAACTTTTTCAGGTCATCCACTTCCGTAAAAATGATGCACCAGATGGTTTCATCTGAAGAAGGGGCGGCCCTGAAATAGTTTGGATAATCGTCAGTAATACTATAACGGCCGGAATTTATCACCAGGTCGGAATATTTGATGACGGAATCGGGTTCTTCCATGTAAAGGAATGCTCTTGACATCAGGGCGTAAGCAGCATAGACCGATGCATAACCTTTTCCCCGGATGGTATTTGGTTGCATGAGCCCGGAGGCTATACGCAAATCATCGAGAATGAATTCGTAAACCTCTTTGACGGTAGCCCTTGGTTTTTGAGCAGGTTCATTATCCGAATTACGGATAACGATTCCAGGGCCATTAGGGTCGTGCGTATATGGTTTTGCAAATAAATTCAGCATGCTGAAGTGGGCAAAGGCCCTGATGAAGTAATTCTCTCCGACGAGCTGAAGGTTTTTCGCAGAGGGGTCTGACAGTTCACCCCGCTCATATAAACTGATCACCAGGTTGGTGGCCGAAATCATTTTGTAGCTCACATACCAGAAATAAGAAGTGTTTTCCTGCGCCGGGGCGTGATTTAGGTTGAAACTCAAAAAGAGCGGGTCGGTAGTAACCTGGCCGCAGACAACATCATCACCTGAAAAGTCGGAAAGATAGAAATATTGACGCAGGTAGGAATAGTTCCCGTTCTGGACGCCGTTAAAGAACAGCACATCCTTGAACATGGAATAATTCCCGTTGGCAATATAGGTCAGCCCGTCAGGCATCTGGATGAGCTTTTCCGGCGTTATCATATCGGAAGGGTCATATTCTTTCGTGCAATCAGTTAGAAGGAAAGGAATAATGCCCAGGACCAGGAATATTTTGAAATTTCTTTTCATGTCATTCGATATTATAAATTAGAAATTCAGCTTGACGGTTATATTATACTGGCGGTTCAGGGGATATTTCAGGTCATTTACCCCGGCCATCGACCAGTCGGTAATACGCAGGGTAGCTTCGGGATCAATACCGGAATATTTGGTGAAAGTGTATAGATTATCTCCGCTCAGGGTGATGGATAACCCGCCGATTTTATCCTTGAACCATTTGCCCGGTAATTGATAGGTGATCCTGGCATAGCGGAATTTTACATAACTGCCGTCCTCAAGGAAGCGGGAGGAAGGATAATAAGAAAGGGAATTGGCGCCCATCCTGGGATGGCTGGCTTCGTCGCCCGGTTCTTCCCAACGCGTCCAGTCATCCATGGGAACCATCCAGTTCATAAGCGGTTCGGCTCCATCCGTATCGAATTGGGTCCGGTCCCTGTTATAAACTTTGTTGCCGCCAGTATAGGAGAAATTCAATGACAATGACCAGTTCTTATACCTTAAATCAGTAGTTAAACCGCCATAATATTTGGGCATAGCCGACCCGACATATTGCGCTTCAGCTTTGCTGTACTGGTTTGTCGCGACCCTGTCAATAATATTCCCGTTTTCATCCCTGATCACCTGTTCCCAGAGCGGTTCACCATTGCTGGGGTTCACACCGAGCCAGACGGGGAGGTAAAATGCATACAATGGCTTGCCGTTCTCCAGCCTTTGCTCGATGCCGCCGACGATCCTCGGCTTTGCATTTTCAATATCGGAGACTTTATTTTGGTTGTAACTTACGTTGAAGTCGAAATTCCAACCGAAATCAGTTTTTTCGATAATCTTAGCAGAGAGGCCGAGTTCGGCGCCGGTGTTAGTCACAGCTCCGGCGTTTTCCCACCTGTATTCGTACCCGATCGAGTACGCCTGTTGAGCCACGAAAAGTAAGTTTTTAGTTTTGTTCTGGTAAAGATCCATAATAATTTCAAACCTTTTCAGCATCTCAATCTCTACGCCGAAGTCAAGCTGGCGTGTCATCTCCCAGGTCAGCTCAGAATTCGGAAGCTGGAAGGGAATGGCGCCGATCTGGGCGTTATAGGTGCTGGTAAGTGAATACAAAGCGTTGTATTTTCCGGGGTCGATAGCTTCATTGCCCGTATATCCCCAGCTCAGGCGCAATTTCAGGTTGCTGATCGCTTCGGAATTCTTCATGAATTCCTCCTTGCTCATTAACCATGAACCGCTCAGGGTGGGGAAGTAGGCTGTCTTATGATCCGGGGCAAACTTGGAGTTGTTATCGACACGGAATGATCCGGTCAGGAAGTACTTTTCCTTGTAGTTGTAGTTAGCCTGGCTGATGAAAGATGTCACAGCCGATTCTTCATAAGAGCCGAATACCTTATAATTCTTTGATGCCGTATTAAAAACATTAAACCCCGGCAGTAATCCTTCAGCGGAGGCTCCCCAGCTGTCACCATAACCATAACTGATTTCAAACCCCAACAGTCCGCTAAGGTTGTGGTCGCCAAATGAATGAGAAAGCTTGAAAAGATTTGTATTGAGTATTCCGTATCCAAAGTCGTTTTGACGGTAGAGGCTTCCGATTCCGTGCAACGGGCCGGCAACCTCCGGGTATACCGAATTGGTGGCCAGGCTGTTCCAGTAGCTTAGACCGGCAGAAGAGGAAAAACTCAGCCATTTCAGGATATTGATGTTCAATCCAAGCTGTAATCCCGCTGAAGCGCCCCTGTAAGCATAATCAGAATTCTGTATGCTGTGGATAGGGTTGATTTTATCCCTTGAATACCAGCCGGCCGTGTTCTGGTCAATATATTTGGGGCTCCCGGCAGCGTCATACGCGCTGTCCCATGGCAGGGTCAGAAAAGCATAGTACATGTCCATATAATCGTAACTGTGACCGGAAGTCACATTCAGGTCGATATTTCCTATGAAGTTGACCCTGTCGGAGAATTGATAGCTGTTATTTGACCGGAAATTCAGCCTTTGAAAATCCGTGTTCATAAATGTGCCTTTTTCATTGAAATAACTGGCACCCACGAAATAATTGTATTTGTCTTTACCACCGGAAGCTGAAAGGAAATAGTTACTGACCATGGCGGGCGTAAAAATTTCATTGATCCAATCGAAATCACGATCTTTCAAAGACTTATCGTAGTTGTTATTGAACCGGACTTTATCAAAATAGCCGTTGGAATCAACGAATAAGCCTTTATGCGCTTCATAAGCTTCAGATCCGGTCATCATCTTTACTTTTCCGAAATCAGGCGTTCTCATACCTACAGTGGCGGAGAACTCATATTTTGTTTTACCGCCAGATCCTTTCTTGGTATTGATGATGATGACCCCGCCATTGGCCCTTGCGCCATATAGCCCGGTGGCCCCCGCATCTTTCAGGATCGTTACACTTTCAACCATCGATGGGTCGATACCCGGATCCCCGTAACCTGAAATGATCCCGTCTACGACATACAAAGGCTCCGAATTACCATTCAGGGTACTGGTCCCCCGGATCCTGATCTCGGCGCCGGAACCGGGAAAGCCGCTGCTGTTAATGATCTGTACGCCGGAAACCTTACCCTGCAGCATGGTGGTCAGGTTGGGACTGATAACATCCCTGAGTTTTTCAACAGGCATGACGGTCACAGCGCTTGAAATTTCAGTCTTTTTCTTTTCACTGTAACCCATAATCACCACCTCTTCCAAGGCCCTGATGTCCTGTTTCATGACAATATTTATCACGGCACGGTTCCCAACTTTGGTTTCCTGGCTTAAATAGCCCATATAACTGAAAACCATTATATTATCAGGAGAATTTATCGTGATGCGGTAATTTCCACCGGCATCAGTAACACTACCCAAAGTTGTACCTTTAACCGTGATATTGACCCCGGGCAATCCCTGGTTGTCATCTTCTCCGGTCACTTTGCCGGTGACGGATATTTGAGCCCATGCCTGTCCAAGCCATAATGTAAAAATGATCATCAGGCCGGCTGTTTTAAGAAATTTTTTATGCATCTTCGTGTAAATTTATTGCATCATGAAAAATAAATAAACCTTTCGAAAGAATCTGATAAGCAAAAATAAGAAAATAAATAGATAAAAACAAATATTAAACGATAAAAAAACTAAAAGAAAGGTTTCGTAAGTTAAAATTGATATTTTTGTTAAAATTAATATCAGGATGAAATCGAGAACCTGGCTATTTTTTGCTTTAACGACGACCATTTTCTGGGGAATATGGGGTGCATTCATTGAAATCCCTGAGAAAGCGGGATTTCCGGCAACACTTGGCTATTCGGTGTGGGCGCTGACCATGATCCCCTGTGCACTGGTCGCATTGGCCATTATAAAATGGAAACCCGAGACTGACCGTAAATCGATTTTCCTTGGATCAGTAATCGGCTTATTGGGTGCAGGCGGACAGTTGATCCTGTTTGAGGCATTGCGCTCCGGGCCGGCCTATATCGTCTTTCCTTTTATCTCTCTTTTCCCGGTAGTAACGATTTTTCTGTCTATACTCTTCCTCAAAGAGCGGGCAGGATTGCGTCAATGGGCTGGTATCATCCTTGCACTCATAGCCATCTTTTTCTTATCCTATCAAAAACCTGACGGAGATAATATCAGCGGTTATGCATGGTTGTTAATGTCTGTGCTTGTGTTCCTGATGTGGGGTATCCAGGCCTGGGTAATGAAATTTGCCAATGAAACCATGAAGGCAGAGAGTATCTTTATGTATATGGCCATAACTGCTTTGATACTTGTGCCGGTCGCCATCCGGATGACCGATTTCAGCCAGGAGATTAACTGGGGTTTCAAAGGGCCTTACCTGGCTGCGATGGTACATGTCCTTAATTCTATCGGTGCGCTTACCATTGTTTATGCCCTGCGTCGCGGAAAAGCAATGATCGTGGTACCTATGACCGGCCTTTCACCCGTCATCACGGTCGGTATTTCATTACTGATTTACGGCGTAATTCCCGGTTTATCCCTGACATTCGGCATAGCCCTTGCTATCGTGGCGATTTTCCTTCTTTCATCCTGAAGATGAATGTCTGTACAATTGATTTTTTCCTATCTTTGGCCCCGTTATAATTAATGGTTAAATTAATAAAATTAAATTATGAAACGCTTGATTATTAATGCTATTACAGTTTTGTTGCTTATGCTTTTCTCTTTTGGATCTTTTGCTCAATCCAGGGATGAAATGAAATCTTTAATCATGAAAATGAACAAGGAGATGATAGATCTTGTCAAAACAGGCAGTTATGAAGCTATGGAAAAATATTATGATGGTGATGCTATTTCTTTGCCAAATTACCGGGCAAAGGAAACAGGGTACAAGCTGATCCTTTCAAATAATTTAGGGCGACAAAAAGGAGGCTATAAAATACTCGATGGGCAGAAAACTACTACAGAATTAATTATGGGAGAGGATATTATGGTCGATATTGGAACCTATTCTTTGACGATGACTTTCCCCGGACTTACTGAGCCAAAAGTAGATAATGGCAAGTATCTTAACGTCTGGAAGAAAAATAAAGATGGGATCTGGAAGATTGTGGCGGAAACCTGGAATGCCGATAAGAGCCCGGTAGCCCAACAAGCCAAAGGACAAGTACAGCAAGGTGGCACACCCTCAAATGTTAAAATCATGCCGTCGAAGGAGAGTGGAACCCCGGCAAATTCAGGGACGGATAAGAAACCTGTGATGGATACCAAAGACGGGAAGAAGTAAGGAGATAATTTGGAAATTTGGAAATTTGAAAATGGGATTTTTAATGTTGAAGTTATCTGATTGCCAATATTTTCGTATTGTTAACTGATCGGGTTTCATTGTAAATTCTTATAGAAATATTACATCATCGTACATTAAATTTGAACGTGTGAATTGCTTAATTCGCACGTTTTTCTTTTTAAATATTGTTTTAAGTTTTTCTTGCTTTTCCCTCAATATTGTTGTATTTTTAAATCCCCCAATTCATGAAATGAGAAATGAATAATATTCAACTCTTTATGAAATGGCATTTGAAATACCACATTTCCGTGGAGAGAGAGAGTGAGAGAGTGAGAGTAATTCCCTGATTCTCCTTCTTCCTGAAAAGATTTTTCCTCCATAGTTATAAATTATCCGACCTCAAGTTATAGTTAATCCAATTATTCATTTTAATTTTATAAAGCCATGAAAACAAAATTATTAATTACACTCTTGTTCATTTTTATTTCGAGTAGTTTTTCTTTAACAGGCCAAGATGTTTTCCTTGAAAATATATATGTGCCAACTGAAAATTCTCAAGCTTCACCCCATAGCATCGTTTATAATGACATAAACAATTTATTTTACATATATACCGGTCAAAAAATTATCTTCGTCAATAAAACAATAGGCATAATCGTAGGAGCAATCACTGTCGGACAAACAGGATATTTTATCGGTTTTCATAGTATAATAGAAAAAACTCATAAACTTGTCTTTGATCATAGTCGTAACTATATTTATTGTGCAAATGAGGATGATAAATTACTGGTTATTGATTGTAATAACAATCAAATTATTCACGAATTTTCATCCTTAGATCCCCTGATTGGTTCTTTCCTTTATTACAACCCTGATTTAGATAGATTATACTGGGCACAAAATAGTGTCCACATAATCGGGAATACCTGTCTGGTAGGGATTAATCTATCATCAATGAGTACTTTTGGCCCTTATGATATAGCTTCCGGACATATAATATTTGATGTTACTTTTTGTCACCAAAATGACTATCTTGCTTTATCCACTTCAAGTAAAGAAGGGCACAATGGGTATGTAAGTTTATTAGACCCATTGGATCTAAGCGAATTTGACTCATATAATTTTGGGAGTTACGATGCAACCAAGCTTCTATATATAGACGAAGCAAACAGACTTTATTGTATCAGCCAAAATAATTCTAATTCATGCCTCGATGCATTTTTAATTAATCCTTATACAAATCAACTTAATTATATATCAAATTACTCGATCAATGATTTTCCTGTATTCGGCTCTGAATCATCTTGCTATATTGGTAATAATATTCATTATGCTTATTTTGTTGGAAAGACGACTACAGGTGACTTTAAATTGGTGATAGTTGATTATACGCGTCAGAATACCAACTCACCAATTGTTGCAGAATTGATTTTACCACATGTTGATCAGGTCCTATGTAGTCCTTCGAATGATCGTGTTTATTGTTCAGGTTATAATTTATACAAAATTTACGGCTCTGATATTGAGAATTCTGTCTCCGTAAATGGAGTATCCAATCATTTAATACATGCAGGGGATGATCAAATAGTTCTTTCCAACCTCGAAGCGAATTCCATTGATAGCTACTCTTTATCACTGGAGTTGATTCACCAGGTTCATTTAGGGGACGATATCCTAAAAGGAGTTCTAAACCCTACATGGCAAAAAAATTACTGGATTCAAGATTTTTCGCCAGAATCAGAGACTTTCCTTTCCATCCAAAACCTATCTGATAACTCATTCACTTCAATTGCAATAGGTCGAGCTATTTACGATCTTGCTTATCATGCAGGTTCTGAAAAACTTGTCGTTTCAAATCATGATTATATGGAGTCGCAAATAACTGTTGTTGATGGCCATACTGACCAATTTCAAGTAATTTCTACAGATCAAGTAAATTTATTTCAACCAGGTGAGAATAATTATACATATTTAGGTGGGTGGAATGTATTAGAGTTTATGAATATGTCGGACTATACTATTGGACAGATCCAAAACAATGGCTTGACTTCACCCTATGAAATAAGAGATTTCGCACTCTTAAAAGATGGGAATTGTATTGCACTGGCCTATGAAGATGGCATCTGGGGTTGTAAATTGTTAGAAATTGATCATAACTCCAACCAAATAATCGGATCTCATTCTTATCAGATATTACCTTCAAATTATAGTAATGCATTATTTTACAATAAAGTGAAGAATCAAATTTATTTATTGTCAGACTATAGTGTAACTATTATTAATCCATCAAATTTCTCAGTTGTTGAAACAATCTATCTATCTGAAACAATTAGAGAATGTCAATATTCGCCTAGAAATGATAGACTCATTATTGTGTTTTTGGAACCAATAATACAATTTTATAATGCGTCAACATATGAATTTCTTCATGAAATACAGTTCCCAGTGGAAGATCACATCATTGCTACTTATTATAACCAGGTGAATGATATGGTTTATTTACACATGTTTCATTATGATATAAATTACTATAAAAATCAAATTCGCTTGTATTCTTACAGATGTGATGACTTTGAGTTAAGTAGTGATATCTATCTTCAGGAAAATTTTGTTAAGGATCTTTTTCCTATATCACCAACTGAGAAAATGGTATTCGATGAAAGTAGTAATTACTTGTATATTCCTAACCAAGGACTAGGAAACATCAGCATTGTTCAATGCTCTAAGGATGAAATTGCACTCCAACCTAGGGTCTGGAACTGGCTCTCCTTCCCGCGCCTGGAACGTGAGGATAACAACCCTGTCCCGGCCCAAAATGTCCTGCTAAATATAGATCCTTTCCCGCCATACCTGCAAATGACCAACCTTCCACCACAAAGTTATGAAGAAGAAAATATTGAGTACCATACTTGGACACCTCATTGGACAGGAGATTTAAATGAAATATACAGTACCCGCGGTTATAAACTTGAAACGAGTAATACATATGTCTCCTATCTTTCCATGGAAGGCACGCAGCTTGATCCGGCATATCCCCTGACCATTTATGCGGGCTATCAGAATTGGGTGGGATATTATCCTACCTGGCAGCAGGATCCATTTGCTGCCCTGGCGGACGTACTGGACGAACTCACCCTGATCAAGCACCACGACTGGGTCTGTGTCAAGGTATGGGGATATATACCTCCTAGAGGAAATCTTGAACCGTACTGGATTTGCTGCAACACAAAACCGTTGAAATACGCCGATATGTTGATCCTCGAATGTTCTGAAGATGTTACTTTCCAATGGGGAGGAGCTTCTTCGGGCGGAAATCATGAACTGCCAAAATCCGATTATTATTCCTATACTGAAGAACCGGATTATACCCCGATTTTTATCGAACTTGATACAAGTGACCATCCCCTGGAAATTGGCGCTTTTATTGCGGATTCCTGTATAGGCGCCGCGGTGGTTGAAGAACTTGATTCAATGGTCATGATCAGGGGCTATATGCCTGATGATTCCAGCGGTATCGTCACATTCGAAAAATATTACGGGGCTGAAAAGAGCGCTTCAGATCGAATCGATGAATACTATGTACTGAACAACACGACAAATGTCCGGGAAAAAAGGGCTATCAATTCTCGTGAGAATAAAAAATACTATCTTGTTTCTTTTAAAAATGAGATCAACTCAATCTCCTGGATTAATCCGTTAATACTTGACCTTAACCCAAATCCTTGCCCGGGTTCCTGCAAGATTGATTATTTCATTCCATGGGAATCCGATGTGACTTTTGAGGTATTCGATGTATACGGCCGAAAGCTCAATACATTTCTAACAGAAAATGAACAAGCTGGTAATTATTCAATCCAATGGGGAAAGCTGTTTTTGGATACTTCTACACCCGGAATTTATTTGATCCGGATGTCAGCCTGCGGCAACGCCATCACGAAAAAAGCTATTATCACCAAATGATAAATACTGTCTATACTATATTAACTGGATGCCGTCCTTTCACAAAAAGGATGGCATCCTTTTTCCTCTTGCTGATATTTATTTATCCGGCAAAAGGCCAGGTCATCACCGTAAAACAGGATGGAACGGGTGATTTTACGGTGATCCAGGAGGCGGTGAATGCATCTTCAGATGGCGACACGGTACTGATATATCCCGGGGTGTATTTCGAAAATGTTGACATCACGGATAAAGGTATTGTCCTTGCAGGCACCTGGATCCTTTCACTACAGGATTCCCTGATCCATCTAACTATTATTGACGGGAACCATGAAGGCAGTTGCATCCGTTCTTTATCGGGAAATAACTGGGCACAGGTTATCGGGCTGACCTTGCAGCACGGAACAGGAACTAATATTATTACGATGCTGCCGGATTTATATGGAAGTGGTGGAGGTATTTATATTCAAGATTCAGAGGTAAAAATTATCAATTGCCATATTAAATATAATTTTGCTTTGTGTGGTGCAGGTATTTTCAGTTTTTCTTCATCATTAATGCTTTTTGGAAATACAATAGCACGGAATTGGGCTGTTGTAGTCGGAGGTATTAGCACTTCCTCATCAGTTGTCACCTTCGATAGTGTAAATCTGAATAATGTCTATTTGAATTACAGCTCAATGGGTTCGGATATTGTGGTTTCATATGATGACTTCATTGCCAAAATATGGCTGGATACATGTACCGTTATGAATCCAGATCAATATTATATAGGGAAATTCAGCGACTGGGGGGTACACCTGGAACGTCCGCCGATATCGGTTTTGCACGGAAAAATTGAACAAGTGAATGCTGATCTCTATGTAAGTTATGAAGGTGATGATAACAATTCCGGCCTTACTGCGGATGATCCCCTGAAAACTATCTCATTTGCTTTATTGAAGATCGCTTCAGATAGCGTTGATCTGAAAACAGTCCATATAGCCAACGGAACCTATTCAAATACTTTAACCGGGGAACACCCCCCGATCCAATTCAAGAATTATGTAAACCTTGTAGGTCAAAGCAGGGAAAATACTATCCTGGATAGTGAAAACAAATATGAAGGCGCCCGTTTTGCTTTCGGCCAGGATTATACCTTTGTTAAGAATATATCTTTCCTGAACGGGAATGGAACATTTACTAATTTTACCGGAGGCATTACGGTTGGTTATTCAAAAAAAATTGTCCTGGATAGCATATCTCTCTTTAATACTACAGGAAATTTTTACGTTGGCATCTATTCCGACTCCGATGATACTTTAATTGTAAAGAATAGTTTATTCCAAAATTGTTCAGGATATAAAATCGTTCACCCTTTTAATAAATATTATGAATCACCACGGTATATTGAATTTATTTCCAATCGATTCTCGGGAAACGGCCCGGATTCATCTTACGATTCAAAACAAATATCCTTATCATTTTCCGGTTCCGAAACTGTTCCTAATTTGATATATGCAAAAATCATCAACTGCCTTTTCAATGATAATGTTGACAGCACTCCTTGGGCGCCATATCCAGGCCCTGTGGCCATTGGCACTTATGGAAATTGCATGCTGGATATCGTGAACTGCACTTTTGCAAATAACAACACTACTAATCCCTGGGGGGGGGCTGTTGGTGCAAGTTATAGCTCTGATATCAACTTTTACAATTGTATCCTATATGGGAATGTCCCTTACCAGATTTACCTGGTAAATAATCTGCCGGACCAGGCCGATACAGTCAGGGTCAACTATTCCCTTGTAGAGGACGGGCAGGACGGCATAGTTAATTACGGTGTCTTCAATTATGTGGAATGGGGCGAAGGTAACCTTGACGATGACCCGGTGTTTCTTGGCTCAGAGCAATTCCCCTATGCCATCGATTTCGGTTCCCCCTGCATCGATGCCGGCACACTCGACCTTCCACGCGGAATTGAACTCCCTGAATTCGACCTCGCCGCCAATCCCCGAGTCTGGGGCGAAAGCGTGGACATGGGAGCGTATGAGTACGGACCGTGGGTTGGGACGCCGGAGGCGCCAAGTTCAAAGTTCAAAGTTCAAAGTTCAAAGTTGATGGAGGTTTCACCGAATCCATTTTCGTATGGGACGTATATTGGTTATGAGTTAATGGAAAATGGGAGATTGAATATCAGTGTTTATAGCATTTCCGGGATGAAGGTCAGAACACTTGCCGATAATACCGGCTCGGTAGGAGATAAAGGTAGTTTTTACTGGGATGGAAGGGACGAGTACGGAAATTCCCTGTCCGCAGGCACGTATATTCTTAGAATGACCATTGATGGCTGGCTGGTGGAGACTGTGAAGGTAGTGAAAGAAAAGTAAGGTGGTTATTGGTTACTGGTTATTGGGAATATGTACTTCGAATATCGATACATCACATCGTTAAATCGTTACTTCGTTAAATCGTTACATCTTTATATCTTTGCATCCACGAATAACTGTATGCAAGTTATATGAAACGTATTTCCGAAGCAATTCAACAGTCAATAGAAGTCAAGCAAAAGATACTCTCCAATGCCCAGATACTTAGTACGATTGGAGATATAGCAGAAACCTGCTCCCTGTCACTTTGTGACGGTCATAAAATCCTGTTTTGCGGGAATGGTGGCAGTGCCGCCGATGCCCAGCACCTGGCCGCCGAATTGTCGGGCAGGTTTTATTACGACCGGAAACCACTTGCCGCAGAGGCCCTCACGGTAAATACTTCTTTCCTGACAGCCGTAGCGAATGATTACTCTTTTGATGAAGTCTATGCCCGCCTGGTAGAAGGTTCCGGTATTGAAGGTGATGTCCTGATAGGGCTTTCTACTTCCGGTAATTCTGAAAACGTCATCCGTGCTTTTCAGGCTGCACGCCTGAAAGGGATCATTACGGTCGGCCTGACCGGTGAATCCGGCGGGAAACTGGCAGAACTTTCTGATTTCATAGTCAGGGTGCCTTCTTCTGACACCCCGCGAATACAGGAATCACATATCCTTATCGGGCATATAATCTGCGAACTGATTGAAAAAAAACTGTTCCCCCGATGACCGGAGAGGCGATCATACTCGCAGGTGGAATGGGTACCCGGCTGAAAGATGTGATTGACGATGCCCCTAAATCAATGGCCCCCATCAATGGGAGGCCATTTTTAGAATATCAGCTTGACTTCCTTGACCGCTGGGGCCTGAAAAGAGTGATCCTTTCCGTCGGTTACCAGAAAGAACTCATCCGGCTGCACTTCGGTGAACAATATAAATCGCTGGCGCTCATTTATGCTGAAGAAGACGAACCCCTTGGCACCGGGGGGGCTATATTAAATGCTCTGCAGTATGCCCAGGGATACGCCGTCTTTATTTTTAACGGGGATACCTACTTCGATGTCAACCTTCAGCGATTGGACGATTTCCGTAAGATCAAAGAAGCTGATCTTTGCCTCGCCATGCGATTTGAAATAGATCCGGCCCGTTTTGGCCTGCTGGAGTTTGATAACAACAACCGCATCACCCGTTTCTATGAAAAGTCGGCAGGGCCCGACGAAGGCTATATTAACGGGGGTGTTTATGTGGTACGCAAGGATTACCTGCTTCGTTTCGGTTTGCCGGAAAAGTTTTCATTTGAAAAGAATTTCTTACAGAAATATTACCAGACTGAAGAATTTTATGGCATGCGGTGTTTTTCCTATTTCAGGGACATCGGCATCCCCGAGGATTATCAAAAAGCAAACGATGAATTTAAAAGACTTATCCTTTACTGAAGATTGGACGCTTTTCCTCGATCGCGACGGCGTGATCAGCAGCCGTATTACGGATGGCTATGTTACCCGATGGGAAGATTTCCATTTCCTGGAAGGGGTTCTGGAAGCAATGGCCAGGCTCAGCAAAATCTTTGGCCATATTATTATTGTCAGTAACCAGCAGGGTGTCGGAAAAGGGATGATGAATCCGGAAAGTCTGATCATGATTGATTTTAAAATGAAACAGAAAATCAAACAAGCCGGTGGCCGCATCGACGGTTCCTATTACAGTCCTGATATCGCATCAGAAAATCATCCTGACAGGAAACCCGGGACCGGAATGGGCCTTAAAGCCAGGGCCGATTTTCCCGCAATTGACTTTTCAAGGTCGGTGATGGTTGGTGATACAGTATCTGATATGATCTTCGGAAAAAACCTGGGAATGATTACGGTACTGATTGCTGCAGATGAAATAGATCCTCAGGTAGCAAATATGACTGATTTCTCTTTCCGGTCACTGTTGGATTTTAGCAGAAAGCTATAATCAGAAATTTGAAATTTGAAATTTGAAATTTGGAACACCTGAACAATCGAACAGCGATACACGATGCATGATTTCCGAATAACCAATAACCAATAACCACTAACCAACCTTCCGTGAAACCTTCCCTTATCCTCATAATCTTTCTTCTATACACTGCTTTGCTATTTTTCATTACCTGGCTGACGGCCCGGAAAGCGACAAACCGGGCTTTTTTCATTGGTAATAAGCAATCACCCTGGATGGTTGTCGCTTACGGGATGATCGGGGCTTCCCTCTCAGGGGTTACATTTATGTCAGTCCCCGGATGGGTTGGGGATACTCAGTTTTCTTACATGATGGTAGTGATTGGCTACCTTTTCGGCTACTTCGTTATAGCAACCGTCCTGATGCCGCTTTTTTACCGCCTGAACCTCACTTCTATCTATTCATACCTTGAAGGAAGGTTCGGGTTCTGGTCCTACAAGACAGGCGCATTCTTTTTCCTCATTTCCCGTACGATCGGCGCATCTTTCCGGATGTTCCTTGTGGTTAATGTCTTACAGGTTTTTGTTTTCGATGCCTGGGGCATCCCTTTCACCGTTACCACAATGATCTTCATCATACTGATTCTCCTTTATACTTTTAAGGGCGGGATTAAAACGATCATCTGGACGGATACAGTTCAGACTACTTTCATGCTGACCGCTTTGGTGCTGACGATATACCTGATCACAAAAAACCTGGGGCTGGATTTCAGGCAGATGTTCAATTCGGTATGGGAAAGTGAATATTCAAAGATGGTTTTCGGGGATTGGCACGACAGGCGATTTTACCTGAAACAATTGTTCAGCGGAGCTTTTATTGCCATCGTTATGACCGGGCTTGACCAGGAAATGATGCAAAAGAACCTGAGCTGCCGTACCCTTAAGGATGCCCAAAAAAATATGTTTTCTTTCAGCCTTGTGCTCGTCTTTGTGAATTTCCTCTTTCTGTTCCTGGGGGCTTCCCTTTACTTGTTTACGACCCTGAAAGGGATAAGCCTGCCCGGAAGGTCAGATGACCTGTTCCCCATGGTTGCCATCAACCATTTGGGGCCTCTGGCAGGCCTCGTCTTCATCATCGGGCTTATTTCCGCTGCTTATCCAAGTGCCGACGGGGCCCTTACTTCACTGACAACTTCATTCAGTATCGATTTTCTTGGGATAAACAAGAATGAAAAACTTTCTGAAAAACAGAAAGAAATGACCAGGTATATGGTCCATGCAGGTTTTGCCCTTTTATTACTCTCAGTTATCGTGATTTTTCGGGCTATTAATGACAGGGCAGTAATCGACAAACTCTTCACGATCGCCGGTTATACTTACGGACCTCTGCTCGGACTTTATGCTTTCGGTCTGTTTACCCGCTGGAAGGTAAAAGACAGGTGGGTGCCGTTGATCGCTTTTATATCACCTGTGCTTTGCTACTTTTTAAGCATATATGATCAAATGTTATTAAATGGTTATAACTTTGGATTTGAGCTTTTAATCATTAACGGTATTTTTATGTTTATTGGCTTAGTCTTAATTCGTAAAAAAAACTTTAACTAACTAATTCATATATAATTCTATGAGTAATTTTAGATTTAAAGCACTGGAAATTTCTTTGTCCAGGTCATTCGATAAGAAACCTCTTTCCAACGGAAAAAAAATATCGGAATATTTTGGTGAGATGACCTTTGGCATAGGCGTCATGCGGGAATTCCTTTCTAAGGAAGCCTTCAAAGGCGTAATGAATGCTATGGAAAGCGGGGAGAAGATAGATCGCCGGGTTGCCGACCAGGTGGCAGCATCAATGAAAACATGGGCGATCAGTAAAGGGGCAACACACTATACCCACTGGTTTCACCCGTTGACCGGGGCTACCGCCGAAAAACACGATGCTTTCATCGTACCTGTTGACGATGGGAAAGCCGTCGAAAATTTCAACGGAGACCAGCTTGTCCAGGCGGAACCCGATGCTTCAAGCTTTCCGAGTGGTGGGATACGAAATACCTTTGAAGCCAGAGGATATACGGCATGGGACCCAACTTCACCGGCTTTTATTCTTGATGGCACACTGTGTATCCCAACGATTTTCGTTTCATATACCGGTGAAGCTCTTGATTATAAAACCCCGCTGCTAAAAGCGCTTCACTCACTCGATAATGCCGCTGTGGATGTTTGCCAGTATTTCGACAAGGATGTGACCAAAGTAATCGCAACATTGGGATGGGAGCAAGAGTACTTTCTGATCGATTCGGCCCTTTTTGCTGCCAGGCCCGACCTGGTGCTCACCGGCCGTACCTTGTTCGGTCATCCTTCAGCAAAAGACCAGCAGCTTTCCGATCATTATTTTGGGAGCATACACGAAAGGGTAGCCAATTACATGCGCGATGTCGAATATGAATCACACCGCCTCGGCATACCGCTGAAAACCCGTCATAACGAAGTAGCGCCCAACCAGTATGAGTGCGCTCCCATTTATGAAGAAGCCAATCTCGCTGTTGACCATAATCAGCTCTTGATGCACCTGATGAAAAAGGTGGCAAACCATCATAATTTTACCGTACTGTTACACGAGAAACCTTTCGCCAGTGTTAACGGTTCAGGTAAACATAATAACTGGTCGATGAGCACCAATACCGGAGTGAACCTCCTTTCTCCCGGTAAATCATCAAAGTCAAACCTCCAGTTCATCGTCTTTATCGTTAATATCTTACGCGCCGTTTACGAGCATGCTGACTTACTACGGGCCGGCATCGCCTCGGCCGAGAATGACCTGCGCCTTGGCGCCAACGAAGCCCCGCCGGCAATCATTTCGGCTTTTATCGGTTCACATCTGACTAAAATCCTGGATGAAATCGAGAAAAAGGTTAAAAAAGGCCAGGTTTCGCAGGCCTTAGAGGAAGAGCTAAATGTGAACATCTCCAAAATCCCTGAAATTCTCCGTGATAATACCGACCGTAATCGTACTTCACCTTTTGCATTTACCGGGAACAAGTTTGAATTCAGGGCTGTTGGTTCATCGGATACCTGCGCCAAGGCTATGATCATCCTGAATACTATCATGGCGGACCAGCTCAGGAAATTCAAAAAGGATGTCGATAGCCTGATCGCTGATAAAGTAAGAAAAGATGAAGCTATATTCCAGGTGCTAAAGCGATATATCACTGAATCGAAGAATATCCGCTTCGAAGGAAACAGTTACAGCGAAGAATGGATCAAAGAGGCTGCACAGAGAGGGCTATCCAACATCCGTTCAACACCGAAGGCCATTAAGACGTATATCTCCGCTAAAACCATAAGACTATTCGGAGAGCATAATGTCTTTACGGAACGGGAGCTTCATGCCAGGTATGAGATCAAACTTGAAAGCTTTGCACGGAAGTTACAAATCGAATCCCGTATGTTCGGCGACCTGGCAAAGAACCATCTGATTCCTACCGCGATCCGGTATCAGAATACCCTGATCGAAAATGCCATGGGGCTGAAAGAGGTGCTGGATGCAAAAACTTATGTGAAACTGTCAAAAAACCAGGTTGATACGATTAAAGAGATATCGGAACATATCAGCCAGGTTAAAATAAACGTTGAATTAATGCTGCAGGAGCGGAAAAAAGCCAACAGGATGGCAACAATGGAAGAGATGGCCACAGCCTATGATGAAAAAGTAAAGCCTTACTTTGATATTATACGGTATCATACTGATAAGCTGGAATTACTGGTGGATGATGAACTGTGGCCGCTACCTAAATACCGTGAGATCATGTTTCTGAAGTAGGACTTATATTCTCCACGATGAAAAATATATTGTTTAAGCGCATGAAATTTTTAGCCATTTTGATCATATTGATACTCCATGGTCCTTATGGCATTATTGCTCAGGTCAGAGTATCGAAAGTAACAGGTCCGGAAATGCTGTCCGGAAAGAAAGGTATTGTTTACACTTTGCCGCGAACCCAGATCCATGTTGATTTGTGGATCTCAAAAACACAGCAATTTCCTGGTCCGCTTGCTGAATTTGCGGGGGAGTATTTAGGCCTCGATGAAGTGATCACGAAAAGTTCGGTGAATTATGTTTTCGAAAACGCCACTATATTTACTTCCACGGAACCGGACCCGGGACAGGTTTACCTGATCGAAAAAGAAGAGAAATCATCCGGAGAGATCTGGATTTCTTTCGGAAAATCAACCCCGTTGGTTACCCTGGAAAAATTTGATAAAGCAATAATTCCTCAAGGCTTTGCCAGCTGGAATGAAAATCTATTCATCGCACATGATCCCGTGAATCTTTATAAGAAATACACAGAATCTCCTACCCGGGAAGTCATTGATACCGTGATCAGAAGAGTAAGTATTGATACCCTTATTTTGGAAGAAAAAATATTCAAGCGCTCAATGGTCGAATTCACAGACCGGGAGAAAGCACAGGAGGCGGCTGATCAAATCCGGCAGATCGAGCGGGACAAATACAACCTGATGGTTGGTTACCAGGAGACTGCCTATTCCCGGGAAGCACTGGAGTTCATGTATAACAAGCTTGAAGAACAAAGGGTGGAGTACCTGAAGCTATTCACCGGTGTCAGTGTTAAAGAGACATTAAAATTCAAATATCAGTTTTTTCCTGAAACAAGGAAAGAAGAGCAGGAGTATAGGCTGGCTGCATTTTTAAAGAGTAGCGGGATGGTCACCCCGGATGGGCAGAATGATGTCAATATCAGCTTGTTGTCAGATGCTGTGAATATGATGCCTGGTGAGCCTGAAACCGGACAGTCCGCTACAGGGTTTGTTTACAGGGTTCCCCGAACAGTCACGGCAGTTTTATCTTTTCAGGGGAAGGAACTGGATTCAAAGAGATTGGAAATATTACAGCTCGGTGCTATCCAATCATTGCCGCCCGAATTTAAACGGGTGGAATTTGACATGGAAACAGGGGCCCTGAAAACTGTTGTTATTGAATAGCAATCTTATTTAACCAGCGGCTGAGCAAATTTAACCACATCTGCCTCCTCGATCTGCCCATCGCAGAGGATAGTCAACCGTTCCACCACATTTCGCAATTCACGGATATTTCCCGTCCATTTCATCTGCATGAGCTCCCGGAGGGCATCATCGGTAAAGAAAATCATGGGTTTGCCCTGCTCGGCGCAGATTTCTTCCATAAAATAATTGGCGAGTAGCGGAACATCATCCTTCCTTTCGTGAAGAGGCGGAACATGGATAATGATGACGCTCAGGCGGTGGTAGAGGTCTTCCCTGAACCTGCCGCCTGCGATCTCTTCCGTGAGATTTTTATTGGTGGCAGCGATCACGCGGACATCGACCGGGATATCCTTTTCGCCACCGACCCGCATGATCTTGTTTTCCTGCAAAGCCCTGAGCACCTTGGCCTGCGCAGAAAGGCTCATGTCGCCGATCTCATCGAGGAAAAGCGTGCCCCCGCTGGCCAGTTCAAAATCACCTTTGCGTTGCTTGATGGCAGATGTGAAAGAACCTTTCTCGTGCCCGAACAGGTTGCTTTCGATCAGTTCCGATGGGATAGCCGCACAGTTCACTTCGATAAAAGGTCCTTTGGATCGCTGACTTTTCTCGTGCAGTTGCCTTGCCACCAATTCCTTACCGGTACCGTTATCCCCGGTGATGAGTACACGGGCATGGGTTGGCGCCACACGGTCGATCATTTCGAAGATACCCTTCATTACTTCTGAATCCCCTATCATCTCATACTTTTTGCTGACTTTTTTCTTCAGGAACTTGGTTTCTGACAGCAGGCGTGATTTATCAAGGGCATTGCGGATGGTGACGAGCAGGCGGTTGAGGTCGAGGGGTTTGGCGATATAATCAAAGGCTCCTTTTTTGATCGCTTCAACGGCTGTTTCAATGGTACCGTGACCAGAGATCATGATCACCGGCGTGTCGTATTCGCTTAGAATATGGTCCAGCACCTCCATGCCATCCATCTGCGGCATTTTGATATCGAGCAGGATGACGTCAAACTCGGCCTGCTTAAGCATTTCCAATGCTGTGATACCGGAATCTGCATCACTGACCTCGTAATTTTCATACCCAAGGATTTCCCTCAGGGTGTTTCTTATGCTTCTTTCATCATCGATAACGAGGATTTTTGACATGGGGATAGTTGTTTGCTATGGACAAAGGTAGCGAAAGTTGGGGAAATCCACGCTACGGGTCATCATTTACAATTTACAGTTTACAATCTAAGATCTTAGATCGGAATTTGTAAATTGTAAATCCTTTTCGAAAACAATCGCCCAATCACCCAATCCCTTTTCTTTCCTACCTTTGTATATCAAGTAATTAAAATGGTCTACCACATTAAAAATATCCTGATTCTGATAATGATTCTTTTATTGGCTGCCACTGGTCTCAAGAGCCAGAATCACCAAAACACAATTAAAGTTTATTCCGAAAACAGGCATGAATATACCTTTCCCTGGGCCGGTGGCATGAATTCCTGCCAGTTTTATAAGCTGGATATAAACCTCGATGGGCTGAAAGACCTTGTCGTCTTCGACAGGACAGGTGACCGGATCATGCCTTTCCTGACAGTCCAATCTGGCGAAATCTTTGATTATGAATATGCTCCGGAATACGCGGAGTATTTCCCCCAGCTCTCCCATTGGGCAATTTTTGCAGATTATGACGGCGATGGAAGAGAGGATATCTTCACATATTCCCCTGGGTATGCCGGGTTGAAGGTCTATCGGAATATCTCAAATACTCATCTTGATTTCAGGCTGGAAGTGTATCCTTTCCTCACTTCTTTCCAGGGTGGGGGATACGTCAACATCCTCGTTACCTATGCCGATTACCCTGCCATTTGTGACCTTGATGGCGACGGTGACCTGGATATACTTACTTTCTGGGGACTGGGCTCTTTCGTGGAAAAGCACCGGAATATGTCGGTGGAGAAATACGGTAAGCGCGATTCGCTGGATTTCATGAAGACGGATTTCTGCTGGGGCTATTTTGCCGAAAGCGATGAATCGAACCAGATTACGCTGGATACGTGCCTGAGATGCGGGAGCATGGAGGCATGGGGGCATGGAAGCCTGGAACAGGGAACTGCGAACAGGGAAACGGGAACTGCGAACCGGGAAGAACGCCATACCGGTTCAACCTTCCGTCTCCTGGAATTAAATGGTGATAATTTGATAGACCTGTTGCTGGGGGATGTGGATTATCCTAACCTGGTTGCTTTGTATAATGGAGGAAGTGTGGATACAGCACGGATGGTGTCATATAACTGGCAATATCCTACAGATGGAGTCCCCATTAATCTGTTTTCCATGCCGGCGTCTTTTTATGATGATTTTGACAATGATGGGATTAATGACCTGCTTGTAGCGCCCTTCGATCCCAATCCATTTCTAAGCGATAATTTTCAAAGTGCCTGGTTTTATCATAATGATGGCAGTAATGACCAGCCCCAGTTTAATTTGAAGTCCAGGTCTTTTTTGCAGGACCAAATGATCGATGTGGGTGCCGGAGCTTACCCGGTTTTCTGTGATATCGACCAGGATGGCCTGATGGACCTGTTGATCGGGAATTATGGATATTATGACACTTCTTATTATGATCAGTTCATGACACTGTATACGAAGCATACAAGCCAGGTTGCCTGGTTGAGGAATACCGGGACAACGGAGCAACCTGCTTTCACTTTTATTGACCGTGATTTTGCAGGCGTTTCTTCCTTAGACCTGAAAGGACTGGCCCCTGCTTTCGGTGATCTCGATGGGGACAATGATGTTGATATGCTCCTGGGTTGTGAAGATGGAACGATCATTCATTATCTTAATACAGCAAGCCCCGGAGAGCCTATGAGTCTGGCCTTAAGTCAGTTAAATTTCCAGAATATCGATGTGGGCGCATTTAGCACGCCTCAACTTTTTGATCTCGACCGCGATAACCTGATCGACCTTATCATCGGAGAAAAGGGGGGAAATATCAATTTTTACAAGAATACAGGAACAATGCAAAATCCCTGTTTTACGCTTGTGACTGACAGCCTGGGAAAGGTGAACGTGATTGATTATTCCATTTCGCTGGATGGCTTTAGTGCACCTTTTTTTTACAGGGATGCGCAGGATCAGACCCATCTGCTGGTGGGTTCTGAAAAAGGAGATGTTTTATATTTTACAGGGATTGATGGGAACCTTGAAGGGGAATTTACTTTATCCGACACCCTGGCTGGCCTGATTGGCTTGCAGGAATTCAAAGCACACCGTGGGTACAGATCGGCTCCAGCCCTGTTTGACCTTGACCAGAATGGGTATCCTGAATTAATTGCCGGGAATTTTTCGGGCGGGCTGGAATACTTTGCCGGTTCTGGTTTTCCTCCTGTTTCAGGACTTGATGAAAACAGTCTTTCAATCCCTGAAGTCATTATTTACCCGGTGCCGGCAACAGATCAAATTAATATAAGTGTGGCCGACCCCGATATCTGGCGTATTATTGGTGTGAAAATTATATCTGCGGATGGCCGGGTCATTCTTTCTTATAATTATGATAATGAGATTAAAATGATAGTAAATACAAACTTCTTTACCAAAGGTTTATTTATTTGTCAGGTTAAATTGAAAGATATGCATACTGGGCGGATCCATCTGTTTTGCAAAATATTGATATAAATAAATAAAAAGCAGGGAGGTAAAAATTAGGTTTTCAGATAACTATGTTGTAATTTTATGTCGTTAATAAACGGGCATAAACTAGTTTTTCGAGGTGCCCTGAACTAACACGCTACACTTCATCGCCTATCCACATGCCTATTGGCATGTATATAGGACTACAGGGATAGCGGGTATAAGGTAGTTAGCAAACATGGTGAAAAACCTTACTAAAAGACAGAAGCAACTAAAAAACAGATAAATGCATCATAGATTAAAAACATTATGACTTTAAAAATATGAAACATGAAAACAAAAATTTATTTGACCATTCTATTTTTCCTTATTCTTTCGATAAGTTGTGAAAAGGAAAATGATAAAACTGACAAGCTAACAGTTAAGAATATCGACTTTACTGACTGCTTAGATGATTCTAAAAAATCAACATCGAGTTTGTCTTGTGTAGCATTACAAGCAATTGCAGATAATTATCTTCAAATTCAGCATCAAAAAACAATGTTTTGCTGTGGAACAGAAAAAGTTGATATAAACGTTGAAATTAGAAATGATACGATTTATATACAAGAAATTGACTTGGGGCCATTTACGTATTGCTATTGTTGGCATGACCTTGAATTTGAAATTGGCCCTCTAAACAACAAGAAATACACTTTACACTTAATTGGATGCGAAACCTCATATGATAGGGATAGCATACTGGTAGACTTCCAATATTCTAATGACTTAGATTCTACTAACTGTAATTAAAAAATAAAATCATGAGAAAAATCAATCATTTTATATTATTTGCTGGATTGTGCCTGTTTTCCTTGGTTACAATGGCACAAGATGTAAATTATGAAAAGCAAATTCTATTTAATCTTCCAACAAAGAATGTGGAAGGTATATGTTCAAACAAAGATGATATTTATATCAGAACAGTTGATTCATTATATGTTATTTCAAAAAATGGTAAAATCAAGGATAAGAAACCAACAACAAATAAATATTTAGTTTTTGAAGGTGCAAAATCATATTCGCTCGAAAAAAACATTATTACTGATGGGGACAACAAAATAATTATTGATTTAACTGAAAATATTGAGAAAGGGGAAAAAGTAACAAAATATTTAGCAAAAGCAGGTGATTCATTCTACACATGTGTACTTGATACTCCTAATATGTCATATTCCAGTAATATAGCGAAAGTAATTTATGGAAATGAAATATCAATGTTTTGTTATATTGTTGGAATTCCTGCTGGTTTATATTGCGACGGTGACTTTCTTTGGTATTTATATAATAAGTCAGCAAAGAACAAAAATGGAATGTTAAGAATATATGATTTAAAATCAGGAAATTTAATCTCAGAAGATGAGATTCCGGTAATAAATCCGGTTGGAATATATGTGAAAGATAACCAATTGTTTACTTATTCTAATTTTTCAGGTGAATTTGTCCAATTAACAAAAGGAGGGAAATAATTATGAAACGCATTATATTTTTCATCATTTGCATATTTTTTCTCAAACTGAATGCTAAAGCAGTGGATTATGCTATTTTAGTTTCAGCAGGTAACGCAACAACCGATGATGTTTTTAGTAACTCCGAATATTGGTATGACCTTTTCTTGGCATATGAGGATTTAGTTTTAAATGAAGGCTATGACCCTGCTAATGTTTTTGTGTTTTATGGAAATGGAACAAGTTTTAATTCAACACGGGCAAGATACCAGTTAGCTTTACATGGTTGGGGCAATATTGTCGACTTTGATAATGCCTACAATACTCTAAATACCCAGTTTGCAAATATTGGTGCAATAGTAACAAATAATGATAATTTACATATTAGATGGGTAGTTGGTCATGGTTGGGGAAACTCAGCAACAACTGTAACAACACCAAGTACAGCTGGTACAGGAAGAGACCCCATCAATGTAGATGATTATTGGGTTTTATTACAAAATAGGAACCTTTGCGTTCGTGAAACAGAAATTATTCGTATTGTTAATCAGATACCAAACTATAAGAGAAGAAAAATTGTTTGGATGACTTGTCATTCTGGCTGTTTAACTGGCGGAACAAACAACATGAACAATGACAGGTCTGTTATTATAACAGCATCCAGATGGAATCAAGTTTCAAGTGCTTATAACTTGCCTGGTGAAACAATCCATGCTCAGTTGAATTATATTGTAACCAGTGCATTATTTGGAGAAGACCCATTAGGTACTGCATTTAACTCTGATAATAACGGTGATAATGTGATAAATATGTGGGAACTGTGGAATGAAGCTGATATAAATGCAATAATGACCTCTGATCCTCAATTAGGGAATAATGGTAATCTTGCTAATAGAATATATATTGATGAACATTTGGTTATTGAAAATACAAACATCAATAATGATATACAATACCTTGTGGATGATTATGAATTTTTAAACAGTTCTTTGCAAAATGGTTCTGATGTCGAAGTTGATATTGACAATGGTTTTGAGATAAATGGTACTTTTAATGCGCCTGTTGGAACTACTTTAAATATTCATCCATGATACCTAACAATGAATAACCACGTTTGCTAACAAGCGGTCATAAAACATGCCGGTTTTAGTGGGTTTTCGAGCGGTTCGTCCCGTATCAAGGTTTGTCACGGTGGATAGGGACGCAGCTTCGCAATCCGGCACGTTTCATACCGCCAAACGTTATGCAACATTGAAAAAATACCGAGGCATGGCGGTAAAGACCAGTGCCCTAATTATAACAATTTAATAAATACTTAAAATGAAAAAATTACTTTTTTTTGCAGCAGCATTAATACTTAGTCAATTGGTTAATGCACAAATTGAAATGAATTCGAGTGGAAGTGTGGGTTTAGGTATAACACCCAACAGTTCCTATAAACTTTATGTAAACGGTGATTCTTACTTAAATAGTCATGTAGGAATTGGAGTTGCTCCTGATGCGGATTACAAATTGGGTGTTACCGGACCGGTTAATGTTAATTGTGGGGCTCATAGCGCAAGACTTATATTTAAATGGAACAGCAATGGTTTTGCATGCTTGTATCCTTCTGTAAATAATAATGGTTCTATTGGAAATTCCAGTTCGGCATTTACAACAATGTATGCATACAGCTTCACTACAGTTTCAGATGCCCGACAAAAAGAAAACTTAAAAGACATTGAAACCCCATTACAGACAATTTTAAATTTAAAAGGATTAAAATATGATATTAAGAAAGAGTATTCTGCAAATACAGATAGTATAAAGGACGTTACATTAAAAGAGAAAATTGAAAAGCAGAGGTTTGGCCATATTGGTTTTTTAGCACAAGATGTTCAAAAGGTTTTACCCGAGGCGGTAGAATACGATGATGTGACCGATGTTTACACAATGAATTATTCAAGCATAGTACCTGTATTGGTTGAGGCCATGAAAGAACAACAATTAATAATTGAAGACTTAGCAAAAGAATTAAAAAAGTTACAAGACAATAAATCACAAAAAAGTGCCACCTTAGGAGTCGATAATAATGGATCTTCCGAGCAGAATTTACTGTTCCAAAATGCCCCGAATCCTTTTTCACAAAGTACAACCATTGAATATTCTCTTGCTGAAAACGTGCAAAAAGCAATGATTTGTGTTTACGACATGAATGGTTCGCAACTAAAATGCATTCCTTTGAATCTTACAGGATATGGCAACATTACCATCAACGGAAGCGAATTTAAAGCTGGAATGTATATGTACTCATTAATTTCTGATGGGCAACTGATTGATACAAAAAGAATGGTATTAACTGATTAAAATAACACTTATGAAAATGCAAGTATTAATAATATTAGCTCTTTTCATATCCCTATGTAAGCGGTAATTACAAATGCAGATTTTCGGTAAATAAGAATGCAAGTGTTTCTGCATCGTTAATTTCCGATTTGCAAAGGAACAAAATATTAAAGAACGTTATTTTCAAAGATTGTTTTTCTGTTTTCCAGCCGGTAGGATTTACCGGATAATTTCACCACTTCGCACTTAAAAAGCAACCGGTCCAGGATTGCTGCAGCCAGCACTTCATCATCGAGTACTTTAACCCATTCATCCGGGCTTTTGTTAGTTGTGACGACAATAGAGGCATTTTGGTGAAGATGATCAATGAGATTAAACAGGGTTACCGATTGTTTGCGCTCGATGGGGAACATCATGATATCATCAATCACTAACAGATCTGCATTGAGCAGTACGGTATATTCACGGGCAGCTGATTTGGTAATATCTTTCATTTTCAGCAGATGGTCCAGCTGTTCCATTGTCCTGAAGCAGGCTTTATAGCCTTTAAGCAAAGCTTCGTAACAAAGCCCGGCAGCGATGAAGGTTTTTCCTGTTCCGCTGGGTCCCATCAGGATAATGTTAAAGTTTTGTTCGAGCCAGATACATTCGCGCAGTTGAGTTAATTGTTTTGGGGATATTCCACTGAGATGATTTTCTTGCCACAAGCCCAGGTCATGATTGGCAGGTAGTTTTGCGTTTCGAAGCCTTCTGGCAAGGTTCTGCCGGTTACGATGATCGATCTCAGCGTTAAATAAACCGAAGGCAAAGTCAAGATAACTGATCTGCTGTTGCTGGGCGCTGATTAGAAGATCATTCATGGCCCCACCTGCTCCGGCAAGTTTGAGTTGCCGTGCAAGGTTATACAGATTTTCCGTTTTTGTTTCCATGGTCAAAGAATTTGTTTATAATCTGATATGCTGCTGGTTTGTGGCTGGATCCTATACTTGCTGTTTTGAAGACGGTCTACCCCTTTATTCAATGCCTGGGGAGCTACAACTTGCTGTCTGATAGAAAGCAACACCGGTTCAAAATCAACAGCCCTGGGCAGGTTATTTTCAAGACAGTATGCCAGGGTCTGGTCCATCTCTTGTGTTGTATATTTTTTCCCTGCTGATGCAACCATGTTAATCTGGTCCCGTGCATAGCGGGGCATTTGCTTGTGGATATTTTCGAGGTACCCTATGGCCTTTTCCTGATCGGTGAACAACCTCATCGCCTGAGCGATAAGTTCCCTTTACCTTTTTGCTATGATCGCGTTTATGGTTGTTATTTCGGACCTGCTGGCCTTTGAGCAGTGATATCTGATGCCGGACAATTTCCTCTCCGGCTGTATTGCAAATGATCAGGCACCCATCTTGCTGGCGGACCACCACTTCAGTTTTTGGCTTTTGGAACGTGTCATCGGGAACCGAGTAAGTGCAGCCCTTAAAATGGATGACATTATCTTTTGTCACATTGTATACCGGATAATCCCGGACAATGGCAAAGGGTTGTTTTAAAGGGATCAGATGCACACGCTCCAGTTCCCATTCTAATGCCGGTATATTCAACGTGGTAGCATGCTCCTTGGCATTTGCAGTGCGATCCAGCCAATCGGTCGCCTGATCGTTCAGTAGCGGAACGCTATAATAAACCCGACCCCTGAGGAAGTTATACTTGATGTATTTTATGACGTTTTCTATTTTCCCTTTGCTTTGAGGATCACTTTTGCGACAGAACCGTACTTTAAACGGACGGCTTTGCAGGTACCCGTGGAATGCCTCCGTGAAGATCAGGTCGCCCTTGTTTTCATTCACCAGCAGCACTTTGTCCTGATCATAAACAATCTCACCAGGATAGCCGCCAATGAATGCAAAAGCAGCTTCATGCGCTGCAATAGCTGTTTCAGTGGTAAATGGATGCTCATTGAAGCATACAAACTTGAAGCGTGAACGCGACAGTACCATGGCAAAGAAGTAAACCTTTTTGCGCCGGCCATCCACGTCCGTCATATTATACTCGCCAAAGTCAGCTTGGGCTTGCTTGCCGTAAGGCAACTGTTCAACCTGGCTATATGCTCTGGTATCAAATGTTTTCAGCAACTGATGCTTGTTACGAACATACAACACGAAGTTATAAACGGACTTGATGCTCACGCGGGGAAAGTCCGTGTAATGTTCTTTCAACCAGTCGTGTACCTGCGCTGAGGAAGCCTCCAGGCAAAGTTCCAGCCGGCTCTTGACATAGCCCTCATAGGGTGCAAGTTTCTTTGTCCTGGTCGACAATTGCTGTTGAAAATCCAAATACTGTTGTTCGCTCATTGCTAAAAATTTTTTAACCGTTCGGGTATCCATAACCAGGTATGAAGCAATCTGGGGCGGGGTCATTCCGTTTCGGCGCTGATGGTGTAACTCGTGATACATAATCCATTTGTGTTCAAATTTTTTCATAGCTGACTTATTTGGTTCAGTGACCAAAAGTCAGGTAAATTTATTTGAGGCGTTTTAAGGGCAAATTGCCCATGGGCAATTTGCCCTTAAACCTCTAACTTTTCTTTTAAATGGGAACTTAACGAAGAGAGGAATTGCATTCTTATTTACCGAATACCTGCATCCTTATTTACCGATTTCTTGCATTCTTAATTGCCGAAATCTCGCATTGTTATTTACCGTTTACAATAGCTTAATTATTGAAACGAAATTGAATACTGATATCATTTTTCTCGCAGAATATATAACCAACTAAACCTAATAAATAAGGCTTCGTGTGGTCCGCCCCGGCGGACCCAACATGAAGCCCCGTTGCACGACATCCCGTCCCGCACAGCCTGCCTGTTTTAAGCACTTATGGAATTTAAGGTTTTTAGAGTAGAG